>Ga0310695_10000110_pt1 | contig 208285 bp, 165 predicted proteins | sample RumenRJG_04DNA_FD_203882 | JGI IMG/M metagenome (GOLD analysis project Ga0310695, IMG submission 203882) | Bovine rumen microbial communities from Lethbridge, Alberta, Canada - RJG_04 (v2) (version 2) | ecosystem: Host-associated > Mammals > Digestive system > Stomach > Rumen | place: Canada... | reverse complement strand
TCGCGCGTAAGGCTCGCGCGGAACGTGGCGGGAGCGCGCTTTCCAAACGCCGCCTCCGAAGCCGACCTTTCGCGCGTGTTCGACGAGTGCGCCGCCGCGCTTCTAAAAATCAAGGGCGCAAAGCGCGCAATGATCGCGAGAATGTCCGACCTTACCGAGTTCTGGCGCGAAATGCTCATCGAGGACAGAATCGCAAGCCGCGAGCTTCCAGCCGCGCGCACATCGGGCGTTTTCTATGCGCCAAAGTCGCCCGTCTCGGCAATGATCAACGAGGAGGACCACCTCCGAATTCAGGCGATCGGAAAAGGCGAGTGCCTCGCCGACCTATGGAAAGATCTCGACGCCGCCGACGACGCCGTCGAGAAAAATCTCGAATATTCCTACAGCGAGCAGGTGGGGTATCTGACCGCGTGCCCGACGAACACCGGCACGGGAATGAGGGCGTCGCTGATGATGCACCTGCCGGTTTTGCAGATGTCGGGGCAGATGGAAAAAATCGTGCGCGGGCTAAACCAGCTCGGAATGGTCGTGCGCGGCGCCGACGGCGAGGGCAGCGACACCTTCGGGGCGTTCTTCCAGCTCTCGAACCAGCAGACGCTCGGGCTTTCCGAAGACGAGATTGTCGAGAAAATCGTCAAGTTCGGAAACAAGCTCTGCGAGTTCGAGGCAAACGCCCGCGCCAAAATGCTCGAGGAAGAGCCGCTGCTTTTGTCCGACAAAATCTCCCGCGCGCTCGCGCTTCTTCGCAGCTGCAAACTAATCGACACCGAAGAATCGATTTCCCTCCTTTCAACAGTAAGGCTCGCCGCCGACATGGGGTTTCTCAAAGGCGCGGCGCAGCTGGTGCGCGATATCGACGCGCTCATGATCCAAATAAAACCCTCGCACCTGTGCGAGAAGTTCCGCTGCGGCGAAAATATCCCCGCCGACGAGCGCGACAAAATACGGGCGGCGTTTGTCAACGCATTCGCCGCCGCCGTCCCCGAACCGAAAATCAAATAACGCAAAGGATTTGTCATGCAACATCTCACTCCGAGAGCGCAACAGGCGCTGACTTTGGCTCGCAAAGAGGCGGAACGCCTCAAGCACAACTATATCGGCACGGAACACATTCTGCTTGGGCTGATACGGCTCGGGCAGGGCGTGGCTGTGAGCGTGCTCAAAAAGATGGGCGTTAGCACCGAAAAGGCGGTTGAGGCGATCGTCCGCAAAGTCGGCGACGTCCCGCAAGAGGGCGATGTCTCCGAATTGCAGCATACGCAAAGGGTCAAGAAAGTGCTGGCTCTCGCCTCCTACGAGGCGTCGGAGCTCAAGCACAACTATATCGGCACAGAGCATATTCTCCTCGGGCTTCTCCGCGAGGGCGAGGGCGTGGCGGCGCAAGTGCTGCGCGAGCTCGGCGTGAATATCGATTCCTGCCGCAGGCAAATTCTCGCCGAGCTCGACCCGAAATTTGTCGGCGACATGCCCGAAGACCCCGAACGCGACCTTTTCGGCGAGGGCGCGGAACGCCCCGAGCAGGGCAGGCAAAGCGCGCTCAAGGCGTTCGGCAGAGACCTTACCGAGCTCGCGAAAAACGGCAAGCTCGACCCAGTCGTCGGCAGAAGCACCGAGATTATGCGCGTTATCCAAATCCTATGCCGCCGCACGAAGAACAACCCCGTTCTCATCGGCGAGGCGGGCGTGGGCAAGACCGCGATCGTCGAGGGGCTCGCGCGGGCGATCGCCTCGGGCGAAGTTCCGGAGATCATCGCCTCAAAGCGCGTGATCACTCTCGACCTTGCGCTCATGGTCGCGGGAACGAAGTACCGCGGGCAGTTCGAGGAGCGCATAAAGTCGGTCATGGAGGAGATTGAAAAATCGGGCGACGTAATTTTGTTTATCGACGAGCTCCACACGATCGTCGGCGCGGGCGCGGCCGAGGGGGCAATGGACGCCTCGAACATCTTTAAGCCCGCGCTTTCCCGCGGCGCGCTCCAGTGCATCGGCGCGACGACAATCGCAGAGTACAGAAAATTCATCGAAAAAGACAGCGCCCTCGACAGGCGCTTTCAGAGCGTCAAGGTTGACGAGCCGTCGTCGTCGGACGCGGTGAAAATCCTCAAGGGGCTTCGCGCCAACTACGAGAAGCACCACCACTGCGTGTTCTCCGACGCCGCGCTCGAGGCTGCTGTAAGGCTCTCCGAGCGGTATATCACCTCGCGCTATCTGCCCGACAAGGCGATCGACGTCATCGACGAAGCGGGCTCGCGCGCGCGCATCAAGACGATGGAGCGCCCGCCTGAAGTCGAGGCTATCAACGCGAAAATCGCCGAGGCGGATTCCAAAAAAGAGGACGCAATCCGCGAGCAGCGCTATGAGGACGCCGCAAAATTCCGCGATCTCGAAAAGTCCCTCGCGGGCCAGAAAGAGGACATCGTCCGCGCGTGGAAAAAATCGATTGAAAATTTGCGCGTGGAAGTCGGCGAGGAGGACATCTACCAAGTCGTCGCCGCGTGGACGGGAATCCCGCTCTCGAGAATGGAGCAGGAGGAAAGCCGCAAGCTGCTCGAGCTTGAAGAGTATCTGCGCGGGCGCGTCATCGGGCAGCCCGAGGCGACGGGCGTCATCGCGCGCGCGCTGCGGCGCTCGAGGGCGTCGCTGAAAGACCCGAAGCGCCCGATAGGATCGTTCCTCTTCCTCGGACCGACGGGCGTGGGCAAGACGTATCTGGCAAAAACCCTCGCCGAGCAAATGTTCGGCAAGCAGGAGGCGCTGATACAGTTCGACATGTCCGAGTACATGGAAAAATATTCGGTCTCGCGGCTGATCGGATCGCCGCCCGGATACGTTGGGCACGAAGACGGCGGGCAGCTGACAGAGCAGGTCAGGCGCCGCCCCTACAGCGTGATCCTCTTCGACGAAATCGAAAAGGCGCACCCGGACGTCGCGCAAATTCTCCTTCAGGTTTTGGAGGAGGGAAGGCTCACCGACAGCCTCGGAAGGTCGGTCGATTTCCGCAACACGATCATAATTTTGACGAGCAACGTCGGGGCGCACATCCTCCAGAAGAACCCGTCCATGGGCTTCGGCTCGGCGGACTTGGAGGAAGACTATTCCAAGCTCAAGGAGAAAGTCCTCGACGAGATGAAAAAATCTTTCCGCCCGGAATTTCTCAACCGCATAAACGAGATCGTCCTGTTCAGAATGCTGCAAAAGCCCGACATGGAAAAAATCGTCGATCTTGAAATCGCGAAGCTCGCCGAGCGGCTCGCCGAAAAGGGAATGTCGCTTTCGCTCGACGCCGACGCGAAGGACTTTCTCATCTCGAAAGGCTGGGACGAAAAATACGGCGCCCGCCCGCTAAAGCGCGCGATCGAGCGCGAGCTTGAAGACCCGCTCGCCGAGGAAATCCTCAAGGGCGCGATCTCGGAGTCTGCGGGCGAAGTCAGCGTTTCGCTAAGCGGCGACAAGCTCGTTTTCAGCCAGAAAAAATCGGGCGTTCTAAAATAGGCGCGCATTGCCGAATATGCCCGAAAAATTCGACAAAGAAACCCTCGAAAGCGAGCTAAAAAAAGCGGGTTTTTGCGGCGGGCTGTTCTGGTTCGACGAATGCCAAAGCACGAACACCGAGGCTGCGCGGCTTCTTGGCGGCGGCGCGGGCGCGCCATTTGCGGCGGCGGCGCGCGTGCAGAGCGCGGGGCGCGGCAGGCTCTCGCGCAAATGGGTGTCCGAGCCGGAGAGCTCCCTTTGCATATCGTTCGCGCTCGATTTGCCCGATGTCCCCGAGCTCTTGCAATCGTTCACCGTCCGCGCTGCGATTGAAATTTGCGACGCCCTTGAAAAAATTTTCGGCGCAAAAATTTTGATAAAATGGCCGAACGACATCTATTCGATTGGCGGCAAAAAAATCGCGGGAATGTTGACCGAGCTTAAAATCGGCGCGGGCGGAAAAAAGACGGCTGTGCTGGGGATCGGCGTAAACTGCTTTCCGCTTAAAAACGCGGGCGAGGGATTTTCCGATTTCGCCGCGCCGATAGGCGATTTGCAAAGCGCGTGTGAAAGGGAAATTTCCGCCGCAAAGGTCGCCGCGTGTCTGGCTATCGCGGCTTTTAAAGCATCGCGACAAACGTCGGCGGAGGGCGCGCGCGCGCGCTTCGCGCGGCGCGACTGGCTTTGCGGGCGGGAGATACAAGTTGACGCGGGCGGCGAAAAACTTTTTGGAGTAGCGTCGGGAATCGCGGACACAGGGGAGCTGATAATTCAGTGCGCGGGCGGCGAAAAAAAGCGCGTAGCCGCGCTTGAAGCGACGGTTTCAAAAAAATAGCTTAGCCGTTTTTTGGGCGGTTCGGCTTTCTGCCGCGAAGCAGGCGGCGAAGCTTTTTTCTGTCGAGCTCGGATACAATGTAGCCCACGCACTCGGGGAAGCCGCAGTTGCAGGGGTGGTCGAGAAAATTTTCGAGCGGGTAGGCGTAGTTGTAGAGAATTTCCTCGCCGGCAGAGATGTCGCGCGCGGCGTAAAACAAAATGCGGTCGCCCTCGCGGACGGCTTCGCAGTTCGTGCGGCACGCGTGGTTGATAAACCGCGCATCGTTATAGGGAAAATTTCCGTCGATGCACCGCTCGGCGTCCAGCTCGAAGATAAAGACCGCCCCGCCGCCGCTTTCCTTGGCGCGAGCTTCGCACGCAATGCCGCGCGCGTTCGCCTCGCCGCGGCTTACGATTTCGCCGAGATACTCGATTATGAACTCGCCCTTTGTGATGTCTTGGGCGGCGAACACCCCCGTTCCGTGAATGGGAGATTTTCGCAGTTCGTATTTTCGCATATTATTTTTCGGGGAATTTCCCATCGCGCACGTCGGCGATAAACCGCGAATACGCATCGACCGCGGCGTCGCCGAGTTTCGCGTATTGCTTGACGAACGACGGCGGATTTTTCGAGAACCCGAGAATGTCGGCGCAGACGAGAACCTGCCCGTCGCAGCCCGCGCCCGAGCCGATTCCGATCGTCGGCACGCTCAGCGAGCGCGTGACTTCGGCGGCGCAGTCGGCGTCGGTCATCTCCATGAGGACGATGAACGCGCCCGCCTTTTCGAGGGCTTTCGCGTCGGCGAGAATTTTTTCGCGCTCCTCGGGCGTTTTGCCGAATTTCCTGTATCCGCCGAGCCGCAAGACCTGCTGCGGCTCAAGCCCGATATGGGCGATCACCGCTATCCCCGCCTTGACGAGTCGGGAAATTTTGTCCGCCATTTCCGCGCCGCCCTCGATTTTAACGGCGTCGGCGCCGCCCTCCTGCACGAGCCTGCGGCAGTCGTCGAGCAGGCTGTCGAACGAGTAGTGCGCGCGCGCGAACGGCAGGTCAGCGGCGACGAGCGCGCTCGGCTTTGCCCGCGCGACGGCGGCGGTGTGGTGAACCATGTCGTCCACGCTTACGGGGACGGTCGAGGAATACCCGAGCACCGTGTTGCCGACGGAGTCTCCCACGAGGATTATGTCCGCGCCCGCGGCGTCGGCGAGAGACGCGAACATTGCGTCGTACGCGGTGATCATCGCGATCTTCTCCGCGCCTTTTTTTTCGAGAATATATTTTGTGGTCTTTTTCATTTCGCTATTTTTTTCGCAACGATTTCCGCCATGAGTTTCGCCCCCTCGGCGTTGGGGTGGATTTTGTCGGGGAAGAGATCGCCCTTGCCGTCGAACCGCGAATAAAGGTCGATAATTTCAAGCCCGAGCGACTCCGCAACTTTGCGCACCCGCGGGATTATCTCGCAGCGCACGCGTTCGGCGTCGATTTGCTTGCCGGAGCGGAACGCGGGCATGGGAATGCAAAGGTAGATTTTAGGCTTGGAATCGAGCTTGGCGAAGGACTGCGCGATGTCGGAAAGGTCGCGCTCGAAGTCCGCGATGTGCGCCATGTTTTGCGATTTTGAATCGTTCGTGCCAAGCCCTATCACGACAATATCGGGCTTGAAATTCAGCGCGTCGCGGTATTGATTTTGTTGAATGTAGGGGGAGTTGCCTTTGGAAAGCGCGGTAGTGCCGCTGGCACCGAAGTTGCGCACCTCGTAGCCGCCGCCGAGGATTTTCGCAAGCTGCGCGGGATAGCATTGCTGATCGCGCGGCTGCAGGCGCGCCCCGTAGGTTATGGAGTCCCCCACGCAGGCGACTTTTATTGCGTCCGCGAAGCACGCGCAGGCGCAAAGCAGCGCGAAAACCGTAAATAATATTTTATGTGATTTTTTCATATATTTTCTATTGCTTGAAAAAGTTTATTTTTTCGAGGACGTTTTTCACCGCGCCCGTCGCCGACGTCAGAATGTCGAGCAGGTCGTTCGTCGGGCGCGAGACCGTTCCCTCGACGGTGAACGACGGGCCGCGGTAGTAACCCTCAGCGTCGCTTTGGCTCTTGGCGTAGCCGATTTTTTCAAAGAGCGTTTTCGCCGAGCCTTTCACGAAAATCGAGACGGGTATCTCGAGCTTCTGCCCCGAAAACGGCAGGTCGGGGTCGAAATAAATTTTGCCGTTTTTAGAGGAGAACAAAAGCGCGTCGGTTTTTATCGCGGCGGAATCGATGTTGTAGTTGTAGTCGGGGGCTTTTCTCGACATCTCGACCGCCGCTTCGGAAAATTCGGCTTTCGCAAGCATGCCCACGACATCGCCCATGCCGTCGAGTTCCGCGACTTTGTTTTTTAGGATTTTCCCCGCGAGCTTTAAAATTCCGCCCGCGAGAGCCGCGCCGCCGCCCGCGATTGTGTCGCTGTCGAGAATCCTGAGCGCGCCCGCCGAGCGCGAGCGTATCGACGCCTTGCCTGTGGCATAGCGCAAGAGGTGCTCGGCGTTGTTGCCGGAGCTCTCCGCGCGAATGTCGGCGTCGAACAGCCCCGATATCGCGGGCTTGGCGGAGTCGAAGAAAATTTTTGACGCCTCGAACGACTTTAGCGAAATCGAGGACGGCTTTAGCTCGTATGGAATTTTCGCGCTTTCCGAGAACGTTATTTGCGCGCCCGCTGAGATGTCCGCGCCCATGAATTTGCCCGAGACTCCGCGAAGCTCGAGCAGTTCGGGCGACGCCGAAGCGTCCGCCTTGAAGCCCTCCAACAGAAGCGAATTTTTGTACAGCAGCTTTTGCGCCGACACCCCGAGCGAAACATTTTTCCCGACGTTCCAGAACGCTTTTTTGTCGCGCTTGGCGATTTCGTCGGGGCGCTTTTTGCTTTCTTCGAGGACGGCGAGCGAAGGTTTTACAATCCGCTGCGATTTACCAGTTTGAGGGGCGTTTTTAGGCGCGGTTTCCTCGGAGTACGTCGGGTTCGAGAACGCGCCGGCGAGCGCGAGGGCGTCCTCGAGAACAAGGGATTTCGCCTCAAGCTTCGCCGAGACCGCGCCGCCGCTTTCGGAGCAGGTTAGCGACGCGTCGGAATGTCCGAGCTTCGAGTCTGCGCGGACATTGGCAAAAACGCTTTCGCCCGAGAGCTTGACGCTCGCCTGCACTTTGTCCAAAACTTCCATGGCAGTGCGCGTCGAGACGGAGTGCGCGGCAATTTTTAGATTCGTCTCGCCGCCGCCGTAGCTTGCGGAAATCTCCGCCGTCCCGCGCGAGATGTTGGAATATTTTAGCAGCGCCGGCTGCACGAAAATGGGCGCGAGCGCGGTCTCGAGCGAAACGTTCGCGGAGACAATTTTCGCGAAGCCGTCCGACATTTTCGCGCCTCCCGAAAACGTGCAAAATTCCGCGCCTCCCGCGCCAAGGCGCCCGTTTTTGAGCGAAATCTCGGCGGCGTCTTTATTATATAATGCGTTTCCCTCAGCCGAAACGGAAAGGTCGCGCGCGTAGGCTTTGCCGTCTTTGGCGTATGAAAGCCCCGAGGCGGAAACCGAAAAGTCCGCCGTGTACGAGCCGCTTTTGCTCTCGGAAAGAACGCCCGAGAACGACGCTTTCGCCGCGTCGACGCCCGACAAGAAAGGCTTTATCGCCGCGAACGGGAAGTTCGGGCAGTCCGCCGCGATCAGTTCCGAGCCGCTCTGCGGGGCAAGGCGCGACTTTTCAAAATCGTAAACGAGGGGCGACTTTGCAAAAATCTTCGTCGCCGCCGCGCCGCCCGCTTCGGAAACGTCGAGGTTGAAGCGCTTGACGACAAGCTCGGTTTGCGAGCACGCGAGCGCCGCGCCGAGCTTGAAATTCATCGGCGGGGTTTTCCCTAACGAAACCGAGCGCACGCGCGAGAGCATCGGCTTTAGCGAGCCGCCGCCCGAAACTTCCGCTTCGGCGGTCATGCCGTCGTATTTCAGGTCTGCGGCGAGCTCAAGCTTGTCGGTTTTTGAGTCGGCGCAGAGCATCGAGATTTTCGCTTCGGACTTTTCGCCAAGCGCCGCGGAGAGGTCGAAGAACAGATTTAAGCCGGACGCTACAATTTCTCCGGAGCGCAAAATTTTCGCGTCCGTAAGCGAGAGCGGCGAGACTGTGGAAACTTTGTATTTGCCGCCGCGCTTTTTTAAGGAAAGTTTCGCGCAAATTCTTTCGGCGGAAATTTTGAAAGAATCGGGCATAAAGGCTTCGGGTATGCGCGAGGGCAGGGAGAGCACCGCGAGAAGCTCGGCGTTTTCAAGCTCCTCGGGCGAGCCCGCGGCGAACGGCTTTGCGGAGATTTCGGCGAGCGCCTCGCCGCCCTCGGAAATGTTCGACTCGAATTTGCGAACCTCGATTTTTTCGCCCGATTTTTCCGCGTCGATTCTCGCGTTGATTGAAAATTCACCGAGGGGCGCGAGGCTTTCCGAGAGTTTTGAAAGCTTTGAAATTTTGGAGTCTGCGACAATCTTTACCGACGCGTTTTCCCCGCCTTCCGAGAGCGCGAGCTCCGCGTAGAGCGCGAGGGCGAAATCGGGCAGCTTGACGCTTTCGGGCAGAAACTGCGCGGCTGCCGCATTGTCGATGTCCATTCTGATCTTCGCCGCGACCGACGAGAAATCCGCCGGCACTTCGGCCGACATCTGCGCGAGCGTTTTTCCGCCGCCCTCGAGAATCGACTTTACGCGCGCGAATTTTTTTTCCGCCGCAGACGACGCCTTGAAAACGTATTCCCCCGAGCGCGCCTGCACCGCGCCCTCGGGCGCGGGAAAGCTTCCGCCGAACTTTACGCCCTTGGCGGAAATGTCGAACCGCCTGCCGTCAACCGAGACGTCGGCGGAAAGCTCGCCAAGGATAAAATCAAACGGAAGTTTCGCCGCGTCTTTGGGCGTTTCTTTTTTCTCTGTTCGCGCCGCCGCTTGCGCGGGCTTTTCGGAGGAACCCTTTGGTTGCGCCGCTTGCGAGACTTTTTGCGCTTTTTCTTCCGCGGGACGGGGGCGCGGGAACTTGGAAGTGTCGACCGACGCGCCCGAAATTTTCGCGCTTGGAATGTTAATTTCGCCCAAAAGCAGGCTTTTTAATTTATAGCTTAATTCGATTTTTTCGGCGCGGGCGAACTCGCCGCAGGAGACGTTTTCAAATGTCGCCGAGGACGGCGTTATCGCCGCGCGCCCGACGCGAAATTCCGGCGATACCGAGTTTATCAGGCGCGTTTGCACGCTCGGGAAAAACAGCGCCGCCGCCGCCGCCGCGACAACGAGCGCGGCGCACAAAAGAAAAATCGCCAAAATTTTTTTAATCATTTTTCCTCGGAAATTATTTTATCAAAAATATCTTTTTTGATATAGGCGGTGAGCAGAAGATTTTTTCGCAGCCCGTAAAGCTCGGTCTCGTATTTTTGAGGGTCGAGCTTTTTCCCGACCGCCGCCGCGAGCGGGGCGTCGCACACGACAACGTCGAACACTTCGATGTTTTCGGGGATTTCTCCGCCGCTCCAAAAGCCCGCGTTGCGGTATTGGCGAAGCATAAACGGCGCCGGCCACGGGGAGTTTTCAGTGATGAACGCGACGGGAATGTCGCTTTCATACTGCGAAAATTTCGCGGCGGCGTTTACGCGGCTTATGAGATTTCCAAAATCGCGCACGGTGTGCGAATAAATATAAGGGTTGCGCGGATCGCTGTCGAAGCGGACGGAGGCGTTCGAGGCGAGCGCGAACTGCCGCCACGCGAGAACACCCAAGAGCGCCGCCGCCGCAAGGCATATCCAAACATTTTTTTGCAAGACCATGCGAGCGGCTCCAAACCCCGCCACGGCGCAGATGAACACAAACGGCGAAAGCAAAAGCCACGGCGTTTTATAAGTTATCAAAGAGAGCGCCGCGACCGCGAAAACCGCGTTCAAAAACGCGTAGATCGCGAACGTGCATTGCCATGGCGATTTTTTTCTAAAAAGGCACGCCGCGAGAAATCCGAAAATCGCGAGCGCGGAAATCGCGATCTCGCCGAAATACGCTCCGCCGCTCTTTTGAATAAAAAGAAGCTTTATGTAAAACAACGCGCCCGACGCGTGCTGTTCAGAGCCCGCCTTGCCAAAAAAGTGGCAATACGATTTCACCGCGTCGGCTACTCCCGCCCAGTTGGAGCCGAACGACGAGTAGAGTAGCACAAACGCCGCCGCCGCGCCCGCGAATACGCAAAGAAGCAGTTTTGGCGCTGCCCTTGAAAAGAATATCCATTTTAGATTTTCGCGGATCCGCGGCTCGAGAGCCGCGCAGACCGCGAACGAGCCCGCCATCGCAGCGTATGAAATCACCGCCGTTTCTTTCGTCGCCTGCGAAAGCCCGAGCAAAATTCCCGCCAGCAGCGCGAGCCAAACGTTGGGCGAGCAAGCGAACTGCCACGCCGCGAGCGCGAGCGCGTAAACGAGGGTCGCGAAAATAATTTCGTGGACGAAGTACCCCGAATAAATTTGAAAGAACGCCGACATCGCAAGGCACGCCGCGCCCGCCCACGCCGCCGTCCGCCCGAGATAGCGCCCGGTCAAAATCAGCAGGAGAAGAATTGCCGCGGCGATCGGCGCGAGGGTTTTTCTAAAATCGGAAATTTGCGCCTCGCCGGTCGGCGCGCCCAGCGTTTCCGCCGTCCAGTAGTAGAGCGTTGGCCCGTGCGGGCCGTTGGGGTTGTATTTGTAAACGCCGGTGTCGATAAGCTCCGAGGCGGTTGTCGCCTGCTCGGCCTCGTCGGCGTGCGGCATTCTATGCCCGATATTTTTTTCGCGCATGACAAACCCCGCGGCGATGCACGCCGCAGAAAGGGCTATGGCGAGAATCCGCTTCATTTCTTCGAGTCGAACGCGCCGAGCAAAATCTTCGCGGTTTCTTTCGGCGGTTTGACGGGCATGCCTTGCAGGTTTACAAAGACGTGGACGGTGTGCCCCGTCGCGAGAAGCTTTCCGTTGGCGCGTATCTCGTACTCGACTTTTATCCGCACAGACGGCCTTTCGGCGATGCGCGCGGTGAGCACGACAATGTCGTCGTATTTGGCGGGGTATTTGTAGTTGAGGTGCGCCTCGACGACCGGCAGGTGGAAGCCCTCGTCGTTCATCTTGCGGTAATTGAGCCCGATCGACTCAATCAGCGCGAGCCGCGCGACTTCGCACCACGCGAGATAGTTCGCGTGGTAGACAATGCCCATCGCGTCGGTCTCGGAGAACCTGACGCGCACCGATGTTTGCGTTTCAATCATAGTTCGTTTTCGGTGATTTGTTCCTCGGTCTGGCGGCGGCGGATAAGCTTTATTTTTCCGCCGCGCGAAACCATTACTTCGGGCGAGGCGGGGTAGGAGTTGTAGTTCGACGCGCTCATCGAGCTGCAATATGCGCCCGCTCCGCCGATCGCGCAAAGGTCGCCGATTTTCGCCTTGGGAAGCCTGCGCGGGGCGAGAGCTTCGGGGTCGGCGGGGGCGGGGGTGAGAATATCGCCGCTTTCGCAGCAGTGCCCCGCGACGATGTATTGCTCCGACGCCCCCGCGTTCTTCGCCGTGACGATTTCAATCGGGTGCTGCGCGCCGTAGAGCGACGGGCGGAGAATGTCGGTCATGCCGGTGTCGAGCTTTATGAATTTGTAGCCGCCTTTGCCGGTGTCGCAGATGTCGCTTACGGTGGCGAGCACGCACGCGCAGTTCGCCAAAAGGAACGTGCCGGGTTCTATCTCGAAATGCAGCTTTCTGCCTGTGCGCTTGGCGAAGTCCGCGACGAGCTTCGCGACGGGTTTGCCGACTTTTTGAAGGTCGGTCGATTTCTCGCCCTCCACGCGCGCGACTTTGAAGCCGCCGCCCATGTCGAGAGTTCGCACGTCGGGGAACCGTTCGACGGTGTCTATGCTCATCTTCGCGACTTTTTGCCAGACGAGCGGGTCGGAGCCCGATCCGATGTGCGTGTGGATTCGCACTATTTTAAGCGAGTATTTTTTCGCGGTGGAAAGTATCTCGGGGATATAGTCGCGCCAGATTCCGAACGACGACGCCGGGCCGCCAACGTTCGTCCTGTTCGTGCCGCCCGAGCCGAGCCCGGGGTTTATCCTGACGCCAACCTCCGCCCCGCGCGCGATTTTCCCGAAGGACTCGAGCTGATGTATCGAGCACGCGTTGAAAAGCACCCCGAGGCGGACGAGTTCGGCGAGGTTTTTCGGAAGCTGCTGCGACGAAAGCGAAATGTGGCATGGCTTAATTCCCGCGCGAATCGCGCGCATCGCCTCGAACCCGCTCGACGCGTCGATATGCAGCCCGAGCGAATTGAAAAGCCGCAAGATCGCCGCGTTTGAGGCGGCTTTCATCGCGTATCTAACGGTCAGCCCGAACGCGTTTGGAAAGGCGAGCGCCGCCTTTGCCTGCCGCGCGAGGGCGGCTTCGTCGTAAACGTAGCAGGGCGTCGAGAATTTGCGCGCTATTTTTTCCGCGACGGCGGGGTCGATAATTTTTTTTGTCTGCGTCTTCATTCTTAAGGCGCAAAGTTTGGCATTTTATTTTATTTTGTCAACCGCATCAATCAGCGCGGACTCGCCGAGAATGGCGGGCATGACAATCGGCTCGCCGCGCGGCGGGTAGAGAATGTTTAGGGGCACGCCCGCGCGCCCGAATTTTTCGAGCTCGGCGGTTATGCGCCCGTCGCGCGTCGTCCAGTCGCCCACGAGGACTTTTACCGATTTTTCGGCGAAGAGCTTTTTGATTTTTTCGGAGTGCAAAATTTGCTCATTGTATCGGCAAGTTAAGCACCAGTCGGCGGTGAAATCCACATAAACGGGAAAGCCTTTCTCCCGAAGCTCGGCGACTTTCTCCGCGCTCCACGCGTTTTCGGGATTTGATTTTTTTGCGCCGCTTTCGCCTGAGGGAAGCGAGACGATTGCAAGCGCGAGCGCCGCCGCCGCGGCTGCCGCAAAAAGCGAGAGCCGCCTTGCCAAAGCTGAGAAGTGCGGCAGGGAAAATTTCCCGTAAACGGCAAGACCTATGCCAAGCAAAACCGCCGCGCCCGCGATGTGCGAAAAGTTCCCCGTCTGCCTCCAGTAGAGCCAGCCGAGCCATGCGGCGGTTGCGAACATCGGCACCGACAAAATTTTTTCGAGCTTTTCCATCCACGCTCCCGGCTTTGGAAGCAGCGCCCCGAGCCTCGGAACCGCCGCGAGCGCCACATACGGCGACGCCATTCCAAGACCCAAAAACGCAAAGATAAGAAGCGATTTCCCCGCGGGCATTTCCGCCGCGAACGCCGCCCCGAGCGCGCCCCCCATAAAAGGCGCGGTGCAGGGGCTCGCGACCAAGACGGCGAGAATTCCAGAAAGCGCGGACTCAAACCATTTGCTTTTTGCCTTGCCCGCGAAGCCCGCGCCGCCCGCGAATCCCGCGCCGATTTTAAACACCCCCGCGAAGCTCAATCCGACCGCGAAGAAAAGAAGCGCCATCGCCGCCGAGAACGCCGGATTTTGCAGCTGAAAGCCCCAGCCAAGAGACTCTCCCGCCGCCCGCAGACCGAGCAAAATTCCCGCGAGCGACAGGAACGACGCCACAATTCCGAGCGTGTAAAACCCCGCCCCAATGAGCGCGTCTTTCCCGCCGGAGCTTTTCGCGAACGAGAGAATTTTTAATCCGATTACGGGGAACACGCACGGCATCAAATTCAAAATAAGCCCGCCCAAAAACGCCGCGGCGAGGATCGCCGCGAACGGGGCAAACGGGCTGTTTTCGGTTTTGCCCGCGCCGAAATCAACCTTGAACTCGGCGCGCGCCGACTGCGGCTCGCAGGTGTCGGAGCAGGCGAGCCACTGCGCATCGACGGCAAAAGTTTTTTCGCCCGCGGCTTTCCCCGCGCAGGAGAGCGTCGCGAGAATTTCGACATCGCCGCCGTATCCCGAATATTCCGAGCCCATGAAAGAAAATTTTTGCTCTTTTTGCCACTTCAAGCTTTCGAGCTTAAAGCCGGTCGGCATGGAAAATGCAAACTCCGTCGGAGAGCCGAGTTCAGGGGCTTTCCCGTAGATGTGCACGCCCTCGGGAATGGAAAACTTCAGCAAAACTTCGAGCTTTTCGCCGTCGCCGCATGGCAGGGGCTGAGCCGAAAACTTTACTTCGCCCGCGCCAAAGCAAACCTGCGCGAGCGCAAAAAGCGCGAAAATTGAAAAAAGGCGTTTCATAAATCCAATAAATATGTTGACAACCGCATCGAAAATGCGAAATCTTATGGAGGTAATCGGCAGTGTATTAAAGGTTTTCAGTATAGACCTTTGCTCCGCGTTATATCAACAGCAAAAAATCGGAAAATTCATGGCAGGCATCAAAGATTTTCTATCGAACGACATCGGCATCGACCTCGGGACGGCTAACACGCTCGTGTATGTGAAGGACTCGGGCGTAGTGATGAGCGAACCCAGCGTGGTCGCGGTTTACAACAATTCTAAAAAAGTCGTTGCCGTCGGCGAAAAGGCAAAAAAAATGCTCGGCAAAACGCCCGGCAATATCACGGCTATCCGCCCCATGAAAGTCGGCGTCATCGCGGACTTCGACATCACCGAAATTATGCTCCGTTACTTTATCGAAAAGGCGTCGAAGCAGTTCAGCTTTATCGCCCCGAGGGTCGTCGTCGCGGTGCCGTCGGGCATCACGGAAGTCGAGCGCCGCGCGGTGCAGGAGTCGGCTATCCACGCGGGAGCGCGGTCGGTCTGCCTGAAGGAGGAGCCCCTTATGGCGGCGATCGGCGTCGGGCTTCCCATCGAGGAGCCGAACGCGAGCATGATTGTCGACATCGGCGGCGGCACGACGGAAGTGGCGGTGATTTCGCTTTCAAACGTTGTGTGCTCGCGCAGCGTAAGGATCGGCGGAGACGAGTTCGACAACTGCATTATCCAGTACATGAAGCGCGCCTACAACCTCATCATTGGCGAGCGCACCGCCGAGGAAATCAAGATAAACATCGGCTCGGCGTTCCCGCTTGAGAAGGAGCTCACTTGGGAAGTGAAGGGGCGCGACGCCGTCTCGGGCCTGCCGAAAACCCTTTTCGTATCGTCGCAGGAAATCCGCGAGGCGCTCTCCGACGCGTTTAAGGCGATCACCGACGTGATCCACGAGGTTCTTGAAAAAATCTCCCCGCAGCTGAGCGCCGACCTTGTCGACAGAGGCATCGTTCTCGCGGGCGGCGGGGCGCTTATCCGCAACCTCAACTTGAGGATTACCGCCAGCACGCTGCTGCCTTGCTTTGTCGCCGACGACCCCCTCCGCGCGGTCGTCAACGGGACGGGCGCGGTTTTGCAAAACTACGAATTTTGGACGAAAGAAAATTCATAGCTTTCGCGCGAAAGCGGCGCGAGGCGCAAGGCGCGGGAAGCCCCGCGCCCGCGTTTTTTTAAAAGGCGCGCGGGGCGCGAAAAAATAAAAAATGTATTGGCGCAAACTGACAGGGATTAGAAATCTGGCGATCTTCGCGGTTCTCCTCGGGGTTTGCCTGTTCGCCCCGTCGGCTCTGCGCGACGGCGCAAAGGGCGTATTCGAGCAGTTTCGCGCGCCCGTCGATTCGCTCTCGTCGCAGTTTTCCGATCTCGCGGCGTTCTGGTCGATGGCGTCGAACTCGAAGCGCGACTTGATAGAGGCGGGCAGGGATTTGGCGCGCCTGAACGCGGGCTTTCAGGTGAAGAACCTCGAGAGCGATTCCCTCAAAATGCAAATCGGGCGGCTCGAAAAAATTCTCGGCATGCCGTCCTACGAAAAGTTCAAGCCCGAGGTCGCCCGCGTTTGCAGGCGCGACGTCAACGCGTGGTGGCAAAGGCTCGTCATACGCAAGGGATCGGCGCACGGGATAAAAAAGGGCTACGCGGTGATCTGCGCCTCGGGGGTCGTCGGCAGGATTGCGGAGGTCGGGGCGGACACGTCGGTTGTCGAGCTTGTTTCGAGCAGGCAGTTTAGAATGGCAGCGCGCGCCGAGGGCGACGAGCGCCCGATTATCTATCAAGGCGCGGGGTCGCTTTCGATGCACGCGGCAAAGGGCGAAATTTCCGATGTTCCCGCAGACCTTTCCGCCAGCCCCTCGAAGCCGCTGAGGCTGTTTACCTCGTCGCTTGCGGGGTCGTTCCCCGACGGCGTTTTGATAGGCGAGGTCGTCTCGCTCAAGCCCGAGCCCGACGGCATTTTCAAGTCGGGGTCGGTGCGCTTGGCGAAGGGGCTTTCCTCGGTGAGGGAGGTCTCGGTGCTAATCCCGATTGCCGACGTAAAGGTGCGCTGAAATGTTTAGGTATTTCAAGATAGAGCCGTTTTTTTTCATAGTTTCAAACATCGGCTTTATGTGCGCGGTCTCCGCGCTAAACGGGGAAATTTCACCCTACGCGTGCGTGTTCGTCCCCGCGCTCTACATCGTGCCGTCGGCGCTTTTTCTCGATTTCGCGCCGATGCTTTTCGCGGTGGCGGTGTCGGCGTTTTTTTTCGAGGCTACAACCCCCGTCCGCGCGGGCTCGACGGCGGCTCTATGGCTTGTGGCGGCGGCGGCTGTGCACGCGGGGCGCTTTCGCTTCAGAATGTGCGGCAGGATTGCGGTTATCTCGCTTTTCATAGCGGCTAACGTGCTGATCACCCTTGTGTGCGCGCTTTTTTACATGCGTGGGATTGAATGTTTTTCAGACTATTTTTCGCGCGTCGCCTCTGATTTGGTAGTTTCGTCGGTCGCGCTTATTGTTTTGGGAAGATTTCCGATCGCGGTGCCAATTTCTATGGCAAACATTTTTGGGTTGGACATGTCCATAAACGAGGACGAGAAATGAAGCCCGAAAAGACATACTCGAAAAAGAACCCGCGCATACCGGTTTTCGGCTGGCTGTTTGCGGCGGCGTTCGCGGTGCTGCTGGGGTCGCTCGCGTACAGGCAGATTTATTTGGGCGACTTTTACGCCGAGCGCGGCAAGCGGCAGACCATGCGCCGCATTGTCGAGCCCGGCACGCGCGGCGACATCTACGACCGCAACGGCAGGAGGCTCGTGACAAACCGCCCGATTTTTTCGGCTGTGGTTTATTTCAACGACATCCGCAAGGAATTTCGCGAGGAATATTTCAGGCTGAAAAAATTTGAGATTGACCGCATATCGCAGGCGGGCTCGAAAGAGAAGCCCGATTACGCCGACATCACCGAGCGCGCGCGCGCCAACGTTTTGCGCAGGTATCTTGCGCAGATAAACGCGATCCTCGGCTCCGGCTACCGCCTGTCCGACGCCGACTACAACAGGCACTTCCTCCAGAAGCAGCTGCTGCCGTTCCCGCTCGTGAAAAACCTCACCGCGCGCGAGCACGCGATCCTCGCCGAGCGCATTCCCGTCGATTCCCCGATACAGATTTACACCGACACCGCCCGCTATTATCCTTACGGCGATTCCGCCTCGCACGCGCTCGGGTACGTCGCGAACAATTTTGACGAAGACCCCTCGGGCGTTCCGGGCGACGATTTGCGCACATACACAATCGTCTCGACGGTCGGCAGGACGGGCATCGAGGCTGCCTTCGACAAAACCCTCTCGGGCAAAAGCGGCGTAAAGATATGGGTTGTGGATCTGGCGGGCTACCAATATGAAAACGTGCGCGACATTCCGCCGAGCAAGGGCAAGGACGTGTTTTGCTCGCTCGACATCGACCTTCAGCAGACGGCGGAAGAGGCTCTCGGAGACCGCAAAAGCGCGGCGGTCGCCATCGACGTCAAAAGCGGCGAAATATTGGCTCTCGCCACGCGCCCGAGCTACGACCCAAACTCGCTGACGCCGTATATCACCCACAAAGTCAACGCCGACATCATCGCGCGCGACGCATGGCTAAACCGCGCCACGCAGGGGCTGTACCCGCCGGGCTCGACCTTCAAGGTGGTGACCGCGATAGCGGGGCTCGCGTCGGGTGCTATCGACGAAAATTCGATAAAGACATGCACCGGCGGCTTTCAAATCGGCAACAGAATTTTCCCCTGCAACAAGCGGTATGGGCACGGCAACCTCGACTTGGCGGGCGCGCTCGCGCACAGCTGCAACGTGTATTTTTACGAGACGGGCGTCGACACAGGAATCGAGACAATCGCGAAAATCGCGAAAGACTTCGGCTTCGGCGAGCCTACGGGAATCGAGCTTGGCGAGGACTCGTGGCGCCGAACGATTGTCGCCACGCCCGAGTTCAAGAAAAAACGCCGCAAGTACGACGGCCCGTGGACGGACGGCGACACCGCCAACGCGTCGATCGGGCAGGGGTATATGCTTTTTACGCCGCTTCAAATGGCGTGCTTTACCGCGTCGTTTGCGCGCGGCGAAACGCGCACAAAGGCGTCGATTATCCACGACCCGTCGCGCAAGACCGACGCCGCTTACCACGGCGCGAAAAAAATCGACCTATCGCAGGCTCACTATGAGAAAATCGTCGAGGGCATGGTCGCGGCGGTCGAGCGCGGGACGTGCCGAAGGGCGGCGGTCGGCGGCGTAAAAGTCGCGGCGAAGTCGGGCACCGCGCAGGTTTCGGTGGGCGGAAAAAAGCTGACGCTCGCGTGGATTATTGCCTTCGCCCCCGCGGACGACCCCGAGATCGCCGTAAGCGCGATCGTCGAGGGCGACGAGTCGGGCGACGTCGGCGGCGGGCGCACGGCGGGGCCCATCGCGGGCGCGGTGCTCAAGAAGTATTTTTCGGGCTCGAGGCGCGCGCTTCCCGAAGTCGGCGACTGACGTTTTGCAAGAAAAATCTTTCCGTTTGGCGGGAAAATATTTCAAAAAAAATCGCCATAAAAACTTGCCAATTTTTCGGGGATAAAAAACAATGTCGCCACAATCAATAATTGTATTATCGTATGAGCGACCCAATCAAACACGAATGCGGCATTGCGTTAATCAGGCTGTTGAAGCCACTAAAATATTATTACGATAAGTATGGAGACCCGATTTACGGCTTCCACAAGCTTTTTCTCCTCATGGAAAAGCAGCACAACAGGGGGCAGGACGGCGCGGGAATCGGGGCGGTCAAGATAGGAGTGCCGGCGGGGCAAAGCTACATCTTCAGGGACAGAAGCGCGAAGAGCAACGGGCTTTCGCAGATTTTCAAAAACCAGTTCGAGTCCTACGCCGACAAAGTCAAAAAAGGCGTAATCCACCCCGAATTTATCGACACTGTAAAGTCGAACTTCGACTACGCCGCCGAGCTTCTCATCGGGCACCTTCGCTACGGCACGAGCGGCGCGTATCAAAAGAGCAGCTGCCACCCGTTCTTTAGAAAGAGCACTTGGCCGGCACGCAATCTGATGCTCGTGGGCAATTTCAACATAACGAACACCGAGGATCTCAACCGCGAGCTTATCGAGCGCGGCATACACCCCGTTTTCAGCACCGACACGCAGGCGATTCTCGAGGAAATCTCGTTCCAGCTCGACATCGAGCACGGCGAGATTTACCGCGAGCTGCGCGACGAGGGCGTCGCGGGGGCGGACATTCTCCGCATGATGAACGAGCGCCTCAGCCCCATGCGCATCGTAAGCAACGCCGCCACGACGTGGGACGGCGGCTACACCATCGCCGGCGCGATCGGCAACGGCGACGCGTTCGTTTTGCGCGACGCCAACGGAATCCGCCCCTGCTATTATTACAAGAACGACGAGATTATCGCCTTCGCCTCCGAGCGCGTCCCGCTCATGACCGTCTTTGAAGCCGACGAGTCCGACATCGCCGAGGTCACCCCCGGGAATGTTTATGTCGTCAAGTGCGACGGCACATGCTACGAAAAGCCCTATCGCGAGGCGGGCAAAAAGAAGTCCTGCACGTTCGAGCGCATATATTTTTCGCGCGGCAACGACCCCGAAATTTACCGCGAAAGAAAGGCTCTGGGCGCGGCTCTTTGCCCGAAAATTTTCGAGTCTATCGGGCGCGACTTCAAGAACGCGATTTTCAGCTACATTCCCAACACCGCGGAAATCGCCTACTACGGCATGATGAGCGGGCTTCGCGTAATGCGCAGGCAGGCGGTCAAAGACGAGTTTATGCAGCTTGTCAACTCGGGCAGCCCCATAACCGCGGACATCGTGGACAAGCTCGTTATGGACAACTGGCCGAGGGGCGAAAAAATCGCCCACAAAGACATCAAGCTGCGCACGTTCATCTCGCAGGAGAAAGACAGAATGCAGCTCGCCTCGCACGTCTACGACATCACCTACGGCGTCGTCTCGCACAAGGACACCCTCGTTTGCCTCGACGACTCCATCGTCCGCGGCACGACCCTCAAGCAGCAAATTCTCCGAATTTTGAGCCGCACCAACCCGAAGAAAATCGTCATCGCTTCGACCGCCCCGCAAATCCGCTATCCCGACTGCTACGGCATCGACATGAGCGAAATCGGCAAGTTCATCGCGTTCCAGGCGGCGATAAAACTCCTAAAGGAAAGCGGCAACGCCGAGGTCATCTCCGACGTCTACCGCCTCTGCGTTTCGCAAAAGGACAAGCCCGCCTCCGAGATGAAAAACTACGTCTCGAAGATCTACGAACGCTTCACCGACGACCAAATCACCCGCAAGGTTTCCGAGCTTGTCTATCCGAAAAACATCGAGTGGAACGGCGAGGTTGAAATCATCTTCCAAACAATCGAGGATTTGCACAAGTCCATACCGTCCTGCTCGGGCGATTGGTTCTTCTCGGGCGACTATCCCACGCCGGGCGGATACAAGGTTCTCAACAACGCGTTCATAAACTACTACGAAAACAAGGAGGGGCGCAGCTACTAAGCCGCCCCGCGCCGCGCTTGGAATGAAAAATAAAACTCCCGCATTCGACTGGAAAGACGGCAGGGCGGCGGGCGTCTTTTTGCACATTTCGTCGCTTCCCTCCGAGTTCGGGGCGGGCAATGTCGGCGCGGCGTCGGAGGCGTTTTTCGATTTTCTCGAAGCGGCGGGAATGTCGTGGTGGCAGATTTGCCCGCTCGGGCCCACGGGCTACGGAGACTCGCCGTACCAGACGTTCTCGTCGTTCGCGGGCAATGCTTATTTTATAGACTTCGCGCAGCTTTCGGGCGCGGGGCTTTTGAATGATTCCGACCTCGCCCCGCTTCGCGCGCTCGACAAAAACAGGTGCGACTACGGCGCGCTCTACGCGCTCGTTCCCGAAGTTTTGCGCAAGGCGGCGGAAAATTGGCAAAGTGGCAGCCGCGGCAATTTCGGCGAATTTTCCGAGACGTTCGAGGGCTTTTGCGAAAAGAACGCCGAATGGCTCGACGATTATTCCCTGTTCGCCGCGCTTAAAAAGTTGAACGGCGGCAAGGCGTGGACGCGGTGGGACGCCCCCTTGCGCGACCGCGAGCCGCGCGCCCTCGCGTTTGCGAAAGAGCAGTGCGCCGGCGAGATTTTCCGCGTCAAATTCGCGCAGTGGGTTTTCTTCGGGCAGTATGAAAAGTTCAGGGAAAGCGCGCGCTCGCGCGGGATAAAAATTTTCGGCGACCTTCCCATTTACGCCGCGGGCGACAGCGCCGACGTGTGGGCTAACCGCGAAGTTTTTGAGCTTTATCCAGACGGCTCGCCGAAGAACGTCGCGGGGGTGGGGCCCGACTATTTTTGCGCCGAAGGCCAGCTTTGGGGCAATCCGCTTTACGACTGGAAAGGCGCGAAAGAAAAAGTTTACGAATTTTGGAAGCGCAGGATAGGCGCGGCGGCAGCCATGTACGACGCCGTCCGCTTCGACCATTTCCGCGGCTTCGCCGATTATTGGTCGATACCCGCCAAGAGCGGTGACGCCCGCAAGGGGCATTGGAAAATCGGCGCGGGGCTCGATTTCTTCAAGTTCGTAAAGGCGAATTTTCCCGACACGCGGTTTGTCGCGGAAGACTTGGGGCTTCTTTCAAAGAGGGCGGAAAATCTGCGCGACATTCTCAAAATTCCGTCTATGGCGGTGCTTCAGTTCGCGTTCGGCGACGGCGCGAAAAACCCGTATTACCCGCACAACGTCGGGCGCGGTCGCGTTTATTACACCGGCACGCACGACAACGACACGTCCGTCGGCTGGTACGCCTCCGCCGACGAACCTTCGCGCGACAGATTCCGCCGCTATTTCCGCACGACCGGCGAAAACCCGAGCTGGGACATGATACACGCGGTTATGAAAAGCTGCGCGGATTTGGCGGTAATCCCGATGCAGGACATTCTCGGGCTCGGTTCGGACTGCCGCTTCAACACGCCCGGGAAACCCGACGGCAACTGGGCGTGGAGAATGTCGGAAGACCAGCTCTCGCGCGCCTCGCGCGAAAACGCGCCGTATTTAAAATCGTTCGCGGAGTTGGTCGGCAGGCTTCCGCCCGAGCCTGAAAATTTAATGTTGAAAAAATAATCTCCGGTAATAGAAGTGGGGAAAATGGAGGATAGCAGAACGGAACGCGAATTGAAGGGGCTCGCCGTCTCGAAGGGGATAGCACACGGAGAGGCGTTTGTCATGCTCCACAGGGAGCTCGACACCCCCGTCTACGAAATTCGCGACGCCGACAAGCCCGCGGAGCGCGTGCGTTTTGAAAACGCCATTCTCAAGACCCGCGCCGACATTCAGCAGATAAAGGCGGAGCTCGCCGAAAGCGTGGGCGAGACCGAGTCGGGCATTTTCGACGCGCACCTGCTCGTGCTCGAGGACGTCGCCATAATGCAGGAGACGATCGAAACTTTCGAGAGCGGCAACTACAACATCGAGTATTGCTATTCGAGCACCGTCAACAAATTCATAAACGCGTTCGAGAAAATCGACGACCCGTTTATCCGCGAGCGCATCGCCGATTTAAAAGACGTCTCGCGCCGCGTGATCTCGAATATGCTCGGCATCGAGACCGCGAAGATAGGAGCCTTTAGCGACCCCCTCATTCTCGTCAGCCGCGACTTTGCCCCGTCCGACTTCGCGCTCGTCGACAAGAGCAAAATTCTCGCGATAGTCTCCGAGAGGGGCTCGCAGACGAGCCACACCGCGATTTTGTCGCGCTCGCTCGGAATCCCGTGCATCGTGGGCGTGCCCGACGTTGCGGACTCCATCGCCTCGGGCGAATTCCTGCTTGTCGACGGCTACAACGGCAACATCGTCGTCAACCCGTCCGACGCCACGCTGGGGCATTTCACCGAGATCGAATCCGCGCACCTGCAGATTCAAAAGATTTTCGACACCTCGCTCCCGTTCCCCTCGGCGACGCCCGACGGCATCGACTTTAGCATAAAATTAAACATCAGCTCCGCCGCCGACATTCCCGAGGGCTCTATGGGCTACTGCGACGGCGTCGGGCTTTTGCGCACCGAAAATTTCTTTCTCGACGCCGGCTGCTTCCCCGACGAGGAGCGCCAGTTCGAGCATTACAAAAACGCGGCGATCGCCGCGCGCGGCAAGCCCGTCACGATACGCACGCTCGACCTTGGCGGCGACAAAAACCTCACCCTGATGAAAATGGTCAACAAGGAGGAAAACCCGTTCATGGGCTACCGCGCCATACGCTTTTGCCTCGACCACGACGACATTTTTGAAATCCAGCTTCGGGCGATTCTCCGCGCCAGCGCGTTCGGGAAAATCAAAATTCTCCTGCCGATGATAAACTCCATACGCGAGGTCGAGCGCTCGCGCATGATTATCGAGCGCGCCAAGTCCGCGCTCGCGGCGGAAAACATCGCGTTCGACAAAAACATTCAGGTCGGCGCGATGATCGAAGTGCCGAGCGCCGCGATCACCGCCGACATCATCTGCGCCTCGTGCGACTTTATCAGCATCGGAACGAACGACCTTATCCAATACATTCTCGCGGTCGACCGCGTCAACGACATGGTCGCTCACCTCTACGAGCCCATGCACCCCGCGGTGATCCGCACGCTCGACATGGTCGTTTCCGCGGCGCGCAAGGCGGAAGTGCCGGTCAGCGTCTGCGGCGAGCTCGCGGCGGACCCGATGTTCGCGCCGCTTCTTCTGGGCATGGGCGTCACAGAATTTAGCATGAGCCCGAAGTCGGTCGGCGAGATAAAATTTCTGCTCAGAAAGACAACCTACGAAAAGGCGCGCAACCTGCGCAACGAGATTCTCTCTCTCAAACGCTCGCGCCACATCGCAAGCCGCCTGCGCTCGTTCCACTACGAGTTTATGCAGCCGTATATGGACTGATGGAAACTTTCGACATCGCAGCCCTCGCCAAGCTTCTCGAAAATGGCGGCGTGGAATTTTCACGCTCGCAAGACGCGCTTTTTAAAGCGTCGCTCGACCACACCCGATACTCCGCGATCCCCGCGGGCGTCGCGTTCGCGGCGTCTGAGGAGGACGTTTCAAAAATCCTTTCAGCGTGCAGCGAGCTTGGCATTCCCGCGACAGTGCGCGGCTCGGGCACCGGCTGCGCGGGCGGCTGCGTTCCGATTTGCGGGGGGATTGTCCTCGATATTTCGCGGCTAAATTTTATCGAGATAGACCCCGTCTCCAGAATCGCGCATGTCGGCGCGGGCGCGATCACCGCCGATATCGACGCCGCCGCGCGCAAGTTCGGGCTTTTCTACGCGCCCGATCCGTCCTCGCACAAATTCTCCTCGATAGGCGGGAACATCGCCTGCAACGCGGGCGGGCTGCGCGCGCTAAAATACGGTACAACGCGCGAAAACCTTTTGGCGCTAAAGGCGGTTTTGGCAAGCGGCGAAATAATTTCGGGCGCGCTCGCGCTTAAAAAATATTCCGTCGGGCTTAATCTGCGCGACATTCTCGTCGGCTCCGAGGGCACGCTCGCCGTTATAACGCAGGCTTGGCTTCGGCTTTTGCCGCTGCCCGAGTCGCAGTCGGCGGCTGCGGCGTTTTTTCCGTCCGACGAAGCCGCGTTGCGGGGCGTTGAAAAAATTATGCGCGCCAACCTTTCGCCGTCGGTTTTCGAGATGATGGACGCGGAAACGTGCGCGTGCGTGCGAAAGAGAAACCCCGATTTGCAAGTCCCGGAAAATTCCGCCGCGCTTCTTGCGCAGTTCGACGGCGAAGCTGGCTCCGCGCAGGCGCAGGCAAAGGCGTTTGCCGATGTTTTGGCTGACACCGCCGTCGCCGTCTCATACGCCGTTGAGCCTGAAAAAATGGAAAAGCTCTGGGCGGTGCGCAGGGCGTCGTCGCAGGCGATGTTCGAGCTCGGCTCGGGAAAATTCAGCCAAGACATCGTGCTTCCATACGGCGCGGTCGCGGAATTTTTCAAATTTTACAAGGCTCTCGGCGCGCGCGAAAAAATGGCGACGCCCGTTTTTGGGCACGTGGGCGACGGCAACTACCACATACATTTTATGTACGACCTTTCCGACAAAGCCGCGCGGCGCCGCGCGATGCGCGCGATGGACGAAGCCGTCGCGAAAGCTGTGGAGCTCGGCGGGGCGGTGTCGGGCGAGCACGGCGTCGGCTTTCTCAAGTCGAAATATATGCCGCTTCAGCACACGCGGGCGGAGCTTGAGCTCATGCGCGGGATAAAAAAACTTTTCGACCCGCGCGGCATTTTAAACCGCGGCAAGGTTTACGACGCCGCCGACATCTCCGAAATGGAGCCGCTAAGCGGCGTAAAGCTTCCGTGGGATTAGTGCCGCGCGCGGCTTTTTGCTAAAAATATTAAATGATAAAAAACAATAAAAAACGCCGATTTTTAAGTCGGCGTTTTTTTTGCGTTCCGCGGGGAGGGGGTTATTCGACTCTCAGCGGCTCCGAAGTTTTTATCACAATCTTCTGCGGGTCGAGCTTCATTCCGTAAACGTTTACGGTTATGTCGCCAGCCTTGCCCGACGGCTCGATTACCGCCAGAAGCTTTCCGCTGAAAGACTTCATATAGTTCGACGAGAACGGGGTCTGGTCGGTTTGGTCGCCGTTGCAAAGCGCGCGGAGCTTGCCCTCGCCCTTGACGTCGACAAACATAAACCTCGCGGCTCGCGGGCAGAAGTTGCCGTCCTTGTCGACGACGTCGATCGCCACATATATCAGCTCTTTCGGGTCGGCGGGGTGCGTGTCGCGCTCGGGTGTTATCCTGACTGTGCGCGGCGCGCCGGCGGTTTTTATAATTTTCTCGTCGCGCTTTTTGCCGTCGGCGTCGTACGCGACAACCTTGATTTCGCCCGCTTTGTAAACGACATTGTCCCACATTATTCTGTAGCGCTCGTACGCGTTTTTCGATTTCGGGTTTTTGCTTTTTATGCCCATGCTTTCGCCGTTTACGAAAAGCTCCGCCTTATCGTAATTGGTGTAGCAATAGACGGGCACTTGCTCGCCATTTCTGTCGTCCCAATTCCAGTGCGGCAGAACGTGCAGAATCTTCACGTCGGGATTCCAGTGCGACTGGTAGAGGTAGAACCTGTCTTTCTTAAAGCCCGCAAGGTCGATTATTCCGAAATACGCGCTTCTTGCGGGCGTGCCGGGGTTGTAGGGCGTGGGCTCGCCGAGGTAGTCGAAGCCCGTCCAGACGAATTCGCCGAAGAAATCGGGGTTGTCCTCGAGGGCGGCGAATTCCTCGTCGGGCGGCTGCGCCCACGGCGGCGACTCGAGGTCGTAGGACGATACATGGTAGTCCTCGTGGAAGGGGTTGTTGTCGCGCTTCGCGGGGAAGTGGTAAACGCCGCGCGAGCTCACCGTGGAGGCGGTCTCGCTGCCGTGGAATATCATTTCCGGATAGTCTTTGGCAAGTTTTCCGTAGAGCGAGGGGTGGTAGTTTACGCCCATTACGTCGAGCTCCTGCGCGATTTTGCTTTTATTGAACGCGTCCTTGATGACGTTTATCCCCGCCGTCACGAGGCGGGTGGGGTCGGTCCGGTTGGCGATGTCAACGAGCTCGCGCGCGGTCTTTCCGCCGTTCGGGTCTTTCTGGTCGGAGATCTCGTTGCCGATGCTCCAGATCGCGACGCTCGGGTGGTTGCGGTCGCGCTTGATGAAATCGACGAGGTCTTTCTCGTGCCACTTCTCAAAAAATTTGTGGTATCCGTTTTTGCACTTTTCGATCCGCCATTCGTCGAACGCCTCGTCCTCGAGGAGAATTCCCATTTCGTCGCAGAGGTTGACGAGCTCGGGCGACGGCGGGTTGTGCGAGGTTCTGATTGCGTTGCAGCCCATTTCCTTTAAAAGCTCAAGCTGCCTGCGGAGCGCGCTGACGTTTGTCGCCGCCCCTATCGGGCCCATGTCGTGGTGCATGCAAACGCCCTTTATGAGGATTTTTTTGCCGTTTAGAACAAACCCGCCTTTGCGCGAAATTTCTATGGAGCGCACGCCGAAGCGCGAGGTGTCGCGGTCGAGCTCGTTGCCCGCGGAGTCGAAAATCGACGTTTGCATCGTGTAAAGCTCGGGCGTTTTGATGTCCCAGAGGCGCGGATTTGGAATGTCTATAAATACGTCGCCGCCGATTTTCGCGGACTCCGCCGACGCGACTGTCTCGCCGTTTGGCGCAAAAATTTTATGGACGATTCTCGCCGCGTTTTCGGGCGACGCCACTTCGGTCTTGACGCAAACTGCGGCGCTCGTGCGCGAGATTTTCGGGGTGGTGATAAACACGCCGTCTTTGGCGATGTGCGTCTTGTTTTTAACCACCGCGCGGACGTTGCGGTATAGCCCCGCGCCCGAATACCAGCGCGACGACTCAGGCTCGTTCTCAAGCCGCACCGCGACGATGTTCTTTTGCCCGAATTTCGCGAAGGCCGTTGCGTCGATTTCAAACGAGGCGTATCCGAACGGGCGCTCGCCCGCCAACAATCCGTTGACATAGACCTTCGCGTTGCTCATCGCGCCGTCGAATTCGAGGAAAACTTTTTTGCCCGCCGCCGCCGCGGGAATGTCGAGCGCGAGCCTGTACCAGCCTACGCCGAAGCAGGGCAGGGCGCCGGTGCGTCCGGTACGCAGGCGCTTGCGAAGATCGCCGTCCGCCCAGACATCGACAATCTGGTAGTCGATGTTCATGTCGAAATGCTTGGTTATCGCCCAGTCGTGCGGGACTCTCACGCTCTCCCACGCGGAGTCGTCAAAAGACGGGCTTTGCGCGCCCGAAACGTCGGCGTTAAAAAACTTCCAGCCGTTTTCGAGCGTTTGGACGGTTCGGGGCGAGTCCGCAAAAAGCGCGGACGCGAGTGGCGAGGCAATTATAGCCGCGCCGATTGCTTTCAATGCAGTTTTCATACTGCCAAAAAGTAAAACACCGCGCGCAGGTTCTTGCAAAACAAAAATGCGCGCACGAATTCGCAGAGAAAAATTTTTTGCGAAAAAGCTTTACAAAGGCGCAAAAATCGAAAGCATAACGAAGCTTTAAAACAGAATATAGCAAAGGCAGAAAAAATGGCGAATCTCAAGAAAAAACGCAGACTCAAGATGAACAAGCATAAACGCTCCAAGCGTTCAAAGGCTAATCGTCATAAGAAGCGCACGTGGGCGTGCTAACACGCCTCCCGCGCGAGCGCTTGAACCTTTGCAAGCCGGCGTTCCCACCAGAACGCGGGCTTTTATTTTATTCAAAGCCGCCCGCGCGCCGATAATTAATACGCAACTTTTCCGCAATGGCAGACAATAAAACACCGCAAAAATTTATGCTCGGGATACTCGTGTCGCTCGCGCTCGCGCACGGGTTTAACGATGTCATGCAGTCGATAGTCTTTGCGGTGTATCCGCTGATAAAGGCGGCGCTCAATCTCACTTACGCCGAAATCGGAATGGTCGCGTTCACCTACCAGATTTCATCGTCGATAATGCAGCCGCTCTTCGGGTACATCTTCGACAAGCGCCCGACTGGCTGGTTTCTGCCGTTCGGAATGTGCTGCACAATGACGGGGCTTCTGCTCATCGCGCACGCGACGCATTTTTATATGCTCCTCTGCGCGGTGTTCATCTCGGGGATAGGTTCGTCGGTCGTGCACCCCGAGGCGGCGCGGATAACGTCGCTCGCGGCGGGGCGAAAGCGCGGGCTGGCGCAGTCTATCTTCCAAGTCGGCGGCTCGATGGGCTTTTCCGCGGGGCCGCTTCTCGCGGCGCTTTTTGTGCGCGACCAGCAGGGCATCGCGAAATTCGGAGTGATAGCAATCGCGGCGATTGTCGCGCTGATTCCGGCGTGCAGGTGGTACGCGGCGCGGCTGTCCTCGAAAGGCGCGGCTCTCGCACCCGCCGAAACCGAGGAGTCCGCAATGCTCGCCGCCGCGAAGCTTCCCAAAAAGACAGTCTGGATCACGATGTTTATCCTGATGTTTTTGGTGTTTTCAAAAAATTTCTATACGGTCAGCTTCTCGAATTACTACACGTTTTATCTGATGACGAAGTTCGGCTTGAGCGTGCAGGCGTCGCAGTCGATGCTCTTTCTTTACCTTTTTTCCGCCGCGCTCGGGACGCTGATCGGCGGGCCCCTCGGCGACAAATACGGCAGGCGGCTCGTGATATGGTGGTCGATTCTCGGCTCCGCGCCGTTCGCGCTGATGATGCCTTACGCGAACCTCGCGTGCACAGCGGTCTTGAGCGTGATTATCGGGCTTATAATTTCGTCCGCGTTTTCGGCGATCCTTATCTACGCGCAGGAGCTGATGCCGACAAAGCTCGGGCTGGTCTCGGGAATTTTCTTCGGCTTCGCGTTCGGGATAGCGGGGATATCCTCGGCGATCCTCGGGAAAATTGCCGACGCCACCGACATTCTTTTCGTCTACAAGATATGCTCGCTTTCGCCGCTGTTTGGGATAGTCGCATACTTCCTGCCTCGTGTTCGCACGCTTCGGGCGATGAAAAATCTTCCGCCGAAATAGCCGCGCGAGCCGCCGGAAAGAACATTCGATTTTTGCCCATTGACGCTTGACAAATCCGTATAAAATGCTTTTCTGGGAAGCTTAAATTTACCGCTCGAGTGGTGAAATTGGTAGACACGTATGATTCAGGTTCATATGGCAGTACTGCCGTGAGGGTTCGAGTCCCTCCTCGAGCACTTTTTAGCCCTGCTTTTTTTAAAAGCGGGGCTTTTTTTGCGCCCGTGCCCTCCTTCCGCGCAATGCCGCCCGTCGGGGGACGGCGAAAAACGGATTAAAAAAAATTACGCAACGATAAAAATATCCGATACCAGAAAGAGAAGGGCAGGATATGGCGCAAAAACGAACATTCTCCAGAAAAAGAAAAAGTGCTAATTTTTATTTTTTTATGGTTGACAGAATGTCGTTATAGATTTTTTTATATCAATTTTACTAACATTATAAAAAATTAAAATAAATAGGATAAAATTAATATGGAAGCAAATAATACTGGAGATATCAGGCGTTTTCATTATGCGATAATTGCGGAGACATATCCGAAGATATTAAATCATTTCGGGCAGGGCAAGAACCAGAAGCGCACCCTGCTTAAACGCAACAGCGATCTTTTTGGCGAACCCGAGCCTCTCGCCGAGATCAATCCCATTTTCAACCGGGAAACCTTTGAAAAGCAAAACGCCCGCCTCACCAACTAATCTCTCTCCCGTGCGAGGCGCTGGGTGGTTGGGGATCGGGATTTGCTGTGGGAACAACGGGGAAACGTATAATTTTGCGCCGAATTGCGTAGCCGTTTTCTGAGGCGCAAGCGCGGCTTATTTTTTTGGAAACGGAATCGGCTCGGTGGGGGCGTCGAGATCTTTGCAGCAGAACTGGAGAAGGCGCATATACATCTCCTGAACGCGCGGGTCGTAGTAGTTGTTGTCGGCGTGCCCGATTGTCGTGTAGGCGATTCTTCCTTTGCCGAAAGATTTTATGTAGGCGGTGGCGTAGTCGCCGTCCTTGTAGTGGCCCATTTCGCCCGTCTTGCGGTTTTTAATGGGGCTCGCCTTTGGGTCGATGCGCATCAAAACTCGGCATTTCGAGCGGTCGTAGGCGGCGCCGAGCAGATAGATTTCATCGCTGATCTTGAATCTTGTCGAATTCCAAATCCCCGCGAGTACTGGAGATTCGGGGTCGTCGATTTCCATTTCGACCGGCACGTTTCCGAAATACCACGGGTGCGCGGCAAACTCGCCGCCGAGCATTTTGACGTACGCGTCGTTGCGGAAGCCCTTGTGATTGTAGCAGTCGACCCCCGCGTGGATCGCCAAAATTCCGCCGCCGTTTCTGACGTATTCTATCACATCGGCGCAGATTTTGTCGGAGCGTTTTTCAATGGCGATACGCTCGGCTTCGGGCTTTTTCAGGAGCTCGGCGTAGTTTTCGCCGAAGCACATTCCGGTCGAGTTGTTCAGAATTACGCAGTCGAAATCCTTTAATTTTTCCGGCGCGAAATTCGCGAGGTCGTCGGAGATGACAAGCTCGCAGATGCCGAGCCTGTCCGCCATATTCGCGAACGCGAGCTTTGCGGCGGGAATCCCGAGAGTGTGCCGATACCCGCAGGTGCGCGAGAACATCAGCGCTCTTCGTTTTTTAAGGGGCGTGGCGGCGGGCTTTGCGGGGCACGCGGCGAAGATATCTTGAATGCGGTCGGACAAATCAGCGTCCGGCTTTTGCGCGGCGGGCAGGGCAAGCGACGCCGCAAAGATCGACGCCGTTAAAAATAATATTTTTTTCATACATTTTCTTTATATTCGATGCGCCCGCCGCGTTCAAGCGCAAATCGCGCCAAAATAAATATCGCCAATTCCGAGCCACCGCAGCCGCTCGAACGGGCAATTTCCCTTGACTTGTGTTGCCGGCAATTTTTATATAAAAACATCATGTATGGCGCAAGGCAGCTGCCAAAAAAAATAATGAAAGCAAATAAAACATTTTTGGTTTTGCTTGCGTGCCTTTTGCTTTCGACGCTGTCGGGGTGCGGGCAAAACCCGAATGATTATGTCGTCAATCGTTGGCATATTCCTTTGCCGTTTCAGGTGTCAAATGCCGACATCGAAAAGCGTGATTCATATTGGGGGTATATGATTGTTAAATTGACTGATCCCGACATTGAGAAACTTGAAAAATTCGATATGTCAAAATACTCCTACGGCGAATGGAAGAATGCGGATTGCAACTTAATTTTGGGCGATTTAAATATAGACAAAACATCATTGCTTTGTTCCGTTTTTAGAAATTCAGAAAAGTGCCAATTTAAGGGGATTTTTTTGGATAAAACAAAAAAGAGAGTTATTTTTGCGGACTATAATTGGTCCGGATATTAGAGCGTGAAAAAATTTTTCAAAGTTGTTTTTGCGGTCGCCGCTACGCTGTTTTTGGGCGGCGTTGCCTTTGTGTCGTATGAGATATACAATCTTAACCACATAGATTTGGGGCAGGTTGTATGGCGCAATGACGGAGACAATAACAGTTCTTTGATATTGAAGTCCAATGGGGCTTTTCTCATTGATAATGCGGGCATTGATTTATGGGGGAAATATCCATATATTTATGGTTGTTATCATAAGACCCCTGAATTGCCTGCAACATATTTTATCGTAGACTTAAGTTCGCGTGCCATTGAATTAAAAAAGATAGATCGAACATATTATTTACATGAATTGAAGAAAAGCGGATTGGATTGGGAACGGCCGACAACATATTGGAGCTTGAAAGGGCAGTGGGGAGACAAAAAATTATTGGAGCGGCTTCAGACAAATTTAAAATGCGGCGCCAAATGATATCTGGTTTGATGATTCGGAAATTTAGTTAGGCAAGCGCATGAAAATAATATTTTTCGTTTTGAAGTTTATGGCGGTTCCGGCAGTGGCGTGCGCGCATTGGATTATATTTAAATTTTTCCTGTATTTAGACATGCCTATTTGCTTGTTGCGCATGGGAATTTCAAAATCATTAACGGCGCATATATTGTCATTGTTGGCGTTCTTTTACGCTTTGCTTGCAGGCGTGCTCTATTTTAACTTAGTGGCGCGTTTTGAGAAAAATCTTTGCTTGCGAAAATAGGCAATCACACGCTATTTTTTAACGTCAAAATAAAAAAATTCTATGAAAAAAATTTTATCCTTATTCGCGGTTTGCGCGTTGGTTGCTTGCGGCGGGTGCGGGGCGCGGGACGGCGGAATTTCAGGCGAGGACGTAGCCAATTTTAAAAACCCGCCGAAAGACAATTATCCCGAAACGTGGTTTCACTTTATCGGCGGCAATGTCTCGCGCGAGGGGCTGACCGCCGACATGGAGGCTATCGCGCGCGCGAAAATTTCGGGCGTGCAGTTTTTCCACGGCAGAGGCAAAGGCAAGTGGCCGCAGACGGGCGAGGAAATCCAATGCCTCAGCCCGAAATGGGAGGGGTTTGTCAGGTTTGCGGCGGAAGAGGCGCGGCGTTTGGGGCTGAAATTTTCAATGCAAAACTGCCCGGGCTGGTCGATGTCGGGCGGCCCTTGGATTGAGCCGAAAAACGCGATGCGCCACATTGTCTGCACTCGCACCGACGTAGATGGCGCGTTCGACGGAGCTTTGCCTCTGCCGAAAGATCTCAAGCCGTGGAGCGACTACAAAGACATCGCGGTTTTGGCGTTTCCAACGCCGCTGGGAGACACAGGAGAATATATAAAAATTCTCTCGGTGTCGGGCAGCGAAAGCGCCGATTGGAACGCGTTTTTTAAGGACGCGAAGCGGGTCGATTTGAAGCCGTCGGGGGCGTCGCCGCATTGGTTCGAAGTTGAAATCCCGCGCGGCGCGGTTGTGCGGACTGTCGAAATTCCCTCGACCGGCGCGATGACCCACGACTGCGTTTATGCCCCGCGCGTAAAAATAAAAATCGACGCGATTTTAAGCGGCGGCGAAAAAGTAAATTTGGCGACGCGCGAAGCGAAAGCGTCGAACTGGCAAGACAGCAGCTATGGCGGAAAAATTCTCTCCGCGACAATCGCCTGCCCGGAGGTCGAGGGCGCCGAGAAAATCCGCGTCGAGATAGAAAACGAACGCCCCATTCGTTTCCACCACGCGAGGTTTAGCTCTGCCGCACGAAAGAACAGCTACGAGTCCGAAGCGGGCTGGCTGCTGCGGGCGATCGACCGCGGCGCCGACGGCGTCCGGCAGCCAAAGCGCTCGTATGTCGAGCTTGCGAAAATCGCCGACATCAGCGGCGCGATGTCCGCGAACGGCGCGCTCAAATGGGCGCCCCCAAGCGCGGGCAAGTGGACGATTTTGCGCATTGGGCACGTCAATTCGGGCAAGCGCAACGGACCCGCGCCCGCCGAAGCGACGGGCTGGGAATGCGACAAGCTCGCCGCCGCGCCGCTGGAAATTCATTTCGACAACTACATCGGCAAACTTGCCGGCGGCGCGCTGAAAGGCGGGCTGCTGCATGGGGTTGTCGTCGATAGCTGGGAGTGCGAAACGCAAACGTGGACGCCCGCGATGGAATCGGAGTTTGAAAAATTTGCGGGCTACAAATTGCGTCGCTTTTTGCCCGCGCTCTTCGGGTATGTTCTGGACGACCCCGAGAAAACGGCGCTGTTTCTGCTCGATTGGCGCGGGAACATCGGCGGGCTTCTCGCGAAAAATTACTTCGGGAAAATGGCGCAGCTCGCGCACGGGAACAATCTCAATGCGTCGTTCGAGACCGCCGCCGGCGACGTCTTCCCGGCGGATATTATGGAATATTATAAATTCGCAGATACTCCCATGTGCGAATTTTGGCAGCCGCTCGCGCCGAACGGCGTGGGATCGCTCAATTTTAAGCCGATAAAGCCGGCGGCGGCGGCGGCGCGCCTCTACGGGAAAAAACGCCTCGACGCAGAGGCGTTCACGAGCCTTCTCTCGTGGGACGACCACTGGGGCGACCTGCGCGAGGTCGCGAACGTCAACCTCGCCGAGGGCGTCACGCGGCTTGTTTTCCACACCTACACGCACAACCCGCAGGTCGGCTTTCTGGGGCCCGGGACATCTTTCGGAAGCAGAATAGGCACTCCGTTTTTGCGCGGCCAAACTTGGTGGCACTTGATGCCGTCGTTCACCGAATACTTCGCGCGCAACTCGTATATGCTCGAGCGCGGCGTTCCCGTCGCCGACGTTCTGTGGTATCTGGGCGACGAGATCCGCCACAAGCCCGACCAAAATTTTCCGTTTCCCGCCGGCTTCAAATACGACTACTGCAACCGCGACATTTTGATGAACCGCCTCGACGTCCGCGGCGGGAGGCTTGTGACGCCCGAGGGTCTGGAATACAAAGTTCTTTGGCTTGACGATTGCGCGCGCATGCGCCCCGAGACTCTGGAGAAAATTCTCGAGCTCGTCCGCAAGGGCGCGACGGTCGTGGGCGATGCGCCGCGCGGCATCGCCACGCTTTCGGGCGGAGAGGGCGCGCAAAAGCGCTTTGACGCCGCGCTCGAGCGGCTTTGGCGCGCGGCGGGCGAAAATAAAATAGGATTGGGTCGCGTAGTTTCGGGCGTAGAGATTGGGGAATTTTTGCAATCGAATTTTGCCCCGCGGGTAAAAGGCGATTCGCTTCCGCTTTGGCTTCACCGCAAGGCGGGCGGCGACGACATCTTCTTTGTGGCGTCTCCCGCGGGCGGCGCGTTTAAGGGCGCCGTCTTGTTTCGGGCGGGCGGCGCTTCAGCCGAAATTTGGAACGCAATCGACGGGTCGGTGTCGGCGGTTCGCGCGGCGCCGGAGGGCGAATACAAGAGGGTGCGTATCGATTTGCCGCGCGCGGGATCGTGTTTCGTAGTCTTTAGAAGCGGCGCTGAAAATTCTTCAAAAGAAAAATCCGCGAGGACTCTCGCCGTCTTGGACAAGGGCTGGAAGCTCTCGTTCCCCGAAGGGTGGGGCGCGCCAAAATCGATAGAACTCGATTCTCTCGCGCCGTGGAAAGACCTGCCGATTTCGGACGAGGGCAGGGCGTTCTCGGGAACGGCGACATATTTAAAAACTTTCAGCGTCGAAAAAATCGACCCCGACGCCGAATATATTCTCGATTTGGGAAAGGTGGACATGGCGGCGAAAGTTTGGCTAAACGGCAAGGAGGTCGGCGTCGCGTGGTGCGAGCCGTTCGCGTTGAACCTCGGAGACTCCCTAAAAAGCGGCGCGAACGAGCTGCGCGTGGAAATCACAAGCACGTGGTTTAACCGCCTCGCCTACGACGCCGCCCAACCCGAGTCAGCCCGCAAAACGTGGACAATAACTCCCCCCGCGGCAACCTCCCCCCTCCGCCCCAACGGCCTCCTCGGCGGGGTAAAACTGATAGAGAAAAAATATAGAAAATGAAAACCATATTATTTATTTTTCTTTGTGGAATTTTATGCGGGTGTTGTACCAACAAAATTACTGTGATTGATTCCCAAACGCTTGAACCGATTCCCGATGCTTTGGTTCTCACCGACAAGCAATACAAAATTATTAATTTTATCAGAGCTTATAAAACAAATGAGCATGGAATGGTTTATTTAGATTATAATCCGACTTACATTTTTGCGGGGAAGCAAGGCTACTGGCTTGGAACGGGAAAATATCCAAATATAGTATTTCTTACGCCAGAAGGTATGGATCCGTCAAAATATACCCAAGACAAAGATTTTCCTTCGCTTTATGTTCCGCATGAATATTTGTCTAAAGATGATCCTCTATATGGCGAATGGAAAGCCTATTCCGAGCATCAACAAAAGCTGAAAACGGAATTTTTAAAAAACAAGAAGCAATCCAAAAATAGCATAAAATGATAAATACAGAAGTCATGAAAATATATAGAAAAGCAATATTTGGCTGCTTGCTTTTGTTTATAATTTTAATTCTTTTAATAAATCATTATACATATAGAGTTGGATACGGAATGCCCGGAGGCGAAATTGATTTTATCGGGCTTTCCAAAACCGAGGTAGTTCAATGTATATTGGCGAAAAATCTCTCAAAGACAATATCTGTCGGCGGGGACAATACCAGAAATTGCCAATCCCTAAATGAAGCCATATCAGACCGCTTGATAATGAATTCCGATTTGTGGGGCGTCAATTATCGGCGGGCGGGTATCGCGATGTATGGGCAGCTTTTATTCTTTGACAAAGAAGGCAGGGTTTATAAACAATCGCTGCAAATTTACTACGATGGCCCTTAAGCGTTTGCAAAATTTACAAGGGAAGAAGCGGACATGAAGAAAATAACATTATGGCTTGCACTATCGATTTTTCTCGCGGGGTGCGGTTCCACGCGGATAAGGGTTATTGATTATTCAACACAAGAACCAATACGCGACGCGCTCGTCTATGCCGCGAAATCGCATTATCCATTTGCCGAAAATACATACACTTCCTATAAAACAGATGAATATGGGAGTGTAGTTTTAGATTATACCCCTACCGATGTTTTTGCGGCAAAAATGGGGTATTGGCACGCGAGAGAGACCGTAAAAAATGTAATTTTGCTTGTCCCAATCGACATGTCGCCCGCGGTAATTTCATTTTATGGGGATATATTTATATGCCTAAAAAGATACCTATCGCAAACAGACCCATTTTATGCCGATTGGCTCAGCTACATGGAGTTTGAACGAGCCTCAATGCAAGATTACATTAAAAAATACGCCCCCAGTCGCCACCCAACACCCAAAACGCTCTCACCGATTTTTGAGGATATAAGATCCCATCAAAGATTGCGCTTGCTGGAGAAGAATAAAAATATGTGTAAATGAATTTTGAGATAAACATTTAAATTAACTTGAAAAAGAATGCATTTTTTTGAGGATTGTGGGCGTACAAAAAAACTAATACTATAACTTATCGTTAGAAATTGAAATAGGGAATTATCATAATGAAAGGTATCATACTTGCTGGCGGTAGTGGGACGCGTTTATATCCATTAACGCGCATAACCTCAAAACAGCTGCTGCCTGTTTACGACAAGCCAATGATATATTATCCGTTGGCAACGTTAATGCAGTTTGGCATTAGAGAAATATTGATAATATCAACGCCCGCCGATGTCCCCAATATAGAAAAATTGCTCGGCGATGGAACCCGTCTCGGGCTTTCCATACAATATGCCGTCCAGCCAAAACCAGAGGGAATTGCGCAAGCGTTTATAATAGGCGCTAACTTTATAGGAAATGACAATGTGTGTCTCATACTTGGCGACAATATTTTTTATATGGGCGACCACTTCGAGAATTTTCGCAAAGAGGTTTGCAAAAACGATGGCAAATGTGCGGCTATTTTTGCCTACCACGTTTCAGATCCCGAGCGTTTCGGTGTTGTCGAGTTTGACCAGAATTTACATGCGGTTTCAATAGAGGAAAAACCAAAAAATCCAAAGTCAAATTATGCCGCTGTTGGGCTTTATTTTTATCCTTCTGATGTTGTCGCAAAGGCGGCGATGCTCAAGCCTTCCGCCCGAGGAGAATACGAAATTACCGATTTAAACAATATGTATTTGAAAGAAGGGCGCATGAATGTAGTCCCCATGGGACGCGGCAATGCGTGGCTTGACGCCGGAACTCCAGACAGCCTTATGGATTCGTCGCAGTATGTTCAGATTATCGAGCAGCGGCAGGGGCTAAAGATAGCATGCATTGAGGAAATAGCTTTTGCAATGGGCTTCATAGATGAAGCGCGTTTAAACGAAATCATATCGGAAATGCGTCCTTGCAATTACAGAGATTATTTGATTAAGGTGGTAGAATCAAAACATGAACTTTATTAAAACTGAAATTGAAGGAGTTTTACTGATCGAGCCTAAAGTTTTCGGCGATAATCGCGGATATTTTTTCGAATCGTATTCCGAGCGCGATTTTATTAATGCAGGAATAACCTGTAATTTTGTGCAGGATAATCAATCGATGTCGGGGCGCAATACGCTGCGCGGTTTGCATTGCCAACTTGGCGAACACGCGCAAGCAAAGCTTGTAAGAGTTCTTTCTGGGTGCGTTTTGGACGTTGCGGTTGACTTTCGCAAAAATTCAGCAACATTTGGAAAACATATTGCGGTTGAGTTGTCGGCGGAAAATAAGCGCCAGTTGTTTATTCCGCGAGGCTTCCTGCACGGATTTTCGGTGCTTAGCGAATCCGCTGAGTTTTTCTATAAGTGCGACAACTTTTGGAGTAAGGAAGCTGAATTCGGTGTCCGTTTTGACGACCCTGATTTAGCCATCGATTGGCGCATTGACATTTCAAAAGCGATTTTGTCAGATAAAGACAAATTACATAGGAGTTTTAAAGATGCTGTTGATTACGGGTTCTAACGGGCAGCTTGGAAGATGCTTGCATGCATTGTTGCCAAATGCGGTATATGCCGATGTTGGCGATCTCGACATCACAAAATATGCCGATGTTAAAAATTTTGTTCAGGTTCAAAACATAGATGTTATTGTCAATTGCGCTGCCTATACTAATGTCGAAAAGGCCGAGGAAGAACGAGATCTTGCCCGTGAAATAAATGTAATCGGAACGGAAAATCTGGCAAAAAGCGGCGCGAGCGTTATACAAATTTCCACCGATTATGTTTTCGATGGAACTTCGAGCGTTCCTTATGTAGAAAACGATACTCCGAATCCGTTGTCGGTTTACGGAGCAACTAAATACGAATCCGAAAAAACATTGTTTGCCAGCGCTGAAACAGCAATTGTCATACGTACAGCATGGCTGTATTCCGGATTTGGCAAAAATTTTGTAAAAACGATGCGCCAGCTTGGTCAAGAACGATCTTCGCTTAATGTCGTGTTCGACCAAGTAGGGTCTCCTACCTATGCGCCGGATTTGGCAAACGCCATAATTCGCGTAGTAGAATCATTGAGTAAAGGCTCGCATGAAATTTATCATTTTTCAAATGAGGGAGCATGCTCTTGGTATGATTTCGCGGCGGCAATTATGCGGTTTTCAAGATTGCCATGCGAAATTTTGCCTATCGAAAGCAAAGACTTTCCTCAAAAGGCAAAACGTCCGTCATTTTCGGTATTAAATAAATCTAAAATTAAGAATTTTTTGGATATAAAGATTCCCCACTGGCAGGAGGCTCTCGAAAAATGTATAAATCAATTTTAGTCACCGGCGGAGCAGGATTCATAGGCTCAAATTTTGTTCCATATTTTGCTGCAAAATATCCGGAGTATCGCATTGTAAATCTCGATAAACTTACATACGCGGGGGATCTTGACAATCTAAGCGAATGCCGAGATTTTCCAAACTATACGTTTGTCGAGGGCGATATTTGCGATGCTGAACTTGTCAAAAATCTCTTTGATAAATTCGATATCCGCGGTGTTATCCATTTTGCCGCCGAAAGTCATGTCGATAATTCAATAAAAAATCCACGGGCATTTATAGATGCAAATATAACGGGAACATTCACGCTCTTGGAAACAGCACGCCAATATTGGCTCATTGAGCCCAACAAACCAAAGAAAGGTTTTGAGAATTGCCGGTTTCATCATATATCAACAGACGAAGTGTATGGTACGCTTGGAGCGGAGGGCTATTTTAGCGAAACAACGCCATATGCACCGAATTCTCCTTATTCAGCGAGCAAGGGATCGAGCGATTTTTTAGTGCGAGCCTACACCCATACATACGGACTTAACACCACGACATCGAATTGCTCAAACAACTACGGCCCGAAGCAACATTCTGAAAAGTTTATACCGACAATAATAAGAAAGTGCCTTGACGAAGAACCGATTCCTGTTTACGGGAAAGGCGCGAACATTAGAGATTGGTTGTATGTTTTGGATCATTGCAAGGCGATAGATTTGATCTTCCACAGCGGGCGAAGCGGCGAAACCTACAACGTTGGCGGTCATAACGAGCGAACCAATATGCAGATCGTTCATAAAATTTGTTCAATTCTGAATGAACTCCATCCGCGTGCCAATGGCAAATATGAAGATTTGATAAGTTTTGTCACCGATCGGCCGGGGCACGATTTGCGCTACGCAATAAATGCCGACAAACTCACAAACGAACTTGCTTGGCACGCCGACGAAACCTTCGACACAGGCATATTAAAAACAGTAAAATGGTACGTTGAAAGGCGTCGATAAATTATTTTGACGATTGACATTATTGACAATTTTTGATTAATTTAAATATAATTTTTTAGATGAAACGATATTCACGCTATTTGATCTACATAAAACCCAAGCTCTGGTATTTGATCGGGGCTCTTCTCGCAGGGTTGTTATTTGGCGCGTCGAGCGGTTTCGGAATGCCTGTCATTTTTGACAAAGTTCTAAAACGCATTTTTATGCCAGAAAATGGTGTTGAATACAGCCTTTGGTATATATTCGGCGTGGCAATGCTGATACCCATGGTATTTATAATACGGGCTATTACGGGTTATCTCAGCGGATATTTAATGAGCTATGTATCTCTCGACGTTTTGCGCCGCATAAAACAGGATTTGTTTTCTCGAGTTCAAGATTATCCGCTTTCATTTTTCGACAAACATACGACTGGTGATTTGTTTGTACGCTTGACAAGCGATACTCAGTCGGTTCAAACAATTCTGCTTTCGTTTGCCTCCGAAATGGTGCGTCAGCCCGTTCAAGTGCTGGGTGCTCTCGCATTTTTGGCATACATGTGCATAACAAAAGGCGAAATCGTATTTTTACTTGTTTTTATCGCAGCTGTTCCGTTTTGTATCATTCCAGTGCAGATGATACGTCGCAATTTAAAGCATTGCGCGCGAATGTCGGCGGAATCGCTTGGCTCTATAGCGCAGTGTTTCAACGAAAATCTTGCCGCTGCACACGAAGTCCGAGTGTTCAATTTGCAGGAGCCGCAAAAGAAAAAGTTTTGGAATATGAACGTCAGCTTTCAAAAGCTAGTGTTGAAAATTACACAATACGAACTTTTGCAACAACCATTGATGGAGGTATTAGCGGCGACAATGGTGTCGATAACTTTTGTTTATGCGTATAGAGTAAAGATTGATTTCCCGACGTTTGCCGCGATAGGTTTGGCATTGTATTTTACGATAGATCCAATTAAGCGCATAATAAGAATGTGCACTGACTTTATAAAAATTACCCCATCGTTCGACCGTTTGAATGAAGTATTGGACTATGTTTCGACTGTTCCCGAAGCTGAAAATCCCGTCGAAGTCGGCGCCCTGCGCGGTGAAATCGCATTCGACAACGTAAACTTCGCGTATTCCGACAAGACCGTTTTGCATAATGCCAACATAAAAATTCCGGCCGGTACGAGTTGCGCGCTCGTGGGAGAGTCGGGGGCAGGTAAAAGTACGTTCGCAAAACTCGTTATGCGATTTTACGATCCAATTTCAGGTAGTATTACAATCGATGGCATCAACCTGAAAGACATGAGCCTTTTCGACCTGCATAAAAATTTAGGCTCGGTGCCGCAGTATCCCGTGCTTTTCAACGACACCATTTACAACAATATTTTGCTCGCAAAGCCCGACGCTACCGAAGAAGAAGTTTACGCCGCCGCGCGCGCCGCATTTGCGCACGATTTTATTATGGAGCTTGAGGACGGCTACAACACGCGCGTGGGCGAGCGTGGCGACAGGCTTTCGGGAGGGCAGAAACAGCGCATTGCAATAGCGCGAGTTTTCCTGAAAAATCCGCCGCTAATCGTTTTGGACGAGGCGACCTCGGCTCTCGACGTGAAGAGCGAGGCGTTTATCCAAAGGGCAATCGACAAGCTTATGCGCGACCGCACAATGTTTATTATCGCCCACCGATTCAGCACAATCCGCAACGTGCAAAAGATAATCGTGTTCAAGGAAGGCAACATAATAGATTTTGGCACACACGACGAGCTCTACGTTCGCTGCCCATACTACAAAGAACTGTACGACAGACAATCTTCCAAATAGAATTCAGTTTAATCGTATTTATGCAAATATTATAATCTATGCCAGTCCCTAAATTATTATACATCGGCATAGTATTTATATTTGCATATATTTTAATGTGCGTTATTTTTGAAGGATTTGTGCCGCAAATTTCGGGTGAGGAGTTGTCGGGCAAAAGTAGGGAAGAAATTGTAAAGATATTATTTGAAAAGTCTGAGAGAACCAAAGCGGGCGAGGTCAGGATAGGAATTATTAATCCAAATGATAGCATAACTTCATATTACTTTAGCGATCCTTTGGAGGTTAAATGCAATACAAATGTAATAAATTCTCCAATGTGGCTGTGCTTTTTTGGTAAAAACTTTTTTACCCTTGAAGGCAAGATGACATGTTACAGAATTAAATTTGAGAACGACAAAGCGATATTCGTTGAATTGAAATCATACAATGATAGCATGTAAAATATATGTATTTATATAATACTAAATTATTTAACTAAATTGATAGAATTAGTATATTATATATAGGTATAATAAAAGTACGAGTGCCAGTTGGGTGGGCGAGGGTAATTTATTAGTTATTGAGGTAAGATAGGGGTAGGCGGTGCTGTTTTAAAATGTATGCAGAGGGGGGGGGTAGTAGTTACCCCCCCCCTTATGGTGGTAGTGATGGGGAAAGTCGGGGGTAGCGCCGCGCCGCGCTCAAGGGCTTCAAAGTTGCGCCTTATGGTGGTAGTGATGGGGAAAAGTTGGGGGTAGGGTACCCAATTTAAGGGTTATAATAGGGGGGGTAAGCGGGATATGTTGGGCAATTTTCTCTGAATATGTTGTTTGTTTTTTTAATTTCTATTTATGCGCCCGGCGGTTTTTTGTTTTAACTTTATGAAATACGGCGTATTATTGATTTAGCTCAAGGACGATGCGCGGGAAAAAATAAAATTTTAAAAAATTAAAAATTTTTTAAAAATTTTAATTTTTTTTTGGAATTACTCCTATACTTATCCCATGACAAATATTGATTTTAGAGAGAACAATAAAAAATTCATAAAGTGGGCGAAAGATTTTTCGCCCTTGAACGCGGGCTTTGACGCACAGGCGGAGAAAACGCCGTCCATCAAGGCCTTTTTTGAAACGCAGGAGAATTACAACCTGCATTTAGCCGCGGCAAGAATGTATATGGCGCTACGCGCGGACTATGACGCGATGACAGCTGACAAACTTTACGTGCTGATCGCTCCGGAATATTACATGGAGTTGGAGAGGGTTGTGTGTTTATGCCCGAATAGGGCGGTGCCTAAGGATCCGTTGGATTGCGACCATGTTGATGCCGATTGCCTGTTCAATGTGATTAAAATTCATGAACTTGGGATAAATTTCTGGCGCGATCCCGCGAGCACAGCAAAATGGGTATATAAATGGTGGCAACCGAATAAACAACCACCGGTTGTTGAAGGAGTTTCGTCGCCGCAGATATTTAAATATACCGGATTCAAGCTGTTATCCATGGATATGCCGGGGTTGGAGGCACTAAACAAGCCGAAGTTTGAGTGCGACTATCCGACGAACCAAGAGATGCTGCGCCGTCAAATCATAACGGAAATACAAAATAAGTCGCCGTTGCTGCAAGACATCGCGGGATACGAGGAGTATCGGAACACACTGCTAAACGCGAAACCGGCGGAACGCAGGTATTTGTGGCTTTCGGATCCCGCTTCCGTTGTGGAATTGGCGAAACTTCCGCCGCAAGATTTACCCAAATATCTTGCGGATTACATGGCGAATTTCCCGTATGGCTTGCCGGATTCGGAATTTATCAAGCTTTCAAAGATGTTCCCCCAGGCGATAAGCTCTGTGACGCGGTTGGCAGATGAAAAGATAGAAAATCCATACGCCTCCGAAATGCAATGCCATGATATGGTATTGTTAACTACTTATGGTTTGGCTTATTACATGCTTGAACGGGCAATACCGGACAAAAAAAGGCTGGAATATTATGTCAACACAGCGTTGCGCTTGGGCGCGGTGGAGGACTCCGTTGTTCGCGCTGAATTTAAGTTGCTAACTTGCGTAAAATCAATGCGCTCGCGGCGCATTATATGCAGCCACATCGGCAACGGTAAAATCTGGGACGTATTGAGCAATTATTTGGCACATGCTCATATACATGGCGTGCTTGATGAATATGCAGAGAGCTTTGCGCAGCAAATCAAAACCAAATACATAACACGTGAAATGATCAAATGTCATTTTTATTCATTTTATTACGACAAATACGGCGCACATGACGCAACAACACGCAACATACTAATCAAGGGCTGCACCGGCTATACCATGACTGACGCGCAATTCTGCTATAGCCGCGACATTCCCCTTCACCGCGCGATATTATCACTCATACTCGGCGAACAATTTACGCCGGACTTGGGGCGGCGAGTGCGCCGACTGGCGACTGTTATCGTCAAATTTATGAATAACTTGGCGACAGAGCACGCAAAGCAGTATTTCGCGCGGCAGGGGGTGCAAGCGATTATTTATTGTCTGCGTCGCTACGCCAAATACAGCAATGACAATATCTCGGTGGAAGCTGTGGAACTGATGCGTGAACATCCGGAGGGATTATACGAGCTTGTTCGTGCCGCCAACAAATCGGATATGTAAGGTATATCATGAATAATCAAATAGATAATTTCTACCTTGATTTGGGGGGATATTTAAAAACCACCGCCGCCGGATATGATGGTTATGCGACGGCGGGTGGGTTTATGCGCAAGTTCGTCGTTACCGACCGCCTGAACAACCAATGCAAAATCTACCTGATCAAAAGGCAGATAGATCCAGCCTTGTTTTGCGACAGGCTGTTGCTTGATGAAACAACGTTCAGCGATGATCTGCCGACGGCGTTTGTGCGCTCGGTCGTGGTGTTTGAGTTGCTAATGCGCAATTATTCCGAGTGCGATCCGTACATGCTGTATCTTTTGAGCGTGTCGCTATCAAACAAGTTCAAAGAAGTGTTTGCGGCACAGGGGATAACGGAGGAGGTAATTAGCAACGACTTGGGAATATCGTTTGGGTGCTGCTCATTGCCGCGCATCCTTCAGGGCATATCAAACGAGCGCTGGGTGGTAAATGGCAATAACATATCATTTATTTATTGCAACGGCGATACTTATACTTATCAGCCGCAGCAGGGTAAGTTTTCTAACATTTTTGTAAAGGCGTTGCCCACCACTACACCTGATGCCAAGCCAAAAATACCGTCACCAACATCAACCGAAATGCGTGAGATACAACACAAAGAGCAAAAAAAGGATCAACCACTGGACGTAATGACATGTTGCGATGACCTCACGGAACTCGCGCGTAACGGCAAGTTAGATCCGCTGATTGGCCGCGAGGCAGAAATGACGGAATTGATTGAAACATTGCTGCGGCGCAAGAAGGGAAACCCTCTGCTGATTGGCGAGCCGGGCGCGGGCAAAAGTGCGCTCGTAGAGGGGCTTGCGCAAAAAATTGTCAGCGGCGCGATTCCGGCTGGGCTTGGCGGCAAAAGGCTGCTTTCGTTAAATTTGACGGCGCTCATGTCGGGAACAATGTATCGCGGGCAACTGGAGCAGCGCATAGAAGCGGTGGTCTCGCACATAGAAAAGTGCAAGGATATAATTTTGTTCATTGACGAAATGCACGGGCTGGTGTCGCAAGGGGAATCGCTCAGCTTGGCAAATATGCTCAAGCCGGCGCTCGCCAATGGGCGGCTGCAAATTATAGGCGCCACAACATTGGCGGAATTCAGAAAATATATAGAAAAAGACGGTGCGTTTGCCCGCAGATTTTCAAAGATTATCGTTCGCCAGCCAACCGCCAAAGAGACCGTCAAAATTTTGCAAAAGCTAAAGCCGATATACGAGGCGTGCCATAATGTGAAATATTCCCAAGAAGCGCTGGAGAACATCGTGAGCTATGCGGAGAGATACCTCCCTGCGAAACAATTCCCCGACAAGGCGATTGACATTATGGACATGTCGGGGATTAAGGCGGCGCAGAACAAAATGTATTGCGTGCCAAAAAGTTATGCACCAGTCAACAATCGCGACATCGCTAACGCGCTCAGCGCGCAATGCGGTATTCCTGCGCATGTGATACTTGGTTATGACAATATAGCGAACGAGTTGCAACGGATACGCACAGCGCTGACTTCGGCGGTGATCGGGCAGTCGGAGGCGATTGAGCGCATTTTGGACCACCTGTCCCGGGCAAAGCTCGGGTTGCTGCCAAGCGATCGCCCGCAAGGTTCATTCCTCTTTGCGGGACCGACGGGCGTGGGTAAAAGCTTTATCGCAAAAATACTTGCGGGCGAATTATACAGCCACGACGAGGCGTTTATAAAGCTGGACATGTCGGAATACATGGAAAAGCACACAATCGCCCGTCTGATTGGTGCGCCGCCCGGGTATCTCGGGCACGATGAAGCGGGACAGCTTTCCGAAAAGCTGCGAAAAAATCCCTACGCGCTCGTGCTCGTTGACGAAATTGACAAGGCGCACATTGACGTGCTGAACCTCTTCCTGCAAATTTTGGAGGACGGGTATTTCACTGACAGCATCGGTTATAAGATAGACTGCCGCCACGCGACGTTCATCTTTACCACAAACGCGGGCGCGGAAGAATTTGGGAAGCAAAGCTCAATAGGCTTTGGCGGCGACAGCGACCGCCGCGAGGACGTGCGCGGATTGCTGTCAGGGTATTTCCGTCCGGAATTTCTCAATCGTGTAGACGTCATTGTCGGATTTTCCGGATTTTCGGAGGCAAGCCTCATGCGCATATTTGACCTTGAGCTCAATAAGCTGCAAACACGCTATTCCAAACATAAGTTTACAATAAACGTCACGGAGGAGACGAAGCGCGAGATACTTAAAACGGCAAATACCGACGCCAACGGAGCGCGCGAGCTGCGGCGCATCGTGGAGCAAAGGGTGGCGGAAGCTGCCACAGCGGCTTTGATTCGGGGTGAAAATTCTGTAACAATATAACATTTAAGGAGGTAAATATAATATGATAGAATATAAAAAAGGAAATATATTTGAAAGTGGCGCTGAAGCAATAGTCAACACGGTCAATTGCGTAGGCGTCATGGGGCGCGGATTGGCATTACAATGTAAAGTGCTATATCCTAAAAATTATGAAGCTTACAGATCGGCATGCGACGCCGGTGAAGTAAGAATTGGCAAAATGTTTGTTTGTGATATGCAAAGACAAACAAATCCAAAGTATATAATCAACTTCCCGACCAAGCGGCATTGGCGGTTTCCGAGTAAAATGGAATATATAACAAAAGGCCTATCTGACCTTGCCGGCACAATCAGGCGCATAGGTGTAAAATCGGTGGCGATACCGCCATTAGGCTGCGGATTAGGCGGGTTGGACTGGAACAAAGTGCGGCAATTGATTGAAATTGCCGTTTGGGATTTGCCTGAAGTAAACGTAGCCATATACGATGAGCAATTTTTAAACTATTAATCTGCAAAATTTATGGGAAAAATAATTACAGTATTTAACAACAAGGGCGGGGTAGGCAAAACTACGTTAGTGCATAATATCGGTTATATTATGGCAAATCGGGGAAAGAAAGTTTTGCTTGTTGATGCCGATCCAAAAATGAATCTTACCGCCGCTGTAACCGGCATTTCAGAATTTTTTTCATCTGTCATCGGCGAGGATAACGTTGATGCGCAAATTTTGAATAAATATCCTGATTTGTCCGATTTTTTTGAGCTGGCTGTCCAGAATAAAGAGGGCACTTTAAAATTCATGCCCCTGCGAAAAACAGTATTTAACAACAATGGTGCTATTGATTTGCTGCTTTCCAATTCCTTGCTTGAAATGGAATTTTTCTTGTCAAGCCTCGTTGTGAATAAAGTCAACTCTTTGACATGCAGCACACTATTTGAAATACGCAGGGCAATTCGCGAACTAAAAGACAAATACGATTATATTTTTTTAGATACTCCCCCCATCGGGAGCAGCATGATCAATGCCGTATTGTTCTTTTCTTCCGATTATTACATGATTCCGGTGAAGGCAGATTTCTTATCATCACAAGTTATTGATGGCATTGCTAATATAATTTGGAACTGGAAAATGTATCTGCTGCCTTGGTTTAGGAAATTGGGCATGCAAGATGGTTTTGAATCTCCCATATTTTTAGGAGTAGTCCCTCAAATGATTAAAAAAATTGGCGTGGGTGCTGACAAAAATGCAATCCATAAGCATTGGAATACTATTATCAATGTGCGCACAATGAATTTTTTGCGCGATTACCTGTCCTTGGCAGCACATTTGGCGGAATTTTCACGAAATAATCACTTCGTAGAGTATTCAGATGTCGGGGGAATGGAAAATCTCTTTAAATCGCTCTTTCCTGATTCAGACCCATTTATAATATGCGAATGTTCATATATTAGCGATACAATACGAGATTTTGCCGAACGCGCCGCCCTGCCGGTTGTTTCTCTAAACAATGAAATCTGCAAAGAAGTGGGCGAAGATGATCTTTTACAAGAAACCCTCTCTGCATGCAAAGCGGAATACGACTATATCGCAGAAGGATTGTTGCGTTTGCCATAACTCTGTAAGGCTTTCGCTCATAGCATTTGAAATTTATAACAGCAAAGAAGTTAATTAATAATATGAATACGAGAAAAATACAATCCCCAAAATTAGTTTCAGAATTAATGAAGGCATTGCGCAAAGATGCGAAGGATATAAATTCGGGTAAAATTCCTTCGGCAGTGTCGCAAACTAACAAGAAAGTTAATATAAAATCCAATCGCAATAAAATGATAACAGTGGGCGAGCTCGCTTCCAATTTCTGCAAGGTATTGAGAGAGGCGGATAAAAATGGGTTCGCCGTGATCGCAAAAGATGGCAAGCCTTGTTCAATTCTCATCGCTACAAGCGAAGATACACTGGTTGAGGATATTCGCGCTATCGCTCATGTAAAATTCAAGCATGCGCTATTGCGAAGCCAAATTCTGGCTGCAAAGAATGAATTTTACAAGATGACGATGGAAGACATTGACGCCGAAATCGCCGCAGCAAGAAAAGCGCGCAAGAACAAGAAATAAACGCTGCATAGCACATAAAATATGCAAAAAACAATACAAATAAAATATTCCTGCCCAAAAACAGCGGAAACCGAAGTATATGTGCGCGTCGCTAAAAATATGTGGAAAAGTGTATTTTTACACCATTTATCCCGCGGACGTTCCATAATCATATTCAAGAGAGGTAAAATTGTAAAGTTTAACCCCATTCTCCATTTATGCGTTCGCGGACAAAGACAAAAAAATAAAATACGCCCAGCGAATAAAAATTTTTACACAATTCCATGCCGGCGCTTAAACAAGAACACAAAATAATACTAAAATGAAAATATCACATATTTCAGTTAAAAATTTCAAAAGCATTAAGAAATTAAACCTTGATGGGTTGCCTAAATTTTCCGTGCTGATTGGGGAGAATGGGGTCGGGAAGTCAAATTTGATGAGCGTATTTCCCTTTCTGCGCGATTGCGTGGTTTGTGGCAACATAAATGAGGTAGTTGGACAAATCGGCATTGGGCGTCTTTGGCACAATGGCAATACTAAACTTCCCATTGAAATTGCAATAACTTTTGGCGATGGCGTGCTGAATGTAATCAAATATTCAATTAAAATCGTCTGCGATAACCACAAAGCCGTTGTTGAAGATGAAAAATTGATTGGCTTAAAAAACAATTATGAGATTCACAACAGGCGCGGTGTGTGCGCGATCGGTGGAAATGTTGAACATATTGATAATGCCGATGCGGCGTTGTCCATATTCGGACGTATTCCAAGATATAAGAGCGCAAGCATAGTTTATAATTTTTTAAAAAACGTTCGCGTAGCAAATATTGAGACCACAGTTGTGCGCTCTGGTTTTCCGAAGGATTCACGGCGCATTTCCTGCTGCGGCGACGATCTGAAATCCGTTGCGCTTAACATGCAAGAGAAGTTTCCAATATTATTTAATTCGGTGCGTGAACAAATGCGCCGCGCTTTGGGCATAACCTCAATTAAGCTGAAGAAATTGCCGATGGGCAATATCGCGCTTTTGTTTGCGAAAGATAAAAAAATAATCCCTGAATGGGAAATTTCCGATGGAACCTTGATACTCTTTGCCCATTATGTTTTATTAGAACAGCCGCTAACTTCCTCAATCTTGTGCGTTGAAACGCCAAATCTATCGCATAAAAATCTCGTTTGTCTCGCGGAAGCAATGCGTCTCAAGGCGCGCGCTAAAAATTCGCAAATATTATCAATATCACATTCCCCGGGATTTATCTCCGCATTGCGCCAAGATGAGGTGTTTTATGTAGTTATGGAGGAAAATAACACGATCGTAAAGCCATTGCGCGGCAACAAAGAAATTGAATCGTGCTCGGTAGACATACCTTTGAGCGAACTTTATTCAAATGGTTTTATTGACGCCGTGATGTAAGAAAAACTGCTATTATATATGCGCCAAAAGATAACAGAGCTCCCGAAATTAGTCCAAAAGCGAATTAATACGCTGAAAAAACAAGGCAAAAGAAAAAGTGTAATTATATTTGAAGTAACAGATAAGTTTGTTGAGTGCAAACAAGCGCGGAAAAGATACGAAAGGTATGCAAGGCTTTCTATCAAATCGGAAAAACGCGCGGCAAAGAGAAACTTCATATATCTGTAATAAGCTATGCCCCGATACCTTATGGGAATCATTCCCGAATGAAAAACCTGCAGGGAAATATACAACTTCCGCTTATGTGGCAACAATTTTGAATTTTTAACGGAAAGCATTTAAAATGAACGTCAACTTTTCAGTATTCATTGAGAAAATTCTCACAGGCGAAAAACGCCAGACGATCCGCCGCGCCGGCGCAAAATGGAAAAACGTAAAACCCGGCGATATGCTCTCGTTCTACGCGGGGCTGCGAACCAAACAATGCCGAAAACTCGGAGTAGCTGCGGTGGACTCTATTAACACAATTTTGCTAAACACCATAACCCACACAGTGTACTTGCCATCAAGCCTCGGAATACTCGGATATGTAGAACTCGCCGATCAGGAAGCGCGCACCATCGCGGGCATGGACGGATTCACGTCAATGAAGGATTTCTGGGAGTTCTTCGCCTCGCATTATGGTCGGATCGCAATTTTGCCAATGCGAGTTATTCGCTGGTACAACTTCACGCCCGCAAACAACGGCAAGTAGGGTAAAAAACTATTTTTTTAATTTGCGCATGACGGAGCCTTAATATGTGGTCGGTTACAATTTTTTTCTATATCGTCTTGGTGTTATCCATAATCGGGATTGCGTGGGCAATTAAATATGCCATTAAAACTAAAAAAGAAGGGCATATCGTGTATGCCGGCAAAATAGGGAATAGGTTTTCTAAAAAATTTCCAATTTCATTTTCAGGCGCACATTTTTTTAAGAATGGGCAGCCGGTAAATATTGCCGAATTTGATTTTTTTAAAGTCGCCGGTAGTTCCATGTCTACAAAAGGCATAAGCAATGGAGACGGGATTTTCGCCGAACGCATATCACCGGAAAAAGTAAGGAAATGGAACAAACCTGGCATAAAAATTATTTTAAAATGCGATTATAGCGTGGCGAATAGTCCATACACACTTCACAATTTTCTGATTTATGTTCCGGCGGGTAAATTCAAGGACTCATTGGCAAAATTGAAAGAACAAATAAATGGTAATACACAATTTTCGCAGGCGGATATAGAAGAGTTGGAACAATCTCCAATCCAAGACAATGCAGAATATCTAATAACGGCTATGCGAATAGATAAATCTCAACGAAATCATTTATCGCTGCATAAGCTAAATAGCGTCTATGGCAGAGTAAGATATCTTGTTCCAGCCAAAGACTGCGATAAAATTTTGGTGAAATGATAAGAATTAGAGTGTGCAAATTTCTATTTAACAAAGTATTATCTCAATTCAAAAGAAATGGAGAAATTTAGCAATGAATAGCTTTATTTTTGACAAATTTATTTCAGATGCCGATTCGTATCATAATTTTACTTTAAAATATTCTTCTTTGCGCGGTGGGGATCATTTACTAAATCCGCAAGAAAATTACATCGCCACAAATACGTCTAATGTAAGAGTGGTGTACAAAAAGTTGGATCCTTTTATTACAAAGCTGCCTATCGCTTTTTTTGAGTCTGAGGAGGATCTTAACGCAAAGCAAATATTGGCTGCTATAACCTACTTCCAAAAAAAATGAAACTAGAAAACTAAAAAAATACCCCCAATAAAAGGAGTAAATTTATGTTAGCGCATTTGGAATAAAAAAACGTCGGTTTTGTAAAGTCTATGAAAATAGATTTTAAGCGCCGTATAAATGTTATCGGGTTTCGTCTTTTGCATATTGTTGGGTAGGGCAATAGTGCTATTAAACTGTGGGTTGGGATGGATCAATTTGTTACGCAAGTTTTACTCAAAAAATGCTTGAAGCAGAAAACCAATTCTAGGATACCTATGAAAGAATACGTTAATATGCCCGAGTTAAAAGAGATTTCAATCAAAGGTTTTAAATCCTTCCGCGACAAAACTACAATAGAGCTAGGGAAACTCAACGTTCTTATTGGCGCAAACGGTGCGGGCAAAAGCAACTTAATCTCGGCGTTCCGGTTTCTAAACAATGCATTAGCTGGGAACTTGCAGGGCTATACAATACGATATGGCGCCGAGTATTTCCTTTACAACGGGCGCAAAACTACACAGAAGTTTGAGTTAGCTTTCAAGATTAAGACAACTCATGCCTTGGATTCCTACGGGCTTGATGTCAATTTCCAAGCCCCCAATGGACTGTTTGTAAGCAGAGAATACATCGACTACCAAAAGAAGGGGAAGGGGTCTCCCTTCACACACGAGATTGAAAATAGCGGCTACGAATTGGGACTGCCAAATCTCTCAAAGCAGGTAAAAATAGAACGTGAAGCTAAGAATCCTATTTTGACGAAAGGACGTGCAATTTACGAGTTCCTCGCCCGGATGATGGTGTACCAATTCCACGATACAACGGATACCTCGCGGATTCGCGGGCCTGTCAACAGAGCCGACGGCAAATGTCTCAAGTCCGATGGAGGGAATACAGCGGCAGTACTCTATGCCATTAAAAACACACCGGAGTACCAGCCGTATTACAATAAAATCGTCAATTATGTCCGACGTGTTACGCCGGATTTTCAGGATTTTGTGTTGACGGGTTATCCCGAAAAACCGTGGGAAATCTTTCTTACATGGAGAAAAGCTGGAGAAGACGCGGTATTTTCACCAAACCAACTTTCGAATGGAACTTTAAGATTTATTGCTTTGGCGACACTCCTGCTTGCTCCAGAACAGGTCATGCCCAAAATTATCGTTTTGGACGAACCAGTGCTGGGGTTGCATCCGATGGCAATTCACATCCTTGCAAACATGATTCAGCAGGCTTCCGAAAATGCCCAAATAATACTGGCTACACAGTCTTCCTTGTTGTTGGATCATTTTAAGCCCGAAGATGTGATTGTGGCAGAGCCGAAGGGCGGGACTACCATTCTCAACCGATTGAACTTCGAAAAGCTGACCGAATGGTTGGATAATTATTCGCTTTCGGAACTTTGAGATAAGAACGTTCTCGGAGGTCTGCCGTGAAGAAATTATACATCTTAGCGGAAGGACAAACCGAGCTTGCATTTTAATGAATGTCTGTAGGGTTATAGGTCTCAATGCCATCGCCAATATTTGTCAATCATCTATAATTAGACATAATATAATTAGTAAAGGCGAATTCTTCCCTTTTTTTATGGAATACGGGTAGGCTCGCAATAGAAGATATACCAGCAAGATATGCGCGATAATTGCGAAAAACTCCCAGAATTTTATAAAAAAGGGAAGTTGCCAGATTACGACAGATTCTGACAATTCACGCCACAAAACTCACGAAAAAGTAGCGAATTATATATCACCCGATGTTGATATTCCGCGAATTTTTCTATTTTTGTGTATTATGTCTTAGTAAACGAATTTAATCGAGTAACGGTTAAATTCCAAAAAATCCCACATTTGGATGGGGGCGCATTAGATAGAATTGTTGCGGGGATGTCAATAAAAATTTTCTATGCGCATTACTAAACTCTGACTATGCAAAAAAAGCAGGTCAAAGAAGAAAATTCTGACATGGAATTTAAACCGATGTCAAAATTGCTTACATCTAAGCAGGCGGCGGAATTGTTAAATATTTCCGTTAGGACGCTGGATCGTTTGCGCGAAGCAAATGCCATAGGGTATATTCGTGTGTCAGCGGGTTGTATTCGATTTCGCGAAGAGGACTGCAAGACATTTATGAATACTCGATATGTCGGTACCTTATAAATAATACCAAATTGCTATGAACCTTTCAGATTTACCAAAACTTCACTACGGCGTCGAATTCCTGGACGAGCTCACGCTCTATACAGAAGAAGGCATTGTCAATCGCTTTAAGGCATTGGCGGAAAAGGTGGGCTTTGATTTCGGCGATGTAATTTCCGAGGACCAGCTGGCTCATTTCGCGGAACGCTATGGGATATTTCGCCCGCAATTTACATCGCACTATCCACGGGTACTTCCGGAATATCAGTATGCGCGACTTAACTGTGACGATTTTACCTGCCTGATAACCAATCTTAAGGGGGACACGCTTTATGATCCGTCCACGGGTAAATTATTGTTTTCTGTAAAGCGCCTCACGGAGGATAGCTATACTTATGAAACCGGACTAAATGTCGGGATGGATATTATACCGGGGTGCTTTTTGTCGCCACGCGCGGCATTGCGAAGCTTTCTATATAATCTTGCCAATCTGTCGAATTTAAATTTTGATTTGAGGTACCTTTACTTTACACGAGAAAAATGAAAACACGTTTCGCATCAGAAAATACGGCTTTGCAATTTTTGCAGTCAATGCAGCTTGCAAGGCGAAACTTAACCTGTGTCAATGGGACGAACTTCCACGTCAACCTTTTGTCGCCGCTTTGGCGCAATATGTGGGTGATTGGGAATTCGCCGAGAATTGTCTGCTACGAGCCTGCGCCGCGCAGCGATATCGCTGGCTACTCCAAATATCTCAAAGAGCATGCGTTGCCGCCTAGCTAGGATGCCCAATGTTGTAGCTTGTGCATAAGTTAACGACGTATTGTTCGGTAGGGTACAATCGGAGAGAGATCCAAATGCTGCAATTTGTTCCACCGTGAGTGTGGGGCCATAATTGAAATCAACATAGCTACAAGTTGCCACTTCAGGATTTGTTAAATTGGCGATAGTGTTCGGTAGATCCATACAAAAGCGTGTACCCTCCTGTGCAACAGCGCCTTCGGGGATGACGCCCCCATAGATACGGCCAACAGGAAGTACGCTGCCGAAATTGCAATCGTAAATTTCGGAATCTCCGCTGGTAGGTACGGAGTCACCGAACGTGCAGTAAGAGAAGTCAGCACTTACATTCGATGGCCAATATTTCACATCAGATAAGTCTATACTATTGAATTCTGAGCAATACCACCACATAGTGTTACTGGAGATTTCCGCGGCTTCTGCGGCATTTATCGCGGCGTCGGTAATCTTGCCATTTTCAACGAGACCTAAGAACTTCAATCCGTTTAGTGAAGCAAATAGCGCATCATTACCGGAGGCTATCCAATCTTCCAAAGATATGTCATAGAATTCGGTAAATTGTTCACGCCACGCGGAAGCTTGTGCCGCGGCTACATCCTCAGAAACCCAACTAAGCGACGCGGGGGAGAATTTCACAACAGCGCCAGCATCTACAGTGGACAGCGTCGGCGCTACGTAGTTTGTCGGCAAAAGCCCATTATTCTTATAATTCGTGATACGGGAATCTATTGGCACGGATGTGGTGGGGCCCACTCGCCCGAATATTCGTTTGTAGAGAAACGATGCCCAAGATTGGGAGGTTATCTCTAACACTTCCCAGCCGTATTTCTCATAAATAAGGTCTATTACATCGGATTCCGATTTCAGCGACCATTTATGATATATGAATGTAAGCCCTGCCTTGTCTTTGCAGGTTAGCGTGTAAACCATTAGAAGCCCTCCATGAGTTTGTGCAATTCTGTAAAGTCTGTTATTCCGCGAGCGACGGCGGACAAACCGTAATAGAACATTGGGTGTAATTTTTTACTTTGCGCGATTTGGGCGAGATCCTTATGCGACGCCTGTGTAATAATCGCGTTGCGAAACTCTTCATCAATCGGGATTGTTTCGGTGATTGCTATGCGGTTTACATAGCCGGTGCCGTGGCATCCGCGACAGCCGCGCAAGGGCGGCGCAAAACAATATCGCCTCACGTTTAGGATGACGTTTGACGAGGCGAAGTGCGGGTACAAGAAAATAGACAAGCTTCGGAACAATCTTGGGAAGTATAAAAATATCTTAGAGCGCAGGATGGCGCATGGGGCGACAGCGCGTGACATATGTTTTGGGACGCGCGAGTGCACGGCGATGTACAAGCTGGCGGAGGGCGACGAATTATTGGAGGAGCCTATAAGCGAAACGCGCGATTTGGGCGTAATGTTTTATGATTGGGATTACACCCCGTGGGACAATGGGAATACAAAGGCGACGCTTCGCCCGAGATTCATGCATGGGGTGTTGAACAACGGCGTAATGTTGTATCCGCAGGAAAAGGATTTGATAATAAAATGAAGGCAATATCGGAGCTATGCAAGTTTTACGACAGGTTGCGAAACGATCCGCAGTCGGGGTTGTCGGACACTGGGTATCAGGAGCGTTTGTTGTATTACAAGATTCAGATAAACGATCTTGGCGAATTTTGCGGTATAGTGGCATTAACGCATGACTCGGGCGGGAAACTTCTGCCTGGCATGTCGTATATGTGCCCGATAGATACGCCGCGCGGCTCAAATATCGCGGCCAATATAGGCTATGACAAGCCGGAATATCTCTTTGGTGTGGACGCGGACGGGTGCAAAAAGCCGAAACATTTGACTGCATGGGTAGAGACTTTAAAGCAATGCGGCGGGGACGACGGAGTGGCGGACGCCTGCATACGGTTCTACGAAAAGTTTGATGAGAATTTTAAAAAGCTGCGTTCGTCGCCGCTGTATGGCGAGTATATCAAGAATGTTTTGCACCCGTGGGCCACATTTGAATTAATCCGGGACAATTCGCTGCTTATTCTCGCGCCGGGGGTTAAGAAGATGGCGGAAGAGGCGGCCTTTGGCGGGGAGCCGGACGGCGTGTGCATGGTGACCGGCGAGCGGGCGAAGATAGCGGAAACACACCCGTCATTTAATTTGGGCGGGGCGCGGCCCTCGCTCGTGGCGATCAACCAAAAGAAGGGGTTTGATTCACCCGGCGGCATACAAGGGTTTAATAGCCCGATGTCAAAGAAGGTTGCGTATGAATACACGCAGGCGATAAAATATCTACTATCGCGCCAAGAGCGACATATTGGGTTTGAGAATGTCGTTTTTATATATTGGGCGGAGTCGCCGTGCGCATTGGAAACATCGCTAAAGCGGTTGCTAATTTCCCAGCTGGGTAATAAGCAGGACTTGGCGCAGGATGTTCGCGAGTGTTGCGGTGAAGGCGGGGAACGGGATATAAAGTTCCACATACTTGGCATGACGCCCAACCAGCGCAGGGTAATTATTCGGACATACATTGAGACGACGGTCGGGGAAATTCACGACAACGTGATGAGGTTTTTCCACGAACGCGCGCTGGGTGCGGTGACACCGTCGGTAATCGCCACGCTGAAGTATTTTGCCCCAATGGGGGAGTTGTCTAAAATCGCGGCGGGCACGTTGACGCGCTTTTTAGAGGGCGTATTGCTCGGCGGGGATTTCGCGTTGGGCGGGCTTTCGCAAATCAATACCACTACGCCGAGCCTGGCAGTCTATGGGTGCCGCGAAAAATTGCCGGCGACATTCCCGAATTTGCCCAGCATCGCGATGTGCGCTATTAAATTAATTTTAAATCGTAATTACAAAAAAGGGTACACAATGCAACTAGATGAAGAAAACAATAATGCGGGATATTTGTGCGGGAGGCTGTTCGCGGCATATGTCAAGGCATACGAGGAGGTCTGCCCCGACAGCCGGTATTTTGACGCGCTCATGGTGACGGCAAATTTGCGCCCAGCGGACGCGATAATGTCGGCAAACGCCGCGGTTGAAAGCTGCATAAAGAGTCTCGCGGCGCCGCGCAGGGTTCAATTCCAGAAGCTGTTTCAGGAGCTGCACGGCAGAATCGGCCTTGTCCCGAGAAATCTGAGCGACGTGGACGCGTGCGCGTTCCTCCTAGGTTATTATCATCAGCGCGACGAATTTTTCAAAAAACACGAACAACAATAAGAGGAAAACACGATGGAAACATTAAAGAATACGCACTATTTAATTGGGTTTTTGGCCGTAAAGGATTCCAATCCTAACGGCGATCCCGATATGAAGAATTTGCCCCGCGTGGACAATTATACCGGGCAGGGGCTAATAAGCGACGTGGCGCAAAAACGCGCGGTTCGCGACTATGTAATGGAGCACATGCAGGGCAAGCCCGGATATGAAATTCTGGAATGCTCGGGCACGGTGAAAAACGCCATTATAACGGAAGCAAAAGAAGGCGGCGGCAGAGACGCCGACGGCGCGAGGGAATTCATGTGCAAAAAATATTTTGACGTGCGCACTTTCGGCGCGGTGCTGTCAACCGGCGGCAGCGGCGGCTGCGGCAAAGTTTGGGGGCCCGCGCAGTTTACACTGGCGCGCTCAATAGACCCGATACATATTCAGCAGATGGCGATAACCACCCAGACGGTCGCGGCGGAATCGCAGGTGAAAAATTCCTCCACAAGTACGATGGGCAGGAAATACGCCATACCGTTCGGGTTTTATAAATTTACGGTTTCCGTTCACAAATCCCGCGCGGAAGTTTCCGGTTTTTCGGAAGAGGATTATAAAGTGCTGCGCGAGGCGATTGTCGGGATGTACAGCAATAGGATGAGCTCCTCAAAGGGAATAATCGGCGTGACGCACCTCTGGGATTGCGTGCCGACCGGCGCGGCAAGCCTTTCCCTCTGGGCGATTGAAAACGCGGTCACCGCGAAACTCAAAGACCCGAAAATTCCGGCGCGCAACGTTGACGACTACGAAATCACCGTAGATACGTCCGGCTTGCGGGGCGCGGCGTTTGACAGGATAGTCTAAAATGGCAAACAGGGGAATCATAACAGACACAAACCTGCCCGTGTATATTAAGGTGGCGACGCTTGATTATACAAACATCAAGCACTGCCACGGCGCGGACTTTGGGACAAAAAAGTATAACGCCGTAATTTCCCATCGCGAGAATTACGGCAAATACCACCCGTACGCGCTCGTTTACCTCTATATGCGCAATGTGCAAAAACTGAAACTTAAAAAAATAGCCGAGACCCTTCCGGAATTCTCGGCTGAGGCGGAATACTTGCAGGCGGAACTCACCAGCAAGTATAACGCCGCTTGGGTAAAAGATATGATGCTTCGGTTTAATTCCGCAAACGCGCCAATTCAACCGGCTAAACCTAAGCAAAAGGGTAAGGCGGAGGCGGCTGCAAACAGCGACAGCCTGATAGAGCGCCTTCGGGCGCTGTGCAGCCTATAATATATTAAGATGTCAAGATGACGAGGAATAATCATGCCGAGCTTTAGAATCAAATCCGGAAATCCGAGTTGCCCGCAGTATTTCAAAGTGGCGACGGACAACTACCAGACTGAGATCTACCTCGTTTTGGCGGAAAACGCCAAATTGAATTCCATCATGATTTTTTTAGGAAAGCCACTTTCGCCGGAGGAAGCATTGTCGTTTTGTAAGAAATGGGTGGCGGATTTTGCGGCGCAAACCTTTGAAATTACCAATTGATATGTTGACACAAATACCGCCATCCGTTCGTAGGATATATTTTAATGCTCACGCTGTGGGAAGTAAACTCCGCGTGGGCAAACGCTATTATATCCCCGGCAAAGTCGGTGCGATGCTGAGTGTTTGCGCGGGTTATAAGCTAGTCGGCGGCCGGGGAAAATTCCGGGAAATCTTATACATTTTCAAGTCTGAAGACGGGCGCGATCATGTCATAAACAATTACAATCCGTGGATTCAGGCGGTGCACCACAGACGCGAGGTTTGCGAAAAGAATTCCGAAATCCTCTCGCGTGAAATAGCCGCATATTTAAAAAGAAAACAGGAAATATACCGTGCACTACGATTCAATTTGCGGGCGCGGGCGATGTGTTTAAGAAACCGCGGTCGGAAGGTTTTTAAGCGGGCATTGGCGTATGCGAAAAAATATGCCAGGCTTAATTTTTGTTTGTTAGAATTAAGCAGGAAATATTATGGATAATAATCAGGAAAAATTAGCGGAAGCATACAAACGGGAGTCGCGTATTGCGCATTGGTTTGAAAAACTGGGCGATTCGGAACAGATGGGCTATGAATTGGTCTGTGGGTTGTCGTATAGTTAGAATTCAAATGTCTTAAACTGCCGGATGTGCTCAGTTACGACACACCTCAATTTGTAGTATAGTTAAACATATTTAAAGGAGGATAAGTAATGGATTTTATTAACATCATTGGATATAGCGCGCTTATTTCTTTGGGCTTAAGCATAGCAATCGCAATTATTATAATTTTTATTGATGAACTTCATAATATACGCGACAGTGGGTATTGTCGGTATAAAACCTTCATTGCATGGGTTAAAGATAACTGGGATAATTATTCGTTATTATTGGTCAGTATATGGAGCATAGTATTTCTCATTGTTACATTGTTCCTTGCGTTTGTTTATATTAAGTCCCCGGGAGAGTTAAAGTATGAGTTAAAACAGGAATTGATTGCAATGCATGAAAAAGAAAAATGCCCAGAGTGCGTTTACGTATCGTATCAGGCTTACTACAAGTGGGGTAGGGAAACCAACCAGCGCGAAAAGATTAAAATCGATTTTAGGTGGCTGAAATGCCCAAAGCTTGAAGCCGAATTAAAAGAAAAGCTAAAGCGGGATTAAAATATTAGCGAGATTCCGCATAGCTAGCTGATTGTTACGACACGCCCAGTTTGTCGTATAGTTAGAACCTATACTTTGCTCGGTTTCCTAGCCCCAAAGTTACGACATACCTCAGTTTGTTGTATAGTTAGAACATTCGTTGCCGATGCGCGGCAAATAACTCTGTTACGACATACCTCAGTTTGTTGTATAGTTAGAACGTATGCGGTTCGTATTTTTGCCCGCCGCATGTTACGACATACCTCAGTTTGTTGTATAGTTAGAACTTTATGTAAATGACATAGGATTTCGCCTGTTGTTACGACATACCCCAGTTTGTCGTATAGTTAGAACGGGACGTTTGGCACGCGTGCCATCGGCCTTGTTACGACATACCCCAGTTTGTCGTATAGTTAGAACCCCATCCAGAAACGCACTTCGCGCTACGTGGTTACGACATACCCCAATTTGTCGTATAGTTAGAACTAAGTTTAGGAAACGTTAGGAAGTTACGACATACCCCAATTTGTCGTATAGTTAGAACATTACCATGAGCATTCTACTAATCAAATGGTAGCTCAAGAATATATTGAACAAGCTAAGAGATTTAGAAGAAAGCTGGGCGTAATTGGTAAAATTTAAATAAAAGAAAGGATTAATATGCAGTTAAAACAACTATATTATAATTTAGTTGAATTAAGTTTTATAAATTCAAAAAACAAGCGCATACAAGTTTGTTTTTCCTATGAGTCTCCTGTGGCCGCTAAGTTTGATGGAAAGATTTATATATTTCCAGCATATAATCATTCAAGAACAACAAGTAAACATCTTAAAAATTATCTTGGTTATTCTTCAAAAGAAATTCAAGAAGATATGCAAAAGAACGGAGACAATTCACAATTTATTTTCTGCACAACTCCAGAGAGTATACTAGCCAGTTGTTTATAAGAATGAAGATAATTTTCGATAATGTAAAAAATCATTGGGCGTTTTATATTGTTGATATTAAGCACGTTATTTGTTATGACATACCCCAATTTGTCGTATAGTTAGAACACAAGGAAAACGCTTTTGTTTCCAACTATGGTTACGACATACCCCAATTTGTCGTATAGTTAGAACCTTTCGTTTGCGGATGTTGATTGTTCAAAATGTTACGACATACCCCAATTTGTCGTATAGTTAGAACTTCTTATTTTTGCGTTTTTCTACTGTATAAGTTACGACATACCCCAATTTGTCGTATAGTTAGAACTTTAGATGGCAGGGACTTTTCCACTATCAATACGGCATACCGCAATTTGTCGTAGAGTTAGAACAAAGGGGGCGGTGCTCGTCGATGAGCAGGTTACGACACACTCCAATTGTCGTATAGTTAGAACATATTTAGCAAATCACAAATGATATGGAAAAAGATAAAGCAATAGAGATTATCAAGCCCTATGGGTATTTTAATGTCAAAGTGAAGGATGGCAGGGTTTTTAAGAAGCGCCTGTTTATTACCGATAGCGGTCAGATCGCGGAGGCGGACAAATTTCGCAAAACGTGTTACACCGGGCATTATATTCACTTTTTTGATTACAATCTTTGGGATAGCCTGGAGTTGATTTCACGCGACATTCGCTACGGCTTGGTGAATCACAATGCCATCTTTCAGCGCAATGTCAAAAATGCCGTCAAATATTTGGAGTCTGGGTTGGGGTTAAATCCTAAATTTCTGGAAAAGCTAAAATCTGCGCTGCCGTTTTCCGGGGATTTTGAAAACAATAAGGATAAGCTTGGGGAAATTTTAGGCGTTGATACAATGCACAGCCTGGCGTTGCGACCGATAGAAACTTCAAATTTTGGCCCTGGCATCACCGAGGTTATACGCCGCGAATTGTTGCGGGCGATTTTGGAAAATAGGTCATATTCGTCGGGAAGACACCATTTCAACGGCAGGGATGTCTCAATCAGCTATGAGCCCGACAAAACCGCCTCTAGTGGTTATAATTGTTGGTACTCTCGCGAATATGCCGGTTGTGGTAACGGCGATTACTATTTGGCGCTGGATGACAAGCATGTGTTATTTGTTGAGCGCGATTAAACTTAATTAGGTAGCATACAATGAAATTGCACTGGGAACAAAATAGCAACGGAGATTGGATAGGGCGGATTGGAGACAGCAATCACGCTTTGAAGTTTCGCCCAAGCCCGTTTAATTGGCTAGAACTTGTCAGAATTGACAACGAATATGTTTCCCCATTCGGCTTTGATATAGCGCAAAAGGTGCCGGACATGTATGCGGCCGAAATAGCCTTTGAGGAATTTCTAAAAAAGTTGTCGGACACTTGGAGGAATACGTATGAAGCTTAATTGGGAACGGGGTGCCGACGATGAGAGTGTGCTTTGTGAAAATAAAATGAATAGGCAAACTACGTCTTCAAAAGACCATAGCGAGGCTGAAGATACTTTCTTCGCCGACTTGCTTGAAAGTCTTAAAGAGGTTCGGGAAATTCAGGCGGGAAGATTAAAGCCGGCAAGCATTGTCATAATTGTCAAAACTTCCAAAGTTCCCAAAATTGCCAAATCTTCAAAATTTCCCAAATCGTCAAAATTTTCAAAAACTGACGGGGTTCCAAAACTTCCCAAGAGCGCCAAAATTTCCAAAATTGGTAAGTCTTCCAAATTTTCCAAGGCTGCTAAAGTTTCAAAAACTGCCAAAACTGACAAACCAATGTCCTAAACTATTGAATTATGCACAACGAAAGAGATATTTAATATGAAATCGGGTGTCAAAAGATCCGTGGAACCCGGGAAGCGCAAGGTCAGCGCTAAGCACAGTTGCATAGACCCGTCAGCGTGGTCGCGCGGCGATTATGACCAAATCAACAAAGGGTTGGAGAAAGCACACAAGCCGGGTAAATTGTCGGTTATTTGCAAGCATTACAACTTTGAGGGTAAACCAGCATGAAAATTCTAAAAGAAAAAGAATATTAAACTTGTTTAAACAATTAGAGATACGGCTCTATCCGTAAGAGGGAATATAAAGTTTTTAGAACTATATGGGCTGTCAATTTAATGATGGCTCTTTTTATTGTAGGTGCTTTTGCTAAAATATCGTAGACTATAGATTATGGCAACGAAAAATAAAAAACGTAAGGCTGTTAAGGCTCAGATTAAATATGCTACACCGGCAGATTTTGAGCGAGAATACGCCGATATTCTTGCATGGTCGGCACAGGAATATGAGCGTATAAATAGGGAGCTTGCGGAATTACATAAGCCGAAAAAACACGATTTCTTTTTGTGCCGATAGTATACCTATGCAAATTATACTTGATATTACGGCAAAGATTTGACATCTTAACAATATAACGGCAGAAAATAAATGGAACATTTGTTGGTAAAAAATTTTGGGCCAATACGGGATTTAAAGATAGAGCTAAAATCCTTATCTGTCATAATAGGCGAACAAAGCTCGGGCAAAAGCACCGTAGCTAAGCTATTCGCTATGTTTTCGTGGCTGGAAAAGGCCATAATTCGGGGGGAAATTACGGAAAAAGGCATATCCCGAAAAGGGTATATTCGTGCGCGGTGCAGATACCATAGGATTGATGAGTTTTTTGAGCCGGATACGTTTATTGAGTATAGCAATAAATACTATAGGTTTGTGCAGCGGGGGGATAAGTTAGATGTATTTCGGATTAAAAATTCAGGTGAAGTATATAGCATTCCTCAGATTACATATTTCCCAACTGAAAGGGGGATTTTGAGCGTATTACATCCAATAAAGGATAGCGCATTAACCGAACCTTTGGTAGATTTGCGATATGAATTTGACAAGGCGAAAAATTATTTCTTCTCCGGATTTAAATTGCCTTGGGGTGACATCTTTGAGTATAATCGGCAAAACAAAATAAGTTATATACGCCCAAAAGATTCAAAGCGCCAAATTAGACTAAGCTCTTCCTCCAGTGGCACGCAATGCGCGTTGCCTTTATTGCTTGTAGCGGAATATCTCTCAAAAATGGTGTACGATGCCAATTTTGAAAAATCATCTTTGAGATTTGATGATATTAGGAATGATATACTTAAAATATATAAAAATAAGAGCTATTCGGATGAAACGCGAAATCTTATAATTCAAAGCCTTGCTTCAAAGTACAAAAATTCATATCTTCTGAATATTGTGGAGGAGCCTGAGCAAAATCTTTTTCCGTCTGCACAAAAAGATGTATTTTTCGATCTTTTGCGGGTGACAAATTTTCAACGCGGCGGCCGGTTATTTATCACAACGCATAGTCCGTATATTTTGACATTGTTAAATTGTGCGCTCAAAAGGGGCTACCTGTATCAGAAATACAAGGATAATGAAAGTCTCAAAAATAAATTGAATGACTTATCGGATGTTCCCGCTGTTTCAGGTCAGACGGTTGGCGCATATATGCTAAAAAATGGTAAGGCCATCCCAATGTTGGACAAGACTTCTGCACTAGTATCGGCGGAATTAATGGACGAAGTCTCTGATGAAATTTCACGCATTTTTGATGAACTTTTAGATTTTGAAATTTCCCATGAAAACGGATAGTCGGGATTATCGAATTTTTTCGTTTCATGAAAAAAAGACAAAAAGTAAAATGTGGATAAAATCTAATGGTTTATCCTGCGAAAAGCTATGTGTTGATACCGACGAGGGGGAATATCGCATAATACCCCCAAGATGTGATTGGGCATTGAGGATATATAAAGGGAGTAAATCTGAACATGTGGGGAAATGCACATTTATAGAATTAAAGGGTAGTGATTTAGCATATGCGTGTGAGCAGATTTTAAACACAATAGGGCAGTTCGAGAGAATATTTGCTAATTTTAAACTCGCTAAGAAATCTTTTATTATAGCTTCCGGAAATATTCCCACTACTGGTGCACAAAACATACAAAATACATTTGCACGTAAGACAAAAACAGTGCTTATAGTGAGAAGGTTTAAGTTAACGGCAAAATTTCCTTTGTAGCACAAAAAAGTCGGTGAGTAAGCTCACCGACTTTGAGGTAGAGTATTTATGGAAATTATTCCCCGGTGCCTTCTATAACGGTAGTGACGCCGTTGACGCGGATGATGACGCTATTCCCAGCGGATATTGAAGCTGCGATATCATTTTTGAATGAGTTATACTGCTCGGTGCTCATATTTATTCCGGGAAGGGAATTTTTCGCATTATAGCCGGAGCTGGCGATGATTTGGCTTGCCGTGATGCCGGAGACGCCGCTGATATCAACATCGCGTAGGCTGCTTCCACTGAAGTCTTCACTTCCGGTGAAGCTACCATTTACCACCGTGGCAAGGGGAATAGTTGTCGTGGTAGTACCGCTGGCGCTTTTGACGGCTAAAAATTGCTCAGGAGTCATATTGCGGAATCTATCTATACCTCGTATGCTCGTGGCAACATCCAGACCGGTTGCATCCATAGTAAACGTTGCGTAGGTGGCATACGTTGCGGAGGACGCCCACGATTCAACAAAGGTCTGACGCAAATCAGTTGCTTCTGCGGCAGAAAGCGCATCAGAGACTATTTCTCCCTTACTAACGGCGGCAAGATAATCTAACTCATCTTGCAGGCCATCGGAAACGCTGCTCCACTGCCCGGGAAGTATTTGCGCAGCCTTAGATCGCCAGATTGCCGGCCAAGACGCAGGATCGGTAAAGACGAATTTCGCAGTTTCCCAATCGGACTGGGTAAGTTCACTATAGACCGACGCGTAATAGGAAAGTGCGGCGCTTTCGGCGTCCTCGGAGGTCCAGCTTAAGGCGACAGGGTTGAAGCTTACTACTTCATCTTCGCCGGTATGGTTTGTGGCGGTCGGGATTGCTATTTCCCCAGAAATTAGACCGCAGTTTCTATAAGTTTCAAGACGGTTGTCGCTAGTCTTATCACTAGCTAACAATACCCCCCCCCCCAGGAGAAATACGGAGGGGACAAAGACGCATTTAATGAATTTTGTAATTTGCATAGGTCTTTAGTATAGGAAAATTGATAGTGATAGTATAAGTTCGCCTATTTTATCGTTACATTGCCTCTGAAATTCCCTTGAATATTTTCACCCATAGATGCTAAACTTCACATATGATATTGAAAGAAACTAATCAAAAAACGTCGCACTTGTCTATCTTTGATGTGGCGGATGCGACAAGAAAAGAACCAAATCTTACAAGGTTATACGCATACCTTTTAGCGAAAGATCCCTATGTTTTAAAGGCGTTTCTTGAGAGGCTGGGAATTGATTATAAGGACAATCATGCTCAGACTATTTTAAATGCTACGAAAATCATGATAGAGAAAGATTACGCGTGCGATCGCGCTGACACTCCAAAGGGGGCGCAACGAAATAAGAAAAACTTCGTGCGTGGTCGGACTGACATTGAGATAGAAATACCAAAGTTAGGAGTTTACATAATAATAGAGTGTAAAATTAAGAAAAATAAGCCAACGGCAGAACAATTTGAGAAATATGCCCAGTATTTTAAGGATAAACCCAAAAATTATAAGAAGATTTTTGTATTTATTTCCGCACATAAGGGAATATATCTTACTGATAAGAATATTTCTATCTTTGATTTGACTTGGCGGGATACTATCGCGGATATAGAAGATTTGAAATTTGGAAATAGTGATTTAAGAAAACAATTTTTAGCATATTATGGAAGGGGATATGGAATGGGTGTTCATGGTGAAATTTTAATACAGGATTTAAGCGATAAAGACGAGATTCGGCGTTTTAAGGATAATTCTTATAGACGTGAGAAGCTCAACACAACGCCACTGTACTTTGCGCCGTATTTTACACGAAAAAGCGGCGTAGGTGAGGGGATCCAAACAATCTCCAGTATACTTGGAATTATAACTACTAAAAATATTTCATGGACTGCGATACAAGACGATTGTACAGCCTTCTTAAAAAATGCGGGTATTGATGAATCCGAATCGGATGCCTTGCTGAAGAAGTGGAGAAAATCTATTAATATAGCAAAAATCAAAGATGTAGTCTTCACTTATTTTTTCTTGGGTAATCCGGTTAAAATTAGCCCTTCGCTTAAAAAGGGCAAAGGGGAGTATGCAAAAAATTGGGTGGGTCCGTCTAGAATTCCGCAAAATAGACGTGTATCCGTTTTAGAATTTATACGTCGCATGGGGATGGCGCCTCTGATATCTGATAATACACCAGTCCTAAAACAACCGGACAAAAAGTCCGCAGCTCGCAAGAAGGCTACTGCGTCTCGTAAGAAGACCTCTAAATAGGCTTCACGGTCACCATTAAATTCAAATTGCGCTTTAGCTTAATAGCCGCGGCTGTTAGTTTTTCATCAGGCTCGTTTGCGTATTCATTGTAGCAGAGTGCGATTTGCGCCTTGATTTCTTTTTGTAATACCCAGATTGAATAGGCGAAGGCATCCACACCTAAATCAGGGTATTTTACAGAATATAGCTTGCCTGATTTGGTAAATTTTAGTGGGAAGTGTATTGGTTTAACGAGGACGAATTGTCGCTTGTTTTTTCTAAATTTGGAAATCGTTAAGGTCGGTTTGTCCATAGGATTAGTATACTATTGCTATGGTAGAATATAAAGTAGGCGATATTTTTGAAAGTGGAGCGGAGGCCATAGTCAATAGGACGGTGGGTAGGGTATTATTTGCCCCCCAATATTAGTTTATTTAAGAATTTTATTGTCCTTATTTGATATTTTTCATCTCATTATTGAATGGAAAATATGCAGAACGCCTCTGTTGAGGTAATTTTTTCGCTCATAACTATACTATTAGGTATGTCATTGTTTAGCTCATTTTTTAATAGTATACATGCTGAGGCCAAGACATGGATGTGGAACTATGTTCATAAATACAATCGAAGAGAGACCAAATATTTGAAAGCTCGGGGACAAACGCCGAAGCATATAAAAATGGTTTTGCAAAAAACAAACCATCGCCAATGGGATATGTTTAATAAATACTATGCTTTTGTTAAAACAATAACATTTCTTATTCTTTTTGCGTTAATCTGTTTAACTTTAGTTGGGTATTGCGCATGGGGTGTGGATATCGAGAAATACCCTGAATATTGGTTATCGTTATACGTCTTCGGGATTTTAGGCTCGTTGTTATTGCAATTATTTGGAATGTTTTTCGCATTATTTGACTTTTTCTCAAGGGCTTTAGCCGCTTTGGGCAAGGCATATTCTAAGGTTTATAATAAGGTAAAAACTACTATATTGGAGTTGTGGGAGGATTGATGAATGTCTACGTTTCGCAATCTCTCAATAGGCTGCCGTTTAGCTTGGAAATCTTCTTCAGTCGCGAATATGACTCTGAAAAATTGCGCTGTATGTAGCTGTCAATTTTCGGGTTTTTGAAGAGCTTATTTAAAAATCCGCAAATGATGGTAAGCTCGTAAATTTGCGTGCTGTATTTTTCTTCGGCTTCTTTTACTCTCGCCATTAGATTTTTGGAATTTGTTTCAATACTGGTTATTTCCAGTATATCTTCAGGACGAGAACGGGATGTTGAATTTGGGTTTACAAGCATATTTGGCGGCGTTGCCATTACCATTCCGCTCACAAAAATACAGGTAAATTTTCCTTCAGACACCATTCGTTCGGCGATTTCTATTTGGCGCAGCGGTTTAACTTTTCTTAAGGCTTGTAGGGTAGCGCGGGGGACATTTGCCGATTTCAGTATATCAATGGCGGCCTTGTCAATCCCCCTTGTGACATCCAATTCCGCTTTAAGTTTAGAGACGGAGAATCCGAGCGATTCGGCGATATGTTCCAAAGGGACCCCGCTATCAACGACCCTTTGGATCATTCCCGCGCGCTGAAATGTGCTCAGCCCGTTTATTTGGGCGTCAAATGTATAGCGTTCGTCGTCTGTAGACACTATGCAATATACGTATTTTTGGCCGAGCTCGCGCAGGGCGTAAAATCGGATATGCCCGTCTAATATTTTATATTTTCCATTTGAGATTTTTGTGACAACTATAGGCTGAATGACGCCCAGCGACTTTATTGACGCCAAAATATATTGATATGACGCCAGCACGCGAAAATCCTTACGCGGGGCGCTTTCTTGCAATTCGTCAATTGCTATTTTGATGCAATTTAGATCAAATGCCGGTTTGAGAGTTTTCATAATTACTGATTGAGTTGAATTGGTATATTATTAAATCCTTCCGATGTTAACAGCACGCGAAAACCGTCGTTCTCTATCATCTTCCCGAAAGCGCCTTTTAAAAACGCGAGGGTGACTTCGCAAACTTCAACTTTTGCAAGAAATCCCCGGCTTTTGCGCGCGGTTTGCTCAAATTCTCTTACAAGCGCCTCTTTTGTTATCTTTCCGGCAGTCCGGCGTTTTTTGGTCTGGTTCGCAAGAACGTGTTTTATGGTATTAAGCTCGCCCAATTTGATTTTCTTTTCATCGTAGAGGTCGTTTAACAAATCTTGGACTTCGGAATCTTTGGTGCACTTTACGATTCTTAGGGCAATCGCAAGGGGGATTTTTCCGCTCAATACGGAACGATTAAGGTTTTTGTTTCCCCCGTCAATTAGCCCTTTCAAGCTGCAAATATGCGATTCCGAATATCCCAACTTTTTGCCGATTTGCCCAAATGAATAACCTTCATCGCATAGGCGGGAGATTTCTCTTAAAATGGCGGCTCGGTCGGTTTGCCTGCGGGCATAGTTTTCGGCAAGGCTCATGAGCAAAACCTTTTCCCGGGAAGCGGACATAATTCTTGCGGGAATTTCCGATTCGCCGGCGTTAATAAAGGTTTCAAGGCGGCCTTGTCCGCAAACCAAATCATATAGCTTCCCATCGGAAGCGTCTTTTCTGGGCGTTACAACTATCGGCGTTTTTAATCCCAATGTCTTAATGCTTTGGACGATTTCGGCGTATTTGCGTTGATCGCGTTTTCTGGGGTTTACGATGCGAATCGAAGCCGTCGGAACCATCTTTATTTGGTAATTGCTTTCTTCCATTATGCGATCTCCCGTATTTGCGCCCGCGCAAAAATTTCATAGAACCAATCAATGTTGTCGTATCGGAACATTTCAATAAAGGCATTGTTTACATCGCGGATATTGCCGTCTAGAAGTTCGGTATCAAACCTTGAAAACAGGTAGTAGTCCTTGATTGTTTTGTTGTCGGGGTTTAGCCGCGCGACGATTGTAAAGTCTGGGTTACAGGCGCGCTCCAATCTAACATGCCAACGTGCGCTGCCGTTTTCGGAACGCTTGCAGCGGCATAATATCAAAGATAACTTAACTTCGCCGTTAATCCAGCGTATGCTGTCAAATTCCGAATCAAGCTGGACGCTTACACCCTCGCTCAATAATGAATTTTGAATCAAATCCATTATATCGGCGTGCATCGCCCGAATTTTCTTGTTTATTTCAATATACGAATAGTCGGTTTCCGGAGTATACCCAATCAGGGTATATGCGCGAAGAAGACTTCCGAACCTGTTGTAATAAACCGCGCTTGACGGCATTTCATCTGCTTCGTCAATTAGAATGCCGCTTAGTTTGCCGTGACGCTTAAACAGGTTGGTCAACATTTCAAGGAGCTTTTCGTCGGAATAGTGGATAGTCCGCGCCTTTATCATTCCCTTCGCGATAAGAAAAGTATCTTTGTCTATAATTGCGGGGAATACATTTTCCGCTCTTACCCATTCGGATTCGTCGGTTTTGCGCGTTTTTCTGGGCTCATTGGGCTGCGCCTCCGTGAGTTTATGGGAAGATTTATTAAACACGTTATTGCCGATGTATTTTTCGTTCGTGAGAATTTGCAAGACGCTTGCCGCTGTCCACTCGCGATTAAGGTCTGTTTTGATATTGCGCTCGTTTAATACGCGGGCAATTTCGCGCTCGCGCATATTCTGTTCTACGAACATTCGGTAAATGTCCTGGACAATTTTTACCTCATCGTCGGGGCCCAAAACTTGAACGACTCTGTCGGTTTGGATTGATTTGTGCTGCCCGCGCTCAAGTATCCCTTTGGGCGTTCTATTTTCGTCAACCAACATTCGGCGGAGTCCAAATCCCGGCGCACCCCCTTGGCGAAAGCCTAACCGGATAAGATTACATTGCCCCTGGAATACCTTTGCCGAAAGCTCGCGCGAATATTCCCCAGCCATTGCCCGCTTCATATTTTTGATTACATTTGAGACAAGGCTGCCGTCGTTTTTGAACATTTCAGCGCAATAATGCACTTTCACCCCGGCCAAATTGCAGAGGTATTCGTAATGGGCGCTTTCGTCCGTATTCTGATAACGCCCCCATCTGCTTACATCGTAAACCAGTAAATGTTTAAAATACACCTTTCTGTTTTGGATTATCTCAAATAACCGAATGGCTTCGTCTCTTCCTTTTAGCTGAACTCCGCTTCTCCCATCATCCGAGAAAATTTCTATCAAATGCAGATGATTGGCTTCGGCATACTTTTTGATTACGTCAAGTTGATTTGCCGTTGAATATTTCTGATGGTCGGTGGACATCCGAACATATGCGACGGCCTTTTCCTTTATTTCGTTCTTATCCATATTTGGACAAGAACATTCATATTCTATTTTTCTGTCAATTAAACAAGTTAGGTATTTCGCGAAGCGCTTGTATGGCTTCGCGAAACCTGCATTTTGCGGCTTAAATAGCGGAAATTCCCGCGCGAAATAAGTCTTAATCTTAAAGATTACGCTGATAGCGCTTCAGGCATAATCTTTTTGAATGAATAAAATATACTTAGCAATAAAAGACAACGGAATGCGATCCATTCCGTTGTCTTCAATATTAACCATAGAGGCGGAAGATCATTACGTCTCTATTTATTACGTCTGCGACGGAAAGGTGGAAAACTTGTTCGCATACGCTAAAATTGGCGAATTAGGGCGAATTTTGCCGAAAGAATTCGTCAGAGTAGGGCGTTCCCAGATAATAAATACAAAACAAGTCCTCAGTGCTAATGGCGAAACATTGCGATTTACAGGTTCGCTTTCGTTGCAGCTAAAAACACACGCCGCTGTAAGGTTTTTTTACAACGAGCTTGCGCTGATTGTGAAGAAAAAATAACCGAATAAAAAACCCGCTCTGTGCCGTATAAAGGCATGGGGCGGGCTCCATACCGCAAGCTAAATTTGAGCAATTCTGTTCAAAATATTTTGGGCGATAGGATCGGTTATTTGGCCGCCAGATTCGGCTTTTATCGCATTCTCGTATTGAGCATATTTTTCTTCAGCAAGCAGTCGGTGTAATTTAAGGGACCTTTTCGTACCACTCGCTGAATTTAGCGGGAATAGCATATTAGAATATTCGAGTAATGAAGAGTGGCTATTTTGAGATTATGCCGAAATAAAAAGGTCAAGATTTATCTTAACCTTTTTTGCTTTAATAATTTTGTTGCGTTAAACATAATGTGTATTGTGCGTTCTGTTGCATAGTTAACTGTGTGTCAATAAAAGCGGGGGGTTGATCTACTATTGTATATTCGGCGGGCTTCCTTTTTTTCTCTGATAATTTTTCAACATTTCTTGAAAAATTTTGAACCCGGTCAAAAAACAATGACATATTTTTTGGTCTTTTCACGCGTGTTATTTTCGTTTTCATAAAAAATATTCTGTTGAGTTTAAAAATTTATTAGATTTAATTAGACAAAGGAAGTCAACGAAAAGTTTCCAGTAGGAATCCATCGCTTTTTTCAATCTCGGATTGTCTTCTATGTTGTCTATTTGTAATTTTACCTTATTTGTCAAGGACTCGCGGTGTATCTGTCTTGAATGATTATGCCATACTTTTTGGTCGTTTAATATATCGGCAATTTCTTCTGCTCTTTTTGTTTTTTCTATCTGTGATTTTGGTTTCCCCGTTTTCTTATCTATCCAATCTTTAAATTTGTATTGACTTAACCATAATCTTAATAAATCTTTTGTATACTCGATTGACTGTTTGAATCTTTCAAGTTCAGGAAGATTGAACTGTTTCTCCATCATCATATATTCAGCGGGAGAAAGTGAATTGTTCCTCGATTTTTCCACTAATTCTTCAAATTTATTCATATACGATACGGCGGGAACCCATTCATTTTCGCCCCCAATCTTTTTGTTAATTTGGGGATCAATTGGTCCTAAGGCGGAATCTATTCCCATATAAATTCTATCTCCAGACAAAGCTAGTATTGTTCCAGCACTCATTGCATAATTAGGAATTATAAAGGAAATATCATTATAGTCTCTTCGCATTCTTCTTACTAATTTTTCTGCCGTAGGAGAATAGCCGCCATCAGTTTGCAATATAATAGCGAGCCGTTCTCTTTTTTTCTTTTTCAAATCCAGCATATGTGAGAACGCGCCCTCTATATCAGGATATATTGATGCAAAAATTGTAACAACATCACTATCTAGTTCGTTTTCTATTTCTCTTAATTCTTTATTTAAGGTCTCGCCTATCAAGTTAACTGCTATATTGCTCGACATTTTTGCTAATCCTCCAATCTATATTTATTTAAATTTTTAGTTTATTTATTGTTCATAATTATTTAATATTGCATGTTTATATAATGATAAATCTCCATCAGAAAATATTTTTGCTAAAGCTTCATCTTCTTTTTCAAAAAAAGCTATACCATTCTCTATTTTCGGGAGCGGGAATAAATATCTTCTTCCATCGGTATATACAAAATGTTTTTTTTCAATTAGATTGTTGTCCTTCTTTATCCTGAACTCAACTGTTTGGGATGACTTATCCGGAAAAATATTAGTCCAGTTTTCTGAATTAAAAGGACCTGTTTCTTCCAGTTCAATGAGTATCGATATATCTTTATTGAATATGTATGTTGTGATATTTGTGTTATAATCGAAATGTATCGTCCAATCCGACTTTGAACTTGCAATGATTAACTCGATTAGTTCAGATTTTGACATTTTAATCCTTTCCCTTGAATTTTATGATATTTTAATATCTCCCTGAAAGCATAAAATTACACTTCTTTAAGATATTTGCAAGTTATTTTGTAAAAAAAAATAAAAATTTTGTTTGATGTATTTAAATTGTTGTTATTGTTATATCTCACTATAATAATCATATGTTTTAGATAATCTATCAATTTTTAGAGTCTGCTATATTGAGGTGATGCCAAAAGCGTTAATGCGCAAAGAAAGCCTATTGATGCAAGAATAGTAAATAGGATTTTAGATGCTATACACAAAAGCAAATTAAACACCCCGCTAGTATTGAAAAAAAATACCAAAATCTGTTGATAAACGGGGTGGACAGAAAATTTTTACATGATATAGTCATTTGAAGTTAAAAGATGATTATATTAAATACCATTTATACAGATACGATAAATCTGTATTTCATTTTTTATAACATATAGAAAATCCTTTGGTACGGGTGGGCTATTCCCAAATGTTCTTCCCCTTTAATGTGCCGTCGGAATCCCATACATATTCAACGCCGCCTAACAATTTATTTTGTGAATCGAATGTCTGTATTGTCTTTAATCGAAAGCTGTCATCGTATGTGTATGTAGACTTATTTCCGTTTGGTAAAATTTTACATGCCAACATTTGGGTTTTCTTGTCATAGATATATTGAACTTTTCCGACGCCGTCGATCGCGGCTTCCACGGGTCTATCTAAGGCATCGTACCTGTAGGTTACCGCGCTTCTTTTTTCTTCTTTCTTATCCGAATTTCGGTATGCGTTTAGGATTTTCTTTCGTCTTCCGGTCGGTGTATATTCCATAATCGAGACGCTCTGCGAGCCGTCGGGATATGTCAATGATTTGCGGGTTTGCCGTCCCAGCGCATCGTATTTAAATTCCAATTTTGTCCCCGCCGAATTTATCGTCTTAACTCTGCCGTAATCGTCATAAACAATGTCGGTGATTTGATTTTTTTCGTATTTGCGGCTTACAACCCGGTCGAATTTGTCATACGAAATTGAAATTGTTTGTTCTTGCGTTTTCTTTTCGGCGAGGTTGCCGAACTTGTCGTATTTGTTTTCTATGGTTTGGCCGATATGGTTTTCGTGGAAAACCATATCGCCGCGGGCATCGTATTCAAATTTCACGTCGCTGCCGTCGGGGGCGACCCAGCCCGTAAGTTCGCCGATTGGGTTGTATTTGTACTGAATAGTGTCTTTCAGGGGATTTATTTCTTCGAGCAATTTTCCGTCTAGGGAATAAGTTTTTTGCGATTGCGCATTTTTATTGTTAATTACCGACACATATTCCTTTTCGTCTTTTATTTCGCGTTCGATGGCAATCCATTTGCGTTTGTTTCGCGTAAGCATTTTCAAATGCCCAGAGGGATAGTAGAAATAATCCCATACAATCTTGTCATTTTCAACGACCGTCTTTATTTGCGAATATTCGTCGTATTCGTATTTTGTGGAATTCCCATTCGAATAAGTTCTTTTGGAAATTCTGCCGAATTTGTCGTATTCCCATGCTATCCACATTTCATTGGGGTAATTGCGGCGGGTAATCCTGCCGAGCTCGTCATAAGTATAAATCTGCAAGGCGTTATTTGCATTTTTAAATGAAGCAATCTGCTTGTCTGATCCGTATGAAAAACTTGTGATATTACCAAGCGGGTCTGTAATCTTCTTAGGACGTATTGAATCGGCATCATACTCATATTTCGTAGGCGGATAATCTCCGTTTGTTATGGATACAATTCGGTCTTGTTCGTCGTATTCATATTTAACCGCTTTTTCACCGCGCTTTACCATTTGCGAAATTCTGCCATCGTCGTCATAATCGAGTTTTATGATAACTTCGCCTTTTGGCGAAATTACTTCACTAAGCTTGTTAGTGGCTTCATTTTGAAATCCTCGTCCCCATTGGACGGAATTCGAGACTCCGCCTTTGTCGATTGTCGTAAGACGATTTGTTCGGGGATTGAAAATAATTTTATCGGCATTACCGAGCAAGTTTGCCTTTTGCATTACAATGCCGGTTTTTTCCTGCCCGAATGTATACATATTTCGCGTGTCTGATATTAAAACCGGCTTGAATTTTGTATTGTCCAAATAATGCTGGCCGCTTTCTTCAAAATCTTTTAGCGACAATACCCAGACAAAATTTTCCCTATCTGAATTTGGATATAAAATTGCGGACAAAAGCCCTTCTTTGTATTGGAATTTCATCTCGCGTCCTGGAATGTTAAAAGGTTTCCAACTTGTCAGAATTTCCGATTCCCCGTCATACTTAAAATTGTGAGAGATTGCTCCGATTTTTATAGATGCCAATCTGTTCAGATCATCGTATTTAGCGGATAGGAGATTATATGTCGTAGTGCCTACGCGTTGTTCAATATCAGTAATGCGGATCCCCTTGGTTTTAAAATACAATTTTCGTCCGGATGGGGCTTCGAGCGACTTTAATTCCCCTCTGTCATAGGCGTAAACAAAGCGGTCTTTTGATATTATGTAAATTCTGTCGGGTTCTTGCTTGGGATTTCCCTGGTAAGCTATATATGGAGTTTTTATGCGCGTGGGGCGATGCCCAAAAATCGGATAACTTTTACTTTTGCGCTTGAAGAAATATTCCTCTCCTCCTGGGGAGAGCCAAAAAATACCCCCATTCATTGGTATGGCATACGACGTCAATTGCGGGACCGTCCATTGTGAAAAGCATTCGAGTTCGCCAAATGAATATTTTGAAATATTGTGTTCTAAATATATGGGGAATTTAAATTCAGGGGAACCAGACAATATACCCAACCCCATGCGTTTATATAGTTGCCCGTCGATTCGCAACTGACCATTGTGCAGAGTTGGGGAATCCCAAGACGGGGTAGCAAATAAACTCAAAGATATTAGAAATATCGACAGAATACAAAAAATCGATCGCATAGATATCATACTACAATTATATTTTTTTATTATCAAGAAAATTATTGACATTTTGCGGGAATAGAGAATAAAGTAAATCCATTATGAAATTCTACATGAAAAAGATATTAATCGGATTTGCAATCGCCGCAGTTTCAATTGCATCTGCGGGAGAGGTAGAAAGGTTTGTTTCCGAGACGCTTGCCGAAATAAGGTCAAGAAACGCGCAAGAGGCGGTAACATCTGCGCATGATGTTAAGGCGGAAACTCTTCCAATCGTTTTGCCTGAAAATAAACTTACTTCGAAAACGAAGTCGTTGAAGTCTCGCAGCTATCGTTATGACGAGGTGGGAAGGCTGGTTTCCGTTATATGCGAAGCTTGTCCCGAGTTAAATGAAAGCTATGTTTACGATAAACAGGGCAATATCCTCGAAAAGCGAATAGGGAGTAAAACATATACTTATCAATATGATACCGCCAATCAGTTAGTTTCTATGAAATCGTTCGAAGGCTTGAGGGAATACATCTACGACAAAGCCGGACGACTGATAGAAGAAAAGTTAAACGGCATAAGCGATGTAAAGTATAAGTATGGATATTTGGACAAAGTTACCGAAGTAAACCGCCAAGGTAAAATCACAAAATTTGTATATGACGGGGCGGGAATGTTGGCGTCGAAAATAACTCCCGACGGCAAAATTGAGAATTGGATGTGGGATGGATTAGGCTTGATACGCCGAGGGAAAGATATCCATGTCAACGAACCGCATATTTCCGGCGGTATCCCGATTGTATCAAGAACGTCGGACGGAACGCAATTCCACGAAAGCGACTTTCTGGGAACGACGCTCTGGTCTATCGATGCCAAAGGCAATGTTGTATCGTTCCAAAACGACACGATTTTCGGCGACGGAACTATAAAGACAAACCGTTGCGCAAGATTTACGGGCAAGCCCTATGATGAAGACTTGCAAGCGTATGTATTCCCTTACCGCAATTACGACGCTTCCACTGCACGCTGGCGCTCCTCCGACCCTGCAGGCTATCCTGACGGCATGAACCAGCACTTCTATGCTTGTAATCCTACTACAAATATTGATGTATATGGGTTGGATCTCATATTAGTAGGACAGGGAGGGGCTGGATATGGTTCTTTATTTGCAATGGCTGCAGAAACATATGCAAGGAATAATGGACAAAAGAATCAGATAGTTCATGTGAATAACGGTGCAGAGGCAATAAATGCCATAAACGACTATGCTGCAAATAATGGCGGTAAAGTTGATTCCCTTCAGATTTTTGCACATAGCGGTTCGCAAGCAATATGGTTTGACATGGGGGAATCCTCTCAGAGTAGTCTGTATATAAATACTCCCGCAGGAGCCGATCAAAATGCTCGCTCCGTTAGCGATATAAATGGAAGTTATTTCGACGGAAATTCAAATATAAAACTATGGGGGTGTAATACCGCTAATGGTGAAGGCAATATAGCCCAGGCAATAGGAGCACAAACTGGGAATAACGTGACAGGCGCTAATTCAGGTACCTATTTTTCTTCAACTCCTGATGGTCCTTATGATCCGAGTTTTTCCGCACGAGCCGGCACGAACGATCCTGTCTATTTAGTTCCCCATGGAGACTGGGAAACATATATATATTCACCTACGGAAAAATAAATATGAAATACTTTATCTGCATTTTATTCTTTTTGACGCCATTCTTGTCTTTCGGGATAACCGATATCCAGATGAATGAGATTGTTTCTAATTTTTGCAAATCAACCGATACGCTTAAAAGACTTGATGATTACCACCCGAACGTTAAATTATCCGAAGAAGAGAAAACACGATTTGCATTTTTAGCGTTGAATAAACTACTTGATGATCCTCAATGGCCTGATTTAACCTATGGGTGGAAAGTATCCAGATTAGAGGGGATTATTGCGAATCTTGATTCTGATAGAATACCGTTAGAGTACGTACCTGTGCTATTTAAAGCGTTGCGCAGCAGAACTTCCATGTTCGATGCGGATATAATTTTTATAGATGCACTCGAAAGGGTTATAGGAAACAATCCGGGATATACAATACAGTATATAGAAAACGGAAATTTGGATAAAGAAGAGAGGTTAGGTTTGATAGCCAAGTGGGAAAATATGTTTAAGCAAAACAAGGAATACATACTAAAAAAACGGCAATATAAAAACAAATACTATGGGAAAAGAGTTGCTAAATAATGCGAACATATAACTTGCTTTAAGTTGCATGCAATAATTGTATTATATTAACTATAATTAAGTTTGTATTTTTGTTAAGCAACCTGTAAAATTGATCCAGTGCTTATGTATTAGGTTTAAACTCCATAAAGACTAAATTTCGGGAATCATATTTAAATGATACTAAGGTGTTTCTTCATATTATGTTGTGCAATATTTGTAAATATATTGCAAGCACAACATTCACGCAAATGGACAAACAACGAAGGGAAATCCTTTATCGGGAATGTTGTAGATTGTGATGGCATAGTCGCAAAATATAAAATATTCGGAAGAAAGAATTTGTTCGAATTGCCGCTTTCAGACTTATGTCCCGCAGACAGGCGAATTGCGGTGATTGAAGCCTACAAGCCGAAATACGAAGCCGCCCTCAGACATCTGAAAAGCGAGGCAGCCAAAACGTCGAAAGACGTTTTTCTAAACAGGGAACACATTCCGTATTTGAACGACATCGGAATGTATCTAAAGGAAATAGTGAAGCCCGTTGCCGAGAAATTCAAGCCAGAGGGGGAATTCGACGACTCGGACGACTATTGGGTTCGCGTCCATTCGGGAATGGTCTATTTTGCGACGACTTGGCTGGAGGAACTTTCAAACCAGGGCGAAATGCTGAAAACGGGCGAAGCGCGTCCGCCGAAACTGAAGGACACCCTTCGTCACATAGGCGATTTCTACGAATTTTTCGCCGAAACACACGCGGGTAAAAATTACTTCAAGAATAGGCTTGGGCGACAATTTCCTGTTAAATTCAAACCAAAAAATTATATTCACGACAATCAGCCATATCATTATTGGGTTTATCTCCCGCAAAACTACGACAAAGAATCCCTGCCGCTGGTATTCTTTCTGTGCGGCATCGGCGAATTTGGGACAAGCCTTGATGCGGTACTGACAAACGACTTGCCTAAACAACTTGAAACTCGAAAAGATTACCCGTTTGTCGTAGTTTCGCCGCAAGACAATGACAGAGTTTCGCGGCCGCCGTATTTCAACGAAATTCTTAACGACGCGAAACGCCGCTTTAAGATAGACGAAGACAGAATTATCGGGACTGGGCTGAGTTCGGGCGGCACCGGAATTTGGCGTTGGGCGTTGAACAACCCCGATGTCTTTGCGGGCATAGTTCCCGTTTGCGCCGTAATGCCGTTGGAGGAAATCAAACAATTAAAGGATATGCCCGTTTGGATATTCAACAACGAATACGACAAGGTTTGGATTCAGGAAATCGCCATAGCGAATATGAAGGGCAATCCGAATTTCAAGTACACCATATTTGCGGGCGAGAAGGGCCACGATGCTTGGAGCAAGGCATACAGCGTGAAAGGCTTGGAGGAATGGATGTCAAAACTCAACAAGAAAAACAATTCTGACAATTCTTCAAGCGTTTTAGAGCAATACAAAACTATAAATAAACTAACCGCGCCGCTAGTGAAAACGGAAAAGGGTCAAAACTATCTTGTATTTGCGTTCGATCCGACTGCTAAAAAGAGCAAATATGCCGCAATTTTAAATGCTCATTCATCGAGATACGGTTCATTGCACGATTCATTACTGTATGATGCGCTCACCGCAATCTACCAATTTCAACATTTTGAGATGAAACAATCGGCGACTCCGCATCCCGTTAGATTGATAAACACAAACAATCCGGGGGAATATAGCTTTGCCATTCCAGTTAAAAACTTTCAGAAAGTCGCCATAAAGCCTCCATTTGAAGTAAAAGATTTGCCGTCTTACAAATGTTATAGCGCATATTTTGTCTCCGAAACCGAAGAACCGTCGGCAGCCTTTAACAGGCTGCGAAGAATGGCTACAGAAGCAGGGTACTCTTTGACGGGGCAGGACAGAATTGTTTATATGCAAATGCTTTTCTCCGACCGCAACATTTACGAACTGCAAGTGGGAATCAGATAATGGAAGGCATTTTTTATTTCGGCGAGCAGTTGAGATGGAATTTGGGATTTGAAACGCCGAACATAGCCGGCGCAATAATTGCCGTTGCAATAGCGTTTGTGCTGCCATTCACCTCGAAAATTCCGAACAAAACATTAAAGCGTTTGTTTTTTGCGCTTTTATTAGTTGTCGAAATATTGTTATGGTTTGTTTTGGCAAAAACATATTCACGCGGCGCATTGATTGCGGCAGCAGTATGTTTTGTTTGCTGTAATGCGTTTTTGCTATGTCGAAGCCTAGAAAAGTATAAAGTTTGGGAAGTTGCTCTAATAAAAATCATAATAATATCCGCAATCATTTCCTATACCGGGTTTTCAAATAGAATATCTCCCGAATACATTGGCAACGATGGTTCAACCTCTGGAAGGATTGCGTTATGGGCCGGCGGATTAAAAATGATATACCAAGCGCCTATTTACGGTTGGGGTGTCGATAAATCCGGCGAAGAATACATAAACTGGTTTCAGGATTTTTCCGATGATCGCAAATATGCGGGAATGGTCAACAGCTATTTGCATATCGCAGTCGAACGCGGCCTGCCGACTTTGTTTGCCATACTAGCCATACTTGCATTTTCGCTTTTTGCAAATTTTCGTTTGTGGAAAAGAAACAGAGATTTGTTCGCATTGGCTTTGGGATTGGCGTTGTTGTCGCTATGCATTTCGAATATTTTCAGCACATTGTGGATAGTTTCGTCAATTCAATGCGCAGGAATAATGCTTCTCGTGATTTGTTTAACTTATCCGATTTTAAAAACTCGGAGTTGTTTGTATTTTAGGGAAAGTATAATGCTTTCAATTATCTCGGCTTTTTCAATTTGCCTGTGTTTGTATTTCGCAGGTTTTGCTTTGCAACCGAAGTTTATTTCAAAACATTCCGACCATATCACGCTCGCTTCCGACAAGCGAAACGCCAAACGCATCGCCATAATAGTCGACAATGACACATTCGGCAAATATTTCGGGAAAACGATTCGCCAAGCTTATGTAAATATGAAATCCAAAAATATTTTAGACGTATATTACAAAGCGCCTTCAAAAGTAAAAGAATATGACGAAATTCTCATAACAGGCGGACACGCTCCCTTATTTCAACCACCATCATCCGCAAAAGTAATCTACATAAACCCCATAGGCAATCCGTTAATATCTTCCGTTATAAAGAATACAATAATTTATCTTCCACATTTTGATATCTATAATCAAAATGCCAGATGGATAAAAAAAGCAAACGTATTTAATATTCCATATTCTTTCATTGATACTCCATCAAACCAAATTCCAGAGATTTTTTTGCAATCATTACTTTTGTCTGATAATTAAATCAAGAAGTGAGGCGGACTGAAAAACTATATTCATCATTAATATTTGGCGGAGATAAATTCCAACTCCAAGAAACTTCTTGTTATAGGGGTATTGGAATTCACCATATGAGGATATCATAAATTTACATTATAAAATGAGCAACAAACAAGAATCGGCAAATGGCAAATGCCTGTGTCGCATTTAAAAGACATTTAATCTTGAAAATTGAATACGATATGCTATTTGTTTTTATTTGCAGAAAAAATTATGATTAGAAAAAATGATATTTTAGTTTATGCGGAATGCTTGGATGAGGGCGATGAGAATTGCTTAATGATTGCTCTAGAGGACGAATGTACTCCCGCTAATGTTCCTATGGTAAAGACAAAAGAATTGAATACAGATTTAACATATCCCCCCATAAATTTCTTTGAGACTAAATATTATAAAGTTGTTGGGCATGCAGCAGCAAACGATACTCCAGAGACGCTAATCGGGAAATACCTCTCTAACAATAAGTGAAGATGGTATAAAATTGGCATTTAGCGTTCCAGATTAATGTAGGAAAAATATTAAACTGGAGATCTGTGAAAAATAATAGATGGTTGGGTTAAAAAAATCTGAACAGATATGGGGTCAGGATTCTTGACGAGATAGATCATCTGAGATTGTGGTTGAGCGCCGAATTGAAAAGAATAAGTAAATAACATTTCTAGAAGTGTATGGCAAAAATTAGTGAAATACCTATTATTGATTTATTCGCCGGCCCTGGAGGACTGGGTGAGGGGTTTTCTGCGGTTACAGACAAGGGGCATCGAGTTTTTAATATCGTATTGTCTATAGAAAATAATTCGACAGCATGTCAAACGCTTCTTTTGAGAAAATTTTTTAGATGCTTCCCTAAAAATAGAGCTCCACAAGAATATTATGATTATATAAAAGGGAAAATTTCAAAAAAAGAATTATATAATTTGTATCCGAATGAGCGCAATAAGGCACAAGATGAAATACTCCAAGTTACATTGGGAAATACCTCAAACAAGAAATTAGATGCTATTATAAAATCTAAGATACGCGACAATAAAAATTGGTTATTAATAGGCGGTCCTCCATGCCAAGCGTACTCTCTTGTTGGTCGCGCCGTCATGAAAAAAATAAGAAAAGATGATTTTGAAAAAGATCCGCGGCATTTGTTATATAAAGAGTATCTAAGGATTATTTCTGTTCATAGACCTGCTATTTTTGTCATGGAAAATGTTGTTGGCATTTTGTCATCTAAATTAAAAGGGAAATTAATATTTCCTAAAATATTGCAAGATCTAAGCATTAAAAATAGTGGTAAAGAAACATATAATTTATATTCTTTTGTTTCTAGGGGACATGAACCTAAAGATTTTGTTATAAAAGCCGAGCAGTATGGTATTCCCCAAAAGCGACATAGGGTGCTTATTTTAGGGATTAGATCAGATATAAATGTAGAACCAAATATTTTACAAATAGAAGATAAAAAGATTTCAGTAGGTGATGTTATATCGGATTTACCTAAATTAAGAAGCGGAATATCTAAAGGAGTAGACAATTACGAAAATTGGAAACATATATTGTTAGGGCAAGCATATGCTCCCAAAAGCTTACTAAACAGCATTAAAAAATCTAATAATCAAATAATAGGGACGGGTTATTCTAAAAGAATTAGTGATGGTGTTATTCCTGAGTTAAAATCATGGTATTATGATTCTAACTTGGATGGAATACCAGATCATATCGCAAGAAAACATATTGCTAGTGATATAATGAGATACTTTTTCGCATCAATTTTTGCCCAGAAAAACAACGTATCTCCGCGATTAAGGGATTTCCCGAGTAATTTATGGCCAAAGCATAAAAATGTTCAAGATGCAATAAGAAGTAATTCGGTATTTAATGATCGTTTTAAAGTTCAACTAAGAGATGAACCGTCTTCAACAATAATATCACATATTTCAAAAGATGGGCATTATTTTATTCACTATGATCCCGTACAAGCAAGAAGTTTAACTCCTAGAGAAGCGGCAAGACTACAGACATTTCCAGATAATTTTAAGTTTGAAGGCAACAGGACAGAACAATATCATCAAATCGGGAATGCGGTTCCTCCATTACTTGCTAAAAAATTAGGAGAAATTGTCTGGAACATTTTCAAAAAGATATAGTTCCAATGCGAGAATTATATGCATAAACTTGTTGCCTAAAAGACGTAAAAAGATTTTCCTTTAGGCTAAATATTCTATTTTTTACGAAATTTCTTTTCGGAATTATGCTAATAATATACCTGCAATCAACAACAAAAATATATTCTGCTTCATTGTATGTTATTTTGATTTTAGTACGTTTGTAATAATCATTATCTAGTTTGCCGCTTATGCCACTGGGTATTAAGTATGTTAATGCAAATTTATTTACATCATGTGTTTTGACATTAGTATAATCGCAATCAGGGGTTATCTCTAATAAACCCAATTCTATATTATTTGTATCTTCCCCCCTTTTTATTAAATTGCTTTTTAATTCTTCTGGGACTTTCCTAAAAATAGATTTTAAATCTTTTTCATATATTCGCATGACATCTCCTGGCATTATTTTTTTATAATTGATATTTGGGCTTATGTGTAAAATAAAATTAGTATTACTCTTACCGCTTTCTGAAAGCGCGAGATTTTTAGGATTCTTTTTCAATATATTATTCAACTTTGTTTGGGCGGGCGAACAAATAAGTTTTTTCTCTATATTATCTCTCAAAATATAGTTTATTGGCCTTATTGTGGCTGTCGCTTCATCTCGTAGTTTCTTCTTTCCCAAGTTTGCCTGCGCTAATCCATCCAATAAAGCTAATAAATCTACGTTGGTTTTTTCGGCTAAGTTAGATAAGCTAATGATAGTTTCATCGTTTGCTTCTTTTATTATATTATTCCATAATAGGCACGCCGTTAACCCTTTGTTCTTTCTGAATATATAATCTATTTTTCTTTCTAATTTTTGTGGGTTATCTGTATATTCATCTTTCCCGATGGCAATAAAATCCAATGGCTTATGTATCTCTTGATCAGCTTCGATATGCCTCCTTAGGGCTTTTAATTTATCTTTATGCGAAGTCCAAGCAATAAAAATATATATACCTTTTCTTTCTTTTGTATATATTTTCTTTAGTAATCCTGCTATTGTTTTAAAATTCTGAGTATCATCTGTACCATTCAGGTTAATATCGCAACAAACTAGTTTAGGGAAAATAATCGGGTTTTCCGTTATATGTTCTGGTTTCAAAATTATGGGAATACTTCCCATTTCCTTAAAAAGCTCAGATAAAGCATAAGCTTCGTCCAGCACATCATCAATGATAAGAATATCGCCAATGTCGCCAAGATAGTTCATAAATTAATTCTTGAAAATTAAAGCAATAGATGCGCCATCGCTATCAAATTTATTGCATCGCTCCATTATTGATACTTCTCCTCCAATAGCATCCATTGCTGTTTTGACGTAATATAATCCTAAACCCATGCCAACTCCCATTGGTTTTGTCGTTACAAAAGGCTTAAATAATTCTTCACGATCACCCTTGGGAAACCCGATTCCATTATCCTTTATTATAATAGCTGGCAACCCATCTATATATTCTGCGTTTATATAGATTTTCTTTTTTCCAACATCTTCATCTTTATACCAACGAACAGATAACCAATAGACAGAATTATCAATTAGATTCATCAAGGAGCTTTGTATCATTCTCTTAGGAACATTTATGTCAAAATCACTATTCTTATTATCTAAAATAGGGCAATCTATAGATATATTATGTCGCTTGAATCTATCTTCTGATAAAGTTATAACATCTCTTATCAATACAGATGCTTTATATTTTCGAATGGGATCTTTTTTAAGCAAATCACCAACGCCATCAATTAATGCTAAAGCCATAGATATTTCCTTCTTCATAAGGGTAGTATCCTTATTTTCAATTGCCCGCTTAAGCCTTCGTAAAGTTTTCTCTATTTCATGTAAAGCTATAGCTGTATTTAATCCTTTAAGGCCAGAACTAAGCATAATATCGCGCATTTGATTATATGCTTTTTCAACTTTTTCTATTTTTTTGAATACTTCATTAGGCGCATTAAAATTTCTTGCCACAAACCTCAATTCAGCTATTGGCTCTTGCATGTTGGTTATTACTTCTTTGTAATTATCGTTCGTAATAAGTCGTAACTTATCTTTATCTGTCAGGCGCTCTTTGTTGAAAATTGATAAGATAGACTTAACAACCAACTTTAGTTTTTGATATGCTTCATCATCAATAAACCCTTCTCTATTGGTTTTTTCTCTCAAATAAGATGCCGTTTGGGGTTCAAGCTCTATGGCTCCTATAATTAGGCGATTACTTAGATTCCGAGATGGATCATCTATTCGTTCTTGATCCAATTCCAACCAATCATCACCTGTTTCGCCATAATTATATATCCTCATCCCTCCACGATAAACACGTATTCCTGAGTTTTCCAAAGTATATGTTCTTAGCGCTTGTTTGTTTTGATAATATTGTATTGTTTTACTATCAAAATCATAACAATAAAAAGACCCACATATTCGTCTCAATCCTTCATAATAAACAGGCATTTTAACTGGTTCATGCTTATCTAAAGTTGTTATATTTTCTAAAACTTCTTTTAACATTCGAGGTTCGAGTTTTGTAGATTCTTGCAATTTTTTGTTTGGCGTAAACTTGTATTCATATTCAAGTCTACCATTTATAAATTGAAACCTGAATCTATAAAGAGATGAATCAATAAGATCGTTTATCGAAGTTTCCTTTATTTTATCTTGAAATTCGGGGCATCCTAACTGAATATTTATTGGATTCTTTATTTTTTTGCTTTTATAGCCAAAATATTCAAATGGAGATTGTATAGACAATATTTGTTTATTTAAATTTAAAATACTTTTTAATGTTAACGGTTTAGTTATGCTCGATATAATAATTTCTGTGCCCGTACTTGTCTCTATGTGGGAATCATCTCCAGAAACATTTTCTATATTTATAAAAAACTCATTTAAATATTTTTTTGAAATAGCTTCATTTAAATCAACCGTAACCTTAAATTCACCATCAGAGAGTGTTTTTGTGTATAATGTAACAACGTTTCCGAGCTTGTATGCTGCAAAACGACCAACCCCCTTTGATCCAAGAGGCAATCGGTGATATTTTTTTGTATATATTCTGTTTTCTAGCATTTTTTCTTTGGCATCTGTCCCAGGTTCGAGCCAAGAATTTTTAATGGTGTCTAAAGTCATACCACAACCATTATCTTTTATACTAATAGTAGTCGCCGTTACATCATTAACATTGCTAATATTTATAAGAACATCGTCTGCATCCGCATCATATGCATTTTTGATTAATTCAAATATTGCCAAGTGTTGAGAACCAATAAGTTCTTCGCCTAATAACTTTAGCAATCTAGCGCGTGGTCTAAAATTTTCCATATTAACTCCAGTATTTTCATGCTAGAACTTTATAATTCTTTTTCAATAAAAATTTAGAAAATATTTTGATTAAGATCAGTCGCATTGAAATTTATTTCTTTGTTTAACATAATTCGTACTTCTAAATTTTGAGAAAAAATCGAGGGTAGGATCGTTCACGACAAATGTTTCAATCCATCGTTTTGTTATTTGTATCGCTAAAACAGTTTTGCACTTGATGTTCAGATAAAAATACAACGTTTACAAAAAAATCAAAAATTACGCTTGACATTCAGCTTGTTGTGTATTTTCTGGGGTGTATGAAGACTATACGACAGCTATTATATATATTCTTATTCTGTTATGGGTGCTTACAGGCGCAAGAACTTAGTTTTCTTCAAAATAAGAATTCGGCGGGCAAGGCTTCGCTTACTTCAGAGGCATATTATGCCAATTTTGTTCTTGGGAAGGCTAATTTTTCTCCAGAGTTAAGGATGCCTGTCCAAATTTTCTACGATTCCTCTTGCAAAGACGAGGGGCTACTGGGGTTTGGGTGGAAGATACCGCAGCTTGAAAGTTCTGCCATTCCGAACGAGAATGGTGCAATCTGGACGACTCCCTGGGGCGAGAAAGTCTTTTTCTATTCGCGCAAGCACACTTCGCGCGACATTTTAAGCCTATATAACGAGAAAGAGCGCGAAAACGCTTATTTTTCTCCATTTGCGGACTGGACCGCCAATGGCCGTGCCGACAGCGGTTCTTGGACGATATACGGGCGCAAGGATATGCGCGGGTGGAAGTTCGTCTATACCGACGCAAAGCTGCGCAAAATAGAGGCGCCGTCGGGGCAAAGCCTGTCTTTTGTGTATAACGGCGGCAAACTTGCGTCCGTTGAACAGCTTGGCAGGGCGTTCATCGAATTAAAATACGGCGAAAATAAGGTTCTTTCCGAAATCGCGATAAACGGCGTAAGCAACAAAGTTAAGTTTGAAGCCGGTTCCGCTCGCATTTTGCCTGAAACTCTCGCGGGCAAAGAGGAAGTCGTAAACACGCAGTTCCTTTCGTTCGTCGGGCAGGCGGGCTTGAATCCGATTGAATTTTCCTACGACAATGTCGGCTACCTGACTCAAATAAAGCGCGGCAAATATGTTGACGACATTGAGGTTGAGACCGAAACGTTCGAGCAGCGCAAAGCGTATCTCGCGCGAATTTCCGCGGCGCAGAAGGCAAAAAAGCCGACCAAAAATATAAAGAAAGAAGCGGCCGACGGCAGAATTTTGTCGGATTCGACGTTTAAATACCGTTATCCTCAAAACGCTGTCGGCAGTGTGGAGCTTACAAACAAGCTTGGCGAGACGGCGGAATACGCCTTCGACACAAAGCGCGGGATATCTACAGTTCGGGACTTTTCCGGCAAAGAGCGTTCCGTTTTCTACTTCATGCGCTACGATGTCGCCTATAATGGCAAAGTTCGCCAAATAGTTGACGGCAGAAAGCGCGTGCTTGCCAGTTATCGTTATGATAAAGATTCCGGGAAAATTCTGCGTGCGCGCGACCTTGCTAAAAACGACGTAAACTTCAAGTACGACAAATCCGGCAATCTTGTCTTAATTACAAAACGCGGTGCCGACGAATTAAAGCCGGCGCCCGTCCGCAGCTTTGAATACAACAAGGGGAATTTGCGCCCCGCGAAAATAAACGAACTTGACGAAAAGGGCGAAATCGTTCGCACTGCGTCAATAAACTACGACAAATCGTTGCGCCCAGTGTATATTGACAACGGGCAGCGCACGCTGAAAATCGGCTATAACGCCTACGGATATCCGATAAAAACCACCGACGCCTTTGGCCGCGAAACCGATTATTCCTACGATAAATATAACCGCCTTGTATCCAAAACTTCGGACGGAATAGAAACATCCATTGTTTACAATGGCAATGGGGCGCAGATAAAGTCGCTTTCAAAAATCGGCGGCGAATTGATTAGCTCCGTTGAAACCGTTTATAATGCCGACGGCTACCCAATTTCCTATAAGGATCAGGACGGCCTTGAAAAGAAGTTCGAGCGGGACGGTTTCGGCAGAGTCGCGAAGGAAATATTCCCCGACAACACCGAAGTCAAATACGCCTATAACGAGCTCGGCAAGCTGACGAGCGTCATAGACCAGAGCGGGCACGAGATAAAATTTGCATGGAATAAATACGGCTTGGATTCGCGCACGACTGCAATCGGGCAGATAACCCAAAATACATACGACGACTACGGCAGGCTTAGCTTTACCGATTCCAAATTTGGAGACAAGCCCGCCGACCGCACTTTGGACTACGAATACGACGACTTCGACCGCGTCAGCGAAATCAGGTACGGCGCGAACGAAATCGAAAAAATGAAATACGACTCATGGGGCAGGGTTGTTGAAAAATCAAAGAACGGCAGGCTTTCGCGCTTCAAGTACGACCACTTCGGGCGCATGACTGAAAAGAGCGAAGACGGCGTCTTGACAAAATACGCCTACGACAACTTCGGCAAACGCATATCGCGCGCCTCAATCAGCGGAAAGAATGCGTGGGTTGAAACAAACGCCTACGATAAATTCGGGCGCCTTGTTAAAACCGAATCCGCCGGCAAGGTTGTCGAATACCTCTATAACGATAAGAACCAGCTCGCCGAACAAATAATAGACGGCAATAAAATCAAATTCGCCTATACAAAACTTGGCCGGCTTGAAAGCAAAATTCTTTTCGGCAAAGACGGCGGGGTATTGTCGGAGCTCAGGTATTATTATTCAAAATCCGGCAAAATAATCTCGCGTTTGGCTAACGGCAAATTGCAGGGGTATAAATACGACGCCAAGAACCAGCTGCTTGCCGTTGTTGATTTAGAGAGCAAAACGCCCGTTGAGGAATATGTTTACGACGCAAGCGGGAACATACTTAAAAAGACAATTAACGGCAAAACCACCGCATATACTTACGATGCCGCAAACCAGCTTGCAAGCAGCGTTGCGTCCGACGGCAAAATTACAAACTATGCCTACGACGCCGCGGGCAGGCTGATAAAGGAAGGCGAAAAGACCTACGAATACGGCTGGCTTGACAAGGTAATGCGCGTTGCCGAAAGCGGCAAAGAAGTCGCAAAATTTGAATACCACAACAACGGCCAAATCGCCAAGGCCATACGCGGCGGCACCGCCGAAACCTTTGCATGGGACGGCTTGGCGCTCGTAGAGCGTAATGGCATAAAATACATCAACGAGCCTCACGTTGGCGGCGGCAACCCGATTTTGGCGATTGGCGAAAATTCCGATATAATCTTTACCGACATGCTCGGTACAAGCTTGGGCATGGTCAAAGAAACGGGCTATTCGGCCATTGCAAAAACAAGCTTTGGCTCCGATAGCAACGACAATTCTTCGTTCTTTACAGGCAAGCCCTATGTTGAAGAATTGGGATACGCGTTCCTCTTCAGAAACTATCGGGCAGACGTTGGCAAATGGCTGTCGCAAGATTTAATCGGCTACCCGGACGGGTGGAATAATTTCGCGTATTGCGGAAACCGATCTACATTATATATAGATTTGTTCGGCACTGCTAGTAGGACTATTTGCTCTAGGTACTTCGATTCCGATCTGCCCTTGTTGCATAGAATGCAACATACATGGACAGAAGTAACGCTAACCGTAAATGAATATAACAGTTTGGATTCTAAATATAAGACTGGGGATTTTAATGGTAAATGGGATTACTCTCCGGAAAAAAATAGCTATACTGTAAAAATGTCGGCATACAGCGAAGATGGTATGCTTGTAAAAAAGACAAATGACCCTCGGGATAATAATCCATTATATTATGAGACTGATTATAATATGGACATGAGCAACGTAGAAAATATATTGGAAAAGCATCGACAATATAATAATACTGCGGATTATGCTGAACTTCCATTTTGGGGTGAAAAAAATAATTGTCATTCATATACAAATACAATAAATGACGGGGATGTTCCAGATTTTATGAAAGACAATATATTGTATCCTGGAATAAATTATAGAATAAAAGATAAATATTTTACAGAGTAATTATGAAATCTATACTAAAGATTATGTTTTTTTTATTTTTTAGCCTCATTATTCTTGTTGTAGGCTTCTGGGGTTTTTTAAAATATAATAAACCAAATTGTATTCTGCCAGAGATCGATTATAGGGGAATGTCAAAGGCACTAGTCCTTAAAGAGATATATACAGATGCGATACACGATCCTTTGTCGCAACAAGTTTTATTGCATATCCCATTGGGACGAACGATAAATATTCTAAAGCAAAAAGATTCAAGAGAAGACATGGAATATTTGTATGGAAAATCTATTTGGGATGTAAATTATATGTATTCAAAAAATAAATTAAAAGGAGGTTATTATTTTTATCGATTATATTTTAATGAAGCTGGCAATGTGGATAAACAAGAGAAAATATTTCAATCAGATATTGGATTATTTGGATTATAACCCTTAAAATTCTTTACTGTGTAAATTAGAATTAGGTATTAGTGCACAAATTATTATTGTATCTATGTTTATTTATTTTTGGGGCGTATAATATACTTTTTGCGCAAATTACCCATATTCAAACAGGAACCCCTTCCCCAGAAAACCCCACAACAACATTCCGCTGTCGCGCACCCGCCCAATATGATCAAACTTCAAAAACAAAATACCGCCTCTTGATTTATTTTGGCGGGCGCAATACGACTGGGGAGGGGGAAATCAAAAATCCCGTCTGGACGAATTGGTGCGATAAAAATGGAATATTCCTAATAGTGCCGTCGTATAAAGACGACAATTACTGGGAACCGCAAAAGTGGTCGGGCAAGGCTTTATTGGAGGCCGTCGCGCAGCTTAAGGGCAAGTATCCCAATATCTGCGACGACAAATTTTTATTCTACGGATATTCGGCTGGGGCGCAGTGTTCCAATCTCTTCGCGGCATGGCTGCCCGAAAAAACCCGCGCGTATGTATCCCATGCTTGCGGCGTTTTTCATAAGCCGAGCGGCAAAATGAAAGGCGTCGCGGCCCTTCTTACTTGCGGAGACGCCGACAGGCAGCGAATGGTAATCAACCGCCGCTTTATTGAATCATACCGCAAACACGGCGTAAACGTATTGTGGAAATCCTATCCGAACCACCCGCACGATATCCCGCAAGGCTCTACATATCTTGCGCAGGAATTTCTTGAATACTACCACAAGCTATATTTGTGCGACTTGGACGCCTCAAAGCCCAAGCCCAAAGAAAACCTAAAGCCGATTCTTGCGGGCGACGATCAGGACGGCGAAATTTATCCCGCAGATTCCAATGCGGCGAAACAGATTTACGAAGAGGACAGGGTGCTTTTCACGTCTAAGGAGCTCGCCCAGGCCTGGGCAAAAAGCGCCGCGATGCCGTAATGAAAATATTTTTCATATCGCTTTTGCTTTCTCCGCTGTTCTTGTTCGCAAAAATAGAAACAACGCAAATTGGCGGCATTGAATTTGCCTATCGCCTGCCGCAAAAAGCATCTTCAACCACCCGAATAATGGTATTGTTTGGCGGCAGAAATTGGGACGGAGAAAAGGCGATAAAGACATTCGGCTTCGATGTGCTTGCCGACAAACATTCCCTAATTTTGCTGTCGCCGTCGTTCAAAGACAAAGAATACTGGCAGCCAGAAAAATGGTCGGGCGGATTGCTAAAGTCGGCGGTAAAGTCAATCGCGCAGAAATTTAACCTCAAGCCGCAAAAGCTCTTGTTTTACGGCTATTCGGCAGGCGGGCAGTGCGCCAATCTCTTTTACAATTATATGCCGCAACAAGTGGAGGCGTGGGGGCTGCATGCGTGCGGGGTGTATCCGCAAACCCCGCAAAAGAACGGCGCGGCGGCATTCATCACCTGCGGGCTTGGCGATGCCGACAGAGTCCGCATAAGCCGGGCTTTTATCTACAAATACCGCGAAAACGGCGGCAGCGTTATCTGGAAAACATATAGCGGCGGCCACGAATTAAACAAAGAAGCGTTGGACTTCGCCCGCCAATTTTTTGACGACGTTTTGAGCGGGAAGACGCCCATATATGCCGGCGAAGACGACACAATGCGCGTGTTGCCGGTTGCGAAAATACTTGAGATAGACGCGGAATTCCGCAATATGCTTTCATCGGAAAAGCTAAAACGGCTTTGGGAGGCGCGATAAATGGAATTCACCTACGACGGCATTGTGCGCTGCGGCTTCGGTTTCTATAACCCCAACCACGCCGCCGCCTTTATATGCGCGATTTTGCCGTTCGTATGGCTGCTGTTTCTTCCCGAAAAAACCTTCAAAAAGCTTTTGGGCGCGGGATTGTCGTGCGCGCTATTTGCGGCGCTCGCGCTGACATATTCACGAACAGGGGTACTTGTGGCTTTCTTGGAAGGGGCGGCTTTCGCGCTCTTTTGCGGGCGCAAATATTGGAAAATATTTTTGGCAGCGGCAGGGGTGCTTTTCCTTGCCGTCGCGCTTTCCGGAGGATGGGGGCGTTGGAGCTTAGACGCTTCGGCCGCCAACAGGCTTGAAATTTGGCGCGCGGGGATTTCGCTGTTTGCGGCAAATCCGTTCGGCGTAGGCCTGGGGAATTCCGGGGAAATCGCAAGCGCGTTTCTTTTGCCCGCAGATATAGATTGCCGAACCCTCGTCAACAGCCACCTGACGTTGCTTTGCGAGCTTGGAATTTTTGCGGGGGCTTTGTGGCTATTGTTTATTTTCTACGCCGCCGCAAACGGATTTGCCTTCAGAAAATCTCCGTTAAGACTTGCCGCACTTATTGCGTTACTTGGACTGATTGCTTCTTCAAGCCTCTCCAGCGTGTTTGATTTTGACGTTCTTTTTAACCCGCAAAAATACGAACATTTCACAACCCTAAACATCGCATTGCAGTGGATGAATGTTCTCGTATTTCTTGTTGCCTGCATAGCGTTGTGCTGGGGAAATTTTTCGGCAAGACGCGGAATATTTTCGGTAGTTCTATCGCTTGGCCTTTTACTAGGATTACTCCTTGCGGGGCGGACATTCGCGCCGGCGCCGAAAGTTCAAAAATCGGGCGGGGTAGAGGTGGTCGGATATTTCCAAGATGCCCCTGAGAGGCTTGCTATTTTTTGCGGAGATTTTAACTTAAAAAGCGTTTTGCGAATTTTACGAAAACATAATTTGGATAAAAATTGCGCCGTTGCGATCCGCCCGTTTATATCCGAAAAACTTCCCGATATTAATGCGGAGCAGATAATACTTTTCGGAAATTGCGCCGATTACGCCAACACGACAAAGAAGACCTGCATACTAATAAACCCGCCATCGCACTTTTCTCCCCAAAACAATAATATATCCCAAATCTATCTCCCCAAATGGAACCCCAAATCCTCCCGCCTAAAACAGCAATTTCCAGCTTGGCGAGAGTTGTAATATGTTGAAATAAGTTAGGCCTTTACAATCTAAGCAGAATTTACTACTAAACCGCCACCGTTCTGTGTTTCTACAATTTTTATAGCCTGTGTATTTATAAATGTATGCATACAACAATGATGTATAGTCATTACAACATCCTGCAATTCTTGATTGTCTTCTAATCTTTCAACGTTAAGTCCTATACCCAATGCTTTTGAGTAGGATATATGCCGTGCATGTATTTTCGTATTATTGTGCATTCCCAATTCTTCTACAATTTTTTTAATATTAGGATTCGACTGATCATTTTTAAACATTCGCTCTTTTAAAGAATTCTCAAGCATTTCAAGTGCCAAATCTGTTGCATTATAACATGCCGATATAATAGAAGGATTATATTTTTCTAAAAAAGATCGCCAAAATACTATACTCTCCAGATCTCTCGGTATTTTTAAATTTGCATCTCCAAGAACATGTTTCTTTATGTACTCGTATTCATCAAGTAAATCGTAACAGGAAATTCTATCTAATAGAGGATCTACAGGGCCAATGGAAGAATGTTGTCCCATATATATTTTGTTGCAGGCGCACGCAATTGATGTCCCGGCGCTCATAGCCAATTGTGGGACAAAACACTCTATATCATCAAATACTGATCTTAGATAATTAATAATAGCTTCTGTTGCCGCCATATTACCGCCTGGAGTATGTAATATAAGATCAAGCTTTGATCCGCAATTCTCTCCATTTTGAGGGTTTTTTATGCAATGAATCGCTTGCATAAAAAGATTCATGTCATTATCATTGATAGGTAAATGTGCTAAAAAGCGTGGTTCAGTCTTTTGCAAAAACCCAGAATAATAAACAATAACGTTTCTCCTCCTGATTTTTTGAAATTTCGTTATATATTTGTGTCGAACAACGTCAATTGCACTAGGTGAAGTACAGTTGCGTATTTCTATTAGAACATCTTTCCAGTTGGGCATATTAAAATGAAGAACTGAGTTGGTGATTAAATTCCTCTGCACTTTGAGAGTAGGGAGTTATTCTAACGGGTGCCGCGGGGGGGAAACTTCCTATATTTCTATCAAACAGCTTGCTCCCTTTAACATTTATATTAAAGAACCGATAAAAATTCTCTTCATTTTTACTAGGAATATGATTATGCGTAATACTTCCTTTTTCTTTTGACACTGAATTTTTAGTGTCGTTTATAGATGTGTTCATATAATTCTCCTTTCTTCTTTCCTGATATTTATTTAATTGCTACGTTAGATTTTTTCTGCATTCCTTAATTAAAACAACATATTTTTGATATATTTATTAACACACTAGGGATATTATAACTCATGTTTTTTTCTACTGGTTTAATTATATGGTTAAAAACAGCCGTGTCAACTAATTTTAACTTGGGTGTCATGCGATTATTCTCTATACGCTTAGCCCGATAAATTATCTATCAATGCCAGAGTCAATTTGGCGGTTGTGCTCACGAACCATTTTGTCCAACTCATCTTGAATTCCGACAGGGACGTTTTGATATTTTAACCTGATTTTATCGGAGTATTTTTTTCGTATTATATCTTTTAGTTTGCTAATAATTACAGGCAACGGGACCTTGTCGCAAACCGTTTCCTCGTTTTCTTTCATAATGAAGAATCCATTTACTAGGCTTATACTAATATCCATGAACACAATAAATAAAAAACAACGCTCAAAGTCAACGCTTAAATTTTGCAAACTCTACTCATGGGATTACAACTTTGAAAGGGAGGCTGCTTATTATCCCGAGAAAATGAAAAGATACGTAAAAGTGCTAAGCAGCAAATGTATAAAATCTTTGGAGGTCCCCATTTGCAGGACAATCGCCATGCCGTTAGGGATGGCGCTTGCCACATGGGCATGTGCTTTGCCGAATATTAAAAGGATTTATATTTGCGACGACAAAGCTCACGCCAAGTACATGGCAGAGTGTTCAAAAAAGGCTAATGTGCCGCTAATCGCAAAAGATCCCCGCAGCTTAATCCCGTATGACGTATTACGTGAGTTAGGAAAAGATAAAGTAATATTTGTTTATCCTAGCGACATGACTAAATTCACATCGTTTCAAATAGACGATTTACGCAAGCTAAACCTCCGCGCTAGCGCGCTGTCTTATGCCACAAAGCACCGAAAACTACATCCGGAAGATAAGAGGTTTCAGTACAGAGCAGAGTGGCTGTCGGACGATGAGGTAGTGCTGGGCTAATGTGGTAAATCACCGATAATATTGCGAAAAGTGCCGCAAATTTACATTTGCGGCATTTCTTTTATATCGTCTCCACGGATCGCCGACGTAGGTTATGATATTATGTAAACATAGAGAGATTCTCCGATTTCTACGGCGAACCAATATATTGCATTTAATACATCAGTTCTATTGCCGATAAATGTTTTTTTATAATATCCAGATTCAGATATTACCATTATTTTTATCATATTCTCACCTCCTTTCTATTTTATATCCTTATAAAATATAATTATTTTTGGGAGAAGAGAGTGCGGGGATCAACTTGCTACGCAAGTTTTACTCAAAAAATGCTTGAAACATAGAACCAATTAGCTAAGATACCTATGAAAGAATACGTTAATATGCACGAATTAAAAGAGATTTCAATCAAAGGTTTTAAATCCTTCCGCGACAAAACCACAATAGAGCTAAGGAAACTCAACGTTCTTATTGGCGCAAACGGTGCGGGCAAAAGTAACTTTATCTCGGTATTCCGGTTGCTAAACAATGCATTAACCGGGAATTTGCAGGAGCATACAATGCGATATGGTGCCGAGCATTTCCTTTACAACGGGCGTAAAACTACACAAAAGTTTGAGTTAGCTTTCAAGGTTAAGACAAATTATGCCTTGGATTTCTACGGGCTTGATGTCAATTTCCAAGCTCCCAATAGACTGTTTATAAGCAGGGAATACATAGACTACCAAAAGGAGGGGAAGGATTCTCCGTTCACGCACGAGATTGAAAATAGCGGCTATGAATTGGGGTTGCCAAATCTCTCAAAGCAGGCAAAAATAGAACGTGAAGCTAAGAATTCCATTTTGACAACAGGACGCGCAATTTACGGGTTGCTCGCCCAGATGCGGGCGTTCCAGTTCCACGATACAACAGATACCTCGCGGATTCGCGGGCCTGTCAATAAAGCCGACGGCAAATGCCTTAAGTCCGATGGGGGAAATACAGCGGCAGTACTCTATGCGCTTAAAAACACACCGGAATACCAGCCCTATTACAACAAAATCGTCAATTATGTCCGACGTGTTATGCCGGATTTTCAGGATTTCGAGTTGACAGGTTATCCCGAAAACCCGTGGGAAATCTTCCTTACATGGCGAAAAGCCGGAGTGGACGCGGTATTTTCACCAAACCAGCTTTCAGATGGGACTATAAGATTTATTGCTTTGGCGACACTCCTGCTTGCGCCAGAACAGGTCATGCCCAAAATTATCGTTTTGGACGAACCAGAGCTAGGGTTGCATCCGATGGCAATTCACATCCTTGCAAACATGATTCAGCAGGCTACCGAAAACGCCCAAGTCATACTGGCTACACAGTCTTCCTTGTTATTGGATCACTTTAAGCCCGAAGATGTGATTGTGGCAGACACGAAGGATGGGGCTACAGTCCTCAACCGATTAAACTCTGAAGAGCTGTTCGAATGGTTGGATAATTATTCGCTTTCGGAGCTTTGGGATAAGAACGTTTTCGGAGGCCAGCCGTGAGTAAAGATTGCGAAAAATATTAGCGTAATAAAAAAGCCGCAAATGTAAATTTGCGGCTTTTTTTATACAGTGGGAATTTTCGGATTTATTTTCTCAACCCGGTCCAGAGTCCGATGGGAAGCAAAATAATATCTATTATTTTTAACAAAAATAGGATAAGAATCACAGCCAATCCATAAGGGAAGAAATGTTCGCCAAGTTCACCCATCAGTAGGGTAAATACTGAATATACCATCAAGAAAAGGATACTTGACGGTATCCAATGTTCTAAAAATGATTTCACCGCAAGATTCACACGCTTTTTACATTGGGTGTGGTATTTGTATATTCGGGCGGCGCCGGCGCTTTCTTTGAAAAACGCGCGTTGCCGTATACACCAAACCTGCTCTGTATGAAGAGCGGCTTTTAATAGCCATTTGTGGTAGTATCCCATAATTAGAATTGTGTATATAAGTATAATCTTATGCGCTACATTATAAACTTGCTACGCAAGTCTAAAAAACAAAAAGCTTGACAGAAAGGTGTAGAGTATGGACAATTCAGACATGTTATCCTATTTGGAATTTAAGAACGTTGGCCCTGCAAAGTCTATGAAAATAGATTTTAAGCGCCGTATAAATGTTATAACGGGGGATAACGGTTTAGGAAAAACCTTTATTTTAGACGCAGCGTGGTGGATGCTTACGCGTGTGTGGCCAACTGAGTTGAACGCTAAAGCGGCTTCTGGGCACATGCTTCGCCCCCAAAATCCATCCAAGCCTGCAACTATTAAGGCTACTTTTGACACTCGTAATAAGAAGGGAACAACTTACGAAAGGTCTTATAATAAATTTAATCGCAAACAGCAAGCGTGGAAAATTGAGCGTGCAAAGCCGCCTATTCCCGGAATAATCATATACGCTCAAGTGGATGGCGGATTTTCAATTTGGGATCCCGTGCGTAATTACGGGACAAACGCCATATATGAGAAACAAGGCAAAGAGCCGCCGCGCGGCTATGTGTTTACACCTTACGAGGTGTGGAATGGGGTGTCGGCAGCCGACGGCACAAAAATTTGCAAAGGCATTTATGAGGATATTGCCTCTTGGTATACTACACAAGATTCTGCTAAAAGGGATCAGTTTTCCGCAATACTTGAGAAACTTTCCCCTATAGATGATCCTATAAAAGTAACGGGTACCACACGAATTTCTGTTGATGACGCGCGCAGCTTCCCGACCATCACATCAAACTATGGCAAGGATGTCCCGATAATCTTTGCGTCTTCCGCAATCAAGCGCATAATTGCACTGGCGTACACATTGCTTTGGAATTGGGGGGAACATTCTCTCATTTGCGATTTGCTTGGGCAAAAGAAGGAACACAATATCATATTTCTAATTGATGAAGTAGAATGCCACCTGCATCCAAAATGGCAGAGAACTATAGTTAACGGCATTCTGGAAATCATGAAAGTTTTGGATCCCGACGCTAAAGTACAGCTTATAATGACAACGCATTCGCCGCTAGTAATGGCGTCCTTGGAATCTAAGTTTGATTCAAAACAGGATACATGGAATGACATTGATTACGACAAGGACCAAAATCAGCCCGTCGTAACATTAAGGGAGTTTGAAAAGCAGGGGACAGTAAACAATTGGTTACAAAGCGACGCTTTTGATATTGCGGATGCCGCTTCCGTAGAGCACGAGCGCGTTAGGCAGATGTGTTCGGATGTGACAACAAATCCAAAATCCACAAAAGAGGATTGGGACCGCTGCAGGGCTCAATTATTAGATGTTGTTTCAGGTATTGATCCCTTAATTAGGAGATTTGATGCCGCCTATTCTCGGAGATTTCCAAATGCTACACTTGACGCTTGAACCCGAGCCGGATAATTTTGATGCAGATGTTCGGCAGAAGGGGCTGAATTATTTGCGCAAACATCCCAATGCGGTACATTATCCAGATTATTGGAATAAGGATGAGGTAGTACAGCAATTTCGTAGAGCATATCGCTATGTATGCGCATATTCGGGGCTCCGAGACCACACGGGAGGAGAGATAGACCACTTTATTCCGCAATCAAAAAATAAACAGTTGATTTACGAATGGTCAAATTACAGGCTCGCCTTTTCACTAATTAATAAGACAAAGGGCAATAGGCTATGCGTAGATCCCGTAAATATTACAGACGGGGATATTCTTTTGAATTTCATAGATGGAAGCGTATATCCCAATCCGAAGTTATCTAAGGATTACCGCGATCGGCTCCAAGATACGATACACATATTAGGTTTGAATAAATCTCAATTTCTTGAGACTCGTTTATCAATTATTGATGATTACAATAGTGGGGATATATCTAAAAATTATTTAGCTAAGGATTCCCCGTTTGTTGCGTATTGCATATTGTCAGCATAAAATATCATTTCTTATAAATTCCCTTGCTGCGATCAACCGGTTAAAGGTTGGGGGAATGCATGAAGCTTGGGAATTCTCAATCTAATAGAATATCACTTGCAAAATAACAAAAAGAGGCGATAATCTTTTACCTAAACTTGAAGTAATGGGAAAAATAATAACAGTATTTAGCCACAAAGGCGGTGTTGGTAAGACCACTTTAGTACATAATATTGGCTATATTTTAGCAAACCACGGTAAGAAAGTTTTGTTGATTGATGCCGATCCTCAGATGAACCTTACGGCTGCGGTGGCTGGTTTTACAGACTCCGTGTCGTATGGGGAAACGGGAAGCGAAGTCTGGCTGCAATTTTTGAATAATTATCCAAATTTGTCTAATTTTTTAAATTTGGCTGCCCAAGAAAAAGAGGGGCGTTTAAAGTTTTATACTACGAAGCAAGTTTATACCTATAAGCAAAAGCATAATGCCAATACATCGCTTGGAAGGCCCGCAATAAAGGCTGGCGATAAGATAATATTCAAAAATGGGGGTTCTATTGACTTGCTATCTAGTTCGCTAGGGTTTTCATATACGCCGCGCGGGGACACCCCGACGTCTTTGCCCCAAATGGAGTTTTACTTGTGCAATCTTGTTATGAATAGCGCAAATTCTTTGACGCACGGTTTATTGTTTAACATACATAGGGCTATTCGCAAATTAAAGGACAGATACGATTATATCCTTATAGACACCCCACCGAGCGGGGGAAGCATATTGAACGGTATTCTCTTTTTTTCTTCGGATTATTTTATGGTACCGGTAAAACCGGATTTCTTTTCATTGCAGGCCATTGACGGGTTATTTGATATAATCCGGAACTGGAAAGCATATCTACAACCTTGGTTTAGGTCAGCTATGCAAGATGGATTTGCGGAACCAATATTTTTGGGGGTAGCGCCGCAAATGACAAAAAGATTTGACATTGATGGCAGTAAGAACGCCGCCCATGTGAAGCTTTGGGACGGCAGAATAAACGCAAGTGTGATGGTTTTTTTGCGCGGCTATGTGTTTTTTACAAAGCATTCGGACATGCACAATGCTGAAATTTGGTTTAAATCACTTTATCCAAACTCTACGCCATATATAATGCGCGAATGTTGCCATTTTACCGGGAAGTTGCGAGATGTTGCCGAGCGCGCCGCAATACCAGTTGTTTTTCTCAACAACGCAATATGCGACGAGATGGGCGAAACGAGCCTTTTTGTAGAGACTACCAATGTAGCTTGTACCGAAGAGTGGTATTTGGCATTCCGTTCAATTTTAGCGGAATACACCTATATCGCAGAGGGATTATTACGCATAGACGCGGCTAACGAACAATTGAATAACGCTACGCTCCCTCCGGATACACATTAAAAAATTCACTTGCCTCTGACGGCGTTGTCAGCGAGGCATAGTGTCGTTTTAGAATTTCCGGAGAATTCCCCAGCATATCGGAGACTACAACGGGATCGCCGATGTGGGCTAGGGTGTATGTGGCGCAGGAGTGTCGGAATCCGTTGGTGATTTTCTTTACACCGGCTGCCACGCACAATTCTTTGAGACTGGTGTATAGCATATTTTTTGAGTCGGCGCTTTCGTCCCAGGGGAATACTTTTTTATCGGGATCGTGTTTTCGTTTTTTGAATGGGGCCAACCAAAATTGGGCGTTGTTTGGGAGATGCACTCTGCGGCGTATGCGGGTTTTTGTCATGCTTGCGTCAATTAGCACATCGTAGTGGTCAAAGTCTATATGGCGCCAGCGCATGCGCAGCATTTCCGTTACGCGAAATCCGCCATATAGCGCAAGCACTAAAAACAGCAGTATGCTGGAGTCTTTGGGGGCGGCGTTGAGCAGCTTTTTAACATCGGCGGCGCTGTAAAATTCCGGATCGTCTTGGCGGAGTAGGGGGCGTTCTATGTCAATGGCGGGGTTGTTTGGAATGTAGCCTCGCCGTTTGCAGTAGTTGAAAAATATCTGAACGCAGCGCAGCAGATTGTATCTGGCGTATTCGCCGAGGGGCTTGCCGCGCGGGCCCGGGTTTCGCGACATGACGATGAACCAATCCTGAATTTTCTCCTTGGTGATGTCGGACAAGTGCACATCCTGCGGGAAGAATTTTTGAAATCGCGACATGCCATAGCGGATTTGACCGAGGTACGCTTCGCTGCGGGACTGGGCGAGAAGGTTCATATATTCGGCAGCGGTTTCAGATAGCAATTTTGGGACGAATCTTGCGACGTCGCAGGCGATATAGTTGTCAACCGCCTGCTCCAAGGTTTCGCCAAAGTTGTCGCGTAGCGCCATGGTCCATTCGCAGACATTCTTGACAATTTCCTCAAGAGTGCCGTAGGGGCTGAGAATGGTGGACAGCTCGTTGTATTCCTGAAACTCCCGCGCGGACAGGGGGCGCTCACCGGTAGAATAGGCGTGGGCCGACTTTTCTATAACGGAACGCTTGAAGTCTTCGGCTTCTTCGCGGGTTTTAAAATATTTCCGTTGCTTTCCGGGTTTATCCCCGTCGCGAAAGCAGCATATAAACTTATATTGCGGATATTTTTTATCTTTACACGGTAAAATTTTGGGGTCATCAGATTTAGTTCGCATGGTTGAGATACTCCTTTAGGTTTGAGGGTTTAATATTAAAGAAACGTTCCGCGTCTTCTTTATGAACTAGGTCCATATAGTGGGTTTTTAGAATTTTTGTAGTGTGTCCTAGTTGTTCCGAGGTTACTGAGCTATTGCTTGTCATCGCCAAAAGATACGACGCGCATGAGTGCCGCAAACCGTCAAAAATGACTTTCCGGTGCTTGCGGAATTCGGCTAAGAATCTCCATTGGTTAATGGATAGCTTGGGAAATATTAACTCGTCAGAACTAAACATATCCCTCCATTCAGCTAGCCACTCCAGCATGTTGTCCGGAATATTTACCGAGCGACGAAATTTCGTTTTTGTCTTTTGCGACGACAAGAATATTACCTTATCTTTCACCTTTACATCGCTCCAGCGGAGTCTGCCTAATTCGGCGGGACGTATGCCTGTAAACGCCGCCATGCAGATATAGAGCCGCGTGTATTTGTCGTCTTTGAACAAATTTATAGCAAAGGCGATATCTTCGGGGGTGTAGGCTTTCGGATCATATGGGGGCAGGGGAGAAAGAATAACCCCATTGGCGTAGTTTCTGCTAATGTACCCTGCCTTCTTACAGTACGAGAAGAGCGCATGTATATACTGAAAGACGACGTGTTGGGTGCGCAGGGAGACATATTGCCCGCGCGGGCGCGTTCTGGCGACGCCATTACTGCGATTTTCCATGTGGGTAATGTAGTGCTCAAGCTTCGCCGGGGTGACCTGGACAAGGGGAATATCGCCGAGAGTCTCGGCAAAGCGCGTCAGCTGATATTTACATGAATTTATCGGCTTTTCCGGATGTTTAAGGGCGTACTTTTCAAGATATTCTTTTACAACTTGGGGTAGCCGTATTGAGACATCGTTGGATTTTCGCCAGGCAAAGTATTCATTCATTGCCTCGTGCACCGTTTTTCGCTCGCCGAGCCTCTCTAATTTTAACTGAAGTTCGAGATACGCGTCGGCGACCTCTTTGAGAGTCATTTCTATGTTAAGGGCATTCTGAGCCGCCGAGCGATATGCCAAAATGTCCTTTGCGGTTTGAACAAGCTTCGCTGCGGATTTTTGGATTTCCAGCTCCTTTTGGATAAAATTTTCGGCTTCCGCTAGGGTTTTAAAATAGTGTCGCTGCGCCTGCAGAAAGTTCGGGCGACGGTTAGAAACCACATAGCGGTAGCCATGCGATTTGGTTTTATGTGGTTTTGACACAAAGAAAGAGTCGGGCGTTTTCTTCATTTCATCTATCATAGGAACGCCCGGTTGAATTTATTTTTATGCGAAAAAATCGCGTTTAACGTGCGAAAAAGTAGCGAATTTTGTCGTGAATTGACGGCCAAAATGGCGTTTTTCGCACTACAAAATACAGCATGTCTAATTAGTGGAATATAGGGACCTGCCGCATAGGGTACCGTTAGGTATCGTATATAACTTATTGAATTTAGCATAATTGAGTATATTTTTTTAATTTTTGGTTGATTTTTTATGTGGGGGCCCTTGGGCTTTTTAACCAATTATTACTCAATTATTTACGAATTAGACATAATATATATTGTGCGACAAATTGATTATTGTAATTATTGCGGGGCTATTTTACACACGCCCCAGCGGCTACTTTTCGCCCGAGGTCTATTGGGCTCTTCAGCCCGGTCACGACAGAATAATTTTCGTGTTCATAACCGGGCACGGCAAGCTCGCGGTTCCCGACGGCTGGGAGATCGAGAGCGTCTCGCACCTCGACGGAATTTTCGGCGAATGCGGAATCGTCCCGAAGGGCGTGCTTGTCGCGGAGGGGAAAAATGTTTTGCGCCCGTCGGGGGAATATCTTGCGAACCACGCGTTTTCGGCGAAACTAAAAAAGCGCAAATAATATTGAATTTTGACATAAAAAAACGGTACTCTGAAATTATGATAAAGAAAATTATATTTCCAATATTTTTAACCGTCGCGCTCCTGTCGGCTTGCGTGTCAAATTTAGAAAATCCCGCAAGTGCGGACGGAGCGAAAATACCGCTTCAATGGCGGGTAGGATACGCGAAGTCGGCGCAGGAAACTCCCGCCGATTTCGTGCCGGCGAAAGTTCCGGGCAGCGTGCAGCTCGACATCGCACGGGCGAAAAATTATCCCACGCACCACTACTCAACACACGCGGAAAAATACTACCAATGGCTCGAGGACATGCACTACACTTACAGGGCGTCGTTCAAAAAGCCGCCGATGCGCGAGAACCAAAGGCTTTTTATAGACGCAAAAGGCATTGACTATAAATACGCGATTTTTGTCAACGGGCGCGAGGCATACGCGCACGAGGGCATTTTCAAAGGCTTCCAGCTCGACATAACCGATTTTCTTAAAGACGGCGCGAATCTTCTCGAGGTCAAAATAGACCCCGTCCCCAAGGCCTTTCCGGAAAAAAATCTCGGCTTTCACGACTACCGCGCCAACGCCTCAAGAAGCGTGAAGCCGCCCGTAAGCTACGGCTGGGATTGGCACCCGCGCCTCATACCGCTCGGCATTTGGGACAGCTTTGATCTCGAAGTTCGCAATGCCTCGAATCTCACCTACGCCGCCCTAACCTACAAGATGTCGGACGATCTAAAAACCGCCGCGCTCACGCTCGATATTCGCGGAAACAACATCGCAGGCTGCGGCTACGCGTGGCAAATTTTCGACGCCGACGGCAAGCTTGCGGCGCAAAACAGCGGGAAGCTTTCGGCGAACGCCCAGACCATCCAGCAGGGCGATTTCAACAACCCTAATTTATGGTGGACGCACGACCACGGTGTTCCCTACCTTTACGACCTAAAAATTTCCCTGCTCTCCCCTTCAGGCAAAACGCTTGAAACCAAGACGCAAAAAATCGGCTTCAGAAAAATTCGCCTTGTAATGAACGAGGGAGAATGGGCGCGGCGCACGAATTTGAACTGCGTCAGCCAAAGCAACCGCGCGCCGATGCAGATAGAGCTTAACGGAAAAAAGATTTTTGCCAAGGGCTCAAACTGGGTGAATCCCGAAGTCTTCTATTCCGAACTCGACAAAAGCCGCTACGAGCCCCTCGTGAAGCTGGCAGTCGAGGCGAACTTCAACATATTCCGCGTTTGGGGCGGCGCGATAGTCAACAAGGAGCCGTTCTTCGACTTGTGCGACGAACTCGGCGTTCTCGTCTGGCAGGAATTTCCCCTCGCGTGCAATTATTATCCCGACGAGGCGCGATACGTTTCGCTTTTGCGCGACGAAGCCCGCGCCATTGTGGAGCGCGTGCGCGTTCACCCGTCGATAGCCGTCTGGTGCGGCGGAAACGAGCTTTTCAACAACTGGTCGGGAATGTCGCCGCAGTCGATTCCGCTCAGAATGCTCAACGCCGTATGCCTTGAGCTCGACCCCGAAACTCCGTTTAATTTCACGTCGCCGCTTTTCGGCGTCGGGCACGGGCACTACAAGTTTAAGCTTTTCGACGGCGACGACGCCATGACGATTTTCTCAAAAAACGACATGGTCGCCTACACCGAATTTGGCGTAAACGGCGCGGCGTCGGTCAAAGCGATAAAGCGGTGCATTCCGCAAAACGAGCTTTTCCCGCCCGCCGCGACGCCCTCGTGGATCGCGCACTTCGGCACGCGGGCTTTCCGCGGTGACGGCTGGCTTTTCCTGCCCGATCTGGAAAGCTATGTCGGCAAAATGGGCTCTCTTGAAGAGCTGGTGGATAACAGCCAATTCATGCAGGCGCAGGGCTACAAGGCGCTGTTCGAGGAAGCGCGCCGCCAAAAGCCCATGTGCTCGATGGCGATAAACTGGAACTACAACGAGGCGTGGACGGTTGTCGCGGGCAACGCGCTTGTCGAATATCCGGCGACTCGCAAGCCCGCGTTTTACGCGGTAAAAGACTCGTGCAGACCCGCCGCGTTAAGCGGAAAATTTTCGTCGATAACTTGGCGAAGCGGCGACGTCATCGACGCGGAAATATGGATTTTAAACGACACCTTTGGCGAAATCGACGCGCAAAAAATAGACGTCTATGTAATAAACGGCGGCGCGAAAACGCTCGCGTGTTCTCTCGGCGGCGCGAAGGCGAAAGCAAACCGCAACGCCAAAGCAGGCGACGTTAAAATAAAGCTGCCAAAGCTCAAGGGGCGGCGATTTGAAATTTCGGTGGAATCGCCAACAAATCCGTCGCTAAATTCCGTGTACGGCTTTATTGTAAAAAAAGAAAATTGACACAAAAAAGGCGCCCCGAAAGGCGCCGTTTTTTTGCGACCTGTTATTTCATTATTACGCGCTTATCTTTTCTTTGATAAATTGGATATTTTGAGAACTTCGCCGAGAGCGACTTCGCGCCCTCAAGCTCGAAAATCTCAATCTTGTTTTTGCCTTTTTTCAAAAGCTCTTTTGGTATGTATGTCGTGTAAACGGGCGGCAAACAATCGTATCTGCCAAGGTTCACGCCGTTAACCCAAACGTAGCCGCGCGTGAAGTTGTCGAAGTTGATGTATGTGTCTGCGACTTCGTCGGCGGTGAATTCGCCTTTAAAGAATGTGTGCCTGCAATTCTTGTCGCTATCTGCTGAAGCAGGCTTCCACTTAAGGGCGCTTAAGTCGTCGAACGGGATCGATGAAATCTCCCAGCCAAAGTGCCTTTTTGTGCGAATAAGGACATTGTCAATCCCCTTTCTGCCGTCGGACATCGGCGCGCCCGCGTTCACCCTGCCCATGTTTTCCACGAGGATTTGCAGCTCGCCGCCCTCTTGCGGAATTTCAAACGACGGATCCTGATTGTCGCAAGTGTACATGCCGACAAATTTGCCGTTAAAATAGACCCACGCGCGGTCGCGTATTTTTGAGATTGTTATTTTTTCGGATCTAAATTGCGGCGGGATCGTTGCCTTATAATTTATCATTCCGTAATAATATCCCATATCCTCCATTGAAAGGAGTTGCTGCGATTTTACGGTTTTCGCCGCCATGCGGCCGAAGTTGTCCGACAGCTTTGCCGACTTTGTAAACACGACTTCGCCGTAAGATTTCTTTTCCGCCGCGGGAGGAACGGAGTATTTTTTCGCGCCCGGGTTGTACTTTAAAAATACCTTTTGGTAGGCGTAATATTTTTCGGTGAGGTCGCCGGCTTCGTTCACGAGTGTGTCGGCGTCGTAGCTTGAAACAAACGGAGTGTATGGTCTTTTGGGCGTGCTATAGAGTGCGCCGTTGAAAAATCCGTAAGTTTTTCCGCCATGGAACATGTACAAATTGACGTGCCCGCCGCGCGCCAAAAATCCGTCCAGTTCTTCAAGCGTGTTCGGCAGATTTTGTTTTCTGACAATATCCAAGGGCGTTCCCAATCTATACCCCTGCCCGCACCACAATTCGGAAATCATCAGCGGCTTGCCGCGGTTGAGCTTTTTGAGGGCTTCTTCCGTTTTCAAGATTGGGAATGTTGTCGCGGTTGTCCAAACGCCCTCGATATCCAGCGGCATAAACGAGTAAATCGGCGAGCCTTCCGCCATATAGAGAATTCCCTTGAAGCCGGAATCGAGCATTTCCTGTTTAAGGAATCTTATATATTTTGCGTCGTCTCCATAGCTGCTGTACTCGTTTTCGAGCTGGATCGCGATAATCGGCCCGCCGTTGTTGCAGTAGTATGGCGAGATCTCTTTGAAAAGCCGCTTGTAGTAGGTCTTAATCGCGCCGATATATTTTTCGTCGTATGAGCGGATCGAAATGTTTTTGTCTTTAAGAAGCCACGCGGGAAGCCCGCCGAAATCCCATTCGGAGCAGATATACGGCGCGGGGCGCAAAAGCACTTTGACGCCCATTTCATCGCATATGTCGAGAAAACCCCTCACATTCGCGATGCCTTCGAAATTAAATTCGTCCGGCTGCGGGTTGTGCAAATTCCAAGGCACATAAACCGACACGCAATTCAAGCCGCACGCGCGCAGCTTTTCGAGCCTGTCGCGCCACTGCGCAGGTTGAACCCTGAAATAATGAATTTCGCCCGACAAAATGCGGAACGGTTTGCCGCCCACAAACACGCCGTTTTCGTTTACCTCGGCTGTGTATGATTTTTGCGTCTGCGCGCTTTGACAGGCTGCAAGCCCGATCATTAGCGAACCGATAAGAGTTATTTTTAACAATGCGTTTTTCATTTTAATGCGGCTATATCTTTTGTTAACAGCGATAATGTTAAAAAATATAAAGCGAACAAATATTCAAATTTATTTTCCGGAATACTTGCTAAACGGTTTAGCTTTCCCAATCAACGGGCGCAAAAAAAGCGGCGCGCAATGCTGTGCGCCGCTTTTTGTCAGAATCGGGATTACGACCACCTGCGGTCGTTCGCCCATTCCTTGTCCCACTGGGAGGTGTCGCCCCACGCTTCGGGGAAGTCCTCGTGGAGCTTCTCTTTTATCAGCTCCTCGTTGAGCGACTCTATGCCGAGACCCGGGGTGTTCGGAACGTCGATGTATCCCTTGTTGACGAGCGGCTTTGGCAGCCCGTTGACGAGGCTGTCCCACCACGGAACGTCGACCGAGTGCACTTCGAGCGCGGTGAAGTTGCGCGTCGCCGCCGCGACGTGAACCGCCGCCATGCATGCGATCGGGCTTTCCGCCATGTGGATCGCCATCGCGGTGTGGTACTGCTCGGCGAGGTCGCCGATTTTTTTCGTCTCGAGGATACCGCCCGCGGTGAGGACGTCGGGGTGCACCACCGCCAGCGCGCCCGACTTTAGCAGCGGCATGAACGACTCTTTCAGATAGATGTCTTCGCCCGTGCCGAGCGGCGTGGTCGATGCGTTCGCCATTCTGACGTATTGGTCGGTGTACTGCCACGGAACGGGGTCTTCCATCCACGAGATGTTGTATTTCTCGAGCCGCTTTGCGAGCTTGATGCAGTCCTCGACGGGAATGTGCCCGAGGTGGTCGATCGCGATCGGAATGTCGTAGCCGGTCACGTCGCGCACGTCGGACATATATTTTTCGAGATAGTCCAGACCCTTTTCAGTGATGTGTATTCCGGTGAACGGGTGCGCGGTGTTGAACAAGTCGTAAGCCTCGCCGCGCATCGCGCGCGGGTCGATCGACCCGTGCGGCGTTGTGAACACTTCCTTTTTATACTGGCGCATTTTCTCGAGGAAGCCGAGCGGGGCGCAGAGCGCGCCCTCGACGTCCATGAGAAGCTCGATGCCTAAGTCCATTTTCAGGAAGGTGTAGCCCTGCGCCATGCGGTCTTTGAGAGCCTGCCCCATGTCGCGGCCGCCGCCCTCGCTGTCGGTGTCGCAGTAGATGCGGATCTTGTCGCGGTACTTGCCGCCGAGCATTTGCCAGACGGGTACGCCCCACGCCTTGCCTGCCAAGTCCCACAGCGCGACCTCGATGCCGCAGACGCCGCCCGCCTGGCGCGAGTCGCCGCCGAACTGCTTTATGCGGTTGAAGATTTTTTCGACGTTGCAGGGGTTCTCGCCGAGGATCCTGCTTTTGAGCATCGCCGCGTAGGTTCTGCTCGAGGCGTCGCGCACCTCGCCGTAGCCGACCAAGCCCTGGTTTGTGTAGAGCTTGATCAGCGTGCAGCGCTTCGGCGCGCCGTCGATGTCGGCGAAGCGCATGTCGGTAATTTTAAGAGTTGATGGATCGATTTTCATATTTCCAAACTCCTATTATTGATTGATACTTAATATTAGTTTTTAAGGATTAGAAGTAGCCGCCCTTTTCGGTGATCTGCTGGATCGTCTCGCCGGAGTTCACCCACGAGAAGATTTTTTTCTCGTTCTCGCGGATTTCCTCGGCGCGCACAAGGACGTCCCACGCGATTTCGCGCGGCACGCAGAGGACGCCGTCGATGTCGCCCATGATGATGTCTCCGGGCTTGATCGTCACCTTGCCGAGGAGAATCGGAACTTGGTAGTGCGTTATAAGGCAGCGCCCGAGGCTGCCGTTCGACGTGCGGTAGCGGTAGAACACGGGGAAATCCTTTTCGAGGATTTGGTGGGTGTCGCGTATGCCGCCGTCGATGCAGGCTGCGCGGACTTTTTTGCCCGCGGCTGTCGCCGTCATGACTCCGCCCCAGAGGGTTGCCTCTTCGTCTTTGCTCGTGTCCCAGACGACGAACGCGTCCTCGTGCATTTCGTCGAGCATCTGCGAGCGGAAGGTCATCTCGCCGGTGATTTTAACGTTGGGCGAGCTCTTGACCGTAAACGCGATCCCCGCGACGGTGCGCTCGGGGCGCAGGGGGATAAGGTCGTGCGGAAGCGCTTGGTTGAGCAGGCAAAACTCCCTCATGACGTCGTTTATCGCGCCCGTGTAGAGGCTCTCGTAGCGCGCGAGAAGCTCCTTGACGGGGACGGGGAATTCCACCTTGGAAACGCCCTCCCTGAACTGGATAAGCTTCTCGAGTTTCATCATCTTCGCTTCTTTCTGAAGCATGTTTTCATTTTTTTCTTCCATATTATTTTTTCCTTTTCTATGTTAAATATTGTTGTGAAGTGTTTTGCCGCGCCCTACCCCGGAAGCCTCAAGCCGCCGTCGATGACGATGTTTGTTCCGGTGATGTATTTGCCCGCATCTGAGCAAAGCATGAGCGCCGCGCCCGCGGCGTCGGCGGGTTCGGCGTAGGTGTGCGAGGGAATGCAGTCGGTCACCTTCTTCGCGTATTCGGGGTTCGAGAGGGCGTCCTCGTTGCGGTCGGTGTAGAACACGCCGGGGGCGATGTTGTTTACGGTTATGCCCTCGCTCGCGACTTGGCGCGCGATGTTGCGCACAAGGTTTTCCTGAGCCGATTTGCTCGCCGCGTAAACCGCCATCTGCGGGTGCGGGCGGAACTCCTGAACGCTGCCGATTGTGAGAATTCTGCCCCACTTTTGCGCCTTCATGACGGGGTAGAAAAGCTGCGCCAAAAGAAGCGTCGAGTGGAAGTTAACCTGCATCTGAAGCTGCGAGTCCGCGAGGGGAATCTCGTTCCACGGCGTGCGGAATTGCAGCGAGGCGTTGGCGATGAAAATGTCGGGCAGCTCGCAGTGCGCCGAAATTTGCTCCGCGATTTTTGCGGGGGTGGCGGGATCGCCCAAATCGCCCGTTACGGCGAAGCTTTCGGGACTGTGCTTGCGGACCGCTTCGAGCGCGGTGGAGAGCTTGGCGCTTTCGCGCACGCCGTGCACTATCACGCGCGCGCCGTATTCGGCAAGCCCGATTGCTATCGCCCGCCCTATCCCGCGCGCCGAGCCCGTTATAAAGGCGCGGTGCCCGGAGAGGTCGAAGCGTTTATGCAGGTTGATGTCGTCGGAGTATTCCATAATATTATTCCTATTTTGAAGTTTCGTAGTCGCGCGCGAAGAAAAATGTCCGCGCGATAAAAATCAGCATGCCGCCCGCGAGGTAGAAGCCCGAGAGCGAAGCGATCGCCGCGCCCATGCCGGAATTGTCGCGTATCCACCCGAGCACCATCGGCGAACTCGAGCCGATCACAAACCCGAAGCAAAGCATAAGCCCCGACGCCGACGCCCTGTATCTCGGCGCGACGACGTCAAAGAGCGAGGCGAACAAATTGGAGTCGTACACTCCCCTGAAGAAGCCGAAAAGAAGCATTCCCGCGAAGCAGAGCGCGGGCGTGCCCGCCTGCGCCATCAGCAGAATAAACGGAGCGCCGATCACAAGACCCGCGATGTTCGCCTCGAAGCGGACGGTCTTGCGCGTTTTCGCCATTTTGTCGGTGATCCTGCCGCCGAGCATGACGCCGAAGAACGCCCCGATGTAGTGCCATATTACCGCGTTTGTCGCCGCCGCCGCCGCTTTCATTTGGAAATGCTCCTGAAGAAACGCGGGCATCCATGTTTTGAAGCCGCAATCGACGTAAATCATCATTCCGAAACCGAGCGCGAGCATAATCGCGGACGGCTTTCGCACGACGACCAAAAGCGCGTCTTTAAACGACGCCTTGTCGGAGCCCGACGGGCTCGCCACAGGTTTGGTGTCGCGCATCAGAAACACGAGCATAAACGCCCAAAGCAGCCCTATTCCGCCGAAGATTATAAACGGCATTCTCCAGCCGTCGAGATGCGCGCCGCAGATCGTTTCGGCGGGAATTTCCGCAAATAGCCCCGAGACGCAGCTGCAAATGACGATGCCCGCGTAGAGCGCGGTCTGGTGGATCGCAAGCGCGGTCGCGCGGGTGTCCTCGTGAAGCTGCCCGAGCAGCGAGCACGCGGGCGGATAGTAGAACGCCTGCCCCGAGCCGTTGAGCAGCCCGTAAAAGACGATCATCAGCCCGATCGACGAAACCCAGCCCGACAAAAATATGCCCGAGCAGAAAACCGCGAGCCCCGCGACAAGCATCCACTTTCTGCGGAAGAAGTCGCTCGCGAGCCCGGAGATCGGCGCGCACAGCCCGTAGGTGAGCGTGAACACAGTCCCGACGATCCCCATTTTTACGGAGTCAACCCCGAAGCTGTCCTGTATCTGCGGGAGAATCGCGTTGTAGATTTGGCGCGTCCCCTGATGGAGGAAAAACGCGACCCATAGGAAGAGAAGCAAAAACCATTTGTAGTTTCCGCTTCCCGCGTCCGAATTGTCTGTCTGTTTCATATTGCTGCGTTGTTGAAATTTTTTGCCGCGCTCACAGGGGGTTGTTCCACTTCGGAAGCACGATTGTCGCCGTGCGCACATCGGCGTCTTTTAGATAGAACGGCGCGTTGAGCGCGGTGAAAAGCTTGCGCACCGCGATGCGCCCGACGAGCTCGTAATTTTGGTCGATGCCAATCCACTCGCTCGCTTCGCATCGCATTTCAAGATGTATTACAGGCATGCCGCGCGGGACGGCGGTCGCCTTTTCCTTGAACCATTCGCTCGTGGCGTTGCTTATCGAGAAGATGACGTCGGGATTGTATTTTTCGAGCCAGCGGTAGAGCTTTTTTACGTCGGTCTCGAGGAACGGCGGAATTCTGTCGGGCTCGGGCAACGCGAGCTGCGCGCGCAAAAAGCCGCCCACAAACCTGCCCTCGACAAGCTCGTCGATGTGCTCCGCGAGGACGAGCCCCGGGCGCTTGTACCCGCGCGCGATGACTTTTTTCGTCGCGTAGTGGGCGATTAAAAATTTGTCCGCCGAGATGAAGTCGAGAATCGGGTTGAAAGTTTTCAGCCCCGCCGAGACGAACTTGAAATTTTGCCAAATCGGCGCGAACTTGTCGGGGAGAATGTTGTCGTCAACGTGCCCGATTATGATCCCGCCTCGGATCCCGCGCGATTCGAGAATCCTCTGGAGCTTTGTCGGATTCATGCGGGGGTCGTGAAGCCAGACTTCGTAAACCGCGTAGCCGAGCGCCCGCGCCTCGGAGTTTATGCCCGCGATGTATTTCGAGAAGATGGGATATTTTTTCGCCGCATCGCGGTTTTTGTTCGCGTTGACAAGCACGATCGTTTCGAGAAATCTCTCGCCGCCCGTTCCCTTTAGACCCGCCATTACGCTCGAGACGAGCGCGTTCTTCGAGTAGCCGAGCTTCTGCGCGAGCTTGCGCACTTTGACCTTCGTGGGCTCGGAAATTTTTTTCGAGCCGTTCAGCGCCAGCGACGCCGCCGCCTTTGAGATTCCGAGCTTTTCGGCGATCTCGCGCAGGCTGATTTTTTTTTGCGGCTTTGCTTCTTGCTTCATCGCGGTTTGGTTTTTATGGAACGGACAATACCCCAATCAAAAACCGCCCGCAAGGACTTTGTGCGGCTTTTTTGGTAAACAGTTAACCTGCCCAATGGGAGCGGTATTTGCGGATAATCTTGCGCTTTTTGGGCGGGTCGAAAACCTTGTACGAGAGCGGCGCAATTTCCGCAGATCCGCGCTTAAACGTTTTGTCCGAATAGTTGCAGACAATCTCCGTGCCGTCGCCAAAGCGCGAGAGAAAAACGCCCGGCGCGAGCTCGGTATGCTCGTCAAAAAATTCAAGCTGCAATCGCCCGATTTTCCGCATAAGATCGTATCCCTCCTTTATAGCCGAGACCGATTTTTTCAGCTCCTCGTCGGTGCCGCAATAGAGGTCGGCATTGCCCATCCAGTTGCCCGTCGGGTTCGACGAAAACGCGGAGTAAAAATAGAACGTCGGGCGCGTGGCAAACTCGACGACTTTCATGGCGTCCTCTTTCGGCTTTATCGAATAGTTCACAGTGTCAGTCGCGGCGTTGCTCAAAATAATTCCGTTGTAAACGATGTGCCAAATCGGGACGTATCTGTCCGCCATCGGGGGAATTTTTTTCAGGTTGAACGTGATGTAAAGCCCGTAGTCGAGGTGCCCCGCGACGTAGTCAAAGCCGCCCTCCGAAGCCGCCCCGCCCATGAGTTTCGCGGCGTCGGCGAGCTCGCTTTCCCAATACCGCCCCGAAACTTTCGCGTTGATCGGGTGCTTTGGGTTGTAGCAGCCCGCGGGGCGGGAGGTGCTTATCACGTCGATGTAATGCAGCCCGCGGAAGCCGAGCGAGGCGATGCGCTCGATGTTTTCGCGCGAAAGTTTTTCGTGGTATTCCTTCGGGCAAAGGCGGTAATATCTGCCGCCCGACCACACGTTGCTCTTGCGCAGATTTCCGTATTGGTCGTACGAGACCATGTCAAAGCTGAACGTGTTCGCGAGAGAGCAGCCGCCGACCGCGTTTGAGTGGCACACGATTTGATAGCCCATCGACTGCGCCTTTTTGACGAGCTCGCGCAGCTTCGCTTCCCCGCCGAGCTTCGGCTCGACGGGGAACGATTGCGGCCAGCGGCCGTCGTGCCCGCTTTTGTTCCAGCCTACAAGGCAAATCTGCGCGCCGCCGACGCCCTGCGCTTTCAGCTCGTCGAGAATGTCGCCGACGCGCTCGAACGTCGCCTTGACATTGAGCGGCGGCTCGGTTTCCTCGGTCTGCTCCTCGACGGGGCTCGGATACGGCTTCCACGCCTGCCTTATGCGTATCTCGGGGCATTTCGACGCGTATGAAAGCTCGGCGTTGGCTCGCTCTTTGATGGGCTTTACTTCGCCGCTTTCGAGCTTGAGGTTGCGGTATAGCCTCCCCGCCGCGCTGTAATTGGCGTTTGCGCCACAGAGCTTGTAGAAGTCGATGACGATGTCCTCGTAGACGGGCAGATTTTTTAGCTGGAAATCGAACCACATCGCGTATTCGCCGTTCTCGAGCTTGACGCGCGTGCGGCAGTCGTACCTCATTCCGCTTACGACGGCGGCGTAGGCGGTGTTTCCCTTTTTAAAGCACGAGAGCGCGATCGGCATTTGCCGCGAGAGAATGTAGCCGGCTTTTTTGCCGTCCAAGTCGCGCTCTTTGAACGCGCCGAGCATTCCGTCGGGCAGGACGTAGTAGCCGTCGTCGCCGATTTTCGCGCGGAGGAAATCGGGATAGACGCTTATCAGGACGGGGTTCGGCGGCACTTTCGACGCCGGCAGAACAAGGCGCATCGCCTCGCCCCGCTTTTCGAGCTTGACTGACATCGTCTGCGATTTTTTTCCCTCGAGGTTTATGAATACTTTTACGGCGTCCGTCTGAGCCGGCGCGCAGAGCGCGGCGCATAGGAACGTGATTGCCGGCAATAATTTTTTCATAGGATTTAGTTTTCGATTTTTTTGATGTTTTTAAAATATTCAAGCTCCGTCTCGACTTCCCGCTTGTCGTGCGAGCGCGTTTTTTTGTTTTTGAAAAAGTCGAGCCCGGTGAGCCTTTCGATTTCCCGAACGGGGCGCGCGTATTCCCAGATCCCCGCGAGCTCCGGATTCTGCGGAGCGACAAACCCAGCCACGCGCCAAGTGCGCCCCGTCTTGACCGCGACGACCATATATGCCGATTCGGGAATGTCGATTTCGCGCGAGGGTTTCGCGCCGCGCAGCTTTGCGGATTGCCCGCCCGCATAAACGGGGCCCGCAAACACGAGCACCCTGCCGTATTTGAGGGCGAGCCTTTCCAAGATGTATTCTTCCATTCGCTTCCAGACTCCCCTGTTGAGCTTTGGCGACTGCGGAAGAATGTTGCTCAGAAGAAAAGTCTGCCTTTGCGCCTCTTTGCCGTATCCGCGGGCGATCGCGTAGTTCGGCGCGAGATGCCCCTTGTCGTAGCCGCTTCTGCGGTAGTCGCCGTTCGTGGGCGAACGCTCAAGCCGCGCGTCGGCGAAGAACCCGCGCGGGTGCGGCGACGGCGCGAACTCGAACGGAAACTTTGCCACATACCCGACCCAGAGCGGCACGCCGCGCTTGTCGGAAAACGCCGCCACATACGCCGAATTTTTCAGGATTATCACGGGCTCGTCGGTATGCGGATAAAGACTCTCGTCGATGTCGGAATGTACCGACGCAGGCGCGAAACAAAACGCCGCGAGCGGCGCGATATGCGCGAGCGCGAAAAAAAAGACGGCCTTTGCGTTCGTCCTGACCACGGCGCCGATTAAGCCATTTTTTCGCCCCCTTGTAAACAGCCTTTTTGAAAATTTTTAAATCGCCCGCGCGGGCGGCTCCGCGCCGAGACACCGCTTCAAAAGACCGCCGCAGCCAGCGAGAACGTCGCTCCACGTCTCGGAAAAATCGCCGGTGTACCACGGATCGGCGACGTCGGTTCTCTTGGAATCCGCGAATTCGAGAAGAAGCCGGATTTTCCCGAGCGGATCGCCCCCGTATATCGCGCGGGCGCGGCGCAGATTGTCGGAATCCATGCAGACGATAAGGTCGAATTTCCCGTAGTCTGACGGCGCGGTTTTGCGCGCGCGCTTGCCGTCGCACGAGATTCCGTTTTGCGCGAGAATCTTCCTCGCTGGCGGATAGACGGGGTTGCCGATTTCCTCGTCGGTGACCGCCGCCGACTCTATATAAAATTGTCCGCCCGCGCCCGCGGACTGCGCCAAATGGCGCATTGCAAATTCCGCCATCGGCGAGCGGCAGATGTTGCCGTGGCAAAGAAAAAGTATCGAGATTTTGTCTTTCATGTTTTTCGCGCGAGAAAACCGCGCTCGGAGAAAAATGTCAAAAAGAAAAAATTTAAGCCCCTATTTTTCGCAAATAAAAGCTTGTCTTGGCGCGCGGCAAAAAAGAAAATAACCTTGATTGTTCCGCCGCTTTCGGGCGGAAAGCCTAACAACAACAAACCGCTATCAAATATGATGAGAAACTATAAATTCTACTGTATCGCCGCGGCGCTTTCGGCGCTCTTCGCGGGCTGCTCGGAAACCCCGAACGGCGGCGCGAAAGGCTTCGGGCAGGAGCCGTGGCGCGGCGCGAAATGCGGCGGAGAGGAAATCCTCTGCTACGGCGACTGCATGGTTTACCAAGGCGCGCCCGATCTCGCCGACGACTCCCCGACTTTCCAGACCGGCAACAATTCGCCGCTCTCGAAAATCAAAGTGAAAAAATCGGGCGAGATAAAATCGAACTTTATCGGCGTCGACACCACGCGCATGCCGCGCACGCGCGCGCTCGACTATTACTACTCTTCGCCCGCGCACCTCATCGACGGCGACACCGAAACCTGCTGGATCTCCAACGGGCAGCGCCGCGCCGACGTCCACCCGACTTGGATCCGCGTCGATTTCCCCTCGGAGCGGCAGGTGTCGAAAGTCGTGCTTAAAAAGCGCCAAAAGGACGTCGCGCGCCAGCCTTACTCCAAGCTCCCGTTTAAAGGCGCGCAGGAATTCGGGCGCGGAATGCCCTCGAAGATGTCGGTCGAACTCAGCGCGGACGGCTTCAACTGGAAAAAAATCTTCGACGGAAAAGTCGAGGGCTCCGACAAAAATATGGTCTTTGAATTCCCCTGCGAGCCGACGACCGCCAAAATGGTGCGCGTCGTGGCGACGGAAATCCCGCGCGTCGAGTGCGAGGGCCACTGCTTCACTATCGGCGAATTCGAGGTTTACGACGCCTCGGGCAAGAACGTCGCGCTCGCCTCGAACGGAAGCGCGGCTCTCGCGTCGTCGTCCTACAACTACAACCGCTTCCCGTACGAATTCCATTCCGCGCTCTGGAAGCTGCACTCGGAGATCGGCATAAAATACGCGCGTATCGGCTTCCACGACGACCCCATCAACTGGCACGAAGTCGAGCGCGAGCGCGGCGTGCTTAAGGTTGACCCCGCCGCCGACGAGGCGATTGACGGGTTCGTAAACGACGGCATAAAAATCGTGATGTGCCTGAACTTTGGCAACCGCCTCTATACCGGGCAAAACGGCGTGGTAAACGGCAAGGTGGTCGATTCCAAGCGCGACCTCCCCCAGATGCCCGAGTGGCACTACGATATGCCCGCCCCGCCCTCGAGCGACGAAGCCCTCGCCGCGTGGGACAGATACGTCGAGTTCATGGCCAAGCGCTACGCCGGCAAAGTCGAATACTTCGAGGTCTGGAACGAGTGGAACATCGGCGTCTATTGGGGCGCGGAAAAGCGCGACTACGAGCTTTTCAAAAATATCGCGATGCGCTCTCTTAAAATTTTAAGAAGAGTCGCGCCCGACACGAAAGTTATGCTCGGCTCTCCCGCGGGTTTCCGGTTCGGCTGCCACAAGTGGACGCCCGAACAATGGAAAAATCCGAATGAGCGCGAAATGATAAACCTTAAAATTCGCGCTTTCGCTGACCTTGCCAAGCACTTCGACGCGGTGGGCATTCACCCCTACTACAAGGCGTCCCCCGACAGGCTCGAAAAGTACGACCTCGATTTGCCATGCCTGAAAAAATTTCTCGCCGACAACGGCTTTAAAGGGGTGATCATGGTGTCGGAATGGAACTCCGCTTCAACCTATCCTGGCATTCCCCCCGAGGAAGCCGGCAGCGTTTGGAACGGCAAGTCGAATTTCACCGAAATCCAAAAGGCGAAAATCGTTTCGCAGCGCTACATGTGCGACACCGGTCGGGCGATGCCGTCGTTCTTCTGCGAGCTCTACAACCCGTTCTACGGCGCGTTCGAGCTGAGCCTGCTGCGCCGCGCGACCGACGAGGGCGCGTGCGTTCTCCAGCCCGACGCCGCGTTCTACGCGACGCGCAACATCGCGACAATCACCGACGGCTTCAAGCCCGCAAAGCTCGGCTTAAAAGTTGTGCGGCGCAAGCAGGACGCCCGCGAATTAAAGCAGTTCGAGTTTGAGACGCCCGACGGCGGCAAAGCCGTCGCGCTCTGGCTTGGCTACGAAGTCGCGAACTCGTCGCCGCGCACGGAGGTCGATTTGCACATCGGCAAAGCCGACTTCGCCGAAGCCGTCGACGTTCTCAACGGCGCGAAGCAAATTCTCAAAATCGAAAACGGCGTCGTAAAGGGGCTGCTGATAAACGACACCCCGCTCGTCGTGCGCTTCAGATAAACGCAAAAAAAATTCCCCAAAAAAATTGGCGGGCGAAAATGTTTTTTTCGCCCGCTTTTTTATTAAAAAAAAGAGCCCTCGATAAACCCGGGAGCTCAAGAAAAAAAACTAAAGTTTCTTTAAAAACACTTTTGAATTTCGCGCCGATTTTTCATACTTGGCGAGCCTCTCCGCGGGGAGAGTTTCGGGCGGAACTTCGTCGAACTTGCAGACGCCCGAGAAGAACGGCGCGCTCTTTGTGCTGAGCGCGAACAGCCTTTTGTAGCCCGCCCGACGCGCCTGCCGGACGACGAAATCGACCATTCTCGTGCCGACGTCGTGCCCCTGATAGAACGGCTGGACGTGCAGGCTCGCGAGCTCCGCCGCGCCCTCGGAAATGTCGAGCAAGCTCACGAACGCGATTATGCTTCCGTCCATTTCATAGACGAAATACGAGCCGATTTTCGACTCTATCTCCGCGAGGCTCCGGTAAACGAGGTTCTGCGACCGCGCCGAATTTTGAGAGAGGTTGTAAATCGTGGAAACGTCGCCGGGCGTCGCGGGGCGGATTTTCTGGTATTCGTCGGAATAAATCATCGTGCCGCAGCCGACTTTCTCGAAAAGCTCGGTAAGGAGCGCGGCGCTGTCGCGCCCGTCGAGAATGTGCGCCCTCTGCGTGCGCTCGGAAGCGAGGGCGCGGACAGCCTGCTTTACTTTCGAGGCGACGCGCGGGTCGAGACCGTCGCCGCGCGCGCGCAAAATTTCGGGCACTTCGTCGAGCGGAACCGCCAAAGCCTTTTGCGCGCCCGAGAGCAGCCCGCGCGTTTGCGTCAAAAAGACGAGCTTCGTCGCCTTTAATCCGATCGCCACTTCCGCGGCGAGAAGGTCGGAATTTATGCGCAAAATCTCGCCGCCCCTGTCGGGCGCGACGGGCGGGAATACGGGGATCATTCCGAGCGAAAGCAGGTTTTCGATCGTCTTAAAGTCTATCTTTTCTATGCGCCCCGCCTTCTGGAAATCGACGCCGGAGATTATCCCGACTTCGGTCGCGCGGACGGCGTTTGTCGAGACGCATCGGATATTTTTCGCCGAGAACGCGTCGACGACCGACTGCAGCGCCGCCGCCGAAACCTCCCGCGCGAGGGCGAGGGTTTTCGCGTCGACGGGGTTTTCGCCGTAGACGTCGCTGAGCTCGATTCCGCGCTCCGCGCCGGCGTCGCGCAGCTGCTGGCCTATCCCGCATACGACCGCGACGTTTATCCCGAGGCTGCGCAAAACCGCGATGTCGGTTATCACGCTCGGGAAATTTTCGCACGCGATCACGCCGCCGTCGATCGCCACCACGAACGTCTGCCCGCGGTAGAGCTGGACATACTCGAGTATGCCGCGCAAATCGGACGCTTTTATCGACGCCTTGCCGCCTGTCGGAACGCCGTCCATTTAATGCTACGCCCTGCTGATGTAGGTGTTGTCCTCGGTGCGGATTTTCAGGCGGTCGCCCTGCTTGATGAAAAGCGGAACTTGAACGACGACTCCGTTGGCGAGCGTCACCGCCTTTGTCGGCGCGGAGGAAGTGTCGCCGCGCAGGCCCTCGGCGGCTTCGGCGACTTCGATCTCGATGCTGTTGGGAAGCTCGAGCGAAACGGGCTCGCCGTCGACGAACATAATCTGGTAAATCTGCCCCTCGGTGAGCCATTTTACGTCGTCGCCGATCGTCGCCGCCATGACGGTCGTGTCGTCGAACGTCTCGGGGTCGATGAAGTGGTACTGGTCGCCGTCGACGTATGAAAATTCGAGCTGGCGGTTTGTGGTGTGGCAAAATTCCACCGAGTCGGTCGAGCGGAACTTGACCGCGGTCGACGCGTTTGTCGCGAGGTTGCGCAGAACCGTCTGCACGAAGCCCGCCTGCCTGCCCTGCGTCCTGTGGAGCATGCTCATGACCGCGTGCGGCGCGCCGTTGTACATTATGACCCTGCCTTTTCTGATGTCTGTAGGATTTCCCATATTCTGATATTTTTTATTGTTTTTAAAGGTATCGACCTTTTCGCGCCGTCGCGCAAAGGCGATTTTCGGACAAAAAAGGTATGGATATCGCCCCCAACGTCAAACATTTTCGGCGGGGAGCGCGGCGCTAAAAAAAGCCGCCCGATTTTTTTCGGGGCGGCCTCGCGCCATGCGAAAAAAGAAAAACTACTTCGCCGCGTTTTCGATGTCCGACATCTTGAAGCGGTGGCAGACGACCGAGCAGCCCTTGCCGCCCTCTATGCTTTCATAGGTGATCGCTGCAATCGTGCCGTCGGGCAGAAGATGTATCGAGGGGTAATAGCCGTCGGCGCCCATGCCCGATTTCCTGAAGCTTCTCGAGCGCGACAAAATCACGCGGTACTGCCCCGCCCCGCCGTTTTTAAGGTCGGCGAATGTGCCTACCCACGCGCCGAAGCGAAGCCCTTTTCTCGCGCACGGAACTTGGTCGCGGAATACGATGAACAGCCTGCCGTCGGGAAGGACTATCCCTTGGTGGCGGTCGCCCGTCAGCGCCCACGGGGTGTCGACGGGCTTGCTCCAAGTCTTGCCCTCGTCGGAGCTGAACATCATCAGGCTCGTCCCGTTTTTGCGGGTGTTCTCGCGCATTATGCAGCAGAGCTCCGAGCCGTCGGGCGAGCGGAAAATGTAAGGCTCGCAAGGGAATCCCCCGCCGACGTCCTCGGGCGCGGCGAGCAAGCGCGGCTCCGACCACGTTATGCCGCCGTCCGCCGTCGCGGTTTGCAGAACGCGCAGCTCTTTGTCCTCGTTTTTGGCGTTGCCCCTGTGGAAGACGCCGAGCGTCGTGCCGTCCTTTAGCTCGACCATGCTTGTAAACGCCATGACGCACGTAAACATTTCGCCCGCGCGCTCGGGCGAGAGCGGCGGGAGCTTGCGCCAAGTTTTGCCGAGGTCCTCGCTGACCACGCGCGGCATGTAGCCTTTGTAAAATTTCTCCGTCGGCGCTTCAAGACCGGGGAGGCGCCGCGTCCCCATTGCGAACACCTGAAGAAAAGTTTTTCCGCCGGCGTCTCTTATTTTATATATGCTCGGGCAGTTTCTCATTACGCGGTAGCATGGCGGCATAATCGAATCGACCCTCTTCCACGTCTTGCCGCCGTCCTCGCTCTTCGCGACGGGGCCCGCGTTGCCGCCATGCCCGATGTTCCAGACGCAAAAGATGGTCTTGCCGTCGTCGAGAAGCAGGCTTGTCGGGTGGGCGTTGTAAAAGCCCTCGCGCTCGTCCCTGAACTCCGCGCCCTCTTTGCCCTCGGCGATGACGATCCTCTCGGTCTTGCCTATAAAATCCACCTCTTTTATCTTCGACGCCTGCGCTTTCCACGACGCCGCCTTTTGCGCCCAGAGGGGGAACTTTTTCGCGTCTATAGCGTCGAAGTCGGCGGCGACGCTCGAGGCGTTCGTAAAGCCCTCGGTGGCGGCGGCGCAAGCCGCGCAAAGAGTCATGGCGGCGACGCATAAGAATTTAAAATCGCGTCTTGTTGTCATTTTTTTCCTTTTTAAAAATTGGGCGCGGGGCGTTGCGCCGCGCGGCTTTTCGTTGAATTGAACGCGCGCCGGGTCCGATAGTCAAGACCAAACGCGCCCGCGCAAAAATGCGCCCGCTCCCCAAAAAAGCCTTGACTAAAAAGCCAAAAAACAGACCTTTAGAGGATTATTTTTTTACTATGAAACGCACCAATACATGCAACGAGTTAACCGCCGCCGACAACGGCAAAGAAGTAACGCTCATCGGCTGGGTACAGTCGGTGCGGGACCACGGCGGAATTTTGTTTATCGACTTGCGCGACCGCGAAGGCATCACGCAGGCGGTGTTCCGCCCCGAGGCGGCGGGCGTCTATGAAAAGGCGCAGAAGCTGAAGGACGAGAGCGTAATCCAGATTTTCGGAAAAGTCGCCCTGCGCGAAGAGGGCACGAAAAACCCGTCGCTCAAAACGGGCGAGATCGAAGTCGTCGTCGGCGACATGATCGTCCACAACGTCTGCGACCCGCTCCCCTTCCCGCTCGACGACGAGCGCGCCGACAAAGTCAACGAGGATTTGCGCCTGCAATACCGCTATCTCGATTTGCGCCGCCCGCGCAACATCAATCTTCTGCGGCTCCGCCACAAGGCGGCGCAGGCGATAAGAGACTACCTCAACTCGCAGGATTTTATCGAGGTCGAAACGCCCATTCTCTTTAAGAGCACCCCCGAGGGCGCGCGCGAATTTCTCGTGCCGAGCCGCACGAACCCTGGCACGTTCTACGCGCTCAACCAGTCGCCGCAGCAGTATAAGCAAATGCTCATGGTCTCGGGCATCGAGCGCTATTACCAAATGGCGAAATGCTTCCGCGACGAGGATCTCCGCGCCGACCGCCAGCCCGAGTTCACGCAGGTCGACATCGAGCTTAGCTTTGTCGAGCGCGAGGACATGTACTCGCTGATCGAAAACATGCTCAAGAAAATCTGGAAAGACACGCTCGGAATGGACATTCCCACGCCTTTCCCGAGAATGCAATACTCCGAGGCGATGAACCGCTACGGCGTCGACAAGCCCGACACGCGCTTCGGCATCGAGCTAAACGACTTCACCGACCTTTTCAAAAACAGCCAGTTTAAGGTGTTCGCGAGCGTCGCGGCGAACGGCGGCGTGATCAAGGCGATAAACGCAAAAGGCCTTTCCGACATCACGCAAGGCGAACTCAAGTCCCTCGAGGACGTCGCGAAAACGCTCGGGGCGAAGGGCCTCGCGTTCATCAAGGCGGAAAACGGCGCGTGGAAAAGCCCGATACTCAAATTCCTTTCCGAGGCGGAACAGGCGGCTCTCAAAGAAAAACTCAACATCGAGGACGGCGACATCGTGTTCTTCGCCGCGTCGAATTGGGAGCAGGCCTGCGCGATTCTCGGGCGCGTGCGCCTCGAGTGCGGCAAGCTTTTGCAATCCCGCGGCAAGATTGTCATCGACCCCAAGCAGTTCAATTTCCTTTGGGTTATCGAATTCCCGCTCATGCTCTGGGACGAGGAACAGGGAAGATACGTTTCGGCGCACCACCCGTTCACATCGCCCGTCCCCGAGGACGTGCAGTATCTCGATTCCGACCCGCTCAGAGTCCGCGGACAGCACTACGACATCGTCCTCAACGGCACCGAGCTCGGCGGCGGCTCGATAAGAATCCACCAGCCCGACGTTCAGGAAAAAGTCTTTAAGGACGTTTTGAAAATCCCCGCCGACATCGTGCAGTCGCGCTTCGGCTACATGCTCAAGGCGTTCAAATATGGCGCGCCCCCGCACGGCGGCATCGCGCTGGGCTTCGACAGGCTTGTGACGATCCTCGCGAACCGCCCGAGCATACGCGACATCATCGCCTTCCCCAAGACGCAAAAGGGTCAGGACTTGATGGCGCAGTCGCCCTCGCCGGTGACGGAAAAACAGCTCAAGGATTTGCATATCGCCCTCGATATGCCCGAGGAAAAATAATATTTATTGATATTTTCAAAACGGCGGCTTCCAACGCGGAGTCCGCCGTTTTTTTTAAATTATGGTTTGACTTGCGCCGCCCTAAAAATAAAATTTTTCGAGTTATGAAAATGAAAACACATATCTGTATGGCCGCGGCGCTTTCGGCTTGCGCCGCGCTATTTGGGGGAAACGCCTTCGCGTTTGAGCGTTCCGTAAGCTCGTCGTGGGAGCACGCGAAAGAACAGTATTCGCCGCCGATTCTCGCCAACGGCGATCTCGGCATGCTCATCGACTACCGCAACTGCCAATTTCAGGACGTGCCGTCCTACAAGTTTATCAGAAAGACGAGCAAGCTTTACGCGCCGTCGATTTACAGGCAGGGGCGCAGAACAGACAGAAAAATGCTCTCGTGCCTCGGCAGAGTCGAAGAGCGCGTCGATCTCGAAAACGACAAGGACGCTATGCCCGAAAAGTGGTCGCAGAAGCTCGACGTTTTCGGCGCGGCGTCGGAGGTCGAGAATGAATACGCCGGCGGCGTCAAGATAGACTCCACCGCGTTCATCAGCGCGGAAATGCCGCTCTTGGCCATCCAGAAGCGCTTTTCGGGCAAGCCGCCGAAATCCTACACGTTTAAGTATCTTTTTATGCGCGAAGGCTCCGACTCGCGAAGCCCCATGGGCGCGATTGTGAAAAAATCGTCCGAGCGCGGCGAAATATCCTACGAGTTCGACGGTATGCTCGCCCCGAGCAAAGGCAGGATAGCCGTATTTTGCGACGCCAAAAACGCGAAGTATTCCGAGACTGAAAACTCAGTCTGCATAACGATAGACAAGCCCAAGGGCGACATATCGTTCTTCGTCGCCTACTCCGACGACTTCAAGCTCAACAAGGCCAAACAGACTCCGCCCGTTTCGGAAATCCGCAAAACCGTAAAGCAAAAGGGCTGGAGCGGAATTTTCGCCGCCCACAAAAAAGCCTGGAAAGATTTTTACCGCGACTTCGGCGTGGCAATCGAAGACAAAAAAATCGAGGCGACATATTACACCGCGATCTACAACCTCAAGTGCTGGTCGACGCAGTGGTCGATTCCCATCGGCATTTTGAACACCCACTGGCACGGAACGTATTTCGGCTTTACGTTCTTCGGCCCCGCGTTGAGCGCGTCGGGGCACTTGCCGGAAAACCGCAAAATCGGGCAGTTCTGGCGCGACATGGTGGGCGCGGCGAGCTTCCGCGCCGACAGAAGCAAGGGGAAATCAACCGTCGGCATACGCTACAACTGGCAGGCTCTCGAGGACGGCAGCGAGGGCACGAACAGCTGCGGCAGATGGCTCGACCACATTCTGCACATGGGCAGCATATCGCTCGAGTGCATGACTTATTATAGATACACCGAAGACCGCGACTATCTCGAAAATGTCGCCTATCCTGTTCTCTCGGGCTGCGCCGACTTCTACAAAATTCAGGCGACCTACGAGCTCGCCGACGGGCGCACCGTCATCGGGCGCTGCTGCGATTTGGAGCGCTTGCAGTCCGCGATTGAAAACGCGACGCTCACGACATGCGCGGCGATATACTCCCTTGAGACCGCCGCCGAAGCCGCGAAGATTCTGGGCGTCGACGCCGAGAAAGCCGAGGGCTGGGCGAAAACCGCCGCCGCCCTTAAAAAGCACCTCGCCAACGACGGCGAAAAATACGTCCCCTACCCGGGCGCGACCGACAAGAGCGTCAGCGTTCTCGGCGGAACAATCCCCTACGGCGTGATCGACAGAAGCGACAAACTCCAGTGCGCCGCGATCCGCGACTTTGAAAAGAACGGAATGGCGTTCGGCAACATGTATAGAGTCGGTTCGAAGATTTGCACATGGTACGCCGCGTGGCTCTCCTGCGCCTTCGCCCGCATTTGCGACGCCGACGCCGCCAAGCGCAACATCGAGACCGCAACTTCCGAAGTCGGCAGGTTCGCCGAAATCTTCGAGATAAACGAACCCGGGTGCATGTCGGTGCCGTGGTGCTCGTCGCCGCAGGGAACGTATATCCAGGCTGTCAACGAGATCTTCCTGCAATGCAAGGGCGACAAAATCGAGATCGCCCCCGCCGTCTCGAAAGACTGGAAAAACTGGTCGTTCAAGCTTCGCGCGTACGACAATATCATTGTTGAGGCGAAGTGCGAAAACGGGAAAATTTCGGGCGTAAAGCTCACCGCCGAAAACGGGCACTCGGGGCGCGAAAAAACGGTGTCGGTCGCGGGCGGCGAACCCGTCAAAGTCTCGCTTTCCGCGGGGCAGGCGCGCGAGCTTAACTAAGGCGTTCGCGCATCGCGAAATTCATAAAAAAATTCTCCAAAACGGGAGGGCGAAAAAATCGCTACCCCGTTTTTTTTGCGCAAAAAAACGCTTGTCAAGACGGGCGGATTTTGAGGTAATAAAGGCAAGGTCGGGCCCCATGCAATCCGCCGCTCGCCAACCCCGCCAGATTCGGAAGAAAGCAACGGTAACGAAGCGTCGAATGTGCCGTGGGCAGCCTGACCCCTTTTTATATATTCCCGAAATGCCCGAAAACACTCAAAACAACCGCGGCGGGAAAAAAATCCCGCGACACGTCGCCATAATAATGGACGGCAACGGACGCTGGGCGAAAGAGCGCGGAAAGCCGCGCATCGAGGGGCATTACCGCGGCGCGGAGAAAATCTCGGAAGTGCTCGCGGCGGCGCGCAAAGCGGGCGTGGAATTTGTGACGCTCTACGCGTTTTCGTCCGAAAATTGGAGCCGCCCGAAAGAAGAGGTCGACGCTCTGATGTCGCTCCTTTCCGAAATGGCGCAAACGAAAAAATCGGAATTTGTCGAAAACAACGTCCGCTTCAGGACGATTGGCGATATCGCGGCCCTCCCGCCGAAATGCGCCGCCGACATTCGCGCGCTCGAAAAATTGACCGAGAATTTTTCCGCCCAGACGCTCGTTCTCGCGCTAAACTACGGCTCGCGCGACGAGCTTGCCCGCGCGGTCCGCTCGATCGCCAAAGACGCCGCCGACGGCAAGCTTTCCCCCGAGAGCGCAAGCTATGAAACAATCGCCTCGCGCCTCGACACCGCCGACATTCCCGACCCCGATCTTCTCGTGCGCACGTCGGGCGAAATGCGCCTCAGCAATTTCCTGCTTCTGCAGTCGGCTTACGCGGAACTCTATTTTACGAAGACCTATTGGCCCGATTTCGGCGAGAGCGACTTTCTCGAGGCCGTCGAGGAATACGGCAGGCGCGAGCGCAGATACGGAATGACGGGGGAGCAAATAGTCGAAAAATAAAATGTACGGAAGAATTTTTAGCACTCTCATTCTTTGGGCGATCGCCGCGGCGGCGATTATTTTCGGAAAGACGGCGGGCTGGGCTGTCCTGATTTTCCTGCTCTCGGCGGGGACGCTTTGGGAAGTGTGCGCGATTCTCGAAAAGCTCGGCAAAAAGCCGCTTCGCAACGTTCTTCAGATTTCAAACCTCGCGGTGTTTATCGGCGCGTATCTCGGCGGCGCGGCGGGGGCGGCGCTCGCGTGCTCGCTCTGCGCGGGGGCTATAGCGGTCTCGATTCTGAAAGACCCCTACGGCGAATACGCGCAAAAGACAGCCCTGCCCTCGATTCTCGCGCTCGCGTGCGTTCCGCTTTCGCTCCAGTGGCTTGTCAGCGCGGGGCAAGGCTTCGGCGGCGAATACGCCTGCGCGCTCATCGGACTGTGGGCGGCTATCACCGCGAAGTTCTCGGACATCGGCGCGTATGTCATGGGCGCGGCGTTCGGCAGACACAAGATGTCGCCCGAAATCAGCCCGAACAAAACTTGGGAGGGCGCGGTCTGCGGGGTGCTGTCCTCGGCGATAATTTCCGTTGTGATTTTCGGATTCGCGCGCGCGCTTATGCCCGCGCAAATTTCGCTGCAAAAAGCGGCGCTCGCGGGGGCGGTTCTCGGCGCGGTGGCGATCGTCTCCGACCTGCTCGAATCGGCGTTCAAGCGCAGGGCGGGCGTCAAGGATTCGGGCGCGGTTATCCCCGGAATAGGCGGGGCGCTCGACCTTTCCGACTCGCTGCTTCTGGCGTCCCCCGCGGCGGCTCTTCTATTAATTTTAATGTCGATATGAAAACAAGAAATTTGACAATCCTCGGGGCGACAGGCTCGATCGGCGATAACACGCTCGAAGTTGTAAGGGCGAACCGCGACAGGCTTTCCGTCGCGGGAATCGCGGGAAACCGCAGCATAGAAAAGCTCGCGAAAATCGCGGACGAATTCGACGTGAAAAATGTCGGCGTATACGATCCGGACGCGTACGCCAAGGCGAAAAAGTCGGGGCTTTTCGCGGGAAGAAACCTCGTCGCGGGCGCGGAGGGTCTCGAGGAAATCGCGACGCTGCCGGAGGCCGACACGACGGTGGCGGCGGTCGTCGGCACGACCGCCCTTAAGCCCACTCTCGCGGCGATTGAAGCGGGCAAAGACATAGCGCTGGCGAACAAGGAACTTCTCGTCATGGCGGGAAAATTCGTCATGGGTTCGGCGAAGCGCATGGGCGTCGAAATGCTTCCGCTCGACTCCGAGCACAACGCGATTTTCCAGTGCCTGCAGGGCGAGCGCTCCGAGGACATCGCGAAGCTTTTAATCACCGCCTCGGGCGGGATGTTCCGCGACTACACGCGCGAGCAAATGCTCACCATAACGCCCGAGCAGGCGCTGAAACACCCGAACTGGAAAATGGGCCCGAAAGTCACGATAGACTCCTCCACCCTCGCGAACAAGGGGCTTGAGGTTATCGAGGCGCATTGGCTTTTCGGCGTTGGCGCCGACAAAATTCAGGTCGTCGTGCAAAAGGACAGCCTTGTGCATTCGATGGTGCAGTTTGTCGACGGGTCTGTCGTGGCGCACCTTTCGCCGCCGTCGATGACGTTCGCGATCTCGCACAGCCTGCTTCGCCCCGAGCGCGGCAAAAACGTCCGCGCGCCGATAGACTTCACAAAGCCGTTCGCGATAGATTTTCGCCCGCCGAACATGGAGCTTTTCCCCTGCCTCAAGCACGCCTACGCCGCCCTGCGCGCGGGCGGAACCGCGACGACCGCCTTCAACGCCTCGAACGAAGTCGCCGTCGCGCATTTTATCAAAGGGGAACTTATGTGGATAAAAATCGCCGACGTTGTTGGCGCGACGCTCGAACAGCTCGAGCACCGCGATCCCCAAAACCTCGGCGACGTGCTCGAAGCCGACGCCCTCGCGCGGGCGAAAGCCGAGCAGATTGTCGCTAAAATCGCCCAATAATGGAAAGTTTCGCGGGCATATTCTCAAACGCGTGGGCGCTTGCGCTCGTCGTGATATTTTTCGGCGGGTCGATTTTCGTCCACGAGTTTGGGCATTATCTCGCGGCGAAATGGCGAGGGATGAAAGTCGTCAGGTTCTCGATAGGTTTTGGTCCAAAGATTTATTCGCGCATGGGAAAGGACGGCTGCGAATACGCGGTCTCGCTCCTGCCTCTCGGCGGATATGTCGCGCTTCCGCAGATCGCGGACTTGGGCGCGATAGAGGGCGAAAGCGGGGCTTGCGCGAATCTGCCAAAGGCTTCGTGCGCGGATAAAATAATAGTGGGCGCGGCGGGCGCGCTGTTTAACATCGTCTTTGCCGTATTTCTCGCGGCGGCGGTGTGGATCGCCGGCATAGAAAAAAACGCCGCATACGAAACGACGGTCATCGGATATATCCCCGAGACAATCGCCGACATCGACGGCGCGGAAATCCCCTCTCCCGCGAAAAAAGCGGGGCTGCGCGAGGGCGACAAAATTCTGTCTATCGACGGGTCTTCGGTAAAAAATTTCGCCGAGATCGCCGAGCTTGTCGCCGTCGGCTCGGGGCGCGGCAGGGACGGAAAGCCGTCGGCGGCGCTTAAAATCGAGCGCGGCGGAAAAATTTTAGATATAACAGTCTCGCCCGAGCTTTTAAAAACAAACCTCGCCACAGGCGACGAGATACGCGCCATTGGCGTTTCCCCCGCGATGGAAATCCGAGTTGGCGCGGCGATGAAAGGCTCGCCCGCGGAGGCGGCGGGGCTTATGCGCGGCGATGTCATTACCGAGCTTGGCGGGAAAAAACTTTTCTCAAACGGGCAGCTCGGCGCGCTTTTAGACGCCCTGCCAAGCGGCGCTGCCGCGAAGATAACGGTCATGCGCGGCGGCGAAAAATTGGAAAAAAATATAACGCCGAAAAAAATCGCACTTACAAAACCGCTTCTGCGCGTCTGCGCGGACGCCGGATCGGAGGCGTCGTTTTTCATATCAAACAGCCAAGACCCGAAATCCGCGCGCGGAATTCCAAAAGTTTTGTCGGCCAAGGGCGCGGCGTTTTCGGCAATGTCGGCGGGCGACATGCTCTGCTCTGTAAACGGCGAAACTCCCGACACCCTCGAGGCTCTGAAAGCCGCGCTATACGAACGCGGCAGAAACAATTTCTCGCTCGCCCGCGCGCAGGCTGAATTTTTTGACGTCCCGCTTTCAGCCCCGATTTCCGCGAAGATCGAGCCTCCCAAAACAAAGGCGATGCTCGGAATTTCAATCGAGCCCGCAACGCGCGTGTTCCACCCGTCTATCGCCGAGCAGTTCGCCGACAGCATATCGCGCACCTGCAACGCGCTTTCGGGGCTTGTCGCGCCGACAAGCGATATCGGCATAAAAAGCCTTGCGGGTCCGGTCGATATCGGGCGCGTAATCTACCAGCTCTCGCTGACGGATTTTATGCTCGTTCTCTCGTTCGCGGTTTTGCTTAATGTGAACCTCGCGATTTTAAATCTGCTGCCGCTGCCCGTCCTCGACGGCGGGCACATCTTGCTCGCGGTTCTCGAGAAAATCCGCGGCAAGCCCGTTCCCTCGGGGATCGTCGTCGGGCTTCATCTTTGCTTTACACTCGCGCTGCTGTCGCTTATGCTCTACATCGTTTATTCGGGATTTATGCGCTGGGAGGGCGACTCCAAGTTCGAGGCCGCCGAAAGCGCGGTCGCGGAATTTTACATAAAAGATATAAAATTTTAAATTATGGACAATTATTGCATATCAAGATTTAATACCGTAAGAACCCCCGTCCGCGAGGTCGACATCGGCGGCGTTAAGATTGGCGCGGGCAACCCGATCGCGGTGCAGTCGATGACGAACACCAAGACGCAGGACGTCGAGGCGTCGGTGCGCCAGTGCATTCAGCTCGCCGAGGCGGGCTGCCAGATAATCAGGCTGACTGCGCAGAATCTCGAGGCGGCGAAGGCTCTCGGCGAGATTTCAAAAAAATTCCGCGCCGCGAAATTCGACACCCCGCTCGTGGCGGACATACACTTTCTGCCGCAGACCGCCATGGAGGCGGTAGAGCACGTCGAGAAAATCAGGGTAAACCCGGGCAACTTCACCGACAAGCGGCTCGACGGCAAGACTGAATACACCGACGCCGAATACGAGGCGGAGCTTGAAAAGGTGCGCGAAAAATTCACCCCGCTCGTTCTGCGCTGCAAGGAGCTCGGGCGCGCGCTGCGCATCGGCACAAACCACGGATCGCTCTCCGACAGAATAAGGCTCCGCTACGGAGACACCTCCTACGGAATGGTTGAGGCGGCGTTCGAGTTTGCGCGCATCTGCCGCGACCTAAACTTCCACAATTTCGTGTTCTCGTTCAAGGCGAGCAACACGCGCATCATGACGCAAACCTACAGGCTCGCGGCAAAGATGATGAAAGAAGAGGGCTTCGCGTATCCGCTGCACCTCGGCGTGACCGAGGCGGGCTTCGGCATCGACGCGCGCATAAAAAGCGCGATGGGAATCGGCGGGCTTCTTTTCGACGGCTTGGGCGACACCATCCGCGTCTCTCTGACTGAAGACCCCGTCGAGGAAGTTCCCGTTGGGCTCGACATCGCGCGCCTGGCGGAGAAAATCCGCGCCGAGCGCGCCGCCGCGCAGAAAGCGGAAAACATCGACTTTTATTCATACTCGCGCCGCGAGAGCGCATCGCTTGCGGACGGCAAGATTGGCGGCTCGGCAGTGCCGGCGGTCGCGTCTTTCGGGAATGCCGACTGCGCCGACTTTTCTTTTGAAAACGCGCTGGCGAAAACCGCGGGCGGCGGGCAAATCAAAATCGGCGAGTATTCCTCGCCCGACGATCTCGCCGCCGACTTGGCAAAATACGCCGCGGTCGCCGCGAGAATTCCCTGCGAAAAAATCGCGGGCTTTGCCGATGCCGCGAAAGATAAGAACGTGGTGTTCGTCGTTCCAAAGCCCGCCGACGGCAGGCACGCTATCGGCGAGGCTCGAATGTTGGCGGCTACGCTTTCGCAGCTTGGGCTTAAGAATCCGATATGGCTCAAGTTCGACGATTCCATGCTTGAAAACAAGGCCGCCGACGAGCTTTCCAAGCTTAACGAAGCGGCGATCTTCATAGGATCCGCGATTGTCGACGGCTTGGGCGACATCGTTTCCGTCGAAATCTCGGGCGACGCCTCCAAGGACGCCGAATACGCCCTCGCGATTCTCCAAGGCGCGCGCGCGCGCCGTTCCCGCGCGGAATACATCGCCTGCCCGAGCTGCGGCAGGACGCTTTACAACATTCAGGAGGCGGCGTCAAAAATCAAGGCGGCGACCTCGCACCTCAAAGACGTCACGATCGCCGTTATGGGCTGCATTGTAAACGGCCCCGGGGAAATGGCGGACGCCGACTTCGGGTATGTCGGCGGCGCGCCGGGGAAAATCAACCTCTACAAGGGCAAAAAATGCCTCGAGGTGAACATTCCGCAGGAGGAGTCCATAGCCCGCCTTGTCGAGCTCATAAAAGCCGAGGGAAAGTGGATCGAGCCGCCCGCAAAAAAATAGGCTTTTTTGCCCCTAAAAACGCGCCGTTTTCCGCCCGTGAAAACGGCGTTTTTTTTGCAAAAATTTTGCGAAAAACGCGTTAAAAGTGTTGCATAAAAAAAGGGTTTCCATATATTGTTTACGGCTTCGGAAGAAAATGACCCTTTGCCCTTTTAAAGCGGGGCAAAGCGCTGTTTTGCGATGAAGCCGCGCGCGGAAATTTAAGCGAAACCGCGCGCGGTTTTTGAGCCGGAAACGCGGTATCCGAATTTGATATTTTCAAACACAAAATAACAAGAAAGAAACAATGCCCGAAAACAAACAAATCACCGAAAAATACGACGCGTCCAAAATCCAAAAACTGGAGGGTTTGGAAGGCGTGAGAAAACGTCCCGATATGTATATCGGCGACACCAATGAAAGAGGACTGCACCACTGCGTCTTTGAAATCGTGGACAACTCCATAGACGAGGCTCTCGCGGGGTTCTGCACGCAGATAAAAGTCACGGTGCACACGAGCGGAATGTGCTCCATCGAGGACAACGGCAGAGGCATTCCCGTCGATATCCACCCAAAATACAAAATCCCCGCGCTGGAGCTGGTGATGACAAACCTGCACGCGGGCGGCAAATTCGGCAAGGGCGCGTATCAAGTCGCGGGCGGGCTGCACGGCGTTGGCGCAAAGTGCGTCAATGCGGTCAGCGAATATTTCGAGGTCGAGGTTCGCCGCGACGGCAAAGTCCACAAGATGGAATTTTCGCGCGGCAAAACCACGATGCCAATGGCGATCGTCGGCAACACGAAAACGACGGGCACAAAAATCTCGTTCCTGCCCGACCCCGAAATCTTTACGCTCACGCGCGAATTTAAATACGAGATTCTCTCGAAGCGCCTGCGCGAGCTCGCGTTCCTCAACCCGGGCATCACGATTATCCTTACCGACGAGCGCATTGGCAAGAGCGACGAATTCAAATTCAAGGACGGCATCGCCGAATACGTCCAGTTCCTCAACCGCAACAAAATTCCCGTCCACCCGAAGGTGATCGCGTTCTCTGGCGACGCCCCCGCGACGGAAGGCGGAACGTCGAATGTTTTGGTTGACATCGCGCTGCAGTATAACGACTCCTACAACGAGCAGGTTTACGCGTATGCGAATTCTATTTTTAATGTCGAGGGCGGCACGCACCTTAGCGGCTTCCGCACGGCGCTTACGCGCGTTATCAACAACTACGCCAAGGCGAACAATCTTCTCAAAGACAAAGACCCGTCGATCTCCGGCGACGACTGCCGCGAGGGCTTGACCGCCGTCATCTCGGTGAAAGTCCCCGAGCCGCGCTTCGAGGGGCAGACAAAAACAAAGCTCTCCAACGGCGAGGTCGACGGCATCGTGCAGAAAATCGTCGGCGAAAAATTAAAGTACGCGTTCGAGTCCGAGCCGTCCACCGCGAGGAAGATCATCGAAAAGTGCGTCATGGCGGCGCGCGCAAGAGACGCCGCCAGAAAGGCGCGCGAGACTGTCCGCAAAACGGTGATGTCCTCGGGAGGCCTGCCCGGAAAGCTCGCCGACTGCTCCGAGAAAGACCCCTCCCTTTGCGAGCTTTACATCGTCGAGGGCGACTCCGCCGGCGGCTCCGCAAAGATGGGGCGCGACAGAAAATATCAGGCGATCCTCCCCCTGCGCGGCAAGATCATCAACTCCGAAAAGGCGCGCCTCGACAAGGTTTTAAACAACAACGAAATTCGCACGATCATCACCGCGTGCGGCACGGGCATAGGCGAATCTGGCGAAGGCGCGTTCGACGCCACAAAGGCGCGCTACCACAAGGTCGTTATCATGACCGATGCCGATGTTGACGGATCTCACATTCGCACGCTGTTGCTGACATTCTTCTTCCGCCAGATGCGCGGGCTTATCGAGAACGGCTACGTTTACATCGCGCAGCCGCCGCTCTATAAAATAAAGAGAAAAAAGCGCGAGCAATACGTGATGAACGACGCGGAGCTGAACAAAATCCTGCTCAACCTCGGCTCGGAGGACGTGACGCTCACGCGGCTTCGCGACAAGTTCGAGTTCCCCGCGCAGAAGGTCGACAAGATCGTGGAAATTCTCTCGCGCATCGAGACGCTCGGGCACGGCGTCGTGCGCTACGGCTGCGACCTCGCCACATACCTCGACAAAAACCGCGACGGCAAGCTGCCCAAGTACATCGCGCGCGTGCGCACGGGCAACAAGGAGCAGTTCGAATATCTGTTCTCCGACGAGGAGAGGTCGTCGTTCTACATTCAGTACGGCAACCCCGAGGACATCTTCGAGGGCAACACCGTGCGCGAAGTCGTGGACGAGCTCGGCAACAAAGTCCAGCAGAGGATAAACGTCTACGAAATTTACGAGGCCGTTCCGCTCGAAAAGATGCTGGCGGAAGTCGCAAAGATGGGGCTTGTGGTGAAGTCCTACACCGCGACCGAAGAGCCGCGCTACATCATCACCGAAAAAGCGCCCGAGGGCAAAGAGGCAAAAACCCACAAGATTTTTTCGATCCTCGAGCTTGTCGGAAAAATCAGGGAGCTCGGCAAAAACGGGCTTTCGATCCAGCGCTACAAAGGCCTCGGCGAGATGAACGCAAAGCAGCTATACGAAACGACGATGGACCCCTCGAAGCGCTCGTTCCTCAAAGTCACGATTGAAGACGCCGCCGCCGCGGACGCCACGTTCTCGATGCTGATGGGCGAGGACGTTCCGATAAGGCGCGCGTTCATCGAGGACAACGCCCTCAACGCGTCGTATCTGGACATCTAATTTGGAGGATTTGAAATGTACACGGAAAATGAAAAAATAATAGAATCAAGCATAACGCAAATAATGCAGAGCGCGTACATCGACTATTCGATGTCGGTGATAATCTCGCGCGCCCTGCCCGACGTGCGCGACGGCCTCAAGCCAGTGCAAAGGCGCGTGCTCTACGCCATGCTGCGCGAGGGGCTTCTCCACAACAGGGCGTTCGACAAGTGCGCGGGCGTCGTTGGCGAGGTTCTGAAAAACTACCACCCGCACGGCGACTCTTCGGTTTACGACACCCTCGCGCGCCTCGCGCAGGATTGGGTTATGCGCTATCCGCTCGTGATGCCGCAGGGCAACTTCGGCTCGATCGAGGGCGACCCGCCCGCCGCCTACCGATACACCGAATGTAAACTCGCCGAGCTCGCCGAGGACCTCATGGAGGACATCGACAGCGACACCGTCGATTTCGCGCCCAACTATAAAGAGACGACGAGCGAGCCGACGGTTCTTCCGTCCGCCCTGCCCGCGCTTCTTATGAACGGATCGACGGGCATCGCGGTCGGCATGACGACAAACATTCCCCCGCACAATTTGAGCGAGCTTATCGACGGCACATGCATGCTCATCGACAATCCCGCGCTCCCGATTTCAGAGCTGATGAACGTCATCAAGGGCCCGGACTTTCCGACCGGCGGCGTGATTGTCGGCAAGAGCGGAATCGAAAGCTACATGAAAACGGGGCGCGGCATCGTCAAGGTGCGCGGCGTGGCGACTGTCGAGGAGCTCAAAAACGGCAAGGAGCAAATCGTCATCACGGAAATCCCCTACAACGTAAACCGCAACGCGCTTGTGGAATCGATCGCAAACCTTGTCGCGGAAAAAATCCTCACCGAAGTCAGCGATATCCGCAACGAGTCGGACGAAAACACGCGCATCGTCATCGAGCTCAAGCGCGGCGAAGCCCCGCGCGTGGTGATGAACAAGCTCTTCAAGCACACGCAGCTTGAGTCGTCCTTCGGCGTGATTTTGCTCGCGCTCGACAAGCGCAAGCCAAAGCAGATGAACATAAAGGAAATGCTCGAATGCTACATCGAGCACAGACGCGAGGTCGTGTACCGCCGCACCGCGTTCCTGCTGCGCAAAGCCGAAGACCGCGCGCATATTCTCGAAGGGTACAAAATCGCGCTAAACAACCTCGACGACTTCATCAAGATAATCCGCGCATCGAAAGACCGCGACGAAGCGCGCGCCTCGTTGATGTCGAAATACCCGCTGTCCGAGAGGCAAGCGAACGCGATTCTCGACCTTCGCCTCCACCAGCTGACGGGGCTCGAGCGCGAAAAAATCGAGCAGGAATATCTCGAGCTGATGAGGCTCATCGAGGAATACCGCTCGATCCTCCAGAACGAGAAAAAGCTGCTCGGCGTGATCAAAAAAGAGCTCATGGCAATGCGCGACAAATATCATTCCGAGCGCCGCACGCAGCTGATCGCCGCCGAGGGCGAATTCAGAATGGAAGACGTCATCGCGAACGAGGGCTGCATAATCAGCGTCTCGCACAACGGCTTCATCAAGCGCACCGGCGTGAGCGCCTACCGCTCGCAGAAGCGCGGCGGCAAGGGCGTGATCGGCAGCGGCCAGTACGACGAAGACTTCATCGAGCACATCTTCACCGCCTCCACGCACGACTCCATTATGTTCTGCATGAACGACGGCAGGGTGTATGTCGAAAAAGTTTACGAAATCCCCGAGGGTTCGCGCACGTCCAAAGGCCGCTCGATAAAGAACGTCCTCGAGCTCAAGGGCGAGGAAAAAGTCGCGGCGATGATCTGCGTTAAAACCCTCGACGACGACAAGCGCGCGCTCGTCATGGCGACCAAAAACGGCGTCGTGAAAAAGACCACGCTTTCGGAATACAAGAACTGCCGCAAGGGCGGAATCATCGGAATCAACCTCGACGAGGGCGACGACCTCATCGGCGTCGTGCTTGTCGAGCCCGACTCCGACGTCGTGCTGATAACCCACGCGGGAATGTCGATCAGATTTAACGAGACCGACCTTCGCGCGCAAGGGCGCAGCACGCGCGGCGTGCGCGGCGTGACGCTCAAAAAGGAGAACGACTGCGTCAAGGCGATAGTCGTTGTCGATCCCACCGCGACGCTCCTTATCGCGGGCGAGCGCGGGCAAGGCAAGCGCTCCAACTACGACGAGTACCGCGTGCAAAACCGCGGCGGCTCGGGCGTGATCGCGATTAAAACCCACGGCGTGGCGGGTGCGCTCTCGGTTCACGAGGACGACGAGATTATGATGTTCACGCACGCGGGTCAGGCGGTTCGCTCGCCGGTCAAAGACATTCGCGTAATCGGCAGAACGACACAGGGCGTAAGGCTCATCAACCTCGCCGAGGGCGACAGCCTCATAGGCATCTGCAGGATTGTCGATATCAAAGACGGCGACACTGTAAGCGATTCGTCCGACGACGCCCCCGAGGGCGCGGACGCCGAAATCTCCGAAGAATAGCCCGCTTGCAAAAAACAAAACGCCGAAGGATTTTTCCTTCGGCGTTTTTTTTGCTCGGTTTGCGACAAGTCGCAAAAAAAACGCGGGGGACTCACCCGCGTTTTTTTTGGAAAGCCGCGCTACTTTTTCAGAGCGCTTTTGTAGTTTTTAAAACCGAGCTTCGCGCGCTTTGCGGGCAGCGAAAACGCGGCTTCGGCCTTGGGCGTCAGGAACGCGGAGCGCTTGTAGAGCGCGTCCATTATGCGGTCTTTCCCGCCCTCGGGGATTATCAAATAGCGGTGCTTCGCCTCCGGCGAATTTTTGAACGACACCAAACCGTTTTCCGCGACGGAAATATCGACGGGTTCGGAGAGATCCCAGAGGTCGGGCTGAAAAACGTAGAGCGCGCTCGTCAAATCCCAAGTCGGCCTGTCGTGGCGCTTGCACTTGTTGCGGTTGACAGCGAGCGCGTAGAGATCGTAGGAGACGCGCGCGGGATTTTCGGGCGAGAAAAGCCTGTCGACGGTATCGTGCGAAAACTTCAGGCTCACGCCGATTTCAAATCCGCTGAAAATTATCGGGACGGGCGAGGTCTCGAAGAAATTTTTCGCGGCGGCGGGGTCGATTTTCACGTTGTATTCGGGGCGTATTTTGTCGGCGTCCGGAGCGGTCGCGAACTGCGCCGCCATGACCGAAAAATACTTCACCTTTTTATAGACGAGCTCGCGCCCCGTCAGCGGGGAAATCTCGTCGGGAAGAGAGTCGAACAGCCGCGAGACGTTCGTCGAAAAGCCGACCGAAACATATACAACGCTTCCGTCCTCGCTCTCGGAAAGGATTTTCCTCGCAAGCCTCACGGCGTCGGCGGGCTTCACATTGGGGTCGAGGCTGCGCGCGTATTTGTAAGTGCCGTCGGGATTTTTCATTTTCGAGACGGCGCCAGCAAAGCAGCCTTCGCCCTTGGTTTTGCTGCCTCCGTCAACCATGCCAATCGGGGTTTTGACGCCGTAGTAGTCTTGCACAAGGCTCACAAATACGGGCGCGTAGGGGTTGTCTTTGTTGACGAGCACCGCGGCGAGATCCGCCTCGCCCGAAGCGTGGTATCCCATCAATATTGTAAGGGCGAAGATGTCGTCGACGTCGTTGCCCATATCGGTGTCGAAGATTACCCGCTGCGGCTTTGCGAACGCAAGCGAAGCGCAGAGCGCGGCGAGAACTATTGCCAGTCTTTTCATAATTTCTCCTTTTTTTGATTTAAGAAATTTGTCCTTTGCGGGAAAAATTTCCGCACCTGAGCCGCAAAAGTCAATAGCAAAACCGCGCGTTTTTTTGATTATTATTTTTCCTTAGAAAGTATTATTCCATACCGCAGATTGTGAAAGGTGTGGACGAGCGTTTCCTTCCCGAGAAATTCCATGAGCGATATTATGCACGCGAACGCGGCGGGGATAATGTCTGCCCTGCCCGCGCTTATGCGCAGCTTTTCGACGCGCTCGGCGGCGCTCATAGAAGACACAACGGCGTAGCATTTTTTCAATATATCAAGGGGAATCTCGTTCTCGGCGCCGGCGTCAAAAAACATTTTTTTCATAAAGCGCGCCGCCACAACCGCCCCGCCCGCGCCGATTAAAGTTCGCGTTTTTGGAAAATCTTTTAGGACTCTTTCAAACGCTTTCTTTGAAACCGAAAAATACTCGTCGGCGGACGCGCAGCCGCGCGTAAGGCGCACCGCCCCGACGGGAATGCTCGCCGAAAACTCCACTCCGCCCGCGCCGCCTGCCACGATTTCAAGGCTGCCGCCGCCCAAGTCGAAATACGCGCATGGAAACGACGCCTTTACCAACGGGTCCGACATCGCGCCGCGGAACGAGAGATCCGCCTCTTCCTCGCCGGACAGGATTCGGATTTTGCGCGATGTCTTGCGCATGACCTCGGCGACGACCGCCTCGCGCGAGACGCTTCCGCGAAGCGCGGACGTCGCCACAAGCTCGGTTTCAAAGTTCGGGCAAAATTCGGACGCCTCGCGCTCGAAAAGCGCGACCGCCTCGGAAATCATATCCGCCGCGTCGGGCACGAGAATTCCGCCCGATTGGAGAATCCGGCAGTCGAGCGATTTTTCGTAGAGCCTTTCCACATGAGTGCCGCGCGCGCGGCCAAGCAGGCACTTTATCGTGTTCGAGCCGATGTCTATCGCGAGCGTCATAGCGCGTATCCCTCGGGGGCGATCAGCGCGACAAACTCGCCCTTTGTAGAGGACTTCTCGAGCTCGGCGCGGACGTCGGCGAGGTTTCCTACAAAAAACCGCTCGTGGATTTTCGAGATTTCTTTCGCCACGCACACCGCGCGCTCCGCGCCGAAAACCTCGAGCGCGTCGTCCATAAATTTTTCAATCCTGTATGGCGACTCGTAGAAAATCAGCGTGTGCGGGAAGTCGCGGTATTTCTCGAAAAAGTTTTTCCGCGCCGACGTTTTGGCGGGGAGAAATCCCGCGAACAAAAAAGAGTCGCTCGGAAGCCCCGACGCGCTGAGCGCCGCCGCGAACGCGCACGCCCCCGCGACGGGCGAAACCGCGACGCCCTCGGCGCGGCACGCGCGCACCACCCTGAAGCCCGGGTCGCTTATGCAGGGCGTCCCCGCGTCGCTGACAAGGGCGACGTTTTTCCCGCCCTTTAGCATCTCCAAAATTTTCGGCGCGACGGCGCGCTCGCGCGAATCCTCGCTTACAAACATCTCTTTCGAGATTCCGAATTTCGAGAGCAATAGCCCCGTCACGCGCGTATCCTCGCAAACGACGATATCGCACGCGCGGAGCGTCCGGAGCGCGCGCTCCGAGATGTCGGCGAGGTTGCCGATGGGCGTAGCCACAACGTATAAAGTTCCGTATTCGCTCATAGTTTTATCGGTTTATATTTTATCGACGCCCGCGCGAGGACGCTCTGGGCCTCTCGCGCGAAGTCCGCGCCGGCCGCCGCGCCGATGATGTCCCGAAGCGGCGCGAGCACAAATTCGCGCGAGCTCCAGCGCGGGTGGGGAATTTCGAGATTATCGGTTTTCATCGAGACGCCCTCGTAAAAAATTATGTCGATGTCGATCGGGCGCGGCGCGTTCGGAAACGGCTTCTCGCGCCCGAACGCAGCCTCGACGGATTTGCAAAATTCGAGAAGCTTTTGCGGCGAAAGCGATGTCTTGCAAAGCAGCGCCGCGTTGTAAAAGTTCGGCTGGTCGGCATAGCCCTCGGGCTCGGTCTCATAGATTTCGGAGCGCGCGAGAATTTTCGCAATCTTAGCGATATGCCCCTCCGCCGCGACAAGATTCGCGCGGCGGTCGCCGAGGTTTGCGCCGAGCGCGAGAACAACTTTTTTTTCAGTCTGCATTATTTGATATAGTCGCGGCGCTCGCGGAAAATTTTTACCGACATCTTTTCAAACTCGTATCCGACGTCGACTCCAAGCTTCGCGACCTCAACCTCGGCGGCGAGAAGATTTTCAAAGCGCGCAAAGAGCCTCTCCGCGATGAGATCTGCGAGTTTTTCGACAAGCCGCACGCTCTCGCCCGCAAGAACTCCCTCCGCGACGGCGATCGCGGACGGATAGTCCACAGTGTCCTCGAGCGCGTCTGTTTTCGCCGCGCGCCCAAGCGGCAGCATAAGGCGCAGCGAAACTTCAAAATCGCGCAGCTCGTCGCGCTCGGCGGCAAAGCAGCCATGCTTGCCCTTTAATTTAATTTTTTCGATTATGATTTCGTCCATTTCAAAATTTCCAAAACGGTTTTTATCGCTGCGGCGCTCGCGGCGACATCGTGAACGCGCAAAATTTGCGCTGACCCCATCGCGGCGGCAAACGCCGAGACAGCGGCTGTCGAAATGTCGCGAAGGCGCATATCCGAGCCGCAAATTTGCGCGAACATGGACTTTCGCGAGACACCGAGCAAAACGGGAAATCCCAACTCTCCGAGCTCGCCAAGGCGCGAGACAATCTCGAAATTTTCGCCCGCGCTCTTGCCAAAGCCCACGCCGGGGTCGAGCACAATCCGGCTTCGCGGCACGCCCGACTTTTCAGCCGCCGCCGCTTTCTTCGCGAGCGAAATTTTTAGCCCTTCAAAAAAATCTTCGCCCGATCTTTTTTCGCCGCGGCAGTTGTGCGTAAGAATAATCGGACAGCCAAGCCGCGCCGCTTCCGCAGCCGTGGCGATCGCCCCGCCAACCTCCTCGGATCGCACGTCGTTTATGATGTCCGCGCCCGCCTCGACAGCCGCGCGCGCGACTTCAGGCTTGTAGGTGTCAACGGAAATTGGCGCGTCGGGAAATTCCTTTCGCAGCGCCGAAAGGCGCGGAAGCAACAGCTCAAGCTCCTCTTCGGCGGAAAGAGGCTGCGCGTCGGGGCGCGTCGATTCCGCGCCGATGTCCACAATTTCCGCGCCCTCGAAAATCATTTTCGCAAACTGCGCTTTGGCGGCTTCGGGCTCAAGATACTTCCCGCCGTCGGAAAACGAGTCGCGCGAGACGTTCAGAACGCCCATCAAAATCGGCGCGCCGCCGCCGGCCGGCAGACGCCGCCCATGCGGACTATTCCAGAGAAGAGGCGCGGCTTTCAAGCACTGCTGCATATTCGGAAATTTCTTTTGAGGGTTTTATTTTTTCAATCTTTCGCGCGATTTGAAGCGCAGAGCGGATGTCGCCCCGCGCCGCGGCAACATTCAGCGAGCCGTAAAGAGATTGCAAAACATATCTGTCGTCCGACATCGCGGCGGCAAAGAAAACATCGGCTTCGTCGAGGTTTCCCGCATCGAGCAAAAGCCTTCCCAAGCGCAGCGCTGCGAAAGAATCGGCGGGCTTCTCCGCGAGGTATTTTTTAAGAATTTCAATCGCGCGCGCGTTCCCCGATTCCGCAAGCGCGAGCCCTTTTACCTTTAAATTCGACGGCGGCGGAAGAGTATCGGCGAGCTTTAGCGCGGAGTCTAAATCTCCCGAATAGAGAGCCGCGAGCGCCGCGTTCTCGGCGCGGCTTGCCTTGCCGGCGAGAACATACCGCTTCGCCGCTTCGGAATAGAGTTTCAGGCAAAAGAAGAGATCCGCGCAAAATGCACGGTCGCCATCGGTCGCTCCGCCTATTTTTTCGAGCATCTCAAAGGGCGCGACCGCCGAAAGCGTCTCGCCGCGCCTCGCGCGAGACTTTCCCAAAAGCCGCAGCGCGGCGCGGTCGGACGGATCCGACGCGAGAATGTCGGAGCAAATTTTTTCGCACTGCTCGAACGATCCAAGCTCAAAAAGAAATGCGGCTTTGGCAAAAACCATTCGCTTGTCGTCCGGCTTATATAGCAGATACTGATTGCAGAAATTTAGCGCGGCGGAAAAATCGCGCTCGGCGGCGCGGAGCGAGACAAAGCGCGAGAGAATGTCGGTATCGGAGCCGCCGGAAAGCGCGAGAGCGTTTTTCATCTGCGCGATAGACTCCTCGCGCTTGCCAAGCTTTTCGAGCGCAAAGGCGAGATTTTTGTGCGCGAGAAAAAACGACGGCGTAAGCTCCGAAGCCTTGCGGTAGCTTTCAGCCGCAGAAGCCGCGTCGCCCTCCGACATCTGGAGATTGCCGAGGTTAAACCATATCGCCCCGCCCGCCCATTTTTCGGCGGACGCCTCCTTTAAAATTTCGAGAGCCTTCGCCCCGCCCGACTCCGACGCCTCTTTTATGGCGGCAGCCTCGCGCTTCGTGACGGTCGGCAGCCGCCCGAACGCGGATTCCGCCGGGTTCGCCAAGCAAAACGCGGCGGCGAAAAACGCCGATATTGCGATGATAATTTTCATTTGTTTATCCTAAAAGGTATTGGAAGCGTGAAGCGCGCCCTGACGGGCTTGCCATCGCGCGTCGGAACTTCGTACTTTAATTTTTCGGCGGCGGCGATCGCGGAAGATTCAAAGCGCGGATCCGTTGATGACTGGACTGAATCGACTTCGACCGCGCCGGTTTCGTCGATGGTTACAACAAGGCGCACTTCGCCCTCGACGCCGCGCTTCAGGAGCATCGGCGGATATTTTGCCGGCGCCCCGCTCAAGCGGCGCGGAATTTTGTCAAGCTCGGAAAGCTCAAACACCGCGACCGTGCCTGCGCCAAAATCTGCCGCTGGCGCGCCAAAGCTTTCCAGAGAAAAATCTGCCTTCGAGGCGAAGCTTGGCAGGGCGATTTTCACTGCGGAAAAATCGGGCGCGATTTGCGCACTCTCAGGGCGCGCGTCCGGCATTTGCGGCGCGCGGAGCGAAGTTTGCGCGGAATTTTCTCGAGGAGTTTTCTCAAAAATTTCGGAAGCAGCGCGCGCGGAATAGACGAGAACGGGCGCGTCCGCGCCGGGCTTCTTCGCGGACACCCAGAGGGAAAGCGGAAGAATTGAAAACGATGCCGCCGCGAGCGCAAGCGCGCAGGCAAAGCTCTTCGCCCGATGTTCTCCGATGTCAAAAGTAGCGCTCATTTTTTGTCGGCTGAAACGTAAATTTCGCGCGCCCCGCACGCTTTTGCGCAGTCCATAACTTCGACGAGCGTTCCGACGGACGCGCTTGCGTCGCCGCGCAGAACAACCGACTTGCACTCGGCGACGCGCCGCCTGATCGCGCGCTCAAGCTCGCCCAGAGCGACGCGCTTGCCGTCGACAAGCACGCCGGAATCGGCGAGAATTACAATCGTAAGCGGAGTCTCGTCCACGCTCTTTGCCGCCGCGGCTTTGGGCACGTCCACTTTCATCGCGCTGCCGTCTGCGAAAACCATCGTCACGATGAAAAAAATCAGGAGAATAAAAATTACGTCGATAAGCGGCGAGACGTTTATCGTCTCCGCGGAATTTTCTTCCTGAAAATTTGGGCGCCGCAGGCTCATTTTTCAGCGTCCTCCGAGAGCGCGGCTTCGCGCCTTGAAATTGTCAGAAGGAGCGCGTGCATTTTCGCCGACGCGGCGATCGCGAGAATCCACGACGGTATCGCGACAATAAGCCCAGCCTGCGTCGTGACGAGCGCTTTTGAGATTCCCTCCGCGACGGCGTCGGAGTTTTCAGCCGCCGCGGCGATCGCGACGGTTATGCCCGAAACCGTGCCGAGCAAGCCGATCAGCGGCGCCGCGCCCGACAAAATCTTCATCATTTTTATGCGCCGCTCCGAGCGCGAAACGAGCTTTAATCTCAAGCGCGAAAACGCGGCTTTGCGGTCGTCCGCGCTGCCGCCGAATTCGGTTTTTATGAAGCGCGAGAACGCCTCGTCGAACGCAGAATTATCGGCGCAAATTTTCCCGAGCCCGCCAAGCCTGAATATTTCGCCAAAGCCGGTGTAGTAAAGATACGCCGCAAGAAGCGCGAGCGGGTACATCAGCGCCCCGCCCGATCTGAACACCTCCGCGAACAACTGTGCGAAACCCTCCGTCATTTTCCGCGCGAGGCTACAAACGTTGACGCCAATTTTTCCATATCTGCCATTATGCCCTTCGCCCTGCGCGAGAGGATCGCGTGGGCGACAAACGCCGGTATCGCGACGGCGAGCCCGTATTCCGTCGTTATCAGAGCCTCTCCGATCCCCTCGCTGATGTGCTGCGCTTGCTCGGCTCCGCGCTCGGAAAGATCGGCGAAAGTTTTTATAATTCCAGTAACCGTCCCCAGAAGCCCAAAGAGCGGCGCGACGGCGGCTGTCACCGAAAGGACGGAAAGCCATCTGAAAAGTTTTTCGCCCGCGCCGAGCATGCTCTCATACGCCGCCTCTTCCATGGACTGCGCCGACATTCCGCCCGAAGCCGCCATCGCCGAAATCATCTCCGCATATGGATAGCCTGCCTTTTTTGCGGCTTCCACAGCGCGGCGCATATCGCCTTCCGAAGCCGCGCGCGAGAGACCGGCGGCGGTCGCGCCCGTTATCCTGCGGACGGAAAACAGCGAGATGCATTTCGCAGCAAACGCCGCGAGCGACGCCGCAGCAAAAAGCAAAATCGGATAAATCCATACGCCGCCGCTTGCGATGTCGGCAAAAAACGAACGCGATTTTTTCGACTCGCGCAAAAGCTTGCCGCCGGAGATGTCGGCTGTGAGCTCTTGCGATTTTCCGGCGATGAAATCCGCGATCTGCGGCGCGATTTCTTCCATGTAGAGAGTGCCGTCGTCGGAGAGCGCGCCGGAGGCGTCTTTTGAATAGAAATACCTGAACGCGCCAACGCGGAAAGTTTCGCCCTCAAAAACCTCGCCGCTTTTTGCGCGGCGGGCGGTCGCTTTTTTGGACGCGAGCGGATTGAGCGCGCTTGCGGCAAACTCGTCAAGCGCGGAGAGCGCGCGGGCGCAGGCGCGCGGAAGCGACACCGCGCCAAAATCCGCGCCGAGCCTTTTTGCTGCGGCGGCGGAAATCGCTTCGCCTTGCGAGTCGAAGAACGCCGACTTTTGCGAAAGCGCGAGCAATTCCGCGCGCGACTCGTCAAGCTTTGCGAGATCCGCGCCGGCGTCGGAAATTTTTTTCGACAAAGCCGCTATGCGCGCCCGAAGTTCGGCGCGCTCGGCGGCGATTTCGGCGGAGCATTTTTCGCTGTCTGCGAGCGCGGCGTCGAACTGCGACTGCGCCCAATCGGCGCGAGAGCAAGGCGCGAACGAAAGCGCAAAAAGAAATGCCGCTAAAAGAATTCTCATTTGCCGCCCCCCGTTTTTCTTTCGACCGAAATTTTTGCGATGTCGCCCGACGCTTTTCCCGACGCCCGCACAAAAACGCCCGTCGAGACGGCGTCGCCCTCGCGCGAAAGCGCGGTGTCGGCAGAGAGAAGTTTAGAATACGCCTCGCAGAGCAATGAAAATTTTTCCGGAACCGAGGACGCGCCGCGCATATCGCCCGAGAGCGGGGCAATGATTTCGGCAGCCCGCGGATCGGCGCAAAGAGCGGCTATGCGCCCGTCGAGTTCGCGGGAAAATTCGGCAAGCGCCGAGGCGTCGGCGTCTGTTTTTTGGCAAAGTTCGGCGGAGCGCTTTTTTATGTTTTCAATCTCGGCGCGTTTTTTTTCAATCGCGGCGAGTCTTTGCGAAAGCGCGGCGGCGTAGGATTTTTCGAGCGCGAGAATATTTTGCTTTTCCGCCGCCCACGCCTCTTTGCGCTGCGCCGCCATAACGCGCGTTTGCGCCGCCTGCGAAAGGAGAGAGTCGGCGCGGTCGAACTGCGATGTGCCGTCCGAGGGCGTCTGGGCGAAAATTCGCGCCGCAAAAACGGCGACTGCAAGTGCAAAAATTTTTTTCATCAATCGAGCTTTATTCGGATTACCTTTGTCTCTTTGTAGTCCTCCGCGAGGATCACAAGCGACTTCGCGGACGGGTCGGATTCGATTTTCTCAAGCTCCTCGAGAGCCTGCGCGTAGCCGGAAACCGGCTTGGAATTTATCTCTTTTATAATGTCGCCATGCGCGAGCTTGCTCGGGAGCGCCGACGCCGCCGGGCCGTTCGGCTTGACATATTTCACGACGGGAAATTCGCATTTTTTGTCGATCGCCTTTCGCGCGAGGGCGTCGTCGAAAAGATATTCGCGAATTGAAAACCCGATTTTCTTGAAATAATGCGTGCGCGACTGCCTGAACGTTTTGGGGCTCTCGCATGTTTTGACGACAAAGTCGCGCGGGGCGTCCGAGCCCCTGATGACCGACAGCGTTATCTTTTCGCCAATTTTCCCGCGCGCGAATTGCCGCGCAAAATTTACGAGCGCGAAGTCGTCGCACGAGAGCTGTTCCAAGTCGCGCCCGTTTATCCCGACGATGATGTCTCCCTTTTTAAGCCCCGCTTCGGCGGCGGGCTTGCCTTTGACGACATCGCTTATCAGCAGCGCCGACTTGTTTTCTATGCCCATCATTTTCGCGACGTCGCGCTCGAGCACCTTTGTATTGACGATTCCTATCCACGCGAACGCGTCGCCCTCGGGCTTCGACGGAACGTTGCGGAGAATTTCGTCGATTTCGTCGGGCAGAAGAAACCTGTCGGTGGCGAGGGGCGATACGAGGCTTATGGGAACGCCCTTGACGCCTTTTGCCATGAGCAGGCGCGGCTGCGCCATCTCGGACTGCCCCCAGCCGACGAAGTTGCCGCCAAAATCAAACACTGCCGACCCCACGGCAGCCACCGCCGACGCGGCGCCCGCGGAGTTGAACGGGCGCTTGCCGATGTCGGTTATATACGAGCGCGCAAAGAACGGCTCGAATGTGAATTTTTCGGGATAGATTCCCACTCCCCAAACTTCGTCGCCGATTGAAACTTTCGCGCGCGGAAATTTTGTGAACGGCACCCTGCCCTTTGGCGTCCCTCCTTTAATGCGGACAAAATGCACGTCGGTGAGGTAGTCCGCGCCGAGGTATTCGGCGGGATAGCCGTCGATGTCGCCGCCGTTAAAATAAATTTTAAAATCCTTGAGCTCGTCGTGCCGCAGCCCGCGCGGAAGCTCGTTTGCGGGAATTATCACAAGGCCCTTGTCGTCGGCGACCATTCCGCTGGTGAACATCTGCGAGCGGTTTTCCTCAAGCTCGATCGAGCACTTCACCGCGACGGCGCATTTTGCGCGCTCGGCGAACATCTCGCCAATCGGAGTTTTTTCGGCGCGCGCGGACGGCAAGAGCGCGGCGGCGATTGCTATAAAAAGAAGCCTTTTCATGATGGGTAAAGTATCCCATGCGCGCGGGGTTTGGCAAACTTTTTTCGAGGGTGCGCGCGCCTATTTTACGACCCAATCATACGGGAACGACGACAGCTTTTTTGCGCCGTTTTCGCAGACCGCGACGGTGTCCTCTATCCTGCAGCCGCCAATGCCTCGGTAATAGAGCCCGGGCTCGACCGTGACGACATTCCCCGGGCGCAGAATGCACTTGCGCCGCCCAAGCGAAATTTTTTCGTGAATGTCGAGCCCAACGCCGTGCCCCGTCGAGTGGAAAAATCCGTTCCACGCGCCGCGCTTAAATTCGGTGAAATAGCCCGACTTTTCAAAAAACCGCTCAACGCTTTTGTGTATCGCGCTTCCGTCCGCGCCCGCTTTTACCTTTGAGAGCGCGAGCTTCTGCGCCTTGAGGACGGTTTTCACAAGCCTTTCCTGCGCTGAGGACGGCTCGCCTTTTAGGAACGTGCGCGTCATGTCGCCGTAGTAGCCCGACTCGCGAAGCCTCGGGAAAATATCGACCACGATCAGCGAGTTTGGCTCGACAGCCCCTCTGCCCGCCTCGTGCGGATTGCACGCCTGCGCGCCGGCGGCGGCTATCGTGTAAAGGGCGTCGGCGCCGTTTTCGAGGGCGGTCTTTTCGATTTCAAATCGCAGAAACTGGCTCGTCAAAACACTGCCCTCAAAGAAAAGTTTTCCCGCCCGGATTTCGGAGCGGCGCAAGATTTCCGCAACGCGCGCAAAGCCGAGCGACGCCACCGCGTTCGCCTTTGAAATCTCGCGCAGCTCGCGGGCGCATTTGATGTTTCTCTCGGGAAAAATCGGATCGGCGCGAACCTCGACGTCAAAGCCCTCCGCGCGCAAACGCTCGAGGCAAAGCGCGGGGAAATCCGCCGGAACCGCGAGTGCGCGGACGCCGTTTTTCTTAAAGAGGCGCGAAAGAATTGCGGTGTCGTCGGCGGGCGACGCCCCCCATTTTTCCGCGAGCGCCGATATGTCGAAAACTTCGTCGAGAAGCCCGCCTTGCCGCAGCCTGCCGAGCTCCAGCGCGCCGATGAGCGCGCATTTTTTTCCGCGCAAAGTAAACGCGTAAAACGGATCGTGTATCGGCACTCCCGCAAAGTAAAAGATGTCGGCATTCGAGCGGCACTCGCCGCGGAGAAGAATTTCCCTTTTCATTTTTTTATTATTGCCCAACGCCGCACGAATGAACAAGATTAAAAGCATGTCGTTTTTTGGAAAAATCGCAGTTGTTTTGGCGCTCTCGTGCGCGGTCTGCTCGTGCGGCGAAAAGCGCGCAAGCTCCCGCGCGGACGCAGGAACGCTTTTTGAAATGTCGCTTGGAGGCGTCGAATTTTCGGCGAAAATCGCCCTCTACGACGGCGAGAAAATGCGCGGGCTGATGTTTGTCGAATCGCTCCCCGAAAACGAGGGAATGGTATTTGTTTTCGACTCCCCGCAGCGCGCGAGCTTCTGGATGAAAAACACCCTTATCCCGCTCGACCTCGGATTTTTCGACAAAGACGGCACGCTCACCGAGGTAAAAAAACTCTACCCGCAAAACCTCGACTCCGTCGCGTCCTCGCGCGAGGACATCGCCTATTGCATCGAGATGAACGCCGGCTGGTTTTCCAAAAACGGGCTAAAATCGCCCGCGAAGCTCGACATGAAAAAACTTGAGGCGGCGGTCGCCGCGCGGCGCGGCAAATGAAAAAATATCCGAAAAAATTAAAGATTGCGGTTTTCGCCGCGGCTTTCGCCGTCGGCGCGGCGGTCTATTTCGCAGCGTATGCGTGGTTCGAGTCGCAGATGACCGACTGGCAAAAATCGCAGGAAATCAGCTTTGAGAAAAACACCGGCTCGACAAAATTCAAGGCGCACGTTGACGCTCTCGTTTTGGGCGGTGCGGCATTTTGCGCCGCCTCGGCAGCCTCGATGCTCGCGGCAAAAATTATTTTGAAAAAATGAACGACACAATCGCCGCCCTTTCCACGCCGCAAGGCGAGTCCGCGATCGCGCTTGTGCGCTTGAGCGGTTCGCTTTGCGCGCCGCTTGCGCGCGAGATTTTCGGATCTTCGCCCGAGCCGCGGCGCGCAAATTTCGGCGTTTACAAAAGCTCGAACGGCGAGGAGCTCGACGAATGCGTTTACACGTTTTTCGCCGCCCCCGCCTCATACACCGGCGAGGACATGCTTGAAATTTCCTGCCACGGCAACCCGTACATCGTCGGAAAAATTCTCGAGGATCTCATTCTGCGCGGCGCGCGCGCGGCGCACCCGGGCGAGTTCACGCGGCGCGCGTTTCTAAACGACAAACTCGACCTCTCGCAGGCCGAGGCGGTCTCGCTTCTAATCGGGGCGCGCAGCGACAAAGCCCTCGCCGCCGCCCGAAAGCAGCTCGCGGGCGGGCTTGGCAAGCGCGTCGCCGAATTTTCCGACCGCCTCATGGACATGGCGGCGCTCGTCGAGGCGTATATAGATTTTCCGGAGGACGATCTTCCCGCGGAGGACAAGTCGTCTCTTGCGAAGTCAGCCGAGGCTTTGGCGCGCGATTTCACGAGCCTTATCGAAACTTCAAAGTATGCCAAAATGGTGCATGGCGGGATAAACGCGGTGATCGCGGGCGCGCCGAACGCGGGAAAGTCGTCGCTGTTAAACAGGCTTGTCGGCGAGGAGCGGGCGATCGTCAGCCCGACCGCGGGCACAACGCGCGACTTTATCCGCGAGAAAATTCCCCTCGGCAAGTATTGCGCGAACATTGTCGACACCGCCGGAATTCGCAAGCCCGAAAGCGACATCGAAGCGCGCGGAATACAAATGGCTGTCGAAAAGCTCGCCGACTCCGACATTCGGCTTGTCGTCCTCGACGCGTCCGAGCCGCCGCCGCAGTTCCCCAACGAAGTCTTGCAAACATTCTCGCCCGAGAACACGATCGCCGTCGTCAACAAGTGCGATCTGCCCGAGGCGAGAACTGAAGAATTTTTAAAGCTTTATTCGAAATATAATCCAGTCGCGGTCTCGTGCGAGAAAAACGAGGGCATCGGGAACCTGCGCGAAAAAATGGTATCGCTTGCGGAAGCGAACAATATTACCGCTTCCGCCGACGACATTCTCGTGAGCGCGCGCCACGCGGCGGCTCTCGAGCGCGCGCGGGCGGCTCTCGGCGAGGCTGCGAAAAAAATCGCGAACTCCGAAGCGAGCGAGCTTGCCGCGTCGGATCTTCGCGAAAGCCTCGAAGCCCTTGGCGAAATCGTCGGAAAAACCGACTGCGAACAAATCCTCGACCGCATCTTCTCAAAATTCTGTATAGGAAAATAAGATGAAAAGGAAAATAATATGAAAAAATCGATACGCAAAATTTACGCCCTCGCCGCGCTTTTGGCTTTAAACGCGCTCGTCGCGGCGGCGGTATTCTTCGCGCTCTCGCCGCGCTGCGGCTTCAACGGCGCCGACATGAACATGGGCTCGCTCTCGAAGCTCTCCGACGCTCGGACGCGCTCTATTTCCGCCGAAAACATGACGGGCGAAAAAGGCGGCGGCGCGAAAGCGGAAGTCTTTCCGAAAATAAGAAACGTCTCAAACTCCTCGCACCCCGCGAGCGAGCTCGGCAAGGGCTGGAAAGTCAACCCGTATCTTTTCATCGGCTCCTGCGAGACAATAACGCTCGCAGACATCAAGGGCCAGGGCGCGATACAGCAAATCTGGATGACTCCCGTCGGCGACTGGCGCGAGCTCGTCATAAGAATGTATTGGGACGGCGAGGAAACCCCGTCGGTCGAATGTCCCGTGGGAGACTTTTTCTGCATGGCGTATAACGGGTATGCGCAAATTTCGTCGCTTGCTGTGTGCGTAAATCCGGGCAAGGCGCTCAACTGCTACTGGAAAATGCCGTTTCGTAAAAGCGCGAAAATCACAATTGAAAACATCGGGCGCAGGGAGACTAAGCTCTATTTTCAGATAAACTATGTTCTCGCGGAAATCGAAAAGGACGAGGCGTTTTTCCATGCGCAATACAGGCAGTCGACACCCACAAAAGGCGCCCTTCACACGATTCTCGACGGCGTCAAAGGCAAAGGGCAATATGTCGGGACATATTTCGCGTGGAGGGTCAACAACAACGGCTGGTGGGGCGAGGGCGAAGTAAAATTTTACATCGACGGCGACGGGCAATATCCCACAATCTGCGGAACGGGTTTTGAGGACTACATTTGCGGCTCGTATAATTTCGACGTCGGCGGAAAATACGTGCCGTTCACGACGCCCTACACCGGAATGCCGCAGGTGATAGCCCCCAACGGAACGTACAAGCCCGCCAAATTCGGGCTTTACCGCTGGCATATAACCGACCCAATCCGATTTGCCTCCGACCTGCGCGTCGATGTTCAGGATCTCGGCTGGAAGGCGAAAAGCCTGTATCTGGCGCAGAAATCGGACATCTCGACTGTCGCGTTTTGGTACCAGACCGAGCCGCACGCGCCTTTCCCCAAACTTCCATCAAGGGAAGAACTTGTAAAAAGATAGAAAGGGCGCTGACATATCAAAATCTATTTGTTGTTGACTTGAACCATCCCAAGCATACATAATCGCGGATACTTTTTTAAAAATGTGGTACTACTCAAAAGACGGTAAAAGCAAGACAGGTCCAGTGTCCGACGCCGCCGTCGCCGTGCTCTATAAACGCGGCGAAATAACAAAGTCCACAAAAGTTTGGTCGCCCTCGATGAAAGATTGGACGACTTTGGAAAAGTCGAAAATTTACGGGCAGATAATCCGCGGGCGCACGAACCGCCACCTCATCGAGCTCGAAAACGCGACGCGCCTGTTCAGAGCATTTCTTGTATCGCTGGTTGTGTGCCTCGCATTCGGAATATATTTTTATTTCGAAAATATTCCGATGTACCTGACCTACCTCGACACCGCCGACACGCTCGACAAGGTCGATCTCGGCATAAAGCTTTCCGAAAACGCGATGCTCAAAAAGCTGATCTCGCTGATAATTTTCGCGATGTTCGCCGCGACCACATACTGCGGCTTAAAATGGGTGCATGTGGCGGTCGTCAACGCGAAACTTTTCACGAAGCGCTTCACTTATTCATCGCACTTCTCCGCGGCGAGCTTCATCATTCCGATAATAAATATGATTATACCGTTTCAGGTGATGTCGGAAATTTTGCGCTCGTCGCTCAAGGCGGTGAAAAGCCAGCCGAAAGCGAGCCAAGTGGTCTTGGCGATCACTTGGGAAATCTTCTGGGTGGCGTCGATGCTGATGTTCGTCATCTCGTTTTTCATTCTGCCCTCGAGCTGCCCGCCCGACTTTTTCCTGTCGATGTATTACGCGAAGGTATTTATCTTCTCGACCTACGTCGTGGCGGCGGTCTTGACGATTATTTATGTCTCGAGCATTTACCGCCTGCAAAAAGAAAGGCTGCAATCGCTCGCGCGCCGCTCGTAAAACCCGCCCCGCTTCGGGGCATTTTTTTGCATTGCAAGCCTGCTAATTTTTCGGCCTCGCCGTGAGTTTTACAAAATCCAAATCGACGTAAATCGGCCTGTGGTCGCTCGCGAAGAAACCGGCGTCATAAACCTCGCCGCCGCGGGAAATATCCCAAATTTTCTCCGTCGCGAGAAAGTAGTCGTACCTAAAATACTCTCCCTTTTTCTTCCAAAAATATGTGTGCGATTGCCCGTGTTTGTCGAAGAGATCGCCTATGCGCAGGCGCGTTTTTACAAACCGCTTTAAAATGTAATTTGAGGGCTCTTGGTTGAAGTCCCCGCCGACGATGACAAATTCGCACCCGCGCGTTTCGTCGGCTATGCGCGAGTCTATCGCCGCTGCTTCCGCCGCTCTGAACGGCGCAAAATTCTCGTCCGATTTCCGCGCCCCAAGCGCGCTTTTGAGATGTATCGCAAACGCGTACCAGCGCACGCCCGCGGTGTCGAAGCCGAACCCGAGCGCCCCGCGCGGGGAATAGCGCGTGTCGCCGCGGAAGGGAAATTTTATATCGCAGCAATCGAGAACTTTCGCCGGCTTGATCTTCGACATAATCGCGAGCCTCGACGGCGAGTCGTATCGCGTCACGGCGATATACGGATAGGAAAGGTTTTCGCCGCGCGCCAAATCATCGCGCAGCTCGCGCAGAAAGGCGATGTCACCCATTTCCTCGATGAGCAGAACGTCGGCGTTTATCCGCTTTAAAATTTTCCGCAGAGCCTCCTTTTCGCTCTCGGGCTTCGGCGCCTGAACGTATTTGCCTCCGACTTGCCTGCCCGAGACATTGTAGTTGCGCACGTTCCACGAGCAAACGCGCACTGCCGCAGGATCGCGCGGCGCCGATGCGGGCTCGGGATAGGCGCAAACGTTGGGGTCGTCGCGGCGAAGCTCGGGCGAAAATATCGCCCACAAAATCCAGATTATCGCCACTACCGCAATGCGCAGCGCGGCGTTTTTCCCGCGCAGGCTGCGGCCGGCGAGGCGGCGAAGAATAGATCGCTCCCGCTTGTTCAATTTACGGCTGGTATGGAGATTGCCCGCCGCCGCACGCGCAGATTTTCTCCGCGTACTTTGCGAGAATGTCGAACTCGAGATTCACGAGCTTTCCCGCGCGGCACGCGGAAAGGTTCGTCACTTCGAGCGTGTGCGGGATAAGCCATACCGCGAGGGAATCGTCATGCGCCTCGGCGATCGTAAGCGAGATTCCGTCGATCGCCACGCTTCCCTTGTAAACCGAATATTTTGAAAATTCTTTCGGCACCGCGACCCTCAAATAAAAATTCTTTCCCCTCTGCTCGAAGTCAAGAACTTCGCCGCGGGCGTCCACGTGCCCCGTAACGAAATGCCCGCCGAGCCTCGCGTTCGCCGCGAGCGGCCGCTCGAGATTTATCAGCGAGCCCTGCCCGACGCCCTCAAAACTCGTAAGGCGGATCGTCTCCTCGAGAAGCTCGAAGCCGGCGCGCGATCCGCTCTTTGAAACGAGCGTAAGGCAGCAGCCGTTGCACGCGAGGGAATCGCCCACGGAGAGGCTGTCGGCGATCTCGCGCGGTATGTCGAGCTCGAGCAGCCATGCGCGGCTCTTTTCCTCGAACGACGCCACTTTGCCCGTGGCTTCAACTATTCCTGTAAACATAAAAAACCTTTCCTTGATTTTTTCCAATCTACCCCGCCGCGCGCGGCAGTCAAGAACCTTTGGCGCGGCGCGTTATTTAAGAAGGATCGCGCGCGGGAAGCTCGCGATGTCCTGCTCGATATTCGTCAGCGCCGCCGAATTTGTAAGCCGCGCGTTGGGTTCGGGAGACTCGCCGTCGTCGATGTCGTTGACGATTATCCCAAAGCCCATCGACGCGTTCTCTCCCGCCTTGAACGGCATCAGCGCCCTGCCCGAAAACCGCAATTCAAGAACGTAGCCGCCGTCGATTTTTCCGAACGCAGCCTCGACATCGTCCGCGAACGTGTGCGCTTTCGCCGCCGCGATGCCGAACGTAAGCTGCGCGTCGGGAACGGCGAGCCTGTAAACTTTCGCGCCCTCTTGCGAATTCCAAATCTTGTACCGCCAATCGTTGGAATCGACGCCGAGCGCGGAGGGATCGTCGGAGGCGTCGGCGTATGTGTCCATAAAAATTTCCACGCTGTCGCAAAGCTCGCCGGAACCGCTTGGCGCGCCGCGCAGGACGCAGTCGTCGCGCACGGTCACCGCGACGCAGAGGGCGTCGCCGTCCCACGCCGTTTTGTATTCGGCGGAGAACTGCTCGGGCTTCGGGGTTATGCCTTTTTTCCAAAGCTTCGCGGCGCGGCGCATATTTTCAAGCCGCACGGACGGCACGGATTTCCAGTCGGAAAGGTCGCCGTCGATTTTTATCCCCGGTGTTCTCGGCGCGCCGAAAGCCCGGAATGTTCTGTCGAGCGCGATCCGCTGCTTTTCGGGAGAAGAGATGTCGAGGGCGAACTTTAGCGGAACTGTCGAGATCTTTCCCGCCTGAACTTTTTCGAAAAACGGAAATTCAAATTTCGCCGAGCCTCCGCGCGGGATCGAAAATTTGCGCGAAGTTGAGCGCACGGAAATCTCGCCGGACATCTCGCAAATATGCGGGTTTTCGGTCTCGATCGAAACCGAATTAGCCGTGGACAGCCTCACGGCAATCTTCGGGACAATCGGCGCGTTCGACTTTCCCTTCGCCGCCGAGAGCGCCGCCTTAAACTCGGGAAGCGAATTTTCCGCCCCTACAAGGAACACCGGATACGGCGAGAGCGGCAGGCGGAACAATCCGCCGCCGCCCGCCTTCACGCGCTTTTCAGCCTGCATGAGGTCGAAGAGCCTCGCGCCTTTGGGCGGGGCGAAGAACAGCTCCGGCGCTTTTTCAAGCCCGCGGTCGAACTCTTTTTTGCACGCCCAAATCGCGGCGACCGGGCGGTTGCGCCCGTCGACGAAAACGTAGCAGCGCGTGTCGGGGAAAAGCGCAAGCTCCGAGTCGAAGCGCGAGTTTCCCAAAAGCGAGCCGAGGGTGTTTGGCACTTTGGCGTATGCGTACGGCGTAAGCATAGCGTCCATTTCCGTTGCGCCGTAGTTCGACGCGTTCATGCATTTTATTCTTTCGTATTTGAGCCCCACGAGCCACGAACGAGCGCGCAGAGCCGCCGCGAGGCGCTCGCCGTGCCCGATGTCGTAGGTGTAAGGCAGCACGCCGAAAAGCGGGTTTTTCGCCCGGGCGTAGTCGTCGATAAACGGGATCTCGTAGCAGCTTATCGGCAGCCAGTGCAAACCCTCGGGCGAATAAACATCGGCTTCGCCGTAGCCATGCTTTTTCATAATTTCAAATAGTTTTTGATAGTTTTCATCAAGACTTGGGCGCGGGTATTCGGGCGCCCCGCGGTAGATGTGCGCGCCGACGCAGTCGTATTTCACGCCGCGCTTCGAGGTCTCCGCCAAAAGCTTGTCGAAAAATTCGAGCCTGTCGGCGCGGGCGAGGGTCGATGTCACGCTCGAGGAGAGCTTGGCGGCGGGGTTGCCCTTTCTGACGCCGCGCGCGACGGCGCATTCTATCTCGACGAATTTAAGGAAGTCGGAATATTTCGCGAAGGCGGGATTGGCGAAATACATCATAGTGCCCTCGGGCTCGGCGAACGCGCCCCAGACTTGCACGCCGTCGTTTTTGCGCGATTTTTCCTCGGCGATCCGCTCGACCTTTTTCAAATAATCGGGCGTGATGTCGCCCGCGGGGAGGCGCTTCCAGTAGTCGAGAAGAAGCGCTTTCTTGTATGTGAGATCGGGCACCGAAAACCAGTTCGTGTTCGAGTAGAACGCCATTGAATGCCCGTATCGCTTGTCTTTCTGCGTTCTGCCTATGTAGCTTATGAGCGAATCCACGCCGAACTCGCGCACCTTGTATGAAATGATGTTGTCGGTGTTCGCGTAGCCCGCGCGCGCTCCGTAGCCGAGCGCCCTGTAGCGCTCCAGAACTTCCGGAAAGAACTGCTGCGTCGAGATCGGGTCGACGTAGGTGTCGACGAAAAGATTTTTCCGCGCGTGCTTGTTTTCGAGAAAATCGGCGACCATAAACCTCTGGATATTTCTGCGCTCGCGCCCGTCGGAAAGCTTGGCGTCGGTCTTTACGATGAAAATCCCCCTGTCGATTTTTTCCAAATCGAGCGGGATTTCCGCGATTCCCCGCGCGTCGGCTGAGAACTCGAAAGTCTTTTCAAAAACCGCCTCGCCGAAAAAGTCCTCGACGCGCGCGGCGACCGTTCCCGAGGCGCTCGGCTCGGTCATAACTCGGAAGCCCGCGCCGATCTTTGTTCCGTATTTTATAAAGTTGTCGGGCGACGAGGTGCGCAGCAAAACTTCAGCGCAGGGCGGCTCGAATTCCGTCGCCTTGGCTCCGCGCTCGAGCTGCATGGCGTCGAGAAGGCACTCGGCGGGGGCGTCGGAGAGCGCCTCGAAATAAATCGGGGAAATCTGCGCGGCTGAAATTTTAAGCGGAAGCTCTAAGCGCTTCCATTCCAAGCCGAGGTCGAAATCGCGCATTGCCCACGTTTTCTTGTCGTACGGCGCCGCGGGGTTGACGAGCGCCACACGCAGCTTCTGCCCCTTTGCGATGTTTGACTTCGCCCAGACGCTAAAAACGTAGTCGCCCTTTTCGAGCGCGACTGACGCGGTTGTTATCGTCTGCCGATACGCGTTCTTTGGGTTCTCGGAGCGTATCGAGAGGCATTTGCCGCCATGGAACGCCCCGCCCTCGCGTATGGTGACAGGCTTTTCCGACCAAATTCTCGGGTTCATCGGCGGCATCAAAAAATGCCTGAACGACATATATTGAAAGCCCATTTCAAACGACGGGTTTTGCATGAGATTTTTTCCCCTGCGGTCGGGCAGCTCCATTCGCTCGGTTTTGTAGAAATCGACCGCGCCGATTTTTCCGAACGATGCCGACGCCGACGCGCCGGGCTTCTCGCGCCTGCTCCGCCCCGCGTCGAGGACGAACGTTCCGCCGCCGAGGGAAATCGACACCGCCGCACACGTACGCTTCGGGTCGATTACTATCTTCGCGCCTTTGGGCGTTTCTATCGCAAACGCGCTTTCGGGGGTGTCGGCGCAAAAAATTATTTTATCCTTAATTTCTGCGGAAACTTTTTTCGACTGCGGAGAGATAAGGAAGCTCGATTCTCCCGCCGCCGCGCGCGAGTCCGCAAAATTCGCGTAAGGGAGGATAAAGCAGACAGCCAAATTTTCCGCGTCGGACGAAAATTCAAGCTTGGAATTTTTCGCCGAAATTTTCACGCCCCCGCCGCCCGCGAAGCCGATTTGCGCGCCGCTCTCGCCGAGCCTCTCGCACGAGGCTATCGCGAGTTTCGATTTTCCCGAAAAGAAATCGACTTCGGAAAAATATTTAAACGTGTCGGAGAACGAAAACCGCGCGATGTTTTTTACGACCGAAAAGCTGACCGCGCACCCGCGGGCGGAAAAATATTTCCCCTCGGGCAGCTCGAGCGTCCGCGCCCATTCAAACCCGCGGTCGGCAAACGGCGGCTCCGCCACTTTAAGCTCCGGAAGTTCCCTCCCGCACGACGCCGCGAGAAGCGCGAGCGCGGGCGCGATAAATCTTGAAAAATTCGTTTTCACCAGCCGAATAAAAAATAAAGCGGCGTTTCTTTCAACAATAAAACGCCGCCAAGAAGCGCGGATTTGCCTATTTCACGAGCTCGTAGGCGAACACGCTCCCTTTTTTGTTGTGCACCGAAAGCCTGAACGCGCTCCCCTCGCCCGACTGTTCAATCGGGACTTCAAAGAGCCGCGAGCCGTCGGTGTCGAGCGCGTAGAGCTTGTAGCCCTTGAGCGGCGAGTTTACCGACATCTCGGTTTCGCCCGCGCGCGCGAGCGTCGGGGCTATTTTTATCGGGTGCCCGCGGTCGAGCATAATATTCATTTCGGAATTGAAGAATTTTTCCTGCGAATTGAACACGCTCGTGATATGCAAAATTAAAATCCTGCGGCTTTCCTTTAAGTCTTTGCCGTCTATCGCCGAGACGAGCACCGACGCCCCTCCCTTGCGCGACTTCGCCGAAACGAAATCGCCCGCGAGCTCCGCGCCCTCCTCGAGAATAAACGCCTCGGAGCGCGGCGAGACCGCTTTCCAGAGCTTGTTTTTAAGGTCCGCGAAAAGCTGCCCTGTCGAGCTTTTAAAGCGCATATTTTCGAGGTCAATCGAGCCCTTGCCAATCTTGAAATTCGGCTCGCTCAAAAGAGAGCTCATTATTGTGGTTTTGTCGGTTATCAAATTTTTCGCGCACTTGTTTAAATCGAACTTCGGCAGGTTTCCAAACGGCGTGTTTTTCCACCCGCTTTCGGCAAACAAAACGGCGGAGGCGTTTTTCGGCAAGGGGACGTCAGAGCCCGCCTTTGGCGCGAGCGGCGCGTACCCGATGCGCCCGACGAGCGCCAGGCGCGTGTATCCCGCGAACGACGACGCGAACGCGTGCACGCAGCCGTTGCGGAAATATTCCTCCGAAACAAGAATCGGGAACGACGACGACGCGGGGGCGATGTCGCCGCGCCCGTAGAGCAGAACGCCCGCCCTGTGCGCGAGCGAAACCGCGGGATTGCTGGCGAAGTCGAATCCCCCCAACCCCGGGTTTTTCAAAATCGACGTATGGACATGCGAGAACGCGAAGTAGCAAAGCCCGCCAACCTCGTTGAGCGCGGCGTAGGCGCCCGTGAGGAAAGGCCCCTGCGCGGAGTAAGGACGCGCGACAAAATTCCACTCGGTTATGATTAGCGGCTTGTCGAACATCTGCGCGTCGAACGCGGCGACCGTCGTGGAGTTGAAGCTTTCCAGCGGGGAATCGCTGCGGATAAAGCTTGGGAGATTCAGCCTATACTCCAGATATATCGGGTGTCCGAAATATCTGTTCTTCGAGGTGAAATCGTATGTTTTCGACATCGCCTTTACCATGAAGCCGTCCCAGTGGTTTTGGTCCGAGACAAGCAATTCGGGCGCGAGCGCGCGGATTTGCTCCATCATCCTGCCGTGGGTATGCTCGTAGGCGTCGAGCAGGAAGAGCTGGTAAAGCTCGTTCTCGGGGCGGCCTTTCCACTTGGCTCCGTTTGCGGCGAGCCACTTTTCATACTTGGGCTGCATCGCCTCGCGGTCGGCGGGAGTGCGCACGACAAAATTCTGCGTGCCGATATACGAAGACTCGTTCCTTACCACGACCGAGAACAGCGCGGGGTCGTCCTTGTAGGCGAGCCCGGTGTACGGGTTGACATGCGTTAGAATGTTTTTGACAAACCGGTTGAAGTTGTCGACAGCCTTTTCCGAAGCGGCGAAAACGAGCTTCATATTTTCGCCCTCGTATTTGATGTCGTCGTATTCGCTGCGCAGAAGCCTGCGGGTTGTGTAAAAGTCGGTCGTGATGTAAATGCCGCGCTTTTTCATCTCGTTGAAGAGATAGTCGAACTTGTCCATAGCCACGGGGTCGAGCTCGGCGGAATCGCCGTTTTTCGAGGTGGCGACGAGCCTGTCGTAGTGGTGGATTCGCAGAACGTTGAAGCCCATTCGCGCGAACTGCTCGGCGAGAGCCTCCGCTTCCTCGTGCGAGGGAACGCTCGCCGTCCCGCAGGTGTTCGCCCCGTAAAATCTGGCGGGCTTTCCGGTCTTTTCAAAGACGAACTTCCCGCCGACGACCTTCACCCTGCCGTGCTTTCCAGCGGGCGCGTCGAGCATCCAAGACATATCGAGCGCCGAGCCTTTCAGCGCGGGGCGCTTGAAAACTATCGGCTGGAAAAGGTCGCTTTGGGTAATGTAAGTTTCGTCGTTTTCGATCGCGCCGATTTTGTTGCGCGAGAACGTCGCCGCGGGGATTATCCACTCGCCGCTGCCGAGGTTTGTAAAGGCGAGGCTCTTTACGCGCTTTTTCCTGAGCTGAAGCTCCGTCGTGTAGAGGGCGACTTTTTTCCCGCCGATCTCGCTTCTCCACGCGACGGTCGCGTTCTCGGGCGCGCCCGCAAAGCCGAGCGCGCCAGTTTCGCCCGCGCCAATTTCAAAGACATCGGGCTTGCCCGTCGTGTACTCGACGCGCACCCTGCCGAGCTTGCCGCTTCCGGTTTCGGTGAACGCGTTTAGAATTTCAAGATACGCGGGCATGGCGCCCGTTCCGCCAATTTCCGCGGTCTCGCCCGATTTCAGGCGAAGAGCCGCCCCCTTTAAAATTTTATACGGCACGCAGACGAAGTTTTTGGAGCCCTCGGGAAGCGGGAGGTCGATCGGCTTTGCGAGGCTTTCGATATTCGCAGCCGCGGCGAAAGTTTTTATGCATTTAAGCTCAAACGAAAGCTCCGCGAGGTTCGGCGATTTCTTTTCGTAGTAAATCGATATCCTGATTAGCGGCGGCGAGCTTTTGGGCTTGTGGACGCTGCAGGACAAGTTTCCCGAAACCTCGAGAACTTTGTCGGGCGATACAATCCTGATTTGTTTCGCGGTAAAAAATTGTTTTTTGCCTGTTATGTTTTTCAGCGGCTCGCCGTCGACCCAAATTCTTCCGGCGTAGAGCTGCGCGAGAGAGTTTATCGCCACAAGCGGTTTGCCGTCTATCGCGGAGCTTCCCGAGAGCGAAAAGCTCGCTTTCACGCCGTCCTTGATTTTTTCAATCTTTTGCGTGAAGTCGTAGGAGGCGCGCTTTGCCTTGAGCGCGGCGCTCGTGTAGTAGTTGCCGCCCTCGTCTATCTGCTTCGAGGCCTTTTTCGGGCTGACGGCGAACTTTCCCGTAACGGTCGCGGAATTTTCGTCCTTTTCTATTTTGAATGATTTGAGCGCGCGCATGTGGGTGTCGCCCGAAACGTCTGTCATAATGAAGCGCGAGTTGTACTCGAGCACGCCCTTTTCAATCAGGCTGAAGTCGCCGAATTTCGCGTATTGCCTGTAATTTTGCGCGAACGCCGCGCAGGAGGCGAGCGCCGCCGCTATTATCATAATTTTTTTCATGGCATATCCTTTTGGTTAAACGCGCGAGAATGAGCGCTACTCTTTCACAAGCTCGTAAGCGAGAACGCTCCCCTGTTTGTTGTGGATTGAAAGGTTCAAGACCGACACCCTGCCGAGGCCGCGCACAGGCGCTTCAAAAAGTCGCGAACCGTCGGTGTCGAGCGCGTAGAGCTTGTAGCCCTCGAGCGGCGAGTTCACCGTAATCTGGACTTTTCCCGCGCGCACGAGCGTCGGGGTGTCGGGAGTCGGCGCAAAGCCCTGCGAGAGCAGAAGCGAGAGCGAGTCGTCGCCGAATTTCTGGCGCGTGTTTTTCACGTCGGTCAAATGGAAAATCAAAATTCGCTTGCTCTTGTTGAGCGGCTTTCCGTCAACCGACGAGATGAACACCGACGCCGCCGACAGCTGCGATTTCGCCGAGGCGAAATCCCCCGCTAGCTTCTGCCCCTCGTTCAAAAGGAAGGTCTCCGAGTTCGGGGTAATCGCTTTCCAGCACGCGCGCTTTGCGTCGAGGGAAATCTCGCCCGTCGAGCTCACGTAGAATTCGTTTTTAAGGTCGATTTTCCCCTTGCCAAGGTTCGCCTTCATCAGCTGCTCGGTGACGTCGCCGTTTTTGCCGTCGAAGATGTCGACCGCGAGCGCGCCTTTCGTGTCTATGCCGCGCCACGCGGGCTCTGAGAAAATCACAGCCGACGCGTTCTCTGGAATTTTAGCGGACTCGCGCGTGTCGCTTACCACGTACCCGAGGCGCCCGACAAGCCCGAATTTCTGCGTGCCGGGAATGTCCCACGCGTAGAATTTGCGCTGCCCGTTGCGGTAGTAGTTGTGAAGAAGAACAACCGGGAACGAGACGCTCGCGGGGGCGACGTCGCCGCGCAAGAATAGCATAGCGCCCGCGCGGTGCGCGAACGACATTATCGGGTCGCTCGCGAAGTCGAACCCGCCTATCGCCCTGTTTGTTAAAATCGCGTCTTTGCTGTGCGTGAACGCGAAGTAGCAAAGCCCGCCGATGTCGTTTAGCGAGCCGTATGCGGCGGTCATAAAAATTCCCTGGTTCGCGAATTTGTTCGGCGGGACATAGCACCACTCCGTTATGATAAGCGGCTTGTCGAAAATTTGCGCGCCAAAGCTCATAGCCGGCCAGCCGCCGCAGGTGAGAATCGGGGAGTCGCTCCTGATGTACTGCGGCAGAGAGAACTTCGCCGCGGGGAAAATCGGGTGCCCGTAATACGCGTTGAACGAGGTGAAGTCGTAAGTTTTCGACATCGCCTTTGTGAGGAAACCGCCCCAGTGGTTCTGGTCGGAAACGAGCAAATCGGGCGCGAGTTCCCGGATCTGCTTCATTATCCTGCCGTGCGTGTGGTCGTACGAGTCGAGCATAAACAGCTGGAAAAGCTCGTTCTCGTAGGGCGTGTTCCACTTCTCGCGGTTTTTGGCGAGCCACTTTTCAAACTTTGGCTGGATAGCCTCGCGGTCGATCGGCGTGCGAACGACAAAATTGCTCGTGCCAACATACGAGGACTCGTTCCTGACCACGACCGAGAACAGCGCGGGATCGTCCTTGTAGGCAAGCCCGGTGTAGGGGTTCACGTGCGTGAGCAGATTTTTCACAAAGCGGTTGAAGTTGTCTATCGCCTTTTCCGACGCGGCGAAGACGAGCTTCATATTTTCGCCCTCGTAGTCGATGTCGTCGTATTCTTTGCGCAGAAGCCTGCGTCCGGTGAAAAAGTCGGTCGTGATGTAGATGCCGCGCTTTTTCATCTCGTTAAACATATAGTCGAACTTTTCCATCGCCTCGGGGTCGAGCTCGGCGGAGTCGCCGTTTTTCGAGGTGGAGACAAGCCTGTCGTAGTGGTGGATTCGCAGCACGTTCAAGCCGAGCCGCGCGAACTGCTCGGCGAGAGCCTCGGCCTCCTCGTGCGAGGGGATATGCGTCGTGCCGCAGTTGTTAGCCCCGTAAAACCTGACGGGCTTTCCGGTCTTTTCAAAGACGAATTTTCCGTCCACGACTTTCACCCTGCCGTACTTGCCCGCGGGGGCGTCGAGAAACCCCGACAAGTCGAGCGCCGAACCTTTCAGCGCGGGGCGCTTATAGACTATCGGGCGGTATGTGTCGCTCGGCATGACGAAGTACTCGCCGTTTTCTATCGCGCCGATTTTGTTGCGGCTGAGAGTGGCGGCCATAATCCGCCACGCGCCGCCCGAAGAGTTTACGAATTTGATGCTTTTGACAGGCCGCTTGTCGAGGGCGAGCTCCGTCGTGTAAAGCGCCGCGCTTTTGCCGCCGACCTCGGAATGCCACGCCCTTGTGGCGTTGGCGGGTATCGTCTCGGAATAGAGCTCGCCGGTGTCGGACGCCTTTAAATTAAACGTCTGCGGCGCGCCGCGCGTGTAGTTTACCACGACCGTCCCGACGCTCTCCGCGTCTTTCGCGAACGACTCGAAGCCGTTTAAAATCTCGAGATACTTCGCGTTCTTTCTCGCGCCGACGTTCAGCAGGAACTCGCCGTTGGGCGGAATGGAAAGCGCCTTGGCGCTGTTGGGAATTTCGTAAAGCACGCACGCGAGATTCTGCGCCCCGCGCGGCACAGGGAAGCCCGTCGGCTCGAGGTTTATCCCCTTGAAAAGAATCGTCGCCACGCACGTGGGGACGTCGCGCATTTTGAGCTTTAGCCAGTAGCGCGTGTCGGACTCTTTCAGATACTTTATCCTTACGCAAATATACTCGCCGTTCCCGCGCTGCGGGCACCAGCCGGTGCGCGATACGCCGCACTCGAACTCGCCCGACACTTCCAGAACCCTGTAGGGGCTTACAATCCTGATTTTTTTCGCGAGAAAATTTTTCGCCTCGGGCTCGGGGTTTTTGATTTTCTCGTCGTCGATCCAGACGCGGTCGTTGAAAAGCATTTTGGGGAGGTAAAAGACAAGCGACGGCTTCTCATTGCCGAACGTCGCCTTTTTGCTCGCAAACGACGCCTCGAACTCAATGCCGCCTTTCGCCGCCGACACTTTCTGCTCGAACGCGAACGCGGGCTTGGACTCCGCCACGCGCCCGCCCGAGCTCTTCGAGCCGCCCTCGTCGATAGAGGTCATCGACTCCGACGCCTTGACGATGAAGTCGCCGGTTATTTTGTATGAGTAGGCGTCCTCCTCGACTTTCGGCGACTTTAGCGCGTTCTGCTGGTAGTCGCCCGCGAACTCGCTCTGAATGTCGTTTGTCGCGTAGTTTATCGCCCCCTTGTAGAGCATTGTGAAATTCTCGAACGCCGCCGCCGCCGAAGCCGCCGCCAGCGCCGCAAAAATAATCGCGCATTTTTTCATTTCGTATCCTCCGTAAAAATTAAAAGCTATTTGCGGGCGCGGATTTTGTCAAGACGGCAATCCCCGCGCTGGGCGCAAAAAAAAACGCCGAAGAAAACTTCGGCGCTTTTGAAAAATCGGCGTTTTGCTTACGCTTCCGAGCCGCCTTGCGCGCCCTTGCCGCCGCCGGGTCTGCGGTCGTTGTAGCGGCGCTTGTTGTAGCCGCCCTTGCCGCCCCTGCGGTTGTTGTTGTAGCGCTTGCCGCCGTCGCGGGAATTGCTCCAATTTTTCTTGCCGCCCCTGCGGTTGTTGTTCCCGCCCTTGCGCTGCTTCTTCGACTTGTCCTTGCCGCCGAACACCGACTTGAGGATCGTCTTGATGCGCTCGAAAAGCGAGATCGAGCATTTGTTGTCCTCGGGCGTGTAGGAGACAACGCCGTCGTCGGCGTTGGATTCGCGCCTGAATTTCGGGCGGCGGTCGGAAAGCTCGACCTCGACAGCCCTCGGGGTAAACTTGCCGCTTTCAAACGACGGCCCGTTGTGCTCGGGAACTTCGGGGGTTTCCGAAGCTTCAGCCTCGTTCGACGCTTCCTCGCCTTGTTCGGCGTCGTCGAAATGGCGGTGGAACTTGCGCTGCCCGCGCTCGCGGCGGTCGGAACGTTCGGGGCGCCCGCGGCGCTCCTGATAGCCTTCGCCTTCCGCGTATCCGCCGACATTGCTGCCGCTGAGCTTTTCGCGGAACTCCGACGGGTTTTCGAGTTCGCCGCAGAGTTCGCGGGTGGATTGCGCCGAAGCGGAGCCGTTGGAACTGCGAATGCCGCTGCGGTTTCTGCCGTTTTTGCGGGTGTGCCTTACTTCGCCCGAAACTTCGGGAGCGGGAGACTCGGGCTGAAGCTCGCGCGCGGAGGTGTCGTTGGTTTCCTCGGGAGCGTTTACCGATTCTATATTCTGATTTTCTTCCATTTTGATTTGTTTGTTTATTTGCCGGGGGGATTTTATATATGCCGAATACGGTTGAGCGAACGGCAATAGCACAAACTCCGCGTCCCCCCGAAACGGGCGCGCGGTGTGCGGGGGTATGCCGCAATTATGGTGGAGATAGGATGTTCCGCGCGTGCGCGGGAATTTCGGCGATACCCAATCGTCGGATATCCCAACACGTTTTTGTCCAAATTACAATACTTTTTTATGGTAAAATAAAAACACGATCCAAAAAAATTTGCTCGACTCAAACAAAACATCGGGCGATATTCGCAATATGGATATCGAAAAAACTCTCGCCGCGTTCCAAAATAACGGATTTAAAACCTTGCACTTCAAGAACAAAGATGAATTGCAAAATTATCTTAAAAGCGAGTACAAGGGCTCGACGATCGGCTTTGGAGGCTCGGTGACGCTCTCCGAGCTCGGGGTTTACGAAACTCTTGAGGAGTCGAACATCGTGTTTTCGCACGCGGTGAACAGGTCGCCCGAAACGTTCGAGGGCGCGATGCTTTCCGAGGTGTATTTTTTGAGCGCGAACGCCCTGACCGAGAACGGCGAGATTGTCAATATCGACGGGCGCGGCAACAGGGTGTCGGGGGCGATATACGGCGTTCACCGCAAGAGGGTCGTGTATGTCTGCGGGACGAACAAGATTGAGCCGACGCTTGAAAAGGCGCTTTGGCGCGCGAAGAATATCGCCGCCCCGCGCAACGCCCAGAGGCTTGGGCTCAAGACTCCATGCGCCGTCCGCGCCGACAAGTGCTACGACTGCCGCAGCCCCCAGCGCATCTGCCGCGCCACGGCAATCATCAACCGCCCCACCAGCGCCGAAACGCTGATAATAATCGTCGACGGCGACTGGGGCTACTAACAGCCGCGTACGCGCGCGGAGCCCTCCCCCGCCCGGGCGGAAACCGCGCAGAAAAAAAATCTAAAAAAATAATTGACGAACGCGGGCAAAGGGATAACGTGAACTGCTTTTAAAACAAGGAGAGGTGACAGAGTGGCCGATTGTGCCTGACTCGAAATCAGGTGTGCGGGAAACCGTACCGGGGGTTCAAATCCCTCCCTCTCCGCCATTTTTACTTTGTAAAAGGCAGGTTTGCAGTAAGTTGCGAGTCTGCCTTTTCTTATGTTCGCCCGCGTGAAAATGCAAGTACTTGAAAACTAGGGTTCAACAAAAAGCCAAGTAGTACGAAAACCGCAACTAAACTGCAACAGTGTCTCGGACATTTCAAAGTGGCGACACTTTTCTGAAGCCCTATTTTAGCGGGTTTGGAGGATTTTCCAGTGTAATTTTTTTCGCAAATACGCATAAAAATCTTGTAAATTTAATTGACATATCATAAACTGCCAGAGTATGGCGAAGATTACATTAAAATATTGTGAAGGTAGAAAATCTCCCTTTCAAGTCGCGTGGAGCGAGAACGGCAAACGCATCTCTCGCTTCTTTCAAACCGAGGACGAACGCGAGGATTTTCTAAAAACAAAAAGTTTCCTATCTGGGGCTTAAAAAATCGTATCCCATCTCGGAAAGCATTTTGTAGTCCGAATCAATATTTGAGCCGACAGTCGTAAGCATATCGCCGACCAATAGCGCGCTCGCGCCCGCTTTCAGGGCGTCGCGCTGGCGATTTATGAACGCGCTTCTGCCGCCCGCAAAGCGTATGTGCGCCTTTGGATTTATAATTCTAAACATCGCAAAAGCAGTCAAGATTTCGTCTTCTGAAAGCGGGAGCGTGTTTTCAAGAGGAGTCCCTTTTATCGGCTGCAATACGTTTAACGGAATTGAGTCGGGCTCTATTTTTGAAATCGCGAAGGCAAGCTCAAGCCTCTGCGCCAAATTTTCGCCCATGCCGATTATTCCGCCACAGCAAATTTCATAGCCCAATTCTTTTGCGAAGGCAAGCGTGCGCAATTTTTCCTCTATTGTATGAGTGGAGCAAAGCTTCGGGAAATACGACGGTGCCGCTTCCAAATTGCAATGGTAGCGCGTCATGCCCGCGTCTTTCAATATCTTTAGCTGATCCCTGCTTAGCAGCCCGAACGAGCCGCACAGGGCAATTCCAAGCTTGCGCATTTCCGCATAGATTCCCGCAAGCTCTTCCGTCCGGCTTTCGGGAACTTTTCTGCCGCTTGTAACCAGCGAAAATCTCTGGACGCGCTTTTCTTTCGCATGCTTTGCGTTCTTTAAAGCCTCCTGCGCAGTCGAATATCCGTACTCTTTGACTCCGGTTTTATAGTGTGCCGACTGCGCGCACCACTTGCAGTTTTCCGAGCATCTGCCGCTATGCGCGTTCATTATAGAACACGTTTCGACCTTGTTGCCCAAGAAAAATTTTCTGATTTCGTCGGCCGCGGCATAGAGCTTGTCTTTCGGCGCCTTTTGAGCGATTTCAAGAGCAAACTCTTCCGAAATTTTGCCTCCGTTTTTTATTTCCAAAATAAGTTTTTCCAAATCCATATTCATGTTATACCAACTTGATTATTTTATGTTGTCAAGAAAAAATACTACAAAAATGGTTGACATTTTTTTCGCTCTTGTCCTATCATTCAAACTTGAATAAAAAATTTTAAGACGATGGAAGAAAAGAAAGGCAACATAGAAATTTTTGTAAACGGAAAAAACTTTCGAACAACAACCCCAAAGAAAATCGGGGATTTTCTGAGAGAACTGGGCTTAAAGCCCGAAAGATGCGTTGTGGAAGTCAACCTTAAAGCGAAAAAGTATTCGGATTTCGACGGAGAATTCTTAAACGACGGCGACAGGCTCTATGTTATGAGCGTCGTTGCCGGGGGGTAGAGAAATGCATGGCAGGTACGCGCGGCAAACAGGGCTTTCAGGATTCGGAGAAGGCTCCGAAAAAATCTTAAAGAATACCAAAATAGTAGTAATCGGAGCGGGCGGGGTCGGCAGCGCGCTCCTGCCTCTTTTGGCTGGAGCGGGAGTCGGCAAAATCGCGATAGTCGACGCGGACAAAGTTTCGGCTTCAAATTTGCACCGCCAGACGCTTTATACTGAAAGCCAAATTGGGCAAAACAAGGCGCGGATTGCCGCCGAACGTTTGAAAAACATAAATTCCGAAATCGAAATTTCGGCCGTCGAAAAATTTTTGACCACCCAAAGCGACGTTTTGGAAATTTTGCGAAAGGCGGATTTGTGCATTGACGCGACCGACAATTTCAAGACGCGCATAATGGTTTCGGAAGCGTGCGCCGCCGCGGGAATTCGCGAAATTCTTTCGAGTGCGGGCGGATACGCCAGCCAACTTTATCTGTTCGAAGGGGGAAAATCGTTCGGAGACATAATAGGCGACGCAACCGCGCGGACAGAAAGCTCCATGGGCCTGCCAATTTTTGCGCCCGCCGCGCATTTAAGCGGCGTTTGGGGAGCGGGAGCAGCCTTGCGCACAATTGTGGGCGCGCAAAAATTTGAAGCGGGATATATTCGCAGTTATGATTTCGCAAGCGGCAAATTATTTGAATGCATAATTTAACAAATTTGCGGCTCGCTATCCCTTAAAAAAGCCCGACTTGCAAATGCCGAGTACATATAAAAACATACATTGCGACTAAACGCAACTGACGCTCGCCGTTAAAATTTGCTTGTTGGGAATAAACGACTTATGAATTTCGGCGTATTCCCTCCCTCTCCGCGTAAAATCTTTTTAAACTGCGAAACATTCTGTTTCGCAGTTTTTTTCGCAAAAAAAACAAGCACCGCGCAAAACGCGGGCGCAGTTTAAAAAAAGTTTTTCCACAAGGAGAAACAAGGGAAAGCGCCGCAGGCGCAATACCTCCCTTGTCCTCCATTTCAGCTATTGATTTTTGCGTTGAACATTTTTTGGAACGGCGCTAACAATCGCAGGCATCATGAAAAAGCTATATATACTTATCGCCCTGTTTGTCGCGGGGGCGGCGAACGCGAATATTGCGAGTGTCGATATTTCGTTTTCGGACAAAACTAAAGAGACGCGCACTTATGAGTTAAAGCGCGTTTCGGAAAATACATTGCGCCTGCGCGTGCCAAAAGCGGACATAAAAAAAGACGCCGATAAAATCGACATTTTCCTCGATTTTGCGAGCGCGCCGATAGGCTCGAAAGGCTATTATCTGCTGCCGCGCGGCGATGTGATAGATTTCAACGCGCGAAACGGCAATTTTGCCGGCGGCAAGCTCATCATGCCGTTTGTCGCGATGAAAACCGAAAAAAACGTTTTCTGGGCGCACATAAAAACAATGCGCGGCGAGGCTCTGGCGCACGCGAAAGTCGCAAAGGGAGTCTTTACGCCGATAATCGCGTACAGGTTTGAAAACACACCCAACGGAATGTATGACGACATTCTCATCGACTTTAACTTTATGCCGCTGTCGGCGGGATATGTCGAAATAGGCAAGGCCTACCGGAATTATCTTCTCTCGAGCGGCGCCGTAAAGCCCATAAAAGAGAGAATGAAAACCGCCCCGCACTTGGAATATCTGGCGAAGGCGATTCCCGTCCGCATACAATACCACGGCGCGAAGCCGCGCCAAGACAAAGACTTTACCCCCGAAAACGAGCCCACGATCAAGCCCGTTCTCGATTTCAAAAAGTCGATTGAATTCGTGGATTCTTTCAAAAAGCAGGGCGTGGGCGAGATCGTGTTCTGCTCGGCGGGCTGGCAAAGCGGCGGCTACGACGGCCGCTTCCCGGATCTTTTCCCGATACCCGAAGAGCTCGGCGGAGAACAGGCTCTGCGCGAGTTTATCGCCCACACGAAGAAGATCGGATACATGATCCACGCCCACACGAATTCCACCGACTGCTACACTTGCTCGCGCCGCTGGAACGGCGGGGAGATCGCCGCGAAGAACCGCGACGGCACGCCCCAGCGCGGGCACTATTGGTGCGGCGGCAGAGCCTACAATCTCTGCGCGAAAGACGCGTGGGAAAGATATCTGAAAGACGACTTGAAAAAAGTCAAAGAGCTGGGCTTTCAAGGGCCGCACTACATCGACGTATTTTCCGCGATCCCGCCATACTACTGCGCCGACAAAAAACACCCCGCGACGACAACCGACATGGGAAATGTCCAAAAAGAAATCGCCGAATATTGCAAAGACCTTTTCGGCGGCTTCGCGAGCGAATGCGGCTTCGACCACGTCGGCGGGCAGCTCGATTATGTCAACTACGTCTCGGCGAGAATGCGAAATTGGCTTCGGGCGAAGACGCCGGGCGCAAAACCCAAAAACACCGGCGAAGCCTCGCTCGCGGCTTATGTCGACAAATACGTCCCGCTTTGGGAGATTGTTTACCACGGCGTCATTTTGAGCAATCCCGACCGCCTGACCCAAAACCATTCGCTGGGCAAGACCAAGGCGTCGGGCAGCGGCGACCTGCGCTTCAACGAGCGCGACGGCGTTCAAGACCCCTACGCCACCCTCAAGCTCTACGAGTTCGGCGGGCGCCCGATTTTCTATACGTGCAACTTCAAAGATATCCCGCTGATCAAAAAGGCGTATGACGAATTTTTGCCGTATAGACACCTGCAGCTCGAGTTCATCGAGGACCACAAATATTTGACCGACGACGCAACCCTGACCGTCTTTGGCAACGGCGAAGCCATTGTCTGCAACTACGGCAGCGAGCCCTTCAAATTCAAAGGCAAGACGATAAACCCGATGGAATTCAAGCTCGTCAAAATGCGCCAAAAGAAGCCCGCGCGCATAAGGGAAAACTTGGTGAAATAAATTCAAGGCTGTAAAAAATCTTGAAGCTTTACTGAATTTGCGGTTTAATATAATCTTTAAAAGAAAGGAAACATCTAAACAATGAAAGCATTACATAAAATTTCTTTAATTTTATTGGCCGCGAGTTTTCTCGCCTGCGGCTGCACGAAGGAAACGCACTTCGTGGAAACGGCGCTCAAGCCGCAGATCGAATCGGGCAAGCTCCCCGGCGCGATAAGCGTGCTTCTCGACGAAACCGCGAACAGGCGCGACGTCGCGATCATGGGCTGGGCGAACGTCGAACAAAAGCGCCCGATCGCCATGGACCAAATGTTCATGCAGTGCTCGCAGACAAAGGGCTTCTGCGGCGTGACGATCGCAATGCTTGTCGAGGAGGGCAAAATTTCCCTCGACGACCCCGTCTCGAAATACCTGCCCGAATTCAAGGAGCTGAAAATCGGCACAAAGGACAAGCAGGGCAAGCTTGTTTTGACCCCCGCGAAGACTCCTATCACGATAAGAATGGTGATGAACCACACCGCGGGCTTCCCGTTTGAAATTCCCACCAAAAAGGCGAAAGGCTGGCCCGCGCTCTCCCTGCGCGACACCGCCAAAGAAGCCGCCGCCAACCCGATCTTGTTCGAGCCCGGCACAAAAACGCAATACTCGAACACCGGCATAGACATCGGCGCGGCGGTCGTCGAGGTCGTCACAAACAAGCCGTGGGACGTTTTCCTGAAAGAGCGCGTTCTCGACCCCTTGGGCATGAAAAACACGACGTTCAACCCGACCGACGCGCAGCTGAAAAATTCCATTTCGCTCTATAAAATCAGCAAGGACAAAGCTCCCGAATTTACGCTTTTCAACAGCTGGATGCCCCTGCCGCACAACGGCCCGACGGTGTTCCCGTCGGCGGGCGCGGGCCTCTGGACGAACGCGAACGACCAGCTCAAGTTCTACAAAATGCTGATGAATTTGGGCGTCGGCGAAAACGGCGCGAGGATTTTGAAAGAGGAAACCGTCAAGAACCTGCTCGCGACCTCGACGCGCCCGAAAGCGCTCGGCTCGTACTCGCTCGGCTTGAACGTGCTCAACGACGGCTGGTTCGGCCATGGCGGCGCGTGGAACACGACTTGCCTTGTAAATTGGAAGACCAAGCAGCTGCGCCTTTGGGTTGTCCAGCTCATGGCGGCAAACAACGGAACTTGGCAGGGCGACTACAAAAGAGCCTACGACGCGTTTTTCCAGGGCAAATCCGAAAAAGTCGAGGACAAATACACCGGAAGAACAAAGTAAAATCCCCTCCAATTTTTACTTAAAAACGCGGGCACGCCAAAACGGCGCGCCCGTTTTTTTTGCGCGCCACACTGCACTTTCCGAAAAAGATTGCCTTTTGCGCGGGGCGGAAAAAAATAAATTCATCTTTAAATACAAACCTTAAATTTCGAAATTAAAATGAAAAAATCAATTCTGTCTCTGGCGATCTTTCTCGCGGCGCAATTCGCGCTCGCGGCGATTACTATCCTCACCCCGCGCGACGGCGCGGTGGTCAGCGCGATCCCCGAATCGCTCCGCGAGTATCTCGCCTTCGACGCGCAGAAACGCGCCTCGATCATGCTCGACGCCGAATACAGAAAAGGGATAGCAAAAACCGCCCGCCACCCCGCCGCGATATACTTTAGGTGGAACGCCGACAGCGGCGAAAATTTCGTTGTGGAGCTTTCGGAGACAAAAAATTTCGACGCTCCCATCGCCGTCCCCGCGGGCAAGAGCTCGAGAACCCCGAAGCAGTTCCGCTCGCGCGTCTATAATTTGAAAATCGCGCAAAACTATTTCTGGCGCATTAAAAACACCGACACCGGCGAAGTCACCAAAACGCGCATGATAACGGTTTCCGACGCCTCGCCGCGCATAATGAACATCTCCGGCGTCCTCAACGTGCGCGACCTCGGCGGGCGCCTCGGGCTCGACAACTGCCGCGTCAAGCAGAACCTGATTTTCCGCGGGCGCGGGCTGAACAACAACAGCAAAGACGGCAAAACCGCGGGCAAAAATATGATCACCGCGGACGGCATAAAATATATGACAGACGTTCTGAAAATCAAAACCGACATCGACCTTCGTTCGCCGCGCGAAGTCGCCGACATGGCGGGCTCGCCGCTGGGCGGCGGCGTCAAGTGGATAAACATTTCCTCGACCGCGTACGGCGGCATTTACACCGAAAAAGGCAAGGCGAATTACGCCAAGCTTTTCAGGCTCTTTTGCGACGAAAAAAATTATCCGATCTACGTGCACTGCATCGCGGGCGCCGACAGAACGGGGACGATTTGCTATCTGCTCAACGCGGTTCTCGGCGTGCAGGACGACCTTCTTGAAAAAGACTGGGAGATTACAATCTGCGCGAACACCAGCGTCGGATTTTCATGGGACAAGAGATTCTCCAAAATTCTCGCGGGCATTGAAAAGTTCGGCACGAAGGAAGAGCCCACCGTCGTAAAAGTCGAAAGATACCTAAAAAGCGCGGGAATCACCGACGAGGAAATCGCGAAGTTCCGCGGCATAATGCTCCAAAATTAACGCGCTTCTTTTTGCGTCAAAATATGAAGAAAACGGCCGCAATTTTCGCGGTTTTGCTCGCCGCGCGGTTCGCCGCCGCCGCGGCGGTTTCGGACGCGGAGATGCGCCAAGTTTACGACGCCGCAAAAACGCCGTTTAAATACGGCGTTGTGATCGCGCCGCCAAAGGGAATGCTCGCCGACAGCCCAAGCGTTTTCAGCAAAGACGGCAAATGGTATATGTTTTACGTCTTGAGCGACGGCGACGGATACAGCACGCACATAGCCCAAAGCGACAACCTGCTCGACTGGCATTACAAGGGCGAAGTCCTCGCGCGCAAGAACAACTCCGACTGGGACGGCCAGCAATCCGCCGGCTACGCCGCCCTGCAAAACATCGACTGGAACGGCGACTGGAGCCTCGGGAAATTCGGCGGCAAATATTGGATGTCGTATTTGGGCGGCGCGCTGAAAGGCTACGAGACCGACCCTCTCGCGATCGGCATCGCCACAAGCAAAGACCCGGCCGCCGCCGCGCAGTGGTCGCGCCTGCCCTCGCCGGTGCTCTCTCCAAAGGATAGCGACGCGCGGTATTTTGAAAAACTCACGCTCTATAAATCGAACATAATAGCCGACGAAAAACGCCTGACGGGCGCTAGGTTCGCGATGTTTTACAACGCGAAAACGGAGAGCGGATACGAGCGCATCGCGATGGCGGTTTCCGACGACATGCTCACGTGGCGCAGATATGGCGACGCCCCCGTTATCGACGCCGGCGGCGGAATTTCGGGCGACCCCCAAGTTGTAAAAATGGGCGATCTCTACGTTATGTTTTATTTCAACGCCTTTTGCAAAGGCGCGCCCGCCGGCGCGTTCGACACGTTCGCCGCCTCGCGCGATCTCGTCCACTGGACGGATTGGCGCGGCGAGCCGCTCGTAAAGCCGTCGGAGGGCTGCGACAAAAATTTCGCCCACAAGCCGCATATCATAAACCACAACGGCGTCGTGTACCACTTCTACTGCGCGGTCGGCGACCAAGGCAGAGTCATCGCCCTCGCCACCTCAAAAGACCTGCGCAAAAAATAAACGCGCGCGGCGGCAAAAATTATCTATTAATGCCAGTATTATCTTGAGAAATGGGAATAATTTTAAAATACGGCGGGTTGCGGGGCATCGGTAAATTTTCCGGAGCTGTCCAGTTAATTAATATTTGTGTAAAGCTAATAGTTATATGTAAACCTTCAGGAGTATCAACAATCTTGGCATGGCACTCCAACCCCTCATTTGTATATTCATTAAATTCTGGAGATTCCCAACTTTTCATTGCAAGATTATCTAAAAATAAAAATCGCTTAAAATCATTAATTGTATTAAAATTAGTATAATATTCTCCATAAATAACATGAACCCATTTCCACTTCCAAAACGACAACAATTTGTTGTAGTTGGGAATATACATACCGTAACCGGAAGCATTGCAATTCCAAGTCATAAACATGCTTTTTGATAGCTCAATACGCAAATCGTTATAACAAATTTCGCGTATGTATTTGCCCTTATCTTTTACGTAAACTTTGATTTCTTTATTGTCGGACAGATTGATAGTAATAACCGAGTTTTTCGAGAGTATCCCATTTCTTGAAGATATATTTTCTTTATATATCGGCGGCGGATTATTGCTATTGTATAATGCGTTGCATTGTTCGCGAAATGAGTCTTTATCAGCGTATGCAAAAGAAAAACATGCCAGAGAACATATTATTGTTATTATTTTTAACATAAGCCGCCATATTTCCGTTTACTATATATCTCCCCTGCCCATGCGCCTGTTCGACGCCACAGCCTGAACTGCCAAACCCGCTGCCAGCGGCATCAATACGCGGTAGCCGCGCCGCTGAAAGTCCTCTCCCAGACGGTTCGATTGCGTGACGTTTTTCGACACGCCGTCGGGCTCGATATTTTCGGGCGTGAAAAACCGCTTTAGCGCGGCGTCAACGCTGTTCAAATAAGATTTGTCAAGATACCCCGCTTCCACGCCCATCGCGTACGCCGCCGCGAGCCCCATTGAGCTCGAGGACTCCGCCAGAGTTTTGGGATCGTCAAAGTAGCAATACCAAAAGCCGTCTTTTTGAAAATTCAAAAGGCGCTCCGCGCAAACCGACATCGTATCGAACATTTTTTGCGCCCCGCCGACGCCACGAAGCTTCATTCTCTCGAGCGTTCGCAGGCTTTGGACGAGCCCGAGCATAAGCCACGCCGCCCCGCGCGTCCAATTTTTGTGGGTCGGCGTTTTGCGCGGACACGCCCGCTGGTAAATCGAGCAATCGGGCGCGACAAGGCGGTCTATGCGCGCACAAATTTCTTTTACGGCAGTCCGCGCCATTTGGACGTCGCCGAAATATTCCGCGACCCGCAGCAGCGGATACGCGAAAGTATAGCAGCCCTCGGTGCTCAAAAATCTTTCGTCTATCGGCTTGCCCGCGTTGTTTTTGATTTCGGGCAGCGCCCAATCGAGAAACATTTTCACCGATTTGTGCTTTGGATACCTCGCCATAATCGCGGCGAACGGCAGGAAATCCTCAATCGAATCGAACTTTCCGTTTTCAAAAACGTAGCCGTAGTGGTTTTCAAAACAAATGCCTTTGTCGTCGCGCATAAAATATTTTAGATGCTTGTCCAGCGCGCGTTCGGCGCGGGCGTCGCCCGCCGAAGCGAGTTCGTAAAGCCCCTCGGTCTGGCAGCCACTCATCCAGCCGAAAGACAAAATCGAATTCAGCGAGCAAAAGTTGTCGAAAAGATTTTTCGCCAAATCGCAGTTGCCGGAACTTATCAAAATATGCGTGGAGAGCGCCTGCATCTCGCCCTTTTGTTTCGGGTCGAACGCGAAGCAGCAATAGCGGTCGGAAATTTTTTTGGAGCCGGGCTCCAAGCCCTCCGGCTCGCAATCTTTATACGCCAGGCGCAAGCCGAGTTTTGCGACGGAATCGATTTTCCCGCGCGGGATCTCGAAGCGGTATATTTGATAGCCATACGCGTTGTAGAGCCTCGAGAGGCAAATTTTTTCGGACGAATCGCCAAGCCAAATTTCAAGGTCGATATTCTTGCGCATTTCAAGCGCGGTCGCGAGCGAAAGCTGAAATTTCGCGCCGGGATAGCGCGCGGCGTCGGAGCGCAAAGTCGGGAACTCCAATTTTGTGTCCGCCAAAAAGCGCGTTATTTCAAAATAATCGAGCCGCCCCATCGAGGACTTTCCCTCCGCAAGCGGCGGATTTATTTTCGCGTCAATCTTCGCGAACGAACGCGCGTATCCGCTGCCGAGCCCCTCCGCGCAAGCGCAAGCGAATACACTCGGCATAAACGCCAACGCTCCTGCTTTAAGAAAATCCCGTCTTTTTACAAACGCTTTAGGCATGCCAAAAAACCAACCAAACGCGCCCGCGGGTGTCAAATTTTTTCTATTTTTAGCGCGGAGCGTTTACGGTTGCTTTGGGGCGAGCGCCCAATCCCAGCAGTCGCCGGAAAAGATTTTTCACGCCTTATTCGACGTCGAAATCGAAATAGGTGTCTTTGTAGGGCTCGTTTTTTAGCGTGAAGTGCCACCACTCGGACTCGACGCCCACGAAGCCCGCCTTTTCCATGGCGTCGCGCAAAATCTTTCTGTTCTTCTTTTGCTCGGGCGTGATTTTGTCGCAGTCGGCGTGGGAAGTTTCGCCGAAGAAATCAAACGTGCCGCCCATGTCCACAAACGAGCCGTCCCGCTTTATAAGCGTCAAATCGACAGTGCTGCCCCGCGTGTGCCCCGACTTCGCCGCGACGTAATTGCCCGTAAGCAATTCCGCCTTTTTCAAATTGGGATAAAAGCCGCGGTCGCCCTCGTCGTTCGGGTTGTTTATCCATTCGACAAAGTTGTCCACCGCCTTTTGCGGCCTGTACGCGTCCCAGATAAGAAGCCTGTAGCCCCGCTTGCGCAAATCAGCCGCCGCCGCCGCGAGCGCCCGGAGCGCCTCTTTGGTCATATACGCGACGGGCGCCTTGTAGCCTCTTATTTTATTTCCCGTAAAATTATATGAAGAATAATATCTAATATCATAGACGGCGTCGTCGATCTCGGTGTAAATTTTCGCGAAGCCGCGCTTGTCATAGGATATTTTGTCCGCATAGGCGCAAGCGAACGCGCACGCAAAGGCGCACCCCGCCGCGAGCAATGTTCTTGTCATTTTTGTTTTCATTTTTTGTTTATGATTTCCGCGGACGCCCGCGATTGAAATGTTGGAAAGAAATCCTCGCAAACAAGTCTAAAAGGCACAACACAAATTTGCGCGGAACGCTTTTTGCTGCGTCGGAGCGAACGCCCAATCCAGCAGTCGCCGAAGGAAATTTATTTCTTCGGGTTTTTAATATAGGATTCGCGCAAAGGTCTGTATCCGAGATCCGCCATAAGCTTGTCCCAATTCGCGGGAAGCTCTATCGTGACGGTCGCGCTTCCCCCGCCGGGCATTGTCTGGACTTTGTTTCTGGCGCGGTCGCCCGTAATTATAAAATCGGTCATTCCTGCCTTCATGACAGGAATCGTCAGCTGCCGCTCCGCGCCGGCATCGCGCCACGGAGGAGTGGGCGTCGTAGAAGCGCCTTCCGAGCGGCGAGTGTAGCCCGAAAATTCGCGCAAAGTGTGCTGCCCGCCGTCTTTTGAACCTCCCGGGTTCGCGTAGTATCTCGCATAGGCGCGCTCTTTCACAGGGCGTCGCGCAAGCTCGACAAGCCGCGATTCAAGCTCTCCGACAGACGCGTATGACTTCGACAAAACCGCCGCGACGGGCTCCGTCATAAGCACAGTCCGGTTGACAAACTGCTTGCCGCTGCCGAGCGCAAACTGCCCGCGCTCGGAGATGTCCCACGCGATCAGCTCTGAAAGCTTTTGCGCGTCCGCGGTTGACGGCGCCATATTATTTCCCCAAAGAAGAGCCGAACACACCGTTATCGCGCTCTCGTTCAGCCCGTGCCCTGACCTCGCGCGAAACGGCAGCCAGCCGACGCGCATGCACGCATCTTCGTCCTCGGCGAGGCACCACGGCATCGGATACCCGAATGTCCCCATTCTGTCCTGCTTGATGTAGTAGCCGCAAAGATTGATCATCGCCAGACTCATAAACCTGCCTATCGCCGCGTTGGCGTCCTCGTTTATCTGCCCCTGCCCGCAGTCGAATCCGAGCTGCCGCGCGAGCGGCCCATTCAGCCAGCAATAGGGAATCCAGCCGTGCGTGCTTCCGAGCGTCCGGCGAAAGTTCGGCGCGCCAAGAGCTTTTGTCATGGCGACAAGAATCGGCATGTATTCGGGCTTGCACCCCGCCATCACCGCGTTGACCGCGACATGCCACGCCTTGGCGTCCCTGTGTGCTATCGGCAAGACGGCGACAGTCTCGTCCCATTTGAGCGGCGAGTATTTCATAAACTCGCAAACTTTCTCGAAGGTCGGCGGAATTATCGGCAGACCGTCCGACCACTTCATCTCCTTGAAATGCGCCTGCACCTCATCGAGCGAGCCGTAAAAAACATCGTCGCGAATGTCGCCTGTGCCGCCCTTCTCGCCGGCTGATTTTTCAGCCGCGCTTATCGGCTTTGTGAGCGCGTCCACAATCTGCCGCCACAGGACTTCGCGCGTGTTGCGGATAAGCTCCTCTTGCGTGTGAAGCGCGAACGCCCCCGGATACTCCGCGACCCGCAGCACCGCAACCCCGTTGTTCAAAGCCGTATGCCTCGCCTGATCCGAAAAGCCGGGGCCTGCGATTACGACAGACGGCACTCCGGCATATTCCGCGGCTATGCACGAACCCGCTTCCTTCGGCGTGCAAAGTCCGCAGCCGCCGTTTCCGGCGATCACGGCATCGACTTTCATCGACTTTAATTTTCGTTGAAAATCTTCCTTCGCCCTGCGAACCGTTCCCGGGGCGGGATATACGCCCGCGCTACCAATTTCGTCCTGCAAAATCACCTTCGCAGTCGGATAATTTTCAAGAATGAGCCGCTTGATTTCGGGGTGCGTGACCTTCGCCATAAAATTTGTCCCTACGACGGCGATGGTCTTTCCTTCGAGCGTCTCAAGCCTCGGCGCCTGCTCGATTATTTTCACCGACGAGCGCCCCACCGGCGATACGACAGCATAGCGCGGCTCTTTTCCGGCTTGCGCCTTCCGCGGCGCAGCCGCATCTAAAGCCGATTCAAGCAAACAATCTGCGCCGCAAACAACGCGCTTCGAGGGCGCGCCCGCGCCGCTTTCCGCAAGCGCTGCGCACATGGCGAACGTTCCGATTGCCGCAAATATAAATGTATTTTTCATTCTTTGATGTCCTTTCTTCAACCTTTCAAACGCGCAAAAAAACAAAAGGTTTCGAGCGGTAAAAAACAGCCGCCGAGCGGGCGCAGGAAGCGGACAAAAAAATTTTTATTTTTTTATTAAAGCGCGGAAAAAATCTCCGATGGGAAAATAAGAAAATGAAAAATTTTGCAATAATGCTTTTCGCCTCGACTTTGCTTTGCTCGTGCGCAGACACGCCGCAGCAGTCGCCCGAATGCGTCGCGATAGAAACCGTCTATGCCATCGACCGCGAGATCGCCGCGAATTCAAAAACCATAGCCGAGGCTCTCGCAAAGGAGAAATCCATTCCGCTCGCCGGCTGCCCCGCAGATTTCGCGAAGGCATACAGAGCAAATATCGCCGCGTGGGAGAAAATGGCGGAAATCGAAAGAAAGATGTATTCAAGCGGCAACATCGCAAAGGCGGTCTCCGACATAAGGGATTTTCTCGCCAAATACCAAAGCGACCCGACCGCCGCCTCGGTTGGATTGAAGCAACAGTGGAGCTCGCTTTCCGACGCCATAGACTCCGCCGCCTCCGAGATCGCCCAAACTTTTGGCGAATACACTTCTATCGGCGCGAAGTACGGCGCGATATACGGCAAGCCGCAGACCCTTTTTTAACCCCAAAGAAAACAAGACGCGCAAGGCCGCTCCCCCACAGTGGGGGAGCGGTTCTTTTTTGCCGCCCTCCGCCGAAATTTGTTTTTTTCTTGCAGTGTTTTTACTATCTTATCGCAACGCACGGAAACCGCATTTAATCTTCACAGCAACAGCGGCGCGTATCTTTTTGGTATGCCAAATTTCTATATGGAGATTTTTAGCCGCAATATTTTTATAGAGGAACAATATTAAAATTTTTTGTACTTTTATTGAAAAAAAGTTGACAAGCTAAATTTACCTCTAATACTTTCTTAGAAGAGCGGGAAATTTATTTATTAAAAATTTCTTTGAATCCTATCGATTCTTTTTTTTAATAATTAAAAAGTTTCCGATAGTTATTTTAACAAGTCTAAAACATAAATAGAAAGGAATAATCATGGCACGTAAAAAAGGTACCGGTAAAATGATTGGCATGACACAGATCTCTATCAGCCTTCCTGAGACTCTGGTTCAACAGATTGACGAACTTGCGAAACTCGACAATCGCAACCGTTCAAACTTTATCGCCAATACGCTGCAAAACCTCGCGAGAGAAACCCTCTCCATCGCGGAACCCAAGCGCAGGCTTAAGTAATAAGCAGGTAAATATATTTTTTATTAAATCCGCCCCTCATTCAGGGCGGATTTTTTCGTCTTTATTGCAGTAGAATTTTTCGTAAAATCGACGAGTAAATCAAATGGATAAAATCTGAAACGTTCCGCTAATAATAATTGATAAGATCAAAAGGCACAAATCGCAATTCTTTTAGTATCAACATAATTTTGCCAACTCGAGCAAATATCCGAGAACTTTGGACGCGTTTACTCGAGTGGCGGATACAACTTTACCCCTTACCCTGCCACGTATCTTTGACGCGCACGTCTTCGTTGTTATTTAATCCGCGCGCGGCGTATCCACGCCCCCGCGCCGTTTCAAACAGGCGCAAAAAAAACGCCGCCGATTCCCCGGCGGGCGCTTGTTTTTGGAAAGTTTGCGCGGGCTATTTCACCGTTACGCTGCGGCGAAGCTGGAGTTTGTCGTCGTGGAATTCGAGAAGAATTTTCTCGGCGTCGAGCGAAACTTTTATGCGCTCCATGTTGGAGTTGACAACCGCGGGGGCGTCGAAGTCGGCGTCGGGCTCGTAATAGCGGTATTCGCCGTGCAGGTGCGCCGTAATGTAAAGGTCGATTTTCTTCCCCTTGAGAACGGGCGCGAACACTTTTCTAAAGTGCAGCGAGCCGTGCCAAGCGCCCCAATGCGGCGGAATGTGCGTTATGACTACGCGCTTTAGCGCGCTCTTAAACTCGGGCGATTGAACAACACCCTCGAGCCACTTCGCCTGATCCTCGCGATATTTGTCGAAGTCGGCGGTGCCGTAATATTCGACGTCGCTGTCGGGCTTGTCCTCCCCGCCGTCGAGGAATATGAAAAAGAACTTGCCGATTCGCTTCGCGTAGTAGGGCTTGCCCGTCGGCGAGGGGAAATATTCCATAAACGATTCCGAGTCGGGCCCGCGCGTCTCGTGGTTGCCGCGCGCCATAAATATCGGCTTCGACGAGCGCGTCGATTTCGTCACTTGGTTCATAACGGTATCGAACAGCTGCTCGCGCGACCTCATCGAATTGACCATGTCGCCGTTTAGCACGACAAAGTCGTCGTCGGCGCAGTCGGAAAGGAACGTGGCAAGGCGCGAGGTGTTTTCGTGAATGTCGTTGACGACCGTAAAGCGCAGGCTCTCGGCGTCGGGCGAAAACGTCTTGATGAAAAACGGATTCGGCTCCTTGTAAACGCGCGTCGAAGCGACGTCGCCATAATAGACCGAATTGCCCTTCGCGCCCGTAACCTCGCGCGAGAACGCGCGGTAGATATACTTCGCGCCGCTCTTCAAGCCCGAAATGGAAACCGTATGGTTCTTGCCCATGCGTTTCTTGCCCATCGGAGACTCGAAGAATTTTGGGCGCTCCTTGGCGTAGAAGTGCGCGCCGTCGGCGGGGGCGATCTCCACCCAAGAGAGAGCGTCGACATCGGTCTGCCAGACGACCGTCGCGCAGTCGTCGCCCACCATTTGCAGATAGGGCCCGTTGATTATTTTTATCGCGCGCGCCGACGCGGCGGCGGCGAGCAACGCCAGAAATATTATCACTCGTTTCATGAGGTCAACGATAGGCTCCGTTTTCGCCGCTTCAAGAAAAAATATTTCCCGCAAAACCCGCCGCAAATAAAAATAAAACGGCGGTTCAAACACGAAACGCCAGCCGAACAGCCCCGCCTTTTTTGCCCAAAATTGCTCAATCAAACGATTGAGGAGCAAAAATACCGACATTTTTTCTTAAAAAAAACTTGCAAATCGCGATGCCAATAGTAGAAAAAACGCCTTTAATTTAGTAGCGGAAAAGGCAATTCGGACAAACGCTTTTCGTCCTTTTTTGTTATTATCATAAGATATTATACATTCTATTTCATTAAAAATTATGAATATCCACGAATATCAAGCAAAGGAGTTGTTTAAGGAATTCGGCGTCGCCATACCCAACGGCGTCGCGGTGAAATCCGAAAACGAGTTCGACGCGGCCATCGCCTCCATCGCGGGGGATACGGTCGTCGTAAAATCGCAAATCCACGCCGGCGGACGCGGCAAAGGCACGTTCGTCGACGGTTTCAAAGGCGGCGTAAAGCTCGCGCCCAAAGCGGAAGCGGCGGGCATCGCCAAAAAGATGCTCGGCAACACGCTCGTTACAAAGCAGACGGGCCCCGCCGGCAGGCAGGTCGGCACGGTCTATTTCACCGAAGCGAGCGACATCTCCAAAGAATATTATCTCTCCATTCTCATGGACAGAAGCTCCGGCAAAGTGGCGATCATCGCCTCGACCGCCGGCGGCATGGACATTGAAAAAGTCGCCGAGGAAACCCCCGACCAAATTATGAAGATGATTGTCGATCCCGACATCGGGCTGCAGTCGTTCCAAGTGCGCAAGCTCGGGTTCTTCCTCGGCTTCGGCGCCAAGGAGCTTATGAAGCAGTGGACGCCCGTCATCAAGGGCCTCTACAAGCTCTTCTGGACGAAAGACTGCTCGATGGTCGAAGTCAACCCGCTTATCCTCACGAACGACGGCAAGATTCTCGCGCTCGACGCGAAGGTCTCATTCGACGACAACTCGCTCTTCCGCCACCCGGAAATCGAGGCTCTGCGCGATCCGCACGAGGAAGACCCGAAGGAAATCGAAGCCGGCAAGTACGGCCTCAACTACATCGCGCTCGACGGCAACATCGCGTGCATGGTCAACGGCGCGGGGCTTGCGATGTCGACGATGGACATCATCAAGTTCTTCGGCGGCAACCCCGCGAACTTCCTCGACGTGGGCGGCGGCGCCAACGAAGAGGCGATCACCCAGGCGTTCAACATTCTCCTCAAAGACAAAAACGTGAAGGGAATTCTGGTCAACATCTTTGGCGGAATCATGCGCTGCGACGTCATCGCCGCGGGCGTTATAGCCGCCGTTAAGAATGTAGGCCTCAAGCTTCCGCTTGTCGTAAGGCTCGAAGGCACGAACGTGGAGCTCGGCAGAAAGATGCTCGCCGAAAGCGGCATCAAGCTCACCACCGCGGACTCCCTCGCCGACGCCGCCGAAAAGATTGTCAAAATCGTCGCGGCGGAAAACAAATAACCTCAACGGAATTTAATGCAATGAGCGTACTCGTAAACAAAGATACAAGAGTTGTAGTAAGCGGCATAACGGGCAACACCGGCTCGTTCCACACGCGCCAGTGCCTCGAATACGGCACGAACATCGTCGCGGGCGTCACACCCGGAAAGGGCGGAATGCTCTTCGACGAAAAAGTTCCGATCTTCAACACGATCTCGGAATCCGTCAGCAAGGAGGGCGCGAACGCCTGCGTAATCTACGTTCCCCCGCCGTTCGCCGCCGACGCCATTCTCGAGTCTATCGACGCGGAAATCCCGCTTATCATCTGCATAACCGAGGGCATTCCCGTCAAGGATATGGCGATTGTAAAATCGCGCCTGATGCAGAAGGGTTGCAAGTCGCGCCTCATCGGCCCGAACTGCCCCGGAATCATCACCCCCGGAGAGTGCAAAATCGGCATCATGCCCGGATACATTCACACCCCCGGAAACGTCGGCGTGGTCAGCCGCTCCGGAACCCTCACCTATGAGGCGGTCTGGCAGCTGACGTGCCTCGGCTACGGCCAAAGCACGGTCATCGGCATCGGCGGAGACCCGATCAACGGCACGAGCCACCTCGACGCCGTCAAGATGTTCGCCGAAGACCCCAAGACCGACGCGATCGTCATGATCGGCGAAATCGGCGGCAACGGCGAGCAGATCGCCGCGCAGTGGCTCAAGGAAAACTGCAAGAAGCCCGTCGCCGCGTTCATCGCCGGCCGCACGGCTCCCAAAGGCCGCAGAATGGGCCACGCGGGCGCGATCGTCTCGGGCAAATCCGGCAGCGCCGAGGACAAAATCAACGCCCTCAAGGACGCCGGCATCGCCGTCGCTGACACCCCGTCGGTCATCGGCGAAACGCTCCTTAAGCACTGGGGCAAAATGTAAAACAAGCGCTTTTCGGGCGGGCTTGCCAATCGGCGGGCCCGCCTTTTTTATGCCCTCAAAAAACCTTTACAATTAAAAACGCCTATTTAATATTTTTTGCGAGTTTGCGCGGCATGCGCATTGCAACACACAGGGGGAAATTTTCTGTTTGCGAATTTTTCTCTTTAAATAAAACAACAAAACGGAGGCATAAATGAAATACGGAAAAATTATGGCGTTCGCCGCTTCGGCTCTCGCCGCGTCGGTGGCGTGCGCCGCCGAAGCAGCGTCGGTGACGGTCGACTGCGCGAAAGAAATCGGGAAAATCAAGCCGCTCAACGGCGTCAACTTCGGTCCGAAAACCGCGATAAAGGACATCAAAGGCTACGACGAGCGCGGAGACTTCTACGCGCTCAACGTCCACAGCGTGCGCCTGCACGACGTCTCGGCGCAGAACGCGGGAATGATGATCGTCGACACCAACATGGTCTTCCCGCTTTTCCACGCCGACCCCAACGACCCGCGCAACTACCTCTTCGGCGAAACCGACGACTACCTCAAAGCGGCGACCGCCAAGGGCGCGAAAATCGTTTACAGGCTCGGCATAACAATCGACCACTCTATCGCCAAGCGCCGCACGACTCCCCCGCCCGACCCCGAAAAATGGGCGGAAATCTGCTGCCATATCATCGCCCACTACAACGACGGCTGGGCGAACGGCCACAAGATGAACATCGAGTATTGGGAAATTTGGAACGAGCCCGAGCTCATCAACTGGAAAGGCAAAAGCCCGATGTGGAACGGCACAATGAAGCAGTTTACCGACTTCTACATCAGGACGGCGAAAATTATCAAGGCGCGCTATCCGCACCTTAAAATCGGCGGGGCGGCGTTCACGTTCTACAACCCGACGCTGCGCAAATTTGTCGAGGACATCGCCGCCGCGAAAGCGCCCCTCGACTTCATCTCGTGGCACTATTACGACAACGATATCACCAAGCTCACGCGCTGGATTAGGGAAAACAAGCTGCACATGCTAAAGAACGGCTTCCCGAACGCCGAGATACACATCAACGAGTGGCACTGCATGCCTTTCACATGGGCGGAGCTGCGCAAAGACAGGACAAACTATCTGAAGTTTAAAAACCTTTTCTGCGGCGTCTGGGCGGGAGCCGCGATGACCGCCATGCAGGACACGCCGATCGACGTCGCCAACTTCTACACTTACAGCAGCGGCAATTTCGGCATGCTCGACGCAATCACGAACAAGCCCGCGAAGTGCTACTATCCGTTCAAGGCGTTCGGCGATCTGCTCGCGTTCCCGACAAGGCTCGCGGCGTCGAGCTCGGCGGACAACGTCTATTCGCTCGCTGGAAAGAGCGCGGGCGGAAAGGTCGCGGCGCTTGTCAACATTCCCTGGGCGAAGCGCGGCGGCACGCTTGACATCGAATTTAAGAACTGCAAATCCGACCTTTCCAAAGCGAAAGTTCTCCTCTGCGACGACGACAAAAACCTCGAGCCCGCGGACGGCGTAAAGATCGGGCAAGACAAAATTTCGCTCGATATAAAGTCCGACTCGATCTGCGTGTTCGTCGAGCTGTAGGGCGGCTCTTTTGAAAATTTCTATCTTTAAAAAAAACAACTAAACGGAGGCATAAATGAAATACGGAAAAATTATCGCATTGGCGGCATCGGCTCTCGCGGCGGCGGCGGCGTGCGCGGCGGAAAGCGCGGCGCAAACCGCGTCGGTTACGGTCGACTGCTCGAACGTCATCGGGAAAATCAAGCCGCTCAACGGCGTCAACTTCGGCCCGAAAATCACGAACGAGGACATCAAAAACAGCGACCAGCGCGAAGCGTTCTACGCGCTCAACGTCCACAGCGTTCGCCTGCACGACGTCCCGCTGCAAAACAAGGGAATGATGATCGTCGACACCAACATGGTCTTCCCGCTTTTCCACGCCGACCCCAACGACCCGCGCAACTACCTATTCGGCGAAACCGACGACTACCTCAAAGTCGCGACCGCCAAGGGCGCGAAAATCGTCTACAGGCTCGGCATAAGCATCGACCACTCGATCGCCAAGCGCCGCACGACTCCCCCGCCCGACCCCGAAAAATGGGCGGAAATCTGCTGCCATATCATCTCCCACTACAACGAGGGCTGGGCTAACGGCTACAAGATGAACATCGAGTATTGGGAAATTTGGAACGAGCCCGAACTTACCAACTGGGCGGGCCGCCACCCGATGTGGACGGGCAGCATGAAGCAGTTTACCGAGTTCTACATCAAGACGGCGAGCATCATCAAGGCGCGCTTCCCGCACCTTAAAATCGGCGGGGCGGCGTTCACCTACTACAATCCGACGCTGCGCAAATTCGTGCAGGACGTCGCCGCCGCGAAAGCTCCGCTCGACTTCATCTCGTGGCACTTCTACGGCGACCGCATCTCCAAGCTGACGGGTTGGATTAATGAAAACAAGGAATTCATGATAAAAAACGGGTTCCCGAACACCGAGATACACGTCAACGAATGGCACTGCATGCCCTGCGACTGGCCGGAGCTTCGGAAAAACAAGATGAACATTCTGAAGTTTAAAACCCTTTACTGCGGCGTCTGGGCGAGCGCGGCGATGACCGCCATGCAGGACACGCCGATCGACGTCTCGAACTTCTACACCTACGGCGACAGCCAAAACTGGGGCATGCTCGACACCATCACGCTCAAGCCCGCGAAGTGTTACTACCCGTTCAAGGCGTTCGGCGACATGCTCGCGTTCCCGACAAGGCTCGCGACGGCAAACTCGGCGGACAACATCTATTCGCTCGCGGGAAAAAATTCCGACGGAAAGATCGCAGCGCTGGTGAGCATTCCATGGGCGAAGCGCGGCGGCACGCTTGAAATCTCGTTCAAGAACTGCAAGGCCGACCTCTCGAAAGCGAAAGTTCTCGTCTGCGACGACGACAAAAACCTCGAACCCGCGGAGGGCGTAAAAATCGACAGCCCGAAGTCCGAAAAAATCGGCAGGGACAAGACGCTCTCGAGGGCGTTCCCCAACGCGAAGAAAGTCGGCGGCGACGGCAAGATTTCGCTCGACGTAAAGTCCGACGCGATCTGCGTGTTTATCGAGCTGTAAAAAAGCATATACAAAAAATCCGCAAGGCAGGAAAAAACCTTGCGGATTTTTTTGCGCCCCGAATGCGCGGAGGTTAGAGCATCGTCGCGCGGATCTGCTCGGCGGACTTCGCCGAGAGGTACGCGGGCGGAATGTCGAAAACCGTCTTGCAGCCCGACACTCCCTCGGCGTTCAGCCTGCAAGCCGCGCGCGCGTAAGCGACGAGCACGCACGAGGTGAACTCGGGGTTGGAGTCGAGCTTGAGCCTGTATTCGATGACGTGCTTGTTCTCGCCGTTCGCGCCGGTCGAGCCGCTTCTGACGACAAACCCGCCGTGCGGCATTCCGGAGTGCTCGCGCAGGAACTGCTCCTCGCCGATGAAATGCACGACGGTGTCGTAGTCGGCGAAATAATTCGGCATGGTTTTGATTTCGTTCTCGACGCGCGCGGCGTCGGCGCCGTCCTCGAGGACGACAAAGCACTCGCGCAAATGCTTCTGGCGCGCGCTAAGCTCGGGGTTCGATCCGCCGCGGACGGCCGCGAGAGCCGACTCGATCGGAATCGTGTACTGCTTGGCGTTCTTGACGCCCTTGATTCTGCGGACGGCGTCGGAGTGCCCTTGGCTGACGCCCTTGCCCCAGAAAGTGTAGTCTTTTCCGTTCGGCAAAATCGCGTCGGCGTAAAGCCTGTTGAGCGAGAACATTCCCGGGTCCCAGCCCGCGGAAATCACCGCGACTTTCCCCGCCGCCTTCGCCGACTTGTCGACATTCGCGAAGTGCTGCGGAATTTTCGCGTGGGTGTCGAAGCTGTCCACGACGTTGAAATACTTGGCGTATTCGGGAGTCTGCGCGGGAAGGTCTGTCGCGCTTCCGCCGCAGAGAATGGCGACGTCGAGCTTGCCGCTCCACTGCGGAATGTCGGCCACCGGCGCGACAACCGCGCCCGATGTCAGAATCGAAAGCGACGCGGGGTTTCTGCGCGTAAAGACGGCGCAAAGTTCGGTGTCGGGATTTTGGCGCACCGCAAGCTCAACGCCGCGCCCAAGATTTCCGTATCCAATTATTCCAATTTTTATTGCCATAATTTTTCCTTTAAGCCGCAGTGTATAAGACAACACGCGCCGCGTGCGCAACAAATTTTTCAAAAAAAACTGCGGGCGGAATTTTGTCGCCGCGGCGCGGGGCGGAACAGGAGCAGCGGCGCGGGGCGAATAAAGTTGACTCGCGCGCGGTTCTGGGGTTCTCTTTTTTTATTATGAAAAAATGCGCGTTTATTCTCCGCACGGCGGCGGCGCTTTTTGCGCTGAGCGCGTCCGCGTTCGCGGCGGAAAGCCCCAAAGAAATTTTCGTCTTTAGCGACCAGTCGCATAAGATGCCCGAAAACGGGAAAGGCGCCTCGCGCCCGATGAAAATCGGATACGAGGAAAACGGCGTCTGGAAAGCCACAAGCTGCGACCTCCTGACAAGCTTCTTCGGGGCGCGCCACATGCGCCACTTGCGCCAGATGACGCACCCGTATCTCTTCGAGGGGCTTGACGGCGAATGGCACTGCGTGTGGGCGTTCGGCAAGGGGCGCGCCGAGTTCGGGCACTCCCACTCCAAAGACATGGTCGTTTGGCGCAAGCAAAACAACGCCGCCCTGCCCGACGGCTTCGCGTTTTTAAAGCCGATTGTGAAAATCGAAAACGGCGCGTACACCGTAAAATTTATAAGCGGCGGCGAGTTCTACAAAATCCGAAGCGGCGACCTCAAAAGTTTTACCGAGCCGCAGAAAATCACGAAGTCGGAATACGCCGACGAATATACCAAGCTCTCGATAGGCGGGCGCGAGTACGAGGGCGTAATGGTCAAAGTTCCCGAGAGCCGCCTGAAAGCGTATCTTGCGGAGCAGAAGAAAGCCGGCCTCAAAGGCGCGCAGTGCGCGCTCACGCCCGAGAAGATGCAAAAGTCGCTTGAAGGCGTGGAGAAAATCGGCGCCAAGCTTTCGCTCACGGGCAAATCTAAAAAAATAAATCCCGACATGTTCGGCGTCTTTTACGAGGACATCGGCTTCGCGTGCGACGGCTGCTTCTACCCCGAATGCGTCCAAAACCGCGACTTTGAATTTCTCCCGACCGACCGCGACGGATACAATTCGCTGACGGGCTGGACGGTGTCGGACGGCGCGAAATACGCCGTCAAGACCGCGAAGCCGCTTTCGAAAAACAACCCGCACTACATCGAGTTCGACCTCGGCGGCAGCCCCGTAAAGCTCGTCAACGACGGCTGGTTCGAGGGCGTCTGCCTGCAAAAAGACGCCGTTTACGACTTCAGCGTTTTCGTAAAATCGGAAAACCCCGCCGAGATAAAAGTCCGCTTCTCCGAGCCAAAAGACGGCTATCCGAGCGGCAAAATTTTAGCCGAGGGCGGCGGCTGGAAAAAATATTCAATCCCGCTTAAAACAAAAGGCGCGGTCGATTGCGCGAAGCTCGTTCTTGAAATTTCGGGCAAGGGGAAAATCGCGCTCGACATGGTTTCGCTCTTCCCGCGCGACACGTTTATGGGCAGAAAAAACGGGCTTCGCAAAGACATCGCCCGGCTTATCGCCGATCTCAAGCCGCGCTTTGTGCGCTTCCCGGGCGGGTGCGTCGTCCACGCCGACTCCGTCGAAACTTTCTACCGCTGGCAAAACACAATCGGCGCGCTGCAAAACCGCAAGCCCACGCGGTCGGTCTGGAAATTCCACCAGACCTTCGGGCTCGGCTACGCAGAGTATTTCGACTTCTGCGAGGACATCGGCGCGAAGCCAATTCCGATCGTGCCCGCGGGTGTCTCGTGCCAAGTCATGGGGCAAAAGGCGGTTCCAATGCGCGATATGCCCGCCTACGTTCAGGAGGTTCTCGACCTCGTCGAATGGGCGACGGGCGACCCCGAAAAAACGAAGTGGGGCAAAGTCCGCGCCGCGAACGGCCGCGCAAAGCCCTACAATCTCGAGTACCTCGGCATCGGCAACGAGGACGAGATGACCGAGAATTTCAAAACGCGCTTCTTGATGATAAAGGACGCCGTAAATAAAAAATATCCGCACTTAAAAATTATCGGAAGCTCCGGAATTATATCAAGAGGTCAGGACTACAACGAGGGCAACGCGATTGTAAAGGAGTCCAAAACGCCCATAATCGACGACCACTACTACTGCCCGCCCGAGTGGTTTATCGCCAACGCCGACTTCTACGACGCCCCCGCCCGCCGCGGCGGCGCGAAGATTTATCTTGGCGAATACGCCCCGCGCAACCGCCCCTTGCCTAACGGCGAAACCGTCAACGACGTCTATTCGTCGCTCGCCTCCGCGCTCTACCTGATGAACCTTGAGCGCAACGGAGACGTCGTCGAGATGTTCTCCTACGCGCCGCTCGTCTCGCGCGCCCGCTTCCAGAACAAGGCCCACATGATTCTCGTCGACAACAAGGCGGCGTATCCGACTTCGGAATACTACATGCAAAAGCTCTTTTCGGAAAATTCGGCAGGCGTGTATCTCGCCTCGAAGATGAAGCTCGGCTGCGATGTTTTCGGCGCGAAGGAGCGCGTTTGCGCGTCGGTCTTGCGCGACGAAAAAAGCGGCGAGACAATCCTGAAGCTCGTCAACATTCTGCCCGTCCCCGTCGAGCTTGAAGCCGACATTTCCGAAGCGGTAGGCTCGGAAAAAGAGGTTCGCAAGACGCTTTACACCGGCAAATCTTTCAGCGACCAAAAACCGCAAATCACCGAGACGGAAACAACCCTTGGCGGGGCGTTTACCGAGACTCTCCCGCCCTACTCGTTTACGATTTTGCGCTTCGCGAAATAGCGGGCTTAGGTAAAAAAAAGGGAATGACAAAAAGCCATTCCCTTTTTTTTGCGCCAAAGCTTTTCTTTAAGGCTTATTTTTTCTTCTTAAAGATGAGCACCGCAAGGTCGTTCTTGCCGAGCTTTACTTTGGGGTCGCCCTCCTTGGCGGAAACGCTGTAGCCGCCGATGCCGTCGGCACAATGGAACTGCGCGCCCTCGACCGAAACAGTCGCGGTCTCGGCTTCGGGCTTCCAAAGGTTCGTGACGACAACCGCGATTTCCGCGTCGTTCTCGAACGTCGAGTAATAGAGCTTGTCGTTCGAGACTTTCGCGAGGTCGCGGTCGCGGTACATTCCGCGCATGATGAGCGGGCGGTATTTGTCGCGCAGGGAATTTATCTTTTTCAGGTACGCCTTGTAATGCGGTGCTTCGTCGATCGTCGCGCGGCAGCGGTAAATCTCGACGTCGGAGAAAAGCCCCCACATCAGGCACGCGTTCATGCGCCGCTCGATGTCGGTGTCGTCGCGAATTTCGCGGTCGCTGACGGGCACTTGCGGGAACGCGTAGCGGAACAGCGGCACAAACGAGAACTCCGGCTTGGCGTTGCCGTTCCTTATCATTTTGTAATCGAACCAGCAGGTGTGGACGTAGTCGACGTTCATGGAAGTCGCGTCGCCGACGTTCTCGACGCCGAACGAGGCGTTCGGGGCTTTCTCCCTGATGTAGGCGCGGATTTTTTTGAGCATATCGCTTTTGTAGCGCATCATGTCGATGCAGGGGACTTTGTGCCCGTGCGACGGATCCCAGCAGACTTGGCTGCCGATTCCGAGCTGGTCGAAGAAGATGCCGTCGACGCCCATCGAGAGCGCGCGGTCGACATATCCCTTGAGGACTTGCTCCCATTCTTTCGTCGCGTGGCACGCGGTGACGAACGTCTTGTGTCCGAGCACGCGAAGCCCGGTGCCGTCGCCGCCGAACGGATACCGCTCGATATGCGGCAGCCCGCTCGAAGTTTTAACGCAGATTTTTTCGCCGAGCTCCTTGTAGAACTTTGTGGACACATCGATGAGCTGCCCGTTGAAATAAAGCAGAACTTTTCCGCCCTTGGCGTGGACGTCGGCGACGCGTTTTTTAAGATCGGCGTCGCCGCCCTGCGCGATTTCGGGGGAGTAGTCGGGGTAGCCCGCGTCCATGCCCTCGAACCACCAGCCGAAGAGCAGAATCGAGTCTATGCCGCACTCTTTGCCCGCCTTGTTGACCTTCGCCTCGAGGTCGGAATACGGGAAAAGCACTGTGCCGTATTGGTGGCGGAATATCATTCTCTGCCAGCCGTTCATATTTTTTACGGAATCGGGCGGCGGGGTTGTCTTAAACCATGCCGCGCCCTTGGCGTATTTCCTCGCCGAGACGCGCCAATCGCCCGAATGCGGCGAGACGATGAACGGCGCGGTTTGGTAGGTCTCTCCCTTTTTGATGAACGGATATTTCACCATGGCGATATCCATATATTTAAACTGCTTGTTCACCTTGCGGTAGCGGGCGAAGTGCAGCGTCAGCTCGAAATTCGGGTCGAGCGAGGCGAAGAACAGCGAGTTCTTTTTGCCCTGCAGCGTAAACATATTCATCGTGTTTATCGTCGGATACGGGTCGTAGCGCTCGACGGCCTTGTTGTCCTGCGCGGCGTACGGGCGCCCCGCCGTCGCGCCCTCGACGTACCCGAAGAAATACGGAATGCGCCTGCCGCCGCCGCACGAGTTTATGAGCGTCACGTCCTTTTCGAGGTTGGCGTTTTTGACCATCGGGAACTGGAACTCGCGCAGGATTTTTCCCTCGGAGTTGTTCGAGACTTTCGCCGAGAAAACGGCGTCGTCGCCGTCGATTTTGCACGAGACCTCGACGGGGAATTCGCCGCCGTAGAGGATTTTCGCCTCGGTGGCGGAGACGGGCACCACCGTCGCGAGGGTGTCCTCGCTCTCGACGGACTCCTCAAGAAGCTCGCCTTTCTGGTAGATTATGCGCCAGAGCCCCTGCCCGCCCGCGTAGTCAACGTTGTCCGCCTTGTTTTTAAAGTGGACGAGATTCCCGTTCGAGTCGAACTCGACGAGAATTTTTTCGTTTTCAAGTTTCGCGGATTCGGCGAGCGCGAGGGAGCACGCGAGCGCCGCGAGAATTGTCGCTGTGTATTTTTTCATATTATTTATTCTTTTCGTAGAGCAAGAGCGCGAGGGCGTTTTTCGCGACCGAAAGTTTCACCGAGCCGTTCTCCTCTTTCGCGGAAAATTCGCCGATGCCGTCGGCCTTGACGAACTTCGCGTTCGGGACTTTGACGGAGCACTCCGCGTTTTTCAGCCATGTGTTGGTGGCCAAAACCGCTATTTGCTTGTCGTTCTCGAAGGTGGTGTAGTCGACCTTTTCTTCGGAGATTTCGGCGAGGTCGCGGTCGCGGAAAGTTCCGTTGCAGATCAGCGCGCGGTATTTGTCGCGCAGCCCGTTCGCCAATTTTAGATACGCCTTGTAATGGGGGGTCTCGTCGATAATCGCGCGGCAGCGGTAGATCTCGATGTCGGTAAACCAGCCCCACATCAGCGCGAGGTTTACGCGCCGCTCGACGTCGCGGTCGTCGCGTATGCAGCGGTCGCTGATTTTAAGCTCGGGGAAGATGTACTTCGAGATCGGAATCGAGCGCACATACGGCTTGCCGTTCTTTTCCTTGCCGGCGATGCCCGTATCGAAGCCGCAGTTGTGGATATAGTCGCAGAATTCAGAAGTGCAGTCGGACTGCCACTCGATGCCGAGGCTCATGCCGGGCTTTTTAGAATCGACGTATTTGCGAAGCTCGCGCACGAGATCGCGCTTGTAGCCCATGACGTCCATGCAAGGCACGCTGTGCCCGTGCGACTTGTCCCAGCAGGTGTGCGACGGAAGCCCGAGCTGGTCGAAGAAAACGCCCTTCGCCCCGAGCGCGATCGCGCGGTCGACGAGCTTTTTGAGGTGCTCGCGCCATTCTGGGCACGAGGGGCAAGCGGTAACAAAGCTCTTGTGCCCAAACCTGCGAAGCGACGTTCCCATTCCGCCGAATTTATAGAACTCGGTGTGATCCGCCCCGCTCATTGTTTTCACCGAAACTTTTTTGCCGAGCGTGCGGTAAAAGTCGGTGTCCATGTCGATAAGCTGCCCGTTGTAATAGACGATTACGGTGCCGCCGTCGCTCTGGAATTTTTCGATGTTGCGCTTTAAGTTTTCGTCGCCGCCCTGCGAGAGATCGGGATTGTATTCGGGGTATCCGGCGTCGTGCCCCTCTTTCGCCCAGCCGAACATAAAGAGAGTGCCGATGCCGCACTCGGCGCCCGACTTTCTGATTTTCCAAAGGTCGTCGTATTTGTAGAAAATTTTTCCGTATTGGTGGCGCAGGATAACCCTGTGCCAGCCGTTGCTGACTTTGACGGAGTCGGCGACATTGCACTGCTTGTACCAAGTGTGCGCCCACTTCGAGTACTTGCGCGCCGACACGCGCCAGTCGCCCACATGCGGCGAGAGGATGTAGGGGTCGTAGGTTTTTTCGCCGCCGGGCGCCAGATACGGATACTTCACCATCGCGAGGTCGATTTGCGGATTTTTAAGAAAATCGCGCAGCCTGAAAAGGTGGAGATTTTTGTCGAACGTGGAGTCGTAGTTGGCGATGTAGAGCGCCGACTTGCCGTCCTCGACAAGGTAGAAGTTCGACGACGCGTCCCCGGGATAGAGGTTTGCGCGCTCGATCTGGTTCTGATCCTCCGCCATGTAGGCTGTGAACGCGCCTTTCATGTGCGCCAATATGTTTCGGAACTGCTGCCCGCCCGCGCGCATGACAATGAGCTTGTCGTCGGGCGTGTAGGAGAGGTTCTTTACGATCGGGAACTGGAACTCGCGCAGAACGCTGTCTTTGGATTTGTTAAAAATTTTCGGAGTTAAGATAATCTCGTCGTCCGAAAGCTCGCAGACGACCTCGACGGGGAATCTGCCCGCGTAGGAAATCTTCAGCTTCGAGTCCGACAGCTTCTCGATTTTCTTCGGGACGGACTCGGCCTCGACGCATTCCTCGAGCGACTGCCCCTCGTTGTAGATTATTCGCCAGAGCCCCTGCCCGCCCGCGTAGTCGCGGTTGCCGGGCTTGTTTTTGAGGTGGACGAGATTCGCGTTGTCGTCGAGCTCGAATAGGACTTTGTCGTTTTCGAGCTTGAAGTTCGCGAGCGCGCACAGCGCCAAAGACGCCGACGCAAACAGTGCAACTGCCTTTTTCATTTTTTCCTTTCGCGTGTTATTTGTTCTTTTTAAAGACGAGAACCGCAAGGTCGTTCTTGCCCAGCTTTACTTTGGGGTCGCCCTCCTTTGCGGAAACTTCGTAGCCGCCGATGCCGTCAGCCCAGTGGAACTGCGCGCCCCCGACCGAAACCGTCGCGCTTTCGGGCTTCGACAACAGGTTCGTTATTACAACGGCGATTTCCGAGTCGTTCTCGAACGTCGAATAATAGAGCTTGTCGTTCGAGACTTTCGCGAGGTCGCGGTCGCGGTACATTCCGTTGAGGATAAGCGGGCGGTATTTGTCGCGCAGGGCGTTAATCTTTTTCATGTACGCCTTGTAGTCGGGCGCGGAATCTATAGTCGCGCGGCAGCGGTAAATCTCGATGTCGGAGATTAGCCCCCACATCAGGCAGGCGTTCATGCGGCGCTCGACGTCGGTGTTGTCGCGGATTGTGCGGTCGCTGACGACAACCTCGGGAAACGCGTAGCGGAACAGCGGCACAAACGAGAATTCGGGCTTCGACTTCCCGCTCGATTGCATCTTGTAGTCGAAGCCGCAGGTGTGGACAAAATCGACGCGCATGGAAGTCGCGTCGCCGACGTATTCGACGCCAAAGGCGATGTTCGGGTTTTTCTCCTTTATGTACGCGCGGATTTTTTTGAGCATTTCGCTTTTGTGGCGCATCATGTCGGTGCAGGGAACTTTGTGCCCATGGGTTTCGTCCCAGCAGATTTGGCTGCCGTTTCCAAGCTGGTCGAGGAACACGCCGTCCACGCCAAGCGAAAGCGCGCGGTCGACATACCCCTTGAGGACTTCCTCCCATTCCTTGGTGCCGTGGCACGCGGTGACAAACGTCTTGTGCCCCAAGGCGCGCAGCCCGGTGCCCTCGCCGCCGAACGGATACCGCTCGATGTGCGGCAGGCCGCTCGGGGTCTTTACGCAAATCTTTTCGCCAAGCTCCTTGTAGAACTTTGTCGACACGTCGATGAGCTGCCCGTTGAAGTAGAGAATGACTTTCCCGCCCTTAGCGTGGACGTCGGCGATGCGCTTTTTAAGCTCGGCGTCGCCGCCCTGCGAGGCCTCGGGGGTGTAGTCGGGATAGCCCGCGTCCATGCCCTCGAACCACCAGCCGAAGAGAAGAATCGTGTCTATGCCGCAGTCTTTGCCCGACTTGTTTATCTTCGTCTCAAGCTCGGAATACGGGAAGAGAATCGTGCCGTATTGGTGGCGCAAAATTATCCTGTGCCAGCCGTTCATCTTCTTGATGAAATCGGGCTTCGGCCCGGGCTTAAACCACGTCGCGCCCTTGGCGTATTTCTTCGCCGACACGCGCCAGTCGCCCATGTGGGGAGAGACCACAAACGGCGCGGTTTGGTATGACTCGCCCTTTTTGATGAACGGATATTTCACCATGGCGACGTCGAAATATTTGAACTGGTCGTTCTCCTTGCGGTAGCGGAAAAGGTGGAGGGTCACCTCGAAATTCGGGTCGAGCGAGGCGAACATCAGCGAGCTTTTTTTGCCCTGCAAAACAAACATATTCATCGTGCGCTCGGTCGGGTATATGCTGTATCTTTCGACCGCCTTGTTGTCCTGCGCCTTGTAGGGGCGCGCGGCGGTCGCCGATACGACATTCCCGTAGAGATTGTTTATCACCCCGCCGCCGCCGCCGGAATGGATAAGCTTCACGCCCCTGTCGAGGTTGGCGTTTTTAATCATCGGGAACTGGAACTCGCGCAGAATTTTTCCCTCGGAGTTGTTCGAGACTTTCGCCGAGAAAACGGCGTCGTCGCCGTCGAGCTTGCACGAGACCTCGACGGGGAATTCGCCGCCGTAGAGGATTTTCGCCTCGGTGCCGGAGACGCGGACCACCGTCGCGAGGGTGTTCTCGCACTCGACGGGCTCTTCCAGCAGCTCGCCTTTCTGGTAGATTATGCGCCAGAGCCCCTGCCCTCCCGCGTAGTCGACGTTGTCGGCCTTGTTCTTAAAATGGACGAGATTTCCGTTCGAGTCGAACTCTACCAGAAGCTTGTCGTTTTCGAGTTTCGCGGAGTCGGCGAACGCGAGAGCGCACGCGAGAGCCGCAATAGTTGTTGCTATGTATTTTTTCATATTTTATTATTTTTTAATGTTCTTTAAAAGTCCGTTTTTGAGGATATCCTTGGCGCGCGATGGCGCGGGCTTGATGTTGTTCTTGTCGGAGCCGTGCTCGACGCTCCAGATGTGCGACTCGCGGAAGGCGTGGTATGTCCAGTGCCAGCCCATTTCCTCGAAATACGAGATGCAGTCGGCGATGTAGTCTTCGCGCCCCTTGACCCAGCGCGCGCACGAAAATTCGCCGATGTAAATTTGCGCGCCCCACTTTTGGGCGAACTCCGCGACGGGCTTGAGAGCCTCCCTGATCTGCGCGGGGTTCGAGAGCTCCGACGGGTATTCGGGCGCGGGGTTTTCCTCGCCCCGCCCCGCTACGTTGTAGTGGGTGAGCTTGTGCGGAATATACATGTGCGCCTGATAAATTATATTTTTCAGCGGCAGCGGCGCGAAATCCTTAAAGCCCTCGGGGTTGTCCCACGAGCGCGACTCGATGGAAATGGGGACGTTTGGGTCGATCTCGCGGATCGCCTTGGCGGTTCTGAAGTGGAGCTTGAGGGAGTCGAAGCCCGCGGGGCGCGTCTGGATAGGCTCGTTGCAAAGGTCGTAGCAGCGTATCGCGGGATTGCCCTTGAATGTTTTTGCGATGCGCTTCCAGCAATCGACGAACTTGTCGGCGTAGCGCTTTTCGTAGAATATGCGCATATCCTTGTTCATGTATCTGAAGCCCGGCGTGCTTCCGAAGACAAGCACGACCGACACTCCGTGCCTGCGGCAAATCTCGACGAGCTTTTTCGCGCGCTCGAGCCTTTCGGAAAACCACTGCTCGTATCTGTCGAAGTAGTCGGGCGAGAGAATTTGCGCCTCGTATGTGAGGTCGAAGTCGAAGCGCCTGTCGGCGGGCGCGCCGCCGAGACCCGTGCGGATCGTGTTGCCTCCCCACTTGGCGAACTCGGCAATGTCCGCCTCGGCGATCGACGGGCGGACCGTCACGCCGCGGATTCTCGGCAGCTTGAGGAAATCGCCGGTGTATTGGCATTTGAAATTTTTGGGCAGATCGGGCTTCCAGAAGCCCTCGCCCTCGACCTCGGAAATTTTGAGTTTTTTGAACGAGCACGCGCCGCCCGCGTCTGTATATTTAACCACTATGCGCGCGTCTTTCGCGGATTCGGGAATGTCGATCTTGTTCGTGGAAACTTTGAGCTTCATATCGCTGCCATGGAACGGGTGCGAGCTTGCGTATTGCCTCTTGCCGTCCGCGCCGACAAACGAAAGAATAAGACGCACGCCGCCGTTCGGATCTTGCGGGACAATCTCCTTTATCGAAAACATCGCCGACACCGCGACGCTCTTGCCCCAAAATTGCGAGATATCGACAGGAACGGCTACCGCCCCGCCGTCGAGAGATACGACGTCCACCCTTTTGCCGCCCGATTTTTCGGAAGAAAATTTCGCGTTCGAAAGGCCGGGGTTCGCTTTTTCAAGCGCGGCTTTTGAGATGTCGACCGCGCGCGGCGCCGCGAACGAATGCGCCGCAAAACACGCGAGCGCGAGAGCCATTGTAAAAAATCTCATATTTCGCCTCCCTTAAAAATATAGTTATGGTTGCTCTAAAAATATACGTTCGCCGCGCGCGCGAGGCAAGAAGTTTTTGACGCCCGCCCCGCGCCAATCGGGCAAAAAAGATTTTTAAAAAAGTCAAAAAAAGTGTTGCAACGGGTGCGGATACGGCGATAATGCGAAACTTCATTTTTTTACTAAATCATCAGAAAAGGAAATAAAAATGGCTATCAAAGTAGGTATTAACGGTTTCGGACGCATCGGACGCATGGTTTTCCGCGCCGCGTTTGAAAACTTCTCGAACGATATCGAGATCGTCGGCATCAACGACCTCCTCGACCCCGACTATTTGGCGTATATGCTCAAATACGACTCGGTCCACGGCCGCTTTAACGGCGAAGTTTCCGTAGAAGGCAGCTTCCTCGTGGTAAACGGCAAGAAGATCCGCATCACCGCGGAAAAGGATCCCGCCAACCTCAAGTGGAACGAAGTCGACGCCGACGTCGTTGTCGAATCGACCGGCTTCTTCCTCACCGAAGAGCTCGCCTCGGCGCACCTCAAAGCCGGCGCGAAGAAAGTTATCATGTCCGCCCCCTCGAAGGACGCGACCCCGATGTTCGTCTATGGCGTCAACCACAAGACCTACGCCGGCCAGAAAATCATCTCCAACGCCTCCTGCACGACAAACTGCTTGGCGCCCATCTCGAAGGTTCTCAACGACAAGTTCGGCATCAAGCGCGGCCTGATGACGACCGTCCACGCCGCCACCGCGACGCAGAAAACCGTTGACGGCCCCTCCAAGAAAGACTGGCGCGGCGGACGCGGCATTCTCGAGAACATCATTCCGTCCTCGACCGGCGCGGCGAAGGCTGTCGGCAAGGTTCTCCCCGAGCTCAACGGCAAGCTCACCGGCATGTCGATGCGCATTCCCGCTTCCGACGTTTCGGTTGTCGACCTCACCGTCGAGCTGAACAAGGAGTGCACTTACGAGGACATCTGCAAGGCTATGAAAGAAGCTTCCGAAGGCGAACTGAAGGGCATTCTCGGCTACACCGACGAAGCCGTCGTCTCGACGGACTTCCGCAACTGCCCCAAGACCTCGATCTTCGACGCCAAGGCGGGCATTCAGCTCGACCCGACATTCGTCAAAGTCGTCTCCTGGTACGACAACGAATGGGGCTACTCGAACAAGGTTCTCGAAA
>Ga0310695_10000109_pt1 | contig 210297 bp, 155 predicted proteins | sample RumenRJG_04DNA_FD_203882 | JGI IMG/M metagenome (GOLD analysis project Ga0310695, IMG submission 203882) | Bovine rumen microbial communities from Lethbridge, Alberta, Canada - RJG_04 (v2) (version 2) | ecosystem: Host-associated > Mammals > Digestive system > Stomach > Rumen | place: Canada... | reverse complement strand
AACGCACCTATCACCTGAACCATCCCTACCAGGGGCTCTATGTGGGCACGGGCATCTGGCGCACACTCGACGACTTCTCATCGGGTGCCGTATGCCTGGTGCTGGCCTCCGAGCTGTTCGATGAGGATGACTATGTGCGCGACTACGACACCTTTGCAGCAGAGAAAAGAGCAGGGAAATGATAGCAGTAAGACCCTACGCCCCCGATGAAGCTGAGTGCTGGAACGAGCTGGTGGCGCAGTCGCGCAACGGCACCTTTCTCTTCGACCGCCGCTATATGGACTACCACAGCGACCGCTTCGCCGACCACTCGCTGCTCTTCAGCGAGCGGGGCAAGACGGTGGCCCTGCTTCCCGCCAACCGGTGCGGCGACACACTCCACTCGCACCAAGGGCTGACCTACGGCGGGCTGGTGATGAGCCAGGGGGTGACCACGGCAAAGGCCTGCGAGATATTCACCGAACTGAACAAGTATCTCTGTGCCGAAGGAATAAAGAAGGTGGTATACAAGGCCGTTCCCCACATCTACCACCGCTATCCCGCCGAAGAAGACCTCTACGCCCTCGTCAATGTATGCGGAGCGCGGCTGTGTGTGCGCCACATGTCGTCGACCCTTCTGATGGACAGTCGTCCCCGCCTGACGGAATCGCGCCGGAGCGGTCTGCGCAAAGCGCTCCATGAGGGACTCACGGTGACAGAAAGCACCGACATGAGGGCCTTCTGGAATATACTGGACACCAACCTGGAGCAAAAATACCAAGCCCACCCGGTGCACACCGCAGCAGAACTTGAGCTGCTGCACAGCCGTTTCCCTGAAAAGATACGCCTCTACATGGTTTTCGACGGCTCCACCCCCTTGGGCGGCGCCCTTCTCTATCTCACCCCTTTGGTGGCCCACACCCAATACATCTCCGCCTCGGCCGAGGGCAAGAAACGCGGCGCCCTCGACCTGCTCTTCGACCATCTGCTGAAGGAATATGAGGGCAAAGTGAGGTACTTCGACTTCGGAAAATCGAGCGACGGCGACGGCCACGACCTGAACGCCCCGCTCATCTTCCAGAAAGAAGGCTTCGGCGGCCGCGGCATCTGTTACGACTGGTGGGAATGGAATTTTTAGGAGTGTAGGAGGTAGGAGTGTAGGAGTGTAGACATTACCTTTTTTGCAACCTAACAATAAAAAGAATCGTGAATCAGGGTTGATTCACGATTCTTTGGTATAGAAGAGAAAATGCGATGCTTAGATGAGGAGTACGGTGGCACTGCGGGCGGCCTGGGCACCCATGACGAGCACCTGGGCGATGTCGGCCGTCTTGGACGGTCCGCTGATGAAGGAGCCGTAGCCATAGTCGTTGAATTCGATGCGCTTGTAGGCCTCGTGCATATTGTTCACAATCTGCTTCTTGTCGAGCAGGATGACCAGGTTCTCGGAGATGAAGCACACGGCCTTCTCCACCATCGTCTGCGGAATCCACACACAGGCATTCTCGGCCACTCCGAAGACACCCTTCACCACCCCCACGTCGGTGCCGTTGAGTGCCTGGGGCGAGCCGCAGGTGTCAGGGTTGCGGGTGGCGATGGTTATCTCGGGCAGGTTGCTGGCTATCTCCTTAGCCTCGGGATAGAGTTCCTTGATGAGGACGTTGATGTCCTGACCCGGTTCCACTTCCACCACCTTGCCGCCCACGCTCTCCGTCATGGAGATGAACTGCACGAGCGGATCGGGATAAGTGATGCCCTGGATGTCGGTGAGGTCGGGCATGTCGAAACGCTGCTTGATGTTGCTTCTGTATTTTGACAGAATATCTTCTTTCTTACTCATAAGTCGTTTTCATTAGAATTACTTAACCTTTCCTTTTCTCCACAGTTCCTGGAACGAGTTTCTGGGGAACTTCATCATCTCATGTCCGCCCTCGGCCCAGGGATTGAGCGAGCAGTTCATCAGGAAGCCGGGCACCCAGTTGGCCATGGGAGCGAACTTCATGGCCGTGTTGTACATGCCGCTGCTGCCGAAGAGCACATTCATGCCCTTGCACATCATCTTCTTCTGCGGGTTGGCGGTGCCGAACTCATCGAGCTGCTGGCGCCACTGATAGATCTGGTCGCCCAAGTTGATCTTCACGGGGCATACCGTCTGGCAGCTCAGGCAGAGAGTACATGCCGACACGTTGCCGCTGTGAAGCTTGGTGTTGCGGAGCATGCCGAGGTTGATGCCGAGCGGTCCGGGAATGAAGTAAGAGTAAGAATATCCACCACTGCGGCGGTATACGGGGCAGCTGTTCATGCAGGAGCCGCAGCGTATGCACTTGAGCATCTCCCAGTGCTGCGGATTGGCTATCCACTCACTGCGTCCGTTGTCTACGAGCACGATATGCATGGGAGCGGCCGTGGGGCGCGCCTTGCGGAAGTGGCTGGTATAGGTAGTGGTGGGCTGTCCGGTACCGGCGCGGCAAAGCATGCGCTGGAACACGGCCAGACAGTCGTAGTTAGGGATGATTTTCTCCAGACCCACGGCAGCGATGTGCAGTTTGGGGCACGAGGTGCTCATATCGGCATTGCCCTCGTTGGTGCACACCACGATGTCGCCCGTTGCGGCGATACCGAAGTTGCCGCCCGTCATACCGGCATCGGCGGTAAGGAACTCATTGCGCAGGCTGAGGCGCGCCTGATAGGTCAGGTAGGTGGGGTCGTGGTTGCCCTTCTCCGTTCCGAGTTTCTCCTCGAAGAGCTCACCCACATCGTCGTGGTTGAGGTGGATGGCGGGCATCACGATATGGCTGGGTTTCTGGCCCTTGAGCTGGATGATGCGCTCGCCGAGGTCGGTCTCCACCACCTCGATGCCTTTGGCCTCGAGATAGGGGTTCATCTCACACTCTTCGGTGAGCATACTCTTGCTCTTGACCAGTTTCTTCACGTTATGGTCTTTGAGAATGCCGTAGACAATCTCGTTGAACTCGTCGGCATCCTTCGCCCAGTGCACGATACATCCGTTTTTCTCGGCATTGGTGGCAAACTGGTCGAGATACTCATCAAGATGGCTGATGGTGTGGCGTTTGATGGCCGAGGCCTTTTCGCGCAGTTGTTCCCACTCTTTCAGTCCGTGCGCCATATTGTCGCGTTTGGTACGTACCGACCAGAAGGTGGCATCGTGCCAATGGGAGTACTTTTCATTTTTCAAGAACTCCTTTGCTGCTTTTGAATGTGCTGTACTCATTAGATTCCTGCTGCTAAAATTTCTACTGCGTGCTTAAACTGAATAGGCATGCCCTCTTTCTTGGCCACGCCCGCCATGTGCATAAGGCAAGAGCAATCGGGTCCGGTGACATACTCGGCGCCGGTATCAATGTGCCGCTTCACCTTGTCCTGTCCCATGCGGTGGCATACATCGGTCTCCTCGATGGAGAACATGCCGCCGAAACCGCAGCACTCATCGGGGCGCTCGGGTTCCACCACCTCGATGCCTTTCTTGAGCTGGAGCAGGTCGATAATCTTGTTGAACTTCGTGACGTTCATCTCGCTGGGCGAACTCAGACCCAGTTCGCGGACGCCGTGGCAGGAATTGTGTACACTCACTTTATGCGGGAACTCGCCGGGCAGCGACTTCACCTTCACCACATCGTGTAGGAAAGTGATCACATCGATGCACTTTTCGGCCGTCTCGCACTTCTTCTTTCCCTCGAGCAGGCGGGGATAGTTGATCTTCACGAAAGCAGTACAACTCACAGAGGGAGCCACGACATAGTCGAACTCCTTGAACTTATCCTCAAACTTCTCTGCCAGGGGTATGGCCATCGACTCGAATCCGGCATTGGCCATAGGCTGGCCGCAGCAGGTCTGGTTGAGAGGATAGGTTACATCCAGCCCGAGATGCTTGAGCAGTTTGTATGTGGCGACACCGACCTCTGGATAGACGGCATCCACATAACAGGGGATAAATAAACCGATTTTCATGTATTAAAATATTAAGTTGCTATTTCAATAGTATTATGCTGCAAATTTAATGATATTTTTGCTTTTTGCAAGAAAATATGGGAAAAAAGTTTTATCCATGAAACTTTTTAACGGCGGCGGACTATCAATTGGAAAAACGGCCTTTTGAAGGCAGATAGTCAAAACAGGTGATAAACCAATGATAAAATGCCGAAAAATGCGTTAAAAAGGTTGGAAGATTGGTGATATAGCTATATCTTTGCATCAAAACCCAACAGGAATGAAACTGAAAGGATTACTGACAGGCATGTGTCTGAGTCTGGCGTTGGTCTGCTCGGCACAGGATGTGGAAAACGTTGTGCCGCAACCGGTGGATGAAGGAGCCGAACCGGCTTCTGCACCATTGCAGGAGGCGGAACGTCCCGGCAGTCCTCTCCATTCCTACTACGAGCCCATCGGGGTGGACGTGCATCCCGGTCTGCCGGCCGACAGTCTGCACCTGCCCCTCACCGCCGGTTACGGCTATGCGGGCGGTCTGTGGCACTATCCCCTGTCGTGGGACGAATGGTGCGGCTGGGGGCTGCACAAAGGCCTTAACGTGAGCATCGGCGCCTCGGTGTTCGGCGAGGTGGGCAAACATGCCCGCCATGGCGTAGGATTCGCCCAGTCGATTTCGGCCCTCTATGTGGCGCCGCTCACCGACCGTCTGTCACTGGCTGTGGGCGGGTATATGAACAATGTGTACTGGGCGCACAGCAACTACCGCGAGGCCGGTGTGAGCGCTTTGTTGAATTACCGGTTCGACGAGCACTGGGAAGCCTTCGTATATGGCAAGAAGAGCCTGCTCAACGACCGGCTTGTACCGCGTCCGCTCTACGACATGCACGCCCTTGGCGATGTGGTGGGCGGCGGCGTGCGCTACAACTTCTCGCCCAGTTTCTCGGTTGAAGTGTCGGTGAACTACGGCACGAACCCCGCCCAACGGGAGAGCGCACGCGACGTTTATCACAGTTGGAGATAAAGAGGGCGGTCCTCAGGACAACTCTAATCACCATAAAAAAACCGATGTATCCTGAGTGGACACATCGGTTTTTTTATGGTGATTGGAGAAACTACAGTTTGGTGACGATTCCCAGATGGGTGTTCTCCATGAAATGCACGAGATTCTGTATCTCAGGACTGTCGGGCACCTGCTCCTTGATCTGGAGCACGGAATCGAACACACTGTTCTGAGAGTTGAACACCAGTCGGTAGGCATTGCCGATGTGCTTCTGCACCTTCTCGCCGATGCCGTAGTACGACAGCATGGTGGTATTGACACCGCCATACTTCACGGGGTTGCCGCCCACGATGATGTAGGGAGGCACATCCTTGGAGAAGGAAGTGCCGGCCTGTATCATGACGCCCTCTCCCACCCTGACGCCCGCATTGGCGATGACGCTGGTGGAGAGAATGGCCCCGTTGAGAATCAGGCAGTCGCCTGCAATCTTCGTACCATAGCCGAAGACGCAGTTGTTGCCAATCTTGGTGTCGTGCGACACGTGCACGCCCTCCATGAGGAAGTTGTCGTTGCCTATCACGGTCTGTCCGCCGGTGTGTGTGGCGCGGTTGATGACCACATTCTCACGGATGATGTTGTTGTCGCCGATGATGAGTTCGCTTTTCTCCCCCCGGAAATCAAAGTCTTGCGGCAGTGCTCCGATGACGGAGCCCTGGTGAATCTTATTGCGCTTGCCCATCCGTGTGCCGTTGAGGATGCTGGTGAAGGGGAAGATAATACATCCGTCGCCAATCTCCACGTCGCCCTCTATATAGACAAAGGGGAAAATCTTGCAGTTGTCGCCGATTTTTGCTTTCGGGTCGATTTCTGCTCTTGGACTGATATCACTTGCCATAATAATGTTTCTTTTTTTGAAGGTAGTAATACGTTGAGGACAGCATTTGCCCTCACTTTCCGCCGCCGCCGAGAGCCGAATAGAGGCTCACCACGGCCTGCATCTTATAGAAGTCGTCGGCCACTTTCGAGAGTTGGGCATTGAGCAGGCTCTGCTGTGCGGCTATCACCTCAAGATAGGAGCTGCCGCTGTTTTTGAAGAGCATACGGGTGTGCTCCACGTTTTTCTGCAGTGTCTCCACCTGCATGGCCTCGAGACGGCTTTTCTCTTCGGAGGAGTTGTAGGCCACGAGCGCATCGCTCACCTCGCTGCCCGCCTTGAGAATGGCGTTCTGCCAGGTGTTGTAGGCCTGTTCCTGCTGTGCCTTGGCCACTTTTAGTCCGGCCACGAGGGCACCATGCTGGAAGATGGGCTGTGTGAGGCTTCCCACCACGGAGAGGAGCCACTTGCCGGGATTCACCACTGCACCGCCGGCACTGTTGGTGAAGGTGCCGGTAGGACTGATGGTGATGCTGGGGTAAAAGCGGCTGCGTGCCGTCTCCACATTGTAGAAGCACTGTGCCAGCTGCATCTCGGCATAGTGCACATCGGCCCGGTTGGCGAGCAGCTGAATGCCCACGCCGGTGCTGAAGGTAGAGGGCAGCGACTGGTCTTCGAGTTTGCCGCGGGCGATGGTCTGAGCCGGTTGGCCGAGCAGGAGCGAGAGCGAGTTCTCCACCTCACGGATCTGTCGTTTCAGGTCCACGGCCTGTGCCTGCACGCTGTAGTAGTTGGCCTCTGCGCTCTGCACGCTTGTGCTGCGTGCGCGTCCCAGGTCCATCTGCATTTTCATCATCTCCCAAGTGTCCTTGGTGAGCTGCGTCATATCGTCGACGATAGCCACCTGTCGGTCGAGCATGAGCAGGGTGTAGTACATATTGGCCACTCCGCAGATCACATTGGCCTGGACCATCACACGGTAGTCTTTCATGCCGAGGAGCGACATCTGTGCGCCGCGTTTCTGAGAGAGCAGGTTTCCGAAGAGGTCTACGCTCCAGCTGGCCGCGATGGGCAGCTGATAGGTCTTGGTGGGCTTATTGCCGTCCCAAGAGGCGATGGTGCCCGAGGGCGCGAAGGTAAAGGAGGGCACGAAGGCCAGTTTGGCGGCCATGAGCTGTGCCTCTATCATCTTCACGTTGAGTGCGGCATTGAGCAGGTCGGCATTGTTGTCGAGTGCCGTTTCTATGAGGTTCTGCAGTTGCGGGTCGGTGAAGACACTGCGCCAGGGCAGGTTGCCGAAGCTGGTGGTGTCTACCGCCACGAGGGTATCGGTGAGCGATACATTGTCGCGTATGAGCCCCTTGGTATTGACGTCGGGGCGCTGATATTTATTGTAGAGGCCGCATCCCGACATCAGAAGTGATGCCGAGAGCAGGCCCAGAAACATGGTTTTCTTCATCTTCATATCACTAAGGTATTATTGCTCGACCGTATAGTCGCTGCGTTTGTGAGCATATTGTTTCAACTCGGCGGTCACCTCCTCGTTGGTGCTGTCCTCGAACTTGATAGGCGTGAACTTCTCCTGCAGACGCTGGAAGATGGCGAAGAGCACGGGCACCACGAAGATCTGGCAGATGGTACCGATGAGCATACCGCCCACGGCTGCCGCACCCAGCGTCTGGTTTCCGTTCTTGCCCACACCGCTTGCGAACATCATGGGGAGCAGACCGATGACCATGGCGAGCGACGTCATGAGGATAGGACGCAGACGGGCGCTAGCACCGAGGATGGCCGACCATGTGATGGCCATACCGGTGTGTCGGCGTTCGAGTGCGAACTGCACGATAAGGATGGCGTTCTTGGCGAGCAGACCGATAAGCATGATGAGCGAGATCTGCATGTAGATATCGTTGGAGTGGCCGAAGAGCTTGGTGAAGATGAAAGCGCCGGCCAGACCGAAGGGCACGGAGAGCACCACGGCCAGGGGCAGGATGTAGCTCTCATACTGTGCGCTCAGGATGAGGTAGATGAACATGAAGCAGAGCAGGAAGATGAGCGCCGTGGCATTGCTGGAGCTTGCCTCCTGACGGGTCAGTCCGGAGTAGTCGTAGGTATAGCCAGCGGGGAGCGACTGTGCCGCCACCTCTTCCACGGCCTTGATGGCCTCACCGGTAGAGTAGCCCTCGGCCACGTTACAGGTCACGTTGATGGAGGTGAAGAGGTTGAATCGGTTCACACCGGCGGGACCGTAGACACGCTTCACGTTGCAGAACTCATTGATGGGGGCCATGCCGCTGGGGGTGCGCACAAAGATGCTGTTCATGCTCTCGGGTGTGGCACGGCTCTCCACGGTGCCCTGAATCATCACACGGTAGAGCTTGCCGTAGGAGTTGAAGTTAGAGGCGTAGAGTCCGCCGTAGTAGCCCTGCATCGTGGTGAGCACGGTAGCGGGCGAGATGCCGGCCTGCTTACATTTGGCCACATCCACATCGATCATATACTGCGGATAGTTGGGGTTGTAGGAGGTCATGGCCATCTGGATTTCCGGGCGCTTGTTGAGTTCGGCCAGATATTCCTGTGTGACCTGGAAGAATCGGTCGAGCGTACCGCCCGTACGGTCCTGCATCACCAGCGACACACCGTTGTTGATGGAGAATCCGGGAATCATAGGCGGTGCGAAGGCCAGGATCTGCGCATCCTTGATGGAGGCCACCTGCTTGTAGAACATGCCCAGCACCATGCGTGCGTCGTAGGGATTGATGAGGAAGCGGTAGAAGCCGTCGCCCTGCCACAGACCGGAGAGTTTCCACCAGAATCCCTTTTGGCGCTCCTCGAAGGGCTTCAGCTTGCAGATGAAGGTGGCCTGATCGGAACCGGCGGCACCGATGAAGTTGTAGCCCTGAATCTGCTCGCGCGACATCACGGCCGGGTTGGCGGCCAGGATGGAGTCGACCTGTGCGATGACCTGCTGCGTGCGTGCCACGGAGGTGGCCGGCGGCATGGAGATGGTACAGAAGATCATGCCGGTATCCTCATCGGGCACGAGTCCCGACTTGGTGGTGCTCATGCTCCACACCAGCACCACGATGCCCAGCACCACGGCGAGCCCTGCCATGAGCGGTTTGCGCACGAACTTGGTGACCCAGTTCTTGTACTTGTCGAGCGTCTTGTCGAAAGCCGTATTGAACGAAGTGTGGAAGCGGTCAATCATCGACATCTTGCGTTCCTTGCCGTTGGCGTCGTGCGGTTTCAGGAAGATGGCGCAGAGCGCCGGCGAGAGTGTCAAGGCGTTCAGTGCCGAGATAAAGATTGAGACGGCCATGGTGATACCGAACTCACGGTAGAACGTACCGCTGGTGCCGCCCATGAATGACACGGGGATGAACACCGACGCCATCACCAGTGTGATGGAGATGATGGCACCCGAAATCTCGTTCATGGCATCGATTGACGCCGTGAGCGCGCTCTTGTAGCCCTGGTCGAGCTTGGCGTGGACGGCCTCCACCACCACGATGGCGTCGTCCACCACGATGGCGATGGCCAGGAGTAGTGCCGACAGGGTGAGCAGGTTGATGGAGAAGCCGATAATCTTCAGGAAGAAGAAGGTACCGATGAGCGACACCGGCACGGCGATGAGCGGGATGAGGGTGGAGCGGAAGTCCTGGAGGAAGACATACACCACGAGGAACACCAGCAGCAGGGTGATGCAAAGGGTGAACACCACCTCCTCGATACTGGCATAGAGGAACTCCGTCACATCGTAGTTGTACTCATAGACGAGTCCCGGCGGGAAGTTCTTGGCCTGTTTCTCCATCTCGGCCTTCACGCGCTTGGCGATATCGTTGGCGTTGGAGCCCGGTGTCTGCTGCACCATGGCCATGATGGAGGGACAGTTGTTGTTCTTCATCGAGACGGAGTACTGCAGACCGCCCAGTTCGATGTCGGCCACATCCTTGAGCCGGAGTGTGTTGCCGTCCTTGTCGCTGCGTATGATGATATTGCCGAACTGCTCGGCCGTCTTGAGTCGGCCGGTGTAGCGGAGCGAATACTCATAAGCCACATTGGAGCGCTCGCCGAAGGAGCCCGGCGCCGCCTCGATGTTCTGCTCGGCCAGCAGTCCGCTGATGTCGCTCGGCATGAGATTGAACTGTTTCATGGCATCGGGTTTGAGCCAGATACGCATGGAGTAGGTCTTCATACCCGGCGACATGACATCGCCCACGCCCGGCACACGTTTCAGTGCCGGTACGATGTTGATGTCGCTGTAGTTGGTGAGGAACTCGTCGTCGTATCGTCCGTCGGGCGATGAGATAGACACCATCACCACCTGCGAGGTCTGTCGTTTGAGCACCATCACACCGGCCCTTGTCACCTCGGCGGGCAGCAGTGCCTGTGCCTGCTGCACACGGTTCTGCACATTGACGGCGCACATATCGGCATTGAGTCCCTGTCGGAAGAATACCGTGATGGATGCTGAACCCATATTGTCGGCGCTCGAGGTCATATAGTCCATGCCCTCCACACCGTTGATGCTCTCCTCGAGGGGAGCGAGCACCGAGTTCATCACCGTCAGGGCGTCGGCACCGGTATAGGAGGTGCGCACCATGATGGTAGGCGGTGCTATGTCAGGGTACTGCTCGATAGGCAGGGTGGCCAGTCCGATGAATCCCAGGATGACGATCACCACGGAGATCACGGTCGAGAGTACCGGGCGTTTTATGAATGTTGTAAAAGTCATATATCTTGAATATCTGCTGTCAACGGTTAAGTGAACTTATTTCTTTCCCGACAAGGCTTCGACCACGCCTTTGGCAGTGCCTTTTGAGGCGAGCTGTGTGGCCTCGTCGATCTTCTTCTGATACTCCTCGGGGGTGATGGGTTTGATTTCCATGCCGTCGGTGAGTTTGGAGATACCGGCCGACACATACTTGTCGCCGGGTTTGATGCCGGAGAGGATGACGAAGTTGGTGCCGTCGTTCTGCGGGTCGACGGTCACCTCGGTATATTTCACCTTGTTGTCGCTGCCCAGCAGATAGACGAAGTGCTTGTCCTGCACCTCGGCCACACACTCCTGCGGCACGACGAGTGCCGAATTGTTGTGGCGCTCCACCACCACACGGCCCGAGCCGCCGCTCTTGAGCAGGCTCTCAGGATTGGGGAAGCGTGCGATGACGGTGACCGAACCCGTAGCGGCATCGATAACGCCGCTCATCTTGGCCACCTCGCCCTGATGGGGATAGACCGAGCCGTCGGCCAACTGCAGGCGCACGGGCGGGAAGGAGTTGACAGCGGCTCCGATGCCGCCGGCAGTCTTGGTGAGGTCGAGCATATCTTTCTCCGTCATCGAGAAATAGACCTCCATCATGCTGATATTCGAAACGGTGGTAAGGGGCTGTGCGCTCGATGCGCTCACCAGTGCGCCCACCTTGAAGGGCAGAGTGCCCACCACGCCTGATGCGGGGCTGTTCACATAGCAGAAGCTGAGTGTTTCCTTGGCCGATGCGAGCGAAGCCTGTGCCTGTCCGAGCGCGGCCTTGGCCTGGTTGACCTGTGCCTGCGCACTGTTGTAGGTGTTCTTGGCCGACTGGAGTTCGAAGTCGCCCACCACTCCGTTGGCATGGAGCTGCGTGGTGTTCTCGAACGACAGTTTGGCGGTGTTCATTTGTGCCTCGGCCGTATTGATGGCGGCCTGTGCCTGGTTTACAGCGGCCTGTGCCTGACGCACGGCAGCCTGATAAGTCTCATTGTCGATGACGAAGAGCAGTTGGCCAGCCTTGACGAACTGTCCCTCCTGCACACACACTCTTGTGATGAATCCTGAAACTTTGGGGCGGATTTCCACATCCTGCACACCCTTGATGGATGCGGGATAGGAGACTTGCGACTGGGCGCTCTGCGTATCGACCGTGCGTACGGGGAACTCATTGTCGCCGAAATTCATACCACCACCGCCACCACCGCATGAAACGAGCAGAGCGGAGATGGCAGCTACCGATAAAAACTTTTTCATTCTCATAATTGAACTGATAATAATCTTATGTGTTGTTTTTGTTTCTTTACTTGCTACACTAAAGGCGATTGGCTCTTATAGAAAATACCTTTTAAATTGCAAAGTTAGCTTATTTTCCGACAACAGAAAAGTTGGAAAAGAATAATTTAACAATTATTATGTGGTATTTCTTCGAAAGCAGAAGAAATGGCCACATAAAAAGTGATTTGGATAAGCAAAGAAAAGAATCAGGACAACGATTCGCCGCTGACGGGTTTCAAGCCCAACTGGTTGCCTTTCTCCAAAAGCAGGGCAAGCAACGCCTCGCGCTCGTTGGGCACTTTCCCGTCGAGCACGGCATCCTTGATACAGGTTTTCAGTGTGCCCACCTCGGGCGAAGGCTTGAGGCCGAAAATCTGCATAATCTCATTGCCGTCGATGCAGGGCTGGAACAATCGTTTGTAATCTTTTTTCTTAAGTTCCTCAATCTTCTCGCGCACCAGTCGGTAGTTATCGTGAAAGCGTTGTTTCCTCACCTGGTTCTTGCTGGTGATGTCGGCCTCGCAGAGCAGGAGCAAGTCGTCGATATCGTCCTGGGCATCGTTGAGCAGTCGGCGCACGGCGCTGTCGGTCACCTCCGCATCGGCGATGACAATGGGCCGCATATGCAGCTCAACCATGTTCTGCACATATTTCATTTGGTAGTCGAGCGGCTGCTTGAGCCGACGGAAAATGGCGGGCACCATCTTGGCACCGATGAGGTTATGGTTGTGAAACGTCCAACCGGCCACGGGGTCCCAGCGTTTGCTCTTCGGCTTGCCCACATCGTGTAGGAGGGCGGCCCACCGCAGCCAAAGATTGTCTGATTTTTTCGCAACATTATCAAGAACCTCGAGGGTGTGGTAGAAATTGTTTTTATGCGCCCTTCCGTTGCGGGTCTCCACCACATCGAGGGCCGCTATCTCGGGCAGGATGATGGTCAGCAGCCCGCTCCGGTGCAGATAGTCGAAGCCGGTGCTGGGCGTCTCGGTCATCATGATTTTGTTGAGTTCCACCGCTATGCGCTCGGCGCTCACTATCTTGATGCGCTCGGCGTTGCGCCCCAGCGCGTCGAACGTTTCCTCGTCGATATAGAACTTGAATCGGGTGGCGAAGCGCACGCAGCGCAGCATGCGCAGCGGGTCGTCGGAGAAAGTGATGTCAGGGTCGAGCGGTGTACGTATGTAGCCGTCGAAGAGGTCGTCGAGTCCGCCGAACGGGTCGACGAGTTCGCCGAAGCGGTCATGGTTGAGACAGATGGCCATGGCATTGATGGTGAAGTCGCGCCGGTTCTGGTCGTCCTCGAGGGTGCCGTTTTCCACGATGGGGTTTCTCGACTCCCGGTGGTAGCTCTCCTTTCTGGCCCCCACAAACTCCACCTCGGTGTTCTTAAACTTCACCTGAGCCGTGCCGTAGCTGCGGAACACCGACAGGCGTGCCCTGCTGCCGAGTTTCTTCTTGAAAGCCTCGGCCATCTCGATGCCGCTGCCCACCACCACCACATCGATATCATCGGAAGGCCGCTCCAGGAAGATGTCACGCACATATCCTCCCACCACATAGCATTCCACGCCGAGGCTGTCGGCCGTCTCAGAAAGCAGTCTGAACAATTTGTTATCAAGAAGTTTTGCCAGTTCGGCATCCGTATAATCCTTCATTCTAAGCAGTATTGGCAGGTTCGTGTGGCCTTGCGGCGGGGATGAAAATCGTTTGGGAGCCGCAAAATTAGCAAAAAAAGCCGAAATGAGAGCGAAAAGGCGAAAAAAACGTGTAAATATTCCGAATATTTTAATATTCCATAATTATGAGCCCGCTCTTTGGTGAATTCGCCGAAAATGCGTACTTTTGCAGCGTAAAAAAAAGAGACATGGAGAGCAAATTCACACATACCGAGGCCCAATTCAGTGCCGCCATGGCCGAATGCCGCAGTATCTTCGAGAAGAAGCTGGCCGACTATGGAGCCTCGTGGCGCATACTTCGCCCCTCGTCGCTCACCGACCAGCTATACATCAAGGCGAAGCGCATCAGGCAGTTGGAGACGTGCGGCGAGTCGCTGGTGGGCGAAGGCATCCGCCCCGAGTTTGCCGCTTTGGTCAACTACGGGCTCGTAGGGCTCATCCAACTGACAAAGGGCTATGCCGACCGCACCGACATGACGCCCGCCGAAGCCCTTGCCCTCTACGACCAGTTTGCCGTCTCGGCCCTTGAGCTGATGCGCAAGAAGAACCACGATTACAACGAGGCCTGGCGCTCCATGCGCACTTCGAGCTACACCGATTTTATTCTGACCAAACTTCAGCGCATCAAGGAGATAGAGGAGAACTGCGGTGTGACCACCGTGTCGGAGGGTATCGACTCCAACTACATGGACATCATCAACTACGCCGTTTTCGGCCTGATCAAGTTGGGCGAGCAGAGTGAATAAAGGCAAATACATATTGGTGAATGTGTGCCGGCTGGTGACGGCGCTGACTTTCATTCTCTCCGGATTTGTGAAAGCCATCGACCCGCTGGGCACCCAATACAAGCTGCAAGACTACGCCACCGCATTGCATTTGGGCGGCCTGGTGCCCGACTGGCTCACGCTGGCGACATCAGTAGGTCTGTCGGCGATAGAGTTCACCCTGGGCCTGCTGCTGCTATTTGCCATCCACCGCCGGCTCACCTCGCGGGTGGCGCTTTGCTTCATGGTGCTGATGACGCTTGTCACGGTGTGGATAGCCTTCTGGGAGCCGGTGAAAGACTGCGGCTGCTTCGGCGACGCCCTGCCCATGACCGGCAAGGAGAGCCTGCTGAAGAACGTGGTGCTGCTGGCATGCATCAGTGTGGTGGCCCGCTGGCCTCTGCAGATGGTGCGTTTCATCTCGAAGAGCAACCAGTGGATTGTGGTGAACTACGCCATTCTGTTCATCCTCGCCATCAGCCTCTGGTGCCTCTACTTCCTGCCGCTGTTCGACTTCCGTCCCTACCACATCGGCGCCGACATACCTGCCGGCATGACCGTGCCCGAGGGCGAGCAGCCGCCCCAGTTTGAGACCACGTTTATCCTGGAGAAAGACGGCGAGCAGAAAGAGTTCACCCTCGACAACTACCCCGACTCCACATGGACTTTCATAGACAGCCGCACGGTGCAGGTGGCCGAGGGCTATGAGCCCCCCATCCACGACTTCTCGATAGAGGTGCGGGAGACCGGCGACGACATCACCGACAGCGTGCTTCACGACCCCGGCTATACCTTCCTGCTCATTGCCCCCAACCTGGCCAAGGCCAGCGACACCAACTTCGGCGAGATAGACCAGCTGTATGAGTATGCCCGGGAGCACGGCTATCCCTTCTACTGCCTCACGGCGAGCGGCGACGACGCCATAGAGCGCTGGCGCGACCTGACGGGAGCCGAGTATCCCTTCTGCATGACCGACGAGACGACGCTGAAGACCATCATCCGCAGCAACCCCGGCCTGCTGCTGCTCAAGGGCGGTGTGGTGCTCAACAAGTGGAGCCACAACCGGCTGCCCGTGATAGAGCAAGGGCAGACCACCCTTCCGCTGGAGCAGATGGCGCTGGGCCGCATGGCGCAGGACACGGCAGCCCGCAAGATAGTAACCATCCTGCTGTGGTTCGTCCTCCCGCTGTTGCTGCTTACGCTGGCCGACAGGACCTGGGCGTGGACCCAATGGCTGCGAAAGAAGAAAACACCCAAAACAACCAAACATAAAACATCAAACAAATGAGAAAGAAAATTGTAGCAGGCAACTGGAAAATGAACATGAACCTGCAAGAGGGCATCGCCCTGGCAAAAGAACTGAACGACAACCTGAAGGCCGACAAGCCCAACTGCGGCGTGGTAATCTGCACCCCCTTCATTCACCTGGCCAGCATCGCCCAGTTCCTCGACCAGACCGTGATAGGTCTTGGTGCCGAGAACTGCGCCGACAAGGCCAAAGGCGCCTACACCGGTGAGGTGTCGGCCGAGATGGTGAAGAGCACCGGAGCACAGTATGTGATTCTGGGCCACTCGGAGCGCCGCGGCTACTATGCCGAGACTCCCGCCATCCTGAGAGAGAAGGTGCAGCTGGCCCTGGCCAACGGCCTGGAGGTAATCTTCTGCATCGGCGAGAGCCTGGAAGAGCGTGAGCAGGGCATCCAGAACGAGGTGGTGAAAGCCGAGCTCGAGGGCAGCGTGTTCAACCTGACCGCCGAGGAGTTCAGCCACATCATCATCGCCTACGAGCCCATCTGGGCCATCGGTACCGGCAAGACCGCCACTGCCGAGCAGGCCGAGGAGATACACGCCTACATACGCAGCATCGTGTGCGAGAAGTTCGGTGCCCAGGTAGCCGACGACACCACCATTCTCTACGGCGGCAGCTGCAAGCCCAGCAACGCCAAGGAGCTCTTTGCCAAGCCCGACATCGACGGTGGCCTCATCGGCGGTGCCTCGCTGAAAGCAGCCGACTTCAAGGGCATCATCGACGCCTGGAAATAAGTCAAGAAAACATCCAAAACCATCCCTATGATGAGAAGAACAATCATTGCCTTGTCTCTGGCCCTCTTCTGCGCGGTCCCCATGAGCGCGCAGTCGTTTCTGGACCACCTGCAGAAAGAGAACCAGGGACAAGGACAGGGATCGGTCTCGGTGAAGCAGAGCGACGACATCAGCAATCTGGTAAACGGCAAGAACAAGCAGAAAGAGAGCAGCGCCACACCCAAGAGCGAGGCCAAGCCAAGTTCTTCCAGCCAGTCGCAGTCGTCCTCCAGCCGCACAGAGAGCCATCCCGCCTCGCGCGAGAGCAGTCAGACCAGCAGCTCCACCAGCCGCACCTCCAGCACGCAGACCGACGAGGCCAGTGCCAGAGCCGAGCGTGAGCGCGAGCGCGCCCGCCAGCGCCGTGAAGACGAGAAGTTGAAAGAGGAAGCCCGCCGCGAGGCCCTCAAGCAGCGCGACGAATACTCATCTACCGCCACCACGTCGAGCCGCGGCTCGGTGAAGAAAGTGATGCGCGGCGGCCGCCGCATCGACGGCTACATGGTGCAGGTATGGTCGGGCGGCAACACCCGCGAGGACAAGATGAAGGCCGAGCAGGTAGGTCAGGAGATGAAATCGCAGATGCCCACCCTGCCCGTCTATGTGCACTTCTACTCACCCCGTTGGGCCTGCCGCATCGGCAATTTCAAGAAGCAGGACGAAGCCACCGCTCTTGTAAAGAAGCTCAAGAAGTTGGGCTACCGCAGTGCCTGTGTGGTGAAAGCCTCGCTCATCACCCGTACCTACAAATAACTAAACGAGATGAATCCAGAGACAGAATTCCGCGAGGGTCTCGACGCCCTTGCGACTAATTATTATAACATACTGAATCTGCTGGGCGAAGACCCCCAGCGGGAGGGTCTTCAGAAGACCCCCATGCGTGTGGCCAAGGCCATGCAGATACTGACGCGCGGCTACACGCAGGATGCCCACAAAGTGCTCACCGACGCCCTTTTCGAGGAGAGCTACAACCAGATGGTGATCGTGAAGGATATCGACTTCTTCTCGCTTTGCGAGCACCACATGCTGCCGTTCTACGGCAAGGCCCATGTGGCCTATATTCCCAATGGCTACATCACCGGCCTGAGCAAGATAGCCCGTGTGGTAGACATATTCAGCCACCGCCTTCAGGTGCAGGAGCGGCTCACGCAGCAGATCAAGGACTGCATTCAGGACACACTCCATCCGCTCGGCGTGATGGTGGTGATTGAGGCCCGCCACATGTGCATGCAGATGCGCGGTGTGGAAAAAATCAACGCCGTGACCACGACGAGCGACTTCAGCGGTGCCTTCAACCAGGCCAAGACCCGCCAGGAGTTTATGAACCTGCTCCGCGGCGAGTAAGATTTTTTCACGGCCCCGAATGCAAGAAAGACAGGGAAAATGCGTTTATAGTGAAGATAAAATCAAACAATGTATATGAAAGAATTGAGAACCATGATGATGTGCCTGCTTTGCATGGCCATCGCCACTTTCGCCCTCACCTCCTGTCTTAGCGATGATGACGACGACGAAGTGACCGCAGTGCTGACTCCGGCAGAGAAGACCCAGCAAATCAACGCCATGGAGGGCTTCTACAACGGACACGTGTATTTCGACAACGACACCACCCATGCCATGGACAGTGTGGCTACGACCTGGTATGTGACAGCCGCCGACTCGGTGCTGAGCATACCCGCCTTCCCGGTGAGCTGTCTGGCCAACAGCGTATCGCACAGTAACGCCAAAGCCGTGCTGAAAGCCGCTCCCGACCAGCATTTCAACGCCGTGCTGCACCCCTTCTGGAACATCAATAAAGACGGCGGTTACTACACCTTCATGATGGTGCCGAAAGAGAACAGCCTCTCTTTCCAGGTAGAACTGGAGGGAAAGACCCATCAGGTGATGTTGAACTATGCCACCAGCATGAGCGCCTACAACAGCTATGGACAGCAGGTGGTGGTCTACACCTCGGGCGCCTTCAGCCAGCCCAAGATCAGCGCCTATGTGCTCGTGAAGGACATCTCCATCGACTATACCGCCTATACCTGCAACGGCATCTTCCTGCTGGGAGGCACCAAATAACCACCCAACGCCCAAGAGACACCGCCCATGAAACTGATATCCTGGAATGTGAACGGTCTGCGCGCCTGTGTGGGCAAAGGCTTTGAGGAATCGTTCGGCCAACTGGACGCCGACTTCTTCTGCCTGCAGGAGACAAAGATGCAAGAAGGACAGCTCGACCTGCAGGTAGAAGGCTACACCTCCTACTGGAACTACGCCGAGAAGAAAGGCTATTCGGGCACCGCCGTCTACACACGCCATACCCCTCTCTCGGTGAGCTATGGCATCGGCGTGGACGAGCACGACCATGAGGGCCGCGTGATAACCCTCGAGATGGCCGACTTCTACCTCGTGACCGTCTACACCCCCAACTCGCAGGACGGTCTGCGCCGCCTCGACTACCGCATGGAGTGGGAAGACGCCTTTCTGGCCTATCTGCAGGCCCTCGACGCCAAAAAGCCCGTGGTGGTGTGCGGCGACATGAATGTGGCCCACCAGGAGATAGACCTGAAGAACCCGAAGACCAACCGCCGCAATGCCGGTTTCACCGACGAGGAGCGCGCCAAGTTCAGCCATCTATTGGCATCGGGCTTCACCGACACCTTCCGCCTTCTGCATCCCGACGAGATAAAATACTCGTGGTGGTCGTACCGCTTCAAGGCCCGCGAGAAGAACGCCGGCTGGCGCATCGACTATTTTCTGGTGTCCGACCGGCTGACCGACCGCGTCCGTGCGGCCGAGATTCACAACGAGATTATGGGTTCCGACCACTGCCCCGTGGAACTGGTTTTAGAATGAACGTCAATAAAAATATCATCCGCTAAACAACAAACAGACATGAGAAAGACCGGATTAGTCATCATAGGAGCGCTGCTCCTGGTTTTTGCCTCGTGCAAGAAAGAATACAAGATCAACGACGTGAACATTACGGAGAGCTCCGACACTACCTCATCACTGGCCACCGACAGCACCGACATGCCCCTTACTGGTGAGATATGGGACGAGGAGCACCGTTTCTGCCAGGAAACCGACAGCGGCCAGCTGGTGCGTGTGAAAATTCTCCACGCCAACGGCACCAAAGCTTTTGAGGTGGAGATGGACAAGAACGGCAACCCGAAAGAAGGCGTGTTCTACAACGAGAAGGGCGAGGTCATCACCCCGCAGCAGTTTGGTTCGAAATACGCCGACATCATCAAGAAATATGGCTGGGCCATGTAATCACATGGTCTGACATCCCGACCATACAACAAGAGGAGGATTTGCCTGCAGACGGCTGCAAATCCTCCTCTTTGCTGTATATACGTCTAAGCATCAGGAGCGCAGGCGCGACTGATAGTCGACCCTCTTCTCCAGGTAGGCCATGAGCAGGAACACCCCCACGAACGAAACCACCAGCGCCAAGATGACGAAATTGTTGCAAAAGGTGTCGTAGAGGCCATGCAACGTGGCCGGCACGGCCACCGCCAGGAAATAGAGCGAGCGGCGGTATTTGGGATAGAGGCTGGCAAAAGCAATGAAGTAGCCGGCTATGCCGCACCAGATGGCATGCAGGAACGGCAGACTGGTGAGCCGGGCTATATTCAGGTAGAAGGCCTCGGTATAGCCCAGTTCGGCATTGACGGTGAGCTGATACTGCACCCCCTCGAACACACCGAAGGCGATGCCCGACATGAGACCGTAATACACCAGTGTGCGCGGCAGGAGCGGCTCTTTGGCCTTGTTGCGCAGGAAGAGCAGCGGCACAATCTTGGCCGATTCCTCCATGAGTCCCACGCCCAGCACGAAGCCGATGAGGTCAAGCGGGAAAGGCGACTCCAGCAGGGCATAGAAAGGATTGAAGCGCACCAGTCCGAATACCCCCCACACCACGAAGACGAACAGCTGTGTGAGGAAGAACACATTGACCGTGGCCTTGAGTGTGACCTGCGGTGTCTTGAAGAGATAATAGAAGAAGAGCCCCCAAATGAAAGAGAAGTAGAGGGCGATGAAATAGAATACCCCAACCTCGCCCAGCGGCAGCACGAGCAGCAGCGATGGTGCCAGACCTACGATGGCCAGCATGAGCATCTTCTTGTCGGAGAGCCACTTGCGGTTGGCCATGCTCTCCTTGGGCAGTATGAGTTCGCCGCCTATCTTATGCAGCTGCGAGGCGATACTGCCGGCATGCTGCACCCTGCAGTGCAGCCCCTTCTGTCGGATGTAGGCCGCCACCGTGGTGTCATGGCCGCTGATGGGGTCGTGCAGTATGTCTTGCTTCACCACCACCCCTCTGTTCACATAGTCCACGAGCACCGTATCTTCGTACGGCCCATAGTCTTTGTTGTTTCGTCTTATATAAACCATATCCATCACAACAATTTATTGAGGTTTCCATGTTATGGGCAGCGACATGCGGGTCCTCACGCTCTGTCCGCCTATCTTACCGGGAGTCCACCGCGGCATCATTTTCACCACTCTGACCACCTCGCGGTCGAAGCCCGGCGATGCCGGTCCCACCACCGAGACGGTAGAGACGGTTCCATCGCGCTCCACGACAAACTGCGCCACCACCCTACCTTTTATCTCCAGCATCTCCTCGATAGGCGGGAAGCGCAGGTTATCGGTCATGAACTTTATCATTTCGTCCTGCCCTCCCTGAAAGACAGGATTCTCCTCCGCCACATTGTATACCTTCGTCGTGTCCACGGCTTCACCGGCCGACTCTTGGGTCGACACCGGCCCTACGGGGTTCAGCCGCGCCTCCGCCTGGAGCAGTTTTTTCAGCGCCTTGGTGTAATAGTCGTAAGCCTCTTTATAAGGGATGAAGACAAGCAGATTGGCGGGACTGTCGTAGGAGGTGAAGCCGAGGTCGCAAACCAGTCCGTCGTTCATCAGGCAGAATTCCTGCGGGAATTTCATGGTATAGAATCGCTCATCCTCCCAGTATTCAGAGGGAGTTTGCTGCCGCACCAGATTCATGAAATCGTAGTAGGCCACATTTCCCTCGAAACAAATCTTCCTCAGCAAGTCGGTTTTGCCCAGGATTTTGTCGTTTACGATATCGTAGGTAAAGATATGGTGCACCATCGACCTCACCTGATGACTCTCGGCATTCCGTTCGGTCGCCATGATACGGAAGGAGATATACCGTGCGGTGGAATACTCCACGAGTTTGAGTTCCAATGAGTGATAGACCTTGTTCAGACCGGCGTCATCGTCGGGCACTGCCTCAAGCGGTTCGCCCAGGCTGTCGAGATACCTGTCGAATCCGTCGGCCACGGCGAAATCGGTGTTACCGAACAGTTTGGCCGCCAGATGGTTCATCAGCGTCTGCGGCCGTCCGGCATTGATCCATGCCGGCCATTCCAGGTCGGCAGTCACGAAATGCAGGGTGGAGCCGCTCTTCCGGAGATAAGCACCCGACACATAATCCATTTTATAGCGCATGGGCCGTGCATCGCTGCCATCAGCCCGACAGAGCGCCGGCAGCAGCAGACAGGCCATGAGGGCCATCAAGAACAATTTTTTCATTTGGCATCAGGATTGAAGTCACCGGTGAAGTAGATACGGTCTCTGTTTTTCGATGCCACGTCGACGGTGGCGCTGCCGCTTTCGAAGAGCGTCACGAGATAGAGCAAGTTGTCCTCCTCATTGTCCACGCCCATGGAGATGAGGTATTCGCCCTTGCGTCCCTGCGCCACTTCGTAGGAGGTGATTTTGCCCACGAAGTTGAGCCCCTTTCCTCCACCATACGGCACATAGTAGGCGCGTCCGAAGTAAGGCAGGTACGACACGATGGTGTCGCCTTTCACCTCCAAGTCATAGGGTGAGGAGAGCTGTAGCGGACGTCCCCTGAGCGGGTGCGCCATGCGCACGTCGACGGTGAAATGGCGGTTTTCGATACCTTCTCTCACCTGTTTGGCCAACAATTCCTTTCTGGCGGTCCTCTCCATCTTGGTCTGTTCCGAAACGGCACAGGCAGAGAGGAGTGCCACTATCAAAAGTAAAAAGGCAGTCTTTTTCATAAGCTTCCGTAAAAGAGATTACTACTTTTATGGGGGTAAAGATACACAAAAGTAAGATGCCGCCCAACAAAAATGCGACAAAAAAACATAGAAACAGCCGTCTTCCGCACATTTTGCGCAGAAGACGGCTGTTTTGGCAGTGTGACCTTGCGGTTTCTAAGACCTTTGCTTTTTGCCATCACCATCAATGGCAACAATAATGGTAGCAACAAAGGCAAGTCTTAATCCTTATTGTAGTGGAAGATACCGAAAACGCTTATTTTTTGGTGACCCCGACAATCTGGGTGGGCGCCTGCTCACGGTTGCGGCGGTTCACCACCGTCACCACACTCTGGGCCAGGTTGATGAAGGCAAGACCGGTCATGGAGTTGCTCAGAGCCACTGGGGCTCCCTCATCGCCACTCTCACAGATGCTCTGCACCACCGGTATCTGAGCCAGCAAAGGTATGCCGAGCTCCTGCGCCAACTGCTTGCAGCCCTCACGGCCGAAGATGTAATACTTGTTCTCTGGCAGTTCGGCGGGCGTGAACCAAGCCATGTTCTCCACCAGTCCGAGGATGGGCACATTCACCTTGTCGTTCTGATACATATCGATACCCTTGCGCGCATCAGCCAAAGCCACCTTCTGAGGGGTGCTCACTATGACAGCACCCGTGATGGCCAGCGACTGCAACAGGGTGAGATGGATGTCGCTCGTGCCGGGAGGCGTGTCGAGAATGAAATAGTCGAGCTCGCCCCAATCGGAGTCGGCTATCAACTGCTTCAGGGCGTTGGATGCCATACCGCCGCGCCACAGCATGGCCGTGTCGGGATGGACGAAGAAACCGATGCTCAGCATCTTCACGCCAAATTTCTCAACAGGCTCTATGAGCTGGCGGCCGTCGACCTCTACGGAGTAAACCTTCTCTCCCTCCATGCCGAACATCTTGGGCAGCGAGGGACCGAAAATGTCGGTGTCGAGCAGTCCCACACGGTAACCCAGACGGGCCAGCGCCACGGCCAGGTTCACCGCCACGGTGCTCTTGCCCACACCACCTTTGCCGGAACTCACGGCCACGATGTTCTTCACACCGGGAAGCATTTTTCCTACTTCAGGACGCGGTTTCGACTCAAAAACGGGAGTGATGGTCACCTCCACATCCTTGTCCACATGATAGTGGATGGCGGCCTCGGCCGCTTTCAGCGTGGATTTGAGGAAGGGGTCGGTATCGCGTTTGAATATGAGCGAGAACGACACTTTCATGCCGTCGATGCGGAGATTGTCGTCGACCATGCCGCTCTCCACGAGGTTTTTCTTTGTTCCGGGATAGATGACGGTAGCCAGGGCGTCGGTGATAAGTTTGGGATAAAGTGTAGTCATTTCTGTGATTTCTGTATTTTTCTGCAAAAATAGCCAAAAAACCCGAAGTGGACGCCTTTTCCCCGCTATATTTCCTCTCCGCCGGTGATAATTCGTCTTATCCGCTCCGCCTCGTGCTGATAATCGCGGTGCAGGGCCACCCGCAGACTGGTGTCGCCCAACAGGCCCTTTATCATGTAGTGATGGCTCTCTATCTTGAAAAAGGGCTGGCGCAGGTGCTCCAGCAGAAGCAGACTGCCCAGCGGCCGCAGCGAAAGCACCAGCTGCTTGGTCACAGGGCCGTCGAGATAATACTGCGAGGCATGCCAGCCGGCCTCCACACAGGGCTCGGGCGAGGGGGTTACGCGCAATATCTTCATAGCTGAGAGGTAATCTCGGTAAGCGCCTTGAGGAAGGCGTCGATGTCATGGGGTGTGTTGAAGGTGGAGAGGCTCACACGCACCGTGCCATAAGGTGCCGTACCCTGGCAACGGTGGGCGAGCGGTGCGCAGTGCATGCCGGTGCGCACTGTGATGCCGTAGACATTCTGCAGGATGTAGCCCACATCGGCCGGCTGCAGCTTGCCCACGGTGAAACTCACCAGCGGACCCTGCACGCCGCTCACCGAGGAGTAGACCCTGACATAGGGCAGACGTTCAAGACCCGCTATGAGACGGGCGATGCCGCTCTGCAACTGCTGCTGGATAGGCTCCACACCCAGTTCCAAGACATAGCGCACCCCTGCCAGCAGTCCGGACAGACCCGGACCGTTGGGGGTGCCGGGTTCATACTCCCAGGCATCGTCATCATAACGCAAAACACTGCTGTCGGTGCCAGTTCCGCCGAACACAGTGGGACGCAGTGCCACATCGGGGCTCACATAATAGCCGCCAGTGCCCTGCGGACCATACAGTGCCTTGTGGCCGGTGAAGGCGAGCGCATCGACGCCCCACTCCTCCACATCGACAGGCACGCAGCCCACGCTCTGGGCAGCATCGACCAAGACCTTGGCACCGCGTGCATGGGCGGTGCGGCACAGACGGGCCAAATCATAGACGGTGCCGGTGACATTGGAGCAGTGGGGCACCACCAGCCAGTCGGCCTCCAAATGCTCTACTTGGTCCACACTGATGAGCACGTCGGGCAGCCGGCCCACCCCATTGAAGAGCGGCCGTAGCACACTATTGTGGTTGTCGGCCAGTACCGCCATGCGCACAGGGCCCAGTCCGCCGATAAGGCGGTTGAGCGAGTCGGTGGCTCCACTGCTGAAGAAGATTCTGTCGGCATGCGGTGTGTGCAGCAGCGAGGCCATGAGAGTGCGCAGGGCCGGCGCCGGGTCTTGCCCGTCGGCCAGCGTGCTGCGCAATGCACCGGCCGGCATCTCCTGCAAAGCCCCGGCCACGGCTTTCACCACGGCGGGCGGTTTGGGATAAGTAGTGGCTGCCTGGTTGAGGTAAATCATACGTGCTCCATCACCTTGAATCCCATCACCCTGCCCAGCTGGTGCAGCATGCGGGTGTAGTCGCCGAAGATGAGCACCTGATGGTGGCCGAAGCCGGCCAACTGATGCATGAATCCGCGGGCATCGTCCATCTTGATATAGTAATAGGGCGAGCAATACACCTCGTCGAACTCAGAGCGGAGCACCTCGCCGCGCTTCACACTGATGGTGTCGGCCATGGGGTTGAAGCGTCCCAGGGTGATATACTGCTCCTCGTTCTCGGTAAAGTCGACCTGCAGTTTGCCGCCGAAGCCCTGACCGGTGAAGGCCCACAGCTTATAGCGGAGCGGTTTCTTTCCGTAGCCGTTCATGCAGAGTGCCGGCACGGCATGGTGTATGCGCAGCAGGTCGTCGGTCTCCATGTTGGGATTGCCCATGAAGGCGGGGCGCATAGCGGCGGCCTGCATGATGGTCATGGCGAGCAGGGCGTTGAGGTCTTCCTCGCAACCGCTGGGGTAGCCCTCGTCCTTGAGCAGCGAGTGGCAGGTGCAGGGTGTGAACTTGCGCTGCTGGGGTATCTCGCTGGTGCAGAGCTCATGGCAGGCGGTGGAGAAAGCGTTGCAGTCGTAGTCGTCCATCATGCGCTTGGCAGCGAGGCAATACTTGATATCGTTGATGAACCACTCCTTGCGCACCTTTTGCTCCAGAGCTCCGCCCCAGATGCGCTCGGCGATGGGACGCGCCTCATCATCGGTCACACGGTCCATATAGCTAAAGATGTCGCGGAAGGGCAGTTTCACGATTTCCATGCCGTAGCGCTGGCGTATGAGCTCAGGGTCGCGTATCACACTCTGTAGACCGAAGGTGGGCATGCTGCCGTGGGTGAGCACGAGGGCCCTCGTGTGGGCCACCACCTTGCGCACCCACAGCAGGTGCGCCAGCTCGTTGAGGTCGGCCAGGTCCATACACACATAGGCCTCCAGCCCGATGGAGCGGCAGTAGGCGGCGAAGTCGATGCCCTCGTTGCCGTTCTGCATGATGACCACCGGCTTGCGGTAGCGTTCCAGCTTGGGTATGCGCCAGTTCATGCACAGGAAGAAGTCTACCCGGTCCATATCCTCCTCTATCTGGGCATAGACCTCGCGGGGCACCACAAACTTCTCATCGTAGCGGGCGTCGACGGCGGGCAGCATCTCTATCTCAGGGGTGGCCTGCGCCAACTGGGCCTTTGCGGCCTCGAAGGCGGCGGTGGCGGCGGCATCCTCAGCCTCAGGGGTCATATCTTTGGCATAGCCTGCACGGCAGGGGCCCTCCCAGAAGTGGGAGTGGGTGAGGCATCCCACGATGGGGCGCACCACCAGTTTCTGGTTTATTGCTTTTTCTTTCATTTGTAGTAGGTAGATTGGTTTTTTATCGTGTCTGCAAATATAGGCAAAATTTCCCATTCTTATCTCTATGCGGAGATGAAATATGCTAACAAACGAAAAATCGGCAGCAGACGGCCATCTGCGGGCCCGTCTGCTGCCGATGTGTGTCATCCGGCGGCCGTGCTTATTTCTTCGTGGTGCACTCGTTCACCAGATAGATGATGCTCATGTAGGGTATGTCGGTATTGCTCTGCAGGCCAATCTCGCAGGTGCGGCTGTTGGAGTAGCCCACCTCGATGTGGTGCTTTTCAATCTGCGGACGCAGTTTGCGCAGGGCATACTTGTTCATCTCGGGATAGGTGAAACCGCGGTCGCCGGCAAAGCCGCAGCAGCCCACGCCCTCAGGCAGGAACACATTGTGGCTGCACAGGCGGGCCAGGTCGATGAGTTGCTGGCTCACCCCCATCTCGCGTGTGGAGCAGGTGAGGTGCAGGGCGATGTGACGGTCGATGGGATGGAAGTCGAGACGGTCTTTCAGGTAGGTCATGATAAACTCGGCCGGCTCGTAGAGCTTCAGTTTCTTCATCACCTTCTTCATGCGGTGCAGACAGGGGCTCTGGTCGCACAGCACGGGATAGCGTCCCTGCGCGCTGGCCTCCCAAAGCGCCTCTTCCAGTTCGCCGCTCTTCCGGTCGGCTATGTCGAGCATGCCCTTGCTCTCCCATATCTGTCCGCAGCACATTTTGTCCATGCCCTGCGGGAAGATTACCTCATAGCCCGCCTTGTTGAGCAACTGGCAGGTCTCGTCGACGAGCGAGTTCTTGACCGGTGCCCCCTTGGCCAGACCCATGGTCTGGTTGATGCAGCTGGGGAAGTAGACTACCTTCAGGTCTTCTCCTTCCGCCTTGCCCACATGCGAGCCCGGCCGCGGCTGACTCTTCTTCTTGGGCATGGCCGTGGTCCAGAGCGGTATGCCCATCTTGCTGTTCAGTCCGCTGCAGATGCCGGTCATGAGCGAGGAGCCCAGCACCGTGTGGCCGAGGTTGGCCACATCGAGCACCAAGCGGAGTCCGGACTTGATGCCGGCCATGTGGTTGGCCGCATATTCGCCCAGTTTGTACCCTTTCTTGTTGTCGAGCATGTCCATCTGGCGTATCAGGTGGGTCAGCTCGCCGGTATTGATCTTCATGGGGCAGGAAGTGGAGCAGAGTCCGTCGGTGGCGCAGGTCTGGTCGCCGTAATACTTGTACTGCCGCTTCAGGGTGGCCACCCGTTCGGGATTGGCACCGCTGTTCTCCAGCTCGCGTATCTCGCGCTGAACGGCGATACGCATGCGCGAGGAGAGGGTGAGGCCGCACGACATGCAGTTCACCTCGCAGAATCCGCACTCTATGCACTTGTTGGCGCGCTTCACGGCCTCGATGGTCTCCTTGGCGGTAGACACCTTACCGCCTTCGAGCTTGAGGTAGGCGCCGCCGTCGGGCACGCGGTCGAAGTCGTAGTCGAGCACGGGCAGCGGTTTAAGGCACTTGATGAAGCACTCGGGGTCGTCGTTGAAGATCACGCCCTGGTTGAGCAGTCCGTCGGGGTCGAAGATGGCCTTGAGCTCCTTCATGGCCTCATAGGCCTTGTCGCGCCACTCATACTTCACGAAGGGCGCCATATTGCGGCCAGTGCCGTGCTCGGCCTTGAGCGAGCCGTCGTACTCCTCTACCACCAGCCGGGCCACGTCGCGCATCATCTCCTCATAGCGGTGCACCTCGCTCTCGCTCTTGAAGCTCTGGTTCAGGATGAAGTGGTAGTTGCCCTCGAAGGCATGGCCGTAGATGCAGGCATCGGAGTAGCCGTGGTCGGCAATGAGTTTCTGCAGTTTCACGGTGGCCTCGGGCAGGTCGTCGATGTGGAAAGCCACATCCTCTATGAGGCAGGAGGTGCCCACGGGGCGCGTGCCGCCCACGGAGGGGAAGATGCCGGAGCGGATGGCCCAGTACTTTCCGTAGACGGCGGGGTCTTCGGTGAACTCGGCCGGAATGTAGAGGTTGAAGTGGCTCAGGCACTCCTTCACCTGTGCTATCTTGTCGAGCAGCTGCTCGTGGGTGATGCCCTTGGTCTCGGTGAGGATGGCAGTGAGGTTGTGGTAGTCGCCGGGCTCCACGCCGGGTATCTTGCCGGCATCGACATCCTTCTTGTACTGCAGGTAGACGGGGTCGTCGACCGAATTGAGCGACATGTAGTCGAGCATCTCAGCACTCTTCACCACCAGATTCTCGGCGCTCATCTTCAGGTCCTCATCACCAGCCTTGAGCTTCTTCATGGCCACCACGGCCTCGCAGCTCTCCTTCATGGTGAGGAAGTAGACCATGGCCGAAGCCTTGTACTTGTAGTCGTGGAGGGTCTTCATAGTCACCTCGGAGAGGAAGGCAAGGGTGCCCTCGGAACCCACCATGCAGTGGGCCATGATGTCGAAGGGGTCGTCGTAGGCCATGAGCGGACGCAGGTTCAGACCGGTCACGTTCTTGATTTTGTACTTATGGTTGATGCGGTCGGCCAGCTCCTTGTCGGCCCGCACCCTGTCGCGCAGGTCTTCAATCTTCTTGATGAAGTCGGGGTGCGACTGGCGGAAGGCGGCCTTGCTCTTCTCATCGCCGGTGTCGACGATGGTGCCGTCGGTGAGGATGAGGCGGGCGCTCACCATCATGCGGTCGGAGTTGGCGTGCACGCCGCAGTTCATGCCCGAGGCGTTGTTGCACACGATACCGCCCACCATGGCGCTGCCTATGGAAGCGGGGTCGGGCGGAAACACGCGGCCGTAGGGTTTCAGTATCTCGTTGACACGGGCGCCCACGATACCGGGCTGCAGGCGTATGGTGTCCTGATTGGGGCCTATCTCATACTTCTCCCAGAACTTTCCGGCCACGATGAGCACCGAGTCGCTCACGCTCTGTCCGGAGAGCGAGGTGCCGGCGGCACGGAAGGTGAAGGGCAGCTTGTGGCGACGGCATGCCTGCACTATCTTGGAGAGTTGCTCCTCGCTGTCGCTGCGAACCACCACCTTTGGAATCTGGCGGTAGAAGCTGGCGTCGGTACCCCATCCCAGGGTGCGGAGCTCGTCGGTGTAGATTTTGTGTGACGGGACAAACTGCCGTATATCGGCAAGGAAACTGTCGTAGGCTTTTTCCCCAACAGCATGTTGATTGGTTGGTGTAGTCATGGCAATTGAACGGTTTATCGATTATTACTTAAGTTTGCTTTAGGACAATGACCCCATACAGAACAAGGCCATCGGTTTTTCATGTAATGCCCGCATGAAGGCAGACACAGCGCAAAGTTAGAAAATCTTGCGAAAAAAACAAATTTTTGCCTTTTTTTTTTCCTTAACAGACAAAGATTTGCCTTTTCCCCCTATTTTCGACCTAAAAGACACCATCCTCAACCGCCACGAAACCGCCGAAAGGTATCTGAAAACGGATACAATAAAAGCGGACCGTTCACGTTATAAAAAAGACGCGCACATGCGCCATCAACGTTGACATGCAATTGCGAAAGAATATCCACACCATCGGGGCACTGGCCCTGACACTGCTTCTTGTGGCCTGCGGAGCCGACAGGAACCTGAAACGGGGCGAGAAATACCTGGCCCTGGGCGAATACTATGACGCCGCCTACGAATTCAAGACCGCCTACAGCAAGACATCGGCCAAGGACAAGCCGAAACGCGGCCAGATAGCCCGCAAGATGGCATTCTGCTACGAGAAGACCGGTGCCACGCAGAAGGCGATAGCCGCCTACCGCAATGTGATAAGATACAAGCAGGACGACCCCATGACCCACATGGGAATAGCCCGCCAGCTGCTGAAGAACGGCAACTACAAGGAGGCTGCCGCCGAGTTTGAAATCGTGCTCGACTCCTTTCCCGGCGACGACCTGGCCACACAGGGACTGCGCTCTGCCCGCATGGCCCCCCAGTGGAAGGAGCAGGGCTCGCGCTACACGGTGAAGAAGATGGACATCTTCAACTCTCGCCGCGCCGACTACTCGCCCATGCTCTTCGGCGACCAGTATGAATACCTCTACTTCAGCTCCACCCGCAACGAGGCGGTGGGCGATGAGCTGAGCGGCATAACCGGTGCCAAACCCGGCGACATCTTCTTCTCGCAGAAAGACGACAAGGGCAAGTGGCTCAAGCCGGAGAAAATAGAGAGCGGACTGAACACCGAATACGACGAGGGCGCCTGCTGCTTCTCGACCGACCAGCGCGAGATGTACCTCACACAATGCTCGAGCGACCCCTCCTATCCCCGCTATGCCAAGATAGTGCGCGCCAACCGCTCCGACGCCGCCTGGAGCAAGCCCTCGGAGGTGACGCTCACCAAAGACACCCTCTCCAGTTTCGCCCACCCGGCCATCTCGCCCGACGGCAAGTGGCTCTACTTCTGCTCCGACATGCCGGGCGGACAGGGCGGACTCGACATCTGGAGGGTGCAGGTCATCTCGTCCGGCACCTACGGCCCCGTGGAGAACCTCGGGCCTACCATCAACACCGAGGGCGACGAGATGTTTCCCACCTTCAGACCCAACGGCGACCTCTACTTCTCGTCGGACGGTCACGCCGGCATGGGCGGACTCGACATCTTCATCGCCAAGATAGGCGACGACAGGAAGTGGCGGCTGGAGCACCCAGGCTATCCGCTCAACTCGCAGGGCGACGACTTCGGCATGACCTTCGAAGGACCGCACAACCGCGGCTACTTCTGCAGCAACCGCGGTGACGGACGCGGCTGGGACCATATCTTCAGTTTCGAGAAACCCGAGATAGTGCAGACCATCAAAGGCTGGGTATATGAGATGGACGGCTATGAGCTGCCCGCCGCCCAGGTGTACATGGTGGGCAATGACGGCACCAACGAGAAACTGAGTGTGAAGAGCGACGGCTCGTTCGAGCAGGTGATCAACGACGGGGTGGAATATGTGCTGCTGGCCACCTGCAAAGGCTACCTGAACCACAAGGAGGAACTGAAGGCCGAGAGCCACCTGACCGACTCGAAAGAGCACGTGCTGCAGTTTCCCCTGGCCTCGATTGTGGCGCCAGTGATGATAGACAACATCTTCTACGACTACGACCAGGCCACCCTGCGGCCGGAGTCGACCGCCGCCCTCGACGAACTGGTGAAGCTGCTCAACGAAAATCCCAACGTGACCATAGAGCTGAGCGCCCACTGCGACTACCGCGGCGGTCTGGACTACAACCGCCGGCTGGCCCTGCGCCGCGCCCAGGCCGTGGTAGACTATCTGATAGCGCACGGCATAGCGAGCGACCGTCTGACCCCCATGGGCTACGGCAAGGAGAAGCCCAAGACCATCCGAAAGAAGCAGGCCCAGAAATATCCCTGGCTGAAGGAAGGCGACGTGCTGACCGAGGAATTCATCGCCCAGCTCAACGACAAGGAGAAACAGGAGATATGCAACCAACTGAACCGACGCACCGAATTCATCGTGCTGCGCACCACCTACGGACTGCTCGATGAAGACGGCAACCTGAAAAACCCGCCGCAGAGCAAGCCGCAGCTGGAAGAGAACGAAGAAGACGGATTCGACATAGACTTCTGAACACCCGACACATGAACCTGCCCCCCGACTTCACCACCTACACACGCCAATGGATGGGCGAAAGCCTCTTCCAGGACTACTGCACGGCACTGGACGAGACACCGCCCGTGAGCGTGAGGCTGAACCCGTGGAAATGGACAGGGCCGCTGGCCGAAGGACTCAGCGCCGGCCCCGTGCCCTGGTGCCGCGAGGGAGTGTACCTGACCCGCAGGCCCAATTTCACCTTCGACCCCCTGCTGCATGCCGGGGCCTATTACGTGCAGGAGGCCTCGTCGATGTTTCTGGCCCATATGCTCAGACAATATGTGGACCACCCCGTGAAGATGCTCGACCTGTGCGCAGCACCGGGCGGAAAATCGATAACGGCGCTCACCGCACTGCCTGAGGGCAGCCTGCTCTTCAGCAACGAGCCCATACGCACCAGGGCCTGCATCCTGGCCGAGAACCTGATGAAACTAGGATGCCCCGACGTGGTGGTGACGCAGAACTATCCCGCCGACTACCACAAGAACGGACTGCAATTCGACGTGGTGCTGACCGATGCCCCCTGCTCGGGCGAGGGCATGTTCAGGAAAGACCCCAAGGCCATAGAAGAATGGACACCCGGCAATGTGGAAAACTGCCGACGCCTGCAACGGGAAATCGTAGGCGAGGCCTGGCACTGCCTGCGCCCCGGCGGACTGCTCATCTACTCCACCTGCACCCTGAACCGCAAGGAGAACGAGGACAATGTGGCTTGGATGGAGCGTGAACTCGGTGCCCGACTGCTGCCCGTGGACACCAGAGAGGAATGGGGCATCACAGGCTCGCTCGCCGCCGACTGGCAGCGGCCGGTATACCGCTTCCTGCCCGGACGCACAAAGGGCGAGGGCATGTTCTTCGCCGTGATGCGCAAACCGGGCACCGAACAGCTGCCCTGCTCGCTGCCGCTGGAAAAGGAAAAGACGAAAAACAGAAAGAAAAACCGGCAGGACACCCGCACAGGAACCGATGCCCTGCCCCGCCCTATCCTACAGCCCGACGCCTACAGTCTGCGCGACATGGGCCACCTGACGGCCGCCATCCCCACCCGGTGGGTACAGGCCCTGGACAAGGCCAAGGCACTGAAGGTGCTGCACGCCGGCATAGCCCTGGGCTGCCGCAAAGGGAAGGACTTCGTGCCCGACCATGCCCTGGCCCTCTCCACCCAGCTGGACCGACAGCAGACGGCGTTCGCCGAACTGAGCCGACAGGATGCAGTGGCCTATCTGCAGAAGTCGTCGGCCCTGACGCTGCCGCCCGACACGCCCCGCGGACTGGTGCTGCTCACCTGCCAGGGCCAGCCACTGGGATGGGCCAAGCACCTGGGCAACCGCACCAACAACCTATATCCTGCCGAATGGAAAATAAAGAGCAGTCACTGCCCCGACGATGACGGCGGTCTGCTCGCCCTGCCATAAGGCACCGACAAAAAGAAAAAACAAGTAAAGATGAAACAATATTTAGACCTACTGCAACGCATACTCGACGAAGGCGTGCAGAAAACCGACCGCACCGGCACGGGCACCATCAGCATCTTCGGCCACCAGATGCGATTCAACCTGGAAGAGGGATTTCCTCTGCTCACCACCAAGAAACTGCACCTGAAATCCATCATTCACGAACTGATATGGTTTCTGAACGGCGACACCAATGTGAAATACCTGCAAGACAACGGGGTGAGGATATGGAACGAATGGGCCGACGAGAACGGCGAGCTGGGACCCGTGTACGGGCATCAGTGGCGGTCGTGGCCCGACTACCAAGGCGGCACCATCGACCAGATAGCCAACGTGGTGGACCTCATCAAGCATCACCCCGACTCACGGCGCATGATAGTGAGTGCCTGGAATGTGGCCGAAGTGGAGAAAATGGCCCTGCCGCCCTGCCACACCCTGTTTCAGTTTTACGTGGCCGACGGACGCCTGAGCCTGCAGCTCTACCAGCGGTCGGCCGACACCTTTCTCGGTGTGCCCTTCAACATAGCCTCCTATGCCCTGCTGCTCATGATGATGGCACAGGTGACAGGTCTGAAGGCCGGCGAATTCATACACACCACCGGCGACACCCACATCTACCTGAACCATCTGGAGCAGGTGAAACTGCAACTCAGCCGCACACCGCGCCCTCTGCCCACCATGGTGCTGAACCCCGATGTGAACGACATCTTCGGATTCAAGTACGACGACTTCAAACTGGAAGGCTACGACCCCTGGCCCCATATAGCCGGCCAGGTATCGGTATAACCCCATAAAAACCCTAACCATGACCCTACACCTGATAGCCGCCGTGGCCCGCAACCGGGCCATCGGACTCGACAACCGACTGCTCTACTGGCTGCCCAACGACCTGAAACGTTTCAAACAGCTCACCACCGGCCATACCATCATCATGGGACGGCGCACCTACGACTCGCTGCCGCACGGCGCCCTGCCCCACCGCCGCAACATCGTGCTCACCCGGAGCATGAAGGCGATAGAGGGATGCGACTGCTATGCCTCGCTCGAGGAGGCACTGAACCACTGCACCGAGGAAGAAGAAGTGTTTGTGATAGGCGGTGCCAGCGTCTACCGCCAGGCCATGGACCGAGCCGATGTGCTGAACCTGACCGAGATAGACGACCTGCCCGAAGAGGCCGACGCCTTCTTCCCGCCCTATGACGACTGGGAAGAAGTGTGGCGCGAGAATCACCCCACCGACGAAAGACACAAGCAGGCCTATGCCTTCGTAGACTATGTGAGGCGGAAAGCAGAATAAAGGCCAGAAACGACAAATGCCGGCACTTGCCGGCATTTGTCGTTTCATGAACCCGTCTGTTCATTCATCCTCCTCAGGAAAATCATCGACGGGAAGCTGCCGGTCGATGGAGGCATGGAAGGAGATGATGGTCTCGCTCCTCGACAGGCCCAGCGGCTGCAGTTTGTCGTGAATGATGTTGAGCAGGTGATGGTTGTTGCGGGCGTAAATCTTGATGAACATGTCGAAACCTCCCGTGGTGTAATGGCACTCCACCACCTCGGGAATGCGCTGCAGCTCCTCCACCACCTCGTCGAACTTCTCGGGGTCTTTCAGGTAGAGGCCGATGTAAGCACATGTCTCATATCCGATCTTCTCTGGGTTGATGATAAACTGCGAGCCCTTGATAACACCAAGATTGGTGAGCTTCTGTATGCGCTGATGAATGGCTGCTCCACTCACGTTGCAGGCACGAGCCACCTCGAGGAAAGCCACACGGGCATCATTCGAAATCATCTTCAAAATTTTCTTGTCTAATGCGTCTATACCGTGGTATGCCATAATTGAAAGGTTTTCTTAAAAAAAATTAGAGTAATTGTGTCAATGATAGTTTGCTAAAATCTAATTCGTTTGGACGCACCCGTTTTTACACGGTAGCACCTAATTGTGCAAAGATAACAATTTCTGCTCTCAAAACCAAATAATATAGTGATTTTTTAGCAAACAGAGGGAAAATCTTCTTGTTTTCAATCAAAAACAGGATGGGAGCAGGTGATGTAAACCAACAGGACACACTCCTCAAAAAGGTGTGGTAAACAGGAAGTTTACGGTTTTGCTGCCGTTTCGGGAGCCATCTCCACCGCCGAGTAGGCCACCTGCAGCAGATTGGCCTGACGCAGGGCCAGTTTCACATCGGTGACCAGCCCCATGGGAGCACGGCTGTCGGCCTTGAGCGACACATAGACGCTCTCCATGTCTTCGGGCGCCATACGCTCACGCTCCTCGACGAGCGCCGATGCCAGCTGCGAGAGAGGCACCACCCTGTCGTTGACCTGAATCTGGTAGTCGGCCGAGGGCTGGCCCACGGGGCGTCCTATCCACACGTGCACCACGGTGGTTTTCTTGACAAGCTTGGACAGCTCATGACCTTTTGGAGCGCGACAGGCCACCTTGACCGGCACACTGCGCATGTGGGTGACAATCATGAAGAAGAAAAGGACCGTAAAGATAAGGTCGGGCAAGGAAGACGTATTGAGCCCGGGCATCTCACGGCGCCGACGCATGCCGCTCATTTGCCACCTCCTTTCTGCCGCACATACTCTTCCGACACACGCTGCGGATAGCAGGCCCTGGCGGCTTCTTTCTGACGCTCGCTGCAAGCGGCATAGTGCTTGCCGAAATGACGGATGGTGAAATCGTCGCGCAATTGGGCATAAGCTGCCACAATTTCGTTCTGCAGGGTGAACCACGACTGATAGTCGGCCGCGCGCTCAGCCGTGAGCTGTATGACATGTTTCCCGGTGACGGGAAGATAGCCCAGCAGCGGGATGTTTTCCATGGCCTTCTCGGGCAGGTCGTCGGCATTGGCGGGATTGTCTACAAAACGCATCACCCGCGCCTTGACATCGCTGAAAGCGGCCGTATCGCCGCCGATGGTCACGGTGTTGTCGGCCAGCAGGTGGATGCGGAGCACATTGCGCGGCGCCACCTCCTGCACTGCGTTGAGCTGCTTTTCGGGCACATTGGGCGGCAGCCGGCGGCGAATGCCCTTCTCGGTGTCGATAGAAGTGACCACGAGAAACAGAATGAGCAGGGTGAAGGAGATATCGGCCACCGATGCGGTGTTGAGTCCCGGTACAGAGCGTTTATGGCGTAGACTACCCATGGTTTATCTCTTTTTGCGCATGGCCAGCCACGATGAGCAGCCAGCCGCCACCAAGGTGACGATGATGAGCACTGTGCACAGCGCCACAAACATATCAGCCGTATGCAGCCAGAAGGACGAGGTGAACGGAACGCCGTTGACCAGCAGTGGCTCCGACGAGCCCAAAACCCACGCCAGACCGGCCAGCACCAGAACCGCACAGGCAATGCCGCCGTGCAGTGTGCGCAGCGGCACACGCCCCACCATGGTGCGGGCGGAAGCCCGCTGCCGCCAACCCGCCACCACCGACCATGCGGTGACGACCAGTGTGCCGATGAGCACAAGGGCCACAAACACGAGCAGGGCATCGGTGAGCAAAGGTGCCCTGAACTGGCTGTCTTCCTCGAAATAGCGGTTGTAGCCCACGAGGAAGAAGAGCACGAACATGAGGGCGATAAGGGCCGACAGAACGCAGAGAATGCGGCTGGATATACGATAGGGAGAACGTTTCATCAGCGTGCAGAACGGGCTTTGTGCTTCACGATGGCATCGAGCAGGGTGATGCCCGCATCTTCCATCTCGGCAGTGAGATTCTCTATCTTGGTGAGAATGAAAATATAGAAGAGCTGCAGGATGAGCGCTACGATGATACCGAAGATGGTGGTGATGAGCGCCACCTTCATACCGGCCGCCACAATGGTGGGACTGATATCGCCGGCATTCTGTATCTGGTCGAACGCCATGACCATGCCGATGACGGTGCCGAGGAATCCGAGCGACGGCGCCACGGCTATGCAGAGCGTGATCCAGGAGCAGCCCTTCTCGAGCAGGGCGGCCTGCACGCTGCCGTAGGAGGTGACGGCACGCTCTATCACATCCACCCGTTCATTGATACGGAGCAGGCCCTGGCAGCAGATGGAGGCCACCGGGCCGCGCGTGTCGCGGCAGAGAGCAGTGGCGCCCTCTATGTCGCCCGCCTGTATCTTGGCATCGAGGTCGGCCAGGAAGCGGCGGGTGTTGATTTCAGACAGGGTGAGGTAGATAATGCGCTCGATACAGAAGGCCAGGCCCAGCACCAGGGCGAGCGCCACCAGCGACATGAATCCGGCGTTGCCCTCGATAAACTTGCGCTTGAGCGACTTGCGGAAGCTCTCGTCGGTTGTTTCCTCCACCACGATTTCCTCGTCGGCCCCGGCCTTTGCTTCGGCCATTGTGGCCTGCACATCGCTGTCGAGCGCCGCTGTCATGGCATCAGCCTCCTCCTCTTCAGGCTCAACACTCTTTGGGGCCGGTTTCTGCAGACTGGAGGCACCGGGCTGGTCGGCCGCCACTGTAGATACGGCTTTGGCCCGCAGTTCGGCTGCGGGGTCGTCGGTCTGTGCCGTCACCGGCAGGACCATACAGGACCATGAGAGGAAGAATGCGAATAACAGATGTTTCATATTTCTGAAGGTTTCTTTTTACGCAACGGCACACACTGTGCCATGCAGCCCCAGATGAAGCCGCATGCAAAAGTAAACAATAAAAAAGACATGCTCACACAAATGGGACTTAAAAATATGTAAAAGAGGCACCGGCATGGTGGCGGCCACCCCCGCAGACGGTCCAAGAACCGACCGCCGGGCGCTAATCGGCCACACGGAGGAAGAACCCGTCGAGCGTGGTGAAGGCGCCGAAACAGTCGTAGGTCCGGTCGGTAGGAGATGTGGTGCGCACCCGCACGAAATCGCTGAACACCCGCACGGTGAACGAGTAGCCACAATCGGAGAGGCTGCCTTGAAAGACACCGTTTCTATAGAAGAGACACTCTCTGAACTCCGCGATATTGGGGTCGTTTTTCGTGATATTCACCTCCATTTTTTCCGTGCTCCCACGCAGGCGGTTTATCTCCACCGTACCGCCAAGATGTCCTTTAACCTCATCCACACGGTCATAGCTGTAACGGCCGGAGAGTTCGCGGGGCGCTGCGAAAGTGCCCCCCTTACCCTGGGGGAATGCTGCGGTGGCGAGGCGCATGGTATAGGTGCGCTGCTTGCTGCCGGACCCCATATCGCTCCACTTGCCGGTGAGCCTGCCGTCGGTGAGATTGCGTTTGATATGGAATGTGCCGGAGATGCTTCCGTCGGCCTGATACTCGCTGAGGGAATAGACCCGCTGGTTCCCGGGCAGGTCGACGACGCTGCCGAAGATACGGAATGGTGTCTGCTTTTTGCTGCTGGTGTAGACGATTTCGCCAGAGAGGTCGCCCTCGTCCGACTCCTCGAACCAGATGCTCACCACGATTTTAGACTTTTGGAACTTCGCCGTAAAGGCATGGCGTGTGACGTTGCCGCTCTGCGCCACTGCCGGCAGTGCCAGCAGGAGAGCCGCTGCGATAACCAAAAGGGCTGTCAGTTTTCTTGTTTTCATTCGCATAGGTTTGTCTGTGTTTTGCTGCCGCATGGCACAATGGCTTCCTTTATGCAAAAATAGAGAAATAAAACCAAATCTCCTAACATTCCGAAAAGAATTTGGTTATCGGGAATTACCCAACAACATGGCAACGTGGTGAAAGCGACTGCCGGCCGCAAGGACATCACGAAGCAGGCGCTGGGCATGGTGGACACGATAATTAAAAACGGGGTAAGCCTCATCAGCTTATCCCGTTCAAGCGGAGAGACCGGGATTCGAACCCGGGATACGCTTTTGACGTATACACGCTTTCCAGGCGTGCCTCTTCAGCCACTCGAGCATCTCTCCTTGTAAGCGACTGCAAAATTATCCTTTTTTCACCGATTTAAGAAAAAAAACGGAACGATTCTTGGAAATTTAAGTTTTGTTAACGCCATTATCTACATCTCACCACCCTTTGAGAAATAAAAGCAGCGGTGTCATGACATGCGACCGCTTCTGAGCATACAAGGCTATACCAATCTATAGCCGTATGGGGTAGCTCACCACCAGTTCGGTATAATCGGCTTTGGTCATGTGGGCCTTGACACTGAAGCCCACTCCCATGCCATTCAGGCGGGGAAACAGATACTGCACCCCGATGCGCTCATAAAAAGGCTGTTCGGAACGTTTGGCCGTATGGCCCATTTCGCGGTAAAGATACCATCCGAGCGACATGGACAATTTGAGCCGACGGTAGTAGGCCTCATGCTTTACGCCCAGTCCCAGTGACCAGGGGCTGTGCTTGTCGTCACGGCCGGCCCGCTTATCGTAAGCCTCCACGTCAGAGGCGTAAGGGCCGTAAAACACGTCGGCCTCCACCCCACTGGCCCATCGGCGGGCATAGCGGCACATCAGGCTGCCCTGAAAGGCGTAGGTGAAATAGTGCTTGAAATCGTCGGTCCGATAGCCGGGCTCATCCGGTTTCAGTTCAAACTGCGTATGCTTCCAGTCTTCATAGAGGGTGCGGTAGCCCACCCCACCCGTGATATCGACAAAGAGGTAGGGCTTATGGAGTATATGCTGCCGGCGGCTGTGAGACAGGGAAGCCTCATAATAGGGTGTATAGTTCACGGAGAGGGAGGGTCCGATGAAATTGGCGCCCTTGTTGGGCCGGTTGATGGCACCGTTGCTCAGATGCCAGTATTCCACGCCCGCCCTGATGCTCCACTCCGGATCCACTTGATAAGCCACATGCAGACCGGCGCCGAAATAGATGAGCCACCTTGAGCCGATGAGTTCATTGTCGATATTGTTGTGCAGGTCGTACTTGCGGTGGCTGTAGCCCACACCCAAATTGAAGGTATAATCCGCCTCCCAATGCCGGTTGCGGAAAAATGGTCGCGAGAAGAAGCCGTAAAACGCCAGCGAGTTGCCCATCTGCGAGTCATAGTCCACCTCCTCAATGTGTGGCCACGACTCATCGGGCAGACGGTGCATCTTGACACGGTGGTTAAGGCTGTACTTTATCCCGAGCCCCATGACGGGGTATCCGTAGTCGGCGTCATAGACATTGCTGTCGGCTGGCAGCGAAGCATGGCGCAACTCAGCAGCGATGGAGAAGTTGGGTGCCGGGTCCATCCACTTGTTCTGATACCGGTCCATAACGATGACGGTGGCCGGATGGAGCTGGACGCCACCTCCCCAATGGCGCAGGGTGTCGCCCTCGTCGGCCGCCCGCATCGTGGCAGGGAACAGCAAACAAAAGAGCAACAAGATCAGGGGCATTGCAGGCGTTTGAAGATTCGATACACATTGTCGGTGGTGACCCTTGCCACCTCATCGGGAGCCATGCCGTAGCACTGTGCCAGACGCTCGATGATATGACACACAAACGCGCTCTCATTGCGTTTGCCCCGCATGGGTACGGGTGCCATATAGGGAGCATCCGTCTCCAACACGATGCGGGAGAGCGGTATCTGAGCCACGACTTCCGGCAGATGGCTTTTCTTGAAGGTGAGCACACCGCCTATGCCAAGCACAAAGCCATCAAACTGTAGCAGTTCGGCCGCCTCCTTGTCATTGCCTGTGAAGCAATGGAAGACACCGCCGGGGAGCGCATCGCGGTAGCGCCGCAGGATGGCCACCATCTCATTCTGTGCCTTGCGGCAGTGAATCATGAGCGGCAGCCGGGTTTCGACCGACCATGCCACCTGCTGTTCGAAGGCATCAAGCTGCTCAGCCATGAACTCACGGCTCCAATAGAAATCGAGTCCCACCTCGCCGATGGCTATGTAAGGTCCCGGCAGAAGACTGCGCATGTGGCCGAGCACCTCATTATAGTCGGCATGCACTTCTTCGGGATGCAGTCCCATCATGGGCCACACAAAACCCGGATAAGCGCTGCAGAGAGCTGCTATAGACTGCTCTGAGGCCGCATTGATGGCCGGCACAAGCACAGCAGCGGCTCCGGCCTCACGGGCACGCGCCACCACCTGTTCTCTGTCGGTGGAAAACTCCTCGCCGTCGAGATGGGCATGGGTATCGATGAACGTGTACATTCCCTTCCGCATCATCAATACTCACGTTTCATCATCTCACCGGTATAGGCCAACAGTTCGGCTTTTCGTTCTGCCGGCAGCTGCACCTGGTCAAGATATTGGCGGCTCTGCTGGAAATAATATTTAATCTTGTCGATGGCCATCTTGTGTATGCCTATCTCGTTGTAGAGTTCGGTGACGACCGTGATTTTCTCCTGAGGGTCGGGCGACGGATGATTGACCCAATACTCCAGCTGTGCCCGCTGTGCCTCATTGGCCCTGGCGAAGGCATTGATAAGCATGTAGGTTTTCTTGTTCGACACGATATCGCCTCCGATGGCCTTGCCGAACACCTTGGTGTCGCCGTAGACATCGAGGAAATCGTCTTGCAGCTGGAAGGCCAGTCCCACCTGTTCGCCGAATTTGTAGAGCAGGTCGGCATCGGCTTGGGGCGCGCTGGCCAGGATGGCCCCCATCTTGACGGCACATGCCAGGAGCACACTCGTCTTGAGGCGTATCATCTCGATATACTCCTCCTCTGTGACATCATTGCGCTGTTCGAAGTCCATATCGTACTGCTGCCCCTCGCCTATCTGGAGTGCAGTCTCGGAGAAGAGGTCGAGCACAGGCTTCAGTTTGTCGCTGTCGCACTGCAACATCTGCTGATAGGCGAGTACCAGCATAGAGTCGCCTGAGAGGATGGCCGTATTGTCGTCCCACCGTTTGTGCACAGTGATATGTCCCCGCCGCAAGTCGGCCTTGTCCATCAAGTCATCGTGGAGCAAGGTATAATTGTGATAGGTCTCCAGGGCGCAGGCCGTGGAGAGTATGTGTTGCGGGTCGTCCTTGTACATATTGTAGGCGAGCAGCATGAGGATGGGGCGGATTCGCTTGCCACCTATGGAGAGCACATACTTGATGGGCTCATACAGGCTCTCCGGTGTACGACCTTCGGCTATATGAACGAGCCGTTCGTTGACCATTTGCAGGAGTTCGTTGGAATTGAGCATTATCGTATCTTTTTTCATTGTTTTTTCAATCAGCTGATTCAGAGTTTGAACACCACCGGTATATGCACCAGTGTGCGGCATGGCTTACCTTCGCTCACGCCCGGCTCCCACCTCGGCATCATCCGCAATACGCGGAGCGCCTCTCTGTCGAGTGAGGCCTCGGCACTTTTCACCACCTTCACATCGGCGGTGGTACCGTCGCTGTTGACCACAAAGGAAGCCATCACTGTGCCCTGTATTTTGGCCTGGCGGGCATTGGGAGGATATTTCAGGTTTCTCGACAGCCATTTCATATACTCCATCATTCCCCCGGGGAAAGAGGGCAACTGCTCCACCACACGCAACACCGGCTTGGATGACTCATCGTCGAGCACGGCCGGGGGCACGATGGGCGGCGGGAGGGGCCTTTCGGGTGCGTCGTCGACACTCTCAGCCTCCACCTGGTCGGCGGGTAAGTCGCGCACCTCGTCGGGGTTGTCGGCATCCACCAGCCGTTCGGCTACCTGATTGACGGGGTCGGCAGGGGGCACATTGAGCTGGCTGCGGTCCTCCTCCGGCGGCATGAAAGCCAGATCCTGGGCCAGTTCCTCCATGGCATAGTCGTCGAGACTGGCCAGCGAGTCGCGGCTGGTATACTCGAGGGCCACCACCACTGCAGTGAGGGCCACAATGAGTCCCATGAGCCACCAAAGCGGCCTTTTATCCTCGAGTACGGCTGTAGTGTTTTTTTTTATTTCCATTAGTCGGCGGGAGCCTTCGCACATCTGTTCTGCAATGATAATAATATGCAGAAAAATCCGTTATTATGACAGGATATGGGTGTGTCAGCTCATTTCAGAATACAAAAATACTGCAGATAATTGAAAAAAGTGTAACTTTGCCGAGGAATTGAATAAAATCAATGAAAATAAACATTTTTTCGCTTTTCCTGCTTCTGGCTGCGCTGCCGGTCAGCGGTCAGGAGAGTGAGACCGTATACAACTTTCTGCGTCTGCCTGTCAGCGCCCGCATAGGGGCGTTGGGAGGAGAGAACATCACGCTGATAGAAAACGATGCCTCGCTGATGTTCTCCAACCCCGCGTTGCTCTCGTCGGTGAGCGGCAAGACGGTGGGTCTGAACTACATGAACTACATGGCGGGCGTCAACTCGGCCAGTGCCTCGTACAGTGTTGCGCTCAGCGACAAGGCCACGGTGGCCGCCGGCGCACAATACATAGGCTACGGCTCCATCAAGGAAACCGATGCCGACAACAATGTGACGGGAGAATTCTCTCCCAAAGACATTGCCTTGAATGTATACTTCAGCTATATGCTGTCGGAACGCATAGCCGGCGGTATAGCCGCCAAGTGCATCAACTCGTATATCGGCGACTATCACTCACTGGGCATGTGCGTGGACTTGGGACTCAACTATTTCGACCCCGAGCGTGAGTGGTCCGTCTCACTGGCGACGCGCAATCTGGGCGGTCAGCTCAGTGCCTACGACGATGAGTATGAGCGGCTGCCGTTCGACCTGCAGGCAGGTGTGAGCAAACGGCTTGTCGGTGCCCCCTTCCGCATCTCGGCCACGCTGGTAGACCTGACCCACTGGGACTATAAATTCATCAACCACCTGGTGGCCGGCGTAGACGTGTTCCTGTCGCAGCAGATATGGCTGGGTGCCGGCTACAACTTCCGCAGGGCCAATGAGATGACCATACTGAGCGGCGACGAAGAGAGCAGCCACGGTGCCGGTCTATGTCTGGGTGGCGGCATCGACCTGGAGCGTTTCTCTCTGAGCGCCTCATACGGCAAGTATCACGTATCGTCGACATCACTGCTTTTGAATCTTTCATTCAGACTATAAAAGACATGAGAAAAATCATTATCGCCATCGACGGACACTCGTCGTGTGGCAAGAGCACCATGGCCAAGGACCTGGCCAAAGCGATAGGCTACATCTATGTGGACACGGGCGCCATGTACAGGGCGGTGACCCTCTATGCCCTGCGCCATGGCATGATAAGCCAGGAGGGCGAAGTGGACAGCGCCGCCCTTGAAACCAGCATGGACGACATAAACATCAGTTTCAAGCTGAACAGTGAGACAAAGCGTCCCGACACCTGGCTCAACGGAGCATGCGTGGAGCAGGAAATACGCACCATGGAGGTGTCGAACAATGTGAGCGCTGTTTCGGCACTGGGATTTGTACGTGAGGCTATGGTGAGGCAGCAGCAGGCCATGGGCCAGGAGAAAGGCATCGTGATGGACGGCCGCGACATAGGCACGGTGGTCTTTCCGCAGGCTGAGCTGAAGGTGTTTGTGACGGCCTCGGCCGAGGTGAGGGCACAACGCCGTTACGACGAACTGGTGCGTAAGGGCACTCCTGCCCCCTATGAGGAAGTGCTGGAGAATGTGCTACAGCGCGACTACGCCGACAGCCACCGCGAAATCAGTCCGCTCCGCAAGGCCGATGACGCTATCACCTTGGACAACAGCGAGATGACCATCGAACAGCAGAACGAGTGGCTGCTGCAGCGTTATCATGAAACCGTGGGAGAATAGGCTGCCCCGATGAAAGGCGGCAAGTCCCTTTCTCGTACAGCACAGACATCAAAAAAGCAGCGCCTTTCGAGGCGCTGCTTTTTTTGCGGGTTTTTATTTCCAGACATTTGGATTTTTCAGGTCGCTTCTCTCCGAATTGGACTCAAACTCCATATAATTGGTAGGAGTGACGTTGCCACCTACATTGGGATCCTTCTGGTCATTAGGCCCGGGTTCTGATGTATTGGGCGTCTGCATAAAATACTCGTTGTCAATTTTTACAAGTTCTACTGCGGGAATTGAATAATTCTTTTTCATAACAAATGCTTTTATTGATTATTTAATAAATTTCTGTCCGTTTATCACATAAATGCCGCGGGGCAGGTTGCCCAGTTCGACACGTCCGCCAGTCATCTGCACTTCAGCCACCTTGATGCCGCTCAGGTTGTAAACGCTCACCATGCCGTCGGCCGGAGTTTCAGAAATCATTTCGATACCGTCTGTTCCGGCGCCTACAATGACAAGGCTCTCAGGAGCATTGGCAACGCCTGTTCTCAGGCGGAAGTAGCCTCTGAAGGGATCCACCTCATAGTTGCCGTAGTTGAAGCGCGAGCCTTCACTGTTGAGTCCCCAAACATCGGTCATCGAAGTCTTGGTGGTGGTACCTGCAAACATGTACACGTCGGAAGCGGCCATAATTTTGGCGCCGGAAATTATCTCCTGATTCTTTCCGGAGAAGACCATCTTCTTGCCCACGAGATTCCACTTGGAGCCATAGCTGGAACCAGGCACTGCGATAATGTAGGGAGCATTGGCTTTCATCTCATCCACGAAGTCGAAGGTCACACTGTTGCCGGTCATGCCGACGAACTCTTTCAGCCAGAAGTTCTTTCCGGTGTCGGTTGAGCTGTGGAACCAGTCGATTTCCTTATCGCCCACCATCACCTTTTCGGCTTTGAAAGGCAGTGCCAGCGTAAACCATCCACCATTGCCTGAGGCTCCCTTATCGGGTGTAATGGCGAACTCGATGTCCTTGGCGGTGAAGGTGACGGGAGTAGCGAAGCTGAAGCCGTCATTCAGCGTCAGTTTCGTAGCTGTTCCATTCTTCACGATGTTCTTGCCGGTAAGACCAGAAGGAGTGGTATCGTTCGGGCCAAGTATATAGACTGTATTGGGATTGGCGTTGGGAACCACCTTCGTCACACCATTAGAACCTGTGACGCCCGTGAAGTCGACCGAAAGTGCCGACTCCGGAACATTATAGGGAGTGGAGGGAGCGGTGGCCACAATTTTACCGTCATTATCATAATAGCTCACACCTGGCAACAGCTTGAATTTGGAGAACGGGTCGTTCTTGAGGCTCTGGTTCACATCAGCATAGTAGAACACCACCTTGTAGCGGTAAGCATTGTTGTTGAGCTCGTAGAAGTCGATATCCAAGTCGGAAGTCTCGCCCGGTCCCAGCAGTAGCGTGTGGCGGTGCGACTCAGCGGTAAACTCAGAGGTTGAAGTAGAAGTCTGCTGGCGCAACACCACACCGATAGTACCGGAGAAGATGTGGTCCGGGTCGAGGTTGACAATTTTCACCTTACCGGTGATGCTGTTTCCATACACCTGATAGTAGTTGCTTCCCAGCATATCGCCCTGGTTGTTGATGGTTATCTCACCCACGCCAAGATTGCGCACAGAGGAGCCGCTATTGATCTTCACCGTGGTGTAGCCGATATTGGTAGCACCGGTATAGTTGGTGGATGCTGCCAGGTACCAAGTGCCCGTTGAATTGGGAGTAAAGGCCATCTCCACTTCCACTTTCTCACCCGGAGAGAGATAGAGTCCCACAGCGTCTTTGTAAGAGCCGAAGGTATAGGCACTCTTGCTGGCCAGCAGGAACACGCGGTCGCAATAGTCGTCCTCTCCGGTGTTCTCGATTATTATGCGCACAGGTTGTTCCACATTTGTCAGACAGGAGCCAACGGCCTCAATCTTTGTTGCCTTGAGCGAAACGACGGGGTGCATCACCACATTGGAGATAGCGGTAGAGGCCGACGGATTATAGTCGAACGAGATGAACGTACCGACGAGGCCGTTCACCCTGACGCACTCACGCCAGAAATTCTCGCCTTTCACCTTGCTCACAGGCACAAGCTTATAGGAGCCCTTCCTCACACCTGCGGCACTAAGGTCATCCTTATTCAATTTGTAGGTGAAATACTTCGAATCGAGCACATCGATCACGGCATTGGTATAGGGATTGCCCACCACTGTCAGGTTGCCGTTCTTGTCCTTCACAGCATAGCCATAAGAAAAGGTGTTCTCTTCATTGGTATAGTTGTACACCCTTGTGGTGAGCGAGTAGGTAGCCGAGTTAAAAGCTGTGATTCTGGAGCTCAGCACAGGCGTTGTATCCTCAAGCTGAAGGCCATTGAGCGGCTGAAGGCCCAGGTAAGCGGCCTGTTCCAGGGTCCAGCCCGTATCTTTGACCACGAGGCTGTTCTCCTCTTCCGGTTTTACGGCAGAGAGATGGAAATAGCCGTTATTATTGCCCATCCATCCCCAGTTGCAATGATAGTAATCATCACCGTCGAATCCGTCGACCACAAAGACATGTCCACCTTCCTTAGAAGCACCTCTATAGAGCACGGGGCGGCCATTTGCTATCTCATTGTAAATCATATTGTCCCAATCGACCGTTGAATACGAAGTGCGGTAAGCGAGACGGTATCCGGGATAGAAATTAAAAAGTTTGGTGAGTGCGGGGCCGATGAATGCGAAAGTGCCCGACGACGATTTCTGTCTGTAAACAGTTCCGATGGAAGCTCCGCAATAGAACAAGAAGTCGGTAACAGCCTTGAGCTGGGTGTCCGACTCATTGCCCACATAAGAATCGAGCATGTTGTCCCAATCGATTTTGGTACCCTTTGCGATTGACTGCACCTTAATACCCGAAGAGGTGGTGTATCCATCGATATTGTCCTGCAAGGTCTTCACATTTCTGTTCTTATAGTAATACAGGAACTGAGCCATACCTACAGCCGTACAGCCAACAGCGCAATGCTCACCTGTAGAGGTACTGTAAATAGGGCAGGAACCGTTGTAAGGAGCATTCTGTCCCCACTTGCAGGTAACCATGGGTGAGATGGCAGCTTTCACTGCTTTTGGGATATAGGCAGGAGCCGGCACAGGATCGCTGCTATAGTCGCTCTGGATATTGTCGGCCTTTGGCACACTGAGCATAGCCACCTGCTCAGAGAAGGATTGGAGCAGATGTGCGAGGTTTTCGGGAACATCATCCTGATTGAAAGAGCCCTCATCCGAGTAACCGAGGATGGGGTAACAACGGTCGTCGCCAGAAACGATGACAAATCCTTTGTCATTACCGTTGTTGAAAACATAGTAAGCCGGAACCGAGGTTGATGACGAATGATTCAGGACGGTAGTGCTTTGTACCATTCTCAAATCCTCACTCACTTCAAATCCTCTTGCCTGCATGAACTCTTTCGCTTTCGACAAAGCTTCAACCCTGTCGACCGGAGAGCCCAGCGCTTTTGACACTACACACACGAGCAGTGCAAAAATCATCAATACATTTTTTTTCATACTAAGCGATTTTTAACGATATTATTATTCTCTATTTGTTTCATAATCATGTCGCGGCATTCCTCCATGAGCCACTTGGGCGTACTGGTGGCGCCACAGATTCCCACAGAGTGGGCGTCGGTGAACCAAGCTGGAGATATTTCCTCCGGACCTTCTATCTGGTAGCTTCTTGGGTTCACGCTTCGGCATTCGTTGAAGAGCACCTTGCCATTGCTGCTTTTCCGCCCTGAGACGAACAAGACGATGTCGTGTTTGGAGGCGAAGTCGGCTATGTTGGGCATTCTGTTGGCCACCTGCCGGCAGATGGTGTCGAAGCTCTTGAACTCGGCCCCCTCGGCCATGTGGTCTCTTATATAGCGGATGATGCTGTGGAACTCATCGAGCGACTTGGTGGTCTGCGAATAGAGATAGATGTCTCTGCTGAAGTCCAACTTGTCGAGCTCATCCACATGCTCTATCACGATAGCCCTGTTGTTGGTCTGTCCGATGAGTCCCATCACCTCAGCGTGTCCGTTTTTGCCGAAGATGACAATCTGCGCTTCGGGGTTGGCCTCAAACTGCCGCCTTATGCGCCGCTGCAGCTGCAGCACCACGGGGCAGGTGGCATCCACTATCTCGATATGGTTCTGTGCGGCCTTCTCATAGGTCTCGGGCGGTTCGCCATGAGCCCTGAGCAGCATGGTGGCATTGTGCAGGTGTGTCATCTCCTCATGGTCGAGGGTGACGAGCCCCATTCTGCGCAGTCTCTCGCATTCCATTCCGTTGTGCACGATATCGCCCAGACAATAGAGCTTCTTGCCGGAGGACAATTCTTCCTCGGCTTTCTGGATAGCGGTGGTTACGCCAAAGCAGAACCCGCTCCCCTTGTCTATTTCAACCTGCAACGTCATTTCCTTATATTGTCGAAATAAGTTTTGAGCAGTTCGCCTGCAGCCGCAAAGGAGGTCTGCTCCCCTCTCAGCACTTTTTCCTCGCCCTTCTGGAGCAGTTGCTCAATGACCGGGTTTTGGTAGAAGCTGTTGCGCAGGTGCTCATTGATGGTCTCATACATCCAGTATTTGCTCTGTTCGTTGCGGCGGTAATCAAAATAGCCGTTAGCCTTCACAAAGTCGATATACTCGTAGACCATGTCCCATATCTCCTTGATGCCGGTTCCGAAGAATCCGCTGTAGCACATCACCTTGGGCATCCATCCGCTCTCCGACTTGGGGAAGAAGTGGAGTGCGTTGCGGTAGCTGGTGGCGGCCATGTGGCACTTGTCTACATTGTTGCCGTCGCACTTGTTGATGATAATGCCGTCGGAAATCTCCATGATACCACGTTTTATTCCCTGCAGCTCATCGCCCGTACCGGCCAGCTGTATGAGCAGGAAGAAGTCCACCATCGAGTGGCAGGCTGTCTCGCTCTGCCCCACGCCCACCGTCTCGACGAATATCTTGTCGTAGCCGGCGGCCTCGCAGAGGATGATTGTCTCGCGTGTCTTGCGAGCCACACCGCCCAGGCTGCCCGCTGTGGGACTGGGTCGGATGAAGGCTTCGGGACGCACCGACAGCTTCTCCATGCGCGTCTTATCGCCCAGGATGCTGCCTTTGGAGCGTTCGGAGCTCGGGTCGATGGCGAGCACGGCCAGTTTGCCGCCTTTGGTGTCGAGCACATGGCATCCGAAAGTGTCGATAGATGTGCTCTTGCCTGCACCCGGCACGCCGCTGATGCCGATTCTCACGGAGCGGCCGCTGTAAGGGAGGCATTTTTCTATCACCTCCTGTGCCATGGCCTGATGGGCGGGATTCACGCTCTCCACCAGGGTCACTGCCTGGCTGAGCACGGTGACATCTCCCTTGAGCACCCCCTCCACCATCTCGCCCACGGAGAACTCACGTCTTTTAAACTGTCTCCTCTTGAGATAGGGATTGATGATGGAAGGTTGTTCCACCCCCGAATTTACGGTCAGCCCTTTATATTGTTTGTCATTTTCTGGATGTTCCATACATTTTTATATTGTGTCGGTCTTTTATTTCACATCGACGGTTATGATCACCTTCGGCTGGACGGGGTCGTTGGTTATCATCAGGATTCTCGGTTTCTGCCGCACATCCTTCAGTGTTTTCCTGTCGGCTGTGACCTTCAGTTTCACCGATTCGCCCGGTGCCACCTTGGCAGAGCTGAGCTCCACCGAAAGCCCTGCCGTGAACATCTGCAGAGCGGTGATGTCGAGGTCGGTCCGTCCCACATTCTCTATGGTGATGGTGCCTTTTTTCTTTTTCTTTCCGTCGAACGAGCCCAGGTTGAGCACGGCGTCCGAAATCTTCAGTTTGGGCGAGTAGGCCAGTTGCCGCTCAGAGATGTTTCTGGCTGCCGGCAGGAGCACTGCCCACACGTTGATTTCCTTGTCAGGACTGGTGCGGTCGCCCGGGTTCTGTCCCAGATAGACAGTGGTCTGGGTGAGTCCGTAGTCATGCAGTTGCTTCGACTCCAATGTTATCTGCACCACACCCTGTTTGCCCGGCGGTATGGCCGATGGCGACACCTCCGCCTTGAGGTAGTCGGGCAGGTGCATCACCACCGGGCGTATGATGTCGCCCGTGGTGTTGAGGATATGTATCTCCTGCATGGGCCGCTCGCCCTTGTTCACGTCGTCGAACTCCAGGTCCACCTTGTCGGCCTTAAGTTTACCCAGCATGAATCCATAGTCGCCTCCATAGTTTCTCACCTCGTCGACCACCACTCCCTTGATGGTGAGTGTGATGGGGAGCGATGCTCCTGTGGTGTAGAGGTCGATATACTTTTCGAAATGCCCCAGCATGCGGGCGTCGTAGGTGGCAGAGACCACGAAGGGCTTGTTTTCCGTGATGGGTCCCCTCGGATAGCTCACGGTGGTACATCCGCAGCTTTTCTCCACCCCTTTTATGGTGACGTTGCCTTTCCCCTCGTTGACCAGTTCAAACTGCGCCGTGACAGGTTTCATGTAGACCACCTGTCCACAGTCAATGACCTGATTGGACACCGCCACTCTTTGTGCGGCGACCACCACCGGCAGTACGGCTGTCAAAGCCCCGAGGAGACACCTTTTTGTATTCCTTATTATATAATGGTTTTTAAATCTTTTCAAAATCATTCTTTTCTTATCTCACCACAAGGGTGTAAGCGGGAGCCATTCCCACATATTCCGGTGCATAGGCGCACTGAGCCTTGCAGGTTCCGGTGTCGTAGGTTCCGGCACGGTCTATATAGTATTCTGTTTCTATCACATGGGTGCCTTTCGGCATTCTGTCGAAGTAATAGCAGGTCTGGTTGTCCTGCGGTGCGCAGTAGCATCCGTTGCGGTAACCGCTCAACTGGCTGACGGGTTCCATGCAGGCAGCCCTGCGGTCCACCACCTGCACGAAGTCGAGGTCGCGTTCGGCCTTCATGGTGATACGCACCCTGATGCGGTCGCCCACCTTCAGCTCGGCGGGATTGCCCACAATCTCGCGCTTGACGGAGATTTCCGAGGCAGAGGCGGTCACCTCGGTGCTCTTCTGGTCGAACTGAGCATAGAGTGCGCCCCACGAGGTGCCTTGCGAAGTCTTCTCGGCGGCGAAGGCCTGTGAGCCGTTGGCCGGTACGGTGGTCTTGACATATCCCAATCCGGCAGTGGCACCGTCGATGTGAATATTCTTACCGTTCAGGGTGAAGCGGGTCTGCTCGCCATTGTCGAGCGCCTGCAGGTTTCCGTCGAGGAAGGCGTAGGCCGCATTGACCGTATTGATATAGGTGTTCCAACTGTGTCCGCGCTTCTCATGGAGGAGCCATCTCTGCATTTCCTCCACGGTCTGCAGGTCATTGGGCCGTACGGCCTTGAAGGCCTCGATGGCGGCCACCTCAGTAGGAATCTTGTAATCGCACCATGAGTAGTAAGCACGCCTTGTATCGAAATAGCGTCCGGCCTCCTCGGTCATGACGGAGTACTGGCTGATGCTCTCCACGAACTCATCGGCGAGTTGCTTTTCCTTGTTGGCGGCGAAGATGACAGCTGCCGTTGCCTTGCCGTAGATGGTGAACTCGGTGGCCTTGTCGCGCAGCAGTCCGATGAAGTATTTCTGTGCGTCGTTCACTGCCGAGGGGAGTTTCCTTCCGTCGAGTGCGAAGATATACATAATCTGCAAGGCGGTCTCGCTGGGACGCACATGCTTGTTATTTTTCGCCTCTTTCTTGGTTTCCTTCATCTCTTCTACCAGGTACTTGCCCAGGAAGTCGAAAGCCGATTTCACCATCGGGGCGGTGTTTTGCTGATTGCCAATCATATGGTTCAGGCGAGCGAGCGTCTGGGTGACGCTCACGGTCATGTAGGCACTGCCCGACATGCCGGGCCACCAGCTCCACGAGCCGTCGCTGTTCTGCAGTTTTTTCATTTTGTAGAGGGCAGCCTGCAGGCGGCTGCTGAGCAGCGCCTCGTCGAAGTAGAGTGCCAGGTCGCGCTTCTGTGCCGTCTCGCTCTCGGCCACTCTCACCCAAGGCGTCTCGGAGAGCACGAGGTCTTTCAGTTCCTGGTTTTTCTCGAGCGGACTGGTCAGACTGCCGTTGTCTGCCTCTTGCTGCCATTTCATGACATTCTCGCGGATGGCGGGCGAAAGGCCCATGATATAGCTGCCGATGGTGTTGGCATAATAGGCCGAAGCCTGGCTCACCACGTCGTCGCTCACCAAGGTAGCGAGGCTGGGCATGGTCTGAACCACGAGCCAGGCCGGATTGTTGGTATACTCCACGGTGAGTTTTCCGTCCTTGATGCCCTCTGCGAAGAGTTGGTCGAGTTTCACGGCCATCCGTCCGGGTCCATGTTGTGTGAAGGGATAAGTGCGGAGCACCATCTCATGGTCGGGCAGTACGGGCAAGTAATGCTGTTCGCCGTCGGAATAGCCTTTTCCGCTCACGGTCACCCTGCACACATAGAGGGGCAGCTTACCGTCGGCCTTGACGTCGAAGAGCACGCTGCTGCCCTGTCCCGGATCCAGGCGGTAATTTTTGTTCTGCTTGTAGACCGTTTTCATCGTCTCCGGGTCGAGGAGTGCGAGGGTTGCCACACCGTTTATCGTCTTGTCGGTGTTGTTGAATACCCTTGCGGGCAGTGTGGCCATATCGTTGATGCGGAGGAAGCGCGGCACATTGGGCTGCACCATGACATCTTTCTGCGCCACAGCCTCGGCGGTTATCTGTCCGTGGTTCATCTCCTGGTCGGTAGCGAGTGCCATCATCTTCCAGGTGGTCACGCTTTCGGGCAGGGTGAATTTCATCACCACATTTCCTTTCTGGTCGGCCACCAGGTCGGGCAAGAAGAAAGCGGTCTCGCTGAGATTCTCGCGCAATGACACTTTTTCGCCCTTTGCCCCCGGTGCGGCCGGAGCCTCTTCCTGATCGGCGGTGGTGTTTGAGTCCATGGGTTTTTCATCCATGACCATTTCGGCCTTCAAGGCCTGCATCTCGACCATCTCTCCGTTCATAGCCCCCACCCTGGCGCTCTTCATCCTAATGGGTCCTCTTCTTCCATTGTCCGACCAATCTCTGATATAATATGAGTCGACGGAGAACAAGCTCTCATAGAAATGGTTGAGCAGCAGCGCCGGCTCATTGAGCAGTTTGTAAGGTTCTTCGGCGCCCATGCCGTAGGAATTGTGCGACATGAAATTCCACCGCATAGTGGGCAACGGCAGGTAGAAAGTAGGCTCGAACGCCCATCCGTGCGAATAGACTTGGTCGAGCGACTTGTCGTACATCGTAGCCAAGAGTTGTGCCGGAGCGGGTGTTCCGTCGGGTCGTGTCACCTTTAGGGTCCACTGCTCCTTCTGTCCCGGCTGGAGTCGGTCGCGGAAGGTAGCCCACTCCAGTTTGAGTCGTTTATCGGGCAAAGGTCTCAGCAGCGACACCTGGTGAGTATAGGTTTTACCTTCCTTCACCCAGGCGTAGGTCACCACGATGCCGTTTCCATAACTGCTCTGATAAGTGAACGGTCTGGTGAGGATACTGTTGTTCAGGTCGAACGAGCCCTCCTCCAACACGGTTTCGCCGCTCACGACCGTATAGAGCACATGGGTGTCGGAGTTAGAGCTTCCTACCTGCACATAGACAGGTTTTCCATCGGCGGAGAAGTGGGAGTCGGAGACATAGAACCAGTCGTCGGTTTCCTCGCAGGGAGTCTTGTCGTCGAGGCTGAACATCACGAAGTGGCACTTGATGGTGTCGTTGCCGCAGATGGCGGTGAGCAGGTGTTTGCCCGAACCGAGCGTATTAGGGTCAAATCCAACGGGCACCACCTTGTTGGTCGGTGCGGTATACGCCTTGGGGCTGTTGTTGATATAATAAGTCACCACGCCGTCGACATCGGCGCCAGCCATGTTCTTGTAGTCGAAGCGGACGGTTTTCAAACTGTCGCGTTCTGTCCTTTGGGGCAAGTTGCAGGCCAGCACTGTGCTGCGCGAGCCGAGCGGCAGTGAGATTTCGGCCGAGTGGGTCTCGCCGCCGGTGTCGGTGACATCGGCCACGGCCGTAATGGTGTAGAAGGAATAGCTGCGGGTGGCACCCTCGGGCAGCACCATGGGCATATCGACGGAGAAGTAGCCGTCGCTGTCGGTAGTGGCATTACCCTCGAGCAGGGTGGTTCCGCGGCCTCTACTGCCGCCCCACCACCAAGCATTCTGGCGTGTGACGACGTACTTCACCTTGGCGTCCTGTACGGGCACGCCGCTGTACATCATGGCGCGTCCCTTCACCACCACGGTATCGCCGGCCTGGTAGGTCTCATGTATCTCGGGGAAGGTCACCTCATAGGTGGGACGCTTGTACTGCTCCACGCGGAAGCCCTTGCGCGTTCCGTTCACCTCGACGGTGAATAAGCCTGTGAGTCCGTTTTCCGGAAGGTCGAATTCAGTGGCCGCCTTGCCGAAGGCGTCGGTGACGACCTCTTTTTGGTCCACCACCTTGCGGTTGGCGTCACTCAGTGTCACGGTGACACTTTGATTTTCGAGACTGGTAGTGGTCAGTTTGCCGTCATGGTAATAGGCTATGACGGCCACATGCACTTTCTGCCCCGGCCGGTAGATGGAGCGGTCGGTATAGAGATTGTAGACATCGCGCGACTGCTGGGAGTTGTAATTGCGGAAGGTGGTGTAGACAGCCTCTTCCGGGCAGAACCTGTCGGTCTCCGTATAGGCGAAGACTTTCTCTACTTGCTTAATATTGTTGGGTGCCACATACCGCGTCTCCCCTTTCTCGTCGCAGGTCAGCTCCACGGTCTCATGATAATTGCCCTCCTTGTTGGTGCGGTCATACACGCTGAGCCGGAGGTGAGCACCGGGCAGCGGCTGTCCGGTGGTGGCGCTCACCACAACATAGCGTGTGGTGTTCTGGGGCAGTCCCATGGCCAGCACCTGCACATCGCTCACATAGTAGAGTCCTCTCTCCACGGGGATATTCTTGTTGTCGGTCTGCAGTTCCACCAGGTACATGCCTACGGGCAGTTCCGGTATCTCCAACGAGTCTTCTACGGTCTTGTAGGCCGGTTGTCCGTCATAGCGCCGTTTTTGCTGTATCTGGTTGAGGGGCATCATGGCCGCTTTTACGAGCGCGAGGTCTTTATCCGGCCTCAGGTCATAGTCTCTGGAGGCATCGAGCGAGAGGCGGGTCACGGTCATGGTGATTTCCTGCACGTTGCGCAGCGTCATGCCGGTCATTTTCTTCGATTTGGAGGGCAGATTCCACTCATTGCCGAAGTAGACATGAAAGTAAGGCTGCGTGATTTTCTTCAGGTTGTTGCGCAGGATGTTGATTCTGGGCCAGCTGCCCCACTTGCTCACAGCATAGTTGATGAAGTTGACCCTATCCTCCAGTCCCTCGTCGGAACTGTCCATGAGCGAGTAGCGGTAAACGGCCAGTTCACCGGCCACTTTGATATCGCCATAGACGGTAAGCAGCGAGTCGACGAGTCGTCTGCGTTCAGAAGAAGGCAGGTATTTGCCGCCATTCCAATGTCCGGAGCGCACCATTTCGCAGGCTGTGAGGCAGGCGGCCGTGCGGAGCGAGGTGTTGCGGTAGTAGTTATGAAGCACAGCGTAGTCCTTGGCCTCATAGCCTATCACGCTGAGCAGGTCGTTGTCGAACCAGCGTCCGTCATAGCCGTTTTCAATGAGTTGCTGATATTCCGACACCTTATGGCGTGCCAGGAGTTCGGGCTGTTGAAGCGCAGCCTTGAAATAGGGCTCAGCCTTGCTGCGGCCCAGTTGGTAATTGTCTCTGTAGAGGCATCCGAGTACGGTGTTCCACACAGCGGCGAGTACGGGGTCCTTGGCCCTTGCCTCCTGTTCCATCCGCTCCAGCCGGGCCACTTGTCCTGATATGGAGTCGGGGGTGAGTGCGCACATCACCTGGGTGTTGCGCAGCGATGCTTTCAGCAAATGTCCATACGATTTTTCACGGCTGGCCTTGTCGATGATAAGGCTGAGTTTTTCCATTTCCGACTTGGGAAGGTCTTTTTTAGAGGCTTCTTCCACTTGCTTCCAAAGCGACTTATACGACTGTCCGCTTACCGAAAGCGGCAAGAGGCAGAAGATGGCCAATATGTAGTGAAAAAACTTCATTTGCAAAAAAATTAAGACGTCTTAGGCTGCAAAGATAGCTTTTTTTTGTGATTGGTCAAATTTTTTTGCGTTTTTTTACGCGCTCGTGCATATAAAATGTCATTTTGATGTTTTCAGCGAGTACTACCGCCAACTACTGAAAAACTTATATTTTATTTTACAATAGAAGGATACAATGTAGTTTGTACAATCCCCCTTATAAACAGATAGACCACGAATGCCAGCCACAGAGCATGGTTGCCCCAGGCCTGAGGCAGGAAAAAGACGAGCAGGAAGAAAACGGCTGTTGCCACGAGCGACGACACCAGCATGCCCTTGGTGGCCGTAAGGCCGATGAAGACGCCGTCCCACACAAAGGCCGCCATGCCCGCCAAGGGTACAACCAACGCCCATCCGAAGTAGTCCATAGCGGCCGATGTGACGTCGGCATCGTCTGTAAGTAAGTTTAAAAACGCCTGGCCACCAACCATATACACGACAGTAAAAGTAATCATTACCAATGCTCCCCATCCGAACACATGTCTCACGGTATCGCTGAGCGAAGACCTGTCGTGTGCTCCGAAGTATTTTCCGCACATCGCCTCTCCCGCGAACGCGAAGCCGTCCATGAAATAAGAATAGAGGATATAGAGTTGGGTGAGCAGCGTGTTCACAGCCAGTATCAGGTTGCCCTGTCGGGCGCCCATGGAGAGGAAGAAGAAATTGACGGTGACGAGGCAGAGCGTACGGATGAAAATATCGCTGTTAATTTTGAAAAAACGCAACATTTCGCCCCAATTCAGTACTTTTTCCCAATTACAGTACTTACCCCATTTTCCGTAGTATTTGTAAAGTAGTACGACGGCCATTCCCGCTCCCGCATACTGTGCCAGCACCGTACCGGCCGCCACGCCCCTGACCTGCCAGTGCAGGCCGAACACGAAGAGCAGACTGGCGGCGATATTGAAGAGGTTCTGGAAGATAGCCACCATCATGGGCAGTCGGGTGTTCTGCATGCCAACGAACCATCCGGAGAGGCTGTAGAGTACAAGGGTGGCCGGTGCCCCCCACACACAGATATGATAATACTGCGTGGCCAGAATCAGCGTATCGGGTGCCGGCCCCACGAGGGCGAAGGCCAGCCACCGTATGGGGTTCTGCGCCGCCAAAATAAGCAGTGCGATACCCAGCGCCACACAGAGCGAGCGCAGCAGCGAGTTGACCACGCCAGGCGCATCTCTACGGCCCAGAGCCTGCGAGGTGAGTCCGCTGGTGCCCATTCGCAGGAAGCCGAAGAGCCAGTAGAGGATATTGAACACCATGGAGCCCACCGCAATGGCACCGATATAAGCGGCATCGCCGATGTGGCCCACAATGGCCACATCGACGAGTCCCAGCAGCGGCACCGTGATGTTCGACACGATAGAGGGTACCGCCAGCCGCAGTATCTGTCGGTTGCGCGGCGACATCAGAAGTTGGCCAGTCGGAACACCTCTTCCATGTCGGGACGCTCGAGCACGCGTATGTTGCCCAACTTGAGTTTTCCGTCACGGCTGGCCTTGCGTGCCAGTTCCTTAATTTCGTCATCGGTCAGGGTGCGTCCTATCAGTTCCTTGATACCCACTGGCATGCCGATGGCATGGTAGAACTGCTCCATGGCCTCGATGCCCTTCAGGGCTGTGCGCTCGGGGTTGGTGAAATCATTGTCCACCCCCATCACATTGACGGCGAAGCGGGCAAAACGCGACTCATGTCCGGGCAGCACAAAGCGTGCCCAGCTGCTCCAGATGGCAGCCAGTCCGGCGCCATGTGTCACGTCGAACATGGCACTCAACTCATGTTCCAGCTTGTGTGTGGCGAAGTCCTTGCATGTGCCGCACTCGGTGAGGTCGTTGTGCGACAGACTGCCGGCCCACATGATCTGCGCCCTTGCGCGGTAGTCCTCCGGGTCGCGCAGCACATCAAACACGCAGTCCTTCACGGTGCGCATGAGCGCCTCGGCGATGCCGTCGGTCAGCGTCATGTCCTCATGCACGGTGAAGTAGCGTTCCATGGTGTGCATCATGATGTCGGTAGCGCCGGCGGCGGTCTGATAGGGCGGCAGGGTGAAGGTACGCTCCGGATTCATAATACAGAAGCGGCAGCGGCACAGGTTGCTGTTGATGCCCAGTTTCAGACCCGTTTCCTCGTTGGATATCACGCAGCTGTTGCTCATCTCGCTGCCGGCGGCAGGAATGGTGAGCACGGCACCGATGGGCAGGCAAGCCTTCGGGGCATCCTTGCCGAGCCAGAAGTCCCACACATCACCCTCATAGGGCACGCCGTAGCCGATAGCCTTCGCCGAGTCGATCACGCTGCCTCCACCTACGGCCAGAATGAAGTCGACCTGTTCCTTGCGGCAAAGTTCGATACCTTCTCTCACCAACGAGAGGCGGGGGTTGGGCACCACGCCGCCCAACATGACATAGGGTATGCCGGCCTCCTTGAGCAAAGCCTCCATCTTATCGAGCAGACCCGAGCGTTTGGCGCTCTGACCGCCGTAGTGAATGAGCACTTTCTTACCGCCATATCGCTTTACGAGCTGGGCCACCTGCTCCTCCGACTGTTTGCCGAAAACCACCTCGGTAGGAGCATAGAAATTGAAATCTTTCATGCTGTTGTTATTGTTGTTTGGGTTAGTTGATGCGGAAAAAAATGTTTGGAATGCAAAAATAGCCAAAAAAAAGCATACAGCAACAAGTTTTTCAATTATTTTTCCTATCTTCGCAGCGTAAAAACACATCCTTTACGATTGATTATGATACAAGTTGGCGAGAAGGCCCCTGACTATCTGGGGCGCGACGAGAATGGCCGGGAAGTACGTCTGAGCGACTTTGCCGGCAAAAAAGTGGTAATCTATTTCTATCCGAAGGACTCCACCCCCGGCTGTACCAGCGAAGCGTGCAACCTGCGCGACAACTACCACACCCTGATGCGTGAGGGGTATGCTGTGGTGGGGGTAAGCGTGGACAGCGAACAGTCGCACCGGCGCTTCAAGGAGAAACACGAGCTGCCCTTCCCCCTCATCTCCGACACCGAAAAACAGCTGGTTCAGCAGTTTGGTGTCTGGGGCGAGAAGAAGATGGCCGGCCGCACCTATTTCGGTGTCTACCGCACCACTTTCATCATCAGTGAGGACGGCACGGTGGAACGTGTCATCGGACCGAAGGATATCAAGGTAAAGAACCACACCGCACAGATTCTAACGCAATAAAACACTTTAACAATACATAAATAATACTATGATTAACAAGCAGTTATTATCCCCCGATAGCATTGTAGTAATCGGAGGTTCCAACAATGTGCACAAACCCGGCGGCGCAGTGGTGCGCAATCTCATCAGCGGCGGCTACAAGGGTGTGCTGCGCGTGGTGAATCCAAAAGAAGACGAGGTGCAGGGCATCAAGGTGTTTCACGACGCCAAGGAACTACCCCCCACCGACCTGGCCATTTTGGTCATACCTGCACGTTTCTGCCCCGACTCGGTAGAATATCTCGCTGCCGAGAAGCAAGTGCGTGCCTTCATTATCATCTCGGCTGGTTTCGGCGAGGAGACGGCCGAGGGCGCCGAGTTTGAGCACCGCATCCTGGAGTCGTGCGAACGCTACGGCGCCGCTCTGATTGGTCCCAACTGCATCGGTCTGCTCAATGCCAACCACCACAGTGTGTTCACCAAGCCGATACCCAACCTTAACCCCAAGGGTGTCGACTTCATCTCTGGCAGCGGTGCTACCGCCGTGTTCATCCTTGAGTCGGCCGTGATCAAAGGTCTGCAGTTCAACTCCGTGTGGAGCATCGGCAACGGCAAGCAGATAGGCATAGAAGACGTGCTGCAATATATGGACGAGCATTTCGATGCAGAGCGCGACTCGCATGTGAAACTGCTGTATATAGAGAATATCTCCAATCCCGACAAGCTGCTCTTCCACGCCGGTTCGCTCATCCGCAAGGGATGCCGCATCGCCGCCATCAAGGCCGGCAGCAGCGAGAGCGGAAGCCGTGCCGCCTCATCGCACACCGGCGCCATCGCCAGCAGCGACAGTGCTGTCGAGGCCCTCTTCCGCAAGGCCGGTATCGTGCGCTGCTTCTCCCGCGAGGAGCTCACCACCGTGGGCTGTATCTTCACGCTGCCGCCCATCACCGGCAAGAATTTCGCTATCGTGACCCATGCCGGCGGCCCCGGTGTGATGCTCACCGACGCGCTGAGCAAGGGCGGTCTGAACATACCGGCTCTCAACGGCCCTGTGGCCGACGAGCTGAAGGCCCAGCTCTTCCCGGGCGCCTCCACTGCCAACCCCATCGACATTCTTGCCACCGGCACCCCCGAGCATCTTGGCATCGCCATCGACTACTGTGAGAAGCGTTTCGACAACATCGACGCCATCATGGTCATCTTCGGCACCCCCGGACTGGTACAGCTCTACGAGGCTTACGACGTGTTGCACAAGAAGATACTGGAGTGCAAGAAGCCTGTGTTCCCCATCCTGCCCAGTCTGCACACAGCAGGTCCTGAGGTGGAAGAATTCCTGCGCAAGGGCCATGTCAACTTCAGCGACGAGGTGGTGCTGGCCACCGCGCTCACCCAAATAATGAAGACCCCGGCACCGGCACCCCCCGAGATAGAACTCTTCGGTGTCGACGTGCCCCGCATCCGCGAGATTATCTCCGGCATCAAGGAGAACGGCTACATCTCGCCCGACCTCGTGCATCAGTTGCTCGAGAGCGCCGGCATTCCGCTCGTGCCCGAGTTTGTGAGTGCCGATGAGGAGGAGATTGTGGAATTTGCCAACCGCACTGGCTATCCTGTGGTGGCCAAGGTGGTGGGTCCGGTGCATAAGAGCGACGTGGGCGGTGTGACCCTCGGCATCCGCTCTCCGGAGCACCTTCGTCTGGAGTTTGCCCGCATGATGACCATTCCCGACGCCAAGGGCGTGATGGTGCAGAAGATGCTGAAGGGCACCGAGCTCTTCGTGGGTGCCAAGTATGAGCCCCGCTTCGGGCACACCGTGCTGTGCGGCCTGGGCGGTATCTTCGTCGAGGTGCTCAAGGACGTGTCGAGCGGTCTGGCGCCCCTGTCGTATGCCGAGGCCTACTCCATGATCCGCTCGCTCCGCGGCTACAAGATCATTGAAGGCACCCGTGGCCAGAAGGGCATCAACCAGAAGAAGTTTGCCGAGATTATCGTGCGGCTATCCACCCTGCTCCGTTTCGCTACAGAGATCAAGGAGATGGATATCAACCCGCTTCTGGCCGATGAGGAGAACGTGACAGCTGTCGACGCCCGCATCCTGATAGAGAAATAAAGGCAGCAGTATCCATAAAAAGAATCGGGAGGAACGATGAGGTTCCTCCCGATTCTTTTTATGGAAGCTTCCGGGCGGTTTATCCGCAGTGGAAGTAGTGCTTCACATATTTCTCCACCTCCTGTGGCATATTCTCAATGTCGTGGCGTAGGGTGGCATCGTGCATGCTGCGTAGTTGGGCAATGATGCTGTCTATCATGGCAGGCGAGAACACCCCACCCTGCTCATAGTAGCTGCGCTGCCGTTCCAGGCAGTCGGCTGAGGCCACGCAGCTGTCGGGCAACTGTTCCAACTGGCGCAGGCGGTCCTCGTTGGCCTTGTCGTGTATGTTCACGTTCACATAGGTACGTTCGGCCACCTCGAGTGCATCGTCCATCTCAAATCCCACACGGCAAGCCACGCAGAGTCCTGCGATGAGCTGATAGAGGTCGGCCGAACCGTCGGGGGAGCGCATCTCCACGGTCTGCTTGATTGAGGTGTCAAACTGCGACGGTTTCTCCAACGGGTTGGCCACGCTCGACATGTCGACACCGGCTGTCCACCCCAGCGGCACGCGAACCAGTACGGAGCGGTTGCGGTCGCCCCAGCACACGTTGGTGGGCGCCTCCTGGTGGGGTACGAGTCGGAAGTAAGACATCGGATTCTTGTTGCCGAAGGCGGTGATGCTGGGAGCGAGGAGCATCATGCCGGCTATCATGCGGCGGGCCTCATCGCTCAGTTGTCCACCCGCCACCATGCAGTTTCTGCCGGCTTTCATAATGCGCATGTGTATGTGGAGGCCCGAGCCAGCTTTTCCTCTTGTGATTTTCGGTGCGAAGGTTACATTGAGCCCTGATTCATGGGCCAGATTTCTGATTACCCACTTGGCCAACATGAGCTGGTCGGCGGCCTGCTCGGCCCTGACGGGCAGGAATTCAATCTCGTTCTGCTCGTATACCAGTCCGTCCTGCACGAAGTTGCCCACCTCAGAGTGACCATACTTGATTTGTCCGCCGGTCTGTGCGATGTAGGCCATGCACTTGGCGCGGAATGCATTCATCTTGGCATAGGGAGCCGACTCATGGTATCCGTGTTGGTCGACGGCGGGGAAGGTATGGTCGTCAGGATAAATCACATAATATTCCAGTTCGCCCATGGCATGGAACTCCATACCCGTCTTCTCCGTGAAGAGGCGGCAGGCCTTCTGCAGGGTATGCTCAGGCGCGCTTTCCAGCAGATGGCCGTCTTTGTCGAAGAAGCTGCACAGCAAGCACAGCGTGGGCAGTTCGGCGAAGGGGTCGAGGAAAGCGGTGGCAAAGCGCGGTATCACGTAGAGGTCGCTGCTGCCGGCCTGCACAAAGGAGAAGAGGCTGCTGCCGTCTACCCGCTCGCCGCATGTGAGAATGGTGTTCAGGTAGGTCAGATTGGTCACCACGAAGTTGAGGGTCTTCAGTTTGCCGTCTCCTCCGGGATACATAAAGTTCACCATCTTGATGCCCTGCTCCTGTGCATAGCGCAGAATATCGGCTTTCGTAAACTCCGACGCGGGCTTTTGCAGATAGGTCACGATGGGGTTGGCATTCATTACCAAGTCGTTGTTGTTCATAGTATTAGTTTAATTTAAATGTGATTCTGGCGGCAAAGATATAAATAATTGATAAATATGCAAAAATTTTTTGCCATAAATACATCAAGCCCCTGCTTCCTTCCATTTTTAGCCAACCAATCTACAAGCGGCAGAGGCGGTGTGGTGGAAGCAGAGACCTAACGGAACTTATTGTCTTTCTGGTGTTTGCGCACCAGTTTGCTGATGGCTTTGTCGAGCGATTCTGAAGGTTCTATGATGTTGTAGTCTTTCCAGAACTCCGAGTCGCGGAAGTAGTCCACCTTGTCGTAGAAGGCGTCTTTCGAGTCGAAGGAACTTCTTCCCGAGATAGGCTGCACATTATCCTCCTTGCGGTCGGTGACCACCATCTCGCAGAAGGCGGCGAAGGAAGTGGAGAAGAGCCGCCGTTTCCAGTCGCAGTTGAAGCGGAAGGTATTGCGTATGTAGCTAATGGTGGTGAGACCGTTTTCATATTTGTAGTCTATAAGGCACGACATCTCCTTGGGTTTGAATCTCACCCCTGAAGGTTTTCGCACCAGCATGTATTGGGTGGCCTTGGCCCTGTCGCTCATATCGAGTTCCAACTCGGCCCGTGTAAAGGCCAGCGTTTCGCGGTCTATGTAGAGTTTTCCGTAGTAGAGCGCGTAGGGCAGTACGTTGTCGGGCGAGATTTGCACCACATACTGCACCCGGTCGTCGATAGTGGCCATGGGAAGCATGGTGAAGCGGTAGTTGGCCAGGTCTTCCGGATTGAGCAGGAAGTCGAGGTTCTTGGCAATGTCGAGCTGTATGGGCTGCACGGGGCCTCCCATTACCTTCACGGTGAGGGTATCATTCTGTTTGGGACTGAGCAGCCGTCGCCCTTTTATGATGGCCACCTTGTCGCGGTAGTTGGCCTTATCGTAGGCGGTCTTGTACATATCGACCACCCCTTCGGCCACGTACACGTAGTGATTGCGCTTCATGGCCGTCTCCCGGTAAAAGCAGTTGTAGAGTTGGGGTGACTTGCTGTAGTTCTCGGGTATCTTGGAGATGGCAATATTCACCAAGTCGCGTGGATTCTCCGTCCACACCACAATTTCGCTGAGGCTGATAGAGGTAGGTGAGAGTTTAACGACCAGATCTTCCAGCCGGTTGCTGTTCACCCTCATTTTCTTGGTCTTATAGCCCAGGTGCGACACCACAATCACCTCAGGTGCGGCATCCACCTTGAGCGTGAAGAATCCGTCGTCGTTGGTCACCACCGAGATGCCCGAACGGGGGTCCGAGACACTGGCCTGCGGCACGAGGTCATTGTTTTCGGCATTCGTCACGGTGCCGCTTATCACCACTTTCTGAGCTTGGCCCACAAGAGCCGCCATCAGCAGGAGAAGCGTAAACAGAAGTCTTGCTATGCTGTTCATATCATGGGGTGTTGAATTAAACTATCTTCTTCGCAAAAATAAAAAAAATATTTGAATAGCAATAGCACATAAGAGGAATAAATAACAAATCTCCGCTTTTCTTTTCACTTTTGGAAGAATCGTTAAGGTGTGTTCTATTAATTCTGTTTGATATTAAAGGCAGTATTCCATAGAATTTGTTTCGGTCGCTTTTTGTTTTTATTCGGTGCATAGCGTCAAGTCTCATCGGTCGTATAGCCCGCTATACTTCCTCTTCAACTTACACTCTGCACACGACTAAAAATCAAAAATCGCCTCGACATAATTAATAGAACCCACCTTAACAGAATCACCACCGGACTCTCTCACGCTACCCCCATTCCACACCCAAGCATTGCAGCAAGGCGGCGGTGTGGGTACAATCAAATGCATTGAAATTGTTGACACTGACCAGTTGGAGATGGGCCATGGCGGGCAACAGTCCGCGTTCATTTTCACCCTCTGCTGCCATCTCCTCCACCATCTTACGGAAGGCCACATAGTTTACCGTCTTCACACAGATTTCATGGCGCGAGAGCAGTGCGCTCATGGTCATAACGGAGGGGTTGCCCACATGAGCCACCGGCGGCATTTTCACGGCGGCGGCCAGCCGGACGATGGCTGTCGACACGACATCCACTGGCGAGAGGTCTATGCGCACATCGGCCATGCCTTCCGGTATAACACCCAACTGTCCGCACAGCCGTTCCATCATCAGAAGGCCATTTTCCGTGGCATTATATTGAAAGCGTCCGTCATAGGACCTGCGGTCAAGATTGCCCACGCGCACCACGCAGGCATCGAGTCCTTTCTGCTCCATTCCCTCCAGCACCATACGCTCCGCCTCAAATTTCGACAGACTGTAAGGTTCTCCGAAATGCTGACCGATATAGAAATCTTGTTCCGTCAGTACAGGCACCTTATCCAGACCGCCGCCATGCAAACCCGCCACGCCAAGGGTAGAGACCTGCAGGAGGCGGGCACGGTGACTGCAACAAAAGTCAATGACAGGCATCAAGGCATCCGTATTCACGGCCCGAAGCACGTCGGGCCTTGCAAAATGCCGCACCTCCGCCGCACAATTGATTACGGTACGAATGCCGCAATCGACGAAGGGACTCATGAAACGGCTGTCGGTCATATCTCCCGGAACCGCAACAATACGGTCAAGCCAAGCCGCAACGGTATCCTCGCCGAAATAGAATTGGAGTCTGTCACGCAAGCGCCACAATGCCTGTTCCTTGGAGGCAGCCCTCACCAGACAATAAGCCGTGCCCTCACCTTCCGAGAGGAAAGCCTGCAGCACATGTGCGCCCAGAAAGCCGGTAGCGCCTAAAAGCAGTACATTCCCCTTGAGCGAACCTTTCTTCAGAGAAGCCGCCAAAGGAGCCGATTGCAAGAAATGGTTTTGCCTACTGCAATCGGACGTTATTATATAGGGTGCCACTTCGTCGGGCTGGAGCAAATGGGCTGCCAAAGCTCGCGGAGTGGGATAAGTGAAAACACGACCATATTCCACTGCGCAATGCCCACGCTGCAAATGCGCCACCAAGGACATAACGGACAGCGAGGTACCTCCCAATTCAAAAAAGTCATCGTCAATGCCCACCTCAGGCAAGCCGAGTGTCTGGGCAAAGGCAGCGCACAACTGCCGTTCAACCTTATTCCGAGGGGCTGCGTAAGATGGTCGAGGGCTGTCCTGGGGCGCCGGCAAACGACTGCGGTCGGTCTTTCCATTCCCGGTCAGCGGCAATTCATCCAAAAGCAGCCATTGAGACGGAATCATATAGGAAGGCAACCGCTGCCGCAGGCCGTTCGACAATTCATTGACCGATACAGCACGGTCGGCAGTATAATAGGCGCACAGACGCTCGCCCGCCCCCAGCCGATAAGGCATCACGCAGACGGCCGTGACATGAGGAAGCAGAGCGATTTGGTGTTCCACCTCCTCGAGGCTGACTCTATAGCCATTGACCTTAACCAACCGGTCGGCGCGCCCTACATATTCAAGCTGGCCCTCCCGGTTCCACCGCACAAGATCGCCCGTGCGGTAAACTGCCCGGTCCGTGAAACAGCACCGCAAGAACCTTTCGGCCGTGAGCCGCTGTTCCCGCCAATAGCCCAGGGCGGTCTGTGGTCCGGCGATGCACAATTCGCCCACGGCGCCTTGCGGAAGCAGGCATCCGTAGGGGTCAGTCACATAAGCCGCCAGATTGTCAAGCGGACGGCCTATGGGCACAGGGTCATGGTGTTGTCCGGGAAGTATTACAAAGTAGGTGGCATCCACGCAACATTCGGTGGGTCCATAGGTATTGTAGACAGGGCAGGACACCTGCGGTGCTTTGTCCATTCTCTCGCCGCCGAGACAGAGGTAGCGGAGCGAGGTATGCGGCCGCTGAGCGATGAGCATGCCCAAGGCTGTGGTATAGCAGCCACCGGTGATGCAGTGGGTATCGATGAAACGGTGTATCCGCTCCACATCATGGCGCACCTCATCGGGCATGAGAAACAAGGTTCCTCCCACGGTGAGCACGGGGAAGAGGTCTTCTATCGAGGCATCGAAAGCCAAGGAAGAATGACAACTGATACGGCTCTGCCCGTCAAGAGGCCAGTGGCGCACCAGAAAATGTATCAGATTGGTCAGCGCCCTGTGAGGCACCATCACGCCTTTGGCCGGCCCTGTTGTGCCCGAGGTGTAAATCATATAGGCCGCTGCAGCAGGTGAGGCCTCATTCACCGGTGGCAGGTCTTGCCCATTGCCAGCAGACGGCAAGCAGTCGGGCCGCAATATCACGGCCGGTAAAAGTTCTTCAAGGATATAGTTCCGGTAGTCAGCAGGCCAGGAAGGCTCCAGGGGCACATAGGCTGCCCCCGTTCGCATCACGGCAATGGCGGCCACAAGGAAGCCACATACCGGCATGGCCTCGATGGCCACGAACGCCCCCTCTTTGGCACCCCTGCCTGAGAGCCAGCAGGCCAGGCGTTGTGAGGCTTGTTCAATCTGTGCATAGGTGAGTTGTTCACAACCGTCGCTTACCGCCACTGCCTCGGGTGTTTGGGCGGTTTGCCTTAGGAAGAGGTCAATAAAGGTAAGACGCTTGTCATAATCAAGTCTCTCACCTTGAGAGAGAGCCATCAAAGCCATTGTCTCCTGATTGTCTACAATTTCTACCTTTCCGATATCGGCATGCGGATGCGACATGATGCTGTCGACACACACCTCCATGGCATGGGCCACCATCTTCACCGTAGCCGCATCCAACTGCTCCACTCCGGTATCCACCCGTATCTCATAGTCGGTACGGTGGCTGTACACCAAACAATTCAACTCATTGTCAGCCGCCTCTTTGGGCAGTTGTATTCCCTTGACCGTCTCGCCGCCCAGCGCCACCTCCTCCATAATATCCCCGCCCTGGAAGGCGAAAGTGATGGAAGCCGACTGCTGCAGGTCTTTGCAGAAATGAGTATAGGGATAGGCGGCATGACGAACCGACTCCATTAATGGCCGCCGAAGCCGCCGGATAAAATCGAGGGTTTCTTCCTCAGCGTCCACATCTACCACAAAGGGCACCGTACGCACGAACATGCCATAGGCATCGCGAAGTTTGCGGTCAAAACGGCCATGGCTCAAAGTGGCGAAGGCCACCTGCGGCTGACGGCTCAACTTGGCCATTACGATACAGAAGGCAGCCATGAAGAGCCAGTTGGGCTGTACTTGATGGTCCCGGCACCAACTGTCCACTCCTTCACGAGACAGCCAGACTGAGATAGATGTTGCACCATCCACCGACGGCACTGCAGGAGAGGGCAAAGAAGTGAAGGGCACCCCTCTAAACAGTTGCCCGTAATAGTCGCGGGCGGCACAATAGGCCGAAGATCCATCCTCCTTTTCTTCCGTTTCAGCAGCTTCGTAGAGCGTGCAGCGCTCCACATCGACAGTTTTTCCGGCAAAGGCGGCAGGAAGATCCCTGCCCATCAGGTTGCGGGCCAAGGTAAAACCGTCGGCAATAATATGGTGAAAATCCATGAGCAACCACACATACTGCTCCGTTTCCACCACCTCAAAACGACAGAGCGGCTCATGGCCAAAGAGGCGGAAAGGCTGCACAAAACCGTCATTCAGATAGGCCGTAAGCTGCGATTCTTGCATGGTGCGGCGCACGATATCAATCCGCAAGCCGGGGTCGGAATATTGCCGCACCCGGCCTTCCGCGTCGACGATAAGTCTCGTTCTCAATGCCGGTCTGCACTCCACCACCCTACGCAGTGCCTCTTCCAACCGTCCAGGCTCCACTTTCTTAGAAAAAGGGATGGCCGACGGCAGGTTGTAGCGGGTGCACTGTGGCTGTTTGCGGCAAGCCATCAGTATACCTGTCTGTGCATGCAGCAGCGGATAGGTTTTCTTCAAGAGTATCAGTTTTTATTTGCCTTATTTATGCCATATTTTCCTTGTGGTTCCATCACTGTAGCGTACTATGTTAAGGCCTGGCCGCAAGTCATTGCGACGAAAGCCTTCAGCAGAATAGATGCCTTGGGGCAAAGACGGGCAGCCTGTTTTTGCCGCAGTGATGGCCGACTGGCTGAATCCCAACTGCTCGTCGAGCCACTCGATGCGGGCCTTGGCAAAATTCTTTACATAGGCCACTTCCTCGGCATAGGTAGTGGCATCGAGATAGTAATTGTTGTAAATCTCCTCTCCCCAGCGGGGCCATGCCAGATGGTCACGGTCGGCGGCTCCATAAGCTGTCAGCAACGTGGAGAGCGAGTCGATGACAGCACCCACATCGGCATACCGTCCCAACCGATACTCCGTGTATCGGGCCTTGAGTTCCTCCACGTAGGAAGGGTCCGACATCAGGCGGTCAAACCAGAACGGCATCTTCGTGCCCAGGCCGGCATCATTGTTCTTGTATGTCCAGATATCGGTCATATAGCCCGTGTGGATATTCGGGAAGTCAGGCAGTCCCCATGCCAGGTCAAGGTCCCACAGCGTCATCTTGAAGTGCGGGTCCACACTGTCACGATATTTGTAGAGATAGGTGCTCAGCCGGTAGCCGTCGATATTGTTGGCTATCTCTGTCGACAGCTGGTAGTCGATAAACGAGGTTACATCGATATACTTCCGGTAACCATGGTCGGCATCCATGAAATCGTCGGCTGCCAAGGCGTCCTCGAAGGCATCGAACCTGTTGTCGATATATTCCCGCTGCTCCTCGGTGATATCGTCGTAGGCCGGTTCCTTATACTGCATCCAGATGGTCTGGTTGGTAAAAACCTCACCGGCCGAGTTGGTAGGATGATATTTACTGGCATGTGTCAGCGGCTCATCGTTGCGGTCTATGCAGACGATGTATCCTCCTGTGAGTTTATTACCACTGTCGCCGGCCTTCTTTATGTTCAGTCTGTCATCACCTCGGGCCACTTTCTCCGTCAGGCAATGCACGCCATAATAGACACCGTCGAGAATCAGTTCACAGAACCTGCTTTTCGGTACATATTCAAAATAGCCCTCCGCCAAAGAGAAAGAGAGCGCATTACGGATGAGCGAGCGGTCGTTATAAGGTGCCAGCAGTGCCCAGTCGTTGTCTGTTCCCATGCCCAGCAGCGGAGCATTGCGCTTGGTACCATTGTTCTCATAACTGTCTGTCAACAGTTTGATGGAATAGGGCTTTTTAGCGGAATAAGAGAACGAAGAATTGCCCCGGTATCTGACACCGATATAGCCCTCATAATCAATGGTTTGATTGGGGTGTGCAAGCGTATCATCATAGTTTATCCCGTCCGGGTTGTTCACAATCTTCATCCATGCCGACACACGATTCTCTTTGTCGATCTCGTGCCCCAACGTGTTGATGAAGACAATGGGAAGGTTTGTCTCACCTATACGGATGTCTTTCACCTCTGGTGGATAATTCTGTGCCTTACATAGACAAACTGCGTCAGCCCACAAGGCCAGCACCATCAAAAATTTCGTTAGCTTCATATTCTATATTTGTACGATTTACTTTGTAACGGCCGGCAAGGCCTTTTCTTCCGGCATCAGCCATCACAGCGATTGCAAAAATACTATTTTTTTGTAGAAGAAACGAAAACCGGCCGCTAAATAGAAGTCATTTGTAGGCTGGTGCATCTTCTCACGGTCAAGTTTTTCTCCCATGATTTGTCAAATATAATATTTTTTGATTAGTTTTGCAACATCAAACAGAAAAAACGCCCAAACACAATGTACTTCACCATGAAAAGATTTTTCACCAGCATGGTCATGACCTTATCCGTCACCATCGGGGTCATGGCACAGGGACTCCCCCCGTATATGGATGACTCAAAGCCCCTTGAGACCCGTGTGAAAGACGCCCTCTCACGGATGACCCTCGAGGAAAAAGTGGCTCTCTGCCACGCACAGTCGAAATTCTCCTCGGCCGGTGTGCCTCGTCTCGGCATACCCGAGATATGGATGAGCGACGGTCCCCACGGCGTGCGCGCCGAGATAAACTGGAACAACTGGGGCCACGCCGAGTGGACCAACGACTCGTGCACTGCTTTTCCTGCTCTCACCTGCCTGGCAGCCACCTGGAATCCCCAGATGTCGCTGCTCTACGGACGCATGGTGGGCGAAGAGGCCCGCTACCGCGGCAAGGACATTCTGCTCGGCCCCGGTGTGAACATCTACCGTACCCCACTCAACGGCCGCAACTTCGAGTATATGGGCGAGGATCCCTATCTGGCCAGTGTGATGGTGGTGCCCTATGTGCAGGGACTGCAGAGCAATGGTGTGGCCGCCTGTGTGAAGCACTACGCCCTGAACAACCAGGAGCGGTGGCGCGGCCACATCGATGTACAGGTGAGCGACCGCGCCCTGCGCGAGATTTACCTGCCGGCCTTCAAGGCGGCCGCCACCGAGGGCGGTGCCTGGAGTTTCATGGGCAGTTACAACAAGTTCCGCGGCGAGCATGCCTGCAGCAACAAGATTCTGCTGCGCGACATCCTCAAGGACGAGTGGCAATGGGACGGCGTAGTGGTGACCGACTGGGGTGGTTGCCACGACACCTACACCTCGGCCATGCATGGTCTGGACATTGAGATGGGCACCGGCACCAATGGTCTCACCTCTGAGGCCGAATTCACCTACGACGACTACTACCTGGGCAAGGAATACCGCAAGATGCTCAAGGAGGGCAAAATACCCATGAGCGTGCTCGACGAACAGGCCAGCCGCATTCTGCGCCTTATCTTCCGCACCTCCATGAATCCGCGCCACCCCTACGGACGTTTCACCTGCCAGGACCACTACGATGCCTGCCGGCAGATAGCCGACGAGGGCATCGTGCTGCTGAAGAACGAGGGCGGTCTGCTGCCCATCGACGCCAACCGCTACAACCGCATCCTGGTGGTGGGCGAGAACGGCACCAAGAGTCTGACCGAAGGCGGCGGCTCCAGCGAGCTGAAAGTGAAACGCGAGATATCGCCCCTCGAGGGTCTGCAGGCCGTTTACGGCAGCAAGGTGACCTACGCCCAGGGCTATCAGAGCGGCCGCTTCCAGTATGCCCGTGAAGACGCCGTCGACGAGGCCACCCAGCAGCGGCTGCGCCGCGAGGCGGTGGAGAAGGCCCGCGAGGCCGACCTTATCGTCTTTGTGGGCGGACTGAACAAGAATTACCTGCAGGACTGCGAGGGCGGCGACCGCATACAGTATGGTCTTCCCTTCGGTCAGGAGGAACTCATCGACGAGCTCGCCACCCTGAAGAAACCCATTGTGATGGTGCTGCTCACCGGCAACGCCGTGGCTATGCCGTGGCTCAAGAAGGTGGGTGCCGTGGTGCAGGGCTGGTACATCGGTTCTGAGGCCGGCGAGGCCCTCGCCGACGTGCTCAGCGGCGCCGTGAACCCGAGCGGCAAGCTGCCCTTCACTTTCCCCGTAAAACTGGAAGACAACGCCGCCCACTCTTTCGGTCAGCTGGCCTATCCGGGCGACAGCATCCGTGAGGAGTACATGGAAGACATCCTGGTGGGCTACCGCTGGCACGACACCAAGAAGATTGCCCCGCAGTTCGCCTTTGGCCATGGTCTGAGCTACACCACTTTCAAATACAGCAAACCCGTGCTTTCCAGCAAGCAGCTCAGCGCCGGCGGCAAGATTACTGTGAGCGTTGACGTGACCAACACCGGCAGCCGCGAGGGCAAAGAGGTGGTGCAGCTGTACATAGGCGATGACAAATGCTCCGTGCTGCGCCCCGTGAAAGAGCTGAAGCACTTCCATAAAGTGTCACTCAAGCCCGGCGAGACAAAAGAGGTGTCCTTCGTCATCACCCCCGACGACCTGCAATTCTACGACGGCGGATGGAAGACGGAACCGGGCAGTTTCACCGTGCACATCGGCTCCTCCTCGCGCGACATACGCGGCAAAGCACAGTTCCGCCTGCTCTAACCCAAGGACAGACACCTAAAAATGCCGCCTACCATGCGAAAAAGACTCCACCATCTACTGCTCCTTCTGCCCTGCCTGCTGGCATGGGCAGCCTGTACGCCCACACCGAAAAACGCCGTGAAGGCCAACTCGCAACCCCTCATCTACCCCGACTACACCGGGGTGACCATACCTGCGGGCATCGCCCCGCTCAATTTCTCCATGGCCGACGACAGCGTTACAGCCGTCTACGTAGAGATGAAGGGCGAAAAGGGCGGACACCTGGTGGCGGCCGGCAGCTATGCCGACTTCGACACCGATGAGTGGCACGCCATCGTGGAGCAAAACAAGGGGGCGCGGCTCACCCTGACCGTAAGCGCCGAGAAAGGCGGTCGGTGGGTGGAATACCAGCCCTTCTCCATCTATGTGAGCAAGCACCGACTTGACGCCTGGGGACTCACCTACCGCCGCATCGCACCCGGCTATGAGATATACAGCCATATGGGGCTGTATCAGCGCAATCTCTCCACCTTCGACGAACAGCCGATTATCGAGAACACCCAGGTCGCTGGCATGTGCGTGAACTGCCACACCGCCAACCGCACCAACCCCGACCAGTATGTCTACCACATACGCGGCCAGCACGGCGCCACCTTCGTTCACCACGGTCAGGCCGACGATTATCTGCAGGCCAAGAACGAGGTGCTGGGCGGCTCCATGGTCTATCCCTACTGGCACCCCTCGGGCCGCTACTGCGCCTTCAGCACCAACAGCACCTCGCAGATGTTCCACACGGCCAAGAAAAACCGCATAGAGGTATACGACTCCAAGTCGGATGTCTTCGTCTATGACGTGGAGCACCAGACGCTGCTCAACGACTCGCTCACCATGCGTCAGGACTGGGCGGAGAACTGTCCCGCCTTCTCGCCCGACGGACGCTGGCTCTACTACATCACCGCCCGGCAGCAGGCCTACCCCAACGGCTACGACCATGAGCGCTACGACCTGTGCCGTGTGGCTTTCGATGCCGAGACAGGACGTCTGGGCGACACCGTCGACACACTGCTGAGGGTGAGCGACAAAGAGAAGAGCCTCACTTGGCCACGCCCCTCCTACGACGGCCGCTACCTGATGTATACTCTAGCCGACTACGGCTACTTCACCGTGTGGCATCCCGAGGCCGACCTGTGGTTGCTCGACCTGGCCACCCTGGAGACCCGCCCGATGGATGAGGTGAACAGTCAGCGCGCCGAGAGCTTCCACAACTGGTCGGGCGACAGCCGGTGGTTTCTCTTCACCAGCCGACGCGACGACGGTCTCTACACCCGCATCTACCTCTCGTGCGTCGACGACAGCGGCAAGGCCACCAAGCCCTTCCTTCTGCCGCAGCGCGACCCCAAGACCTACTACCGCGAACTGCTCTACTCCTACAACACGCCCGATTTCGCCTCCCGCCCCGTCCGGTACGACCGGCGCCAGGCCGGAATCGACATTGAGAGCGACAAGCGTGTATCCCCCACCACCAAGAAAATGCGATAGCCCACCTTAAACCTCCATGCGCCACCTGCTCCACCTTTTGCTGCTCACCGTCACCGGTCTGCTGCCCGCACTTCTTCTGCAGGCCCAGATTCCTGTGGAATGCGGTGTAAGCGAGCCACTGGCCAGGCTGCGTGTGTCACAGGTAAGCGATGTGGCCTACACCCTGCACTTCGACCTTCCTGTGCAGAAACAGGAGGCGGTAAGAGGATCTACCAAAATATCCTTCACGTGGAACGACGGCGACGAAGACCTGCAAATAGACTTCCAGGGAACGGTAAGCGGGGAGCATATCACCGTAAACGGGAAAAAGCGGCCGGTCTTGTACCATGACGAGCATATTGTGGTGAGCCGCAAGTGGCTCAAAAAGGGAAAGTTAAATCATGTCTATATCGACTTTGCAAGCGGAGACAAAGCCCTGAACCGCAACACTGACTATCTCTACACACTCTTCGTGCCCGACCATGCCCGGTCGGTCTTCCCCTGCTTCGACCAGCCCGATCTAAAGGCCCGTTTCTCCCTTTCGCTCACCCTGCCCGGGGAATGGACCGCCCTCAGCAATGCCGACATCAAGGCAAAAGAAAACATAGGCAACGGCAGGCAGATGCTCACATTCGGCACTTCCGACCTGCTGCCCACCTATCTATTCTCCTTCACTGCCGGACGCTTCCAGACCCAAACAGCCGAACGCGACGGACGTACCCTCACGGCCCTCTATCGGGAAACCGACCCTAAAAAGGTGGCCCAGCTGGAGACGGTGTTCGACCAGATAGCCCTCTCGCTGCGGTGGCTCGAAGCCTATACCGGCATACAGCAGCCCTTCAAAAAATATGGGGTGGCCATCCTGCCCGGTTACCAGTTTGGCGGCATGGAGCACCCCGGCTGCATCCAGTTGCGCGACCAGACCGTATTTTTAGGCGAGCATCCCACCCCCGACGAACTGCTGAACCGGCTCAATCTGCTGGCCCACGAGACCTCGCACCTGTGGTTCGGTGACCTTGTCACCATGCGGTGGTTCAACGATGTGTGGACCAAGGAAGTGTTTGCCAACTTCATGGCCGACAAGATAGCGCGCGAGCAGTTTCCCGAAGTGAACCACGACATCAGTTTTCTAAAAGCCCATTATGTGCCGGCACTGGCCACCGACCGCACCGACGGCACCCACCCCATCCAGCAGCCGCTGGCCAACCTGCGCGACGCCGGTCTGCTCTACGGCAACATCATCTACCACAAGGCACCCGTCATGATGCGCAAACTGGAGGAGCGCATGGGAGCCGCACCCTTCCAGCGCGCTCTGCAGCGCTACCTGCGCACCTACTCGTATGGCAATGCCACCTGGGACGACCTCATCGCTCTTCTCGACGAGGAAAGCCCTGCCGCCGGTATCAAGGCTTTCGATGCGGAATGGGTGAAAGGCAAAGGAGCCAAGGACCTGACCGTAGCCATCGACGAGGGAAACTTCGACCCCTTCGCCTACGGGCGCTACCGGCTCACGGCCACTGACCGCCAATGGCTCTGCTCCCACTGGACTACCCTTCCAGCAACCCGCCGCTACGCCGCCATGATGTATCTCTATGAGAGTTGGCTGGGCCACCAGATGAATCCGGGCGAGGCATTCGATGCCCTCTTCGGCGGTCTTAAGGCCCAGGACAACCCCCTGGTGGCCTCCACCTGCATCAGCTATCTGCTCACCATCATAGCCGAGACAACAGGCGAGGAGCGCCAGGGCATGGAAGAACGCCTTTACCTTTTGGGACGCGCCGCCACCAACAACACCCTGCGACGGCAAGTATTACAGGGTATCGGTCGCACAGCCCTCTCGTCCCAACTCACCGACAGCCTCTACACCCTCTGGCTGACAAAGGACGAGCCCCTCCTCAGCGAGCGCGACTATATGCGCATGGCCTATCACCTGGCCATCCTGATGCCAGAGAAGTGGGAAAATATTCTGACCACCCAGCGCAGCCGGCTCGAAGGGGCCGACCTGCTGCGCGAATTCGACTTCGTGAGCCGCGGCTGCAACCCCGACACGGCCGTGCAACAAGAACTTTTCAACTCGCTGCTGCTTCCAGAGAACCGCAGGGTGGAACCCTACGCCTCAGCCCTGCTCAGTCTGCTCAACCACCCCACCCGCGAGCCCCTGAGCAACCGCTATATTCTGCCGGCCCTCGAAATACTGGAGGAGATACAGCGCACTGGCGACATCTTTTTCCCGCTCGACTGGTGCCAGTCATTGCTCAGCGGCCATCACAGCCGTGAGGCCAGCCAACAGGTAAAGCAGTTTGAGACTACCCATCCCGACCTGCCGGAGCCTCTGCTCAACAAGCTGCGGCAAGCCGCCTACAGGCTGAAAAACCACTGAAAACACCACCCAAAGAGGCCTTTGTCCCTCTATATGGCATCCACCTTTTTGTAGGACCTACTTTTTCATAGACAGCTGTTTTTCAGGCTTTTAGTCAACAGCGAAGAGATTTGGATATCCACTTTTCGGTTATTCAAGCTTTTCGTCGACCACATTTCTTTATACTTTTGCCCTGCAAACAGCCTGAATCCTAAATATCGTATCTATTAAACTGATTTAAACATAAAACACATGAAAAAAGTAAGGTTACTATTTCTGTTGTCGGCATTCATCATGTCGATAACTGCCTTTGCCCAATCATCGGGCACTGTGACTGACGAGAACGGAGACCCCATCATAGGCGCCTCCGTCATCGAGAGTGGAAACGCCAAGAACGGCACCGTGACCGATATCGACGGCCACTTCACCATCGATGTAGCCGAAGGCAGAAACCTCGTCATCTCCTATATAGGATATGAGACACAGACCGTGCCGGCCCGCCGCAACATGACCGTGGTGCTGAAAGAAGACCACCAGATGCTCAGCGACGTGGTCGTCATCGGCTACGGTGTGCAGAAAAAGAGCGTGGTGACGGCCTCCATCGCCAAGGTGGCCGCCGAAGACCTGGAGGGCAAGAGCCCCGTGCGTGTGGACAACGCCCTGAAAGGTCTGGCCGCCGGTGTGAACGTCACCTCCAGTTCCGGACAGCCGGGCGCAGCCCCCAAGGTGCGCATCCGCGGTGCCGGCACCATCAACGACAGCGACCCGCTCTACATCGTCGACGGCATGCCGATGGGCCAGGGCGGCATCGACTACCTGAACCCCAACGACATCGAGTCGATCGAAGTGCTGAAGGATGCCGCCTCGGGCGCCATCTACGGCTCGCGTGCCGCCAACGGTGTGATTCTCGTGACCACCAAGAAAGGCAAGAAGGGCAAGGCCAACATCAGCTACAACTTCTCGCAGGGCTGGCAGAGCAGCTGGCGGAAGCGCGACGTGACCAGTGCCACCGACTATGCCATCCTTCAGAATGAGATGTATGTGAACGGCGGCAGCGCTCCCCTCTATGCCGACCCCTACCACCTGACCGATGCCAACGGCGACCCCATCAACGGTTTCGGCACCGACTGGCAGGAGCTGGTGTTCAACGACAATGCCCCCGTGCAGAACCACGACGTGAGTGTGAGCGGTGCCACCGACAAGCTCAACTACTTCCTCTCCATGGGCTACTACACCCAGGAAGGTATCGTGGGCGGCAACTACGGCAAGTCGAACTACAACCGTATGTCGCTCCGCTCCAACAACATCTATAATGTATACGACATGTCGGACGAGCGCAACTTCCTCAACAAGCTCGACATCACCGTCAATCTCTCCTACTCGCGCATCAAGGCCACCGGCATCAGCGAGAACTCCGAGTGGGGTACCATCCTGGGCTCCGCCCTCTACATGTCGCCCCTGCTGCCCGTAACGCTGAAAGGCGACATCGCCCAGCGGCAGATAGACAACTACGCCAGCTACGACCTGCTGCGCGACGCCAACGGCGACCCCTACACCATACCCAACTATCTGGGTTCCTATCAGGAAATGAACAACCCCGTGGCCATGCTCGCCGTGCCCGAGACCAAGAACTGGACCCATAAGTTCGTGCCGCAGTTTGTCTTCGACCTGCAGCTGTGGGACAACCTGAAATACCACTTCAACTACAGCGCCGACCTGGCCTTCTGGGGCAGCGACGGTGCCGTACGTTCGCTCTACTACCTCTCCGGCAACAACAAGCAGGAGCACACCAGCGCCAGCGCCTCCAAATATCAGAGCACTACCTGGCAGCTGGAGAACACGCTGACCTACGACAAGACCTTCGGCGACCACAGCTTCGCCGTGGTGCTGGGACAGTCGGCCATGAAGAGCAAGGGCGACTATCTCTCCGGCAACCGCTGGAACCTGGTGAACCCCGACAAGCCCTCCATCAACTATGCCACCGGCGATGTGGTGGACGGCATCGCACAGTTTGGCGTGGCCGGTGCCCCCTGGGCCGAGCACACCCTGAGCTCCCTCTTCGCCCGTCTGAGCTACAACTATGCCGAGCGCTACATGCTGCAGGCCACCGTGCGCCGCGACGGTTCGAGCCGCTTCGGTACCAACAACCGCTACGCCACCTTCCCCTCCGTTTCGCTGGGCTGGAACCTGCGCAACGAGCCCTTCATGGACGGCAAGGCCAGCTGGCTCTCCACCGCCAAGCTGCGCGCCAGCTGGGGTAAGAACGGTAACGAGAGCATCGGCGACTTCCGCTACACGGTGCTCACCGCCATGGGCAACAACGTGCTGCTGGGCAAGGACGCCCTGAAATACATCGGCTCCAAGGCCAACGGCCTGGCCAATCCCGACCTGAAGTGGGAGGAGAGTGAGCAGACCGACATCGGTATCGACCTCGGCTTCCTGAACAACGCCCTCACCTTCACGGCCGACTACTACATCAAGAAGACCAACGGCATGCTGCTCACCCAGCCCATCCCCAGCTATGTGGGCGAGACCAAGCCCATCGGCAACGTGGGCGACATGGAGAACTCCGGTTTCGAGTTTGAGCTGGGCTACAAGTTCCACATCGCCGATGCCCGCTTTGCCATCAAGGGCAACGCCACCTATCTGCACAACGAACTGAAGAATCTGGGCAACGACACCGGCTATCTCGACTACGACAGCGTGCAGGGCATCTCCGGCGGCGGCACCCGCGCCATGAACGGCGAGCCCTTCCCCTTCTTCTTCGGTTACAAGACCGACGGCATCTTCCAGACCATGGACGAGGTGAACGCCTACACCAACAGCACCGGCGGCCTGATACAGCCCGACGCACGTCCCGGTTTCGTTCGCTTCGTCGATGTGAACGGCGATGGTGCCATCACCCCCGACGACCGTACGAACATCGGTAACGGCACCCCGACCTGGACCTTCGGTCTGAACTTCAACGCCGAGTGGAAAGGTTTCGACTTCAACCTCTTCCTGCAGGGTGTGAGCGGCGCCGACGTTCTCGACGGCACCTACCGCAGCGATGTCTACTCCGGCAACTATCCCACCTGGATGCTCGACCGCTGGACCGGTCCCGGCACCTCGAACAAATACCCCATGCTGATGCTGGGCGACGATGTGAACTGGCGCATGAGCGACCTGTACATACACGACGCCTCCTACTGCCGCATCAAGAACATCTCGCTGGGCTACACCCTGCCGCAGACCCTTACGAAGAAATTCTTCGTTGAGCGCCTCCGCTTCTTCGTCATGGCCGAGAACCTGGCCACCTGGACCAAATACTGGGGATTCGATCCTGAAATCTCCTCCGGCGGCACCTCGCTCGGTGTAGACCGCGGTATCTATCCGCAGGCACGCACCTACACCATCGGTTTCAACATCACCTTCTAAGGAGAGCTACTATCATACAATATGAACATAACGCATCAATTATCTGAGATTATGAAAGCAAGAAAATATATGGCCATCAGTCTGATAGCTGCCGGTGCCCTGCTCACCACAGCCTGCAGCGACGACTTCCTTGATGTGACCAACCCCACCGGCGAACCCCTTGAGGAATACTACACCACCGACGCCCACATACAGGAGGCTCTATACGCCGCCTACGACCCCATCCACTGGCCCGACTGGGGACTGGGACAATACAACGCGCTGAACATAGACGCCGAGATTATGGGCGACAACTTCTGGGTGGGCGGTGCCAACCGCGCCGACATGCACAACTGGCACCTGCTGGCCAACTACGAGGCCGATGAAAACAACACGCTCAGTTCGCTCTGGACCGTTGACTATTCAGGTGTGAAACGCTGCAACGACGTTCTGAAGTATCTCGACTGGGCCGACCTGACCCCCGCCAACCGCGCCAGCTATGAGGCCCAGGCCCGCCTGCTGCGGGTGTACTACTACAACAATCTGTGGCACTACTTCGGCAACATTCCTTTCTACCTGGAGAACCTGTCCACCCCCTACACCACCACGCAGTACAAAGCCGACGACGTGTATGCCGAGCTCATCGCCGAGCTGGAGGCCGTGATCGACTCGAAGGCACTGCCCATGAAGTGGGACGCCCCCAACTACGGCCGCGTGTCGCAGGCCATGGCCTACATGATGTATGCCGAGATGGTGATGTATCAGAACGACAACGCCCGCTACCAGAAAGCCCTGGGCTATATGCAAGAGCTTATCAGCGGTTCCGACTACAAGCTGAATCCCGACTTCGCCGCCCTCTGGACCACCGCCGGCGAGTGGTGCGACGAGTCAATCTGGGAGATCAACTATGAGGACGCCAACAACGACCGCGGCTGGAGCAGCCCGCTGGCCACCGGCGGCACCGTGATGCCCACCCTGATAGGCCCCAACGGCTTCCACTATCTGACCGACTTCGGTTTCGACGGCGACGGCTGGGGCTTCATGCCCGTGCGTCTGGAGACCTACAACATGTACGATTCCGCCGACAAGCGCCGCGACGCCACCTGTCTCGATGTGCGCGGCACCACCTACACCGAGCGCTACCAAGACACCCACATCTGGCTCAACAAGTACTTCCCGCGCAACGCCAACAACGCCGACGCCGGTTTCGACAGCAACCTCAACTACGACAACAACCTGCGTATATACCGCTATGCCGAGACCCTGCTCAACGCAGCCGAGCTGCTGCTTGCCACCGGCGGCAGCGCCGCCACCGCCGCCCAGTATGTGAATGAGGTGCGCGCCCGCGCCGGACTGGGAGCCCTCAGCACCGTGACGCTCGACGACATCATCCAGGAGCGCCGCCTCGAGTTTGTGGGCGAGGGCAAGCGCTACTTCGACCTCGTGCGCACCGGCAAGGCCGCGCAGGTACTCGTGCCCGACAGCTACGGCTACCGCACCAACTCTTGGACTCCGAAGAAGAAGTACATCCCCATTGCCCAGGCCGAGCTCGACTCCGACCCCGCTCTGGTTCAGAACGATTATAAGTAAGCATTCATCATCAAACGACCCATACAACCTACGATTATGAAAAAACTGTTTCAATATATAGCAGCAGCCTCGTTTGCAGGTCTTCTCATGACCGCCTGCTCGCCCGACAGCTTCGACGGTGCCGACGAGGCCGGCAAACCCACCATCGAGGGCACTGATTTCACCCTCGAGGTAGACCAGACCACCAATACCGTGACCGCCAAGGTGGCAGAGAAGGCAGGCCAATACCCACTGTGGTACATACCCGCCCTGACCGACGCCCAGAGCGACATCTACTCCACGCTGAACACGCTGCAGCGCACCTTCGTCTACGCCGGCGACTATGAGATCAAGCTGCGCGTGGCCAACCGCAACGGTGTGAGCGACGCCGAGGTGACCAAGACCTTCCACATCAACAACTCGCTCATCAACTTCTCCTCGCAGGAGAAGGCGCTGGCCGGTACCGAAGGCAAGACCTGGCGCATCAACTATGCCGAGCCCGCCCACATGGGCTGCGGCCCCTCGGGCACCGCAGGCACCGAGTGGTGGTCGGCCCAGCCCGGCGACAAAGCCGACTGGGGTGTCTATGACGACCGACTCACCTTCACACCCGACGGCAAGTATGTGTACAATCCCGGCGAGGGCGGCACTGTGTATGTGAACACCGGCTCCAGCGTTTTCGCCCAATACAACACCAACGACGGCAATGACTTCATGGCACCCGTGAGCGCCCAGGAGGCCACTTGGAAATTCGAGGCCAAGGGCAACGACGTGATGCTCACCCTGCCCGCCCAGACCCTCTTCCCCTATATCTCCAACGACGAGCAGTGGCAGAATCCCTCCTTCCGTGTGGAGAGTATCGAGAACACTGCGATGACCCTGATTTACGACAACGGCAACATTGCCTGGCGCTTCATGCTCACCAGTCTGGAGGACGGCCAGTCGGCCACTCCCGCCGGTTTCCCCGGTTTCGACGCCGATGCCGACTACAACCTGTTCAAGACCTGCAACTACCAGATTACCACCTACTATGCCCACGGCGGCGGTTGGGAAAGCTACGGCGACCCCAGCTACACCGTCAACGGCAACAAGATTTCCATCCAGTATCCCGGTGAGACCGACCAGCAGTGGCAGAACCAGTTCACCTTCCGCACCGACATGGTGGCAGCCGCCGACCAGCAGTACGACTTCTCCGTGGTGCTCGAGTCATCGACCGACATCCCCTCGGCAACCGTGAAGATATGCGAGCTCGACAACGACGAGGCCGAGAAGACCCTCATGCTCTACAACGCCAACATCAGTCTGAAGGCCGGTGAGCCCCGCGTGGTATCGGCCGGCAACCTGACCGGTATCGACGTGAACGGCGTGAAGATTGTGTTCGACTTCGGAGGCAGTCCCGCCAACACCGATATGGTGATACGCGACATCGTGTTCAAGAACCACGCCGACGGCGGCGGCGACGCCCCGCTGTTCTACGACGACCCGGCCAACGCCTGGAAAGCCGTAGATGCCGAACAGGCCTTCAACATGAGCTTCTGGTGGGCCGATGCCGGTTGGTCACAGATTGGCGACCCGGGCTTCGCCGTGGCAGAAAAGGCCTATGGCGGCAAGGTGTACACCATCACCGCCAGTGCCGCCACTGCAGCCGAGTGGCAAGCCCAGAACGCCTTCAACACCACCGGCCTGGCCGTTGCCGGCACCGACCTTGTTGACTTCTCGTGTGTGGTGACTCCCTCCGCCGACTCGCCCCGCGCCACCATCAAGCTCTGCCAGGTGGACGACGATGACAACACGCTCATCTACAAGAACGACATCAAGCTGGTGAAAGACGAGCCGCAGGTGCTCCGCTTCGAGAACGTGCAGCTGTCGAAGGGTGCCGACGCCGCAGCCGTGAAACTGATTTTCGACCTGGGCGGCTGTCCCGAGGACCTGGAGTTCAGTGTCACCGACATCACCCTGATCAAGAAAGCACAGTAAACCCATCCTATGCGGGCCGTCCCCGTCTTTCCCCGGGAGCGGCCCACTTTATCCGAACAAAAACGAGACAATGAAGAAAATACTATTTGCCGCTGCCCTGTTCTGCTCGCTGGCCGTCGCGGCCTGCGGCGGTGACGACGACGACACTCCCGCTGTGAGCGACAACATACAGTGTAGCCCCGAAGCGGTAGACCTGCCCGCCACAGGCGGCACGGCCACCGTGAGCATCAACGCCAACCATGAGTGGGGCGCCACCGCCACGGAGACATGGGTGACGCTCGACAAGAGCAGCGCCACCGGCCAGCAGACCACCATCGTGGTGTCGGCATCCGCCAATCCCACCACCCAGGCGCGCGAGGCCCTCGTGAACTTCAAGGCCGGTACCGCCCGCGCCACCCTCGTGGTGCGCCAGGCCGCCGGCGAGAGCAATACGGAGCCCGTATACCCCGCCCCCGAAGGCTACAAGCTGGTATGGCACGACGAATTTGACAGCGGCAGCGAACTGAACCCCGAGCACTGGACCCATGAGGTGCAAGGCTCAGGCTGGGTGAACAATGAGTTGCAGAACTATGTGAACCACACCACCCCCGGCAACAACCTGGTGACCGAGGTGCGCAACGGTTCTCTCCGCATCAACTGCTTCAAAGAGGGCGGCAAGGTCTACTCAGGCCGCGTCTATGCCCATGTGCACTCCGGCTGGCAGTACGGCTACTTCGAGGCCCGCATCAAGCTGCCGAAGGGCAAGGGCACCTGGCCCGCCTTCTGGATGATGCCGGTGGACAACGACTGGAGCACCAACCCCTGGCCCATGTGCGGCGAGATAGACATCATGGAAGAGGTGGGCGTGGTGCCCAACGAGGTATCGTCGTCGGTTCACACCCAGGACTACAACCACACCAAGAACACCCAGAAGACCCACGCCATGACCATCGACAAGGCCGAGGGTGAATTCCACACCTACGCCCTTGAGTGGACCGCCACCAGCATCACTACCTATGTGGACGGACAGGTACAGCTGGCCGTGACCAAGGCCCAGCTGGGCAGCAGTCACAATCAGTGGCCTTTCCACTACGCCTTCTACCCCATCTTCAACCTGGCATGGGGTGGCGACTGGGGCGGCATGAAGGGAGTAGACGAGAGTGCCCTGCCCGTGACCATGGAGGTGGACTACCTGCGTGTGTTCCAAAAATAACCGCCTCATTTTTTTTCCTTCATACATTACACTCTAATAGGATTCGAATAAGCGTGAAAAGAATTGTTTCAGTGATACTACTCCTGACACTTGCCTTGGGTCTCACAGCCAGACCCAAAGGCAAGTTTGTCAGGGTCGAGGGCCACAACCTGGTGAAACCCGACGGCACCCGACTTTTTATCCAGGGCACCAACCTGGGCAACTGGCTCAACCCCGAAGGCTACATGTTCGGCTTCAGCCGCACCAATTCGGCATGGATGATAGACCTGCTCTTCAAGCAGATGGTGGGTCCCGATGTGACCGCACAGTTCTGGGCCGACTTCAAGGACCACTACATCACCCGCGACGACATCCTCTTCATCCGCGACCAGGGTGCCAACACCATCCGCCTACCCTTCAACTACAAACTCTTCACCGAAGAAGACTACATGGGACTCACCGCCCACCAAGACGGATTCAAACGCATCGACGATGTGGTGCGCTGGTGCCGCGAGGCGGGCCTCTACCTCATACTCGACATGCACGACTGCCCCGGCGGCCAGACCGGCGACAACATCGACGACGGCCACGGCTACCCCTGGCTCTTCGAGAGCGAGACCTCGCAGCAACTCTTCTGCGACATCTGGCAGCGCATAGCGCGCCGCTACCGCAATGAGCCGGTCATCCTGGGCTATGAACTGATGAACGAGCCCATTGCCCACTATTTTGACAACAAAGAGGAGCTGAACCGCCGTCTGGAGCCGCTCTACAAACGCGCGGTGGCCGCCATACGGAAGGCCGACCCCAACCACATCATCCTGCTGGGCGGCGCCCGCTGGAACAGCGACTTCTACATGCTGACAGACTGGACCTTCGACACCAACATCATGTACACCTGTCACCGTTACGGCGGTCCTGCCACCGCCGAGGCGATAAAAGACTATATCGACTTCCGCGACAAGAGCGGCCTGCCCATGTACATGGGCGAGTTCGGCCACAACACCGACGAGTGGCAGAGCGACATGGTGAATGTATTGAAGACCAACAACATAGGCTACACTTTCTGGCCCTACAAGAAGGTAGACGGCTCGTGCATGATGGGCATAGACCGGCCTGCCGAGTGGGACAGCATCGTGGTGAAATATTCAGAGACGCCCCGCGGCACCTACAAAGAATGGCGCGAGGCCCGTCCTGACCAAGCCAAAGCCCGCCGGCTGTTGCGTCAGTTTATCGAAAACTGCCAGTTCAAGAACTGCCGTCGGCAGCAGAAATACATCCAGTCGATGGGTCTGAAATAGCCTCCCCTCCCCCCTTTCAGTCAACAGGACAGCGGAAAAAAACGCAGATTTTTTGGTTTGCGAAAAATGTTTATTAACTTTGCATGACCTATCAAGCAAACCTAACGTCATGCAAACTATGCGAAACATCATAACCACAGTCCTGTTGACTGTTTTCACCGGGCTCCATGCCCAGCAGCCCACCCTCACCGAACTTTACCAACAGATAGACGAGGCCATAGAGCAGTCGCCTAAGTTCGTGGCCGACTACGAGGCGCAGATAAGCCGTGCGCGCACAGTCTATCTGCAGGAGCGCAATGCCGAGCGGCGCATGGAACAGGCCAAGGAACTCTATGAGTTGTACCGTGCCTACAACAACGACTCGGCCCTGGCTTATATCCAGCAGCACATCGCCCTGGCCGACAGTCTGGGGCATACCGAGGAGGCCGACCACGGCCGTGCCCTGCTCGCTTTCCAGTGTTCCACCGTGGGTCTCTACACCGAAGCGCTCCGCATCCTGCAGCCCATCAGCAGCCATCGTCTCTCAAAAGAAGATAAGTGCGACTATTACATCGCCTGCATGCACGTATTTGGCGAACTGGGCTACTATACCCGTATCTCCTCCATGCGCGACCGCTTCTTCCAGCAGTCGGAACTCTACCGCGACTCCATCTTCCAGGTGGCCGACCCCAACTCGGAAGACTACCTGCTGCGCAAGGAGACCCAGCTCTATGCCGCCAAACAATATGAGGAGGCCCTGGCCGTGAACAGCCGACGGCTGAAGATGGCGCAACCCGGCACCCATGAATATGCCATCGTGAGCTACTACCGCCATCTTATTTACATAGCCCAGGGCAACACCGAGCAAGGCAAATACTGGCTGGCGCAGTCGGCCCTCTGCGATATCCGCAACGCTGTGATGGACCAGGCCTCGCTCATCTCGCTGGCCGAACTGATCAATGCCGAAGGCAACTACGAGCAGTCGTACCGCTACATCCGCTTCACCTGGGACTGCAACAGCCGTTTCAACACCCGCATGCGGTCGTGGCAGATCAACCCCATCCTCACGGTGATAGAAAAGAACTACGACAACGAGCTGAAGCGCAAGAGCCGCATTCTGAAGACCACGATGACCGGCATCAGTATCCTGGCCCTGCTGCTGGCCGCCGCCCTGTTCTACTCATGGCGCGAGCGCAAGCAACTGCGCAGAGCCCGTGCCGCCCAGGAGGAGTCGAACCGTGAGCTGAAGCGGCTCAACAGCCAGTTGGCCTCGCAGGCCGAAACCCTCTCCGAACTGAACAGCCAGCAGGCCGCCCTCAACGGGCAGCTCGCCGAGGCCAACCAAGTAAAGGAGGAATATATAGGCCGGTTCATGAGTCTCTGCTCGCAATATGTGAACAAGCTCGACGACTACCGCAAGATGGTGAACCGCAAGATGAAGAACCGCGACCTGGACGAGCTGTTCCAGATTACCAAGTCGACCGAGCTGAAGGAGAAGGAGCTGGAAGAGCTGTATGAGAATTTCGATTCCGTCTTCCTGCACCTCTTCCCCACCTTCATCGACGACTTCAACGCCCTGCTCCAGCCCGAGCTGCAGATTCATCCCAAAGAGGAGCACCGGCTCACCACCGACATCCGTATCTTCGCCCTTATCCGCCTGGGTATCGAAGACTCGTCGAAGATAGCCGAATTTCTGCACAAATCGGTGAACACCATCTACAACTACCGTGCCCGCATCAAGAATGGTGCCGCCGGCGACCGCGAGCACTTCGAGCAAGCTGTGAAAACCATTGGCCGCTATACGGTCTGAATAATGGCCCACATTCACATGCCATCCACTTTTCATCAATCGGCAAACCCATATACCGAACTGAATATCAGTCTGTTAACGCATAGCGATATGACAATGGCACCACTTTTTGTATTGTATGGCGATGCATACGCTCACAAAAAGCCCTACCTTTGTCGCATCAAACTATGCGTAAACATTTAATAGATAGAGATATGATGAAAAGAACCCTTCTGACAGTCCTCGTGCTGATAGGAACCGTGGCCTGCCGCGCACAGCAGCCCGCCTACCTCGACGAGACCTTGCCTATAGAGCAAAGAGTGGACGATGCCCTGCGGCGCATGACCCTCGACGAGAAGATAGCCGTGATTCATGCCCAGAGCAAATTCTCCAGCCCCGGTGTGAAACGACTGGGCCTGCCCGACTTCTGGACCGACGACGGCCCGCACGGCGTGCGCCCCGATGTGCTTTGGGATGAGTGGGAACAGGCCGGTCAGACCAACGACTCATGCGTGGCCTTCCCGGCACTTACCTGTCTGGCCGCCACCTGGAATCCACAGATGGCTTTGCTCTATGGGCAGTCGCTGGGCGAGGAAGCCCTCTACCGCGGCAAGGACATGATACTGGGGCCCGGCGTGAACATCTTCCGCACCCCGCTCAACGGCCGCAACTTTGAATATATGGGCGAGGACCCCTATCTGGCCTCGCGTATGGTGGTGCCCTATGTGCAGGGCCTGCAGCAGAACGGTGTGGCCGCCTGCGTGAAACACTACGCCCTGAACAACGACGAAGAGTACCGCCATCAGGTGAACGTGGTAGTGAGCGACCGCGCCCTTCACGAGATATACCTGCCCGCCTTCAAGGCAGCCGTGACCGAGGGCAAGGCATGGGGCATCATGGGCGCCTACAATCTCTATAAAGACCAGCACAACTGCCACAATGCCGTGATGCTGAACCAGATACTGAAAGGCGACTGGGGCTTCGACGGTGTTGTAGTGAGCGACTGGGGCGGTTGCCACGACACCGACGAGGCCGTGCGCAACGGACTGGACATGGAGTTCGGCACCTGGACCGATGGTCTGACCATGGGCGCCACCAACGCCTACGACAACTACTATCTGGCGGCCGCCTACAAACAAGCCATCAAAGCCGGCAAGTACACCACCCGCGAACTCGACGAGAAGGTGCGCCGTGTGCTGCGCCTCTTCTTCCGCACCACGATGAACCGCCACCGCGGCTACGGATTCCTGTGCTCGGAGAGCCACTATGCCGCCGCACGCAAGATAGCCGGCGAAGGTATTGTGCTGCTCAAGAACGACCGCCAGTTGCTGCCCATCTCTCCTACAGCACAGCCCCGGCTGCTCGTGGTGGGCGAGAACGCCGTGAAGATGATGACCGTGGGCGGAGGCTCCTCATCGCTCAAGGTGCAGCGGGAGATATCGCCCCTCGACGGTCTGCGCGCCGTATACAGCCATGTAGACTATGAGCGCGGCTATGTGGGCGACACCGGCGGACAGTACAACGGAGTGACCACCGGCCAAGACTTGAGCGAGACGCGCACCGCCCAACAGCTCATTGCCGACGCGGTGGCCAAAGCCCGCGAGGCCGACTATGTGATTGTATTCGGTGGTCTGAACAAGAGCGACCATCAGGACTGCGAAGGGCACGACCGCACCGACTATGGTCTGCCCTACGGCCAGGACCAGCTCATCGAGGCACTCGCCGCGGCCAACAAGAACATTATCTATGTGAACATCTCCGGCAACCCCGCCGCCCTGCCGTGGCTCAAATCAGTAGCCGCCGTGGTGCAGGGCTGGTTCATCGGCTCCGAGGCCGGCGAGGCGCTGGCCGATGTGATCAGCGGCGCTGTGAACCCGAGCGGCAAACTGCCCTTCACCTGGCCCGCTGAGCTGAACGATGTGCCCGCCCACCGGCTGGGCGCCTATCCCGGCACCTGGCGTGCCGACCACAAGGTTATCGACGAGGAGTACAAGGAGGGAATCTTTGTGGGCTACCGCGGTGTGGAAAAATACAAGACCCGCCCGCTCTTTGCTTTCGGCCACGGCCTTTCCTACACCACCTTCCGCCTGGGCAAGGCACAGGCCGACAAGAATACGATATCGGGCGACGAGCCCCTTCACATCACCCTCAGCGTGACCAACACCGGTCAGAAGGCCGGTGCCGAGGTGGTGCAGCTCTACCTGCACGATGTGAAAGCCAGTGTGGAGCGCCCTGCCAAGGAGCTCAAAGCCTTCGAGAAAGTATATCTGCAGCCCGGCGAGAGCCGCGACGTGACCTTCACCATCGACCGCCAGTCCCTCAGTTTCTACGACGAGACCCGTGGGCAGTGGACTGCCGAGCCCGGTGCCTTCGAGGCCCTTGTGGGCACCTCATCGGCACAGATAAGCAGCAAAGTGAAATTCACGCTCATAAAATAATTTTCCCAGCATAAATATAACACTTTTCCTATTATTCCATTCATAAAATAAACAATTGTTTTGTTTGTCGGCAAAAATCTTTTATCTTTGTACCGAATGTGCAAAGAGAGCAACAAACTGAAAGACAACCGACGACCATGAAGAAGACCAAGACTTTACTGCTGCTGATATTGGCCGAGGCGATAGTCTTTGCATCCTGTACGAAGAAAGATGTGAAGACTATCGCTCCCGTTATCAGCGTGAAGACCATGAAGGTATCGGCCAACAGCCACCTCATCGGCAAAAGCTACATGGGCACCATCGAAGAGGAAGATGGTGCCAATGTGTCGTTCGATGTGACCGGCAACGTGAAGAAAGTGTTTGTAGATGAGGGCCAATTCGTAAGTAAAGGCCAGGTCATGGCCGAAGTGGACGGTGAGAATGTGCGCAGCACATAAGGAGTACGGCAGCATCACCTTTGAGGATTATCTCAGGTCGTTTGACACGAGTCAGGACCTGAGGCTGAATTTCAACAAGGTGATACGCGAGATATGCGATTCGGCCCATCTTGATAACCGGTCGCGTGACATTCTCCTCATGCTGCTTGTAGAGGGATACAAAACCAAGGAGGTGGCGGAAGCCATGGGAATCAGCTCCGCCGCCGTTTCGCAACGCTACAACAATCTGAAGGAGCACTATCTGGAGCCCTATTTCAAAACCAACTTCGACATGGATTTCGACATGCCTGTTGTGATGATGCCGGAACTTGGTCTCGCGGATTAATATTGCTACGATATGCCTATGCCATCCATCCGGGCGAGATTCCAACTCGAGAGAGAAGAACTGTCAAAACGGTCTATTTCAAGATATTCTATGGAAAAGAAGAGAACCACACCATCGTACATCAGCGAACTTGCCCCGGGCGAGATATTTGTTTTCGGCAGCAACCTGCGCGGCATTCATGCCGGAGGAGCGGCCCGTATCGCCCACGATAAGTTCGGCGCCATCATGGGGCAGGGCGTCGGTCTGCAGGGTCAGAGCTACGCCATCCCCACCATGCAGGGCGGTGTAGAGACCATCAAGCCCTATGTCGACGAGTTTATCGCCTTTGCCAGGGAGCACCGAGAGCTCACCTTCCTTGTGACCCGCATCGGCTGCGGCATCGCCGGTTTTACCGACTGGCAGATAGCTCCACTCTTCGCCGATGCCCGGCATGATGACAATATCATACTTCCTGAAGGCTGGTAAAGCTATCCGGAGGGGTGGCTGCGCTCCCCCCACCCCTCTGCCATTTGACACAAATCAAGAAGAAGGCCTTTTTGCGACAAAAAGACGGAAAAAGTTTGGCTGTGTGCGAACACAGTAGTAATTTTGCATTGTCAAACGACGAAGAACGTCAGCGACAAAGGAAAAAGAATTCAGGATTAAAAGTTTAAGAGTTATGGATATTTTTTTGATGACAGTGAACGTGCTCGGCATGATGGCCGAGGTGAAGGAGAAATTCGAGAAGGTGCTGGGCAAGTAAGCCCCGCCCCACGTTTCAGGTTTTTGGATGAAGGGCCCCTCTGAGGGGCTATGAATGCCGTGACCCCTCCCAGGAGTCACGTTTTTTATTATATGCATGCCCAATTGATTGAGTATACGAGTGGTCAAATTGATTAAGAAGAGATGATTAAAAACCGCTTCGCTTAGGAAAAAGGGGAAAAAATTTTGATTAGGGTCGGCTTTTATGCGGTGTTAAAACGCAGCGCTCTTGAAAAAATGCCAAGGCATTCGCAAAAAGGAGGAAAAAGTAGCCTTTTCATCGACAAATACAAGAGAAAACTTGTTGCACATCAATTCTTTTCGTAACTTTGGCTGACGCCGAAGTTACTCCGTCTCGGAAAAGCTCAAATGAATTTGGCTTTTCGCTCGACTTTTCGTAACTTTGCAGCGAAATTGTCAACACATGCCAACTGGGCTTTCCGACAGAATATATTCTAAATCAAATCAACAAATATCTAATGAAGAAACTGTTTTTCAGTATGCTATTGGCGCTGATGGCCATCAGCGCCAGTGCTGTTCCAGCCAAGCGGGGACAAATACGCACCCTCACCCTGGCCGACGGCACCACCGTGCAGGCACGCCTTGTGGGCGATGAGTACGGACATTACTGGCTGGCCGACGACGGCCGCGCCTTTGTAGAGAATGATGCGGCCGGTACCTATGTACCCGCCAATGTGAGCCAAATCAATGAGAAGTCGCAAGCCCGCCGTGCCAAGGCCAACAACCGTCGTGCCCAGCGCATGGGCCAGCGCAGAGCCGATGCCATGACTGGCAAGAAGAAAGGTATCATCATCCTGGTGAACTTCTCTAAGAAGAAGATGGCCACCAATCACGACCAAGCCCTCTTCGACCGTATCGCCAATGAAAAAGGCTACAGCGAGGGCAACTTCGTAGGTTCCATGCACGACTACTTCTACGACCAGAGCCTGGGCAAGTTCGACCTCACCTTCGACGTGGTGGGCCCTGTGACCGTGTCAAATGATTACTCCTACTACGGTAAGAACTCCGGAGGCGAGGACGTATATCCCGCCACCATGGTGATTGAGGCCTGCAAACTGGCCAACTCACAAGTGAACTTCGCCGACTACGACTGGGACGATGACGGCTATGTAGACCAGGTGTATGTGGTCTATGCCGGCATGGGCGAGGCCGACGGTGGTGCTGCCAACACCATCTGGCCCCATGAGTACGACCTCAACTCGGCCCAGGAGTACGGCGACGGCACCGGCGAGCTGGAGCTCGACGGCGTGACCATCAACACCTATGCCTGCGGTCCCGAGCTCAACGGCGAGGGCGACATAAGCGGTATCGGCACCATGTGCCATGAGTTCAGCCACTGTCTGGGCTATCCCGACTTCTACGACACCCGCACCAACGGCGACGGTGTGGGCATGTTTGTGTGGGACCTCATGGACTACGGCTCCTACAATGGCCGCGGCTATCAGCCCTGCGGCTACACCAGCTATGAGCGTATGGTGGCCGGATGGGCCGAGCCCCAGGAACTGAGCACCACCCAGGAAGTGAAGAACATGAAGCCCCTCCAGGAGAGTGCTGAAAGCTATGTGATATACAACGGCGGCAACCCCGACGAATACTTCCTGCTGGAGAACCGCAGCCAGGTGGGCTGGGACGCCTCGCTCCCCGGCAGCGGCCTGCTCATCCTGCATGTGGACTATCTGAAGAGCGCTTGGGAGAACAACACTGTGAACAATGTGACCAAACGCCAGCGCATGACCTGGATACCCGCCGACAACAACTACACTTCAGATTACGATGACAACGGCTATCAGGTAGGCCAGGCCAGCGACCTCTTCCCCTACAAGACGGCCAAAGCCTTCAACAAGTCGACCACACCGGCCGCCAAGTTCTACAACAAGAACAGCGACGGCACCTACTTTATGGAAGGCTCTGTGGAAGACATCACCCGCAACAACGACGGCACCGTGTCGTTCAACTACAAAGGTGTGAGCAATGTGGCCATTCCCACCTTCACCCCGAAAGCCGGTGTCTACACCGAGGCACAGCAGGTGACCATCGCCTGCAAGACCGAGGGAGCCCAGATACACTACACCACCGACGGCACCACGCCCACCGCTGAGAGCGCCCTCTATACCGGTGCCATTGCCGTGGAGGCCACCACCACCATCAAGGCCGTAGCCGTGCTCGACGGAGAACTGAGCGCTGTGGCCACCGCCACGTATAGGATAACCGACGGCACAGAGCCCGTCTATTTCAAGCTCGTCACCTCCACAAGCGACATCGTGAGCGGCCAGCGCTACGTGATAGCCTGCGGCAGCCAGAAGACTGCCGCCTCCGCTCTCAACGGCACCATCCTGGGTGTGGACGATGTGACCATCGACGGCAACATCCTCACCGTGGGCACAGCCACCTCCGTGTTCACCCTTGAGGGCAGCGGCACCAGCTACAGCATCATGAATGCAGACGGCCAGTACCTCTACGCCACCGAGGCCAAGAAGGTGGCTTTCGGCGACACTGAGAAGACCTGGACACTGAGCAACGGCACCGACGGTGTGGAGATGACCTACGGCAGCTTCGGCACCATGACCTACAACGTGAACAGTCCGCGCTTCACCACCTATACGAGCAATGCCACCGCATCGATGATACGCGCCAACCTCTATATGGAATTTGACGGCAAGAAAGACGTGATACTGCAGTTCGACCCCGAAGAGGTGACCTATGTGCTCGGTGAGGCCTTCATCATGCCCACCCTCATCATGAGCGAGCAGGGACTGGAACTCACCTACACCAGCAGCCATCCCGATGTGGCCGTCATCGAGGACAGTGGTATAGCACTGACAGGTAAGCTGGGCACCACCGTCATCACTGCCAGCTTTGCCGGTAACGACCAGTTCAACCCGGCCACTGCCTCATACACCCTGACCGTGACCGACGGCACCACACCCGTTCAGACCGGCACCGGCCGCTATGAGCTCATCACCAGCACCGACGACCTGGAGGCAGGCAAGAACTATCTCATCGTGAGCAAGGACAACTCCGGATTTGTGGCATACGATGGTTTCGACACGAACAAGGGCATCATCGGCGACGTGGTGCCCGAGGACAACATCATTGACCTGAACAACAGCGACAACAAAGCTGTGGTCGTGACCCTGGATGCCGAGGGCAACCTCTGGTCCATCTTCGACACCGCCGACGAGCAATATCTCGGCACCACCAACATCACCAGCTCCAGCAACAGCAAAAGAAGCCACCTCACAGAGAGCGGAACGGTGGAAAGCAACTACTACAAATGGGACATCACCATCGCCTCCGACGGCGTGGCCACCATCAAAAACGGCGGCAAGGACTTCTATCTGCGGTACAACGCCAATAACAGTGGCCTTTGCTTCAGAGTCTACGCCAGCGGCCAGAACCAAGTGTATCTCTATAAGGAAATCGAAGAGGCCGAAGAGCCCGAGACCATCGACGTGACCATCACCGCCGTGGGCTACGGTACCCTCTACTACAGCGACAAGAACCTCATTGTGCCCGAGGGCGTGGAGGCCAGCACCTACATGGTAGAGGACGGCAAGCTCCTTGAGAGCTGGTTCTATGAGGCCGGCGAGGTGATACCTGCCGCCACCGGTGTGGTGCTCAAAGCCGAGCCTGCCACCTACACCTTCACGGTGACCAAAGAGGAGGGTTTGGCCGACAACGACAACATGCTGCTCGGTTTCGACGAAGCAGCCACCACCACCGCCGGTGAGGGCAAGGACGACGCCGACTACCTCTTCTACTGCGTGAACACGAAAAACGGCGAGAACGTAGGCTTCTACTGGGGTGCCGCCAAGGGAGCCCCCTTCACCTCGAAAGCCCACAAGGCTTATCTGGTAGTGCCCAAGACGGCTGTCAATCAGGTGAACTGCTTCCTCTTCAACGACGACACCGACAGCATAGCCCATACGGAGACCGCCTCCGAGGCCAATGCCGCCGTGTACGACCTGCAAGGCCGCCGCTATGCGGCCGGCAGCGCACTGCAGAAAGGTTTCTATATTGTGAACGGAAAGAAGATGGTGATTAAATAACCCTTAAACAAGCGAGATATGAAAAGACAATATATCATTCCCGAAATCAAGATGCTTCTCTCCGGCATGCTCATGCAGGAAAACCTGGGCGGCCTCAACGGCACCATGGGCGACGAGGACGGACAGTTGAGCGGCGAGGCCTTTTTCGACGAGCAGGAAGAGCCTCTGCCCACCCACCACGACGTGTGGGACGACTAAGGACCGACTTCTACCTTAATAAATAAAATGAGAAGGATGCTGCAAAACGCTTTTGCGGCATCCTTTTTTTGCGGGTAGGTTCAAGCCTCCATTAAGATTTCTCTGACAAAAAAACACTTTTTCAAGTTTTTTGTGTAAGTTTGCATCGTATTTACCTGATAACGGAACAACGAACAAATACCTATACATGATGGAAAACAAAAAGTACGGACATTTCGATGACGCGCACCGCGAGTATGTGATTACCGACCCGCAGACCCCGTGGCCCTGGATCAACTATCTGGGCAACAAAGATTTCTTCTCACTCATCAGCCAGACCGCCGGCGGCTACTCCTTCTACAAGGACGCCAAGTTCCGCCGCCTGACCCGCTACCGCTACAACAATGTGCCGATGGACAACGGCGGCCGCTACTTCTACATCAAGGAGGGCGACACCGTGTGGAACCCCGGCTGGAAGCCCTGCAAGACACCGCTCGACAGCTATGAGTGCCGCCACGGCATGAACTACACACGCGTCACGGGAGCCAAAGACGGTGTGGAAGCCAGCGTGCTCTTTTTCGTGCCCCTGGACACCTGGGCCGAGGTGCAGCGCCTCACACTCACCAACCACAGCGACCGCGAGCGCCATCTGAAGCTCTTCTCCTTTGAGGAGTGGTGCCTGTGGAACGCCGCCACCGACATGGAAAACTTCCAGCGCAACTTCTCCACCGGCGAGGTGGAGATAGAGGGTTCCACCATCTACCACAAGACGGAGTACCGCGAGCGCCGCAACCACTACGCTTTCTATCATGTGAACGTGCCCGTAGACGGCTACGACACCGACCGTGAGACCTTCGTGGGTCTCTACAACGAGATGAGCAGCCCCGACGCCGTGATGGAGGGACACTCCCGCCAGAGCCACGCCCACGGATGGAGCCCCATCGCCTCGCATTATATAGAGGTGACACTGCAACCCGGTGAGCACCGCGACTTCATCTTCCTGCTGGGCTATGTGGAGAACGAGCAGGACCAGAAATTCATTGCCCCGCAGGTCATCAATAAGGAAAAGGCCCATGCCCTCATCAACCGTTTCGACACTGTGGAGAAAGTGGAGGCCGCCTTTACCGAGCTCTGCGCCTATTGGGACCGCCTGCTGAGCATCTACCAGGTGCAGACCGGCAACGACAAGCTGGACCGCATGGTGAACATCTGGAACCAATACCAGTGCATGGTGACCTTCTGCATGTCGCGCTCGGCCTCCTTCTTCGAGAGCGGCATAGGCCGTGGCATGGGATTCCGCGACTCCAACCAAGACCTCGTGGGCTTCGTGCACCAGATACCGGAGCGCGCCCGCGAGCGCATCATCGACATCGCCTCCACACAGTTCCCCGACGGCGGCTGCTACCACCAGTACCAACCCCTCACCAAGCGCGGCAACAACGACATAGGCGGCGGTTTCAACGACGACCCCTGCTGGCTCATCTTTGGCACAGTGGCCTATATCAAGGAGACGGGCGACTTCTCTATCCTCGACGAGCCGGTGCCCTTCGACAACCAGCCCGGCAGCGAGGTATCGCTCTTTGAGCACCTCAAGGTATCGTTCGACCATGTGGTGAACAACCTCGGCCCGCACCGGCTGCCCCTCATCGGCCGCGCCGACTGGAACGACTGCCTGAACCTGAACTGCTTCTCCTGGGATCCCAACGAGAGTTTCCAGACCACCGAGAACAAGAGCGAGGGCAGCAAAGCAGAGAGTCTGATGATAGCCGGTCTCTTCGTGGTGACCGGCAAGGACTATGTGGCCCTGTGCCGCCGCACCGGCCGCGACGAGGAGGCCGCCCGTGCCCAGAAGCATGTAGACGACATGGTGAAGGCAGTGAAGCAGCATGGCTGGGACGGCGAGTGGTTCCTGCGCGCCTACGACTTCTTCGGACAGAAGATAGGCAGCGACGAATGCGAGGAAGGCAAAATCTTCATCGAGAGCCAGGGATGGTGCACCATGGCCGGCATCGGTCTGGAAGAAGGTCTGGTAGGCAAGGCGCTCGACAGTGTGAAGGAGCGTCTGGAGTGCGAGCACGGCATCGTGCTCAACAACCCCGCCTTCACCACCTACCATGTGGAGATGGGCGAGATAAGCAGTTATCCCGAGGGCTACAAGGAGAACGCCGGCATTTTCTGCCACAACAACCCGTGGGTGATTATCGGCGAGACCGTGGCCGGACGCGGCAACGACGCCTGGAGCCACTACCGCAAGATACTTCCCTCGTATGTGGAGGAGAAATACAGCACGCTGCACCGTGTGGAACCCTATGTAAACTGCCAGATGGTGGCCGGCAAGGACGCTGCCCGCCCCGGTGAGGGCAAGAACTCCTGGCTCACCGGCACCGCCGCCTGGATGTGGTACACCATCTCCGAGTTTATCCTCGGCATCCAGCCCGACTACGACGGTCTGCGCATCGACCCGTGCCTGCCCACGACAGCCCGCGAGTATACCGTGACCCGCCAATTCCGCGGCGCCTGCTACGAGATACACGTGGTGAACCCCGACGGAGTGGAGAAAGGCGTGCGCAGCATCACCTGCGACGGCAAGCCCGTCGACGGTCAGGTGATACCCTTCGCCGAGGGCAAGCACCGTGTGGAGGTGGTGATGGGTTAGAATGCCAAATTGTCATGATTTCTCCTTTCGGCATGACATTTGAAAGATGTAGTGCAGAAAGTAACAAAAACAGAAAGGAGAAAGAATATGACATTCGACAAATTCACCATCAAAGCGCAGGAAGCGGTGCAGGAGGCCATCCAGACCGCTCAGCGCAACGGCCAGCAGGCCATTGAGCCGGAACACCTGCTCAAGGGCATACTGGTGAAAGACAAGGACATCAGCAACTACCTCTTTCAGAAGATGGGTGCCAACCCGTCGCAGATAGAGCGTATTGTGGACAGTGAGATCACCCACCTGCCCAAGGTGCAGGGGGGTGATCCTTATTTTAGCAGCGCCACGAACACGCTGCTGCAACGCTCGCTCGACTACTCCACGCAGATGGGCGACGAATTTGTGAGCGTGGAACCCATCCTCCTGGCCATGGTGGCCATCCCCTCCACCGCCTCGCGCATCCTGAAAGACGCCGGCATCACCGAGGAGGGCATGAAGGCAGCCATCGCCAGTCTCCGGCAGGGCAGCAAGGTGCAGTCAGCCTCAGGCGACGAGAACTATCAGAGTCTGTCGAAATACGCCAAGAACCTGATAGAGGCCGCCCGCAACGGCAAACTCGACCCTGTGATAGGCCGCGACGACGAGATACGCCGCCTGCTGCAAATCCTGTCGCGACGCACCAAGAACAACCCTGTGCTCATCGGTGAGCCGGGCACCGGCAAGACCGCCATCGTGGAAGGACTGGCACAAAGAATCGTGCGCGGCGATGTGCCCGAGAATCTGCGCGACAAGCAAATCTACTCGCTCGACATGGGCCAACTCATTGCCGGTGCCAAGTACAAAGGCGAGTTTGAGGAGCGGCTCAAGAGCGTGATCAACGAGGTGGTGAAGGCCGACGGCCGCATCATCCTCTTCATCGACGAGATACACACGCTGGTGGGAGCCGGTGCCAGCGAGGGCGCCATGGATGCCGCCAACATTCTGAAACCGGCCCTGGCCCGCGGCGAGCTCCGTGCCATCGGCGCCACCACGCTCAACGAATACCAGAAATACTTTGAGAAGGACAAGGCGCTGGAGCGCCGTTTCCAGACGGTGATGGTGGACGAGCCCGACGAGCTGAGCGCCATCAGCATTCTGCGCGGTCTGAAGGAGCGCTACGAGAACCACCACAAGGTGCGTATACAGGACGACGCCTGCATCGCCGCCGTGCAACTGTCGGAACGCTACATCAGCGACCGCTTCCTGCCCGACAAGGCCATTGACCTGATGGACGAGGCTGCCGCCAAACTGCGCATGGAGCGCGACTCGGTGCCGGAGGAACTCGACGAGATAACCCGCAGACTGAAGCAGCTGGAGATAGAGCGCGAGGCCATACGCCGCGAGAACGACGAGCCGAAGATAGCCCAACTGGACAAGGACATCGCCGAGCTGCGCGACCAGGAGAAGGCCCTCTCGGCCAAATGGGAGGGTGAGAAATCGCTCGTGAACCGCATTCAGCAAGACAAGCAGCAGATGGAGCAGCTGCGCTTCGAGGCCGACAAGGCCGAGCGTGAGGGCAACTACGGCCGTGTGGCCGAGATACGCTACGGCAAGCTGCAGGAGCTGGAGGCCGACATCGCCAACATACAGGAGCAGCTGAAACAAGCCCAGGGCGGCGACTCGATGGTACGCGAGGAAGTGACGGCCGACGACATCGCCGAGGTGGTGAGCCGCTGGACCGGCATTCCCGTGACGCGTATGCTGCAGAGCGAACGCGAGAAACTGCTCCATCTGGAAGAGGAGCTGCACAAGCGCGTGATAGGACAAGACGAGGCCATCACCGCCGTGAGCGATGCCGTGCGCCGCTCGCGTGCCGGTCTGCAAGACCCCAAGCGCCCCATCGCCTCGTTCATCTTCCTGGGCACCACGGGTGTGGGAAAGACAGAACTGGCCAAGGCCCTGGCCGAATACCTCTTCAACGACGAGACCATGATGACCCGTATCGACATGAGCGAATACATGGAGAAGCACAGCGTGTCAAGGCTCATCGGCGCTCCTCCGGGATATGTGGGCTATGACGAGGGCGGACAACTCACCGAGGCCGTCAGGAGAAAGCCCTACTCGGTGGTGCTCTTCGATGAGATAGAGAAAGCCCATCCCGATGTGTTCAACATCCTGTTGCAGGTGCTCGACGACGGCCGTCTGACTGACAACAAGGGCCGCACGGTGAACTTCAAGAACACCATCATCATCATGACGTCGAATCTGGGCAGCCAGTACATCCAGCAGCAGATGTCGAAGCTCAACGACACAAACCGTGAGCAGCTCATCAACCAGACGCGCAGTCAGGTAATCGACATGCTGAAGCAGACCATACGGCCGGAGTTCTTGAACCGTATCGACGAGACCATCATGTTCCTGCCGCTCACTCAGCAAGAGATAGCCGATGTGGTACGTCTGCAGATAAACCAGGTGAGCAAGATGCTGGAGCCGCAGGGCTTCGAACTGCAGCTCACCCCTGCCGCCATCGACTTCCTGGCCGAAGCAGGCTACGACCCCGAGTTTGGTGCCCGTCCGGTGAAGCGCGCCATCCAGCACTACCTGCTCAACGACCTCTCACGCCGCATCCTGGCCGAAGAGGTGGACCGCAGCAAGCCCATCCTCGTAGACAGTTTCGGTCCCGAGGGTCTGGTGTTCAGGAACCAATAAACGACCACCTCTGAATCACTGATACTTACAGGGCCTATGATGACACTTTTGTCTCATAGGCCCTGTTTTTTCGTATAAGAAATGGACTCCACGACAATAAAGGCAAAAAACACGACTTTTGCTTTGAATTTTCTTCGGTTTTCACTATATTTGCGAAGTTGAACATTTTTTTTATTAAGAACAACCATATATCATGAAAAGAGCATTTCTATTGATAACCGTCATGGCCTTGACCGCCATACCACCGCTCGCAACCGCCAACGCAGGGCAGCCCACAAGCGCCCTGACAGAGCTGACACAGCAGCGCGGTGTGAGAGAAACGCTCATGGGCCGCATCAGCACCATCGACAATGTGCGCCTTGTGCTGCATGGCACCACCGGCACGCTCTCCTACAAGATGAACGGCAAGCGCATCGTCAGTAAAATCGTGGTCGACATGAAAGAGTCGAAACTCGACGAAAACGGCTTTGGACGCCTGGTGCTCAAAAGCTACACACCGAAGGGCAAACTCAAGGGTCGTTTCATCGGTGAGGCCGACACAGCAGAGTGCGGCTATCTCTACAGGGGAGAGTTCGTCAATGTGAACGGCGGCACCGCCGAATTCCTTTTCTGCGAAGTGTGACATCTACTACAAGATTTACCAAACTATAGCAACCATGAGAAAAAACATCTTTTTTATGGCTCTTCTGGCCATCGTAATGCTGGGAGTGGCCGCATGTGCCGACAAACCTGCGGAAGACAACGGTGTGAACAATTTCCGCATACGCAGGGGAACGAACCTGAGCCACTGGCTGTCGCAGTCGGAAGAGCGGGGCGAGGCCCGCAAGCAACACATCCAGGAAGACGACTTCGAGCGGCTTGAGCAACTCGGATTCGACTTTGTGCGCATCCCCATCGACGAGGTGCAGTTCTGGGACGAAGAGGGCAACAAACTGCCTGAGGCGTGGGAACTCCTCACTAACGCACTCGACCTGGCCCAAAAGCATCATCTGCGCGCCATCGTCGACCTCCACATCATCCGCTCACACTATTTCAATGCCGTGAACGAAGGCGACAAGCAGGCCAACACGCTCTTCACCTCAGAGAAAGCGCAAGACGACCTCATCGGCCTGTGGTACCAACTCTCCGAAGCGCTCAAGGGCTACAGCAACGACTCCGTGGCCTACGAGTTTATGAATGAGCCCGTAGCCGACGAGCACGAGCAGTGGAACCAGCTGGTGGCCAAGGTACACGCTGCCCTAAGGAAGGTGGAGCCACAGCGCACGCTCGTAATCGGTTCCAACAAGTGGCAAGGCTATGAGACGATGAAATATCTCCGTGTGCCCGAGAACGACAAGAACATCATACTCTCCTTCCATTACTATAACCCCATGCTGCTCACTCACTACGGAGCCTGGTGGACTCCCCTAGGCCAATACAAGGGCAAGGTGAACTATCCCGGCATTCTCGTCTCGAAAGAAGACTATGAGGCAGCTCCCGACTCACTGCGCCCGCTGCTCGAGCCATTCACCACCCAGGAATGGAATGTAGAGAAGATTAAGGCCGACTTCAAGGACGCCATCGAGGTGGCCAAGAAATACAACCTGCAGCTCTTCTGCGGCGAGTGGGGTGTCTATGAGCCTGTGGACAGGGAACTGGCCTACAAATGGACGAAGGACATGCTCAGTGTCTTCGACGAGTTCGACATAGCCTGGACCACCTGGTGCTACGATGCCGACTTCGGTTTTTGGGACCAGCAAAAGAACGACTACAAGGACAAGCCGCTCGTAGACCTGCTTATGTCGGCCGAGGGCCTGGACAAAACAGAGAAATAGACTTTTACCATCTTCTTTAACACCCGTGAGTGTGGGACCGACATGTCTCACACTCACGGGTGTTCATACATCAGAGCGGTATGGTCTCAAAATCAAAAACCATTGGTCATAAAATGGACAACTTTTTGAGCAGTCAGATCTATAGTCGCTGTAGCATGAGAAGGACCACCATCACACATATCGTAGCTATCTTGTTTCAAAACAGTATAGCCGCAACCTCTTTCTGCATCAATAAAGGTATTCAGAGTTACTAATACATATAAGTGACCTTCTTTCAAATAGGATTCATATTGGCGAATGTATTGATTAAACGGATAGGCATCGTCATTATCATATTGATCTTTTTCCGGCGATCCGTCTGTCATGTATCGCTGCAATAAATCCTTAGCCTGCAGCATTTCAGCTTTCGACAGACTATGATAGATTCTATCCCGATGAGATCGATGGAAATCCCATACCACAAATGATTTTACCACCACATCTAAAGAGTCTTCAGTCAAATCAGAAGCTTTGAATAATTCTAATTTCATTCTTGCCGATTCGTCACTATAGTCGAGCACCTTTTTATAGGTTATCTTTTTTTCAAAGCCTGCGACATGAGATAATGTCAGCACACTATCATGGAGTTCCTCGATGGAGCATTGAACTGTGTGATTGAGACCATCGGTCAGCAACAATGTATCGCCACAGACAGCAACTTTTTTAAAATAGAAAATGGTATCACTGACAACAGGGTCAATCCAATTATAATCTTCTTTGCCCAAAAGGAGTTTGGTAAATTGTGGACCATCCTTCGCTGACTGTTTTTGCATAACCCATACGCCATAAATATCCTTTGAAACGATTTCTTTCTTACATGAGAATAACAAAAGGGTACACAAGAATAAAGAAATGAAGGAAACGATTTTCATGTGTTTTCGTTTTAAAATCAACATCAGCGAGCTTACCCACCCATGACTACCCCGACCGTCTGCTCGAAGTGGTGGCCGAATATTGAAGTGTGCCTCAGAAATAAAGAAACGCCCTACGGGTTGTCGGGCGATTCCAGCCGCTGGAGATGGCACTGCAGCAGATGGCCCTCGCCATCGCGCAGGTGCATGCCGTTGCCTCGGCAAAACTTGAAGAGCTTGCAGTCGGCACAGAGTCCCGTACGCATCCACTCCCGGTCGCGGAACCGCTCAAAGCGGTTCTCCCACACCTCCATGAAGTCGTCGTGGTAGATATTGCCCTGATGGAAGTCGCTCCTGATGCTGGTACAGGCCGAGATGGCGCCGTCGGCCAGCACCGAGCCCACACAGATACCGGCTTTGCAGAAGAAGAAGCCGTCGCGCACCTCCGTTTCCAGATTGCCCAGAAAGCCTTCGCAACCATATTCCACATGGATGCGGCCCTCGCGGCGGGTATCGCGGATAAAGTCCATGAGTTGACGGAAACGGCTGTTGGGAAGCAATGTCTCCGGATTTTCCACAGCGCGTCCCATGGGGAAGACATCGAACACCCGCCAGTGGTGCACCCCTTTGTCGATAAGGAACTCCTTGAGGCGGGGCAACTCGTCGAAATTGCGCTGCGTGGCGCACGTCACCACATCGAACACGATTTCGGGGTCTTTCACCAGCATATCGAGCGCCTGGCTCACTCTTTGGAAACTGAGTTTATTTCCCCTCATCCAGTTGTGATTTTCCTCCAGTCCGTCGAGACTCACTGTGAGGGTATGCATACCGGCCGCCATAAGTTTTTCGTAACGCTCAGGGGTAAGATAGAGACCATTGGTGACGATGCCCCAGGGGCAACCCTTGTCATAGATTTTACGGCCCCAATATTCCAAGTCGTCGCGTACCAGCGGCTCACCACCTGTAATCACGACAAAGACTCCGTTGGGATTCAACCGCGCCGCCACACTGTCGAGCACGCGCAAAAAAAACTCGCCCGGCATATCGGGGGTCTGCGCCACGGTGCGGCAGTCACTGCCGCAGTGCCGGCAGTGGAGGTTGCACCGCAGTGTACACTCCCAAAAGAGCTGGGTGAGCGGATGGTTCTGCACAAAAGCCTTGTTGAGCTGGTGCTGCAGCTCCATGCCTAACCGCTTGCGCAGGGTGAGACGGCTGTAAGGCTTTGAATCACTCATTTGTGGAATCTTTTTCAACAGTCACCACACTGTCTTCCGGCAAGGTCACCGGATTGGGTATGCTGTCTCTTTTCTGATAGGCCTCGGGAGGTCCTCCATAGACACAGGGCTGGTCGACAATCTGCCGGCAACTGTTGAAACCGAGCAGTGAAAGGAAGCTCACCACAACGCCCGCCATCACTTTCTGCGTAGTAGTGAGGAGGCTCCAGAAAGGCATTCTCCTTTTCATTTCTTTTCAGGATTAGGGTTAGGGGTGTCATTCTCCAGCAGATGCGTGGAGAGCGAGTCGGCTGCCTGCAGCAGCGAGGCGAGAGGGAAGCGGTCGTTGGCTTCGGATATATTGGTTTTCTGTTCAAAGCTTTGGAAGGAGAGGTCCCAGGCCCCCATGTGCCACCGTATAGCCACAATTTCCTCTTTCTTGAGTTTCAGGCCCAGTTGGAGCAGCATGATGACCGACTTCTCGCCGTGCCCTACGGGGAATCGCGAGCTGTCACTCTCATAGGCATCGTACGTCTCCCACCGTCCATACTCGTCTTTGCGATATTTCTGCACCTTACGGTAAAGGGTGGTCTTACACACATCGTGCAGAAGTGCGCTGATGATGACGCTCTCCTCCGACAGCTTTTCGGCCAGTTCCGGTTTCAGGGCCACCATCTGCTCCCGCAGGGCGAGTGCCACCCTGCACACATTCATTGAGTGCTCCATCAAGCCACCTTCATAGCTGAGATGGCGTTTGGCCGAGGCAGGTGCAGTGAAGAAACCGGCCTTGTCGAGATAGCTGAGCACAGGCTCAATCCCCTCGCGGCCAGTAGACTGCAACAGTTGGACATATTCTTCTTTAGTGGGCATATTACAAGTAGGTTTTTACATTCTTCATGGGATATAATAGCCCTCCTCGGTGGTATAGAGGGCAGGAAGTATCTCGAGGTAGCGCAATTGGAACTCAGCCCCCATCTGATGGTAAGCCGGTGCTATGACCACGACCCATCCATCGATGAAGCCGGCATTTAGGGGGTAGAGGCCCGAGGGATCGTCGGTATCCAGTTTCAGGTCGCCTCTATACTCCCACATGAGTTCCTTCAGCTCATCTTCGCTGCATTTGAAGATTTCATCGAGCAGGATGCGGTGGCCGTCTTTTTTGCTGAACGAGGCACAGTCGGCCGTGCGCCAGGTCTCGCTGTCCACATCCTTGATCCATGACTGGAAGGTGACTACGCGCTGGTCCTCATAAGTCCGTTCCACGGTGACGGTACGTTTCCATTTCTGCCCGCTGTTCATGAACGAGTCGCAGGCGCACTGCAGCAGCCGCTGTCCGTTGCCGGTGAAATCGCCGTCCACCTCGAGTGTCTGTGCAAGCCATGCCGCCACCCCTTCGAGCACGCGCCTTGGTCCCTCGACGGGAAACTCCACTGTCGCATCGAAGGCCACTTTTCCTGCGGCCTTCTTCACTTTGTATTCGCGCGTGCCGAGGAAATCCTGTGCCATGGTCTGCACACCGCACACACAGGTGAGCAATGCCAGGAGGCAGCCCCTGAGAAGCGTGCGGAGCGGAAGCCGGCAGCACATGCGGTCACTTGCCGGGCTCCACATCGGTAGAATCCTTGAGGACACGGCGTCCCATCATCGACGGCCCGCCATACACCACTTTTGTCTGCCCCATCCTAACGATGCGCATACTGTCTTCGAAGGCTCGGCGTATGCTGTCCTGCCGCATGGCCTCACGCATCATCTCTTCTTCCTGGCGCAAACGGGCCTGCTCAATGCTGTCTCGGATCCGCGCCTCCTCACGGGCGGCTTTTTTGGCCGTTCCGCAACCGTTGAAGCCCAACAGGGTGAGTCCTGCCGAGGCAAGAAGGACAGTGAGTCGGGTCAATTTCTTTTTCATTTGCTATTGTTTTTAAGGCCCCGGGAAGACCATTGGACCATTTCCTTGTCTGTCTGTGTCAGTCTATCCTATGACTTATGCAAAGATATGGTTTTTCCATAAAATTACAAAGAAAAAAACGATGAAAGAAGAAAAAAGCATCAATTCTCTTTGCCTAATGGCGACGATTGTTTATCTTTGCTTGATAAAGGAGCCGACCCGAGGTTAAAAGGCTCCGCACACAAGCCAACCAACCTGTCAAAATGAAACGAATCCGACTGATACTGACCATTCTACTGCTGGCAGTCACCTGCAGTTTTGCCCAAAAGACCAACCCCCTCAAGGAGAGCTACAACTACAAGCGCGCCCTTGAGGCCATGCAGAATGAAGAAGACAACAGCACTATCATGCAATACCTGCAGAGGGAGCTGGAAGAACATCCCAAGAACGGCTATGCCTATATGCTGCAGGGTGTGGTATATCTCGACGAGCAGCAAGTGGGACAAAGTCTTGAGGCGCTGAACAAAAGCGTGCAGCTGCTCAAGAAAGACAAGGAGTGTCTGAAAGACGCCTATCGTTTGCGCTCCAAGATACAGGACGAGCTGGAGAATGACACCGAGGCGCTGGCCGACCTGGACAGGGCGCTGAAACTGGACCCCAAGGACATGGACGTGCTCTGTGACCGTGCCGAGTTCTTCTACCAGCGCGACCGCTATGAAGAGGCCGACCGCGACTACGACGCCATGATACGCATAGAGCCCGGCAACACCCTCGGCTATATGGGTAAAGGGCGCAACGCCCTGGAGCAGGAGCGCTACGATGAAGCCCTCAAGATGTTCGACTACTGTGTGAAACTGTCGCCCGACTTCGCCCGGGCCTATGCCTTCCGCGGAGAGACCTACATGGGCATGAAAAAATACGACGAGGCCGGCAACGACCTCATCAGCGCCATCGACAAGGGGCAGGACTCACGGGCCTTCATCCTGATGCAGGACTTCAAGCAGCCTGCGCTCAACACCCTGATAGCCAAGGTGAAAGTGCAGATGGCCAAGAACCGGAACGACGACTACTGGCCCTACTATCTGGGCGTGCTCTATGAGGGCGACAAACAATACCGCAAAGCCATCGACGCCTACAAGACATCGTTCAAGATAGAGCCCGACCCCTCGGTAGCCATACGCATAGGCAACTGCTACGCAGAGCTGGGCGACTACGACCACGCCATAGAATATACCGACAAAGCCATTGAGCTCGACTCTACCGAGACATCGTTCGCCGCGCAGCGGGGACAGTATTACTACGACAAAGGCGACAACAAAACCGCCCTGCAGATATACGACAAGCTGGTGGAAGCCGACCCTGAGAACGCCACGCTTTACTATATGCGCGGTTTTATCCGCGACAACAGCGGCGACATCGACGGCGCCATCGACGACTACACGCTGTGCATCGTGCTTCAGCCCGACTGGGAGACCCCCTACCGCGAGCGGGCCGACCTCTACACCCAGCAAGGCAAGCAGGCGGAGGCCGAGGCAGACTACCGCAAGGCCATCGCCCTGGACAGCACCGGTGTGGACATCGGTACTGCCTTCTGCTACCTGGGAGTGGGCGAGACGGAGAAGATACGGCCGTGTATAGACACCCTGCTGGCCGACCCCGACCACACCAGCGGCGACCTGTACAACATAGCCTGTATCTACAGTCTGATGAACCGGCCCGACTCCGCCCTCCACTACCTGCGCCTCGCGCTCGAGAACGGCTACACCGAACTGGCCCACATACGGCTCGACAGCGACATGCGCAACATACGCGACACCGAAGCCTTCCGCCAGTTGCTCAGTGAGTATGAGGAGCAGATACGGCTCCGCAACGAGGACGCCGACGAGGAAGGAAGCGGCAGCGGCGAAGAAGCTGTGAGCGAGGTGCCCTTCACCAAGGAGAACGGTGTGTACAAAGTGAAATGCGAGGTCAACTCGCTGCCCCTGCACTTCATCTTCGACACCGGCGCCAGCAGTGTGTCGATATCGATGGTGGAGGCCACCTTCATGATGAAGAACGGCTACCTGACGAAAGACGATGTGGTGGGCAGCCAATACTTCCAGGACGCCAACGGCAATGTGAGCGAAGGCACCGTGATAAACCTGCGCCGCGTACACCTGGGCGACTGTGACCTGGAGAATGTGAAAGCCAGTGTGGTGCGCAACCAGAAAGCCCCCATCCTGCTGGGGCAGAGTGTGCTCTCCCGCCTCGGCAAGATAGAGATTGACAACGAGGCCCGCGTGCTGCGCATACGCTACCGCAAGTAAACCGCCCCACCCCATCATCCATCAAAAAGCCAGATGCTCATCGTACGCAACTCCTTCCTGCCCGGCAAGCGCTACGCCGCCATCAACCTGTGCGGTGTGCTCTTCTGCCGCCGTGACACCCTGGTGACGCCTGTGATGATCAACCACGAGCGCATCCACACTGCCCAGATGCTGGAGATGGGCATCCTGCCCTTCTACATCTGGTATCTGGTGGAATGGCTCATCAAAGTGCCCACCCCGGGCAGGGCCTACATGCGCATCTCGTTTGAGCGCGAGGCCTACCGTCATGAGCACGACCTCGACTATCTGAGCCACCGCCGCCTCTACGCTTGGTGGCCGTTGCAGTGGATGCGGAAGGGGAAGAAGGGAAAAAAGAAAAACAAGAAATAATAAACGACAAAAAATTATGGACGACAAAGAAAAAGACATGCTGCAGTTGCCCGAGAACGCGTTTCGGGAACTGAAAGAAGGCGAGGAGTACAAACCCATCCTTTCGCCAGACAAAGTCTATCCTGAAGTGAACGGCTGGTCGGTCACCTGGGGTATCATCATGGCCATGGTTTTCTCGGCCGCCGCTGCCTACCTGGGTCTGAAAGTTGGCCAGGTGTTCGAGGCCGCCATCCCCATCGCCATCATCGCCGTGGGTGTGAGCACCGCCACCAAGCGTAAGAACGCACTGGGTGAGAATGTCATCATCCAGTCGATAGGCGCCTGTTCGGGCGTCATCGTGGCCGGTGCCATCTTCACGCTGCCCGCCATCTACATCCTGCAGGCTAAATATCCCGACATGGCCGTCTCGTTCACCAAAGTGTTCATCAGTTCGCTGCTGGGCGGCATACTGGGCATTCTTTTCCTTATCCCCTTCCGCAAATACTTTGTGAGCGACATGCACGGCAAGTACCCCTTCCCCGAGGCCACAGCCACCACGCAGGTGCTGGTGAGCGGCGCCAAGGGCGGCAGCCAGGCCAAACCACTGCTCATAGCCGGCATCGTGGGCGGTCTGTACGACTTCATCGTGGCCACCTTCGGATGGTGGAACGAGAATTTCACCACCCGTGTGATAGGCGCCGGCCAATACCTGGCCGACCATGCCAAGCTGGTATTCAAGGTGAACACGGGCGCCGCCGTGCTCGGTCTGGGCTACATCATCGGTTTCAAGTATGCCCTCATCATCTGTCTGGGTTCCCTCTCCGTGTGGTGGCTCATCGTGCCCGGCATGGCACTCATCTTCCCCGACACCGTGCTGAGCCAGTGGGACCCCTCCATCACCACGGCCGTGGGCGACATGACCCCTGAGATGATTTTCAAGAGCTACGGCAAGTCAATCGGTATCGGCGGCATCGCCATGGCCGGCATCATCGGCATCATCAAGAGCTGGGGCATCATCAAGAGCGCCGTGGGGCTGGCCGGCAAGGAGATGAAGGGCGGCAAGAGCGGTGCCGCAGAGGCCCAGCTGCCGCGCACACAGCGCGACCTGCCCTTCAAGATTATCGGCATCGGATCGGTAGCCACCATTCTGGCCACCCTGGCCTTCTTCTACTTCGGTGTAATGGACGGCAACCTGCTCCATGCCGTGGTGGGCATCCTGCTGGTCACCGTCATCGCTTTCCTCTTCACCACCGTGGCAGCCAACGCCATTGCCATCGTGGGCAGCAACCCTGTGAGCGGCATGACGCTCATGACGCTCATCCTGGCCTCGGTGGTCATGGTGGCCGTGGGTCTGAAAGGCCCCGGCGGCATGCTGGCCGCCCTCATCATGGGCGGTGTGGTGTGCACGGCACTCTCCATGGCCGGCGGTTTCATCACCGACCTGAAGATAGGTTACTGGCTGGGCACCACCCCCGTGAAACAGCAGACCTGGAAATTCCTCGGCACGCTTGTCAGTGCGGCTACCGTGGGCGGCGTAATGATTATCCTGAACAAGACCTACGGTTTCACCAGCGGCCAGCTGGCAGCTCCACAGGCCAACGCCATGGCCGCCGTGATTGAGCCGCTGATGAACGGTGTGGGCGCTCCCTGGCTGCTCTACGGCATCGGTGCCGTGCTGGCCGTGGTGCTCACCTACTTCAAGGTGCCGGCTCTTGCCTTCGCCCTGGGTATGTTCATTCCCATCGAGCTCAACATTCCGCTGCTCGTGGGCGGTGCCGTCCACTCGTTTGTGACGAGCCGTTCGAAGGACAAGAAGGTGAACGAGGCCCGCGGCGAGAAAGGCACGCTCATAGCCAGCGGTTTCATCGCCGGCGGTGCCCTGATGGGTGTGGTGAGCGCCTTGCTCCGCTTTGCCGGCGTCAATGTCATGGCCGAAGGATGGGTGGAGAACCACTGGTCGGAAGTGGCCTCGCTCGCAGCCTACCTGCTGCTTATCGGCTACTTCATCTGGGCCACCAAGGTGAAAAAAGAATAAGTTTTTGAGGACACGCTGAAGTAAGCTTCCAAATTCCGATAATCCGCCAAAACTCATTTTTTTTGAAGAGTTTTGGCGGATTATCAGCATGGAGGCCAATAACAGGCAATACAACAAAAATATGCTGAGGTTTTTACTATTATCAATCATGTGTTTGGTCCAGATAATGGGGCAAGCACAGGAAAATCGGTCTAAACAGTCGTGGACCGCAAAGCAGTCGGCTCAATACGCCCATGAGGTGGTGCTCCAATTGGGTATCGGTTCCACCATCGACAGGGGCAAACTGTATGACCGCTTCTACGACCGCCTATGCGGACATTTTGAGATAGAGAGCGACGCTGCCTGCTTCTACCTTGGACCTACCGTCACCAGTGCGCAATACTACTACCACCCCCTGCCGGGCTTGGGCGTGGGCGGCAGTGTGGGCTATGCAAAGGGAGTGGAAGGTATGGACCAGTATTTTGTGACCCTGGACGACGGTACCCGCTGCTACGACCGCGACAAGTTCACACCCTATTACGGCGACCTCCATGCACGTTCCTTCTATGTGATGCCCGCAGTGAAATACGACTGGCTTGACTTCCGTTTCGTGCGTTTCTATGTGAAAGGCGCCCTTGGTGTGCAGCATCTCAAATACGAGTTCCGAGACAAGGACAACACCCCTCAAGGGCACCAGTTCGATGAGGACGGCTGGCGAATGGCTGGCCAGATTACCCCTCTGGGCGTGAGCATCGGCTCCCGCATGGTGCGCCTGTTCTTCGAACTAGGCTACGGCGTGGAAGGCACATTCAACATGGGCCTGAGCCTTTATTTCTACAAAAGATAAAGAATCGTTTCTTACCACACTTCATCCACCTCTCACTGCTGGCGCTCGTGGTGCCACAGTTCGATGCTGTTGACGATGTTCTGCCAGAGGATGTAGCAGCCTGGACCCACCGAGGATAGCGGGTTGAGATAGGTGTAGGCTATCCAGATGGCGAAAGCGGTGTTTTTTTGACCCAAGGCTTGACCGGCCTCCTGCGGACGGTGGAAGAAATGGCCGATGTAGCGGCCCACGGCAAACTGCACCAGGCAGAGGAGCAGGCAGAGCAAAGCGATGAGCAGTAGAAACGCCACAGTGGTATCGGCATGGAGGATGTTCTTCACGGTGGTGCCGGTGACGATGGTGAGCGAGATGCCCCAGAGATAGAAGGAGAGGTCGTTCACACTTACTATCCAGCGGTGCAGGCGGTGCATGAAATGCTTCACGATGTAGGCCAGGAGCATGGGCACCAAGAGGATGAGCGTCACCTTGTAGAGAATAAGCAGGAAAGCCTGCAGGAAATTCATGTTGACCGACTTGTCGATCAAGGGGAAGCAGACCGGCACGAGCAACGCCGTGAGGAAGTTGGACAAGAATGTGTAGGTGGTCATCTCCTCGAGCGAGCCACCCAGTTTGGCGGTGACCACGGCAGCGGCCGCCGCACAGGGTCCGATGATGCAGGTGAGCACCGACTCCATGAGGATGAGGTTGGGGCCTGTGAGGTGGAACACCAGGATGACGCACACCACGATGACCACGAAAAGGAGTTGGAAGAGCCCCACCCACCAGTGCCACCCCACGGGGCGCAGCCGGTGGAAATCGACCTTGCAGAAGGTGACGAAGAGAATGAGGAACATGAAGAGCGGGAAGATGGCATCGATGAAAGGCGCCATGGCATCGCCCGGCGCATCAAGCGCCGGAATCCACGCAAAGAGCAGATAAACAATGGTCCCCACCCCCATGGAGAGGGGCAGGGTCCATTCTTTCATTATCTTCAAAAGATTGTTCATTTCCCGTTTTTGAGTTTTTAAGCCAAGGAATATCAGACAAGTCTGCAATACAGCGCACACTACCGCATTCGTCTACACTCCTACACTCCTAAATTAGAGCGGCACATACTCCACGAAAGCCTCCATGGCCTCGTAGCAGGCCAGACCCAGGTCGTCGTAAAGTTTGGCGGTGGCGCGGTTGCGGTCTTCGGCACGCTGCCAGAAGAGGCGCTCGTCATTGCCCAAGAAGGGAGCGCTGTCCATCTGCGACTGGTGTTTGAGGATGGAGTAGCGCTTGGCGCGCAGTTCCTCCGGACTCATGGGCACGCACATCTCGATATTCTCGATGTCCCACTCGGCCCAGGCTCCGCGGTACATCCAGATGCGGCAGTCCTTGAGCCACTCGGCACCCGCTTTCTTGGCCTCGTCGATGGCAGCCAACACGGCATCGGTACACTTGCGGTGCGTGCCATGCGGGTCGGCCAGGTCGCCGGCCACATAAATCTGATGGGGTTTCACCTCTTCGAGCAGCTGCTGTACGATGGCCACATCGGCTTCGCCCATGGGATTCTTCTCTATCTTGCCGCTCTCATAGAAGGGCAGGTCGAGGAAGTGGACATGCGAGAGCGGAATACGGTTGTAGGTGCAGGCCGTGCGTGCCTCGCCGCGGCGGATGAGGCCCTTGATGGTGAGCACATCTTTTGTATCGATATCGCCTTCTTTCTTCTGGGCGAGGAAAGCCTTTATTTCCTTGTACTTGCTGGAAATGACGAGGTCGCTCTCCTCGGCGAAGAGCTGGTTGAAGCCGTTGATGAAGTGCATGAAGCGGGTCACCTCCTCATCGCCCACGGCGATGTTGCCGGAGGTCTCATAAGCCACATGCACATCATGGCCCTGCTGCACGAGTCGGCGCAGGGTGCCACCCATGGAGATGACATCATCATCAGGATGAGGTGAGAAGATAACCACCCGCTTGGGGAAGGGTTTGGCCCGCTCGGGGCGGTAGGTGTCGTCGGCGTTGGGCTTTCCGCCCGGCCATCCGGTGATGGTGTGCTGGAGGTCGTTGAAAATCTTGATATTGGCATTGTAGGCAGAGCCGTAGAGCGCCAGCAACTCGCTCAGTCCGTTCTCGTTGTAGTCTTTGTTGGTGAGTTTGAGAATGGGCTTGCCGGTGGTCTGGCACAGCCACACCAGCGCCGAGCGCACCAATTTGTCATTCCACTGGCAGGACGTGACAAGCCAGGGGTGCACGATACGAGTGAGGCGTGCGGCGGCGGCCAGGTCGATGACCACATGGGCATCGTTGTGCGTCTGCAGGAAAGTAGCGGGGATGCTGTCGGAAATGGGTCCTTCAATGGTGTGCTGAATGATGTCGGCCTTCTCCTCCCCCCATGCGGCCACATAGATGCGGCGGGCGCCCAGGATGGTGGCGATGCCCATGGTGATGGAACAAGGCGGTACCTGCTCGTTGGTACCGAAGCTGCGTGTCATCTCCTCACGCGAGGTCTGGTCGATGAGGATGAGGCGCGAGGTGGAATTCAGTCCGGAGCCAGGCTCATTGGTGGCGATATTGCCCATGCGTCCGATACCCAGGAGCATGATGTCGATACCGCCGAAGCTCTGTATGCGTTGCTCGTAGAGGCGGCAGTAGCTCTGCACATTCTCCTGCTGAATGCCAGCATCGGGCGTGAACACATTCTGCGGCTCCACATCGATATGGTTGAGGAAGCGGTCGCGCAACTGTTGTATGCTTCGGATGCCGCTCTCCGGGTTGATTGGGAAATACTCATAGGCATTGAACACCACCACATTGCGGAAAGAAAGTCCGCACTCTTTATGACGGCGTATGAGTTCCTGGTAAATGGGTGTAAGTGATAGACCGGTGCCCAGTCCGAGCACACAGAAGCGACCGTCGCGCTGACGGCTTCTGATTTCGGCCTCCACATCGTCGGCGATACGGCTGGCGCCTTCTTCTGCTGTTGCGAAGATGTCGGTAGGAATTTTCTCCAAGCGTGTTATCTCCGAGCGCTCAATGGCGGTCTGCGGCTGGAAGAACTTGGCCGGCACCTTGTTGAGGACAATTTGAGAACTGATGTGTAAATTCATAGTATACAGTTTTTGATTAATTGCAAACTGACGCGCCACATGGGCGCGTCAGCATGATAACATGAATACGGATTAGAGATTGTCTTTTTCGATATCCTTGAAGTAGCGGTAGGTGCCCACCTTGAGTTCATCGGTGGCAGCCTCGTCGCACACGATGATGCCATGGCGGTGCATCTGCAGGGCACTGATGGTCCACATGTGGTTGACGCTTCCCTCCACGGCAGCCTGCAGGGCACGAGCCTTGTGGTGGCCGTTGACCAGAATCATCACCTCGCGGGCATCCATCACGGTACCGACGCCCACGGTGAGGGCATGCTTGGGCACCTTGTTCACATCGTTGTCGAAGAAACGAGAGTTGGCGATGATGGTGTCGGTGGTGAGTGTTTTCACACGTGTGCGGCTGGAGAGCGAGGAACCCGGCTCATTGAAGGCGATATGGCCGTCGGGACCGATTCCGCCCAGGAAGAGGTCTACGCCTCCTGCCTCGGCTATCATCTCCTCATAGTGGCGGCACTCGGCCTCCAGGTCGGGAGCATTGCCGTTGAGGATGTGGATGTTTTCTTTGGGGCAGTCGATATGGTCGAAGAGGTTGCGTGCCATGAACGAATGGTAGCTCTCAGGATGGTCTTCTGCCAGATTCACATACTCGTCCATGTTGAAGGTGACCACATTTTTGAACGACACCCTACCCTCGCGGCAAGCCTTCACCAGCTCGGCATACATGCCTTCGGGCGAGGAACCGGTAGGCAGTCCCAACACAAAAGGTTTCTCGGCAGTAGGCTTTGCCTCGTTGATGCGCTTAATCACATGCTCGGCAGCCCATTTTGACATACCGGCATAGTCTTTCTCGATAATCAGTCTCATTTTTTCCTTTTATTTAAGATAAATTGTTCTGTCGGTCTTGTGACATTTAATCATAAATACGGGTGCAAAAATAACATTTCCAACCGAAAACAACAAACAAATTTACAATTTTCTTTGTACAGCCATCACTGATTATCACTTCACTGATTATCAAACTGAAGCGCGGTCTTGACATCTCGTCGGGACCGCGCTTCAGTTTTGAATGTTTCAGCAGTTTCGTTCATTCAGTAATCATTTCTTGAAAATCTTCGGACTATAATGTATCCTTGAACAATTCTTTTAGCCTAACAAACCTTTTCTTCTGAAGATACGATGCTCACGCATGATATAACATTAGGATTGATATAAATCAATTTCGTTTTCGGCTGCAAAATTACTCAATATAGAGGCTAAAAAAGGATTTTAATATTTTTTAAGGGTGAGAATCAACGTAAACGTTTTCATAGCCTTTCTCATCGATACGGGAAATCTTAAAGAAACGAAAAATGGGCACTTTAGCATAAAACGTAAAATGATACTTTCCATTTTTATTATATTTAAGGTCATTCTGTGCAAGATTTCAAGATTTTTGTCTAAATTTGCAGTCAAACTTGTAAAAAAAGGCACGAGACAGCGTGCACCGTTAACGGCAAAAGAAACTGGATGAAAGAATTTGTTATATCTGAAGTGAAAGCCGAGACCGCCGTGCTGGTGGGACTTATCACGAAAGACCAAGATGAAGAAAAGACAAAAGAATATCTCGACGAGCTGGAATTTCTGGCCGACACCGCAGGAGCTGTGACCGTGAAGCGCTTCACACAGCGCGTGGCAGGTCCGAGCTCTGTGACCTATGTGGGCAAGGGCAAGCTGCAGGAGATACGCGACTACATACAGGCCGAGGAAGAGGCCGAGCGCGAGGTGGGCATGGTGATATTCGACGATGAGCTGACCGCCAAGCAGATACGCAACATAGAAGCAGAGCTGAAGGTGAAGATACTGGACCGCACCTCGCTCATTCTTGATATCTTCGCCATGCGGGCTCAGACCGCCAACGCCAAGGCACAGGTGGAGTTGGCCCAATACCGCTACATGCTGCCCCGTCTGCAGCGTCTGTGGACCCATCTGGAGCGCCAGGGCGGCGGTTCGGGCTCAGGCGGCGGCAAGGGCAGTGTGGGACTGCGCGGTCCCGGTGAGACCCAGTTGGAGATGGACCGCCGTATCATCTTGCACCGCATCACGCTGCTCAAGCAGCGTCTGGCCGAGATAGACCAGCAAAAGAGCACGCAGCGCAAGAACCGCGGCCGCCTGATACGTGTGGCCCTGGTAGGCTACACCAATGTGGGCAAGTCGACCATCATGAACCTGCTGTCGAAGAGTGAGGTGTTTGCGGAGAACAAGCTCTTCGCCACCCTGGACACGACAGTGCGCAAGGTGGTTGTGGGCAATCTGCCCTTCCTGCTGGCCGACACGGTAGGTTTCATCCGCAAGCTGCCCACCGACCTGATTGACTCGTTCAAATCGACTCTCGACGAGACACGCGAGGCCGACCTGCTGCTGCATGTGGTAGACATCTCACACCCCGATTTCGAAGAACAGATACGTGTGGTGGAAAACACGCTGAAAGACCTTGGCTGCGCCGACAAGCCCTCTATGATTGTATTCAACAAGATAGACGCCTACCGCTGGGTTGAAAAAGAATCGGACGATCTGACCGCCCCCACCCGCGAGAATGTGTCGCTCGACGAGCTGAAGCGCACCTGGATGGCCAAGCTTCAGGAGAACTGCATCTTCATCTCGGCCAAGGAGAAGACCAACATGGATGAATTCCGTGAGACTGTGTACAGGAAAGTGCGCGAGCTGCATGTGCAGAAATACCCCTACAACGACTTCCTTTATCCCGCAGATTTTGAATAGTAACTAAAAAAATATTTTATCATGGCTTACAGACAACTGACAGAAAAAGAAATCGCCTCGCTTGAATCGAGAGGATGCAAGGCCGAAGACTGGGACCTTGTAACCGTGGCAGAAGACTTTGTTGACGACTATATCCGCAACGTGTCTTTCTACGGCAAGATACAGTTGGGCGTATTCAAGAAAGAGATTGAAGTGAGCAAGGGCTTCTTCAAGCACTCCGGCATCAAGAGCACCACACTGCGCAATGTTACTGCCGGCGACAACTGCCTGATTGAGAACATCGGCAACTTCATCAACAATTACACCATCGGCGACGAGTGCTACATCTCCAACGTGAACACCATAGAGACCACCGAGGGAGCCACCTTCGGCGAGGGCAATATGATATCCGTACTCAATGAGGTGGGCGACGGCAACGTGATTCTTTTCGACGGGCTCACCAGTCAGTTGGCCGCCCTCATGGTGAACCACCACCGCGACAAGCAACTCATCGACGCGCTGAAAGACCTGGTGAAAAAGGAGACGGCAGCCAGTGTGCCCGAGCGCGGCACCATCGGCAACCGGGTGAAGATACTGAACACCGGTGAGATCAACAACACCCACATCAACGACGACTGCGAGATAATAGGCGCCTGCCGCCTGAGCGACTGCTCCATCAAGAGCATACCCGAAGCCAGTGTGTACATCGGCAGCGGCGTGATCTGCGAGAACTCCATCATCTACGACGGGTCGTCGATTCTGAACAGCGTGAAGCTGCAGAACTGCTTTGTGGGCGAAGCATGCCAGATAACCAACGGTTTCACCGCCGAGAGCAGCATATTCTTCGCCAACAGCTATATGTCGAACGGCGAGGCCTGTGCCGCCTTCTGCGGCCCGTTCTCCGCCAGCCACCACAAAAGCTCGCTCCTGATAGGCGGCATGTTCTCCTTCTACAACGCCGGCTCGGCCACCAACTTCAGCAACCATGCCTACAAGATGGGCCCCATGCACTACGGCACCCTGGAGCGCGGCGCCAAGACAGCCAGCGGCGCTTACATCCTGATGCCCGCCAACATAGGCACCTTCTCCGTGTGCTTCGGCAAACTGATGTACCACCCCGACACCCGCAACCTGCCCTTCTCCTACCTCATGGCCTACGGTGACACCATGTACATGATACCAGGCCGCAACATCAACACGGTAGGACTGTACCGCGACATTCGCAAGTGGCCCAAACGCGACATGCGCCCCAAGAGCGGCCAGAAAAGCATTGTGAACTTCGACTGGCTGAGTCCCTTCTCTGTAGGAGAGATTTTGGAGGGCAAGAAAATTCTGGAACAGCTGCGTGCCGCATCGGGCGACAATGTGTCGACCTACAACTATCATGAATATGTGATCAAGAAGCACCACCTGCACCGCGGCATCAGAGACTATGACATGGCGCTCCGCATCTACATGGGTGCTGTACTGAAACGCCATGCCGTAGAACTGCCCAAATGCGGAGTGGGCACCGGCAAGTGGATAGACCTGGCCGGCTTGCTGCTGCCCGAGTCGGAAGAGGCTCGCCTCATCAGCGACATCAAGGACGGCACCATCGTCGACATCTACGAAGTGCTCGACCGTTTCCGTGAAATAGACCGCAACTACTCCGAATACCGCTGGACCTGGACTTACAAGATGATATGCGACTATTACGGCTTAGAGATGATAACCGAGGAAGACGCCAAGCGCATACACCAAGACTACATCACGGCCCGGCGCACATGGATATCGGAAATACGCCGTGACGCCGAGAAGGAGTACGACCTGGGCGATGTGGACGAAGAGGTGCTCAAGGACTTCCTCTCGAAGCTCGACAAGGAGATTGAATTTGAAGAGGAAAAGAAATAAAACCCTAACAATCTAAATCCGGACACAATATGAAAACAAGACTTCTGCTTGCAGCAAGCCTATGCCTGCTGGCTATTACGGCGCAGGCCAAAGACTACAAGTACAAGACTGTGGAGGGCGACCCTACACAGACCCGCATCTACACCCTGGACAACGGACTGACGGTCTACCTCTCTGTGAACAAGGAAGAGCCCCGTCTGCAGGCCAACATCGCCGTGCGCACCGGCTCGCGCAACGACCCCGCCGAGACCACCGGTCTGGCCCACTATCTGGAGCACCTCATGTTCAAGGGCACCAAGCAGTTTGGCGTGACCGACCCTGCCGCCGAGGCGCCTTATCTCGACGAGATTGAGGCCCGCTATGAAGTATACCGCACCCTGACCGACCCTGCGGCACGCAAGAAAGCCTATCACGAGATAGACAGTGTGTCGCAGATAGCCGCCAAATACTTCATTCCCAATGAGTATGACAAACTGATGTCGGCCATCGGCAGCGAGGGGACCAACGCCTACACGAGCACCGATGTGACCTGCTATGTGGAGAACATTCCCTCGAACGAGATAGAGAATTGGGCGCGTGTTCAGGCCGACCGTTTCCAAAACATGGTGATACGCGGTTTCCACACCGAGCTCGAAGCGGTGTATGAGGAAAAGAACATCGGCATGGCACAGGACAACCGCAAGATGTGGGAAGCCCTCTATGCCAAGCTCTTCCCCTCGCATCCCTACGGCACGCAGACCACCATCGGTACGCAGGAGCACCTGAAGAACCCCTCTATTACGAACATAAAGAACTACTTCAAGCGCTACTATGTGCCCAACAACGTGGCCATCTGCATGGCGGGCGACTTCGACCCCGATGAGGTGATAGGCATCATCGACAAATACTTCGGCTCCTGGAAGCGCAGCGACAACCTGAGCATTCCGCAGTTCGGACCTCAGCCGGCAATCACCTCGCCCCAAGACACCACCATCGTGGGAAAGGAAGCCGAATATCTGTTCATGGGTTGGCGTTTCGGCCGTCCCAACGAAGGACAGAGCGACACCCTCAACATCATCAGCCAGGTGCTGGCCAACGGCAGCTGCGGCCTCTTTGAGACCGACCTTGAGCAGACCATGAAAGTGGGCCGCGCCGGCGCCTTCGCCGACGAGATGGCCGAGTACACCCCCTTTGTGCTGTACGGTTATCCGAAAGACAACCAGACCCTGGAGGAACTGCGCGCCCTGCTGCTTGAGGAATTGGGCAAGCTGAAGAGAGGCGAGTTTGACGATGACCTGATACCCGCCGTGGTGAACAACAACAAGCTCACCTTCTACCGCAACCTTCAGAACAACGGCTCGCGCGCCAGCCTCATGGTCGACGCGTTCATCAACCAGCAACCCTGGGAGGATGTGGCCCACTACATTGAGAAGATATCCAAGATATCCAAGCAAGATGTGGTGGACTTCGCCAACCGCTACCTGAACGACAACTACGTGTGTGTGTACAAACGCACTGGCACCGACGCCAGCCAGGTGAAGATTGAGAAGCCCGAGATAACCCCCATACCCACCAACCGCGACCTGAGCAGCAACTTCCTAAACGAAATCAAGAACTCCTATGTGAAACCCATCAGTCCGCGGTTCCTCGACTTCGACAAGGACCTCACCGTGGGCACCACCAAACGCGGGCTGCCCCTGCTCTACAAGCAGAACACAGAGGACGGTCTCTTCACGCTCTGCTTCATGTATGACTTCGGCGAGGAGAGCGACCTGAACCTGAGCTACGGCCCCGGCTATCTGGAATATGTGGGAACCGACAAGAAGAGTGTGAGCGAAGTGAAGAAAGCCTTCTACAAACTGGCCTGCAACTACTCCGTCAGCATGGGCGGTCACAGTGCGAGTGTGCGCCTCAGCGGTCTGAACGAGAACCTGCCTCAGGCACTGGCCCTGCTCGAAGACCTTCTCAAGAACGCCAAGGCCGACAAGGAGTCCTACTCGAGCTATATAGACCTGATGATGAAAAACCGTGAGGACGGCAAGAAGAACCAGCAGAACAACTTCAGGGCCCTCACCCAATATGTGCAATACGGCCCCTACAACTCATACCGCAACGCCTTGAGCGAACAGCAGCTGCGTGCCGCTGACCCGCAGCATTTCCTCGACCTGCTGGGTGGCTTGAAAAACTATGAGCACACCGTGATGTACTATGGTCCGATGCCCCAGAAAGCCTTCGACAAACTGGTAAGCAAGCTGCACAAGACCGCCAAGCATCTGCAGCCGGCTCCCGCCGGCAAGGAATATACCGAGCAGACCACTCCGGTGAACGAGGTGTATGTAGCTCCCTATGAGGCCAAGAACATCTACATGATGCAATACCACAACGAGAACAAGCCTTGGAACATCGACGAGAGTGCCGTGCGCTACATGCTCAACGAATACTTCGGAGGCGGCATGAACAGCATCGTGTTCCAGGAGCTGCGCGAAAGCCGTGGACTGGCCTACAGCGCCGCAGCCAGATACTCCGCACCGTCGCGTCTGAACCATCCCGAGACATTCTACACCTACATCATATCGCAGAACGACAAGATGATGGACTGCATCAAAGTTTTCAACGAGATACTCGACGAGGTGCCGCAGAGCCAGTCGGCCTTCGACATCGCCAAACAAAGCGCCATGAAGAGCCTGCAGACCGACCGCACCACCAAGTTCGGCATATTGAGCAGGTACTACCAACTCCGCAAGCTCGGTTTCGACCATGACCCCAACAAGACCGTGTACGACCGTCTGCCGCAGGTGACCCTGCAGGATGTGCTCAATTTTGAGCGTCAGAACATGGCCGGCAAGACCTTCAAGTATCTCATTCTGGGCGACGAGAGCGACCTCGACATGAACGCCCTGGAAAAGATTGGTCCCGTGCACCGTCTCACCACCGAAGAAATCTTCGGCTATTAATGGAATCCACACATTTTTTAACCTTAAAAACATACAAGACATTATGGCATCATCACCAGCATTCAAGTACGCCCCGATGTTCCAACTGGGCGAAGACAAGACCGAATACCGCCTTCTGAGCAAGGAAGGCATCACCCTGAGCGAGTTTGAGGGCAAGGAAATCATCAAGGTGAGCCCCGAGGCTCTCACCCTCCTGGCCCAGGAAGCCTTCCACGACGTGGAGTTCATGCTCCGCCGCGAGCACAACGAGCAAGTGGCCGCCATACTGCACGACCCCGAAGCCTCTGAGAACGACCGCTATGTGGCCCTGCAGTTCCTGCGCAACGCCGAGACAGCCTGCAAGGGCATTCTGCCCTTCTGCCAGGACACCGGCACCGCCATCATACATGGTGAGAAAGGCCAGCAGGTATGGACCGGCTTTGAGGACGAGGAAGCCCTCTCACGCGGTGTGTACAACACCTTCGTAAACGACAATCTGCGTTACTCGCAGAATGCCCCCCTCAACATGTACGACGAGGTGAACACCCGCTGCAACCTGCCCGCACAAATCGACATCGAGGCCTGCGAGGGAGCCGAATACCGCTTTGTGATGGTAGCCAAAGGCGGTGGTTCCGCCAACAAGACCTACTTCTATCCCATGACCAAGGCCACCATCCAGAACGAAGGCACCCTGCTGCCCTTCCTGGTGGAGAAGATGAAGAGTCTGGGCACCGCAGCCTGTCCTCCCTACCATATCGCCTTCGTCATCGGCGGCACATCGGCCGAGAAGAACCTGCTCACCGTGAAACTGGCCAGCATCAAGTATTACGACGGTCTGCCCACCACAGGCGATGAGACCGGACGCGCCTTCCGCGACATCGACTTGGAGGAGAAACTGCTCAAGGAAGCCCAGAAGATAGGACTCGGCGCCCAGTTTGGCGGCAAGGCCCTTGCCCACGACATCCGCGTGGTGCGTCTGCCCCGCCACGGAGCCTCCTGCCCCATCGGCATGGGTGTGAGCTGCTCGGCCGACCGCAACATCAAGGCCAAGATAAACCGCGACGGTATCTGGCTGGAGAAGATGGACGCCAACCCCACCGAGCTCATCCCTGAAGAGATGCGTAAACCGGGCGAAGGAGCCAAGGGTATCGAGATAGACCTCGACAAGGGCATCGACGCCGTGCGTGCCGAACTCACCAAGTATCCTGTGAGCACCCGCGTGAACCTGAAGGGCACCATCATCGTGGCCCGCGACATCGCCCATGCCAAGCTGAAGGCCCGTCTCGACGCCGGTGAGGAAATGCCGCAGTATTTCAAGGACCACCCCATCCTCTACGCAGGTCCTGCCAAGACACCCGAAGGCTATCCTTGCGGCTCGATGGGTCCCACCACGGCCAACCGCATGGATCCCTACGTAGACGAGTTCCAGGACCATGGCGCATCGCTTGTGATGATAGCCAAGGGCAACCGTACACAACAAGTGACCGACGCCTGCCTGAAACATGGCGGTTTCTATCTGGGCACCATCGGCGGTGTGGCAGCCGTGCTGTCGCAGTCGAGCATCAAGTCGATTGAGTGTGTGGAGTATCCCGAACTGGGCATGGAGGCCATCTGGAAGATTACTGTTGAAGACTTCCCCGCCTTCATCCTGGTAGACGACAAGGGCAACGACTTCTTCAAGCAGCTCAAGCCTTGGACACCATGCAGCAAATAATGAAATCATAAACAACAACAGAGGAAAGGAAAGAATCACACTGTATTGGCGGTTCTTTCCTTTCCGCATTTTTTAATAAAAAACATGAAAAGAGGTCTTGTACTGGAAGGCGGTGCCATGCGCGGACTTTTCTCGGCCGGCGTGATGGATGTGATGTTGGAACACGGTGTCAACTTCGACGGCGGAGTAGGCGTTTCGGCCGGAGCCGCTTTCGGTGCCAATTTCATATCCCGGCAGACAGGGCGCACCATACGCTACAACAAGCGCTTTGCCAATGACTGGCGCTACTGCAGTCTACGTTCATGGATTACGACAGGCGACCTGTTTGGAGCAGAATTCGCTTACCATGAACTGCCCGACCGTCTCGACCCCTTCGACCGCGACGCCTTCGAACGAAACGAAATGGTATTCTATGTGGTATGCACCGATGTGGAGACAGGACAGGCCGTCTACAAGGAATGCCGTAAAACGGGTTATGAAATGCTGGAATGGGTACGGGCCTCTGCCTCCATGCCGCTTGTATCGCGGATCGTGGAACTGGAAGGGCACAAACTGCTCGACGGCGGTGTGGCCGACTCCATACCATTGGCTTTTATGGAGCGTCAAGGCTACGGGCGCAATGTGGTGATCACCACCCAGCCGGCAGGCTTTGTAAAGAAGCCCACCCCCTTCATGCCCCTTATGCGGTGGAGTCTGCGGAAATACCCCCAAATGATACGCGCCCTTGCCGAGCGCCATATCATGTACAATAAACAGCTGGACTACCTTTCCCGACAAGAAAAATCCGGCACGGCACTGGTGATACGTCCTGACGAACCACTAAAGATAGGGCACACCTGCCATGACGCCGATGAAATGCAGTGTGTGTACGACCAAGGCCGGAAGAAAGGTTCCGAAATGATACATCAAATCATCGATTTTCTCAAAGAAGCATAGACAGATTCTGTTAATTCAGAAGAAGTAATCTTATCTTGAGCTAAGAAAGAGTCGATTTTTTTTCGTTCTGCGCCCAAATTTGCTTACCTTTGCACCCGACTTACAAGATGTAGGTTAAGGGGTGCCCGATGGTTCGGGCTGAGATTAGACCCTCATACCTGATCCGGATAATGCCGGCGTAGGGATTCGTTCTTTTTCCATCCCCCTTATTGTATCATCAAAAACTAATAAGGTAATCATGAACAAAAAACAATTAGCGCTTTTCGGTCTGCTCCTTATAGCAAGCCTTCCAATCACAGCACAAGAGGACAACGACACCCTAAGGTTGGAGCGGCTGCAAGAAGTGGTGGTCAAAGGCGTTCGCGCACAGAGAAACGCACCTTTTGCCGTAGCCAACATCAAGAAGAAAGAACTCGACAATTTCTCAAAGACAGGGAAAGAACTTCCCTTCCTCTTCTCACAGACACCCGGTGTGCTCTCATGGAGCGAAAATGGTGTAGGAACCGGAACCACCTATATGCGTATTCGTGGCGCCGCCGGCTCGCGCATCAACGTGACCCTTGACGGAGTGCCTCTCAACTCACCTGAAGACCAGACCGTGTTCTGGGCCAACATGAACAGCTATGGCTCACTTTTGGGCAATGCTCAGATACAACGCGGTGTGGGAACATCGACCAACGGAGACGGTGCCTTCGGCGGCACCATTTCGCTCTCGACGAAGACACCCTCCACAACCGCCGGCGGTGAGGTAAGTTTCTCCTACGGCAGCTACAACACGTTCAATGTAGGCGGTTCCTTCTCCACCGGACTTCTTTGGAACCACCTTATCTTCGACGGTGCCTACCATGAGACCAACACCGACGGCTACATACACGGCACACGCGGGCGTTCAGGCTCCTACTATGGCGGGCTGTCATGGCTGGGGGAAAACTTCAGCATACGCTATAAGAACATCGGCAACTTTGAAAAGACAGGCCAGGCCTGGAACGGTGTGACCGCCGGCAACGACGACCTGTCGCTCATGGACGGCACCTACGGTATGAATACCGGCATCAAGACCTACAAAGACCTCTACAATGCAGGATTGGGCCGATACAACTCACTCTATGAACAACTGGCCTACGACCGCAACGGTGACTTCTACCGTGACAGCAAAGGAAACTACCACACCCAGCGCTACAAGATGAGCGACGGATCCTACTGGCCGAAAGCCACCGACAATTTCTGGCAGAACCACAATCTCCTGACAGGCGCATGGGATATCAACGAACACTGGAGCACCACCGCCACCCTTCGCTATACCCACGGCTACGGCTACTACAATGAATTCCGCCCTCAGAACAAGATAAAGAAGCTTGGACTGCCCAACGCCATTTTCGGCTACGATGCTGTGGGCAATGTGAAAAAGACCGACTGGGTGCGCAAAAAAGGCATGACACAAGACACCTACGGACTCGTCTGGAACCTCAACTATAAAAATGACCGTTGGGACATCATCGGCGGAGTCTCCCTCCAGCAGTTTGACGCCAACCACTTTGGCTACGTCACCTATCTGAGCGACAACACGCTGCGGTCACTGCTTCTGAAAAACGGCGACTACAAATACTATGACTCTGACGCCAAGAAACTGGACGGCAACGCCTTTGCCAAAGGCACCTACCACCTGAACGAACTTTGGGATGTCTATGCCGACCTGCAGTATCGTTATGTGACCTACAAGACCGACGGTTACAACGACAAATTCGTCTACAACGACAAGACTTACCTCTACGACAAGCACAACCTCGACATCGACGAGCAATACAATTTCTTCAACCCCAAAGCCGGTGTCAGTTTCCACCAGGGAGGACATCACGCCTATGCCAGCGTGGCACTGAGCCACCGCGAGCCTGAGCGCAACAACTTCACCGACAACGGCAATTATCCTGCCCCCAAAGCCGAATCGCTCCTCGACTTTGAACTGGGCTACAATTTCACGGCCGACAATTTCCAAGCCGGTATCAACCTTTACTACATGGACTACAACGACCAGTTTGTGCAGACAGGACAAGTGAGCGATATCGGCGAGAACCTGACCACCAACATCAAAGACTCCTACCGCGCCGGTATAGAAATCAGTGCCGGCTGGAATCCGCTGCCCTGGCTCACCCTCGAGGGCAACGCCGCCCTCAGCCAGAACAAGATCAAAGATTTTGATGAATATGTGGAAGACTGGGACGACTGGGAGGGCAACCCCGATGCCGCCAAATACCACTGCGACGGAAACGGCGACGAACTGCGTCAATTCCACTACAGCAATTCAACCCTCGCCTACTCGCCCTCGGCCATTCTCAATGGTTTTATTACCGCCCACCACAATGGCTGGCAGGTTACCTGGCACACCAACTTTGTGAGTCGGCAATATCTCGACAACACGGAGAACGAAGACCGCTCTTTACCCAGCTACTCAACCTCGAGTTTGAGTTTCAACTACAGTTCGAAAGTGAGCAAGGTCTGTCCGCTCAAGGAAGTGATACTCGGTCTGAACTTCAACAACGTGTTCAACCGCCGCTACGCCTCAAGCGGTTGGGTCTACTCCGCCATTGCCGAGAGCTATGGCCATGCCAATGACAACCGTTACTATCAGATTGGCTTCATCCCCATGGCAGGATTTACCGTAATGTCGAGCGTCACCCTAAAATTCTAAAGAACAATGCTAGACTTTCTTGCCCATTATTGGCTTGACATGCTGACCACGATACTCGGGCTGGCTTACATCCTGCTCCAGTATCGGGCCAGTATCTGGCTGTGGGCGGTGGGAATCGCCATGGAGTCGTTCGGCATTGTGCTTTTCTACCAAAAAGGCCTGTACGCCGACTGTGGTATGGAACTCTACTATCTGGTCATGAGCATCTATGGATTCATTTCTTGGAAATACCTGCACCACGGCAGCGGCAGCGACAAAAAGTCCGAGAAACCGGTGACCCACTTCGAAGACCGCTATATCCTGCCCTGGACCATCGGCACCTTGCTCATCTGGGGTGCAATATATTATTTTCTCGCCTACCACACCGACTCCCGTGTGCCCATAGCCGACTCATTCACCACCGCCTTGAGCATTGTGGGCATTTGGGCACTGGCAAAAAAATACCTGGAACATTGGCTCATCTGGATTGTGGTCGATGCTGTGTCCAGCATTCTCTATTTCTCCAAAGACATTCCTTTCAAGGCCAGTCTTTATGCGCTCTATGTGGTAATAGCTATTCTGGGATATATGAAATGGAAGCGAATGATGGCAAATTCACAAAAAAATTGTTTATATTTGGACGAGAAGACTTGATTGTTTGCGTCCACAATGTTAATATTTGTTTATTGAGACAAAAAAAATGACAGAACATTTGGAAATAAAGCGGAATCCCCGTAAATTTGCATTCGAAACAAGCAATCTATAAAAAATAGATATAAATATATCTCACAATTGTGAGATTTTGTCCACTCGTGAGAGTCGATTTCTTTGAGTTAATTTATTTTAGTAAGTTATAGGCATACCTCTGTAGTCGTGATGATTACGGAGGTTTGCCTATTATAGAGGGTATGTGTTCTCCTTCTCTTTGTCTTTTTAGCATTTGTTCACTTGCTTAGATTTTAAAACGACAAAAAATATGGCATTTCGCTAAGTTCACGAAACGCCATCACAAGAAGATTCTGGCCAAACGGCTTTTTCAATCACTCAACCACGCTTTTTCAGCAGGAACGAGTTTTCAATACTGGTCACCTCATCACAGAACTTACGGTCTATTTTCATTCTCTCCGACACCTTCTCGCAGCTATGGATAACCGTAGAATGGTCGCGACCGGCCACCAATTTGCCGATACGTGCAGCAGGCATCTTGGTATACTTTTGTGCGAGGTACATAGACACCTGACGGGCCACCACGAGATCTCTCTTACGGCTCTTACCACTCACATCCTGTGCCGAGACATTAAAATGATTGCACACTTTGTCTATAATATCATCGATGGTGAGGGGTTTGTTGTCTACCTTGACGGCACGCATCATCACCCTACCCGCCAGTTTCATGTCGATATTGCAATTATAGACCACTGAATAAGCCATGAGCGAATTGACGATACCTTCCAAGTCCCGCACACTACCGTTGGCGGTGTTGGCAATATACTCTATCACCTCCTCGGGGAAATCAAGTCCGTCGTGCTTTATCTTACTGTTCAGGATGTCTCGGCAGAGCTGCACGTCAGGCCTTTCCAATTCAGCTATCAGTCCGCAGCTGAATCGGGTAATAAGACGTTCGTTCATACCCTTCAGATCTACCGGCGGTCTGTCACATGCCAGAATAATCCGTCGTCCATTGCGTACCAGATGGTCAAAGATATGGAAGAAGGTGTCTTGTGTCTTCAGCGCAGTGACCCACTCCTGAATATCGTCCACTACCAACACATCGATTGTCTGGTAGAAGTTGATGAAATCGTTGAGCGTATTATTGCGTACAGCATTCGTATACTGCACCTGGAAGAGCCGTGCACTGATATAGAGCACCCTACTCTGCGGGAAATGCTGTTTCACATACACCCCCATGGCATTGACGAGATGCGTCTTTCCACAACCTGAGGGGCCATAGATGAACATGGGGTTGAATTGATTGGAGAAGGGCTTTTGTGCGATGGACAATCCCAAAGCGCGGGGCAGTTTGTTGCTGTCGCCCTCGATGAAGTTGTCGAAAGTCTGACGTGGATTGAGCTGCGGATCAATATCCTGCGGCTTCTGTGCATCAAGCACTGAAGGAGGCTGATTTCCGCGTGTCTGTGGCTGCGGTTTGGCTATCTGTGCCGCAGAATCAGACAGGAGGTCAACTGTCACATCATGGGCCTTATCGGTCACGATACGGTAAGACAGCTGAACTGAGGCTCCATAAATTCTTTTAAGCACCTTACTCAACAAGTCGACATAGTTTTCCTCCAGGTACTCATACACGAATGGGCTGGGTACCTGCACCAACACCGTTTTGGTGGCCGTATTGAACGACTCAAAGACGATGGGCTTAAACCATGTGTCGTACTGCTGCTCTGTCACGTTGTCCCGAATCAGTTTCAGGCAATCGTTCCAAAGAGCATCGGGTGCTTTGTTCATTTATCTTGCTAATTATTATAAGGTAAGAATCAGGGCATACTTTCCCTTTCATCCAAAAGCGAATGCAAATATCGCTATTTTTTTTGTGATATCAAAATTCACATTTGATAAGAAATCGAGCCATCTGCCGTAAGGCGCTATAAAATGGCACTTTAGGAAGGGTCGCTCTTTTGTTCTAAAATTTCAAATTTGTATTTTTGCAACATCTTGTTTAACAGTCACTTGCAATATCTTTACAGTAATTTACCCATTCCCGGTCCTATTATCTCACGACAATCCGAAAGTGGTAATTCTTAATACTTTGCGAAAGATTGGATAAAGTGATTCAACAAGCAGTTGTTATTTAGACAAAATCTAAATTAGACACAGAATTGATTATATAACCATGGACCGCATCACTTATCTTTTTTCCCGAAGACAGAGAAATGCACATAGCGTTTAGGATGCTCTCTGAGGTTTACGAGCAGAGAATCGGCGTGAGCCAGTGTCGCGTTTAGATTGTTGTACATAGCATCATCGTTGAGGAGTTTGGCCAGCGACCCTTTATCATCATTGAGTTTGGCTGTGAGTTGTTTCAGATTGCTCACCGTGGCAGTGAGTTCAGCCAATGTGGTTTCTATATCAAGCTGCTTCAGTTTGTCGGTCATCTCCGTTGTATTGGTCAGGGTGGCATTGGCCTGTCCGATAAGTCCGTCGGTTTTCTTCAGCAAACCGGGCACACTACTGTTAAGTCCTGCCATAAGTTTGTTGATTTCATCTGTAGTGGTAGTGAGCCGCCTTGTAACGAACTCCGCATTATGAAGTGTTTCGCCGAGAGCCGGGTCTGCCAAAAGATTGTTCACGCTCATAAGAATGGAGTCGAGCTTGGGGAGCATAGCTTTCACATCGGGAACAATTTCCTTGAGTTGCCCCATGGCCCCACTGTTCACACGTCCGCTGATGGTTTCCTTCTCCTTAAGATAGTCACCATTATCCTGGCCGAAGACGAGGTCGAGCCGTACATTGCCCAGGAGGTCACTGGAGATTTCGGCTTCTGTGTCTTTGGGCAGTTTGAGATGCTTGTCGATACCCACCTCCGCAATGATTTCGTCTTTTTTGTTGAAATCATAATGAATGGATTTCACTGTGCCCACTTTGAAGCCATTGGCCATAATGGGACTGGATCCTGACAGTCCGCTGATATTTTTGAACGTCACATAATAGATATTGTCGGTGGAGAACAGGTTCACGCCCTTCAGGAAATTCATTCCGAAGAAGAGCAGCACAAGTCCGACGATGGCCACCAGCGCAATTTTTACTTCTTTCGTGAATAGTTTCATTTCAGATTCGATTTGTTCGTACGGAATTCTCTGATAGCTTGCGCTACGTCCATTTTCACGCCATCCTTGAAGGCGATGACAAAAGCCTCGGGGAATTTGTCAAAGATAGACTTACGCAGACGATTTATCTCGTTGAAGTCGGGCGAAGCGCCGACGGTATACTTCACCATACCATTTTCCTGATAACTTTCCACATTGGCCAAGCCTTTGAACTCAGGACTGTCGGGAGGAAGCTGCTGACTGCTGGCCCCAATCTGCACCTTGAAAATGGGGCGGCTGCCCGATGTCGGGTCAACCTTCTGAGTGGGAACTGGCTCCACCTTCGTGGCGGGCTGCTTCGGCTGTTCCTTCGTGGCAGGCTGCTTCGGCTGTTCCTTGGCGGCAGGCTGCTTCAGCTGTTCCTTGGCGGCAGGCTGCTTGGGCTGTTCCTTGGCGGCAGGCTGCTTCGGCTGTTCCTTGGCGGCAGGCTGCTTCGGCTGTTCCTTCGTGGCAGGCTGCTTCGGCTGTTCCTTGGCGGCGGGCTGCTTCGGCTGTTCCTTGGCGGCAGGCTGCTTCGGCTGTTCCTTGGCGGCGGGCTGCTTCGGCTGTTCCTTGGCGGCGGGCTGCTTCGGCTGTTCCTTGGCGGCGGGCTGCTTCGGCTGTTCCTTAGCAGTGGTCTTCTTCTTGGAAGAATCTGTTTTCGGTTCCTCCGTCTTCACGGAAGAAGAAGTGGCAGAATTGCGTGCCCCATACTTCTTTTTATATTTCAGGAAAGCATTGAAGATGCCGTGAGCGAGCAGGTCCTGCCCGTTGCTGGAGTCGAGGAAAGCCTCCTCATCGGGAGTGGTAAGGAATCCCAATTCAATCAGGCATCCGGGCATGGAAGTTTCTCTGAGCACCAGAAATCCGGCCTGGTGCACACCTTTGTTCTGCTGTCCGGATAGAGAACAAGCCTCGTGCTGAATCATTTTCGCCAATTCCACGCTGTTCGACATGTTGTTGTCTTGCATCAGCTCAAACATAATATAGCTTTCCGATGATTTCGGATCAAATCCGGCATAGCGCTGTTTATAATTGTCCTCCACCAAGATGACCGAGTTTTCCCTTTTTGCCACATCCAGATTGTCGCTGGCCCTGTGCATACCCAGCGTATACGTTTCGAAGCCGCGCGATATCTTTCCGTCGGGCAGCGCATTGGAATGGATGGAGATGAAGAGGTCGGCCTTGTTTCTGTTGGCGATAGCAGCCCTCTCACTCAATTCGATGAAGACATCCGTCTTGCGTGTGTAAATCACTTTCACATCAGGACAATTTCGTTCCACATATTTGCCGAAGGCCAGAGCCACTTTGAGGTTCACGTCTTTTTCCAAAGCCTTGACGCCGCGTGTGCCTGGATCTTTGCCGCCATGTCCTGCATCAATGACAAGTGTAAAGCTGGGGGCAGCCACCACAACGGCAGCGCACAGGCACCATCCCCACACTATCATCCATATTCTTTTTATCATAAACTAATCCTTGTTTCCGTATCAATCTTATCTGACAATCATCTGCATTTGCAGCATCCCGAGCTTCATCTTACGAAGTAAGCTCTCACACCGGCACCCTTACAGTCGGCTCCCATAGGTGGATTTTCCTTTCTCACCTCCACCCATATTTTCTCTATGGAAGGAAAGGTCTGGAAAAGCCTTTCGGCTATCCGTCCCGCCACATGTTCGAGCAGCGCAGAAGGAAACGCCATTTCCTGCCGTACGATATCTGTTATCACGGCATAATTGACGGTATCGTCCACGCAGTCAGACTTCACAGCATTCATAATTGGAGCCGTCACTTCCACCGAGACGGTAAAGTCGCCTCCAACAGTTCTTTCCTGAGGCATCACCCCATGAAAGGCCCTTACGTGAATATGGTCTACGAAGACCTTAGCCTCGACACACTGCATGATTCAGATTTTATCCACAACGCGAGGCTCCGCAATTTTTACAGGTGAGGCATCCCTCCTGGTACACGAGTGTTTCCTGTCCGCAGTTGGGGCACTTCTGTCCTTTTGCCTCCGTTCCATCGACGATATATTTCTTCAGAGCCCTTTCCACACCGTTTTTCCAGGTGTTGATGCTCTCGCTCTTGAGCTGAAGTGAGCTCACCAGCTTTATCACATGGTCTATCGGCATGCGGTAGCGCAGCACGCCGGAGATGAGTTTGGCATAGTTCCAGTATTCGGGATTGAATTTCTCACTCAGTCCTTCTACGGTGGTCTTGTATCCCCTCTTGTTTTCAAACTGGAAGTCATAGCGGTGTGAGCCGTCGGCATTGGTCTGTTTTATTATTTTGCCCTTGGTCACCGTCTTGGGCAACACAATTCCCTCTTCATCGTCTTGCAGACCCGTAAAAATCTCGTAGGGATATCCGTGCAGCAGTCCTACGAAAGCCACCCATTTCTCCTTGTTGTTCTGGAAGCGCACCACGTCGCATTCCAGCACTTGCGGCCGGACCTCCGTCACCTCAGGCAGTTTGCAGGGTGCGGGAGCGGGCTTTTCGGTCTTCTTTTTCTTGACCGACAGCATCACGCCAGCCCTGCTGCCGTCGCGGTAGATGGTGCATCCTTTACATCCCGAGCGCCATGCTTCCACATAGAGCCGGTCTACAAGCGCCTCGTCCACATCATTCGGCAGATTGACCGTCACGCTGATGGAGTGGTCCACCCATTTCTGTATGGCCCCTTGCATTCTCACTTTCATGAGCCAGTCCACGTCATTGGCTGTGGCCTTGTAGTAAGGCGATTTGGCCACCAATTCGTCTATTTCCTCCTGTGAGTAGCGCTTATCGGTATCGATACCGTTTATTTTCATCCAGGTGAGGAATTTTGGATGATATACTATATATTCCTCAAAAGAGTCGCCCACCTCATCGACGAAGTCCACACGCACATTGCTGTCGCCGGGGTTCACTTTTCTGCGTCTCTTATATACCGGCATGAACACCGGTTCAATACCGCTGGTGGTCTGTGTCATAAGGCTGGTGGTGCCTGTGGGAGCAATGGTGAGACAGGCGATGTTGCGCCGGCCATATTTCACCATATCCGCATAGAGGGCCGGATCGGCTTCTTTTATGCGCAGCATGAAGGGGTTGTTCTTTTCGCGCTCGCTGTCGTAGATGGCGAAAGCTCCGCGCTCACGTGCCATATTGACGGACGACCCATAAGCGGCCAGCGCCAGCGTCTTGTGCACGTTGACCGAGAAGTCAGTAGCCTCCTGTGTGCCGTATCGCAGTCCCATGGCAGCTATCATGTCTCCTTCGGCGGTGATGCCTACGCCTGTACGTCGTCCCATGCCGCTCTTTTTCTTAATTTTCTCCCAAAGATGGAATTCGGCGCCCTTCACCTCATCGCTTTGGGGGTCTTGCTTGATTTTCTCCATGATGAGGTCTATCTTCTCCAGCTCAAGGTCCACGATATCATCCATGATTCGCTGTGCCTTGGCCACATCCGAGCGGAATTTCTCATAGTCGAAATAAGCCTCCGCAGTAAAGGGGTTCGCCACATAAGAGTAAAGGTTCAGGCAAAGCAGTCGGCAGGAGTCATAAGGACAGAGCGGAATCTCTCCACAAGGATTGGTAGATATGGTCCGGAAGCCCAGGTCGGCATAGCAGTCGGGCAGGCTTTCCCGGATGATGGTATCCCAGAAGAGCACGCCAGGCTCTGCGCTTTTCCATGCGTTGTGAACGATTTTCTCCCAAAGTTCTCTGGCTTTGATATGTTTTTCCACCATGGGTTTGTCGCTTCCGATGGGGAACTGCTGAACATACTCTTTGTCTTCGATGGCACATTTCATGAATTCATCGTCGATGCGGACCGACACATTGGCGCCGGTCACCTTGCCTTCGGTCATCTTGGCATCGATAAACGCCTCGCTGTCGGGGTGTTTGATACTCACAGAGAGCATCAGAGCGCCTCTGCGTCCATCCTGTGCCACCTCACGGGTAGAATTGCTGTAGCGTTCCATGAAAGGCACCAGTCCGGTGCTGGTGAGCGCCGAGTTGTTCACCGGTGTTCCCTTGGGGCGTATGTGCGAGAGGTCGTGTCCCACGCCTCCCCTGCGCTTCATGAGCTGCACCTGCTCCTCGTCTATGCGCATGATGGCGCCATAGGAGTCGGCATTGCCGTCGAGGCCTATCACGAAGCAGTTGGAGAGCGAAGCCACCTGGTGGTTGTTGCCGATACCAGTCATGGGGCTGCCGGCCGGCACTACATAGCGGAAGTGGTCGAGCAGTTCGAACACCTCCTGGTCGCTCATCGGATTGGGGTATTTGTTTTCTATTCTTGCTATCTCACGGGCGATGCGCCAGTGCATGTCTTCGGGTGATTTTTCGAAGATATTGCCGAAGCTGTCCTTCATGGCATATTTGTTCACCCACACGCGTGCAGCGAGTTCATCACCCTCAAAATATTGCATGGAAGCCTCAAAAGCCTCCTCATAAGTGTATGTTTTAAGTTGGTCCATTCTTGAAAATCAAATTTGGTGCAAAGTTACGGAAAATCGAGGGCAGAACAAAATGAATTAATTCATTTTTTATGCCGAGATGGAGTAACTTATTTGAAGTTACGGAAAATCGAGGGCAGAAAAAATAAAAAATCATTTTTTTTGTCGCACTCTTTACATTATCTTTGCAAAAGAATGCAAGCCTACCCCCATCTCACTTGCATTACCGTATGTCACCGAAAAAGACGAAACCAACATAACCAAGATGAAAACGATTCTCCAACGCCGCACCATCCGCCGCTATAAAAGCGACGATGTGTCACCCGAACTGCTCAACAAACTATTTGCCGTCGCCTCGCGCACCCAGACCATGGGCAACCTTCAGCTTTACAGCGTAATAGTGACCCGCGATGCCCAGATGAAGCACAAGTTGGCCCCCGCCCACTTCAACCAGCCTATGGTAGAGCAGGCCCCTGTGGTGCTGACCGTCTGCGCCGATTTCCGCCGCACCACCGACTGGTGCGAGGCCCGTAAGGCCAACCCCGGCTACAACAATTTTCTCTCTTTTATCAATGCCGCCACTGATGCGCTGCTCTTCACCCAGAGTTTCTGCCACTTGGCCGAGGAAGAAGGACTGGGCTACTGTTTTCTGGGCACCACCGTCTACATGCCCCAGCTCATTATCGACGCACTCCATCTCCCCCAGCTTGTGATGCCGGTGGCCACGCTCACCCTGGGTTGGCCCGATGAATGTCCGCCACTCTCCGACCGACTTTCTCCAGCCGCCTTTGTCCATGAGGAGACCTACAAGGACTACACCCCCGAAGCTATCGACCAATATTACACAGAGAAGGAGCAACTGCCAGAGAACCAAGAATTTGTACGCATCAACAAGAAGGAGACACTGGCCCAGGTATTTACCGACTGCCGCTACACCCGCAGCGACAATGAGGCTATGTCCGCCACCCTGCTCGAAACACTTCGCAGACAGGGTTTCCTGCAATAATTCATTTCCACTTTTAACACATCACAAGAAATCATCCCATGCGCCACACCATGAGACGGCTCCGTTTGTTGACCGTGCTTCTACTATCTGTCTTAGGTCTATGTCCATCCCATGCCCAATCTTTGTCAGCCACGCCTTTGTCAGACGCCGACACCACCACTTACGACGTGATTGTTGTGGGCGGCGGGCCTGCCGGTATCGGAGCAGCGCTCGGAGCCGCAAAGACAGGTGCCCGCACGCTCCTTTTGGAGCGCGACAGCCGAATAGGCGGCACAACGGTGCAGGCCGAGGTGTGCGACATAGGCATCTTGCATGGCCATGGGGCAGGCAGCCGGTGTGGTAGCGGCTCTTGCTGCTTCGAAGCACTGTGCCCCCCGCCAGGTGCCCCTTGCCCCCATCAGGCAATGTCTGAGCCGTATCGGCCACATCGTACCCTCCAAGGAGTGAGTCATCGCGCAACAGCTTAGGGCACTGCGGTCCTCCACATAGTCAAATCTGCACGCTGAAGACACAAAAGAATGGGCCCCTGAAAGTGAAGGAAACTTTCAGGGGCCCATTATCTTTGTACTTCCTCTCGATTGAGAGGGTTTTGGTCTAATTATCCAGATTAGAGATCGTCTACCACCGGTCTGTACTTCGGCACAAGGGTCTTCATGATGACCCATCCGATAAGGTAAGCCACAGCGCAGAAGCAGAACACCTGCATGTAAGCGGCAGGTTTGCCCTCCATACCGAAGAAGGTATAGGCAGCACCCTGTCCCTCAGCGTAGGTGAAGAGCATACCCGAAATCTTATTGATGAGCATGGAGCCCAGACCACCGGCCATGGCACCGATACCGGTAATGGTAGCGATGGTCGATTTGGGGAACATATCACCCACGGTAGAGAAGATGTTGGCACTCCAGGCCTGGTGTCCTGCACCGGCCAGACCGATGATGATGGCGGGCCACCAAGCCGGGTCGATAGGACTGTTCTCCCACATGGCGAGCGGCTGTGCAAACAGGGCAAACAAGGGGAAGAAGGCGAAGATGAGCATGGCGAGCATACGTCCGGCATAAGGATTCATGCCGCGTTTCTCCACAAAGAGCTTGGGCAGGTAGCCGCCGAAGATACTCACCACGGTCACGATGAAGTAGAGTGTGAAGATGAGCAGCTGTCCCATAGTCGACGACGACTTGTAGCCGAACTGATCGGAGAAGTAGGCAGGAGCCCAGAACAGGTAGAACCACCACACACCGTCGGTCATAAACTTACCCACGATGAACGACCAAGTCTGGCGGAAGGTGAAGCACTTGGCGAAGCTGATGGCCGGTCCCTCGTCGTTGGAGTCTTTCGGATCGGCATCGGTTTCTGTATCCTGGTTGATATAAGTGAGCTCGGCGGCATTCACATGCTTGCTCTTGTTGGGTTTGTCATAGATAAACACCCAGAGTCCCATCCACACGAATCCCAGCACACCGATGATGATGAAAGCCATTTCCCATCCGAAAGCCTCGGCAAGAGGAGGAATGCTCACCGGTGCGGCCAAAGCGCCCACCGAGGCACCGGCGTTGAAGATAGAAGTGGCGAAAGCGCGGTCTTTCTTAGGGAAGTACTCAGCCGTCACCTTGATGGCGGCGGGGAAGTTTCCGCTCTCACCCAGGGCAAGGATGGCCCGGCAGAAGAGGAAAAGATACACCGAGACGGTGGCGATACTGAGAGCAGTCATGGAGCCGGCCTCAACAGCCTTGAGAGCGGCCACGCCGTCGATGCCTTCATACTTCATGGTCACCCATCCGCATCCGGCATGGAGGCAGGCACCCAGCGACCACACGAAGATGGCCCAGAGATAGCCTTTCTTAGTGCCCATCCAGTCGATGAACTTGCCGGCAAAGAGGCAGAACACGGCGTAGAGGATGGAGAACACGGAGGTGATGGTACCGTAATTGTCGTCAGTCCAGTGGAATTCGGGCGCAATAAAGTCCTTCCACGTCAGCGAGAGTACCTGGCGGTCCATATAGTTGACCGTCGTGGCAAAGAAGAGCATCGCACAAATCACCCAACGATAGTTGGTCATTTTCGTAGTTTGTATAGGGCTCATAAGTGTGTAAATAGATTTGTTTTATTTGTTATTATTCTGTTTATGTCTTCCTCATGCCGTTGGTTTTTCGACATTTGGTGCAAAGATACATCTATTTTTTCGTTTTCACTTACATCTGAGGCGAAAAAAGCAAAAAATCATTGGCCATGGTCCCGCACGGGAGCCATGGCCGATGCATTGAGACCTAATCTTGGAAGTACACCCTCTTCACCCTTTCGCTAACGGCTGTGAGCACTTCATAGGGAATGGTGTCGAGCAGGTCGGAGAGCACTGTTACTGGCAGGTTGTCACCGAAGATTTCCACCCTGTCGCCTTCCTGGCAGTCGATGCCAGTCACATCAATCATGGCCACATCCATGCAGATATTGCCCACGTAGGGAGCTTTCTTACCATTCACCAGGCAGTAGCCCCTTCCGCGTCCCAGGTGGCGGTCCAGTCCGTCGGCATAGCCGATAGGTATGGCTGCTATCACGCTGTCGCGCTCCAGATGTCCTTTGCGGCTGTATCCAACCGTTTCTTCCTTGGGCACATGGCGCAGTTGCAGGATGGTGGTGCGCAGAGAGCACACATTGTTGATGATGCTGTTGTCGCGGCTGTCCACACCATAGAGGCCGAGTCCCAGGCGGCACATGTCCAACTGTCTTTCGGGAAAATGCTCAATACCGGCGCTGTTGTTGATATGCCGGAGAATGGTGTGCGGGAAGGCCGCCTGCAGTTTACGGCTGGCCGTATCGAACCGTTCGAACTGCCCCAGTGAGAAGCGGTCGAAGTCATCGCTGTCGGATCCCACGAAGTGGGAGAATACCGACCGCGGCAGCAATTCGTTCTGATGGGTGAGCCGGTCGATGAGTCGGTCGATGTCTTTTTCCGGGTTGAAGCCCAACCGGTGCATGCCCGTATCGAGTTTTATGTGTACGGGATAATTGGTGATGCCCTCCTTGCGTGCCGCTGCGATAAGTGCATCGAGCAGGCGGAAACTGTACACCTCGGGTTCCAGGTCAAAATCGAAAAGCGTATGGAAGGCCGACATCTCCGGATTCATTACCATGATATTGCCGGTGATGCCGTTGTTGCGCAGTGTAGCGCCCTCATCGGCCACGGCCACAGCCAGATAGTCCACCCGGTGGTCCTGCAGCGTCTTGGCTATCTCTACGGCGCCTGCGCCGTAGGCATTGGCCTTCACCATGCAGGTGAGTTTGGTGGTCGGTTTGAGGAAAGAGCGGAAGTGGTTCAGGTTGGCCACCACCGCATTGAGGTTCACCTCCAGGGTGGTCTCATGCACCTTCTGCACGAGGCGGTCGGTAATCCGCTCGAAGCCGAAGTTTCTGGCCCCTTTGAGCAGGATGACCTCATCATGCAGGTTTTTGAACACCTCGCTGCCGAGGAATTGGGTCACATCGTCGAAGAACGCTTTTTCTTCCACATCGAAACAGCTGCGGCAGGCTGAGATTTGCGGACCTATGCCCACCAGTTTGTCCACGCCCCGCAGCCGCACCAGGGTAGCCACTCTTCCATAGAGTTCGTCGGCAGTCATTCCGCTCTGCAGTATATCGCTGATGATAAGCGTTCTCCGGCGTCCCTTGTGGTCAGGCCTGCGGTTCATGAAGTCGAGGGCTATGTCGAGCGAGTTGATGTCCGAGTTGTACGAGTCGTTTATCAGTGTACAACCGTGCTGTCCCTCTTTCACCTCCATTCTCATGGCCACCGGTTCGAGATTCCCCATGCCCTGGGCTATCTGCGCATCGTCGAGCCCAAGCAGGCGTGCCACAGTGGCGCAGGTCACGGCATTGTGCAGCGAGGCATCATCGATGAAGGGCAGTGTGAACGAGGCATTTTTTCCTTCGCACGAATAGTGCACGATGGTGCACTGTCCCGTTTTTTCCACCCGCTCCACCTTGAGGTAGGCGTCCCTTCCCGTCATGGTCCAGGCGAGCGGTTTCGACCGGCGGCACGTATCCTTCACCAGACGGTCGAGCAGTTCATCGTCGGCACAGTACACCACCTGACGCGCGTCGTGCATGAGTTGGAGTTTCTCCCTCACCTTGTCCTCTACAGAGCTGAAGTTCTCCTGATGGGCCGTTCCCACGGAGGTGATGACAGCCATGGTGGGCTGTATGATATGGCGCAGGGCCCTCATTTCGCCCGGCTCGCTGATACCGGCCTCGAAGAGTCCCACCTCGGTCATTTCGTCGAGCAGCCACACGGAGAGCGGCACTCCCACCTGCGAGTTGTAGCTGCGTGGTGAGCGCGTCACCCTCTTGAGAGGTGAGAGCAACTGGTAGAGCCATTCTTTCACCACGGTTTTGCCGTTGCTGCCGGTAATGCCCACGATAGGAATATTGAAGGCGTCGCGGTGCCTTTCTGCCAACCGCTGCAGCGCCACGAGCGTATCGCCCACTTTCAGGAAATTGGCATCCGGATAGGCCACTTCCCTGTCATGCGGCAGATCCATCACCACAAAGTTGCGCACGCCCCGTCGGTAGAGGTCGGCTATGTATTTATGCCCATCGTTGCGCTCCGACTTGAGCGCGAAGAAGAGGGTACCCTCGGAGAGGCAGAGTGAGCGGCTGTCGGTGAGCAGCCATTCTATGTTGGCATCACTGTTTCCGTATCGGTGAGCGCCGATGAGTGAAGTCACTTTCTCAATAGCGTATTTCATGTTTGTAAAAGCGTATAGTTCAATATATTGTGTTTTTATTCCTTTGTTTCGAAGTCTATCTGCATGGCTGGATATTTCTTCTGCATCAGCCTCACTTTCTCGAGCGTGGCGGCTCTGAACGCGCGGTAAGCCTCGCTCTGCGCATCGAAAGGCCGGTGTCCCAGGGCCTCTCTGAGCGGTTGCCACTCATCCATGTATTGTTTGGCCTCTTCGCTGAAGCAGCACTCCACGAGTCTTTGCCATATATATTCCACCGCCTGCTGCGAAGGGTGCAGCATATCGGGTGTGTAGAATCGGTAGTCGCGCAGTTCGTCGTTCACGATTTCATAGGCAGGGAAATAGCTCACCTGCTGCGGGAAGGCCTTCACCAGCCGGTCAGCGGCGAGCAGCAGGGTAGCTTTTGAGAGGGCGCTGCCGTGGTAGCCATATTTGGCATAGCGTATGGGGCTCACCGTCACCACCACTTTCACGTCCGGTCTCCGCTCTCTGAGCAGTTTCACCGTCCAAGCCAGGCTGGCGTAGCATTCATCCACATCAAGTGCCGTCTCTTGGAAAAGGCTCTGCGGCCGTTTTTGGCAGTTGTCCACCACCTCGCCCGTTTCCTTGAGCACATACACATGGTTGGTGCCGAGTGTGATGAACACGATGCGTCCGTCGAAGTCAGTTTTCTCGATGGTATGCCTCACGCTCACGGGATTGTACATCACCCCGTAGGGATTCACCGTCACGGGAAAAGCTTCCCGTCGCAGGCACTGCCCGATATGGTCGGCGAAGCAGGAGCCCACCAGCAGCATCTTCTCACAAGGCTGCACAAGGAAATCCATCCGGGGCACGTCGACCACCGTTCTGAACGTCATCTGCTTTTTCATGCCAGGCGCTTCAACAGTTCCACCAGCACTTTCCAGATGTCCTCCACGGTGTGCATCTCAAGCCGTTCGCTGGTGGAGTGCGGTTCCAGGATGCGCGGTCCGATACAGGCTATCTCGATGCCGGGATATTTCTGTTTGAAGTAGCCTGCCTCGAGCACGAAATGCATGGCCACCTGTCGGGGTTCCCATCCCAGCACATCGCCGAAGGTCTTCGAGGTAAGTGCCAGGAAGGCGCTCTCTGTGTTTTCCTGCCAGGCCGGAGCCGTCATTATGGTTTCCGATGTAGCGCCTGCAGCAGCGAAGTTGCCGGCTATCTCCTTGGCCAGCCGTGTCATATCGTCGTCGACAAAGCTTCGTGTGTGTGTCGAGACGAGCAGGTGGTCAGGCAGTGTGTTGATTACACCCACATTGTTGGAAGTCTCCACGGTGCCCTCCATCACCTCGCTCATTTTCACCACTCCCTGCGGTGTGGCTTCCAGCGCGGTGAGCAGCGCTTCGAAGGTGCTCATCGGGATGACGGTGTCGCGCCGCTCACATTTTTCTATATGGCAGCGCACATCGGGGTCGTTCTCGCCATACTCGTTCCTTATCCATTCGTTGAGGCTTTCTTCCTGTGCCTTAACGAATTCGGCAGCTTCGCCCGAGGGCACGCACACCACTATCTCGGCCGAGGAGGCGATACTGGCGTTGGCCTCCCCCACCCTGATGCTGGAGAGATGGAAGTCGTAATCATTGTAGACGGAAGCCAACAGGGCCCATGCCAGCACTACGGCCGAGGCCCTGCCTTTGTTGATGTCCACGCCGGAGTGTCCGCCGCGGCCGCCGCTGATAGTGATGCGATACCAGCGGTGCTTGCCGCCGGGAGCAGGTTCAGGCACAAAAGGTATGCGGTGCAACTGCAGGCATGCTCCGGCGGCGCCTACAGTGATGGTGTCATAGTCTTCAGAGTCGAGGTTGATTACCTTCCGGCCTTTCAAGAAGTCGGTACTCAGTCCGGCCGCGCCGGTCATACCGTCTTCCTCGTTGGTGGTGGTCATTACCTCCAGCGGTCCGTGCACGATGCTGTCGTCCTGAAGCACCGCCAGCGCCATAGAGAGTCCCACGCCATTATCGGCACCCAGCGAAGAGCCTTTCGCCCTCATCCAGCCGTCTTCTACCACCGGCTGGATGGGGTCATTGAGAGGGTCGTTCATGCCTACGCACACCATGTCCATATGGTTGAGCAGTACTATCGGTTCTGCCTGTTCATGGCCGGGGGTGGCGGGTTTGCGTATCACCACACAATTGTGCTCGTCGCGGTCGTATTCCAGTCCGAGACGGGAGGCAAACTGGCAAAGGAAGTCGGCCACACGTTCCTCATGATGCGAGGGGCGCGGTATCTGGTTCAGCTGTCGGAATATTGCGAACACCTCATCGGCCGTTGGATATTGCATTTTCATCATAATATATCGTATTAAAGGGTTTTCTTTCAACTTCTGCTCACCTGTAACCCAGTGGTACTCAGGCTCATGTCTACGAAACGGGCATTTTCATGCTGCTGCCGGGCATTCAGGATGCTGCGTATGCGAACGGCCGCGTCGGGGTCCTTGGCCACCATGTAGAGGTAGCCGCCACCGCCTGCGCCGGGCAGTTTGTAGCCCAGGCAGTAGTCGTCTACGAGTTGGGTGAGCTGGTTTATCTCCGGCGGGTTGGTGCCCTCGTCGAGCGCCTGGTTCTGTTGCCAGGTGCGTCCCACGAGGCGTCCCATTCGGCCGAAGTCGTTGCGCTGTATGGCTTCATACATGTCGTGGGCATGGTTTTTCATCTCAGCCAGCAGAGCCAGGTCGTGATGGTCGTTGAGGAACATACGTCTCACGATTTCCGACAGGATATTCTTGGCAGTGCGCGTGATGCCGGTGTAGTAGAGCAAGTGGCAGGCGCGCAGGTCGGTCTGCGTGAAGATGTCGGGCGAGAGGTAGCGCGCCATCGGGTTCTGCGTGAATCCCGCCTCCGTCTGGAGCCATTTCACCCCCTGCAGCAGTCCGCCGAACTGGTCCTGCCATCCGCCGCCGGTAGTAAGCAGCTGTTCTAAGGCCAGTGTGCGGTAGCCTATCTCATTGCGGTCCCACATCAAGCCGCAGAAATCGTTCAGGGCACCCAGTATCGTGGCGGCAAGCAGGCTGCTGGTGCCCAAGCCGCTGCCGGCGGGTATGGCACAAAGCATGGTTATCTCCAATCCGCAGCCGAAATCTTTCAACTGACTCTGCAGCGAACCATAAGGCATGGCGGCAAACTGCGGGTGGAAGCCCGCCAGCACGAGGGCCGCCTTGGGTATGGAGAACGGACTGCCCACCTTGTTGAAGTCGGTCAGTTGTTCATAGCTGTCGATGGTCTCGGAAGCCCCGAGGTCAATGCTCCGCAGGATGACATGCGGTTCACGGCACGGTTTCACATAGGCCTGGATGGGCAGCTGTCCGTTCAGTTCCACGGCTATGTTCACCACGCTTCCTCCCTCCATCAGACAGTAGGGCGGTGTATCGGTCCATCCGCCGGCCAGGTCGATACGCACGGGGCTCCGTGCCCACACAATCTGGTCGTTGTAGACCGAGAGGCGGGGTCGCTGTCCGTCGAGCTGCGCCCTGCCCAGCACCCCCTCCCTCAGGAGGGCGAAGGCCCGGTCGGAAGCCTCCTGCTCACCGTCTCTGCCTTTGAGCCGCAGCAGTTCGGAGCGGAACATGGCATCGTGCATTCTGGTGAGCACCGGCTCACTGTCGGGCAGCGGGTCGGGCTGTGCGATATTGGCGGAAGCGAATTCACAGGCCGCTTCTTTCAGGTCAATCTGGTAGAACACGCTGTGCCGGTAGTTGCGTGCCAGGAAAGGCCATATCTTGGCCCTGTTTTCCACCCGCTGTGCTTGAAGCCGGAGCAAGTTCGCCTCATTGCTTATGCCGTCGGCACTGATACGCCTCGACATATTCCAGAGCATGCGTCCGCCCTGTTGATAGGATTCATTGAGCATCCAGCGCAGCACGAGTCCGGCATCGTTCATGTTGTCCACCACAGGAAAAATCTCGGCCGTCTGCATATCGGCAGCGCCTTTGATGCTTGATATATCTATGCGGCGTTCTTCGGCCCATTTTCTGAACGGCATTCCCAGGAAGCTGGTGTCGTCATGGGTCAAGTCGCCCCTGAACAGGTCATCGTAGCCGTAGGGCCGTACGGCCCACTGGCTCTCGCCTATGGGCACCAGGTCCACACACTGCCCCGGCCGCAGTTCTATCCTCCAGTCATTCTCGGGCACGCCGGTGATGACATGGTGGTGCGAAAGGGTCCAATGCTCGCTGATGCAGCTGTTCTCCACCCAGAGGCATTGGTTCTCCTCGGTGAGACGAATCCACATCTCGGTGTTCTGGGTGAACATGGAGGGATGGGGCTTCACCGAATTGTGCATGATGCGGCGCTGGTCGTTCACACGGTTCTGAATGGCCATCATCGACGACACCAGTTCGTGGCTGGTGCCGAAATGGTAGAACTCGCCGCCCGGCAGCGGCAAGATGGCCACACTGAGTGCGCTCACCTCTGGGTCGGGGGCCACGGGGTGAGTGCCCAGGGCGCCCCCGAAGGTAGCATAGAGGTCATAATTGCTCCATTCTCCATCGCGGCAGGTCTTTTCCCGCAGCACCCGCACCGCCTTGTCGCTCAGCAGCCACACCCCGATATCGGTGAGATAGAAGTGGTGCTCGAGCAGTGCGGCCAGGGTGGCCACATCCGGTTTCTGCAGCATCTGCTTCAGCACGGCGGGCGACTGTCTGTCGGCCACGAACACCCCATGGTGCGAGGCCGTCTCGGCATCGAGCCACAGTCCGTAGCACACCACGTCGACATCGGGTATGGGTTGCAAGGGCTCGGTGCAGCGTATGTACACATCGCCGCTCACGATGAGGGTATGCAGGCTGTCGGGGGCCGCGTCGAGTATACGGTTGTAGAGAGGCACCTGCAGGGAGAGCAGGTCCTGAGAGAGCCGTTGTCCCCTTCCCCACCTGAACACAGGTATCGGGGTGAGTATCTTGCCCGACGGGGCATAGGCCGGCAGTCGGCGGCTCTGTCCGCCGGCATGCAGCAGGAGTCGTTTCTCTCGGGGCAGCCACTCATCGAACGTCAGGCCGGTCTGTTCTTCGCGCCAGCACTGGTCGAGCAGCCACACGCTGCCGCCACCGCTACCCAGTTTGTGGCCTATGGGGTCGTGGGTGCAGAACCACTCATCGCTACTGGCTCCCTCTATCTGGTGGAACGACTCCACCAGGTTGGGCGGCAGAGAAAGGAGTTTTTTCATAGGTTATTCTTTGACGGAGTCGGAGTTCTTGTTGCGTTTTCTGAGCAGGATGAAGAGACCAGCCAATGCTCCCAACAGGAGCACGGCACCGGCCACATAGGCCACGGTCTCGGTGGTGCGGATGCTCTGCGGCCGGAACTCCAGCTCGATGGAATGGGCTCCGGGAGCCACCTTGAGGGCTCGGAGCACATAGTTCACCCGTCCCAGCTCGGCCGGCTGTCCGTCGACAGTGGCCGTCCATCCGGGATAATAGATTTCGGAGAATACGATGACGCCACCCGCTTTCGACTCAGCCTTGTAGGCCACTTGGTTGGGCTCATAGGCGGTGATGGTCACCTTGGCGGTGGAGTCCTGTGCCACGCTGCTGCCCAGTATGTCCTTAAACTTGCTGTCGGCCACTGCGCTGCGGCGCAAGTCTCTGTTTTTCAGTCCGTCGAGTTCTTCATTGGCATTGGCCACGAAGTCCACCTTGTCCACATACCATGCGTTGCCCATGGCATAGGGATTGCGCAGCGGCATGGTCTTGTTGTCCTGCATCGGGAAGATGAAATAGCGGGTGTTGAGCATATTGATCACAGGATAGATGCTGTCGCCGGCCACCTGTTCCATCTGTCCTCCGGCTGCCACCACGGCATCGATGGTCTTTTTCATCTCCGGTGCGATGTGGGCCTCGATGAGTTCCTGATAGCGGCGCAGCTTGGCAGCGTGATAACCGCCCACACTCTTGTGGTAGTACGACGTTTCATTCTCATTGAAGGTGTTGGAGGCGAAGTTGAGCACTCTGTAGTCGAGGTCTTTGTCCTCCAGTATCATCTCGTCGGTCTGTGTGAGCGGCTGGGGCATTTCGCGCACCGTGTTGCTCACGAACATGGCATCGTTGAGGTAGCGTTTGTTCACCGTCCACATATCTACCAGACAGAGCAGGGCTATGCCCAAGGTCAGATAGAGGGCCTTCAACTTGCGTGTCTTGTAGCACAGCAGGAGCACCGTACCTATCACGATGACGGCGAAGGAGCGCCAGCAGTCGGCCGTGAAGATGCTCTCGCGCACCTGCCGCAGGTTGGCCAGCAGCGGCTGCAGCTCGTTGGCGGGCCACTGCGAGAGAGCCTGCATTTCGGCCGAGCTCACATAGTCGAAGAACAGGCCGGGGGCGATGGCGAAGAGGAGGGCCACACCGGCGGTGGCGACAAAGCTCACGACCACCCATTTCATCTTTTTGGTGAGCACCTCCGGGTCGTCTATGACCTTCTTGAGGGCCATCATGGCCAACAGGGGGATGCAGAACTCAGCCACCACGAGAATGGATGCCACCGTGCGGAACTGGGCATACATGGGCACATGGTCGATGAAGAAGTCGGTGAGTCCCATGAAGTTCTTTCCCCAGGAGAGCATGACCGACAGCACGGTAGCGGCGAGGAGTGCCCATTTCACCGGTCCCTTCACGATAAAGAGTCCCAGCACGAAGAGCATGAGCACGAAGGCGCCCACATAGACAGGACCGCTCGTACCGGGCTGTTCGCCCCAGTACTGCCCTATCTGCTGATAGAGGGGATAGTAGTTGGGGTCGGCTTTTTTCATAGCGGATTCATTAGCGGCCAGGGGCACAGAGGCACCGCCCTTGGCATTGGGAATGAGCAGTGTCCAGGTTTCACCTATACCATAGCTCCACTGCGTGATATAGTCGCGCTCCAGTCCGCTGTTGGTCTGGTTGGCAGAGTTTTCCTTCACCAGTTCGCTCTTTCCGCGCATGGTCTCCTTTGAGTATTTATAGGTATGGTAGAGACTGGAGAGATTCATGCAGATGCCCACGGCGGCGGCGGCCACGCACACGACCGATGCTTTCAGGAAGCGCGCCAGCTGTTTCTTCTGCACAGCCTCCACGAGGAAGGCGATGACCATGAAGAGGATGACCATGAGGTAGTAATAGGTCATCTGCACATGGTTGGCCAGCACCTCAAACGCCGTGAAGAGGGCTGTGACGAGGAATCCGGCCAGGTATTTTCCCCTGTAGGCCAACACGATACCAGCTATGAGCGGTGGCAGATAAGCCAGCGCCCACACTTTCCAGATATGTCCGGCCGCTATGATGATGAAGAAATAGCTGGAGAAGGCCCACACGATGGCTCCGAGCGCTGCGAGCGACTGGCGGAAGTTGAAGGCTCTCAGCAGGATATAGAACCCGAGCAGATAGACAAAGACATACCACACATTGTCGGGCAGCCACAGATGATAAGCCTTCGACACCTGTGCCAGTCCGTCGGTACTGCTGTACGACGGTGAAATCTGATAGGTGGGCATACCGCCGAAGAGCGAGTTGGTCCAGCGGGTGCGCTCGCCCGTGCGCTGATAGTAGGCAGCGGTTTCCTGACCGGCTCCGCGTCCTGCCGAGGTGTCGTGTTGGTAGAGTATGCGTCCCTCAATGTCGGCGGGGAAGAAATAGGCAAACGCTATCACAGCAAACAGTACCACGGCTATCAAGTCGGGCAAACATTTTTTGAAAGTCTCCATATATTTCCTTTTATTATTGCTTTAACGTGCAAAAATAGAAAAAATATTTGAGATACCTCTCCGTTGGACAAAAAGAATGGCCGCACACTTCTTTTTTCGTCATTTCTTCCCTTCCTAACCGCATGTCTATGGTTTTTTTTCATTATTTTTGTAGGCAGAATAAACATATCATCAGAACCCAAAATGAAACAGCCATGAAAAGACGACTCTCCACCCTCTTGTTTCTCTCCCTGACTTGCCTGCTGTGTATGGCGCAGGAGGCAGGCAGCGTGCGGCTCGATGTAAAGGGCACCACCCTGCAGGTGACCTTCTTCTCACCCGAAATCGTTCATGTGGTGCGTTATCCCTCCGGCAGCACCGGCCCCTCCCGGAAAAGCATGGTGGTGACACTGCAGCCGGATGCCGCTCTCGCCGTGCAGAAGTCGGAAACCCCCTCGCGGATGCAGTTGAGCAGCAGCGCCCTCACCGTGAACATCGACAAACGCAGCGGACTGCTCCAGTTTCTGAGCAAAGGAAGAAACCTGCTCAAGGAGAAGAAGTTCGGCTTCGAGGAGCGCCAGTCGGGTCCTGACCGGGGAGCCTACCGTGTGACGCAGGTGTACCAGCTCGACAAAGACGAGCCCCTCTACGGACTGGGCACGATACAGGACGGTCTGCTGAACCGGCGCGGCACCAGCAAGCACATGGAGCAGAGCAACTTGGAAGACTTCCAATATGTGGTGCAGAGCCTCAAGGGCTGGGGAGTGTACTGGGACAACTACTCGCGCGCCGACTTCAGCGACAGCGCCGATGGCATGACCTTCTCGGCCGAGGTGGGCGACGCCATCGACTATTATTTCATGCTGGGCGGCTCGGCCGACGGTGTGAACGCGCAGATGCGCAAGCTGTCGGGCCAGGTGCCCATGTTTCCGCTCTGGACCTTCGGCTACTGGCAGTGCCGCGAGCGCTACAAGACCAGCCAGGAACTGCTGGAGGTGGTGCAGTGGCACCGCGACAACGGCGTGCCGCTCGACGGTATTGTGCAAGACTGGCAGTACTGGGGTAACAATTACCTTTGGAACGCCATGGACTTTCTGAACGAGTCGTTCAGCGACGGCCGCGAGATGGTGGAAAAAGTCCATAAGATGAACGCTCACCTGATGATCAGCATCTGGGCCAGCTTCGGCCCGCAGACCAAAGCCTTCGCCCAGCTCAAGGAGAAAGGCCTGCTCTACGACTTCGAGACATGGCCGCAAAGCGGCATCTCACATGTCTGGCCGCCCCGTATGGACTATCCCAGCGGCGTGAAGGTATACGATGCGCTGAGTCCAGAGGCCCGCAGCATCTACTGGCAGCACCTGCGCACGCTCAACGACTACGGCATCGACGCCTGGTGGATGGACTCCACCGACCCCGACTACTTCAACCCCAAGGACAGCGAATACGACCACCCGGCAGGCGACGGCACCTGGCGCCGCTACCGCAATGCCTTCCCGCTCGCCTCGGTGAGCGGTGTCTACGACCATCTGCGTGCGGAAACGCCCGACAAGCGGGTGTTTATCATGACCCGCTCGGCCTTTGCCGGACAGCAGCGCTACGGTTCCGGTCTGTGGAGCGGCGACGTGGGCTCTTCATGGGACATGCTGCGCAAGCAGATTCCGCTCGGTCTGAACTACGCCATGACCGGATGTCCCAACTTCAACACTGACATAGGCGGATTCTTCTGCGGCTCCTACAACACCGACGGACCCGGCTCGGCGCCGCGCAATCCGCAGTTTCAGGAGCTCTATGTGCGGTGGATGCAATATGCTCTTTTCTGTCCGGTATTCCGTAGCCATGGTGCCGATGCGCCCCGTGAGATATACCAGTTCGGCAAACGGGGAGAACCGGTTTTCGACGCCATTGAGCATACCATCCGCCTGCGCTACAGTCTGCTGCCCTACATCTACAGTCTGGCCTGGGACGTGACGAGCCACAACGGCACCTACCAACGCGCCCTTGTGTACGATTTCCCCGGCGACCGGCGCGTATGGAACCTGACCGACGAGTTCCTCTTCGGCCGCAGTTTTCTCGTTGCCCCCATCGTGAGGCCCCAGTATACCGAGGAAAAAGTGATGAATGAGGACGCCATGAGCGGCTGGGACAAGAAGACCGCCACCGGGAGCTCCGGCAAGCCCAATTTCACCCAAGAGAAGACAGCCACCTGCTACCTGCCCAAGGGCGCCGACTGGTATGACTTCCGCACCGGCAAGCGCTACCGCGGTGGCCGCGACGTGACCATCACAACCCAGCTGGCAGAGGCACCCACCTTTGTGCGCGCCGGCAGCATCATTCCGATGGCACCTCCGATGGCCTATGCCCAGGAAAAGCCATGGGACAATCTCGACGTCGTGATATACCCGGGCGCCGATGCCGACTTCCTGCTCTATGAAGACGAGGGCGACGGCTACCGCTACGAGCAGGGCGCCTACACCACCATCCGCCTGCACTGGGACGATGCCAAAAGGCAGCTCACCATCGGCACCCGCGAAGGCACCTTCCCCGGCATGCTGCAGAGCCGCACCTTCCATGTCCGCCTGTCCGGCTCCCAAGCGGCCAGGACGGTCAGCTACACCGGCACCGAGACGGTGGTAGACATGCGATGACACAACAAAACAAATCAATAACAACACAAACCAATTAACCCACAAATGATGAACAAGCTACTCAACAAGAAATGGACCGCATCGCTGCTCTTTGGGCTGGCGATGACGCTGAACGCCCTGGCCGGGCAAGCCCCCCATGCCGTGAGCAAGGCCGCACTCGACTTCGACCATGAGGCCGCCCTGGTGCGATGGGCCTTCAACGACGCCTCCACCTGTGAGCAGGTGACCAGTGTGACACCCGCCGACGCTTTTACTGTGACTGCCGTGAACCTGGGCGACATCACCGTGACGGGTACCGGCACCGGACAGGCCAAGGACGACAGCGGGCAGAAAATCACCTTCGTGAAACTGCAGCCGGCAGGCAGCACCACCGCTGTGGAATGGACCGTGAAGCCCTCGCAGGGACTCACCTTCACCCCCACCCGCCTGAGTGCCTACATACAGCGCTTCGGCACCGATGCCGAGAACGGTGTGGTGGTGACGGCCCGTCTGGCCGACGGCACCTCCGAGGTGCTGGGCACCTATACCGCCCCGCGCAACAACAAGACCCGCGATGAAGACAAATACGGTGCCAACGAGAACTACACCAACCGTTTCGTCATCGAACTGACCGAGGAGCAACAGGCCAAGTTCACCTCTACCGACGGTTTCTCCATGCTGTGCAGCGTGGGAGTGAACAGCGGCAAGGAGGGAGGTTTCAGCGACGTGCGCATAGAGGGCTATGTGGACGGCACCCTGGCCAATGTCGACAAATACCGGCTCACAGCCGTGGCCGACCCTGCCGAGGGCGGCGACATCTCCGTCTACCCCATGGCCGACCGCTATGACGCCGGCAGCCAGGTGACCCTCACCGCCACGCCCAACTTCGGTTACCGGTTCAAGAACTGGACCGACGGCAACGGCGACGAGGTATCGGCCGAGGAGCGGCTCACCTACACCGTGACCCACGACGAGACCCTCACCGCCCACTTCCTCAAGACTAATACCTACGCCCTCGACTACCATGTGCAGGGCACCAACGCCTACATGGTACAGCCTTCGCCGGCCCCCACGGTGGTAGACGGGCGAAACCTATATGAGGAAGGCACCGTGGTGACCCTCACCGCCAACCAGTATGAAGGTCTTGTCAACTTCAGCAACTGGAGCGACGGGCGCACAGAGAGCGAGATAACCATCACCATGAACGGCGACTACGACATCACCGCCCTCTACGAGCAGGCCGACATCATAGCCGGATGGGACTTCTACCGCCGCGGCAACAACGGCCGCCCGGCCGACTTCTACGCCGAAGGCAACGATGTGGATGCCTTCAGCCTGGTGAGCGAGGCCGACGGCACCACCTCGGCCTGGCTCGACAAGAGCACCGAGGCCGCCGGCGGCTATGAGAGTTTTAAGGGTGCCGCCGTCAACTGGCGCACAGGCGAGACGGAGGGCGACGTGGGCCACTACTACTGGAAGACGAGCCTCAACGCCGAAGCCTTCACCGACCTGCAACTGCAGTTCCAGATGATGTACAACTACAATGCCTACACCACCTATCAGGTGGAGTACTCCACCGACGACACCACCTGGACACCCTTCGGCACCATCACCATGGAGGGCGCCAAAAACGCCGCCACCTTCAACGGTGCCCTGCCCAGCGAGGCCAATAACCAGCCCAAGCTCTATGTGCGCTGGACACCCGACAAGACATCGGAGATAAAAGGCGCCAGTTCCGTCAACGACGGCAACACCATTGCCATGGTGTTCTTCACCGGCACGCCGAAACTTATCGACGACGGCAAGGCACCCGTGCTGGTCTCGTCGGTGCCCGCCGACGGCAGCACCAATGTGTCGGCCAACGGCAAGATTGTGCTCACCTTCGACGAGAAAGTGTCCGTCGATGAGCACGCCACCGCCCTGCTGACCGACAACCCCGCCTCATCGAGCACCGACAACATACAGCTGCTCACCCCGCAGGTGTCGGGCAAGACAGTGACCTTCGAATACAAGCAGCTCAAATACAACACGCTATACGAGTTCTGGCTCAACGGCAACAAGGTGAGCGACCTCACCGGCAACACCCTCAGCGAGCCCATCACCTTCACCTTCACCACCATGAGCCGGCCGGTCATCGAGAAAGGCATGTACGACTTTGTGGTACCTACCGACGGCGACATAGCTGCCGCCATCAAGGCCGCCAACGGACGCAGTAACAAGCAGCAGCGCTACCGTATCTTCGTGATGGACGGCACCCATGTGCTGCCCTTCAGCGAGACGGCCACCATCCACTCCGACGATGGCAACACCTACGCCAGCCCCATCACCTACATCAGCGCGCCCAACATCTCGTTCATCGGCGAGAGCATGGAGGGCACCGTCATCACCCAGAACATCCCGGCCGACGCCACCTACCAGGGCCAGTACGGCACCACCAGCGTCTACGACGGCATCGGCAAGAGCGATGTGCTGCAGCTGCAGAGCGCCGCACAGAACACCTACTTCCAGGACCTCACCGTGAAGAGCGGCATCGAGGACGCCCGCGGCCGCAACATCGCCATACAGGACAAGGGCACCCGCACCATTTACAAGAACACCTGCCTTTGGGGCTACCAGGACACCTGGGACTCGAACAACGACCATGGTCTCTACTACTTTGAGAACGGCAAGGTGCGCGGCCGCACCGACTTCCTCTGCGGAAAGGGCGACGCCTACTTCAACGGGGTAGACATACAGGTGTGCATGAACACGGGCGGCTACATCGCCGTACCGTCCAACTCCATCAAGTATGGCTATGTGTTCTACCGCTGCACCATCAAGGGCGAGAACGCGGCACTGAACGGCAACTACACCTTAGGCCGCCCGTGGGGCAAGGGTACCCCCGTGGCCTCGTGGATACACACCACCATGGAGGTGCAGCCCTCGGCTATCGGCTGGAGCGAGATGAGCGACGGATGGCCCAAACGGTTTGCCGAATACAAGTCGGTCACTGCCAACGGCACCTTGGTGGACCTGAGCGGACGCAAGACGGTCTTCGCCAACACCCACACCAACAACCCCGTGCTCACCGATGAGGAAGCCGCAGAGGCCAGCGACATGACCAATATGTTCGGCAGTTGGGACCCGCGCTCCAGCACCGAGCAGGCCTCAGCTCCCACCCATGTGGTGAAAGAGGGAGCACAGCTCACCTGGGACGACAGCCCCTACGTGCTGCTTTGGGCCATCGTGAAGAACGGCAAGGTGACCGCCTTCACCAACACGCCGTCCTTCACCGTCGATGACCCCTCGGCCACCTACGCCGTGCGTGCCGCCAATGAGATGGGCGGTCTGGGCGAGGCCACCACGGCCATCGACCGCGACGCCATCGAGGACCTCATCGCCACACCTGTTCAGTCCCGCCACAAAGGCACCTACACCCTGCAAGGGGTGAAAGTGAGCAAGGCCGAAAGAGGTGTCTACATCGTCGACGGACAGAAAGTAGTGGTGAGATAAGCCCCTCACGCCGACAAAATAACGCGTTTTTTTGGATATTCGGATAGATTTGCCTACCTTTGATGCCCCAATGCCAAAGGTAGGCATTTTTCACTACGACATGACAGAAAAAGAACCCAACGACATCCAGCCCGCACCGCCGTCACGACGCAACCGCCGTGTGCTGCTCTTCGGGGCTGCTGCCATCATCCTTCTCACCCTTGCCGGCATCGGCATCCTACACTATCAGTACACCTCACGGATGGACGACATCCATCGGAGCGGACGGCAGTTCTCCGACCTGCAATACGCCGGCACCGACTACACCCCGCCCGCCGAAGGTGTGGAAGCGGAAACGGCGGAAGACACGGCCTACGACGACGAGGAAGATGCCCACCCCATGTTCTCAAGGCCGGAAATCCCGGCCGACACCGCGACCCCCACACCACCGGCCGAGGTGAGCACTGACGAGCCGGCCGGTACAAGCATCAAAGGAGGTGCCGGCCACCTGACGCTGCGCGGCCACATCGACGCCGACGTCATGCTCTTCGTGCTTGAAGAAGACGAGAGCGGGCTGCTGAAGGGCCAGTTCTACAACCAGTCGACCAACAAGGCCGTCTCCGTGGAGGGTCGCCATCAGGGGCGCAAGATACTGCTGCACAGCACCAACCAGGGCAACTGGGACTTCACCATCATCGAGGAAGCCGGCCACTACAAAGGCGTGGCCACCGACGGTCAGTTCACCTACCGCCTCACCCTGCATTAAACCGCCAAGAACCCCATTATTCATCTTATAAATACACCACCCAATGAAGACAATCGGCATTATCGTGGCCATGGAAAAGGAGTTCGCCCAACTGCGCACCCTGCTCACCCATGCCGTCACCGAGACCCATTATGAGAGAACATTCGTCACCGGCACCATCGGCGACAACCGCATCATCATGCAGCAGTGCGGCATCGGCAAGGTGAACGCCGCCGTAGGAGCCGTGGAGATGATACACGCCTACCACCCCGACCTCATCATCTCAACCGGTGTGGCAGGCGGCGCCGACACCCGGCTCAACATCACAGAAGTGGTGGTGGGCACCGGCTACAACCACCACGACGCCTATTGCGGCAGCGAGGTGGCCTACGGACAGCTGATCGGCCAGCCCGCCACCTATGAGGCACCCGCCTATCTCATCGAGAAAGCGCTGAAAGCCGGCCATACCACGCCGGTTCACGCTGGACGCATCGTAAGCGGCGACTGGTTTGTGGACACCAAGGAGAAGATGCGCGAGATACTGGGACATTTCCCCGACGCCATGGCCGTAGACATGGAGAGCTGCTCCATCGCCCAGGTGTGCCATATCTACCACACCGAGTTTGTGTCGTTCCGCATCATCAGCGACATACCGCTCAAGGACACCAAGGCCGCGCAATACTTCGACTTCTGGAGCCGGTTGGCCGAGGGTTCGTTTGAGGTGACCCGCTCCTTCCTCGAGCAACTGTAACCCACACGTCCCATCCACAACAAAACACTTTACCATCATGGAAAAGATACCCAGCTTCACCATCGACCACACCCGCCTGCTGCGCGGCATCTATGTATCGCGCAAAGACCTGATTGGCGGAGAGGTGGTGACCACCTTCGACATCCGCATGAAGGAGCCCAACCGCGAGCCTGCTCTCCATCCCGGCGCCCTGCACACCATAGAACACCTGGCCGCCACCTATCTGCGCAACGACCCCGAATGGAAAGACCGCATCGTCTACTGGGGGCCGATGGGCTGCCTCACCGGCAACTATCTGTTGCTGCGCGGCGACTATACATCGGCTGACATTGTGCCGCTGATGCAGCGCACATTCGAGTTTGTCGCCCAGTTTGAAGGCGACATACCCGGTGCCGCCCCCCGCGACTGCGGCAACTGGCTGCTCCACGACCTGCCCATGGCTCGGTGGGAAGCCCGCAAATATCTCGACGAGGTGCTTCTGCACATCACCCCCGAGCAGCTGAGCTATCCCCAATAGGCTCGGCTTTGTCCACCTACGAGATGAGGATGCCCCGCAGCGAAAAGCTTGCGGGGCATCCTCATAGTATATGGTCTCTACCAGGAGAACATTGTCTCCCTTGATTGTTATTCCTTGTTCAGGCGTTTGCGCTCATTGTGGTCGAGCACGATTTTGCGCATACGGATGCTCTTGGGTGTCACCTCCACATACTCGTCGGCCTTGATATACTCCAGGCACTCCTCCAGGCTCATCACCACCTTGGGCACGATGCGGGCTTTCTCGTCGCTTCCGCTGGCACGCACGTTGGTGAGCTGCTTGGCCTTGTTCACATTGATCACGAGGTCTTTCTCGTGCACATGCTCACCTACCACCTGTCCGCCGTAGACATCCTCGCCCGGGTCGATGAAGAACTTGCCGCGGTCCTGCAGCTTGTCGATGGCATAGGCGTAGGCATTGCCTGTCTCCATGGCAATCATCGAGCCGTTCACACGGCGCGAGATTTCGCCTTTGTAGGGTTGATACTCCTTATAGCGGTGGGCCATGATGGCCTCGCCCTGACTGGCGGTGAGCACATTGGTGCGCAGACCGATGATACCGCGCGAGGGGATATCGAACTCTATGTTCACCCGGTCGGCCTGCGACTCCATGGAGGTCATCTCGCCCTTGCGGCGCGTCACCATATCAATCATCTTGCTGGCGAACTCCTCGGGCACATTGATGGTAAGTTCCTCGATAGGCTCGCAGCGCTGGCCGTCTATTTCCTTGAAGATGACCTGCGGCTGTCCCACCTGCAGCTCATAGCCCTCGCGGCGCATGGTCTCGATGAGCACGGAGAGGTGGAGCACACCGCGTCCGCTCACTATCCACTTGTCAGTGGAGTCCTCGAAGAATTCCACTCTGAGGGCAAGGTTCTTCTCCAGTTCCTTCTGCAGGCGGTCGTTGATATGGCGCGAGGTGCACCACTTGCCTTCCTTGCCGAAGAAAGGAGAGTCGTTGATGGTAAAGAGCATGCTCATAGTAGGCTCATCGATGGCGATGGGAGGCAGCGGTTCCGGATTCTCAAAGTCGCAGATGGTATCGCCAATCTCAAACCTCTCCAGGCCGATGATGGCACAGATGTCGCCGCTCTGTACCTCTGCGGTGCGCACATGACCCATGCCCTCGAAGGTGTGGAGCTCTTTGATGCGCGTTTTCTCCATCGAGCCGTCGCGGTGAGCCACGGTGATGTTCATGCCCTCGCGGAGGGTGCCGCGGTGCACACGCCCCACGGCGATGCGTCCGGTGTAATTGGAATAGTCGAGCGAAGTGATGAGCATCTGCGGGGTGCCCTCTATCACCTCGGGGGCGGGAATCACCTCCACAATCTTGTCGAGCAGATAGGTGATGTTGTCGGTGGGCTTGCTGTAGTCCTCACCCATCCATCCGTTCTTGGCACTGCCGTAGACAACGGGGAAGTCGAGCTGGTCTTCTGTGGCATTGAGCGAGAACATCAGGTCGAACACCATCTCATACACCTCTTCCGGCCGGCAGTTAGGTTTGTCCACCTTGTTCACCACCACGATAGGCTTAAGGCCTATCTGCAGGGCTTTCTGCAGCACGAAGCGGGTCTGCGGCATGGGGCCCTCGAAGGCATCCACCAGCAAGAGGCATCCGTCGGCCATGTTGAGCACACGCTCCACCTCGCCTCCGAAATCGGAGTGTCCCGGTGTGTCGATAATATTGATTTTCACACCTTTATAATTAATAGACACATTTTTGGAGAGGATGGTGATGCCTCGTTCGCGTTCCAGGTCATTACTGTCGAGTACCTGGTTGCCGATTTCCTTTCCTTCGCGGAAGAGATTGCCGGCAAGCATCATTTTGTCTACAAGGGTGGTTTTGCCATGGTCTACATGGGCGATGATTGCGATGTTTCTGATGTCCTGCATAATCGATACCTTAAAAAGCGGGAGGTAAGGCCTTAGCAAATAAGATATTGGCCCTATCTTCTTTCGGGCTGCAAAGGTAATGAAAATCGGGGGGATAACAAAGTGTTTGGGCTTTTTTTTCTATCCGACTGTAATTATAAACGATTATGATTATAAAAAATTACATTTCAAACATTATGATATTATTTCGTATATTTTACGCCGAGTGGGAATCTTGATACGATTGGATCAATGTTTCCCGGGGACGGGGAATTTGATACCTTTTCTTTTATCCCTTTTTTAATGCTTATAAGAAAAAAACAATTACCTTTGCAATAACTTTACGATATCAGCGATATGCTCACTATCGGCAACGTGAGACTATAGTAAGGCACACTCGCCAACGATTATAAAGGGGAAACGGATGGATAAAGAACTGACACGCGAAGAGTGGAGACAAGTGCAGCTCAAGATGCTCGATGAACTGCATGCTTTTTGTACAGCACGGAAACTACGCTATTCGCTGGCTTTCGGCACACTGATAGGTGCCATTCGCCACAAGGGGTTTATCCCATGGGATGATGATGTCGATATTATCATGCCTGTGCCCGACATGCTGCGGCTCAAGGCCGAACTGAAAAGTGATAATATCAAATATCTCGATATCGATACCGAACCGCATTTTTCCTTCGGCTTTTCGCGCATAGCCCATAAGGCTACCTACCAGAAGACGGGCCGCTCACCTAAAATGTATGGTGTGACTATCGACCTGTACCCTCTCATTCCACTACCAAAGACCGAGAGCGAGCGGCAGACCTACTTTGCCAAAGGTGAGCTACTTCTGAAGAAGCGCATGCGCTATGTTCACCTGCGCGACGCTCTTTCCAACAGAATAGGCATTGGCACTATTCTGGGTTTTGACAGGGCTGTCAGAGCTTACCGCGACCACATGCTCTTCACCGGCTGTCCTTATGAAGAGGCCTCAGTCTATTTCATTCTCAGCATGGGATTACGGCGTAGGGCAAAGGTGATGTATGATTACGACTTGTTTCAATCCACTCAGCTCACCGAGTTCGAGGGCCGCCAGTACTCCATTATCTCAAGCTACGATGCCTTCCTGCGCCAGTTCTATGGCGACTATATGCAGTTGCCCCCCGAGAAGGACAGGCATCCACGTCACGGAGGACATTTTTACTGGTATTGAAGTGTAGAGTCTTTGGCTGAAAGGTCAAAGCCTTTCACCTTTTCTCCATTTATCTTATTTTGTTGTGATGGTGTTTGAGACAAGCTGGCAGCAAAGGTCGGCAATAGTAATACAACAAAAAGAAGACGCTCTTGCTATTTTTAAGCACACACGCTTTATTTTCTTTAAGAAAATCCTTCACTTCATTACGGAAATCCTTGTATTCATCTCCTTTACAGAAGGTATAGGCGGACAATCCCTCATAAGCCAAGCGCACGATTTGCAGATCGACGTGTTCCGGATAGTGAACCTTTAAGAACTCCAACCTTTGTCGCCAAATCTGAAAGCGGTCTTTAATGCTCTTGGGTTTATTCCAGTGGTACGAGATGGAAGTCTCCTGTCGCCGATAGTAATACAGCACCTTGTCGGAAATGAAAATATCGCCTGCTCTATGTACAACTCTGTAAGTGACGTCGTTGTCTTCGAAGACCCTTCCCACAGGGAACTCAATGCCGTCGAACAGTTTCCGGTCATATATCTTGTTGCACATGTAGTTGTAAACGGTGTTTCCACCCAGTACATATCTCATGGCTTGCGAGGCTGTCATTCTAATAGGATTTTTCACTTTGAAAAATTTTATCACGGGAGCCTTGCCTGGTACTTCATAGACTCCCTTATGTCCGAAGACGAGCAGTCTCACATTATTCTCCAAAAGCTGCGACAAGGCACACTCGCAAAAAATAGGCTCCACCCAGTCGTCACTGTCAACAAACATGAAATAATCGCCCTTGGCTTTACTTAGGGCAACATTTCTTGCCATGGCAACACCGCCGTTGTCTTTGTGTATAACCACCACACGGGGGTCTTTTTCTGCGAATTCATCACAGATGGCAGCGCTGCTGTCGTTGCTTCCGTCGTCGACGACAAGGATTTCGATATTGCCGTACGTCTGGCTGCATAGTGATGAAAGACATTGCTTTAGATATTTTTCGGTATTGTAGACGGGTACAATAATTGTAATAAGCGGCATTTTGCTCATAGCCTTTATAAGATTTTCTTCTCCCAGAATCTGAATCGTCTGGGTATAATGGATGCGGTATAGACAAAGGCCTCTGGCTTCAGGACGATAGACCATCCTATATAGACAGATAGAAAGACCAGCAGTCTGATGGCTCCTATCACATAGATGTGCGCATGCAGGAAGCAGGTGCTGGCATAGCCCGCGGCAAATGCCGTCAGCGACATCAAGGTGACGTGGAGCAGGTCTTTCAGTTGGTTCCACCATTTATAACCAATGTGCTTTGAAACAAGACCTATGTTTACGAAATAGCAGAAGTAATTGTAAATCACAATACCCACGAGAAAGCCTGTCATGCCCCATAAGACCAGACCGGCAACCATGATGGTCAAGCCCAAGCTATGCTTAAGAAGCGTCCATTTAAACATGGTCTGGCTCTTGCCTATGGCTGCTATGCACTGTTGGTTGACCGACAGCAGACAGGATGAGATGCCCACAAGACACAGCACTTGAAAATATATCACACTCGTTAGCCACCGCTCTGAATAGAGGAGCATGAACACGGGCTGAGCTATCAGTATCAAAAGCAGCATAAGCGGAAATGTCAGGTAGGAGATAGACATCGTAATCCGCCTAATGATATTGGCCAGTGCTTTCTTGTCGTCCTGTGCCTTCGCATAGAGGGGATAGGCCACACTTGCCACCACCCCGCTTATCACCTGCGAGGCCATCCGCTCTGTAGAGTACGCCTTGGAATAATAGCCGAGGATAGACGAACTGAACATTTTTCCTATGAGCAAAGTCTGGATCTGTTTGCCCAGTTCATTGACAAAATGGGTCAGAAACATATAGGCGCCAAAACCGAACAGTTCACGAAAGCTATTCCACGAGAACGTCCAGGAGGGGCGCCATTTAAGATAAAACCAGAACACCACGGCAGGAACGCCCGCCATAAGCAGGTTTTGTGTTACCAGCGACCATACCCCCATGCCATGATAGGCCATCACGATGGTCACGACCAGAGCAAAAATCGAGGTCGTCATAGTCACGATGGAAAGGGCCTTGAAATCCAGTCTTTTCTTCAGTTGGTTGGCCTGTACAAGCTTGAAAGCATTGATTATAAGCACAAATGCTTGTACTCTGAGAACCGGAGAGAGTATGGGTATTTCGTAGAAACGGGCTATAGCCGGTGCTGAGAAGAAAAGCACGATATAGAGGACTGTCGCCACTCCCATATTCCAGAAGAAAATAGTGGAATAGTCTGTATTGGTAGGTTTTTTTTTCTGTATGAGAGCCTCACCGAACCCAGAATCGATGAATGTGGATGCCAATGAAGTGAAGATGAGCAGCATGCCGATGCATCCATAGTCATGCGGAGTGAGAAGGCGGGCCAAGACTATACCGGAAACGAACGCAATAAACATTGAGGAGTAATTCCTCAATGCTGTCCATGCGAAACCGGATATAGCCTTATGCTTAATATTTAATTGTTCCAAATCGACGCAATCTTAACCTGAATCTTCCATATTAAAAATGGAAACAATCTTAAATGTGCAAAATTAGTTAAAATTCATTATCCTGCCAAGAAATTCCAGAAAAAATCCAGCGCGATCCATTCTTGTCGGATTATTCGGATAATAAATCCCTTTTTTCTATCCCCACCTATATTTATTGATGACCTGCCGGAACACAGGAATGTCGGAGACGGAGGCGAAGAGGAGCATGCAGGCGCGAAACTTGATGGTGTCGTCGCCGAAGATGGCATAAACGGAATGCTCGTTGTGAAGCACCGCCTCGGTAATTTCCACCAAACGGTCTCTCAGTATGGGATGGGCGATGTAGGCATACGCCTCCTCGCGGCCGTTGATGCCGTAGAATCGGGCTATCTCGGTTTGTCCCAGTCCCTGCATTTGTGGAAAGACATACCACATCCAATGTCCACGCTTGTGGCCGTTTCTCACTTCTTCGAGCGCCTCGGCATAAGTGCCGGTGTTTTCGTAAATTCCACCGCTGTCCTGGGCATGGACAAATCGGAGCAGATTGCGCTGCCTCGCCTCATCTCTCTGATGGTCACACATTTTTCGATTCTTTTTAATTAGTGAGCTTCTTGGATTATTTTTGGCTACAAATATATACAATTATTCATTGAAAGGTAAACACCCGAGCTATTTTTAGGTTCACTTTCATAAAAAAGACAGAAAAAATTTGCGGGGTTGTGGGAAAAGCAGTACCTTTGCACCGCAAAAATTTGCACTGATAAAATAACCATTTAATTCACAACTAGTAAAGATGTATTTAGACAAGGCAAAAAAAGAAGAGATCTTTGGCAAGTACGGAAAGTCCAACTCTGATACTGGTTCCGCTGAGAGCCAGATAGCATTGTTCTCCTACCGTATTGCCCATCTGACGGAGCACCTGAAGAAGAACCACAAAGATCATACTACTGCACGGTCTCTGACCAAGTTGGTAGGAAAACGCCGCGCTCTGCTCAACTATCTCTACGACCGCGACATTGAGCGCTACCGCGCCATCGTGAAGGCCCTCGGCCTGCGTAAATAATCGGGCAGACAAAAACAATGAATCCCCGCATCATGGTTGCACTGTGAGCGGGGATTTACTTTTATCCCTACTTCACACATCACACGCCGGATACCATTAAGACACCCCCCTAAAAACAAAAAGAACCATGAAAAAGACTTTTCTTCTCCTGCTTCTCTGCCTGCTCGCCGTCACCACCAGCGCCCAGGAGCTCTTTGTGGGCAGCTACAACATACGCTACCACAACCAGCCCGACTCACTGAACGGCAATATATGGTCGAAACGTCTGCAAGTGATGAGCGACCAGATACTTTTTGAGCAGCCCGATATCTTCGGTGCGCAGGAAGTGCTCGTCGACCAGTTGCGCGATTTTGAGCGCACCCTGCCCCAATACGGCCACATCGGCGTGGGCCGCGACGACGGGAAGGAGCAAGGCGAGTATGCCGCCATTTTCTACCACCGCGACCGTGTGAAACTGCTCGACGAGGGCAACTTCTGGCTCTCGGAGCATCCTGAGAAGCCCGGACTGGGATGGGATGCTGCCTGTGTGCGCATCTGCACTTGGGGAAAGTTCAAGCTGTTGCACTCGCGGCTGCGGTTCTACTACTTCAACCTCCACATGGACCATGTGGGCAAAGTTGCACGCCGCGAGGCCGCCAAGCTGGTGGTAAGCAAGATCAAGGAGATAGCCGGCGACGCACCCGTGGTGCTGACGGGCGACTTCAATGTGGACCAGAACGATGAGATATACCGCATCTTCACCCAGTCGGGTGTGCTGGTAGACTCCTATACGGTGGCCGAACACCGGTTTGCCGAGAACGGCACGTTCAACTCCTTCAACACCGACCTCTACACCGAGAGCCGCATTGACCACATTTTCCTTTCACCGCGCTTCAAGGTGGAGCGCTACGGTGTGCTCACCGATGCCTATTGGACTCCCGTGGCCGCCGAAGAGCAGAAAGGGCATGACGCACCCCAGGAAATCTCTTTCAAGTCGTTCGTGAAGCGAGCCCCGAGCGACCACTACCCCGTGATGGCACACATCAGGTGGATGAAGAAGAAGTAGGCGCAAGCGGACTTTGCCATACCTCGGGAAAGATTTCGCTGAGCGGCTGCATCACAAAGTCGCGCTTCCACATAAGCGGATGGGGTATCTTGAGGTCAGGGTCATCCACCCGGCAGTCATCATAGAGCAGGATGTCGATATCGATGATGCGGTCATGATAGACCCCTCCGACCGACTTCTTCTTCCGCCCCATTTCGCGCTCAATGCGCTGGGTGGCGGCAAGCAGATCATGAGGACTGAGTGGCGTGAGGCACAACACGGCGGCATTGGTGAAGAGATGCTCCGAGGCAAATCCCCACGGCTCAGTGACATAAAGAGCTGACCGGCACTCCACGTGCCCGGCCAGCTCTTCTATTTTTTCTATGGCCCTCTCCATATTGGCCGCTCCGTCGCCCAGATTCGACCCTAAGGAGAGGTATGCCTTGTGCAGCGTAGTATCAGTCATCGAGTATGAGCATGGCATCGCCGTAGCAGCCGAACTTATAACCATGCTCTTGGGCCAACTGGTAGGCTTTCATGACCAGTTCGTAGCCGCCGAAGGCGCACGACGACATGAGCAGGGTGGACATGGGATGATAGAAATTGCATATCATCGAGTCGGCCAGTCCGAAGTCGTACGGCGGGAAGATAAACTTGTTGGTCCATCCCTCATACTCCTTGAGCAGTCCGTCGGTGCCCACGGCCGTCTCCGTGGCCTTGATCACGCTTGTGCCCACGGCACAAACATGATGCTTGGCCAGTTTGGCCTCATTGACGATGTCGCAGGCCTCTTTCTCCACAAACATCTGCTCGGAGTCCATCTTGTGCTTGGTCAGGTCCTCCACCTCGATGTCGTGGAAATTGCCTAAGGCACAATGCAGGGTGATAAAGGCGAAATTGATGCCCTTTATCTCCATTCTCTTCATCAGCTCGCGGCTGAAGTGCAGGCCGGAGGCGGGAGCCGTGACGGCGCCCTCGTTCTTGGCGAAGATGCACTGGAAGCGGTCCATGTCGTCTTCGGTGGCGGCACGGCGGTCGACGATATAATGGGGCAGCGGTGCCTCGCCCAGGGCATAGAGTTCTTTCTTGAACTTGTCGTGGGGACAGTCGTAGAGGAAGCGGAGCGTGCGTCCGCGGCTGGTGGTGTTGTCGATTACCTCGGCCACCATGGTTCCACTGTCGTCGAAGAACAGTTTGTTGCCGATGCGTATCTTGCGGGCGGGCTCCACGAGCACATCCCACAGGCGCATCTCCTCATTGAGTTCTCTGAGCAGGAACACTTCAATCTTGGCATCGGTCCGTTCCTTGGTACCGTAGAGACGGGCGGGAAACACCTTCGTGTCGTTGAACACGAACACATCGCCCTCGTCGAAGTGGTCGAGCACATTGCGGAAGTCGAGATACACCTTATTGCCCTCCTCGTCGGTGAGGGGTTCTCCGTTTTCGTCAGTACGATAGAGGTCAATCTTGTTCGATTTCCTGTGCAAGATCATCAGCCGGCATTCATCGCGGTGATACGACGGTTCGAGCGCGATGTCCTCGTCGGTGAGTTTGAATTTGAATTGCGACAGCTTCATCCGATATTCCTTTCTATTGTTTGTTGTTTTCGTTTTCTATCTGCAGCGAGTCGAGCCATGCGGGCACCTGCTCCAGTGTGAGGCACTGCTCCACCGTCACCTCCCCCACCCTGGTGCGGCGCAGGTCGGTAAGGAATGCTCCGCTTCCCAGAGCCTGTCCGATGTCGCGTGCCAAGGCTCTGATATAGGTGCCTTTTCCGCACACTACCCTGATGCGCAGGGTTTTCCGTTCATCGTCGTAGCGCAGCAGTTCTATCTCGTCGATGCGCAGCATTTTGGGCTTGAGCTGCACGTCATTGCCCTTTCGCATCAGTTTGTAGGCCCTTTTGCCGTCCACCTTGCAGGCACTGTAGGAAGGCGGCACCTGCGCTATCTCGCCCAAGAAGGTGGGCAGCACCCGCTCCACCAGTTCACGGCTGATATGGCGGGTGGGATAGGTAAAGTCGACAGTGTGTTCACGATCGAAGCTCGGTGTGGTGGCCCCCAGCTGCAGGTCAGCCACATACTCCTTTGATCCTGCCTGCAGGCGCTCTATCTGCTTGGTGGCCTTGCCGGTGCAGAGTATGAGCACGCCGGTGGCCAGCGGGTCAAGCGTACCGGCATGTCCGGTCTTGAGCTTTTTCACCCCCAGTTTGCGGCAGAGCAGGTAGCGCACATGGGCCAGTGCCCCGAAGCTTGACATGCCGTAAGGCTTGTCGATATAGATCATTTCACCCTCGCGGAAGTCCATCAGTCGACCATTGCGAGTGAGTGTCCGGTGAGCAGCAGCAGGATGATGATGCCGCCCACGATAATGCGGTAGATACCGAAGGCTTTGAAGCCATATTTGGTAAGGAAGGCCACGAACCATTTCATGGCGAGCAGGGCCACGATGAAGGCCACCACACATCCCAGCACGAGCATGGTGATGTTGTGCGACGAGGCCCATGCGCCCTCTTCCTTGAGCAGGTCGAGCAGGTCGAGCAGGGTGGCGCCGGCCATGGTGGGCACGGCCAGGAAGAAGGAGAACTCGGCGGCGTTCTTGCGGCTGAGTCCCTGCGTCATACCACCCACGATGGTGGCCATGGAGCGCGACACGCCCGGTATGACGGAGATGCACTGGTAGAGGCCGATGTTGAAGGCCTTCTTCTCATTGACCTTGGTCTTCTCACTGCCCTTGTTGAACAGTTTGTCGCAGAAGAGCATGAACACGCCTCCGAGCACCAGCATCACGGCCACCACCTCGACGCTGTCGAGCAGCCAGTCGAGCAGTCCCGACTTCTTGGCCAGCAGTCCTATCACCACGGCAGGCAGCACGCCCACGAAGAGCAGCCAGTAGAAGCGGAACTTGTGTATCAGCTTCTGCCAGGCATTGCTGCCGGCGGGTGCCGGCGTGTGGTCGATGTGGAAGAATTTCTTCCAATAGAGGCACACCACGGAAAGGATGGCACCAAACTGTATGATGAAGGTGAAGGCATGCACAAAGGGGTCGCCCTGCGGAATGCCCAGCAGGTTCTGCGTGATGATCATGTGTCCGGTAGAGGAAACGGGCAGGAACTCGGTGAGTCCCTCCACCACCGCTATGATGACGGTCTCGAGCCAGGTCATTTGTTCCCCTCCTTCTTGCTGCCGGTTTCTGTAGACTGTTTCTCGTCACGGTTCTTCGGACGGTACACCACGGCATAGATCATGGAGATGAAGCCCAGGAAGCACACCACGGGTGCCACCTTGATGCGCCGCACACTGAAGATGTCGGCATTGAACTCCTCGGCGGTGGAACCGGCGCCGCCCATGAGGATGAAACCGATGATGACGATGGCCATGCCTACGGCCAGCAGGATGAAATTGGTACGGCCGAAGGCCAGATTTCTCTTGTCCATATCTGATTATTTTAGATTTTGTAGAGCTCGCCTGCCTTCATGCGGAGGAAGCGGTTGACGGAGAACCAGCTGCACAGCGTGGTGATGACCACGCCGAACACCAGCACGGCCACTGCGGTGACCACCAGCACCTCGGGGGTGATTACCTCTCTCACGTCGGGTTCGTAGTTCATAAGCATGTATACGCCGATGCCCAGCACGATGATGGCGATGATGCCGGCCAGGAGGCCCAGCATGACAGCGCGGCGGATAAAGGGCTTGCGGATGAAATTCCACGAGGCACCCACCAACTTCATGGTGTGAATGCCGAAGCGGCGCGAGTAGATGCCCAGGCGCACGGTGTTGTTGATGAGGGCAAACGACACGAAGAGCAGCAGACCGGCCAGGATAAGGAGCACGAGGCTAATCTTGCGGAGCGTCTTGTTCACACTGTCTATCAGGTCCTGCGGATAGGTGATTTCCGTCACTTTGGGCAACTGTTTCAGCTCCTTCGATATCCACTGGAGAGAGTCGTTGTTGGCATACTCGGCGGCCAACTGGAAGTCAATTTCCGAGACGAAGGGGTTGACACCGGCAAACTCGGAGGGGTCGGTGCCCATCGACTCTTTCTGTTCCTCGAGCACCTGCTCCTTGCTGATGTATTCCAGGTTACTGATATAGGGCCGCGCGCTCAGTTTGCCGCAGAGCTGCTGTGCCTCGCTGTCGGTGATGTCCTCGCCCAGCAGCATGGTCACAGTGAGTTTCTCCTTCACATAGGAGGATAGATTGCGGGCGGTGAACACGGTGAGCACCACCATACCCAAAAGGATGAGCACCATAGAGGTGCTGATACACAAAGTGGCTACCTGCAGCCCCCCTTGGCGGCCGCGGGATTTCTTCTTGTTGTTTGCCATTATCTATGGTTGTTTTTTACTGTAAACGACATTCCATGCGTTTTCGCCGGCTCCATGCTCTTTTTTAGGGGTGCAATGGGGCCGTTCTCCCGAATATGCTTGCAAAGATACGACATTTTGATGTCCATCCCAACACTTTAACGACTATTAACGTCATCGTCCGTCTGTCGCCGTGTTCCGGGGTTTTTCCTCCCCAACTGTCTCGCCCTTATGTTCCTCTCCGAGGGGTGCCGCTCCGGACGGGGTCACCTCATCGGGCCCCGGCAAGGCCCGGTCCAGGTAGTCTTTGGTCACATAGCGCTCGTAATAGGCTATGATGAGTGTGGTGAGCGGCAGGGCCACGATGAGTCCGATGAAGCCGAGCAGGGTGCCCCACACCGAGATGGAGAGGAGCAGCACAGCCGGGTTGAGCCCCATGGCGTTCCCCATAATCTTGGGGGTGGTCACCATGTCGGTGATAATCTGCACGACGATGAACACCAGCACCGCCGAGCCGAAGATGATCCAGAAGTTCTGTCCGGTGTCGGCCGCCTTGAGCAAGGCCAGGAAAGCGGTGGGTATCAGGGCAAAGGTATGCAGGTAGGGCACCATGTCCATGATGCCGATGAGGATGCCGAGGCCGATGGCCATGGGGAAGTCGATGATGGTGAATCCGATGCAGAACATCACGCCCATGCAGAAGGCCACCATGCCCTGTCCGCGGATATAGTTGTTGAGTGCGGCGGCCGCGTCCTTCATCAGGTCCTGCCAGAAGGGGCGTGCGCTCTTGGGGAAGATGCGCACCCATCCGTTGGAGAGTTTGTCGTAGTCGAGCAGGATGAAGAACATATACAGCAGGGTGATGCACGACGCCACCACGCTGATGACCACATTGGCCGTCTTTCCGATGAAGGCGAACAGCTTGGGCATCGACACCTTCAGGGCCTCGGTGAAGTCAGGGCTGCGGAAGAACTCGCGTATGCGTTCCTGGTTCTCCACCATCCAGTTGCGTATCATCTCGGCGAAGTCGCCGTTCACCGATTTCTGGTTGAGATACTTCACGGTCACCTCGCCCAGGCGCTGAAACTGCTCAATCATGGGCGGCACGATGAAGTAGATGACTGCCGCCACCATGATGGCCACGAAGAGCAGGGCCACGATAATGGACAGCGCCCTCGTAGGCACGTGCATTTTGTGCTCCACGAAGTTGACAAGCGGGTTGAGCAGATAGGCCAGCACCCACCCCACGAAGAAAGGCAGGAGCACAGCGCTCAAGTAGTTCACCAGCCAGAGCACAGCCAGGATGATGAGCACCACCGCAAGGATGCGCACAAAGCGGTCGAAAGTAATTTCCTTATCGATCATAATATTAGGTATGAAAACACTAAATTTTACAGGCGGCTGCCCTACTCGCTTTTTTCGCCCTCGGCCTGGCGGTAGCACTCGCGGCACAGCGGCTCATACTCGTCTTTCTCGCCCAGCAGCACCCGGCGGTCGTTGCTCACCAGACGGTGGCTCAGATAAGCCAGTGCACCGCACTTCACGCAGATGGCATGCACCTTGGTGACATCGTCGGCCACGGCACAGAGGGCCGGCATGGGACCGAAGGGCTCGCCCTTGAAGTCCATGTCGAGACCGGCCACGATGACGCGAACGCCACGGTTGGCCAACTCGTTGCACACGGCCACGAGTCCCTGGTCGAAGAACTGTGCCTCGTCGATACCCACCACGTCGATGTCACCGGCCAAGAGGAGCAAGGCCGCCGATGAGTCGACCGGCGTGCTGGGAATGTGCTGCTGGTCGTGGCTCACCACGTCCTCCTCCGAGTAGCGGGTGTCGATAGAGGGTTTGAAAATCTCCACCTTCTGCCGGGCAAACTTGGCGCGTTTCATACGGCGGATGAGTTCTTCGGTCTTGCCGGAGAACATCGACCCGCACACCACTTCTATCCTGCCCCTTCGGCGGGACTCACCAGATATAATATCCATCATGATTCGTACAAGTAGGAATGCAAAAATACGAAGAAAGGCTCATAAAACGAAAAAAATGGTGATTTTTTTGGCAATTATTCCAAATTGCAGTATATTTGCCGAAATTATGGGCATATTATATGTGGTACCCACCCCTGTGGGCAACATGGAGGACATCACGCTGCGCGCCCTACGCCTGCTGAAGGAGGCCGACCTCATCCTTGCCGAGGACACCCGCACGTCGGGCATCCTGCTCAAGCATTATGGCATACAGAACCGGTTGGCGTCGCACCACAAGTTCAACGAGCACGGCACCACCGCCTCGGTGATAGAACGGCTCAAGGCAGGCGCCGACATTGTGCTCATCAGCGATGCAGGCACCCCCGGCATCAGCGACCCGGGATTCTTCCTGGTGCGCGAGGCGGTGGCGGCGGGCATCGAGGTGCAGTGTCTGCCGGGCGCCACAGCCTTCGTGCCGGCACTGGTGGTGTCGGGTCTGCCCGACGACCGTTTCTGCTTCGAGGGCTTCCTGCCGCAAAAGAAAGGACGCGCCACCCGCATCGCGTCGCTCCTTCAGGAGACCCGCACCATGATTTTCTACGAGTCGCCCCACCGGTTGGTCAAGACGCTCGAGCAACTGGCCGAGGCTTTCGGGGCCGACCGCCAGGGCGCCGTGGTGCGCGAGATATCGAAGGTGCACGAGGAATGCCGCCGGGGCACCCTTAGCGAGTTGGCCGCCCACTTCACCGCCGAGCCGCCGCGAGGCGAGATTGTGCTGATAGTGGCCGGTGCCGACGAGAAAATGCTGAAAGAGGCTGCCAAGCAAGCCCGCAAACATTCTACATTAGAAACAAACAACTCTCAAACAGAATAATTTATGAAGAAACTTGTGTGGTTCGCATGCCTTCTGTTCGTACTCACTGCATGCGAGAAAGAGAAAAAGACCCCGATGATCGATGTTCAGCTGCAGCAGAACGACTCACTGCAGAAGATGCTCGACCAGAAGAACAACGAGATAAACGACATGATGGCCACCTTCAACGAGATACAGGAGGGATTCCGCCTCATCAGCGAGGCCGAGGGCCGTGTGACCATTGCCAAGGAAGGCGAGGGTACCGACCGCAAGGCGGTGATACGCAAGGACATGGAGTTTATCCAGGAGACGATGATGCAGAACCGCGACCGCATCGAGAGTCTGCGTCAGAAACTGCGTGAGAGCACCATCAACGGCGAGGAGCTCCGCAAGACCATCGATGGCTTGGTGAAGCAGATGCAGGACCAGGAGAACACCATTAAAGCGCTGCGTGAGGAGCTGAACAACAAAGACTTCCACATCAGCGAGTTGGACAAGGCCATCACCGAGCTCAACGACAATGTGAGCGACCTGAAGGAAGAGTCGAACAAGAAGTCGCAGACCATCAGCGATCAGGACAAGCAGATTCACACGGCCTACTATGTGTTCGGCACCAAGAGCGAGCTCAAGGAGCAGAAGATTCTGGAGAAGGGCGAAGTGCTGAGGAGCAACTTCAACAAGAACTACTTCACCAAGATTGACACCCGTGTAGACAAGGAAATCAAGCTCTACTCCAAGTCGGCCAAGATAAAGACCGACCACCCCGCCGACACCTACACCCTGCGGCCCGACGCCAACGGACAGTACATTCTGCGCATCACCAATCCCGACAAGTTCTGGAGCACCACCAAGTTCCTCGTCATATTGGTGAAATAAGGCAGAGCCCCCTTTTCTCCCCCATCAGCATACCGCCGGTACACCTTCGGACGAAGGTTTGCCGGCGGCATGCTTTCAATTTGACACATGGTCGCGAAAGGGGTGAAATATTACCGAAATGTTAAAACATGACCGATAAATAGAATAATAATTACCACTTTTGGATAAAAATTGCAGTTTTTCGTCATTTTCCTTGTTGAATGCCTAAAAAATATTTATTTTTGCATACTGTTATTAAATGTTAGCCTTATTCGAAATACCATATCAAAAAGAATTAGAAACAAGATTATAAATGAGTGTATTTATGAGAAAGAGACTTAGCTTGATTCTGTCGTGTCTGTTCCTTGGAATAGGAATAGCCATGGCACAACACACTGTGAACGGTGTGGTCATCTCGAGCGAGGACAACGAGCCGATTATCGGTGCCACCGTGAAAATAAAAGGCACGAGCACCGGTGTAGTGACCAACATCGACGGAGAGTTCTCCATCAGCTCCCCCACGGCCAACCCCCAACTGGAAATCACCTATGTGGGTATGACCAAAGTCACAGTAAAAGGAACACAAAACATGAAGGTCACGATGTATCCCGAAGCTTCGCGCGAGCTGTCGGAAGTGGTGGTGACCGGTATTCAGAAAATGGACAAACGCCTCTTCACGGGAGCTACAACCAAGGTGGACGCCGAAAAGGCGAAACTCGACGGTGTGGCCGACGTGACACGTGCCCTTGAGGGACGTGTGGCCGGTGTGTCGATGCAGAACGTGTCGAGCACCTTCGGTACCGCCCCGAAAATCCGCGTGCGTGGTGCCACCTCCATCTACGGCAGCTCCTCGCCGCTGTGGGTGGTCGACGGTGTGATTATGGAGGACGCCGTGTCGGTGTCGGCCGACGACCTTTCCTCGGGTGATGCCGAGACCCTGATTTCCAACGCCATCGCCGGTCTGAACGCCGACGATATCGAGAGTTTCCAGGTGCTCAAAGACGGTAGCGCCACCTCTATTTACGGTGCCCGCGCCATGGCTGGTGTGGTGGTCATCACCACCAAGAAAGGCCGCAGCGGCCACAGCAGCATCAACTACACCGGTGAGTTCACCTACCGCCTCAAGCCTTCCTACAACGAGTACAACATCAGCAACTCGCAGGAGCAGATGGGTATCTACAAGGAAATGGAAGCCAAAGGCTGGTTGGAGTTCTCCGCCCTTGCCAACGGTTCCTCTGCCGGTCTGTACGGACGTATGTACAACCTCATCGACCAGTATGACCCCGAGACCGGTTTCGGTCTGCCCTTCAACGAGGCAGCCATGAACGCCTACCTGCAGCAGGCCGAGTTCCGCAACACCGACTGGTTCGACCTTCTGTTCAACAACAATGTGATGATGGACCACTCGGTGAGCATCTCCACCGGTAGCGACAAGTCGCAGATGTACGCCTCGCTTTCCGCCATGAACGACCCGGGCTGGTACAAGGACAGCAAGGTGCAGCGCTACACCGCCAATATCAACGCCTCGTTCAACCTGTCGAAGCACGTGACGCTGACCATGCGTACCAACAGCTCCTACCGCGACCAGAAGGCTCCCGGTACACTGAATCAGAGCACCGACGTGGTGAGCGGTGCCGTGAACCGTAACTTCGATATCAACCCGTTCAGCTTTGCCATGAACACGGCCCGCACGCTGGACCCCAACATGAAGTACACCCGTAACTACGCCACCTTCAACATCTTCGACGAGTTGCGCAACAACTACATCGATGTGAACGTGATGGACACCAAGTTCCAGGGCGAGCTGTCGTGGAAACCCATCCTGGGTCTTGAGTTCAACGCCCTGGGCAGCTACCGCGTGAACCGCTCCACCCGCGAGCACATCGTGCTGAACCACTCCAACCAGGCCGAGGCCTACCGTGCAGGCGTGGACAACCCGAACATCATGTACAACAACACGTACCTGTATCAGGATCCCGACCAGCCCAACTCGCTGCCTATCTCTATCATGCCCACCGGCGGTATCTACACCATCAACCGCAACAGTGTGAAGCAGCTCGACTTCCGTGGCACCGTTAATTATAATAAGGTGTGGAACGACACCCATATTTTCAACGCCTTTGCTGGTATGGAAGCCAACCGTGCCGACTACGACGCATCGGAGCACATCACCATGGGTGTGGACTATGAGAAGAACCGTATCGTGGAGAAGAACTACTACCGCGAGAAGCAGATGAAGGAAGAAGGCACCACCACCGACTCGTTCGGCCGCTCGTGGAACCGCCGTCTGGCCTACTTCGCCAATATCAACTACTCCTACAAAGGCCGTTACGCCCTGAACCTGACCGGCCGCTACGACGGCTCCAACCAGCTGGGCAAGGCCCGCAGCTCTCGCTGGCTCCCCACCTGGAACGTCTCCGGTTCGTGGAACGCCCATGAGGAGGAATTCTTCAAGAAGTGGATGATGAAAACAAACGGTGCCTTCTCGCACGCCACCATCCGTCTGAGCTACTCGCTGGTGGGTGAGCAGACCACAGCCACCAACGCCCTGCCCGTGTTCCGCGCCTACAACATCTGGCGTCCTTGGGGCGACGAGCAGGAGACCGCCCTCGGTCTCTATCAGCTCGGCAACTCCGACCTTACCTACGAGAAGAAACATGAGTTCAACGTGGGTGTCGACCTCGGTTTCCTCAACAACCGCATCAACTTTACCAGCGATATCTACTGGCGCGACAACTTCGACCTGATGGGTTACACCAACACCCCGGGTGCCGGCGGTGAGATCCGCAAGTTCGCCAACGTGGCCTCCATGAAATCGAAAGGTGTCGAGGCGACGCTGAGTACCACCAACATCCGCACCAACGACTTCACCTGGCAGACCGACCTCACCTTCGCCTACTGCGACACCGAGATTACGGAGCTGCTGGCCCAGACCCGCGTCATCGACCTGGTGAGCAGCAACGGTTTCGCCCGCGAAGGCTATCCCCACCGTGCCCTGTTCTCCATCCCCTTCATGGGTCTGAACGATGAAGGTATCCCCACCATCCTCAACGAGAACGGCGACGTGACCACCACCGCCATCAACTTCCAGGAGTACGACAAGCTCGACTTCCTGAAGTATGAAGGTCCGTCGGAGCCCACCACCACCGGTGGTATGAACAACATGCTCCGCTGGAAGAACTGGCGTCTGAACATCTTCGTCACCTATTCGTTCGGCAACAAGCTCCGTCTGGACCGCGTGTTCAGCGCCGGCTACTCCGACCAGAGCGCCATGCCGAAGGAGTTCAAGAACCGTTGGGTGATTCCCGGCGACGAGAAGATTACCACCATCCCCGCCATCGCCTCTACCCGTCAGCGCTACAACGACTACACCCTGGGCTATGCCTACAACGCATACAACTACTCAACAGCCCGTGTGGCCGACGGTGGTTTCATCCGTCTGAAGGACGTGTCGCTCACCTACGACTTCAACCCCAACTTCCTGCACAAGCTTGGTCTGTCGACCGCTTCGCTGAAGCTCGACGCCACCAACCTGCTGCTGCTCTATGCCGACGACAAGCTCAACGGACAGGATCCTGAGTTCGTCAACGCCGGTGGTGTGGCATCACCCCTCTCGAAACAGTTTACCCTCACCGTGCGCCTCGGTATCTGATGCGTGCCAAACTAACAAGAACAAAACAGATGATTATTTCTATGAAAATGAAAAAGATTCAATATCATTTCGCCATAGCCGCCGCCGCATTCGGACTTACCATGAGCTCGTGCAGTGAGAGTTTTCTGGACAAGCTGCCCGATGAGCGTACGGAAATAGACAGTGAGGACAAGGTAATCGACCTGCTGAAGAGCGCCTATCCCTCGGCCAACTACTCCTGGATAGCCGAGCTGTCGAGCGACAACGTGATTGACAACTCCACCCCCCACTACCCCACCAACCCGAACGACAAGCAGATTCTGGCCCACTACAACTACAGCAGCTACGACCGCTGGGACGACCAGCTCTACAAGTTCGAGCCTGCCACCATGGCCACTTACAGCGACTACGACTCTCCGGGCAGTCTGTGGGGCGGTTACTATGAGGCCATCGCCACGGTAAACCATGCTCTCCAGGCCATCGATGAGATTGAGGCCAAGAGCGGTATGACCAAGAAGCTGAAGGCCGCCAAGGCCGAGGCTCTCCTTATCCGTGCCTACTGCCACTTCTGCCTGGTGAACGTGTTCGCCCAGGCCTACAAGGACGATGCCTCCAACAGCCGCAACATCGGTGTTCCCTACGTGACCGAAGTGGAGAACGTGGTGCACAAAGACTATCCCCGCGGCACCGTGAAGGAAGTCTACGACAAGATCCAGGCCGACCTCGAGGCCGGTCTCGCCGACCTCAACGAAGGCATCTACGACCATCCCAAATGGCACTTCAACATGAATGCCGCCCATGCCTTCGCCGCCCGTTTCTATCTCTACAAGAGAGAGTACAACAAGGTGATTGAACACGCCAACGCCGTGCTGGGCAACACCGAGAGCTCCGTGAAGGACATGCTGCTCGACTTCAAGGGATTCACCGACTGCACCACGCTGAGCGACTACAAGAACGTGTGGCAGAACCCCTCACAGAACAACAACCTGCTGCTCATGACCACCGGCTCGCTGCTCTACCGCCGCTGCTGGGGCTACCGCTACTCCTGCGCCGGACTTGCCGCCCGCGACGTCTACTGCTTCACCACTGCCAACCGCGACTTCTGGTCGGGCTACATGATTACCCCGCTGCTCATCGCCAACGGCGCTGCCCTGAGCTCGAGCACCCAGGACTACGGCTACATCTCATCGAAGATCTTCGAGCAGTTTGAGTACAGTGACAAGATTGCCGGTATCGGCTATCCCCACATCATCCTGCGCGCCTTCACCGCCAACGAGCTGCTGCTCGAGCGTGCCGAGGCCTATATCCTGACCGGTCAGATTGACCTGGGCGCACAAGACCTGTGCTACTACTGGAACCTGCAGATAGACAACTTCTCCGAAGAGGACCGCACCGCCTACTTCGACACCGGCTACATCAAGTACATCACCAAGGAGGCCATCTACAAATACTACAGTGTGCCGCAGGAGAAGGACGGCAATGTGCTTCCCAACTGGGACTTCACCCAGAACATCAGCAGCGACTTCGTGGTGACTCCTGAGGAGGTGCCCTATATGAACTGCCTCGGCTGGTTCCGCCGCATGGAGACCATGTTCGAGGGTCTGCGCTTCTTCGACCTGAAGCGCTGGGGTATGGAATGGTCGCACAAGTGCGGTCTCTACAGCGAAGAGATCTTTTTGACCAAGGACGACCCCAACCGCGCCATCGAGGTGCCCTGGGAGGCCATCTCCGCCGGTATGGAGAGCTCACGTCCCACCGTATCGAGCGAGTCGAACACCAACAAACTATTACTTGATCCCGAACAATTCAGAGTAAAATAAAGGAGGAACCCAACTATGATGAAATCATTCAGAAACATATTGTTCTGTGCCCTGGCACTCACCACTGCCGGTTTCATGTCGTGCAGCGATGACGACGATTTCGGTCCCACCATCTTCGATACCGTCGACCATCCGCTCGACCGCACATCCTACTCCTTCCCGCTCGACACCTTCCTGAAGGCGAACTTCCTCGAGCCCTACAATGTGAAGATGATCTACCGCATGGAAGACATCGGCTCCGACATGCAGAAGAACCTTACGCCGGCCGACTACAACAAGAGCATAGACCTGGCCGTGCTGAGCAAGTATCTGTGGTTCGACGTGTATGAGAAATACGGCACCGCCGAATTCCTGAAGGCCAACAGCCCGCGTATCATCCACGTGATCGGCTCAAAGAACTACAACCCCACGCAGGGTACCGAGACACTCGGTGTGGCCGAGGGCGGTTTGAAGATCACCCTCTACAACACCAATAACCTCGACGCCAGCAACCTCGACGTGATGAACGAGTACTTCTTCAAGACCATGCACCATGAGTTCGGTCATATCCTCGACCAGACCAACCTGCGCCCCACCGCCTTCAACCTTGTGTCGAAGAGCCAGTACGACGCCACCACCTGGACCAGCCTTCCCGACTCAGTGGCAGCCGGCCGTGGATTCGTGTCGCCCTACGCATCGAGCGAGGCCCGCGAAGACTGGGTGGAGGTGCTTGCCAACTATGTGACGATGGACACCCTTCGCTGGGTGCAGCTCCTCGAGTCGGCCAAGTATGAGTGGGAAGACATCGACATGGACTTCGACACCTACAAGAAGCGTGCCGCCGGTGCCGACCGCGACACCGTGGGCTACTACCACGAGGCCGACAACGGCGACGGCAAGGTATACCGCCGTCTGTGCGCCCGGAATGCCGACGACTTTGTGGCCCTCGACGAGAACGGCCAGGTGCAGTGGCTCCACAAGGCCGGTTTCATCGGCCAGGAAGTCATTCTGCAGAAGCTTGCGATGGTGCGCAAATGGATGATGGACAACTGGGGCATCAGCATCGACGACCTTCGCCGCGAAGTGCAGCAGCGCCAGTATCTGACCAATGCCGACGGCACATTCCAGTACGACTTCATGGGCCGTCTCATCAACCGTCTCGACAAGCCTTCGTCCAACAATCCTTCCATCACTGTGATGGATGAGTTGAGAAACTGGGTGAACCAGTACAAGTCACTTCAGCAGTAATCATAAAAACGTAAACTAAGGACATGAAAAAGATAATATCCCTTACCCTGCTATTGGCAGCGGGCATCGGTTTCACCGCCTGTGTGAACGAGGAAGACGACCTGTTCGACAAGACGGCCGCCGAGCGTCTGAACGAAGCCAGCGCCCTCTACTCCTCACGCCTGATGGCGCAGCCCAACGGATGGGCCATGCAGCTCTACCCCACCAACGACAATGAGGCTCCCTACGGCTCGGGCTATCTCGTGCTGTGCCGCTTCAACAAAGACCACTCGGTGGTGGTATCGATGAAGAACCAGTTCACCGACAATGTGTACCGCACCGACACCTCGCTGTGGGAGGTCATCACCGACAACGGCCCTGTGCTGTCGTTCAACAGCCACAACGACTGTCTGCACGCCTTCACCGACCCCGAGGATATCCTCTGGACAGGCAATGCTGACGAGCCGAACAATGAGACCGGCACCGGTGTGGGCGGCGACTATGAGTTCATCATCGTCGATGCTCCCGAGGATGCCTCCTACATGATGCTGAAAGGCAAAAAGCGCGGTACCTACAACCTGTTCACCCCGGTGGAGGAAGGTGTGGAGTATGAGAGCTATCTGGCCGATGTGGAGAACTTTATGAAGACGATGTTCCCCTCGAGCAATCCTACCTTCGACGTGCTGCACACGCCCAATGGCGACTTCAAGATGACGGGAATCGACGACGGTATTCCCAACATCTTCCCCTACGACGGCGATGAGATTATCGACGAGAGCTTCAATGCCTTCCTCATCACCAAACGCGGTGACGACTATTATCTCCGTCTGCGCGACTCGTTCAGAATTGAAAGCTCAGAGGAAGAAGCCTCTGAGCAGGAGTTCATGTACCATCCCGACCAGGACCTCTTCATCGGCACCGGCGACAACCGCTTCATCATCGACGGCGACGAGCCCAACCGCTTCTTCCGCCAGGCACTCATCGATGAGACCCGCCAGTGGCGCTGGACTGCGAAGAGCGAGATGAGCGCAGCCTATGGCGACTTGATGACCAGACTGTCGGAAGCCTTCAAATCGAAGAAGCTCACCTACGACCGCAACATCTTGAAGTACAACACCAGCAAGGACAAGGTGGTGATGACAGTGAGCTACAAGCGCAACACCTCGACCATTACGCTCGACTATATCTTCGGTTACAGCTTCGACGAGAGCAACAAGCTCACCCTGACCTATGAGGGTCCGAACGACAAGGCCGCCGAGACCATGCTGACCCAGATTCCTGAGATTCAGACCATCGTCGAGGCCATGAACGGCCAGCTCAACGCGAAGCCTTCCGGCACCCGTTTCAATCTGAACAACCTGCGCATCGAGACCAAGGACAGCAATCTCTGGTTCGATATCGTGAAATAATTCTCCTACCGCTGCGGGGTCACACAGCGACCCTGCAGCGGTAGCTAAATAGGAAAGAACAACCATTCAATAACCTCAATTATCAAAACAATTATGAAGAAATCTTTACTTGTGATGGCTGCTTGCATGATGACAGCAGCTGCCTCTGCTCAGATTTCCGTGAAAGACGTGGAAAAGATTCAGCAGAAGAGCCTTCCCACCCTGTTTGACATGAAGTACTTCAAGGTGGCAGATGAGAAGCAGACTCCCGCACGCACCAAGTCGTCGGGTGCCTACTACAAACGTCCGGCAGGTGCCTACTATGGTGGTTTCGGCCTGAACGGCTACGGCTACTATGCCAGCACCATCAACCTCGTTCCCTGGCAGGAAGTGGTGTATGAGAACCAGATTCCCGGCAAGGCTGGTGTATGGCATCAGTACTACTACGACCAGTCTGGCAACAACATGGGCGACATCCTGGTCAATCCCGAGGCAACCGTGGTAGACGGCGACTACACCTGGAGCCAGGATCCCGGCCGTCTGTATTATACTCCTACACTCCGCCTGGGCAGAGACTCCTTCTGCATCGGTGAGGAGAACCTCTATCTGATTTACTACAAACGTCCGCAGTATGCCGGCCGTACCCTTACCGACTCTATCGGTATGAAGAACCCTGCCGATGACCACCAGCGTTATTACTACAACGGTCAGAACTACGACAACACCGCTGCATGGGGTGCTCTGAGCGACAATATGTTCGGCACCGGTGAGACCGACGTGACGATGCAAGACAATTCTGTAGTCATGTGCCCCTGCTTCCAGGTGGAGCAGGTCATGGAGCGTCCGCTTTCGAACCTCTATGTAGAGAGCGTAGTGGCTTCTGGCTGCTCCTTCAAGCGCCAGCCCATCGCCGAGGGTGACACCCTGAAATGCTACATCACCAATGTGGTGAGAGTGGAGCGTTCTGACGGCACCGTGCAGCTGCGCGCCGGCGACCAGATTTACGAGACCCTGTATGCCGTGGCCGAGGACACTCTGGGCTTCAGCATGGACAATGCCGACACCCGCAACGGCAAGACCATCTACGAGGGTAAGATTCTCTTCTCGAAGAAAGAGGTCGACGAGTTCGGTATCGAGTACAACGTGCCTGTGGTGATTGACCCCAACGACTTCGATGAGTACGGTTTCGCTATTGTCATCGACGGATTTGACAAGAGCACCATCGACTTCGGTGTCTATGGCTGGCAGGTGAACGATGATGTTGACGACGTAGAGCCCGGCCGCTTCAGCGTATACAATCCCGGCACTGGAGATGCCTACACCTTCACTTACAATGGCTGCATCGCCATGCAGGTGGGTGTTCACGCCATGTACGACGCTGTTGAGGTGCTTGAGAACGGTTTGAATGCTCTCCGCATCAGCGACGACGGTCAGACCTGCAGCACCGACGGTGCTGTGGTAGGTTCCGACAACGATATGGGCGGTGCTGCTGTCTATACCGCACAGTCATGGTTCGATGAGGACCTGAACGAGTACTACTACCTCGTTGACGCTCCCGACTGGGTGAGCGGTGTGATGGTTGACGAGTCGATGCGCGACGGCGACAGCCAGGGTCAGTATGTTGGTCTCGACTTCGTGGCCGTGACCTGCGATCCTCTGCCCGCTGGCGTGACCGGCCGTTCTGCCAAGGTGTTCATCGGCGGCCGCGGTGTTGTGTCGAGCGTTCCTCTCTACATTCTCCAGGGCGATGCCACACTGGCCGACGGTATCAACAATGTTGAGACTGCTCCCAATGCCAAGAACCTCCGCGTGTTCAACCTGAACGGTCAGGAAGTAACCAAGGCCACCAAGGGTGTTATCATCCAGAATGGCAAGAAGTTTGTGAACAAATAAACCTCTCTCTCCTATTCATTCATTTGTGGCCACATCCGGAGCCTTTCCGGGTGTGGCCTTTTTAAAAACAGGAAAATCGAAAAAATCATACAATTGCCATGAACAACGAACAGCAAGGCAGCAAAGGCTATCTCTTCGGCATCGTGCTGGTGGCCGTGCTCGGCGGTCTGCTCTTCGGTTATGACACCGCCGTGATATCAGGCGCCGAAAAGGGTCTGCAAGCCTTCTTCATGGGTGCCTCCGACTTCACCTACACAGATGCCACCCACGGATTCACCTGCTCGAGCGCCCTCATCGGCTGCATCATCGGCAGTGCCCTGTCGGGATTTCTTGCCACCAACTTAGGCCGCAAGCGCTCACTCATCCTGGCCGGCGTCCTGTTCTTCATCTCCGCCCTGGGCAGCATGAAGCCCGAATTTCTGTTCTTTGAGCCGGGCGTGCCCACCTGGGGACTGCTCATCACCTTCAACATCTACCGTGTGATAGGCGGTATCGGCGTGGGTCTGGCCTCCGCCATCTGCCCCATGTACATTGCCGAGGTGGCTCCCTCCAACATCCGCGGCACCCTGGTGTCGTGGAACCAGTTTGCCATCATCTTCGGCCAGTTGGTGGTCTACTTCGTCAACTTCCTCATTCTGGGCGAACACACCAACCCCGTGATCGAGTCCATCGGAAAGGGTGTGAACCAGGTGGCCGCCGGCAGCGACCCCTGGACCATCTCCACCGGCTGGCGCTACATGTTCGGTAGCGAAGCCGTTCCCGCCGGTCTCTTTGCCCTGCTCATCTGCCTGGTGCCCGAGACCCCGCGCTATCTGGTGATGATAGGTCAGGACAGCAAGGCCCTTCGCATTCTGAACCGCATCAACGGCTCGGTGCGCGGCAAGGACATTCTGCAGGAAATCAAAGACACCATCACCGAGAAGACCGAGAAACTGTTCACCTACGGCGTGCTGGTCATCTTCGTGGGCATCATGCTCAGCGTGTTCCAGCAGGCAGTGGGCATCAACGCCGTGCTCTACTACGCACCGCGCATCTTCGCCGACATGGGCATGGACAAGCCCATGGTGCAGACCGTGATTATGGGTGTGGTGAACATCCTGTTCACCCTCGTGGCCATCTTCACTGTGGAGAAATGGGGCCGCAAGCCGCTGCTCATCACCGGCAGCATCGGCATGGCCATCGGCGCCTTCGGTGTGGCCCTCACCTTCGGCAATCCCGCCATGAGCATGGTCACCATGCTCAGCATTATGGTCTACAGTGCCTCGTTCATGATGTCGTGGGGACCCATCTGCTGGGTGCTCATCGCCGAGATCTTCCCCAACACCATCCGTGGCGCCGCTGTGGCCATCGCCGTGGCCTTCCAGTGGATATTCAACTGGATTGTGAGTTCCAGCTTCGTGCCCATGTTCAACATGCACCTCACCCCCGGCGACCACTTCGGCCATTGGTTCACCTACGGCCTCTACGGTGTGATCTGCATCATCGCCGCCCTCTTCGTGTGGCGCCTGGTGCCGGAGACCAAAGGCAAGACGCTCGAAGACATGAGCAAGCTCTGGAAGAAAGAGAAATAAGCAGCGAAAAACTGCGACACTTTGTAAAAAGCGGCATTAAATCATGCCGCTTTTTTTGTATTCCGTCTATTTTTCGTAATTTTGCAAAGAATTAGCCTCCTACGAGCATGAATGTGACCGAACTTTTAGGCCAGGCCACCGGCCGCCACTTCTCCATCGAGCTGCTGCCCCCGCTGAAGGGCAACGGCACGGAGGGCATGTTCCGCACCATCGACAAGATGCTCCCCTACGGGCCGCTCTTCATCAACATCACCACCCACCACACGGAGTATGTGTACCGCGAGCTGCCCAACGGCTTGCTGGAGCGCCGCCGCGTGCGCCGCCGTCCCGGCACCATCGCCATTGCCGCCGCTATCCAACACCGCTTCAGTGTGCCGGTGATACCCCATGTGATATGCAGCGGCACCACCATCGAGAACATCGAGTACGAACTGCTCGACCTGCAGTTCCTGGGCATCAGCAACCTGCTGCTGCTGCGCGGCGACAAGGCCCGCGACGACAAGACCTTCATACCCACGCCGGGCGGCCACACCCACACCACCGACCTGATACAGCAGGTGAACCGCTTCAATGAGGGTTTCTTTGCCGACGGCAGTCCCATCCGCCATCCCGGCACCCCCTTCCACTACGGTGTGGCCTGCTATCCCGAGAAGCACGAGGAGGCTCCCAACCTGGAACAGGACATGCTGCACCTGAAGGAGAAGCAGGACCTGGGTGCCCAGTATGCCGTGACCCAGCTATTCTACGACAACAAGAAATACTTCGAGTTTGTGCGTAAGGCACGCGCCATGGGCATCACCATCCCCATCATTCCGGGACTGAAGCCCTTCGCCAAGCTCTCGCAGCTCACGGTGGTGCCCCGCACCTTTCACTGCGACATTCCCGAGGAGCTGGCCGCCGAGGTGCTCAAGTGCAAAACTGACGCCGACGCCATGCGGCTGGGCGTGGAATGGACCACGGCACAGTGCCGCGGCCTCTACAGCCAGGGCGTTAAGAACATCCACTTCTACACCGTGTCGGCCGTCGACTCGGTGCAGCAAGTGCTCAAACGACTCATGTAACCCCACAGCATGCCATGATACGATTCGCCGATGTGATAGGACAGGAAGACGCCAAGGCGCGGCTGCGCCAGATGGTGGAGGAAGACCGCGTGCCTCATGCGCTGCTCTTCTGCGGCCCGCAGGGCTGCGGCAAGATGGCCATGGCCATGGCTTTCGCCTCCTACCTGCTCTGCACCGACCACCACGACGGCGACAGCTGCGGCACCTGCAGCCAGTGCCGCCTGCTGCACCATTGGGGTCATCCCGACCTGCGCTTCACCTACCCCACCATCAAGCGTCCGAACATGCAGTCGGGCTATCAGCCGGTGAGCGACGACTTCGCCCGCGAGTGGCTGCAGCTGATCGGTGAGGGGCCCTACTTCGACCTTGAGCAGTGGATGGAGGCCATCGGTGTGGACAACCAGCAGGCCATCATCACCGGCGGCGAGAGCGACCTGCTGGTGCAGAAGATGACGCTGCGGGCCAGTCAGGGCGGCTACAAGGTGTGTATCTTCTGGCTGCCCGAGCGGCTCAACGACAAGAGCGGCAACCAGCTGCTCAAGCTCATCGAGGAGCCCCCAGCCAAGACGGTGTTCCTCTTCGTGAGCGAGGCCCCCGAGCAGCTGCTCGAGACCATACGCAGCCGCACCCAGCGCTTCGACATGCGCCGTATCGACACCCAGGAGATAGAGAAGGCCCTCGTAGAGCAGCGCGGCATCGACGCCGACTCGGCCCGCCGTGTGGCCCGTCTGGCCAACGGCAGTTGGACCGCTGCCCTCAAGGAGCTGAAGGCCAACAATGAGAACCGCAAATTCCTGGAGCATTTCATGAGCCTGATGCGGCTGGCCTACCAGCGCAACGTGAAGGAGCTGCGCAAGTGGAGCGACAGCATGAGCGGTCTGGGCCGCGAGAAGCAGAAGCGGCTGCTGGCCTACTTCCTCCGCATGGTGCGCGAAAGCTTCATGAGCAACTTCCACCAGCCCGACCTCAACTTCATGACCGCCGACGAGCAGCAGTTCACCTCCAAGTTCGGCCGCTTCATCCACGAGGACAATGTAGAGGAGTTCTACAACCGCCTCTCCCTCGCCATACGCGACATCGGGCAAAACGCCAATGCCAGAATGGTGTTCTTCGAACTGGCACTGCAAACCATCATCCTGCTGCGGCGGTAGCCCCGCCCCTGCAGCCCAACCCACCCAAGAGAATAAAAGACAGACATGGACTACAAAGATATGAAACTCAAGCTGTACACCGGCTGCGACCGCGGACTCTGCCGCCGCGGCATCGGCCGGCAGGACAAACAGCTCAACACCTACGACTGGCTGGCCGATGTGCCGGGCAACACCGACGTGACCGACCTGGTGGAGGTGCAATTCAAGAACACGCGCAAGGGTTACTACCACAACGTGAACAAACTCGACCTGAAGAAGGGCGACATCGTGGCCGTGGAAGCCAGTCCCGGCCACGACATCGGCGTGGTGACCCTGACCGGCGAGCTCGTGATGCTCCAGATCAAGAAAGCCAATATCAAGTCGGCCGACGACATCAAGCGCATCTACCGCATCGCCAAGCAGGTGGACATGGACAAATACTACGAAGCCAAGAGCCGCGAGCACGGCACCATGATACAAAGCCGCCAGATAGCCAAGGACCTCGGTCTGAACATGAAGATAGGCGATGTGGAATACCAGGGCGACGGCAACAAGGCCATCTTCTACTACATCGCCGACGAGCGCGTCGACTTCCGCCAGCTCATCAAGGTGCTGGCCGAGACCTTCCACGTACGCATCGAGATGAAGCAGATAGGCGCCCGTCAGGAAGCAGGACGCATCGGCGGCACCGGTCCCTGCGGCCGCGAGCTGTGCTGCGCCACCTGGATCAAAAACTTCATCAGCGTGAGCACCACGGCGGCCCGTTTCCAGGACATCTCGCCCAACCCGCAGAAGTTGGCCGGTATGTGCGCCAAGCTGAAATGCTGCCTCAACTATGAGGTGGACGACTATATCGAGGCCGGCCGCGAGCTGCCGCCCAAAGACGCTGTGCTGAAGACCAAGGACAGCGAGTATTTCCTCTTCAAGACCGACATCCTGGCCGGCCTTGTGACCTACTCCACCGACAAGCGGATGGCCGCCAACCTCGTCACCATCACGGCCCAGCGCGCCAAGGAAATCATCGAGATGAACAAGGAGGGCGAGTCGCCTGTATCGCTCGTCGAAGACGGCGCCCTGCCCGAGGAGCACAGCACCGACCTGCTGGCCAACGAGCAGATATCGCGCTTCGACAAGGTGAAGAAGAAAAAGAAGAAGAAGAACAAGCCCGCCGGCGACACACCCCGCAATGCTGCCCCGGCAGGCGGCGAACAGCCGAAGAAAGAGAAAGAACCGTCCGGCGAGCCCAAGAACCGCCGCGAGGGCAAGGACGGCGACAACCAGCCGCGCGAGCCCAAGAAAGACAACGCCAAAGCCAAGGAAGGCGCCCAGCAGAAGGCCAAAGATGGTCAACCCCGTCAGGCGAAAGAAGGCGGTCCCCGCCCGCAGGGCAAGCCCTATCGCAAGCCCCGCGGCAAGGGTCCGAAAGAGGGTACTCCTACGCCCGCTCCCGCCGCCGAATAAGGCCCAATAAGATGAAGAGAGATAAAACGATATGCCTGCTGTTCAGTGCCGCCCTTTTGGCGGCACTGAGCCTATCGTGCCAGTCGCACATCGCCTACCACGGCTACGGCGGCGCCCATGAGGGCGGTTGGTACCGTGGCGACACGGTGGAGCTCTTCATTCCCGCTCTGGAGGAAGGAGGCACCTATGTGGAGCAACTGGAATTCCGCACCAGCACGCGCTATCCCTTCACAGCCCTCCGCCTGGTGGTGGACAAGACCATCTACCACCAGGAGGACGGCAAGACCCACCAGCGCACCCAGAGCGACACCATCACCTGCCGTGTGGCCGATGATGAAGGCCGTCCGCTTGGCGAGGGGCTCGATTTCTACCAATACGACATACCTTTCAAGCAGCAGGCCCTGTCGGCCGGCGACTCCCTGCATGTGCGCATCACACACGGCATGCAGCGCACCGCCCTGCGCGGCATCGTAGGAGTGGGCTACCGCCTGATGAAATAGTTGCAGGAAAGCCCCAACAGGCCCATTGAGCCCATCAATTTCTCTAAGTTCTTATTAAGTTTCTTCCGGCATCGATGCGCAGGAAGATAAAGAGCAGAATAGTAAATCCCCACAGCGAGGAGCCGCCGTAGCTGAAGAAAGGCAGCGGTATACCGATGACCGGGGTGAGCCCCAGCACCATGCCCACATTGATGAAGACATGGAATAGGAAAATGCTCAACACACAATAACCATACACCCTTCCAAACTTGAAGGGCTGCCGCTCCGCCAAGTGGATGAGCCGCAGAATAAGTCCCAGAAACAGCAACAGCACCGCCGAGCATCCCAGGAATCCTTCCTCCTCGCCCACCGTGCAGAAGATGAAGTCGGTGTCCTGTTCCGGCACAAACTTCAGTTTGGTCTGCGTACCATTGAGGAAACCCTTTCCGCGCAGTCCGCCCGACCCTATGGCTATCTCGCTCTGGTGCACATTGTAGCCGATGCCCTTGGGGTCCTCGGTCACACCGAGCAGCACATTGATGCGGTCGCGCTGATATTCCTTCATCACCGAGTTGAGCACATGGCTGGCCGAATAGAAGAAGATAATGGAACCCAACGAGAAGAGCGCGATAAAGAGATAATTGTTCAGCCGGAGGCTCATGCCCTGAAAGAGGAGGTAACCAATGAGGGCGGCACAGATGATGAGCTGCACCCACACCAGATCGAAAGGTATGACATATTCCGAGAAGAGCAGGAAGGCCAGAGTAGCTCCTGTGGAGTAGCCCAGCATGTTGAGCGCCTTCTTCTTGTTGTTGCAGTAGACATACACCATGGCCGAGCTGAAAATCTGTATGAGCAGCAACACCACGAACTTACCCACGGAGGTGGGCGTATCGAAGAGCGGCACCGACTCATAGCGTATGCCCACCACAAAATAGATGACCATGGCCACACCGGTGAAGAGGATGCTGCCCGGCATGCCCTCGCGATAGAACATCAGGAAGAAAGAGAGGTAGACCAGGGCCGACCCCGTCTCCTTCTGCAGCACGATGAAGAGCATGGGCACGAGCACAATGCCGCAGGCCATGGCAAAATCCTTCATCCGGTGGATGTTGAAGCCGAAGGTGCTCATAAACTTGCTGATGGCCAGCGCCGTGGCAAATTTGGCAAACTCCGCCGGCTGCACCCTGAGCGGTCCGAGCACAATCCACGACCTGGAGCCCTTGATCTGCACCGGATTGAAGATGGTGGCGAAGAGCAGGAAGAGCAGGAATCCGTAGATGATATAGGAGAAGCGGTCGTAATAGCGGTCGTCGAGCAGCAGAATGACGAGTCCGAGCATGAGCGAGGAACCTATCCACACTATCTGCATGCCGGACCGGGTGGAGAGGCTGAAGATATCAGGCTCCTCGTAGGAGTAGCTGGCACCGCACACGCTGAGCCATCCGAAGACCAGCAGGGCCACATAGATGCCGATGGTCCACCAGTCGAGCGAGCGCAGCACACCGGGCTGCTTATCTGTCTTTTGTGCCATATTTGAGATGCTGACTTTGAATCCTGGCCGCCTGCCGCTCCGTACCGGCCGACAGTTTGCCGTTGATATACTGTTCCATCATGACCGACCCGATGGGCACACCGAAGGTGGCGCCGAAACCACCGTTCTCCACATACACGGCGATGGCTATCTTAGGGTCTTCCATCGGTGCGAAGCCCATGAACACAGAGTGGTCGCGTCCGCGGTTCTGCGCCGTACCAGTCTTGCCGCACACGGCATAATCGCGTCGGTTGGCCGAGTGGCAGGTACCTCCCGTCACCGCCCTGCGCATGCCGCGCACAATGAGGTCGTAGGCCTTGTGCGACGCCTTGGTATACTTGCGCTGGGTGTAGAGCGAGTCGAGCTTCTGTCCCTTTATCTCCTTCACCACATGCGGGGTGATGTAATAGCCCCTGTTGGCGATGGTGGCGCCCAGATTGGCTATCTGCAGCGGGGTGAGCGTCACCTCTCCCTGCCCGATGGAGATACTGATCACGCCGAGAGCGTTCCACTTGTTCTTGAAGGCCTTGTCGTAGAAGGTGGCATTGGGTATCATGCCGCGTTTCTCGCCCGGCAGGTCGATGCCCAGCTTGTAGCCGAATCCCATGCTCACCATATAGTCGCGCCAGGTGTCCATGGCCTTCTGCAGCGAGCCATACTTCTTGGTGTCGGTGAGCATGTGGTAAAGTCCCCAGCAGAAGAAGCCGTTGCACGAGGTACCTATGGCGGGTATGATGGAGAGCGGCGAGCCATGACCGTGACACCCCACCTTCATGCCGCGGAACACGAACCCGCGGTAGCAGGGATAGGCTGTGGTGGAGTCGATGATGCCCTCGGTGAGGAAGGTGAGCCCCTGTCCGGTCTTGAAGGTGGAGCCCGGGGGATACTGTCCCATGATGGCCCGGTTGAGGAGCGGTTTGAGCGGGTCTTTCGACAGGCGGCTGTGGTTCTTGCCGCGCTGTCGACCTACCATGATGCGCGGGTCGTAGGAAGGCGACGACACCATGCAGAGCACCTCGCCCGTCTTGGGCTCAATGGCCACGATGGCGCCCAGCTTGCCCTCCATGAGCCGTTCGCCCAGCCGCTGCAGGTTGACGTCGATGCTCAGGGTGAGGTCCTTGCCCGGTATGGGCTTGGTGTCGAAGCGTCCGTTTTGGTAGTTGCCCTGTATGCGTCCGCGAACATCCCTGAGCAGTATCTGCACACCCTTGGTGCCACGCAGTTCCTTCTCGTATGAGCGCTCTATGCCGACTTTTCCGATATAGTCGCCGGGCTGGTAGTAGTCGTCTTCCTTGATGTCCTCGGGCGACACCTCCGCCACATCCCCCAGCAGCAGGGCCGCCGTGGGATACTCATACTGGCGGATGCTTCGTTTCTGGATGTAGAAGCCCGGGAATTTGTAGGCTTTCTCCTGAAACACGCTGAACTCCTGGTCGGAGAGCTGCGACATGAAGAGCTGCTGTGTGTAGCGTGAGTAGCCGGGGTTCTTGCTGCGGTCCTTTATGTCGGCCATACGCTTCTTGAAGAAGTCGGGGGTGATATCGAGCGCCTTGCAGAACTCGGCCGTATCGAGACGGCCGTTCTCCTCGTTCATAATCACCATGATGTCGTAGGAGGGTTGGTTATACACCAACAGTTCGCCGTTGCGGTCGGTGATGATGCCTCGCGAGGGGAACTCCACCTTTTTGAGGAAGGCATTGCTGTCGGCGTTTTTCTTGAAGTCGTCGCTCATGATCTGGAGGGTGAAGAGACGCACTAGATAAATGAGCACGATGGCAGCTGCCACCGAGCCTATGATATAGCGCCGTTTCTCCAGTTCGTAATCCTTCATTTCCTAATATAGGTTCAAACCGTTGTTCAAACAAGCAGGCTGCAGTATTCTGTTCAGTCTTTTTTCCTTCTCACGCTCTCCACAGCCAGTATGAGCGCCGACGTGATGGCCGTACTGCCCAGCACGCAGCCTGCCCACACCCAGAAATTGAAAAAGCTGAAGAGCTCGAGTGTATAAAACACCACGCAGTAGAGCGCGGTGAAGGTGATGGTGTAGTAGGCGAACTGTTTCTGCCCCATCGTCACCACCGAGGGTATGAGGTCCTCCTCCCCTTCCCTCACCAGCATGCGCTCCAGGATATAAGGCTGGAGCAGGGCCACAAGGGTCATAGAACCCGATGCCACACCCGGTGTGTTGTTGAAGGTGTCCATGAGCAGGCCCATGGAGAAGGCCCACAACAGCATGGCCCACCGCAGCGCTCCCCGTCGCATCACGAGCGGCAGATACACATAGAGCAGCGGTGTGGCGAAGTGGAACAGGTGGATATGGTTGGCAATGAGCACCTGTAGCACTGCCAGCACGATGAAGATAAGGAAGAGACGTATCTGTTCGCGGTACATGGATTCAATCGTTTTTACGGGGCTGTATCGAGTCGTTGGCCTGCCGCAGCAGGTCGAGCCGCTCGCGCACCGCCTTGTCGTCGATGACACAGACATCGCGCAGATTGGCGAAATCGGTAGAGAGCAGCACCCTCAGCCGGTAGGATAGTCCGTCGTCAGAGTTCTCAAACTTGGTGACCTTTCCCACAAGGATGCCCGGCGGGAAGACAGCCGAGTAGCCACTGGTCACGATAGTGTCGCCCACCTCGAACTTGGCATGTCGCGGAATATCGTCGACATAGGCGATGCGGGGTGAGCCGCCCGACCAGTGCAGATAGCCGAAGTAACCCCTACCTGCGATAGCACAGCTGATGTTCGACTTGGAGTTGAGTGCCGGCAGCACCACCGAGTAGTGCTTCGACGTCATGAACACCACGCCCACCACACCGTTTCCGCAGGCCACGCCCATGTCCTCGCGCACGCCGTCGGCCGAGCCCTTGTCGATGGTGATGAAGTTGAGCGGCCGGTTCACACTGTTGCCAATCACTTTGGCATAGATGGGGTTAAAATCGCCCAAGAGCCTCATCTGCCCTCTTTTCATGTAGAGGGAGTCGTGCGACATGCGCTCAGCGCGCAGTTCCTGCTGGAGCTGCTCCACACGATGCTCGAGCTGCACGTTGCGCTGTGTGAGCTGCTCGTTGAGCGAGGCTTGGGTGAGAAACGACGCAGCCCACGAGTCAATCTCGTAGGCTTTGCCGGTGAGGTAATTGGCCGAGGAGAACCACACGCTCCCCTGATAGCTGTTGAATCGGAACAGCAAGACCAGGCTCACCACCTCGAGCACCACGAAGACAAACCAGTAATTGTTTTTGGTGAGAAACTCGATGAGGTTGCGCATGGGGCCTTTATCTCATAAGGAAGGGAAGGTTGTCGCGGTTGGGATTCTTGAGTGCTATTCCGGCACCGCGTGCCACGCTGTGGAGCGGGTCGTCGGCGATGTGGAACGGTATCTGAATCTTGTCGTACAGGCGCTTGTCGAGTCCGCGTAGCAGTGCGCCGCCTCCGGTGAGGTAGATACCGTTCTGCACGATATCGGCGTAGAGCTCAGGGGGTGTCTTCTCGAGTGCGGCGAGCACAGCGTTCTCTATCTTGGCCACGGTCTTGTCGATGCAGTGGGCAATCTCCTGGTAGCACACGGGCACAGCCATGGGCAGTGCGGTGATGCGGTTGGGTCCGTGCACCACATAGTCTTCGGGTGCCTCGTCGCCCAGGTCGGTGAGTGCGGAGCCTACATGTATCTTGATGCGCTCTGCCATGCGCTCGCCCACACGCAGATTATGCTGGCGGCTCATATAGTCCTGTATGTCGGCGGTCAGGTCGTCGCCGGCGGTGCGGATGGAGTTGTTCGACACGATACCGCCCAGGGAAATGACGGCGATTTCGGTGGTACCGCCGCCTATATCGACAATCATGTTGCCCTCAGGTGCCTCCACATCGATACCGATACCGATAGCGGCGGCCATGGGTTCGAAGATGAGGTACACATCGCGTCCGTCGGCATGTTCGGCCGAGTCGCGCACGGCGCGCAGCTCCACCTCGGTAGAGCCGGAGGGCACGCCAATCACCATGTGCAGCTGGGGTGAGAAGAAGCGGTTGCCGGAATGGACCATCTTGATAAGTCCGCGCATCATCTGCTCGCAGGCGGTGAAGTCGGCAATCACGCCGTCGCGGAGGGGACGTATGGTCTTGATGTTGTCGTGCGTCTTCTCGTACATCAGTTTGGCTTTCTCGCCTACGGCGAGCACCTTGTCGGTGCGCCGGTCGAGTGCCACGACCGAAGGCTCGTCGACCACTATCTTGTCATCGCTGATGATAATGGTGTTGGCGGTGCCCAGGTCCATTGCGATATCCTGAGAAAAGGAAAAGAATCCCATAAAATCTTCTTGTCTATATTGTGTTGTGACTATTTCTTGGAGGCGAACCAGGCATGGATGGCGGTGTCGTAGTGACTCGTCACGGCGAAGGCGCGCTCGGCGAGCAGGCGGCGCTCCTCGAGCGAGGTGCAGGCACCGCGGCGGTCGAGAATCTCCTGCAGGAGGGGATAATCGGCCTTGCTGGCCACGATGGCCACATCGTTGAAGTTCTTGGCACCGGCTCTGATGAGGGAGATGCCGCCTATGTCGATTTTCTCGATGATGTCGGCGTCGGAGGCGCCGGCGGCCACGGTGTCCTCGAAGGGATAGAGGTCGACCACGACGAGGTCGATGGAGGGAATCTCATACTGTGCCATCTGCTGCACATCACCCTCATTGTCGCGGCGTGCGAGGATGCCTCCGAACACTTTGGGATGCAGTGTCTTGACGCGTCCGCCCAGGATGGAGGGATAGGTGGTGAGGCTCTCCACGGTGTCGCAGGGATAGCCCAGTTGCTCAATAAACTTCTGTGTTCCGCCGGTCGAGAGGAGTCTCACGCCGTCGGCATGCAGTTTTGCAATAATCTGCTCGAGTCCGTCTTTATGGAAGACGGAGATGAGTGCGGTTTGTATCTTTTTTTCAGCCATTTTACTTTAGGGTGTTATTTAGGGATGCAAAGATACGAAAAAAGCATGGATATCACCCTAACTTTGAAAAAAAAATATAAAAAAGGAGGAAATCCTTGATATACTTCAAAGCAGCGTATCGGCAGCGGGCGGGCGAACAACGAAGAAGCGGGTCCAGATGGTCTGAACCCGCTTCTTTCAGCTGTAGGAGAAGTGTCAGAACTGTTTCTTCTCCCTGGTGAAGTTTACTTTACCCTTGTTGCTGCCCATTTTCCTGGGTGTGAGGTTTTTCAGCGTGGAGAGCTGCTTTCTCACCACCTTGGCGGGAGCGGCGGCATCTTCGTTCCACTCCACGGTGAAGGTCTCGGGGCCGAGGTCGAAGTATCCGGCACTCACATAATAGACAAGATTGAAGGTGAATGTCTTGGTGGCCGGGTCATAATAGCAGGGGTATTCATCGTAGGTGGCCTCGTCGTCATAGCTGGGCACATCCGACACGAACACATCGCCATAGGTGTCGTGGACATCGCCTGTGAACTGCTCCGAGACCTGGCACTTGTTGGTGGCGGGATCCCATGTGAAGTCGAAATTCACGTCATAGCCCCAGTGGGAGATGCGGTACGTGTTGTCGGTACTGCTCTTGCTGATGGTGAGTCCGGGGTCATCGCCCTCGAAGTACAGACTATAGGTGAAGGTACCGGTACCTACGGGGTCGAACTTGGGTGCGAACTCATGGCTCGACTTGAAGCGGATGGTGGTGACGGCATCCGACACAGCCTCACCACCGGCGAAGCCCACGGCCACGAAGTAGTAGGTGCCTGAATCCTCGAGCGGCCAGTTGACAGCCTGCGACTTGGTCACCTCTCCAAACTCGGCGGAGCCGTCTACGATACCGTCATAAAGCGCATCGACATCGCCATCGGTCACGGCATAGCGCACCGACTCGAGGTCCTCGCCCATGGTGATGAAGGTCTGTGCGAAGTCCTCCTCGTTGTTGTTGGTGAGGCGTCCCAGATACTCCGCCTCGACAGTATAGTCTTTCTTCTCGAATCCCGGGAAGACGATGGTTATGATACCGTCGTTGGCAGTATAGTTCCATCCGCCCACTCCGTCCATGTAGTAGAAGGGAGCCAGACGCACCTCGCCCGGCACACCGTCGGCCTGATACTCCACCACACGGTTCATGCCCCATGCCGACTCGGCACTGGTGCTCTTGAATCCGGCGGGATGGCACACGAGCACATCGGCGTCATAGGTAGGATGATGGTAGCCGGTGTTGTAGTCGTCGTAGTAGACGAGGTTCTCCATGGTGATGGTCTGTGACCCCACGGTCATGCCCGGTTTGAGGATGGTGAACTGCAGATACTCGTCCTGGTTGCCGTCATCGACCGGGTCATAGGCACTGAAAATGCGGAAGGTATTGGTCTGCTCCGTGTTCTGATAGATTTGCACAGTTGTGGTGAATCCGAAGAACCCGTCGCTGAGCGTACCGTTGCCCAGCAGTTTGTAGGGCGACGGCATCATGGCCGAGAACGAGTAGGAAGAGGCACCGTAGATGGTGGTGTAGTCGGCACTGGCAATGGTGAGCGTGTCTTTGTGGTTCTCGTCATAAGCCACAGCCTCAGGGTCATAAGTGATGGTGATATTGGCCACTGCCTCGCCCTGTGCGAAGCTCACGCTGGCAGGCACCTTGAAGAATCCCGTCTTGTCGGTGTGCGACAGGTTCACGGTGATGGCCTCGTCGGTCTTCACGCGGTTGAGGGGCACCGTGATGGAATTGGCGCTTTTGGAGATGGAGTAGCTGGCAGGCAGCTGGTTGCTGAAGTACACCTGGTTGCCCGACACGGTGGCCCACTGGTAGTCATCGTCGTCGGAGCAGGCTGTGAATGCCACGACAGCCATCAATGCGACAAAGAAATTTACTATATATTTTTTCATCTTTCTGTATTTTTAAATGAATTACCTATTTGCAGCATAACTCACATGGCTTACCAGGCGAATTCGTCAGAGTCACCGGCCGGACGCACGGGGTCGGGATTCTTCACGAGCGACTCGTTGTACTGCGCCTCGGTGTTCACGAAGCACCACACCATCCAGTTGGGCACGGTGTTCACGTTGAAGCGGGAGCCCTCGATATGGTTGGTGCCGGGATACGAGCGGATGACGCCCTTGTTGAGGCGTTTGATGTCGAAGGTGGCAAAGCCCTCGCCCCAGAGCTCAACCCTGCGCTGCCACCACACCTCGTTCTGGAACTGCGACGTGCTGGTGTTGTAGTAAGCGTCGCGGTGGGTGCCGTAGGTATAGTAAGGATCACGGGCCTTGGCGAACTTGGTGAGCAGCTCGATGCCCTTGGCCTCGCTCTGCATACCGGCGGCCTCGGCCTCGATGAGCATCATCTCCTCCACACGCATCAGGGGCACAGCCACCACCCATGCATCATACTTCACATTCGCTTTTCCAGCAGCATTGCGGAACTTGACGGAGAGTCCGCCCAAGCCGTAGCTGGCGTTGTCGACACCGGCGGCATAGATACGCTCGGGATAGTCGCTATAGGCGCTCAGCGCATTGAGCAGGTCGGCGGGAATGTCCTCTGCATCGGGGTCGATCAGGTCTTCGAGCTCGAAGTCCACCCAGCACATCTTGCGGTAGTCGGAAGCGGGAATGGTCTCATAGAGATGGCGGTCGATGACGTTCGGTCCACCATAGTTGGCGGCATATCCGCAGTCGAAGCCGTTCTCCAGCATCATCACGCTGCCCCACGACGAGTCGCCGTCGTTCTCCACGATGTTGGGGTCGGTAGCCTTGAAGGTGATGCCGAACATCCAGGAGTCGTTGGGCGAGTTGAAGCCGTAGTCGCGGCTCAGGAACTCCTCCTGTGTCATCATGCGGTAGCCTTCCTGTGCCATCTTGGCATATTTCTCGGCGTTGGCCCAGTCTTGGCGCTCCAGATATACACGGGCCTTCAGACCGTAGACCACGCTCACATCAGGAGTGTAGACATCGGCGCGCTGGTAGTCGGCCAGCAGTTTCTCAGCGGCATCAAGGTCGGCCAGCATGAAGTCGAAAGCCTCTTCCCACGTCATGCGCGGGTTGTGCTGCACCTCCTCGATGGTGGTGGCCTCGGTCACCTTGGGCACCGTGAGCGCGTTTTTGTTGGAGAGATAGGTCTCGGCGGCATACATGCGGGCCATGTCGAAATAGTACATGGCGCGGAGGGTATAGGCGATGCCGGCTCCCACCTCACGTCCCTCGACAGGTGCGGCATAGTCGACGGCCCCTGCCTGGTTGAGCACGATGTTGCAGTCTTTTATCCATCCGAAGTAGAGGGTCCAGGGGAACTGGGTGCGGGCATAGTTGGGGCTCAGGTAGTTGAAGTCCTGATACCATGTGTCGAACCAGTTGTTGGTTCCCACGGGCACGATGTCCTGCCCCATCACATCACGCACAAGGAAGAAAGCGGGGTAGCCGAAGTCGAAGACATAATGTGAATCGCCGCCATAGATGAACTGGCCGGAGAGGTTGCCCGTGAGGTTGGCCACGAAATTGTCGAAGGCACCGGGTGCGTCCTTGGCCTGCTGTTCTGTCACCGTACTGGTCTGGGGGTCAATCTCCTCGATGCAGCTTGTGAACGATGCCGACACCAAGGCAGCAACCATCATTGTAGAAAATATCTTTTTCATAATGTTATTTCCCAATTAAATTAGTTGAATAGTTAGAACGACACCTGGATTCCGCCCATGATGGTACGGGCCGGTGAGTAGGCATTCACGCCACCAGAGTTGGTGCCGGCGAAAGAGTAGCGCGGGTCGAGTCCCTGTCGCTTGCTCCAGAAGTAGATGTTCTCTCCCTGGCAGTAGATGCGCACCTTGCTCAGCTTGAGGGTCTGGGTGAGCCGCTTGGGCAGTGTGTAGCCCACGGTGAAGCTCTGGAAGTTGAGGTAGGAGGCATTGGTGAGGAACCTTGTGGACCGCGATGCGGTGAAGGAGTCGTAGTACTGCCAGCGCGGGATGTCGCTGTTGGGGTTTTCGGCCGTCCACGACTTCATCACGTCTTTGTGGTAGGTCTGTCCGTTGCCGGAGGTGGCCACATTGGTCATCAGGCTCATATAGCGGTTGTCGTAGAGCTTGCCGCCTATCTGATAGTCGAAGGTGGCGCTCAGGTCGAAGTCGTAGAGCTTGAGTGTGGTGGAGAAGCCGCCGGTGATGTCGGGAAGCATGGTGCCCTGTGCATAGTAGGAGGCCATGTTCCAGTCGGTGGTGGTATCAGAGTGTTTCTTACCGGGTTTGGCGGTGTTCATGGTCTCATTGCCCTGGTCGTCGACCTCGATAAGGTCGGTATCCATCCAGTAGAGCGCCCGACCGTTCTCATCGACACCGGCAAACTCGGGAAGCATCATGTTGTAGAGGGGCTCGCCCTCCTCGTACCACATGGAGGAGTTGCTGCCGGAGTCGCTCTCGCGGAAGCCACCATTCACCTTGGTCTTGGTCTCGGGCAGTTTCAGGATCTTGGTGGTATTGTGTGAGAGGTTGGCGGTGATGTTCCACACGATATTCTTGGTGCGTACCACGTCGCCGCTCACCACGAGCTCGACACCGGTGTTGCGGATGTCGCCCAGGTTGCCATAGTAGCCGCGGGTACCGAAGCTCTCGGGAATGGAGAGCCAGAAGAGCTGGTCGGCCACCTTCTTGGTGTAGAAGTCGAGGTTGCCGGTGAAGCGTCCCTTCCACATGCTCCACTCCACACCCACGTTGAAGTTGGTGGTTGTCTCCCAGGTGATGTCCTCGTTGCCGAGGCGCGAGAAGGAGGGCAGCATGCCGCTGTCGCCCTTTGAGAGCGAGTAGAGGTCGGTGTAGGCCCAGTTGCCGATACCGTCGTTACCCTGCTGACCGATAGAGGCTTTGAGCTTGAGTTGGTCGAGCCATGTGCGGGTATTCTCCATGAAGGCTTCTTGCGAGATGATCCAGGCGCCGCCTACGCTCCAGAAATCGCCCCAGCGGTGGTCGGGATGGAACCGGCTGGAAGCATCGCGGCGGTACGAGAGAGAGCCGAAGTATTTCTGGTCGTAGTTGTAGAGTGCATTGCCGAACCAACCCTCCACGTTGTACTCCGAGGTGTAGCTGTTGGAGTCGTAGCGGTTGCTGAAGGCGTTGATTTCGGGTATCTCAGGCGAGAATCCCTTGTTGGCCAGTGCATTGAGATACTTGGTGGTGATTTTGTACCACTCATGTCCGAGCATCACCTGCACATCGTGCTTGCCAAAGAGCTGGTGGAAGTTGAGTGTCTGCACATAGTTCTGCCGCATGGAGTTGGAGGAGGTTTTCTGTATGTTTCCGTTCTCCGAGGCAGAGGGTCCGTAGAAGGGGTTGCCGTAGACACTTCCGTTGCTCTGTCCGATATTGATGTTGTTGTTGGAGTTGAACTTCAGCCACTTGGTGATATCGATATCGACGGTGAAGGCGCCGGAGAATGAGTTGCCGATGGTTTCGGCCACATTGTACTTGTTGGCGCCGATGGGGTTACCGGTGGCCAGGAACAGACGTGTACCGTTGCCGGGGAAGTTGGTGGCGGGCACACCGTAGTCGTACTGCTTGTGTCCGTAGCTGTCGGTGCGGATTATCGGGTTGCCGTTGGCATCGAGGGTGCGCACGTAGAGCGGATAGATTGGGGCAATCATCGAGGTGTAGTAGGCCATGTTGTTGGAGCCCAGCGAGCTGACCGAGAAGTTGGGGTTCTCTTCCATGTTGCTGTGCACGAAGCCCACATTGGCACCGATACGGAGCCACTCGCGCGCCTGCAGGTCGGCCTTGAGTCGGCCGGAGAAGCGCTCGTAGTTGGAGTTGTCGATGATACCGTCTTCATTGAGGTAGCTGGCCGAGGCATAGAAGCTGCTCTTGGTACCGCCTCCGCTCACGTTGACATTGTACTCCTGGCGGAATCCGTCATGGTAGGCGGCATCCTGCCAGTCATCGGGCAGCATATAGTAGGTCTCGCCGCCGTAGGTATAGGCGCGTCCCAATGTGGCATTGGGATTGAGTTTGCCGTCAAGGCCGATGAGATACTGTCCTTCGGGAATGGTGAAGGGATTGTACTGCAGGCCCCACGACTGTCCGGTGATGATGCGGTCGTTCACCCACTTGTTGGCGGCGGCATTGCTCAGTCCGTTGTCAACGGCATAGTTGTAGAACTGCTTGTAGTAGACCTCCATAAACTGTGCCGGGTCGGTGATGGTCTCATAGTCCTGCACGGCGCGGCTGTTGGCACCCCACTTCATGTCGACATTGACGATGGCGTCGGTCGACTTTCCCTTCTTGGTGGTGATGAGGATGACACCGGCGGCACCACGGGCACCGTAGAGGGCGGCCGAGGCGGCGTCTTTCAGCACGGTGATGCTCTCGATATCATCTTGCGGGATGTTCGACAGACTGCCGCTGTAGGGGGCGCCGTCGACAATGACGAGGGGCTCGGTGTCGGCATACATAGAGGCGATACCACGGATGTGGATGTTACCCTGTGCGGCACCCGGCTGTCCGCTTGAGCCACGAATCTGCAGGCCCGGAACGGAGCCCACGAGCGCATCGGCCACGTTGGTGGTGATTTTCTGACTCAGCTCTTCAGCATTCACCACGGCGGCCGAACCCGTGAACGATGACTTCTTCTGCGTACCGAAGGCCACCACGATCACTTCGTCGAGGGCTTTCTGGTCGCTGGTGAGCACAATCCGCATATTGGGCCGTGCACTCACCTCAAGGGGTTCCATACCGACATACGAAATGCGGAGAACGCTTTTTCCACTGGGCATAGTGAGGCTGAACTTGCCGTCTATGTCTGTGACAGTGCCCGTCTGTGTGCCCACGACCAAAATCGTAGCACCCACAACGGGCTCGCCGTCGTCCTCAGAGACGACCGTTCCCTTGACGGCCATCTGGGCTAATGCCAGTCCTGTTGACAGGAACAGGCATGCGAAAAACATAATTAATTTTTTAACCATAAACTCTCACTTATTAATAAAACATATTATTAAATGCCATTTCACCACAGCCTGCCTACTTGCTGGAAGTATCCAATACGTGCGGCATGCCGCATGGTTCATCCCTGGACAGAAAAGTCAAAAAAACCACCTGTACCTCTATGGAAGAAGACTCACGTCTTAAAGGTCAAGCAGCAATCTCTCATTATCCACTACAAACTGTATAAATATGTGCTAATACCTGTTTGTTATCCGTTTGCAAAGTTAAATATTATCGCAATACAAAAGAAAATATTTTAAGTTAATTTTTATTAATTTTAGACAAACTGTTGCTTATACTTTCTTATTTGTTTCATTTTCACTTTAAAAGCAGCTAAATAATTGTAGTTTTAACACCATTTTAGATGTTTGGTAAAATAGCTACTGTAAGAGAATTTCCCTTTACCTTATACATTCATTCTGCATTATTTATACAGAAGAATTAAAATGGCCACCCTCTCACGAAAGGCGTTCTAAAGTGAGGACTGTGGGAACCGGAACAAAAAAAGGGAGGTTTTGGTAGCAGAAATGCCAAATTATTTGTATGTTTGCAGTTGATGAGAAGACATGCCTTCCTATATATCCTACTGCTGTCGGCCTGTCTGCTTTCGTGCGGGACTGGCCGCCGCAAGGCCCCGGTCACCCCGCCGGCTGAAAGCCGACCTGCAGCCGACACGCTGACCACCGACTCGTTCCGCTATGAGGCGGAGAACGAATACGGCTCGTGTGAGGCGTGCATCGACTATCCTGTGGCAGGCCCCCCGGCTGCCGTTGAGAGCATACGCAGCTTCATCCGCTCCCAACTGTTTGAGCACCGCACCACCGATGTGCCCTCCCATCCCGACGAGATGGTGCACGCCTACTGCCAGGAGCGGTTGTCGCATTTCGACAAAGTGCTCAACCAGATGCAGGTAGGCCGTGTGGTCCGCGACGAGGCACCAGAGGAAGGAATCGAGATAAGGCTGCAAGAGTGCGGCGCCCGTTGGTGCACCTACGAGGTGTACCGCTACTCCTATCTCACCGGAGGCGCCCATGGCGAATACACCCACTACGGAGTGACATTCCGCCTGAGCGACGGTCACCGGCTCACGGAAGCTGATCTGCTTCAACCCGTGGGCGACGGTCTTTATAAATATATAAAAAGAGGTATGCGCGAGTATTTCGATGTAGACACCGACGAGCAGTTGCAAGACATCTGCCATGTAGACCTGTCGTTGCGCCCCATGCCCAGCCATGCGCCCTTTCTCACACGGCAGGGCGTACGGTTCCACTACTCCATCTACGATGTGTGCCCTTTCGAGTGGGGCGACCCGTCGTTCACCATCCCTTATGACGAAATAAAGCCGTACCTCACGGGCACGGCTTTAGAACTTATCGGTGAAGACTGAGAAGGGATTCCCGTCAGTCGTCTTGTTCTTCCATGTCAGACTGCATGATTACGGCACAGCCTTCATTGCCGATGACGATGGTGAAGCTCTCCATGAAATCATCACCGTCACCACTTTCATACCGGCGCGTGGTCTCATTGCTCTTCTCTGGTCTCAGCTGATAGCCCATCGACTGCAGTTCCTTCACATAGACAGGCACCAGCCGCTTGTCGGTGAAGAATAGCTGGCTGGCCTTTTTCTTGTCTTTGTTCACATAGAGGGCCAGCGCCTCGCCATGAACAAGATCCGACTTGAATCTCAGGGCCAGGGGACCACCGGCATTCGCCACATACTCAGCGCCTCTCGACCAAGCCATATATACAGTATCTGCCGAGGCAGAGTCTTTTTTCACATCAAGCGCTTTCAGACCAATCGCCTTGAGATGACGTGCGGAAGTGGCAGAATTACCGTCAGTGTAAGCCTCGACAATACCCATGAAATCGGGTATGGAAATTTCACTGCCCTCTATCATCTGAGAATCAGCCTCGGCCTCCAACTTCAGGGCTATTGTGTCGACAACATCCTCGTCGGTCCCGCTCTGCACGGGTTTCGACTTTTGATCACAGGCAGCGAAAGACAGAAACATCAATGCAGCCACCGCTATAAATGACAGTTTTCTCATAATTCTACTTGTATTATATAGCATTCAATATTAACTGAGCGATTGGGCAGTCTGTTGTTTCCGGTTGGTCTGTAATAATCAGTCTTGCGACTGCTGTTTCTTGGCCAGTTCCTCGGGATGATGGCGGTAGTAGCGGTCGCGCGCCTCATGGTAGTGCCTGCGGCGTATGGCCCTTCTGCGCTCTTTGGCCCTCTTTTGGAAGTATTTTATAATAGCCCTGACAAGCACACTGACAAACAGAATGATGATAATCGCAATGATGATAATCATCAGATTGTCGTCGGAAACAGAAGTGTTGATAATTTTGTCTTCAGGGACAGTATCGTCCTGTCCCCATGCCATACGGGCAAGGAGAGCAAGGGCAAACAAAGAAGTCAGTCTTTTTAAATTCATGATATTCAATCAAACTGAAACGAACGATATTAATTAGTCAGAAGGCATGCCATATTGTTAGAAAATCCTTGTATCACACCTTACACGGTGCAAAGATAGGAAATTCCTCTGAATATGCAAAAAAAAGCGATAACAATTCATTTGCAAATTAAAATACGCCTATTCTACCTCGATTTTTCTCACGAATCAGCGCTTTTCCATCGGATGGACTACTTTTCCCCCCGCAGAAACGTAAAGAAACAATTAAAAAAAGTTAATTACCCATTGTTTGTTATGGAGTATAAAGCAGGAAGACGTATATTTGCAGTGGTTTTACGAAAAGCCACCACAATCTGGGGTTGACTGGATTTGACAGCGGGTTGAGATGGTACGTAAGCATGCGGAGTGACGGCTGTATACTCCATAATCCATTCGGTCGACAATTAATTGGCAACAATGAGTATGCTCTCGCTGCCTAATCGAAGTACAGTAGATTACCGGCTTAATTCTCTTACAAGGTAGGAGAACGAGACGTCGCTCCATGGATGTAGTTCCGAATCTTATGGGCAAAGCGGCGCAGGCAAATCGGAAATAGTCATTCTTGGCTCCGCAAGGGTGGTGAAATTTTAGGAGATAAGGCTCCGGTTGGTGGTCCAGGTCTTGCCGTAGCACGAAAATCAAAGTCTGGAATAAGCATGTAGAAAGCGTATGGTTTCCTCGTTTGGACGTGGGTTCGAATCCCACCAGCTCCACAACTTATACTGATTTACAGTAGTTTGCAAGGTTTACCCCCAAAACTACCCCCAAAAAATCAGGGATGGAGAAACAAAAACAATAGGGAAAGAAGATTTATAACTCTTCATTTCCCTATTGTTTTTTTGTAGTGATTCCCAAATATGGATGTGTCACATAAAATGGGCATACTTCATCTTCATTTGGCACATCAAACGGTAAATCTGCCTGTATAAGTGGAGGATTCCAATTATAACATCTTGAACCTGCTCATCCATTTCTGCCTCCTTTCTTTCCTGCCAGTTCAAGAGCCTGTTGGACATCGACGACAATCTTTCTGCCGACCTGCTTGATGACCGGGTTGATTATTCCAGATTTCTTGATGTTCATGGCGGTGCCACGGGAACAGTTGAAAATCTTGGCGATGCCGTCGATTCCATACACCCAGGGCTCTTCCACTTTCGTAGCGACAGTATTGTTATTCTTAGGCGATTTCTCATTCAGGCAGTCTTTTAGGAGCTGCAAGAACTCTCCGGTTGATAATTGCCAAAGAGGCGTATCCAAATTGGAACATTTTTTGTCCATTGCTTTAGAGTTAAAATGTTTGGTCCGCTACGAATTAAAGAGTTGATGTCCTCTTGAAAAGCCCATGAATCATAGGTTTTCTGACGGGGAATCTTAAAGCAATGATGCCCTCCCGGAATTTGAACTTCCTGACGGGGAATCTTTAAAGAAATGGTGTCCTCCAAGGAGTTAAACTTCCTTATGAGAAGTTTTTAAAGAAATGTGATTTTAAATATAAATGATATGCATCAGATGTTCTCAAATGCACTGCAAAAAAATGAAAAAATAATCTGTCAACCAAGATTTGAAACGGAAAAATAACATACCCCGTTTTTTTCCATTTGGGGATGGGGTTCTCACATTATTAATACAGGTGCGGCATAAAATCCTGGCCTGATTTTTCAGTAGTGCATTCCTGAACTGAGACCTTCATCAGAGTCATCACCTCGACGTTTCTTCTTGCGTTTTCCCAAAGACTTGCCAGAACCAGCGGAAATGCCACTACCCGCCGATTGGAAGCCGTTGCCCAACGGATTATCCACGATGCTGTTGGCAGTGTCACTCATCTCACAGAACAACTCATTGATGCCCGAGAGGGAAAGAGGCAGGGTGAATGTCGGCAGGCCAAGACCGGTGCCCTTTTCGTCGCAAGTGCTATGGAATGACCTTTCCAAGGCTTCCCTCACTTCCTTATGGTAGTATTTCAGCACCAGTTCTTCAAGCAGCATTTCCCCATTCTTGTAGGCTGCGACATCATTCTTGTCCAATTCACGTACGGCATACCTTGGTGCACGGCCACCGATGCTCTCCACGTTCATGACAAACACCCCTTGCGACAAATACGGGGGCGAGGCACGGATGAATCCTTTTGGGATGTATGGGTATTGAAGCATACCGATTTCATCAAGTGTCTTTTTGTAGGTGGAGCGGCCATTGGTGTCCTGCAGTTCTATGTCATACAGTTTCTCCTTTGGTATGGCATCATAGTAGGACATCCCCACGAAAGCCTTCGTGCCTTGACCGGCAAGTCTTTGCATGTCTGCGGCATTGGGTATCCTCCTTGATGTCTCGCCATAGGAATTGGATATGCCGAGATTCGGAGGAAGAAGCGACACCACATTCTCCCCGTAGAACAAATAGACCGGATTCCCGTCTGAATCGCGGACCTGCAAGGCGACCAATTCTCCGGGATGCTGTTGGCAGGCTGTTTCGTAATCGTTGTGTCTGCCTTGCTCTATCATCTGTCCAAGCAACTTCTCGTCGGGGCGGAGGAATTTTCGGAACTTGAACCCCAGTTCCTCACCTTTCCATACGGATTTCGATTGTGGGTCGATTACGATGAAGCCGTTGGGCACTCCTGTCTTGTCATAGTTGTAGTTGACGACCACCCCGAACTTTTTTCTCATCTCCAGCCTGAACAGTTCCATCTGGAACTCCTTTGTAATTATGTAAGTCTCTGACAGTCAATGACGATTGAAAATATTCCATTTTAAACGGTACAAAAACAGTGCAAACCAAATGGAAAGTAAAAACGAAGTTTTTCTTTCCTGAGGTGTAGCCTGTTTTCATACGAAGTATAACTTTTTATTACCCGATAATGGATTCTCTGTTGTCGCTTTGTTGAATTTTTGACAATCATTAATCGGTCGAAGGGCAACAAAGTTTAAGATTTGGTTAAGAATGTTTAACCGACAATGCGGGCTAATCGATGGTGTGATTCTTGTGTCAAATTAACCTCACTTGCACACAATCCGCTGCAAATCGGAATAAAGAGACTTTGATTTACCATATAAATGAAAGAAAGGCGTTGCATTAAAAAAAAATGTATATTTGCAACGGGATTCAGCAAGAAACGCACTCTTGTGTACATGTCCATTCTACAATCAAGAAACCAGCGATGATAAAAATAAAATTTACCAATCATTTTGAAACCAAAAATCAATCTATCATTATGGACAAAAATCAATCTATCAGTATGAAAAGGACAATAGCTATGGTCTTTGTTACCTTAATGATGTCCATCAGCGCACATGCGCAGAAGATACAGGTCTTGGACTCGGATGGCAATGCTATTCCGTTGGTA